>Ga0265296_1000015_pt1 | contig 493756 bp, 444 predicted proteins | sample MunlanPumphouse1_FD_189073 | JGI IMG/M metagenome (GOLD analysis project Ga0265296, IMG submission 189073) | Groundwater microbial communities from a municipal landfill in Southern Ontario, Canada - Pumphouse #1 | ecosystem: Environmental > Aquatic > Deep subsurface > Groundwater | place...
GACTCCTCAGTTGAAGGAGTCGAAATGCTCTGCCTATGGCAGCCAACGTTCAATCACGTGCGGCGCTCGCTGGACGGCTTTACCTCGATGACAGCGCCAATCCGCGATAGCGGTTCGTGCATCGGCCGGATCGCGACGACGAGCCGCCAGACGGCAACGTGCCTAGTCGACCTATGCCGACCTTCCCCAACCCGTATTAATCATGCTCATAGCGTTGGAGCGCGATCGCGCGGTCGTAGGGGGTCAGCTCGTCGATGCGGCGCTGTTCGACCTTCTCCAGCCAGTTGGCATCGGCGAGGAGGACGCGGCCGAGCGCGACAAGGTCGAATTCGCCGCGCTCGAACATCGCGACCAAATCCTCCAACCGGCCAAGCATCGGCGAGGAGATGCCCTCGACAAAATCCTGCATCAGGTCGCGGTCCATACCGACCGAGCCGACGGTGATCACGGGCTTACCCGTGACCTCCTTGATCCATCCGCCGAAGTTCTTGGGATCGCCCGCATATTCGGGTTCCCAGAAGCGGCGCTGTGAAGCGTGGAAAATATCCACCCCTGCGCGGACCAGCGGATCGAGCCAGCGGTGCATTTCGTCGGGATCGCGCGCCAATTTCACGTCATAGTCATAGGTTTTCCATTGCGAGACGCGGAAGATGATGGCGAAATCTTCGCCGACTGCGGCACGGCACGCGGCGACCACCTCTGCGGCGAAAGTCGCGCGGTCGGCGATGTCAGGGCCACCGTAACGATCGCTGCGCAGGTTGGTCCGGTCCCAGAAGAACTGGTCGAAGATATAGCCGTGCGCGCCGTGGAGCTCGATTGCGTCGCAGCCGATGCGTTTCGCCTCGCGGGCGGATTGAGCAAAGGCGGCGGCGGTATCGGTGATGTCGCGATCGGTCATAGCGCGGCCGCCCGGCACGTCGGGGCCGGCAAAACCCGATGGGCTGACCAGCGGGGCGTGCGGCGAGTCAGGATAATTGAAGTCTGCGCAGCCGCCGACGTGCCACAATTGCGGGACAAACATGCCGCCTTCGGCATGGACGGCGCCGACCGCGGCCCGCCAGCCGGCGAGCGGTTCCTCGCCCGCGAAAAGCGGCACCGTGTCTGCGGCCACCGTATGGTCGATGGCAACGCCCGTCCCTTCGGTAATGATTGTGCCGATTCCGGCGGCAGCACGGCGGCGGTAATATTCGGCGCCGTCATCGGTCAGCACGCCGCCGGGGGCGAAATAGCGCGACATCGGGGCCATGCAGAAACGGTTCGGCGCCTTGAGCGACTTGCAAGTGAAGGGCGCGTGAAGCGGGGCGAGCAGGGAGGCCAGATCGTTGAGCGGCGCGGTAGTCATCGGCTAAGCTTCCTCACAAATGCAAGCAACGCCTCGTTATAGGCCGAGGGGTTTTCCAGTTGCGGCGAATGGCCGGTGTCCATCGTGAGCAGCGTGCCGTTCGCGGCGCAATTTGCGGCAAAACCGGCGATTGCCGGATCGGCGATGCTATCCTTTGCGCCGCCGATCGACAGCACAGGGAAGGCGAAGGATCCCAGCAAGTCGCGCTGGTCGAGCGTCGCCAGCCCGGCGAGCGTGTCGCTTGCGCGCGGGCCGGTGGCGAGGAAACCGCGCTCGACCCAGCCGATCATCGCGTCGCTCGCGCCTTCGCCCGACGCGCCCTCGGCAAGCGCGCGGAAAAAGCCAGGGCGGTCGGCGGTGATTGCGGCGCCGATGCCGAGCACGTCTTCGGGCAAGCCGCCGTGCGGAAAACCGTCGCCCTGCACATAGCGCGGCGATGCGCCGCAAGTGAGGATCAGGCCCGCAACGCGATCGCCCAGCAGTTCGGCCGCGGCGACCGCGACGGCGCCGCCTAGCGACCAGCCGTTGAGGACAATGCGTGATGCGCCGCAGCGCTCGACGATCGCTGCGACGTCGCGCGCGATGGCATCGATCGACATATCCGAAAAGTCGCGGTCGGAGCGACCACAACCGCGATGATCGACGACGATGGCACCATGACCCTTGGCCAGCAACGCTTCGACCGCCGAGGCCCAATAGTCGCCCGACATGCCCCAGCCATGGATCAGCACGACCGGCAATTCGGGCGCCCGGTGATGCTCGTAATAGATGCGGCCGCCGTCGTCGGTGTCGAGATAGGCCATAAAATCTCCTATTCGGGGGCGGAGAGGGTGACGCCGGGCAGCGGGCTGAAGTGATACATCTTCACCTTGCGGTGCGCGATTTTCCACACGCCGTCCCGCCGCTCGAATGTGTCGAAATAGCTTGCGCTTACCGTCTGCGCCTGTTCGTCGGCGGTGGTGCCGATGCAATCGACATCGCACACGCCGGTCGCGCGGTCGTCGCTGTCGAAGGTGATGACAAGATTGGTGGTGAAGTGGCTCGATGCGAGCCATGCGGGCCAGAGAATATCCTTGGTGACATGCGCGATACCGTCGCTGGCTTCGAACTTGCCAAAGGGCGGGCCGATGTCCCACACCGCGTCGGGCCACCAGATCGCGCTGAAGCGGTCCCAGTCGCGCTTGTCAAAGCCGTGGCAATAGTCGCTGACCAGCTCGTGCATCGCAAAGCGGCTTTCGACGCGGTCGAGGCGCTGCGCGAGGTCGGTGGCTTCGGTCATATCGGGCTCCTTGCGTGGCGGCGCATCAGTCGAGGTAGGCGGCAAATTTCTTGCGCGCCGCGGCAAGCCGCGTCGGCACATGATAGCTCGGGAAAGGGCCGTCGAACGGCACGACGTCGCGCAAGATATCCTTGGCGACGCCGACCTTGTGGACTTCGGTCGGACCGTCGACGATTCCCATCTCGGGCACATATTGCCACATATCCATCAGCGGGGTTTCGTTCGACATGCCGAGCGAGCCGTGAAGATGAAGCGCGCGATAGACGACGTCCTTCAGCACCCCGGGCATCGCCGCCTTGATCGCGCTGATTTCACGGCGCACTGGCCGGGTGTAGCTTTTGTCGCGGTCGAGCAGCCAAGCCGCGTAGAGCACGTGCAGCCGAAACTGCAGGATCTGGGTGTAGCTGTCGGCGATCTTTTCCTGGACCATCTGCTTGTCGGCCAGCCGCTCGCCCTTGGTGGTGCGGCTGACGACGCGCTCGGTCATATAGTCCATCGCCTTGTTGAGCATACCGACGGTGCGCATCGCGTGGTGGATGCGGCCGCCGCCGAGGCGCGATTGGGCCACTTTGAAGCCTTCGCCGACCGGGCCGAGGCGGCTTGCTTCGGGAACGCGGCAATTGGCGAAGCGCAGATAGCCGTGGACGCCGCTGCCGATCTCGTCCTTCGGTCCGACCGCGGTGTTACGCACGATCTCCAGCCCCGGCGTTCCTTGCGGGACGATCAGCATGGTCGAGCCCTGATGCACCGGAACGTCGGGGTCGGTGATGACCATGACGATCAGGAATTCGGCGATGCAGGCATGGCTGGCGAACCATTTTTCGCCGTCGATGACCCATTCATCGCCGTCGAGGCGCGCCCGACAGGTGAATTCGGCGGGGTCCGCCCCGGCCTGCGGCTCGGTCATCGAATAGCAGGAGACGATCTCGCCATCGAGCAGCGGCTGAAGATATTTCGATTTCTGCTCGTCGGTGCCGAAGCGCGCGAGGATTTCGGCGTTGCCGGTATCGGGCGCTTGGGTGCCGAACACCGTCGGGGCAAAGCGGCTGCGGCCGAGGATTTCGTTCATCAACCCCAATTTGAGCTGGCCGAAGCCGTTGCCGCCAAGCTCGGGACCGAGATGGCATGCCCAGAGGCCGCGTTTCTTCACCTCTTTCTTGAGCGGCGCCATGGCGCGTGCGGCGGGCGAACGCGGATCGACATGCGCTGCGGGATCGCGAAAGACCAGATCGAGCGGTTCGATCTCTTCGGCGACGAAGCCGCGCATCCATTCAAGCTGCTGTTCGAAATCGGGGTCGGTCGAAAAATCCCAGGCCATCAGCGGTTCTTTCTTGCGGTCGCGCCCACGATCATTGTCCCGCGTACCATGCGCCATCGACCCATAGTTCGGCGCCCGACACATATTTGGCTTCGTCAGAGGCGAGGTAGAGGCTGGCGTAGGCGATATCCATCGGATCGCCGACGATTCCCATCGGGATCGACGCCTTGATCGCGGCGTCCTGTTCAGGCGTGATGTCGCCGAGGATCGGCGTCTTGATCTGGCCGGGGAAGATGGTGTTGACCCGGATTCCCTGCTTGGCGAATTCGAGCGCGCCGGCCTTGCCCATCACGCGCACCGCCGCCTTTGAGGCATGATAGGAAATCGCACCCGGACTGCCGATGAGGCCGTAGAGCGAGCTGACGTTGACGATCGACGCGTTGCCCGAAGCGAGCAGGGCAGGGGCGGCTGCCTTCATGCCGAGGAACACGCCGGTCTGGTTGATCGCGATCATGCGGTCCCAGCCTTGCCGGGTTTCGTCAACAATGCCGCCGGGGTGGAAAATGCCGGCGTTGTTGACAAGCGTCGTGAGCTTGCCGAAGCGTGCGACCGCATCGGCAACCGCAGCGTCCCAGCTACCCGCATCGGAAACATCGAGATGAATGAAGGCCGCTTTGCCGCCTTCGCTTTCGATCGCGGCGACGACGGCATGGCCTTTTTCCGCCTGCAAATCGCCGATCAGTACTGCGGCGCCCTCACGGGCATAAAGGATTGCCTGCGCCTCGCCCAGACCGCTTGCGCCGCCCGAGATCAAGGCCGACTTGCCGGCCAGCCGGTTCGCCATATTTCACTCTCCCATTCGATATTTATCGTTGGAAAATCTTCTGGCACACTTACTAGATGAGAACAAGCAAGAATATCGCAGCGGGCCATTGAGGCCATAAATATTAGGGAAAATCAATTATATATGTAGATATCCATAAAATTTTGAGATGCAAAAACAAAATTTGCTTGTCGACAACAAGCAAGTGATGCATGCTTTGATCGGAGCGTGACTCACGAGAACCGCACAAGCGGCCGCGAGCGACCAATGCGCCCGTCGATGGGAGAGGAATGATCATGATCGATCGCGTGAAATCCGTGCGCCTTCTGGCCACCGCAGCAGTCATTTTATGTCCGGCCTCGGTCGCCAGCGCGCAGGAAGCCGCCAGCGAGACACGGGCGTCATCGTCCGGCGGTCTCGAAGAAATCGTCGTCACCGCGCGCAAGCGTGAAGAGAGCATGCAGGACGTGCCCGCGTCGATCAGCGCGCTGTCGGCGGGCGAGCTCGACCGGCGTTTCGATTCCGACGTGCGCGACTTTGCCGACTCGTCACCCAACATTGTCATCGACGATACGCAGCAGGGACCGGGCGGCGTTGCGGCGGTCTATATCCGCGGTATCGGCGTCGCCGACGTCGAAAAATCGGTCGATCCCGCGGTCGGCGTGGTGTTCGATGATATTTATATCGGTCAAAGCTCGGGAAGCCTGCTGAAAGCGATCGACATCGACCGCGTCGAGGTGTTGCGCGGGCCGCAGGGCACGCTGTTCGGGCGCAATGCCACCGGCGGCGTCATCAACCTCGCCCGCTCGCGCCCGACCTACGATCTCACCGGCAAGGCGCGGCTGACTTATGGCCGGTTCGACACCTGGAAGATCGAAGGCGTCGCCAGCACGGGGCTGACCGACAATCTCGCGGTCAAGGTCAGCGGCGCATATGAGAAGTCCGACGGCTATATCTTCAACAGCTTCCAGAACCAGGACGGGCAACGGTCTAAATTCTACGCCATCTCTGGGGCACTACTGTTCGAGCCGACCGACAATCTCGACATCCAGCTGAGCTACGATCATCAAAAGACCAAGCAGGATCCGCCGCAGCTGCTGGCCGTCAACCGGCCGACCGATCTGTTCTGCGCGGCGTACGCCCAATGCTCGCCTTCACCGGGCGAGCCGACGTCGGGTGATCGTTATGTCAGCGTTTCAGACGGCAGGCTGGAGCGCAATGCGACGTTCAAGCTCGACATGGCGATTGCCAAGGCGACTTACGACGTCGGATCAGACATGCAGGTCGATTATATTTTCGGCTGGCTGAAAACCGACGAGGAAATCAATCAGGATTTCGACGCCGGCCCCCAGACGCTGTATCATACCGACCGGCCGGCACGCTGGCGCCAGACGACCAATGAGCTGCGGCTGACCAAGGGCGGCAGCGGTCCGCTGACCTTCGTTCTCGGCGCCTATCTGTGGGATTCGCGCTATACGATCAATCTCAAGAACTACATCGGTTTTGCGGGGCCGCCGCTTCTGACCAGCGCGCAGGACGTCACGCAAACGAACAAGTCGTGGGCGATTTATGGCGAGGGCGATTACGAGCTGTTCGACAAGCTGACGCTGACCGTCGGCGCGCGTTACACGAAGGACAAGAAGTCCAGCATCGTCAACGACCTGCCGGTGTTCATCTATGGCACCACGGTCGAGGCCAACCCGATCGCCACCGTTCCCGGCGCGATCGTCATGGCCAGTCCGGTGAAGGAAAGCTGGAAGAAATTCACCCCGCGCGTTTCGCTGCGTTACGAGCTGTCCGATGAAGCGATGGTCTATGCCTTATGGTCGCGCGGCTACCGCGGTGGCGGCTTTAACGGGCGTCCGGCGACGCTCGGCGCGGCGACGATTCCTTATGATCCGGAAACGCTCGACAATTACGAAGCGGGTTTCAAGACCGAGTTCGCGGGCGGGCGCGTCCGCCTGAACGGTGCGGCGTTCCTGATGAAATATAAGGACATGCAGCAGGATCTGGACGTTCCGGCGCCGGGCACATCGACGGGACGCGAGAACCGCACGATCAATGCATCGTCGGCGGAGTTCAAGGGGGTCGAGCTCGACCTGACCGCGCGCCTGTTCGACGGCTTCACGCTCAGCGGCAATCTGGGCTATCTCGATGCGAAATATAAGGATTTCTTTGGCGACATCTACAGCACCGGCACCCCCGTCGATGCGTCGTTCCTGAAAATCCGCCGCGCCCCGAAATGGACTTGGAGTCTGGGCGGTATTTATGAAGCCGACATCGGCAGCAACGCATCGGCGTGGATTGCGGGCGACGTCCATTATATCGGCGGGCACGAGATTACCTTCCTCAATAACCCGAACCTGCGCAACAACGGCCAATATCTGGTCGATGCGTCGATCAACGCGCGGTTCAACAAGACGACGGTCAGCCTGTTTGGCAAGAATCTGGCCAACGAAAAGGGCTGGACGATCGGCTATGACGTGCAGGGGGTGTGGAGCTATGCCGCGCCGCGCCCGCGGCGGACGTGGGGCGTCGCTGTCACCCAAGCCTTTTGAGCAGCGCCGGGCATGACGACATCGACGAAACCTGAACCACGACGATGGGTGGTCACCGGAGCATCGCGAGGGCTGGGCCTCGCGATCGCCCGGCTGGCCGCCAGCAAGGGCGATCGTGTCGCCCTGATCGCGCGCGGCGCGGACATCGATGCGCAGGCGAAAGCGATTGGCGAGGGCGCCATTGGCCTGGTCGCGGACGTGACCGATCCGGCGTCGGTCACCCACGCATGCAGTGAGGTCTCCCGGCAATGGGGCGGCATCGATGTCTTGATCAACAACGCGGGCCTTCATCGCGGCGGGCTGCTCGGCTCGCTCTCGCAAAGCGATTGGCAGGCGGTACTCGATACCAACCTGTCGGGCCCTCTCAACTTCATGCGCGCCGCCTTGCCGCATCTTGGCGAGGGGGGATCGATCGTGAATATCGGTGCGGTCGTCGGGCTGCGCGGCTTTGCGGGGGACGCCGCTTATGGCGCGTCAAAGGCCGGGCTGGCCGGGCTGACGCAAGTGCTGGCGGTCGAACTGGCGCGGCGGGGTATCCGGGTTAACCTTGTAATCCCGGGCATGATTTCGACCGAAATGACCGCTGGGATACCGGCGCGTGCCAAGGCCAAGCTGGTGGCCAGCATTCCGCTTGGCCGCGAAGGCACAGCCGAGGAACTGGCCGATGTCGTCTGGTGGGTGGCGGGATCGCCTTATATGACCGGTTCGATCATCTCGAACGACGGCGGGCTGCTGTGCAGATTGTGAGCGATCCGGCCGAGCGGTTCGCCCGCTGGCTGGACCGTGAAGCCGGGATTGCTGAAGCGCGGATCGTGCGCCCGCTGACCGGCGGCAACGCCAATGTCACCAGCCTCGTCGAAACGGCGCGCGGTCCCATGGTCCTTCGGCATCCGCCCGCCGACACCGTGTCCGACCTTGCCGGTGCAGGCATCGCGCGCGAATTTCGCTTCATCTCGGCGATCGCGGGCAAAGCGCCGGTCGCCGAACCCATCCTGTTCTGCGACGATCTGGACGTACTCGGCGCGCCGTTTTCGCTGACCCGCTTTGTCAGCGGGATGGCGATCACTGACACGTTGCCACCCGACTATCCGAACGACATCGATACGCTGGATGCCGTCGGTCATGCGCTGATCGATGCGCTCGCCAGCGTCCATGCGATCACGCCGGTTCCCGCCGAGCTGGGCGACGTCGAGAAGGCGCGGACATTTGTCGTGCGTCAGATCGAGCGCTGGCGCGCGGTGCGATCGGCGCACGCCGTCCGCGATCTGCCGCTCATTGAAACGCTCGGCGCGTGGCTAGCGGCGAACGCGCCGCCGCCCGAAGCGGTGCGGATCGTCCACTGCGATTATCACCTCGACAATGTGCTGATGGATCCTGCGTTGCCGGAAGTCAGGGCGATCCTCGATTGGGAAATGGCGACGCTGGCCGATCCGATGGTCGATGTCGGGCTGGTCACCGCGATGTGGAACCGCGATGAAAGCCTGCCGCTCGGTTTCGCATTTGTCCAGCGCGTGTCGAATGTCGCCGGGGCAGTCGAGGGCCGCCATCTCGCGCAGCGCTGGTCGCGCGCTACGGGGCTGTCGATCGGTCATCTGGGATATTTTCAGGCCTTCGCGCTCTGGCGCCTCGCCGCGATCGTCGAGGGCGCCTATGTGCTGTTTCGCGAAGGGCAGGTCGATGGCGCCTATGAGCGCGGGCTCGAGCAGAACGTTCCCGCGTTGCTCGACGCGGCGCGGCGGATCGCGGCGGGCGAGGGGATGGCGTGATGGACGCCACCATGATGCACGAGCCGCTGGGCACCGCGACGATTTTTGCACACGGCGAGCATATCCACGCGACCAGCCGCATCGGGCTGTTCGACGGCGAGCAGGTGGCGTGGCGCAGCTATGCCGCAACCGCCGAACGCGCCCGCCGTCTGGCCGCGGCGTTGCGGGCCGTCGGCGTCGTGGCGAACACCCGTGTCGCGACGCTCAGCTGGAATGATTTTGCGCATTTCGAGGCCTATCTGGCGGTGCCGGCGATGGGCGCGGTGCTCCACACGCTCAACCTTCGGCTGCACCCCGACCAGCTTCGTTACATTATGGCGGACGCCGAAGACGGCATTTTGATTGCCGATGGTGCGTTGCTGGCCGCGCTGTTGCCGCAGATCAATTCGCTGGACGGGCTGGTGCAGGTCATTGTCACCGGGGACACCGAGGGCCTTGCCGGGCTTGAGAAGCCCTGGGCCGCTTATGAAGCGTTTGTGGCGGGTCATGCGCCGCTCGCCGATTTTCCGGAAGTGGACGAGACCGACGCCGCGGCGACCTGTTACACTTCAGGGACGACGGGCGATCCGAAGGGGGTGGTCTATTCGCACCGCACGATATTCCTCCACAGCCTCGCTTCGATGGCCGCCAACGCGTTTGCGCTCAGCGACCGCGACACGATCCTGCTACTGCCGCCGATGTTTCATGCCAACGCCTGGGGGCTGCCCTATTCGGGGTGGCTCGCGGGCGCCGATTTCGTGCTGCCGGGGCCGCATTTGCAGCCCGAAGCGATCCGGCGGATGATCCGTATCACCGCGCCGACGTTTACCGCCACCGTGCCGACCATCCTCAACCACCTGCTGCACGCCGATGCCGCCGACCCGGTCGATATGGCCAGTTTCCGCGTTATCGTGGCGGGCGGATCGGCGGTTTCGGAAGGGCTGATCGCTGACGTCGAGCGCCGCTGGGCCATACCGCTGATCCAGGGCTGGGGCATGACGGAAACGAGCCCTTTGTGCGTCCTCTCGCATCCTCCCGCCGACGTCGCGTCGGATGAGGCGCGCCGTTTGCGCGCAAAAAGCGGGCGTCCGGTTGCCGGCGTCCGGGTGCGGCTGGTTGACGATCAGGACAAGCCGGTTGTCGAGGACGGCAAGAGCGTCGGGCGCCTGCAACTGCGCGGGGCGTGGATCGCGCGCGGCTATCACCGCGGCGCCGGGGCCGACGTGTTGACCGACGACGGTTGGCTCGACACCGGCGATGCCGGGACAATCGACGCGCGCGGTTATGTCCAGGTGACCGACCGGCTGAAGGATCTCATCAAATCGGGCGGCGAATGGATTCCCTCGGCCGAGCTGGAAAACCATGTCGCGAGCCTGCCCGGCGTCGACCTCGCCGCCGTGATCGGCATCGCGGATCCGCGCTGGGAGGAACGGCCGCTGGCCATCGTCACCACGCTCGACGGCACGCGGCCCGATTTTGCAGGCCTGCGATCGGCATTGCAGGGCCGGGTCGCGCGCTTCTGGATTCCCGAATATTGGGCGCATGCCGACACGCTGCCATTGACCAGCGTCGGCAAGATTGACAAGCAGGCGCTGCGCGCGGCCGTCGCGACGGGCAAAACGGCTTTTGAAAGGATTGATGAATCTTCATGAACGCGCCGTCGTCGATGAAAGGCAAGGCCTCGCTCCGCGAGGTGACGGAGGTCCATCCTGCGCCCGCCAAGGTGCGCGCAAAGCCGCGCGCCGTTCGCCGTACGCAGGCAGAACGCACCGCGCTGTCCGACGCCCGGATGTTCGACGCGGCGATGCAATTGATCGTCGAACAGGGGACGCACGCGACGACGCTCAAGGAAGTGGGCGAGCGGGCCGGTTATTCGCGCGGCCTGGCGTCGAGCCGCTTCGGATCGAAGGATGCGTTGTTTGGCCAGCTGGTGCTGCACTTCAACACCAGCTGGACGCGCGAACTGGCGAACAAGGTCGGCACCCGCGGCGGCGCGCAGGCCTGCCTTGCCGCCTTGCGCGCGGTCGAGGGATTTCTGTCGAGCCACTCGGGTTATATGCAGGCCATGTACATCCTGTGGTTTGAATCGATCAGTTCGCACAATGATGTGCGCGACCATCTTGCCGCCTATCACGAAATCTATCGCCGCGACGTCGCGCATTGGGTCGAGGAAGGTATCACCAGCGGCGAAATCGACGCGTCGGTCGACGCCGAATGCTATGCGTTCGGCTTTTGCAGTTTCATCTTCGGGACGATCTACCAATGGCTTGTCGCGTCCGATAGCGTCGACCTGCCCAAACAGTTCGAAGCCTTTCGCCGTTCGACTGCGAAAGCCTTTGGAATCACAGATTGATTCTCTCGCCTACGTCAAAATAAATTTATAAAATCAACGCGTTGGATGATAATCTTTGCACTTGATTTTTCACTTGCTAGACGCTAGCAAATAAATGGCGAAATGCCGGTGACGGCATCCGGAAATGTGGGAGAGTTGGCATGGCACGGGCTGTCGATCCGTCGCGGTCGCGGCGTATTTGGGGTCATCTGGCTACCATGTCGGCGCCTATGCATGTCGCCGGAAGCCGGTCTTTCTCTGCGATTGCTGGGAAGCTGCGCGGATGACGCGCGCGGATCGCATCGACGGGGGTTTGATGCGGCCGGTGCTTGACGGCGTGCGCGTAATCGAACTGGCCGGGATCGGCCCGGCGCCCTTTTGCGGGATGATGCTTGCCGACCATGGCGCAGAGGTGATTCGCATCGATCGTCCCGGCGGCAGCGATCCGCTGGCGCAAGATCAGGGCCGTGATGTCCTGTTGCGCTCACGGCGATCGATCACGCTCGACCTGAAGCGCCCCGAAGCGGTCGAGATCGTCGCGCGGCTCACCGACACCGCCGATGGCCTGATCGAAGGGTTTCGGCCCGGTGTGGCCGAACGGCTGGGCTTGGGTCCCGACATACTGATGCAGCGCAATCCGGCGCTGGTATATGGGCGGATGACCGGCTGGGGGCAGGATGGTCCCTTGTCCGACCAGGCGGGGCATGACCTCAATTATATCTCGCTCAACGGCTGTCTTGGCGCGCTGGGTTCGGAGGATGAACCGCCACCGCCGCCGCTGAACCTGATCGGCGATTATGGCGGCGGGGGAATGATGCTGGCGTTCGGGTTCGTCGCGGCGCTACTGGCGGCGCGGCAGAACGGCGCGGGACGGGTGATCGATTGCAGCATGGCCGAGGGGTCGGCGGCGTTGATGGCGGGCATGTGGTCGCTCACCCACAATGGCATGTGGGATAAGGGACGCGGCCAAAATTTGCTCGACGGCGGGGCGCCCTTCTACGCCTGCTACACCTGCTCGGATGGGGTCTTCGTCGCGATCGGCGCGATTGAGGGGCAATTTTACGCGCGGCTGATCGACGCGCTGGGGCTGACTAAAGATCCCCTGTTTACCGCCCAGCATGACCAGTCGAAATGGCCCGCGATGAAGACACGGCTGGCCAACATTTTCGCATCGGCGCCGCGGACGAGCTGGACCGAACGATTGCAGCATCGCGACTGTTGCTACACCGAGGTGCTGACGATGGCCGAAGCGCCGTCGCACGCGCACAACCGCGCACGAGGCAGCTATCTTGAGGCCGACGGTCGGATTCAACCGCATTCGGCACCGCGCTTCGCGGATACCCAGGTTGTGGCGCCCCGGATGTGGCAGCGCGATTCCGATCGCACGGAAATTCTTACCGAAATCGGGGTGGCAGATCCCGATCGGATAGCGGCGGCATAAGACTTTAGTTGAAAATGACGGGCGCTAGCCAAGGCGCCGTAAGATATTGGAGAGAGTAATGACGACGACGAACGCCGATACACGCGTGGCCACTGCGAACCGCGAAGGCCAGCCCGGCCTCGACTATGACGCGATCGTCATCGGCGCCGGCTTTGCCGGGCTGGCGCTGATCCATTATCTGCGCGAGGCGGGTTTAAACGTCCGCGTGTTCGACCGCGCGTCGGACATCGGCGGCACGTGGACCTGGAACCGCTATCCGGGCGCAGCGACTGACAGCGAAAGCTATTATTACTGCCTGACCTTTTCGCCCGAGCTGCTTCAGGAATGGTCGTGGTCCAAACGCTATCCGGGCCGCGAAGAAACCCAGAATTATATGCGGTTCGTCGCCGACAAATTCGACATGTGGCCGCACATCCAGTTCAATACCGAAATTGTCGAGGCCGAATATCTGGAATCGCGCGGCTGCTGGCAGGTCACGACCGGCGATGGCGCTGTCTATAGCTGCAAATATTTCATCAGCGGAATGGGGATGATTTCGGAGCCGATGATCCCGAAGATTCCGGGGATGGACCGGTTCAAGGGACCGATCTTCCATTCCTCACGCTGGCCGCAGGAAGGGCTGGATTATGCGGGCAAGAAGGTCGGCATTATCGGCGCCGGTGCGACCACCGTCCAGATGCTGCCCGTGGTAGCGGAAACCGCGGGCAGCGTGACGGTGTTTCAGCGCACCCCCAACTATGTCCTGCCGGCGATGCAAAAGGACATGACCCCCGAGTGGGAGAGGGAGATCAAGGACAACTACCCGGCGATCGTGGCCAAGTGCCGCAATCATGTATTCGGCATGGCGTTCGACAGCCCGGTTGGGCGCAACGTCATGGACACGCCGCCGGAGGAACGGCAGCGTATCTTCGAGGAAAACTGGACCGGCAGTTTCCGCTGGGTGTTTGAAACCTTTGACGACCTGCTCGCCAGCCCCGAAGCCAACCGCATCGCGGGCGATTTCATCGCCGCCAAGATGCGCGAGCGCGTCAACGACCCCGCGCTGGCCGACCTGCTGACCCCCAGCTTCGATGACTATCCGCTGTTCGCGAAGCGCCCGCCGCTCGATCACGGTTATTTCGAGGCTTTCAATCGCGACAATGTCCATCTGGTCGACATCAAGAAGCGCGAACCACTGGTCGAGATCACCGAAACGGGCGTGCGGACCACGCTCAACGACTATGAATTCGACATCATCGTGCTGGCGACGGGCTTCAAGGCTTATACGGGTGCACTCGAAGCCTTTCCGATCCGCGGAGAGGGTGGCCAGACGCTGCGCGACAAGTGGCAGGTGCAATCCTCGTCGATCATGGGCGTGTGCGTTGCCGGTTTCCCGAATATGTTCGTGGTCACTGGTCCACAGGCGCCGTTCGCCAACCTGCCGACGTCGATCGAGCAGAATGCGATCTGGATCTCGCGCTGCATCGCTAAGATGGAACGCGAAGGGATGGATGTGTTCGAACCGCGCGCGGAGGCTGAGCGCGAGTGGACTGCCGCGACCGCCAATATTCACGGCCAGACGTTGATGGCCGAAGGCGACAAGGTCAATTCATGGATGATGGGCGCCAACCGCGACGACAAGGGCGCGCGCGTGCTAATCTATTTCGGCGGCGCTAACGTCTATTATGACGCGCTGGACCAATCAGCGGCGGAAGGATTTCCGGAGCTCGAGTTCAAAAAGCGCACTTAAGGGGCGAGGTCGAACGCCGTGGTGAGGGGACGGCAGTCTTCGAGCTTCCGTTTATTATGCCGAGCGCATCAACGATTATTGCGAAATTCGGCAGCAGGCACCGATCGACGCCAAGGAAAAATGGGATCCGGACTTTGCGAAGCGCAAGATCATCCAGCAGGATCTTCGCGGGCGCTGGCCGGGCCAATCGATCAATATGGGCGGGGAGACGTCGATCGACATCGCCCGCGAAAGCTCGACAAGGCCTATGGGCTGGCGGCTTCGTGATGCGAGTGGCATTCCGCTCGAGCCGATGATGTTCATCGGCGATGCGATCTTCCCTGGCGACCATGATTATCCCGCAAAGACGCTCGGACTCGATACGATTTGCGGGCGCGATCCGCGAGAAACGCTGGCCGCTATCGCGTCAGTCGTTGCCTGCCTGAAATAACTGGACTTTCGGCACGACGTGGGTGGGCGGCGGAACCAAATCGCCGCCAAATCGTTCCATTTCTGGAAGCACCGTGGCGCTTTGCCGTGGGTCCCAAGATGATCAGCAAATTTGGGTGAGGCCTTCTGCCGCTTCATTTTGGAAGGTAAAACCTGTGTACGAAGCTCCCGATCGCACGTCGTTCGATGAAGGCCTCGAGGCTTGCCAATCGCTCCGTCCCGCCGTCGCGCCGACTATTCGGCTTGCGTTGATCGGCGGTTTCCATCCGCGGCGCTGCGGCATTGCGACTTTTACCGCCGATATACATGCATCGCTTGAGGCGGCGGCGCCGGAGATCGCCGTCGATGTCTATGCGATGGCACCCGCGTCGGTACCGACGATATTCGACCCCATAGTCCGCGCCGCGATCACCGAAGGCGATGCCGAGAGCTTTATCGAGGCAGCGGAGGCGATCGAGGCGAGCTGCGCCGATGTTGTCTGGCTGCAGCACGAGTTCGGCCTCTTCGGCGGGCTCGCGGGCGACATGGTGCTCGAACTCGTGGACCGGATTTCGGCACCGCTGATCGTCACGCTTCATACGGTGCTTGCCGAACCCGACGCCGATCAGCGCCGCGTTATGGAGCGGTTGATCGCGCGGGCGACCAAGCTCGTCGTCATGTCCGAACGGTCGCGCCACCTGCTGCGCAGCGTCTATCATGCCAATGACGATCAGATCGCATTGATCGCGCATGGCGTCCCCGATCGCCCCTTCGGCCGCGCGTCGCAATTCAAGCCGCAGTTCGGATTCGCGGGCAAACAGGTCGCGCTGACCTTTGGGCTCTTGTCGCCGGGCAAGGGGATCGAGGCGGTCATCGAGGCGTTGCCGGCGATCATCGAAGATCATCCCGACTTCCTCTATTGTATCGCGGGTGCCACGCACCCCAATTTGCTGGCGCATGAAGGCGAAGCGTATCGCGACCGGCTCCAGGCGCTAGCGGTCTCGCTCGGGGTCGATGCGCATGTCCGCTGGATCAATGCGTTCATGGACACGGACGATCTGCTCGATCTACTCGAGGCGGCCGACATCTATGTGACGCCTTACACCGGTGCGCAGCAATCGACGTCGGGCACGCTCTCCTATGCAATGGCGCTGGGCAAGGCCGTTATCTCGACGCCCTATGTCCATGCGGTCGAACTGCTCGCTGACGATCATGGTGTGCTGGTTCCCTTCAATGACGACGAAGCGATTGCGAACGAGATCCGGTATCTGCTCGGCGATTCCGACCGGATGCTGACACTGCAGCGCCGCGCCTATGACCGCGGCCGCCACATGATCTGGCCTGTGTTCGCCGAGCGAAGCTGCGCACTGATCGGAGAGAGCCGCGTCGTGCCAAAAGCTGCGCCCATTCCCGACCGGATAGGCATTGCAGGCTTCCTGCGCATCTGCGATGACACCGGCATCCTGCAGCACAGCATTCATATGATCCCCGATCGGGCGCACGGCTATTGCGTCGACGACAATGCGCGCGCGCTGATGCTGATGCACCGGCTTGACGAAGACGCGCTGGGCAGGTGCGGGCAGCTTACCTCGGTCTTTGCGGCGTTCGTGCAGCATGCCTGGAACCCGGACCGCGGCGAATTTCGCAATTTCATGGGCTTCGGACGCAACTGGCTCGAGGAGGTGGGGTCCGAGGATAGCTGCGGGCGAACCCTCTGGGCACTCGGCGCGACGGCGCGCGAGGCGCGCGATCCCGGTCTGCGGCAGTGGGCGCAGGAACTGTTCGAGCGTACCGCCGCATCCGCGCTGGATTTCAGGTCGCCGCGTGCGATCGCCTTTGCGATGCTCGGCGCCGACTTCGTTCTTGCGGCGTATCCCGAGCATGATCTGGCAAACCGGATCTCACGCTTCGGCGCCGACCGGCTGATCGCGCTCCATCAAGCTGCGTTGCGGCCGGACTGGCAATGGTTCGAGCCGGTGCTTGCCTACGACAATTGCCGCCTGCCCGAGGCGATGCTGCGCGCGGGCGTGCGGCTGGAGCGCGCGGACGTCATCGCGTGCGGCGTCGATACGCTGCGGTGGATCAACGACGTCCAGATTTCGCCGCAAGGTCATTATCGCCCCGTCGGGTCCGACAGCTTCGGCCATGCCTATGAACGGCCGCGGCCGTTCGACCAGCAGCCGCTCGAAATCTGGGCGGCGATCGACGCGGCTTCGGCGGCATTTGATGTCACCGGCGACGATATCTGGCTGACACATGCGCGGCGCGCTTATGACTGGTTTTCCGGGGGCAATGATCGCGGTGTGATCGTCGGCGATGCACTCACGGGCACCAGCAAGGACGGCATCAACCCGCGCGGGCTGAATCTCAATGAGGGTGCGGAGTCGGTTCTCGCCTATCAGCATGCGACCTATGCCATTCGGGATTTCATCCGGAAGGCCGGCTGAAAGGAAGATCACTTGCATCTAGTCCAGCACGAACTGCGGCTCCACGCCGACCCGACGCGCGTCGTTGTGCGGCCCTTCCATCTGGCCTGGCAGGCGTCGGGCCCCGATCTCGATCGCGTGCAGCGGCTCGCGCGCGAGATCGTTGCCCTTAATCCGCGGGCGGTGCGCGCGGAACTTGGCGTCGTGCTGCGCGATTTCGCGGATCGGCACTGGCAGATCGAGAAGGTGTTCGAGGATCGTTTTAGCGAGATAGAACCCAGGCTCGGGCTCGAAGGCCTGGCGCTAAAACGTGAAACCCGGCTGCTGATCGGCGCCTATTTCTGTCACGAATATAGCTATGCCGCGGCGGCCCTGATGAACCCCAGCGTCGTGCGGCATCCCGATCAGAGCGGGCTGCAAGAAGGCAGCATCCGCATCCTTCTGTCGCTGCGCGCTGTCGGCGAAGGGCATATTTCGACGATCGCCTTTCGCGAAGGCATCATCACCCGTGAGCGCGAACTGACCTTGCTGCCGCAACCGGGCTTCGCCACCGCAGCGATGCTGGGCCCGCACCGCGACGACAAGCCCGATGACGTCGTCTCGCTCTATCGCCAAAAGGACAGCACGCTCTCGGGCACGGTCATTTTCCCGATCACCGAGGCGCAGCGTAACGGGCTCGAGGACCTCCGACTGCTCGAGTTCGAGCGTGACAGCGGCAAGAGCGAGTGGATCGGCACCTACACGGCCTACAGTGGCCGCGATATCCAGTCCGAATTGCTGCGCACGCGCGATTTCCGGGATTTCACGCTGACCCCGATCAAGGGCGGGGCAGGGCGCAACAAGGGCATGGCGCTGTTCCCGCGCAAGATCGACGGGCAATTCTGCATGATCGGCCGGCAGGATGGCAAGAATCTCTATCTGCTGCGATCGGATACGATCGATCATTGGGAGGGCGGCGAGTTGCTGCTCGAGCCGCGATTCCCTTGGGAACTCATCCAGATCGGCAATTGCGGCGCGCCGATCGAACTCGACGAGGGCTGGCTCGTGTTGACCCATGGCGTCGGTGCGATGCGCAAATATGCGATTGGCGCCGTGCTGCTCGACAAGGAGGATCCGTCGAAAGTAATCGGCCGAACCCCCGATCCGATCCTTTCCGCCGCCGACGAGGACCGTGAGGGCTATGTCCCCAACGTCGTTTATACATGCGGGGCCATCTGTGTCGGCAAGGATATTTTCCTGCCCTATGGGGTGGCCGACAGCTCGGTCTGCTTTGCGTTCGTCGCGGTCGCCGACATCCTCGCGGCGATGGATTATCCCGCACGGATTGCCGGTTGAAGCCGAAGCCGCGTTCGCAGGATGAGAGGCCCGCGCTCGATGTGCTGATTGTCGGTGCCGGGCCGGCCGGGCTGACTGCGGGCATGTATCTTGCGCGCTACCGGCGGCGGGTGCGGATCGTCCATGACGGCAGTTCGCGCGCTCTCTGGGTTCCGCGTTCGCGCAATATTCCGGGTTTTCCCGAAGGCATCGTGGGCGCAGATCTCATCGCGCGCATGAGTGAGCATACCATGCGTTACGGCGCCGAAATTGCCGAGGGCAGAGTGATCGAAATTGCATCGAGAGAAAATGACGAGGGCTTTGTCGTGCGCTTCGAGGACGGTGTGACCGTCTATGCCCGCGGCCTGATACTCGCGACTGGCGTCGACACGAATTTGGCGAAGCTCGACGTCGGCGATCACAACATGGCGGTTCAGACCGGCGTCCTGCGCTATTGCCCGATCTGCGACGGGTTTGAACACAGTGAAGAGCGGATCGCGGTCCTCGGCTCCGACCTCCATGGCGCGGCCGAGGCGATGTTTCTGCGGCAATATTCGAGCAACGTCACGCTGATCCCGAAATGGCAGATTGCGTTGACCGATGCGCAGCGCAGCGAACTTGCGGCGAGCGGCGTAGACGTCCTCGAAGGCCGGGTGCTGCGCCTTGAAGCCGCCGAGGATGCGATGTTCGTCGTGGTCGAGGGCGAAGCCGCGCCGCGCCGCTTCGATACGCTCTACCCGGCGTTCGGATCGACGCCGCGCAGTGTGCTTGCCGCAACGCTCGGGCTACTGACCGATCCGAACGGCTGCCTCCCCTTCACGGCTTTTTCGGATGGTCTTCTTCCCGGCGTCTACGCTGCCGGCGATGTCGTGGCGGGGCTCGACCAGATCAGCGTCGCCATCGGACAGGGGGCGATGGCGGCGACGCGTCTTCACAACTGGCTGCGCGAGCAGGACGGGCATGTGATGACCGCCCAGAAATAGGATGGAATGCGGGACGCTGCGAAACCTGAAGCCGAGCGGGGGGGGTACCTGCCCAAATCCAAGGAACCAACCATGGCCAGGAAGCCCGCGCCGTGCCCTGCGACCGACCACGAGCGCATCCCGGCGACGGATGTTCTCCGGTAGAGGTTTCCAAGCCGCCGATGTCATGAGAGTCCAGGAAACTGGCCATTGAGCATAGCTATGCCGGACGCACCGAAAATAACCAGCGCAAGGAGCGTCGCCCCGATCGTCAACCGTGAACGGTCGTCATGGGTGACGGCGGAAATGGCTACGGCGGACGTTTTCATTGCAAGATCCTTGGAAGGGGGCGGGAACAGCCTAATCGCCGGTCATGGCCGCAGGCGTAATAAGGACAACTACGGATAGGGCGGTTCCTGGCCCCGGTTCATAAGAGCCTCGATGCATCCGGCAATTGGCCGCACCGCGTCGAAAGGACGATGATGAAAACCGAAAGCTGGAGCAGCGACCTCACGACCCGGACCGGTTTCAAATTCCATGTCCGCCCGGTCGGCGCGCAAGACGAGCCCGCGCTCGCGGAGATGTTTGCGCATGTGACGCGCGACGATCTGCGATTTCGCTTTCTGACCGGGATCAATGTTGTCGGCCATGAGCGGCTGATTGCGCTGATCGATGTCGACCATCGCCAAAAGGAGAGTTTCCTGGCGATCTCCAATGACGGCAAGACGGTGATCGCGACCGCGATGCTGGCCTGCGACGACGCGATGGAAACGGGCGAGGTCGCGATCAGCATCCGCTCGGATTTCAAGGGTCGCGGAATAAGCTGGGAATTGCTCGAGCATGTCGCGCGCTTTGCAGAGTCGCTCGGTGTCAAGACACTCCAGTCGATTGAGAGCCACGACAATCATGCCGCGATCGAGCTTGAACGCGACATGGGCTTCACCGCGCGCACCTATCCGGGCGATGCCACGCTGATGCTCGTTGAACGCAAGCTGCCACTGCCGGTCGAGGCGTAAGCGACGTCTGGTGATCGAGCCAGCACCCACCCGCCCGGCACATTGCTGAGAAAATGGATATGCGCGTGACCCCGGATGACCAAGTCAGCGAGGACCAGATTGCACGGTTGATTCCGGGGTTTTACGCGCGGGTTCGCGGTGATGCGCTGATCGGCCCGGTGTTCGACAACGCGATCGGTGACTGGGAGCATCATCTCGAAAAGCTCGTCGACTTCTGGTCGTCGGTCATGCTGACCAGCGGTCGCTACAAGGGCAATCCGGTGGCAGCGCATTTGAAGCATCTGCCGACGATCACCCCGCCGATGTTCGATCGCTGGCTGATGCTCTGGACCGATGTGACGGGGGAAATGCTCCCTGCCGCGGCCGCCGCAACGCTTCAGCAAAAAGCCGCGCGCATCGCGGCCAGCCTGCAGCTCGCATTATATTTCCGCCTTCCGCCGACGTCCGGGACCACCCCGAGACCGGTTACCACGCTGTCCTGAAAGGACCCACGATGACCAACACGATCCTCATCCCCGACAGGCAAGCCCTCGCCGACGAACGCGAAGCCCATCCTGCGGTGCATCACGAGCCAAAGGGCTTCTCCGATCGTTTCGCGCTCGGCTTTACCAAGCTTCTTCGCTTCAGCGCCGATACGTTTTTCGCCAAACGCTACGGGCATCGCGCCATCGTTCTCGAGACGGTCGCAGCAGTGCCCGGCATGGTTGGCGCGATGATTACCCATCTCAACTGCCTGCGCTGGATGCGCGATGACGAGGGCTGGATCCGGACGTTGATGGAGGAGGCCGAAAACGAGCGAATGCACCTGATGACCTTCATCGAGATCGCCAAACCGACCTGGTTCGAGCGGATGATGATTCTGGGCGTCCAGGGGGTGTTCCTCGTCGGCTTCTCGATTCTATATCTTCTCTCGCCGCGCACCGCGCATCGCGTCGTGGGTTACTTCGAGGAAGAAGCCGTGACGAGCTACACGCTGTATCTCCAGGAAATCGACGAAGGCCGCTCGCCGAACGTGCCTGCCCCGGCGATCGCCAAACATTATTGGAAAATGGCCGACGATGCGAGGCTGCGTGATGTCGTCCTGCTGGTCCGCGCCGACGAAGCTCATCATCGCGACGTCAACCACGGCTTTGCCAGCAAGCTGAACGGCGAACCCATCGATCATTCGCTGGCTGCCGCCTATCCGGAACACGCTACCGAGATCCGCCTGACCGCCTGACAAGGTGCCCCGCCGCACAGTTCGAGGCGGCGATGCGGGACAGCCGCCTGTTGTCGGCGACGCTTGCGGCAATCACTCAGGCTTTCAGTGCGCTGAAAGCGGGTCACGACAAGGCGAGCGCGCTCAGGCACAGTGTCGTCGCCTGACCCAAGACGAAGGGCGGCGGGCAACAACCGCCGCCGCCTCCCGAACGAAATTCGATTGGAGAATGATATGGCGACCCGAGCAGATTTTACCGTCTACAAACCGACACGCCCCCGCTCGCTTGTTTGCGCAGACGACGTCCGCGGCAAGGCGGTCCTGGACCGAGACGGAGACAAGCTCGGCGTCGTCGACAAGCTCATCTTCGATGAGCGGACCGGCCATATAGCCTATGTGATCCTCTCGACCGGCGGCTTCCTCGGCCTCGGCCAAAGTTATCATCCCATACCCTGGTCGGTTTTTCTTCATGATGAGAAGCATGAAGGCTTCTCGGTCAGGATAGATAAGCACATCCTCGAAGGCGCACCCAGCTATCGTCCTGATTCTGCGCCGCACTTTGATGACGCCTATGGCCAGCGCGTGACCGACTACTACCAGCTTTCTTCCACCGCTATTGGCTGAATCCGATATTGCGGAAAGCCGGATTTTCAGAAGGCCGAAGCTCCCAGCCCAACCCCCTGCATTCGAAATCCAAAATCAAACACGCCGGTCATATTGATCCTCTCGCTGCCCACGGATCGATCGTCGTTGCAGGTTGATCCCCGGCGTCCGCAAGCTTGAGCAGCCGCGCGAACGCATCATTTTGCGACAGAAACACCTGGCCGGCCAAATTGGCCAACAGATGAGAGTGTTTGAGCGCATCCATCACCGGACCCTTCACCTCCGAGAGATGAAGCGTCACGCCGGCATCGCTGAGCCGGTGGTTGATTGCCTCAATGCTCTCGAGCGCCGAAGCGTCGATGGCATTGACCGCCGAGCACATAAGGACAAGGTGCCGGACCTGCGGATGATCGGCCACCTGCTCCAGCACGAACTCCTCGAGCCAGCGTGCGTTGAGATAAGTGAGGCTTTCGTCGATGCGGATCGTCACGATGCGCGGATCCGTGAGCACCTTGTGCCGCTTCACATTCCTGAAATGCTCGGTTGCCGGAACGCGGCCGACGATCGCGGCGTGCGGGCGCGACGCGCGCCATAGATAGAGCGCGAGGCTCAGCCCAACGCCCGCGATGACGCCGGGCTCGACCCCTGCCAGCAGCGTGATTCCGATCGTCGCCGCCATCGCCGCGAAGTCGGGCCGCGAATAGCGCCAGATGGCTCGCGGCGTTTTCAGATCGACCAAACTGAGCACGGCGACGATGATCGTAGCCGCCAGAGTGGCGATCGGAAGCGAGTGGAGCAGCGGGGTCAGGAACAGCGCCGCGATCAAGATGCCGACTGCGGTGAACGCGCCGGCGGCCGGCGTTTCGGCGCCGGCATCGAAATTGACCACCGAGCGGGCAAATCCTCCCGTGACCGGATAGCCGCCGGAGAAAGCTGCAGCGACATTGGCTGCGCCAAGACCGATTAGTTCCTGATCGGGATTGATCCGCTGACGCTTTTTGGCGGCAAGAGTCTGCGCGACCGAGACCGATTCCACGAAGCCGATGACGCTGATGAAAAGCGCGGGAATGGCCAAATGTTGCCACAGCGCTGCATCGAACAAGGGGATTGTAAAAGGCGGCAGGCTCTGCGGAATCGTGCCGACGACCTTCACCCCCTGGGCCTCTAGATCGAAAAGGATCACAGCGAGCGTCGACACCGCGACCGCTGCGATTGGCCCCGCCTTGGCAATCAGGTCGGCCGGACGGGCAGCGATGCCCCAGCGCATCAGAAGCGGCTTAAGGCCTTTCCTGATCCAGAAGAGGAAAGCGGTGGCCGAGACGCCGATGATCAGGGTCGGAAAGTTTATATCCGTCACATGGCTCGCGAGTGTCTGCAGAAGCTCGGGCAGCGCCTCGCCGCTGGCTTGGACTCCCATTATCGATTTTAGCTGGCTGGTCGCGATAATGATGCCGCTCGCTGTGATGAAGCCCGAAACGACGGGATGAGACAGAAGATTGCCGAGAAAGCCGAGGCGGAGCACGCCCATGACGAGCAGGATCAGACCCGACAATAAGGCCAGGATGAGCGCGGCGGCGATGAACGCGGCGCTGCCCGGCGTCGCCACACTGCTCGCCGCCGCCAGCGTCATCAGCGATACGACCGCTACCGGTCCGACCGCCAAGGCCCTGCTGGTGCCGAACAGCGCATAGGCGATGATTGGCAATATGGAGGCATAAAGCCCGATTTCGGGCGGCAGACCGGCGAGCATCGCATAGGCCAGACTTTGCGGGATCAGCATGATCGTGACGATTGCCGCCGCGATCAGATCGTTGGTCAGCGTGCTTCGATCATAGGCTCGCCCCCAGTCGAGGACGGGGAAGTATCGCGCCAGCAGGGTCACGTCATGCTGCCACACTCAAGGGGTGTGATCGACCATGCCGACGGTGGTTGGCGGATCAGACATTATGTTTCTCCAAATTGGATTGCTTTGCCGGGACGACAGGCAGCAAGCGGTGCAGGGAAGGCGATCGCCAAGCGGCGCGGTGCGCCATCGGGCGCGAGGCCGGTCGCGCGTGCCGCAAGTCCGCTCACGCCGGCGATCCGGCCTAGCCCGAGCAGCATGATCGCTGCCGCGAGGCCGATCATCACGCCGCCGATCAGACCTTGGACGGGCAGTGCGTTGGTGAGCAATTGATCCATCACAACACGTTCAGCGGGATTTTCAGGAAGCGCGTTCCGTTGGATTCGGGGTCGGGCAGATGTCCGCCGCGGATATTGACCTGGATCGAGGGCAGGATGAGCCTGGGCATCGACAGCGTCGCATCGCGCGCGTCGCGCATCTCGACGAAATCATCTTCGCTGACGCCTTCATGGACATGCACATTGCTGGTGCGCTGCGCCCCCACGGTCGTTTCCCAAGCGAAGCTGTCCCGGCCCGCGGCCTTGTAATCATGACAGTGAAAAAGGCGGGTGTGCTCCGGGAGCGCCATCAAGCGGCGGATCGACCGGAAAAGCTGCCGCGAACCGCCGCCGGGAAAATCGGCGCGTGCGGTGCCATAATCGGGCATGAACAGCGTATCGCCGGTGAACACGGCATCGCCGATGACATAGGCCAGGTCGGCGGGTGTGTGGCCCGGAACGTGCAGCACCGCGGCGTCAATGGAGCCAATCTTGAAGCGATCGCCGTCTTCGAACAGATGGTCGAATTCAGAGCCATCGCGCGCGAACTCGGGGCCTTCATTGAAAATCTTGCCGAAGACATTCTGCACATGAATAATCTCGCGCCCTATTGCGAGAACGCCGCCGACCTTCCCTTTCAGATAGGGGGCGGCAGACAGATGGTCTGCATGGGCGTGAGTTTCGAGCAACCATGTAATCGAAAGATTTTCGGCAGCGACATAAGTGATAATGGCATCGGCCGACGCGACCGAGGTGCGTCCTGCAGCAGCGTCGAAGTCGAGAACGCTGTCGATGATCGCGGCCTCGCGCGTGGCGGGGTCATGAACGACGTAGCTCACGGTGTTGGTGGGCTCGTCGAAAAAGCTCTTTACCACCGGCGCTGTGCTCGCACCCGAATGCACGGCCTCGATTGTCGCGACTGCGGTATCAAAGTGGTGGTTAAACATGATGAGCTCCGGTTTCGATACTTGGCGCGGTTCCCATATGATCACGCAAGTCATGTCGGCGATCTTCGGACGAACTTTGGGGGGCGGGGCATTCAATGGGCATCTTCGCGGCGTGCCAAAGCGATGCCTCGGCTTATCTATCGAAACGAAACGAGCCACTATACGTAGTACCACCGACCCGAGCATGCGCCAGCCGACGACAGTGCATGCATCGGACATAGGTATAATCCTCTAGTGCGCCGTAGCAGGGTTCCGCGCTAGGTGCCGATGCGGGATTTCGCGAAAAGGAAACGCCGGATGTGAGCAAGCAGCCGGGAGCCATGACCTTTGCCTCGGCCTTGGCTGCCAGGGCCAAGGATGCCGTTTCGCAGAGCTTTCGACGATATGTGATCAAGACCGTCTGGCCATAGCCGGTTCCGGCTGCGCGTCACTTTGCGACGCAGCGACTCAGTTTTGCACGTTCAACAAGAGGTGGTCATGATCCAAAAACCGGCCGAACAGCGCTATGCGTCGCTTTCCATCATCCTGCATTGGGTCATGGCGGCGCTGATCGTAGGCGTTTACGCCTGCATTCTCCTGCGTGAATCCTATCCACAAGGTAGCGATATTCGCGAGGGGTTGAAGACCTGGCATTTCATGCTCGGGCTGTCGGTCCTGGCGCTGGTGATCGTACGGATATTCGCGCGCCTCCTTGGTAAGGCGCCGAAGATCGCGCCCGAGCCACCCGCTTGGCAGAGCTGGCTGGCCAATTCGACGCACTTGCTGCTTTATTCCTTCATGCTGGCGATGCCAGTCGCCGGATGGCTGATCCTCAGCGCGTCGGGCAAGACCATTCCCTTTTTCGGGTTCGAACTCCCGCCGCTGGTCGCTCAGAGCAAGATGTATGCCGGGCAGGTGAAAGATCTGCACGAGACCGTCGGGACAGTCGGCTATTTTCTGATTGGCTTGCACAGCTTGGCGGCGCTTTTCCATCACTATATCGCCAAGGACAATGTTTTGCGGCGCATGATGCCCGGTCGCCCGTGATGCCGTCGACCAGATTGCATGGACCGGCGCCGACGCCCGATTTTCTCCGACTGCCCCGACGATGATCAGCGCGATCCGATTGCCCGATCCTGCGCGGAGTCTCCCGACTCCATGGCAAGCGACATGACGGCGATTGCCCAAGCCGCATTTAAAGGGCTGACGGCAGACGCTGCGGCCGCGCGCCTGACCGCCGAGGGGCCGAACGAACTTCCCGCCGCGGGTTCGCGATCGCTCCTTCGTGTCGCATTCGATGTTGTGCGCGAACCGATGCTCGCCCTTTTGCTCGCAGGCGGGCTCGCTTATCTGCTGCTCGGCAATCTAACCGAAGCGCTGGTCCTGCTCGGCTTTGCAACATTCTCGGTTCTTGTCACCGTTGTGCAGGAAGCGCGGACCGAGCATGTGCTCGAAGCCTTGCGCGATCTGTCCGCGCCGCGCGCCCTGGTCCTTCGCGACGGCGCGCAGGTCCGTATTGCCGGGCACGACGTGGTCCGCGACGATCTCCTCATCCTGGAGCAGGGCGACCGGGTCGCAGCCGATGCGCTGCTTGTGGCTGCCAGCGACCTCCAGACCGACGAGTCGCTTCTGACCGGCGAGTCCATGCCGGTAGGAAAGGCGGTAGCCGCCAATGGCGCGGCGGAGGTGGCGCATCGTCCTGGTGGTGAGGGCCAGCCCTATGTCTATTCGGGCTCCCTGGTGGCGCGAGGCAGCGGCCTTGCCCGGGTCCTCGCAACCGGCCCACGCAGCGAGATCGGCCAGATCGGCCAGTCGCTTGCGGCCCTCGACATCGAAGCGCCGCGCTTGCGGACCGAAACGACCCGCATCGTAACCTGGTGCGCAATCGGCGGCGCCGCCGTCGCGCTGCTCGTGGTCCTGCTCTATGGCCTGCTACGCGGCGGATGGATCGATGCCGCCCTGGCCGGGATCGCGATCGGCATGGCGCTGCTGCCCGAAGAATTTCCGGTCGTCCTGACCGTATTTCTCGCCATGGGCGCGTGGCGAATTGGCAAGGTGGGCGTGCTGACGCGGCGTGCCTCCGCCATCGAAACGCTCGGTTCGGCAACGATCCTGTGCACCGACAAGACGGGCACGCTGACCGAGAACCGCATGACAGTGGCCATGCTCTGGCTGCCGACGGGTATGACGGCCGAGGTTGGCCCGGACGCGCCGGCGTCTGGCGCGTTCGACGCGCTCCTCGAGACCGCCGCGCTCGCGAGCGCGATCACGCCTGCCGATCCCATGGAGGTTGCGCTGCATGCTGCCCGTAACGCTTTCACCGAGGGGAAGGGCTCCGACCGCAAGCTCGCCCATAGCTATGCGCTGCGTCCCGACCTGCTCGCCATGTCCAATGTCTGGGACAGCAGCGAGGGTCTGACGATTGCCGCCAAGGGCGCGCCCGAAGCGATTGCGAAGCTATGCCACTTGGCGCCCGCCGCCGCTGGCGCGCTGATGGCGGCCGTCGATGCGATGGCCTCGCGCGGGATCCGCGTCCTCGCGGTCGCGACCGCGACGGCTCCCGATCGCCGTTGGAAGCCGTCCCAGTCCGATTATCGCTACACGCTGAGCGGGTTGGTGGGGTTCGCCGATCCGCTGCGTCTGGGTGTGGCCACCGCCGTCGCCGAATGCCGTAGCGCGGGAATCCGCGTCGTCATGATTACGGGCGATTATGCGGCCACCGCGCAGTCGATTGCCTCACAAGCGGGCATTGCAAAGGGCGATGTCCTGACCGGCACCGACCTGGGCAAGCTGGACGACACGGAACTGCGCGAGCGGCTCAAGACGGTGACGATCTTTGCGCGGATCATGCCCGAGCAGAAGCTGCGGATCGTCGAGGCTTTCAAGGCCGATGGCGAGGTCGTCGCGATGACGGGCGACGGTGTGAACGATGCGCCATCGCTGAAGGCGGCGCATATCGGCGTCGCGATGGGGAAGCGCGGCACCGATGTGGCCCGCGAAGCGGCCGCCATCGTCCTGCTCGACGATGATTTCGGGTCGATCGTGCATTCGGTCCGGCTCGGTCGGCGAATCTACGACAATATCCGCAAAGCCATGGCCTTTATCTTCGCGGTGCATGTGCCGATCGCCGGACTGGCGCTGCTGCCCCTGTTCTTCGGATATCCGCTGTTGTTCGGGCCGATCCATATCGCCTTGCTCGAGATGGTGATCGATCCCGTTTGCGCGCTCGTCTTCGAGGCTGAGCGTGACGAGGCGGACATCATGGATCGTCCGGCGCGTGACCCGAAGGAGCCCCTATTTTCCTTTGCCATGGTCGTATGGAGCGTCTTTCAGGGCGGCGTGGCCTTCGCGATGCTGGCCGCCGTCTATTTCGTCGAAATATGGAACGGCATGGCCGAGCCGGAGCTTCGCGCTCTGATCTTCTTCGCGCTGGTGTCCGAGATTGTCGCGCTGATCCTGGTCAACCGCTCTTTCGGCACATCTCTTGGCGATGCGCTTATGCGCCGCAATGCGGCGCTTCGCTATGTCGTCGTCGCCGTTCTGGCCGTTACCGGGCTGATCCTGTTCATCCCTGCGGCGCAGGACTTGCTGGAGTTCGGGTCGATCGCATGGAGCGACATGGCACTGGCGGCCGGTCTGGGAGTCATTCTTCTGCTCGGGCTCGAGGTCTGCAAGCCGGTCGTTGGCCGCATCCTGAAGCGTCCGCGGCTGGCAACCGCTGCGATACGGCGGACAAAGAAATGACGGGCCCTGACAACAGGGCCGCTACGTTGGAGCCTGGCTTCTTACTTCTCTTCCTCGCGGCGGCCACCCTTGCCTTTGCCTTAGTGAACAGGCCGTTGATCGGGGCGATATTGGGGGGCGTGATTGCCGCGATCCTGTTCGCGCCTTTGAACGACGGGATGCTCGAGATCATGCCATGGCGCAGAAATTTCGCCGCGACCTTCACGCTGCTCATCATCTTCGCCATGGCCAAAATTATGGCGCACGGCCCGGCGGCCGCGCGAAGGGATCCTCGCGCAGCGATTTTCCGGCGGTTTCGGGCATGAAGCGAAGGGCGACCAGCCCGACAATGCACGCAAGCATCATATAATAGGCCGGCATCAGCGGGTCGCCGGTCAGGCTGATCAGTCCGCTGCCGATCATCGGCGCAGTGCCCCCAAAAATCGACGTCGAGATATTATAGGCGATGGCGAAACCCGCGAAGCGCACCGCGGTGGGGAACATGGCGGGAAAGGTCGCCGAGATCGTCGCGAGCTGCGGGACATAGAGGAGGCCAAGCAACAGGAAGCCCGCGACGGCACCCGCAAAGCCGGTGCCAATCAGCATATAGAGCGGGACGACGAAAACGAGCAGGCCGATCAGCGACCAGCGCCACATCGGTCGCCGCCCGATCCGGTCGGACAAGGCGCCGGCGAACGGCAGAAAGATCATCATGAACACCATTCCGATGATCGGTACGACGAGTGCCTGTTCGTTCGACAGGCCGATGCGCCGCTGCAGATAGGTCGGCATATAGCTGAGCAGTGAGTAATTGACGACGTTGAGTGCGATAACCAGCCCGCCAACGACCAGCAGCGGTCGCCAATATTCACGCATCATCGCGGCAAGGCCCGGCGGTTTGCGCCGGTCGGCCGATGCCATTTCCTCGCGGAAGACCGGGGTATCCTCGAGCTTCGAGCGCAGATACATGCCGACCAGGCCGACCGGTCCGGCGATCAGGAAGGGGATGCGCCAGCCCCATTCGTGCATCGCTTCGTCGCCAAGATGCAGCGAATAGCCGAGCATCAGCGCGGCGCCGAAGGAAAAGCCCGCGAGCGTCCCGAATTCGAGGAAACTGCCATAAAAACCGCGGCGGTCGTCGGGGGCATATTCAGCCATGAAGGTTGCTGCGCCGCCATATTCGCCGCCGGTCGAAAAGCCTTGCAACATGCGCAGGATGATCAGGATCGTCGGCGCCCAGAAACCGATGCTGTCGTAAGACGGGATCAGCCCCACCGCAAATGTTGCCGCCGCCATTAGCAGGATGGTCATCGCCAGCACCGACTTGCGCCCGATACGGTCGCCGAGCGGCCCCCAGAACAGCCCGCCGAGCGGCCGGATGAGGAAGGAAATGGCAAAGGTCGCGAGCGCGAACAGCACCGCTTCCTCGGTATCGCCGGGAAAGAGCGCGGCGGAGATATAGGTGACGCCATAGGCATAGATGCCATAGTCGAACCACTCGACCGCGTTGCCGAGCGCCGACGCGCCGACCGCGCGGTTCAGCGGCGAGGGTTCGCGAAAGGGGGGCGGATGCCCCGGGGCGTGGGCGGTTAGGGGCTTTTCCATGGGTCACCTGCTTGCGGATGGGAATCGGGAATGGCTGGAGAGTCGGGGCCGGCGGGGTCGAGCAGCGCCGCGACCGGTGTCGTGCGCGGCAGGATCTGGAAATCCTGCTGCGCCGCGCCGGGCACCGGACCGCTGATCGCGAGGCGCCAGAGCCCGAAGGCGAGCATCATCCCCGCGGCGAGCGCGATGAAGAGGAAGAGCCCCCCCGCACCCGCCAGCGTCATCGCCGACGCGGCGCCAAGCGGGCCGAGCGCGGCGCCGGTCGAATAGAGAAGGACCAGCTGGCCGCTCGCGGTGACGCGCTCCGACGGCAATAGCCGGTCGTTCACGAAGGCGACGCAGAGGGGATAGAGCGCGAAGCTGAGCCCGCCGAACAGCGCGCCGAGGGCGAGCAGCAGGGTGCCGGTCGGGGCCATGGCAAGCGCGATGCTGACCGCCAGCGTCGCGGCGAAGCAGGCGATGATGACGCGCCGCCGGTCGTAGCGGTCCGACAGGCGACCGAGCGGCCATTGCAGCGCCACGCCGCCGAGGATGACCGTCATCATGAAGGTCGCGGTGTCGCCGAGGCTGAGGCCGATCCGGCGCGCGTAGATGGCGGCAAGGCCGTAGAAGGCGCCGAGCAGCAGCCCGGTGATCCCGGCGCCCGCTACGCCGAGCGGCGAGGCTTCGTACAGGCGCCGGAGCGGCAGCGAGGCCGCTTCCTCGAGTGACGGCGCCGCGGCGCGCGTCAGGCAAACGGGGATGATCGCGAGCGAAATCAGGATCGAGGCAAGCTCGAACGGGATCTGCGGCGCGCTGCTGCCCGAACGCAGCAGCAGCTGTCCGAGCGCCTGCCCCGAATAGAGCGCGACCATATACCAGGCGAGCACCGTGCCGCGCGTGTTCGCCTCGGCACGGTCGTTTAGCCAGCTTTCGACGCAGATGAACACGCCCGCGACGCACAACCCGTCGACGAAACGCAGCACCGCCCAGAGCAGAGGGTGCTGTAGCAGCGCATAGGTGAGCGTGCTCGCCGACAGCAGCGCGACGAAGGCGGCGAAGGCGCGGATATGACCGACGCGGCGTACGACCTCTCCGGCCCGCAAGGCCCCCAGTACGAGCCCGGCGAAATAGGTGGTCGCGACGGCACCGATCACCATCGTCCCGCTGCCCGCGCGTTCGAGCCGGAGTCCGATCAGCGTCGACAGGAAACCGCTGCCCGCCATCATCACGAAAATCGCGATCAGCAGGCTCCGCACGGGCAGGATCATTGCGAACATCGGCCGCGCTGGCCGCCGCGTCATGCGGCGCGCCGACCCTCCGCGCTCGCGTCGATGTCCTCGATCAGCGTCTTGTGCAGCACGCGCACCGCCGCATCGAAATCGCGGCTTTCGACAATGAACTGGACGTCGACATTGCGGATCTGGTGCTGCATCGCGATCATCACGATGCCCGCCTCGTCGAGCGCGCGCAGCGCGTCGGGGACGAGGCCGGGGCGCGAGATGTCGCTGCCGATCGCCGACACCATCGCCACCGGCTGCGCGGAGATCGCCGCTTCGGGATAGTCTTTCTGCAAGTCGGCGATCAGCTTTTTTACCGCGTCGGCGCTCGCCGACAGATAATGGGTGATCGTGTTGGCGTTCGACGATTTGCTGACGATCCACAGCCGGTGGCGGGTCAGTGCGTCGAGGATCGCGGCGTCATAGCCCTTCACTCCGACCATATCCTGTTCAAAGAATTGCAATGCCTGCAACTGGCGGATGCCGGTGACGATCTCGACCCGTGGGACGTCGGAGACATAGTCGCCGGTGACGAGGGTTCCGCTGTCCTCGCGGTCGAAGGTATTGCGCACGCGCAGCGGGATGTCGGTCTGGCGCAGGCCGCGTCCGGCGCCGGGGTGGATCGCCTCCATCCCCAGATTCGCGAGCTGGTCGGCGACATCGTAATTGGTGCGGCCGATCTTGCGCGCTTTGCCTTCGCCGACCAGCTTGGGGTCGGCGCTCGACAGGTGGAATTCCTTGTGGATGATCGCCTCGCGCGCGCCAGTCAGGACGGCGAGGCGCGAAAAGGTCATTTCGGTATAGCCGCGCGCATAGCGCCGCACCATGCCGCCCTCGCAACCGGCATAGCCGGTGACGATCGGCATCGTCGTGGCGAGGTCGATCGCGGCGAAAGCTTCCTTGATCCGTTCATCGAGGCTGCTGAGTTCGTCCTGGTCCCACAAGGTCAGGTCGACGAAGCGCGCGTTGACGTCGCGGTCGCGCAGCAGCAGCGCGGTGCTGTGGGCGCTATGCGCTTCGCCGATCCCGGCGAGCAGCTCGCGCACCGTCATCAGCTGTTCCTTGACGCAGAAGCGGCCGTGCGCGCGCAGGCGGGCCAGATCGTCGAGGCACGCCGCGACCGTGGCGATGCGCATGTCGACGAAGGCGTCGGCTTCGGCACGGCTTTCGGGCCGCGCGAACATCGCCGCGTTGCGTGTCTTCATCGCACGGCGGACGTCTTCCATCGCCTCGCGCCAGCCGTCGGCATCGTCGTCGGCGACGAAGCGGCCATAGACGCCCGGCGCGCCGCTCTTCTTGTTCTCGAGCAACAGGTCGGTCATCCCGGCATAGGCCGAGACGACGAAGATGCGGTTGTAGAGGTCGGCGCCCGTGCGGCCCGCGATCAGCACATTGTCGAACAGGGTCGCGGTCGCGGCCATTGACGTGCCGCCGATTTTCTCGACGCTATGTCCGGTCATGCCGGCACCGTCTCGGCGAGCGGGCCGCGTTCGATCGTCAGCGGTTCGGGTTCGCCGCGACGCGCGAGGAACCAGGGGCGGGGCTTGAGGGCGCCGAACGGCTTTTCCAGCCGATTGCTCACCGCATTATAGACGAGGAACGCATTGGCGCGCGGGAAGGGGGTGATGTTGCCGTTCGACCCGTGCATCAGGTTGCAGTCGAAAAGGATCACCGTTCCGGGCTTGCCCGTTGGCGCCACGATGCCATGTTTGTGCGCCAATTCGGCCAGGCTGTCCTCGTCGGGGACGCCATATTCCTGTTTCTTGAGCGAGCTCAGATAATGGTCGTCGGGGGTTTCACCGACGCACGTCAGATAGGTGCGGTGCGACCCCGGAATCAGCATCAGCGGCCCGTTGTGCGGCGTGTTGTCGGCAAGCAGCACCGACATCGACAGCGCGCGCATCCGCGGCATGCCGTCCTCGACGTGCCAGGTCTCGAAATCGCTGTGCCAATAGAACTCCTTGCCCGTGAAGCCGGGTTTGTAGTTCAGGCGCGACTGGTGGATGTAAATCTCGTCCCCGAGCAGGAAACGCGCGACGTCGGCGAGCCGCGCGTCGGCGGCGAGCCGTGCCATCACCGGGCTTTGCGCATGGATCTCGAAGATCGAGCGGATCTCCTTGCCTTGCGGCTCGGTGACGATCGTGTCGTCGTCGAGCGCCGCCGGATCGGCGAGCAGCTGGCCCGCGGCCTTTTGCAGGTAAGCGACTTCCTCGGCCGAGAAGATGTCCTCGAGAACGATATAGCCGTCACGGTCGAACTGCGCGGCCTGGCGCGCGCTGATCGGCGCGTCATTGCTCCATTCGTTATGGACGACGGGGTCGTGCCGGGGCCGCATCTCGGCCTCGGCGGCGTGGCGTGAGGGGTAGAGGTCTTGCATCGGACGTCTCCCTTTCTGTTTATGGTTGTCAGTCGGCGGCGACGAGATCGGCGTCGGCGGGGTAGGCGCCCGTGGCGTCGTGCACTTCCTTGCCGGTGACCGGCGGGTTGAAGGCACAGGCCGTCAAAATGTCGGTTTCGGGGCGCACGATATGGCGGTCATGGTCGTTGAGCGCGTACATCACGCCGGGTTCGAGCCGATGAATCTCGCCCGTCCCGAGGTCTTCGATGGTGCCCGTGCCCTTCAGCACGAACACCGACTCCAGATGGTTCTGATAGTGCATCTTGAGCTCGGTGCCCGCGAACATGGTGGTGACATGGAAGGAAAAGCCCATGCCATCGTCCTTGAGCAGCATGCGGGCGCTGGCCCATCCGTCGGAGCGGACGTTGCGGTCGGATTTGCGGATGGCGTTAAGGTTGCGAACGATCATGTGAATATCTCCTGCATCATTCGGCGGCGACGGCGTAATTGTCGGCCATCGCCTCGCGGATCTTGGTTTCGAGGATGTCGAGGCCGGTCGCGAGCGTCGCGTCATCGATGATCAGCGGTGCAAGCACCTTGATCACCTCGTCGTGCGCGCCGCTCGTCTCGATGATGAGCCCCGCGTCGAAGCAGGCGGCGGTCACGGTGCCGGCAAGCTCGCCCGATCCGACATTGACGCCGCGCATCATGCCGCGGCCGCGCATTTCGAATCCATGCTCGGCAGCGATGCGGCCCAGTCGCATCGCGAGCAGCTCGCCGCGCCGTTCGACGTCGCGCTGGAAATCGCCGGTGCTCCAGAAATGGCGGAGCGCGGCGGTCGCGGTGACAAAGGCATGGTTGTTCCCGCGGAAGGTGCCATTATGCTCACCCGGCGACCATTGATCGAGTTCGGGGCGAAACAGCGTCAGCGCAAAGGGCAGCCCCATGCCCGACAGCGATTTCGCCATCGTGACGATGTCGGGGGTGAAGCCCATGCCTTCGAAGCTGAAAAAGCCGCCGGTGCGACCGCAGCCGGCCTGAATGTCGTCGACGATCAGCAGCGCGCCGTGCGCCTTGGCGATCGCGGCGATGCGGCGCAGCCATTCGGGCGACGCGGCATTGAGCCCGCCTTCGCCCTGCACGGTCTCGACCAAGATCGCAGCGGGCGCATCGAGCCCGCTCGACGGATCCGCAAGCCGCTGTTCGAGCAGGTCGGCGGTGTCGACCTCGGGGCCATAATAATCATAATAAGGTTCGTGCGCGACATGGCTGAGCGGCACCCCGGCGCCGCCGCGTTTTGCAGCATTGCCCGTGCACGCGAGCGCGCCAAGCGTCATGCCGTGAAAGCCGTTGGTAAAGGCGATGACCATCTCGCGCCCGGTGATCTTGCGCGCCAGCTTGATCGCCGCCTCGACCGCGTTGGTGCCGGTCGGCCCGGTAAACATCATGCGATAATCGAGCCCGCGCGGGGTCAGGACCACCTCTTCGAACGCGCGCAGGAAATCTTCCTTGGCGTCGGTGTGCAGGTCGAGCCCGTGCGTGATGCCGTCGGCGGCGATATAATCGAGCAGCGCCTGTTTCAGCAGCGGATGGTTATGGCCATAATTCAGCGTCGAGCAGCCCGACAGGAAGTCGAGGTAACGCCCGCCCTGATCATCGTGCATCCACACGCCCTCGGCCTTGCCGAACTGACGCGGCATCGATCGCGCATAGCTGCGCACCCCGGATTCGCGTCGCTCATAGATTTTTCGGTCCGGAATCGCGCCGGACGGTTTCGGTGACATGGTCATTATTTTACCCCTGGGCTTTCTGAATCTTGCGAAAGGTCAATGGCCCGATGCGGGCCTGATATTCGGTTGGATAGGCGCCGGCGAAATGCGCCTCGCGCTCGAACAATGCGGTGCGCTCAAGCTCGGCATCCCAGTCGCGCGCGAGGCCGCGAAAGAGCGCCCATGACGCCTGGTTGTCGTCGGTGATCGTTGTGATCAGATGCGTGACGTCGTGCTGCGCCGAACGGGTGAGCAGCGACTTTATCATCCGATTGGCCAGCCCTTTGCCGCGTCCTTCGGTCGCGACGGCAACCTGCCAGACGAAGAAAGCGCGGGGGTCCGACGCGGGGCGATGCCCCGATACCCAGCCGACAATCCGGTCACCGAGTTCAGCGACGACGCACTGGTCGGCAAAATGCGTACATTGGATGAGGTTGCAGTATGCCGAATTGCGATCGAGCGGCGGGCAGCGCGAGATGAGGGCGGTCACAGCCGGACCATCGGTGCTGACGGGCGGGCGGAAGCGCAGCGCGGCCTGCGACGCAGGTTCGGCATTCAAATCGATTGGCGAGGGCAGGGACGCATCGTCCTTTTGCCGATATAAGATAGTTCGTCTCCTGAAATAAACTGCAGATCCAGCTATGCGGGACTCGAGCAGAATGTGGCGTAAATATAGGGCTGTTGGCGATGCAATCAACCCCCGCACTGTCGATATGATTCAATATACGAAATATATCGATGGTGGCCGGTGCAGAAGATTGGCGTTGGTGCAAGCGCGTGGCCCCGCTAACAGGGGAGAATGGAAGTCACGATTGCCAACGCCACCTTGAAGGCTCTGCGCCGCATTCTGCGTGCGACCGACGGCGGCAACCGCAAGCTGGCGGCCGCGACCGGCCTCACGCCCTCGCAGCTGCTCGTCCTTCGCGAAGTCGAGGCGCGCGACGAGGTTACCCCGGGTTCGATCGCCCAGCGACTGCAGTTCAGCCACGCGACGATAACAGCCATTACCGATCGTCTCGTCGATCTGGGGCTGGTCACGCGGACGCGCGGCGAGCGCGACAAGCGACAGATCCTGCTGAACGCGACCGAAGAAGGGCGCAAGCGGCTCGCAGATGCGCCGGACTTGCTGCAGGAAATTTTCGCCGAGCGTTTCGCCGCCCTTCCAACATGGGAACAGGCGATGATCTTGGCCGGCACCGAGCGGCTCGCGGTCATCCTGGGTGCGGGCGACATCGATGCCGCACCCCTCCTCGATACGGGAATAATCGACCGGTCGGGCGTCCGCGACGCGCAATAGAGGGGCGTTGGCCCCGCACTATGGCCGGCCTTACGAACGTGCAGGCTGGGTTTTCAGTCCGTCATTCGGCGCCGAGAACCGCGGAACTACGCGCGTCGGCCCAAGATCAAAAAAAGGAGGGCCCCAAGGGACCCTCCTTTGTCTTGTTTGTCTTTCAGTCGTCCCGCATCACTTCATCTTGAAGCGAACGCCGACGCGGAATGCGCGGCCGAGCAGGTCCGAATAGGTGCTGTTCGCGGCGAGGCCGGTTTCGGGCAGCAGGATCGGATCGTCGTTGAGCAGGTTGCTCACGTTGAAGAAGAACTCTCCCGTCGCGTCGCCGCCCGCGGAGAATTTCTGCGTCAGGTTGAGATCGACGTAGAAGGCACCCTTGATGCGGTTGCTTTCATAGGTCGGCGCGTTGACCGTCGAGGTGGGGCAGCCCGTCTGGCATTCGATGCCATTGGCGACATATTTGCCCGCGCTGACGCCGCGGCCGACCGCGGTGATGCTGAAATCGTCGGCATCGTAAGACACGCTGGCGCGATAGATCCATTTCGGTGTGCTCGACTGGCCGCCGTTCACCCCGGTCGAATCCACCACCACCGTGCCCGGAACGCCGCTGTCGAAGCGGTTCTCCAGATAGCGGGTGGCGAGGCCGCGAAGCGTGAATGCGCCAGCGTTGCCAACCGGCAGGCGATAGGATGCGTCGATGTCGATGCCGCGAACCTTCTGGCTCGCCGCGTTGAACGGCTGCGTCTCGATGATCAGATACGGCCGCGCCGGGTCCTGCGTGCGTGCCGGATCGGTGGTGATCGCGTCGCAGAACGCCTGCTCGCCCAGGAAGCACAGATTGACGATCTGCTGCGCGCTGAACGAGCTGATGCCGCTATTCACTTCGATGTCGAAATAGTCGACCGCGAGGTTGAAGCCGGGAAGGAAGGTGGGCGTGAAAACTGCGCCGACATTCCACTGATCGGACTTTTCGGGCACCAGATTCGTGTTGCCGGTGGCGAACCCGGAATAGCCATAGGTCGATTGCACCGCCAGACCCGGCGGAACGAAGGACGGGCTGGTGCCGGCCGCGAAGCCGGGGTTGCTGACCGAATCGCTGTTCGCCGTACCCGCCTGGAACAGCTCGTTCAGGTTGGGCGCGCGGATGTCACGCGAGCGGGTGACGCGCAGGCGGATATCGTCGATCGGTTGCCAGGTCGCGCCCGCCTTCCAGGTCGTGACATAGCCGGCGGTCGAATAATCGGTCGCGCGCACCGCGCCGTTGAATTCAAGGCCGAAGCCGAGCGGCACCACGGTTTCGAAATAGGCTTCCTTGACGTCATACGAACCGAAGCTGGGCAGGTAATTGCCCACCGACCAACGATTGGTCGCGCCTGTGACATTGCCGTTGGTGATGATCGGGACCGGCTGGAATTCGTCGGGAACGAATCCCTTGACCTCTTCCTTGCGATATTCGGCGCCGATCGCGATGCTGACATCGCCGGCCCAGGTCGCGAACGGCGTCGCCGAGAAGTTCGCGCCGATCACTGTCTGTTCGATCACCTGGTCGCGATACGGATCGCCCAGCACATAGTCGATCGCCGCCGGATCGGCGACACCCAGGCCGAGGCGGTTGAGCGGGACGCACGCGGCGTCATTGTTGTTCGGGTTGGTGTCGACGTTGATCAGACACTGAATCGAGCCGGCGGGAAAGCCGCTGCCGGCGGGTGCGAAGGCGGCGTCGCGCGCCGCGTTGATGCGCGCGATATTCTGGATATCGCGCAGCTGCTCCCGCAATTCGGCGCGGCTATATTGACCGAAGATATCCCAGCGCGCGGTGTTGCCGAACGCGTCGAATTCGCCCTGCGCGCCGACCAGATAACGCTGAACCTTGCGCTTGTTGTCGATCCCGCGGCCGGGCAGATCGGCTGATGTCGTGGCAATGGTGACGCTGGTGATGCCTTGCAGCCGGTCGGCGCCCAGCGCGTTGAGCAGGAAGGCGTTGCAGGTGACCGGCACTGGCGTCTGGGTGCAGCCCGTGGCGTTGAGCACAATGCCGGTCTGCAGGTTCGGTCCGGCATTGAACCGGACCTTCTGCTGGTTATACGCGGCTTCGGCGAACAGTTCGATGCCGTCGGTCACCTCAAAGCTGACGCGGCCGAACAGGCCGTAGCGGTCATCTTCGGGGTCGAGGCCGATATTGCGGCCCGAATCATTGACCTGCCACGACCCGCCCTGGGTCAGCGTCGGAGCCGCGGCGCCCGTCGGTGACGGAAATGTCAACGGACCATAGATGAACTGGTTGATCGCACCGCCGTTGGTGAAATAGATCCCGCGCAGCCGGTTCGCCTGGCCGCCTGCCGACCCGGTAATCAGGCTGCCGGGCGCCGAGTTGGCCGCGCCGACCTGGCGGCGGATCAGATACTGCGGACCGCCGCTGGTCGGGGTATAGGCCGGATCCTGGATGCGGACAAAGCCGGTTGCGTTCCAGTCGCGATCGACTTGGAAGATGCCGTCGCGATGCGCGATCTCGCCGCTCAGCAGAATATGGCCGCGCCCGCCGGCAAATGCCTTGCCGGCTGCGATGCTGGCCGAATAATTGAAGCCGTCGCCTTCCTGGGTGATGCCGCTGTCGGCCTCGACCTTCAGCCCCTCATATTTGTTGTTGAGCGCGAAGTTGACGACGCCCGCGACGGCGTCCGAGCCATAGGCGGCGGAAGCGCCGCCGGTCACGACCTCGACGCTCGAGATCAGCGCCTGCGGAATGGTGTTGATATCGACCAGTCCGGTGATCGTCGAACCCACCGAGCGGCGGCCGTTGACCAGAATCAGCGTGCGTTCGGCACCCAGATTCCTGAGGTTGAGCGCGTTGATGCCGGCCTGACCGCTCGAAATGTTGAGGCGCGAGTTGGACGGACGGGTCGAGCCGGCAAGCGACGGCAGCGTGTTGACGAAATCGGCGATGTTGTTCGATGGCGAGCCGTTGTCGATCTCGGTTTCGCTCAGCACCGTCAGCGGGGTCGGGGCCTGGAAGCCGTCGCGCGCGACGCGCGAACCGGTGACGATGATCTGGTCTGCTAAACCGGCCTCGCTGGTGTCGGCGGGCGCCGCCGTTTCCTGCGCCAGTGCCGGCGCCCCATGAACCAGCGCCAGTGCGGTCATCGCCGCGCCCAAACGGCCATTGCGGCCCAGCGGTCGACGAACTCGTTCAAAATCACGCATATCAGCAGTCCCCTTAATTGCCCGAAGGGCCAAGCCGCACGCCGCCCGAGGCGTGCCCCGGCGTCGTGCCGGGTTGGCTGCCCAATTTGTCCCACCTGACCATTTGGCGGATGCTTGGCCCGCCATTTTATGTTTTTGATATTCGTTATGCCCGTCCCGCCATCGTCGCAGCCAAGGCACGTCGACGGCCGGTTTCGTGACAACGAGGTTACAGGGTGGTTGCGGGGGGTCAACAGCTTGGCCGCTACCCTGGCGATATGGACATATAGCCCGAAGATATGGCGTGGCGGAATAGCTTGCAGTTATAGGGCGCGGCCCGCTTGCTATGGCCTCGCCGCGCTTTGCTGCGATAGGGTCGGCGCTCGTCATTTTCATATCTGATCGGGGAGGGCCTGTTGATCCAGCGCCGCGCGTTTCTGTTGGCTTCGGTTGCGCTTGCCGCGATGCCGGGAAGCCTTTTCGCAAAACCCAGGGTCAAGGGCGCCGCGCAAAACATCAGGCTTTCCGGCGCGCGGGCGCCGGTCGAGGTCGTCGAGGACGAGCTCGGCGTGCCGCACGTCCGCGCCGCTTCGCTGCACGATGCCTTTTTCGGACAGGGGTATCTCGTCGCGCGCGATCGGCTGTTCCAGATCGACATCGACCACCGCCGCGACATGGGGCGATTGGCCGAAGCGTTCGGACCGCAGTTCGTCGCCGCCGACCGGGCGGCGCGCCTCTTCCACTATCGCGGCGACATCGCCGCCGAACTCGCGGCGCTGCCGGCGGACGTGCTGGAATGTGCAGAGGGTTATGTCGCCGGGGTCAACGCCCGGATCGATGAACTGGCGGCGGACCCGTCGGCATTGCCGCTCGAATATGGCATATTGGGGATCAGTCCGCTGCGCTGGGAGGTCGCCGATCTGGTGCGGGGGCGCGGGATTGGCATGGGCGACGCCGATGACGAGGTGCGCCGCGCCCAGCTTCAGGCGCGCGGGCTGCTCGATGCCGACCAGTTGATGATCCCGCTGCGCCCCGCCTGGTCCTTTACGGTCCCCGAAGGGCTCGATTGCGCGGCGGTCAGCGACGCCGATCTCGGCGTCCTCGATCCGGCGAACCGGCCGATCGATTTCGACACGGTTCAGGAGGCGCGGCTCGACCCCGAAGCGCGTTGGACCGACCGTTTCGCACTGGGCAGCAACGCGTGGACCATCGCGCCGTCGCGCAGTGCGACGGGCCGGCCGATCCTCGCCAATGATCCGCATCTCGGCATCGGCCGCGCCAGCCCGCGGCATATGTGCCACCTGACCGCGCCGGGGCTCGACGTCATCGGCGCGGGCGCGCCGGGGCTGCCCGGCATCATGCAGGGGCACACCGATCGCTTCGCCTTCGGCCGCACCAATTTCCACATCGACCAGACCGACCTGTTCATCCTGCGCACCAAAGAGGGCGACCCCGGCCGCTATTGGCACAAGGGCGAGTGGAAGGCGTTCGAGACGTTCGAAGACGAGATACCGGTCAAGGGGGCGCCGAGCGAGCGTGTGACCTTGCGCTATGCCGCAGGCCGCCCGATCGTGTCGGAGGATGCCGCGCGCAGCCGTGCGGTCGCCTTCGCCACGGTCAGCATGCTGCCGGGCGCGAACATGCGTTTTGCGATCATCGCGATCAACCTGTCAAAGGACTGGGCCTCGCTGCAGCAGGCGTTCAAGCTGCACGTTTCACCGACGAACCTCCATTATGCCGACATCGATGGAAACACCGGCTGGCAGACGATCGGTTTCACCCCGCGCCGGCCAAAGCATGACGGGCTGTTTCCGGCGCCCGGCGACGGCGATTTCGACTGGACGGGCATCTTGCCGGTCGAGGATATGCCCCACGTCTATAACCCGCGCGAAGGCTGGTTCGCGTCGGCCAACCAGATGAACCTGCCCGCCGACTATCCCTATCGCGAGCGGATCATCAGCTTCAGCTGGAGCGACCCGTTCCGCTACAACCGCATCGCCGAGGTGCTGCGCGCCCAGCCGAAGCACCGGATCGCGGACAGCATCGCACTTCAGCACGATGTCCAGTCGCTCCCCGCGCGCGCGCTGTTGAAACTGCTTCCCGCAAAACCCTCGGCCGAGGCTGCCCCGGCCGCCGCGCTGCTCCGGCGCTGGGATTGCGGGATCGAGGCGGACAGCGCCGCCGCGCTGCTTTATGAAATGGTGATGCCCGCGCTATCGACGGACTTTTACGACCGCATCATGCCCACGGCCGCACGCGACTTGATCCCGTCGGTGAATTTGTCCGAAATGCTGCGTATCCTCGCGTCGCCCGACAAGCGGCTGGGCGACGATCCGGCGGCGGCGCGCGACGCGATCATCGACCGCGCGCTGGCGGCGGGATGGAAAAAGGCCGTCGAACTGGGCGGCTCCGATCCGGCAGGCTGGAAGTGGGGCGACCTGCACCGCGTGACGATCGCGCATTCGCTGGCGTCGAACCCGGCGATCGCCGCCGCTTTTCCCCGGATCGAGGGCGGCCGCTCGGGCGGCGACGGGACGACGCCGATGGCGCGCGGCTTCAACCCCAAGCGCGGTTTCAACGTGTCGCACGGCGCGAGCTATTTGTTCGTCGCCGACGTCGGTGCGTGGGACAACAGCCGCTTCCTGCTGCTGCCGGGCCAGTCGGCCGATCCGCGTTCGCCGCGTTATCGCGATTTCTATCCGCTATGGCTGGCGGGCGCGATGCAGCCGCTCTGGTTCAGCAAGGCGGCGGTTGACCGGCATGCTGTCGGGCAGACGATCCTGACGGCTGGATGACCCAAGCCACCACCAAATCCGTTCGCATCGAGCGAAGTCAAGATGCCCCTCAGCCTTGCGCTACCCCGACGGGTGTCTCGACTTCGCTCGACACGAGCCGAAAAAATGTCGGAGCCTAGAGCGCCTCGGCAATTGCGACCAACGCGCGGTCGACCGCGGCGGTCGCCTGACTGTCCGTTCCCTCGGGCATGTCGTTCGCCAGCGCGGAGAAGATCAGCGTCTTGCCGGTGCGCGTCGTGAGGTAACCCGACAGCGCGCGCGATGCGTTAAGCGATCCGGTCTTGGCGAAGAGTTTGCCCTCGAGCAGCGTGCCCTTGAAACGGCTGGCCAACGTGCCGTCGCGCCCGGCGATCGGCAGCGTTTCGCGCCACGCCATGCTCCACGGCTGGCGCGCGATCCAGCTGAGCAGGCCCACGGCGGCGCGCGGGCTGATGCGGTTATAGCTCGACATGCCCGACCCGTCGGCAAAGTGATAGCCGGTCGCGGGCAGCCCCGCCTGTGCCATGACCTTGTGCATCACCGCCTGCCCATCGGCGATCGAGCCGCTGCCCGCCTGACGCGCGACGCGGCGCAGCATCAGTTCGGTGTGGAGATTCTGGCTCTCCTTGTTGATCCGCACCATATTTTCGGCGAGCGACGGCGCGGGCAATTCGGCGAGCATGACGGGCTCGGTCGGCAGGAGCGCGGCCGCACCCTTGCGCTTCGCGGGATTGTCGGCGGCGGTCAGCGTCCGGTGGCGGACCGCGATGGTGCCGTCGACGCGCACCCCGCTTGCGCGCAGCAACTCGCCAAGGCGCCACGCGGCATAATGCGCGGGATCGTCGATGCCATAACGCAGCGTCAGCGGCGCGGCGTCGGCGCCGACCGTGCCGGTCAGGCGCAGAACGCGGCTGTTCGGCATCCGGAACGCCTCGATCGCCTCGTCCTTGCCGCCGATGGTCGTGACGTGATTTTCGATGGTGTAATAGCCGGGCGCCTCGACGCCCGGCGCGGCGCCGACCGCGCCCGGTGCCAGCTTCACGACCAGCTCATTGTCATCAAGCGTCAGCGCCGACGTGCCGGTGCCGTAACGCGACTGGATATTGTTCCAGCTCATCCCCGGACCCCAGCGTTCGTCGGGGAACCAGCTGTCGTCGCCGACGACGTTGCGGACGTGGCGCGTTTTCGCCGCAACCGCGTCGGCGAGCGTTTGCAAGCAAACGTTCTTGCAATCGGCGGCGCTCGACAGCAGCGCGTCGCCGCGCCCGTGCAGCACCACATCGACCGCGCCGTCAGCGCCCGTTTCGAGCCGTACGCCGGTGCCTTTTGCGGTCCGCTGGAGCAAAGGCAGCTCGGCATAGGCGATGGCGGTGGTGAACATCTTGGTGTTCGATGCCGGGATGAAGCGTTGGTCGGGGGCGATCGATACCAGCACTTCGCCGTCGAGCGTCGTGACGAGCATGCCGAAGCGCGAACCCGCAGGCCCTTCGGCCAGTTTCTGTTCGACCGTCGCCAGCAGCGAGGCGGGCGCGGGGCTCGTCTGCGCGTTCGCCGCGGTCAGCGACAGGGATAGCGCAAGCGCGGAGGCGAGGGCGAAGCGTCCGATCGATGTCGTCATATTATATCCGTTCGTCCCAGGCTGTGATGACCTGCTCGCCCACCGCGGGGCGCAGGGTCGAGATGCCGCTGTCGGCGTGGCGGGTCGGGTGGACCCGGTTGGTGAGCAGGGTCCAGGCAAGACCGCGCTCGAAATCGATCCAGAGGCCCGTGCCAGTGAAGCCGGTATGCCCGATCGTATCGGCCGAACAGGCGTCGCCGCCATGCCAGCCGGTGAAGGCGCGCTCCCACCCCGCCGTGCGGTGGCGTTCGTCGGCGGTGCGCACCTCGGCCAGCATCGCGGGCGACAGCATCGACCCGTCGAGCATCGCGCGCGCAAAGCCCAGCACGCCGTCGACGGTGCCGAACAGCCCCGCATGGCCCGGTGCGCCGCCGAGCACGAAGGCATTTTCGTCGTGCACCTCGCCCCGCATCACGCGCCCGCGCCAGCGGCAATCCTCGGTCGCAACCGCCGGGCCGGGCGGCGGGCCAAAGCCGAGGCCCGCGCCGAGCGGCCAGTCCGACAGCGGCGCGCCGGTCAGGCGCTCGATCGCGATGCCGAGCAGGATGAAATTAATGTCCGAGTAAACGGGTGGCCCCTGCCGCCATTCGCGTTGCAGCACAAAGGCGCGCAGCCGCGCCGGATCGTCGCCATAGGTATAGATGGGTTCGACCGCGGGCAGGAAGCTGCGGTGCATCAGGCAGTCACGGAAGGTCAACCGGCGTTCGGCGGCGCCCGCGACGTCATATTGGCGGAGATCGGGGATCGCGTCGGTCAGCGGCCGGTCGAGGTCGAGCCGCCCCGCTTCGGCAAGCGTCAGGATCATTGTGGTGGTCGCGATCACCTTGCTCAGCGAGGCAAGGTCGAACCAGTGGTCGCGGGTCAGGGTCTCGCGTTCGGGGACGAGCGCGGCCATTCCGGCGAAGCGCACCGCGCTCGCGCCACCGGCGCTCACCACGCCGAGCGTCGCGCCGGGGATGCGGCCGCTCTGGGCCGCTTCCAGCGCGGGCGCGAAACCTCGCTCGCAGACCGACTCGATCGTCATGGCGCCGCGCGTGCCCGGACGCGCACGATGATGGGCAGCAGGAAGATCGCGGCAAAGCTCAGCGCGCCTGAGAGCAGGAAGAAGCCGTCATAGCCGATCTCGGTCTGCATCGAGCCTGATGCGCCCGCGAGCAGGCGCGGCAACAGGAAGGCGAAGCCCGACAGCAGCGCATATTGGGCACCGGGATATTTCGGGCTCACCAGCATCGAAAGATAGACGACGAAGACCGCGCCGGCATAGCCATTGCCGAACTGGTCGACCGCCACCGACGTGTAGAGGACAAAGGCCGATGGCGCGCTGTGCCACAGCCACACATAGATCCAGTTGCCCGCCGCCGCCGTTACCGCGCCGATCCCGAGCGTCCAGCCGAGCGACATCCGCGTCGACAAAAAGCCGCCGAGCGCGACCCCGAGCATGCTTGCCGACAGTGCGACCACACCGTCGGCGACGCCGATCTGGTGCAGGCTGTATCCCCTGTCGTTCCACAAAGGGTGCGAGAGGGTCAGCGTGAGCACGTCGCCCATGCGATAGAGCGAGACGAAGGCGAGCACCGCGAGCACCGGCGTGCCGTAGCGCCAGAACAGCTCGACATAGGGGGCGGCGAAGGTCGACACGCTCGAAAGCGCCTCGGCGGGCAGGCGGCGGATGCGCGGCAGCGCGAGCGCCAGCGCCACGAAGGGGAGAAGCGCAATGGCGAGGACGATCGGCGTGACATTGGTCTTCGCCGACAGGCCCGCGCCTTGCGCCGCCGATAGCAGCGCCCAGCCGAGCAGCGCGGTGACGAGCGCGGCGGCGGCTATCGCGACCAGACTGGTGATGATTCCCGTGACCAGCGCCCGCGTCCGGCCCGCGCTGGCTTCGCGTTCGGGGCGCATCGCCGCGAGGATGGGGAAGGGCAGGAAGGCGGCGACGGCGATGACCAGATAGGCCCAGGTCCAGTCGGCCCACGCCGCGACGAGGATCGCGCCGCTGCCCGCGGCGACCATCGCGCTGCGATAGCCCCACAGATTCGCCGCGACGATCGGTGCCTGTTCGGTCTGCGTCGGCGCGAGTTCGATGCGCCAGCCGTCGGCGGCGACCTCGAGCGTCGTCGTCCAGAAGGCGAGCAGGACCGCGAACAAGGCGGTGAGCGGCAGGCTCTTGTCGCTCGACGTGAACGCCATTGCGACCATCGACAGGAAAATGCCGAGCTGCGACAACATGATCCACCCGCGCCTGCGCCCCCAGAAGCGCGCAAAGCCGGGCACATCATATCGCTCGATCAAGGGCGCCCAAGCGAATTTGAACGTCGGCAGCAATGCGATCCACGCGAAAAAGCCGATGATCACGATGTCGACGCCATGCCGCGACAGGCGCAAGGTCAGCACCGCGTTGAACATGTAAAAGGGCAGGCCGGCCGAAAAGCCGAGCAGCAGGTAAAGACCGAGCAGGCGCCGTGCCGAGGGCCTGGCGGGCAGGTCGCCCGCCAATACACCTGCGACGGCCTCGGCGGTTGCAGCCGTCACGCCCCGTTCTCCGGCTCGATCTTGTACTTCGGTTCGATCGCCTTTTCCCAGCGCGCGACGACCGTTGTCACCGTCAAATTGGCGCTCGCGCTCGCCACGGTGCGCGTCATGTCGAGCAATCGGTCAAAGGGCAGGACAAAGCCGACGACCAGCGCCGTCTGCTCGGGCGAAACGCCGACTGCCGAGAGCACGGCAGCGAGCATGAACAGCGACGCCGACGGGATCGGCGCGGTGCCGAAGGCGGCAAGCGCGCCGGTGAGCAGGACGATCGCGAGCATCGGCAGGTCGGGTTCGACCCCGACCGCCTGCAAAGCGAAAATGCTGAGCAGCCCCACATACATGGCGGTCCCGTCCTTGCCGATGCTGGCGCCGATCGGCAGCACGGTCTTGGCGACGCCGGGCGCGATGCGCAGCTCCTCGAGCGCGATGCGCAGCGCGACGGGCAGGGTGGCGGCGGACGATGCGGTCGAAAAGGCGACGGCGAGCGCGTCGACGATCGTGCGATAAAAGCGCAGCACGGGCCGCCGCGCGACAAAGGCGATCAGCGGCACATGGACGAGCAATATCTGCAGGATCACGCCCGCCGCGACACCGACTGCCAGCCAGCCGATATTGGTGAACACCGCGACGCCATTGTCCGCGACCGCCTTGGCGATCAGCGCCAGCACGCCGAAGGGGGTGATTTCCATGACGATCCGCACCAGCTGGAACAGCACCTGACCCGCCGATTGCAGCAGATTTGCCATCGGCTGCCCCTGCTCGCCGGCAAGGATGACGCCAAAGCCGAACAGCATCGAAAAGAAGATGATCGCCAGCATGTCGCCCGCGACAAGCGCCTCGACGATATTGACGGGAACGATACCGACCAGCTGGTCGTGCAGCGATTTGGGCTCGCCGAGCGCGTGCGGGACCGCACTGCCCAGCGCGGCGCCTTGCCCCGGTTCGAGCAGCAGGCCGACGATGATGCCGATCGACACCGCGCAAAAAGTGGTCGCCGCGAACAGCCCGACCGTGCGCGCGCCGACCGACCCCAGCTTGCGGGGGTCGGCGAGTGCGGTGACGCCCGATGCGATGCTGATGAAGACGATGGGGACGACGAGCATCCGGATGAGGCGGACGAACAATTCGCCGATGAAGGCGATCGCGCCGGTCGCGGCAGGCCACAGGAGCCCCAGCAGCACGCCCACCACCATCGCGCCCAATACGCGTTGCCACAGCGGCACTGCGAACCAGCCGCGAAGAAACCCCGTCATCCGTCCCCCAGTTTTGACCGTATCAAATCCCGCCCCAGAAACCGGGCTGCGGCGGCGCCATGATGCCGTGCGCCGCGCTGACCCCGCCCGCGCGATCCTCTGCAAGCCAGAGCGGTCCGTCAAGGTCGACGAAGCCGCTTTGTGCCGCAATCGCCCAGGCGGGCGCGATCGACAGCGACGAACAGATCATGCAGCCCGTCATCACGCCGAGCCCGCGGATTCGCGCCGCCTCTGCCAGATCGAGCGCCGCGGTCAGCCCGCCGGTCTTGTCGAGCTTGATATTCACGACTGCATAGCCATCGGGCAGCTTATCGAGATCGGCCACGACATGCACTGCCTCATCGGCCGCAATCGGGATCGCCGAACGGAATCCCGCAAGGTCGCGGTCGGCATCGGCGGGCAGCGGTTGTTCGAGCAGATCGATACGCAAATCGGTCATCAGCCCCTGCAGGTCGCGCACCTCGTCGATGGTCCAGCTTTCATTGGGGTCGACGATCATTTTCGGCCTGGGCGCCGCGCTGCGGACGGCGTTGAGCTGGGCGGCGGGATCGCTGCGGTCGACCTTGATCTTCAGCAGCGGAGCGTCCGCGAGCGCTGCTGCGGCGGCCGCCATCCGCTCGGGGGCGTCGAGGCTGACCGTCATCGCGGTGACGATCGGACGCAGCGGCTGTTCGAGGCCGAACGCCGCCGCAAAACTGGTGCCCGCGCGTCGCAGTTCCAGATCCCACAGCGCGCAATCGACCGCATTGCGCGCGGCGCCGGCGGGCATCAATCGCATCAACTCGCGCCGCCCGGCGCCTTGCTCGATGGCCTCGCGCGCCGCCTCGATCGCGAGGATCGTGCTTTCGGCATTCTCGCCATAGCGGGGGTAGGGGACGCATTCGCCGCGCCCCACCACCCCGTCTTGTGCGATGGCGACGGTCACGACCTGCGCGGCGGTCTTGATCCCGCGCGATATGCGAAACGGCGTGTGCAGCGGCAAAATCTCGCCGGCGACGGTCAGCATGCGGGGCATCGCCGTTGTTCAGGCGATCGCGGCGAGGACGGGCGTATCGAGCAGCCGGTCGAGGATCGTCTCCACCCCAAAGCGATAGGGGTCGCTGGCCGGCAGCCCAAATTCGGCTTCGGTCGCGGCGCATAGCGCACGCGCCGCGTCCTCGGGCATTGCCGAGGTATTCAGCGCGATGCCCACGACCCGAACATCGGCGTTGGTCAGCCGCGCGACGCGCAGATTGGCATCCAGCGTTTCGGCGATGCCGGGCAGCGGATAATGCGGCAGGCCGCGCATATGCGGACGCATCGGGTCGTGGCAGAGCACGAGCGCATCGGGCTGCGCGCCGTGCAGCAGCCCCGTCGACACGCCCGCGAAGGAGGGGTGATAGAGCGAGCCCTGGCCTTCGATCAGATCCCAGCCATCGTCGGCGCGCGCGGGCGAAATCTGTTCGATCGCGCCCGAGATAAAGTCGGCGACCACGGCGTCGAGCGGAACGCCGTCGCCCGCGATCAAGATGCCCGTCTGCCCGGTGGCGCGGAAATCGGCGGCCAGCCCACGCTTGTCGAGCGCGCTCGCAAGGCACAGCGTCGTGTACATCTTGCCGACCGAGCAATCGGTGCCGACGGTCAGCAGCCTTTTGCCCGCGCGCTTCTTGCCATTGCCGATCGGAATGTCGGGGCGGGGGTCGCGCACGTCGTGGAGCTTGCGGCCGAGCCGCGCTGCGGCTTCAACGAGGCGCGGTTCGGCGTTCAGCCGATGGTGCAGACCCGATGCGATGTCTAGTCCGGCCGCCATCGCGGCGAGCGCGTCGACGATCAGATCCTCGCCCAGCTTACCGCCGGCATTGGCGATGCCCAGCACGAGCGTCCGCGCGCCGGTGGCGTGTGCGGCGGCAAAATCCATGCGCGGCAGGTCCAAAGTCAGCGGGCAATCGTCGTGACGAAATTCGCCGATACAGATGTCGGGCCGGAACACCGCAAGCCCGCGCGAGGTCTTGATGTCGGCGGGGTCGCTGCTGTGGCCGAGGTAGAGAAGATAGGGCGTTTCGATCATGGATGCGGGAAACCTGCGAGATGATGAGAAGCCGATATTATCCTCACCCGCCGCAACGCCCCAATATCTAGCGCCTCATATCCTATAGCTTGATGCTATAGACCTTCGATCACCGTCGCGAGCACGGTAAGGAATTCCGACGCGGTTCGCGATGGCGGGCGGTTCTGCAGATAGACCGCGTTAATGTCGAAAGTGATTGCGGGCTGCAGCGGCCGGCTCGCGAGGCCGGGAGGCAGCGCGGCATGCGCGGTGAAATTGTCGACGATCGCCATGCCGACGCCTGCGCCGACCAGTGCCGCCGCGACATAATAGGTGCGCGCCGACACCACCTCGTCCAGCTCGACCTCGAGCCGGCTAAGCTCGCTCGACAGCATGCGCCCGATCGGGCCGCCCTGAACCGGGCTGATGAATTTTTGCCCGCGCAGCTCGTCGAGGTGCAGGCGCGGCGGCGCGCCGGGCATGTCCTCCTCGCGATAGATGACGACCAGCTCGCCCTCGCCGATCACCTGATGCGCGACGGGCGCCGACAAGGGCACTTCGAAACTGATCGCGATGTCGGTTTCATGCTCGTACAATTTGCGCACCATTTCGTCGTGATGCAGCGTCTGGAGATCGAACATGATGTCCGCATGGTCACCCATGAAGCGCGACACCGCCTCGGGGATCGCACCAAGGCCCAGCGACGGCAGCGCGGAAATGCGGAGCAGTCCGCCGCGCCCGTGGCGCAAATTCTGGCACGCCTGGCGCAGCGAACGCACCCGGTCCTGAATATCCGACACTTCGGCGAACAGCGTGTGCGCGTCCTGCGTCGGGATCAGCCGCCCCTTCGACCGTTCGAACAGGGTCAGGCCGATCGAGCGTTCGGCATGGCGGAGCACCTTGGTCACCGACGGCTGCGACACATTGAGCGACCGCGCGGCGGCGCTGACGGTGCCGTGCAGGAAGACCGCGTGGAATATCTCGATCTGGCGCAGGTTCATCCGGTTGCGATCCCAAAGTTGCGACACAGGGGCGCAGGACTACCCCTTGTTTTGGCCGATTATTTGCCACGGTTTTGATCTCTATGCCATCGGGCTATAGGGGGTGCAACAACGCTGTCTGGACGGCGGACGCCCATTCAAGACATCCTCGTCGCTGATCAAAGCCCTATGGAAGGACTCCACCGATGCCCCAGCCGCTTGCCCCGCTTTCGGTTCGTCGGACGATCGGTTCGCTTTCGCTGGCCGCCGCGCTGCTCTGCGTGGCGGGGGCGTCGGCGACAACGGACGGGGCCGCCGATGTGATCATCCGGGGCGGCACCATCTATGACGGCGGCGAGGGCAAACCCTTTGTCGGCGATGTCGCGATCCGCGGCGACCGGATCGTCTATGTCGGCAAATCCGGCAGATATAAGGCGGGCAAGGTGATCGACGCCAAGGGCCTGATCGTCGCGCCCGGCTTCATCGATCCGCACACCCATGCCGACAGCTTCATACGCTCGCCGGACAAGGCGGTGCGCGTCAACGCGGCCTGGCTCAATCAGGGCGCGACCACCGTGATGATCGGGGTCGACGGGTCGGGCACGCCCGATGTGGCGGCGGATAGCGGCAAGCTGGCGGCGTCGGGAATCGGCACCAATATCGTGCCGTTCGTCGGTTTCGGTCCGGTTCGTCAGCGTGTCCTCGGCCAGGATGCGCGCGCGCCGAGCGCGGTGGAGCTCGACCGGATGAAGGCGCTGGTGGCGAAGGGCATGTGCGAAGGCGCCGTCGGCTTGTCGACCGGCCTTTTTTATGCGCCGCAAAGCTTCTCGACCACCGCCGAGGTCGTGGCGGTGGCGCGCGAGGCGGCGACCCGCGGCGGCGTCTACGACACCCATCAACGCGACGAATCGAGCTACAGCATCGGGCTGCTCGGTTCGGTGCAGGAAGCGATCGACATCGGTCGGCAGGCCGGAATGCCGGTTCATTTCGCGCATCTGAAGGCGCTCGGCGTTGACGTGAACGGACAGGCCGGCGCGGTGATCGCCGTGATCGATGCGGCGCGCAAGGCAGGGGTGGATGTGACCGCCGACCAATATCCCTGGCTGGCATCGGGATCGAGCCTCGACGCGTCGCTGCTGCCGCGTTGGGCGGTCGACGGTGGCGGCGCGGCGCTGCTGAAACGGCTGGACGATCCCGCGACGCTGGCGCGGATTCGCGGCGAGATGCAGGAAAATCTTCGTCGGCGCGGCGGCGCGAGCGCGCTGTTGCTCATCGCGCAGGGCTTTCCCTGGACCGGAAAGACGCTGGCGCAGGTCGCGGACGAGTGGAAGCTGGACAGCCGCGACGCGGCGCTGCGCATCATCCGGCAGAGCATCGAGGCCAGGGACCCGGATCGGGGCGGGGGCACTGCGGTCGCATCGTTCAATATGGCGCAGGCCGACGTCGACCTGCTGATGAAACAGCCGTGGATGGTGACATCGTCCGACGGATCGGACGGCCATCCGCGCATGTTCGCGACCTTCCCCGAAAAATATGTGCGCTATGTTCGCGAGCGTAAGGTCATCGACCTCAGGGCCTTCATCCGCCAGTCGACGGGGCGAACCGCCGACATCTACAAGCTCGACCGGCGCGGCTATCTGCGTCCCGGCTATTTCGCCGATATACTCGTCTTCGATCCCGACCGCTATGCGCCGCGCGCCGATTATGTGCGTCCGCGCGAACTCAGCGTCGGCGTCCGGAAATTGTTCGTCAACGGAGCGCTGGCGGTCGACGACGGGCGGACGACCGGCGTTGCCGCCGGCCGCGCGCTGCTGCGGGCCCGCCCGCCGGGATGTCCATAGCCGACATCCCCGTTTCGACCTGCTCGCTGCACGGCCGCGCCACCCCTGCGTCCCAGCCGGTCGGGCTTCGGCCTTGCGCTGCAGCCCGGCGCCCTTCAAAGATCGAGCCATTGAGAGAGGGGATGGCGTTGATGGATGCTCCTGTAACGGACCGCGGCGGAACGCGCCTGTTCGCTGGCGTGGAGCTTGGCGGCACCAAATCTATCGTCACGCTCGCCTCGGGTCCGGGCGACATCCGCGACCAGCGAACGATTGCGACCACCGTGCCATGGGAAACGCTGCCCGCGATCAAGGCGGTGCTCGACAAGTGGTCAGAATCCTATGGCTTCTGCGGTCTCGGCATCGCGTCCTTCGGGCCGATCCGGCTCGATCCCGGCAAGGCCGATTACGGCTTGATCGGCGCGACGAACAAAGCCGATTGGGAAGGCGCCGACCTGCTCGGGCCATTGCAATCGGCCTTTGACGTTCCGATCGGGTTCGACACCGACGTCAATGGCGCCGCGCTCGCGGAAATCCGGTGGGGCAGCGGCCGCGGTCTCGACGATTTCGCTTATGTCACCGTCGGCACCGGGGTCGGGGTCGGGCTGATCGTCCATGGCCAGCCGACGCGCGGTTTCAGCCACAGCGAGATCGGTCATGTCCTGGTGCCGCGCCTCGCGGGCGATGGCATGGCCAGCGTCTGCCGTTTTCACGACGACTGCGTTGAGGGGCTCGCCTCGGGCACGGCATTGAATGCGCGGCTGGGTGGCCGCGCGCTGGCGGATGTGGCGCCCGACGACCCCATATGGGAACCGATCGTCCATACGCTGGCAACGATGGTGCATGGCCTCGCCTGCACGACCGGCCCGATGCGCGTCGCGATGGGCGGCGGTGTGCTCGCGGGCCAGCCGCAACTGCTGCCGCGGATCAACGCCAAGCTCGAAACGAGCCTTTCGGGCTATATGCAAATCCCGGGCAGCGGCGCCTATGTCATCGCGCCCGAACTCGGCACGATGGCGGGGCCGCTCGGCGCGATCGCGCTGGCGATGGACGCGGTCGGGGGCCACGCATGACGAGGTTGGACAGCGCCCGGCTTTCGCTGCACAAAGCTAGGAGGAAACGCCTGACCGCCGCCGCCGCGCTGTTCGCGCTCCTGCCGATCCAGTCCTTTGCCGAGCAGCCAGCCCCCGACCCGCTCGCCTTCGTTGACCCGATGATCGGCACCGGCCCCGAAGGCCACACCTTCCCCGGCGCGACCGCGCCCTTCGGCATGGTCCAGCTGTCGCCCGACACCGACGCGACCTGCCAGATCCGCGACTGCTACGATCATGCGGCGGGATACAGTTATAACGACGCGACGATTCAGGGGTTCAGCCACACGCATTTCTCGGGCGCCGGCCATTCGGACCTCGGAGATATCCTCGTCATGCCGCAGGTGGGCGGCGTCAAGCTCGACCCGGGCGACCCGAAACAGCCCGGTTCGGGCTATCGCCAGCGTTTCAGCCACGACACCGAAAAAGCCAGCCCCGGCTATTATGCGGTGACGCTCGCCGACAGCGGTATCCGCGCCGAACTCACCGCGGGCACGCGCGTCGGCGTCCACCGCTACAGCTTTCCGGCGGGCAAGGACGCGCACCTGCTGCTCGACCTCCGCTCGTCGCTCTATGATTATCCGGGCAAAATCCTCTGGTCGGGGCTTCACCTCCGCCCCGACGGCACGCTCACCGGTTTTCGCGAGACGCGCGGCTGGGCGCCGGGGCGAAAGCTCTATTTTGCGATGCGCTTCTCGGCGCCGCTCAAGTCCCACGCCTTCCTCGATCGCGACGACAAGGTCGCGTACAAAGGTTTCCAGGCACCGGGCCGCGGCAGCGACGCGCTCGCCGAAAAGCTCGGCAAGGCGCTCGAGGCGCGGCTCGATTTCGGCGCGCTGACTGCTCCGCTCGAAGTGCGCGTTGCGTTGTCGGGCGTCGATGAGGCCGGCGCCGTCGCCAATCTCGATGCCGAAAGCGCCGGTTTCGACGCCGTTCGCGCGCGCACGACAAGCAAATGGCGCAAGGCGCTGGGCGCACTCGAAATCGAAGCGCCCGCGCCGATGCGCACCAATCTCTACACGGCGCTCTACCACAGCCTGCTCGCGCCGAGCGTGTGGAGCGACGTCGACGGGCGCTATCGCGGCCCCGACGATCAGGTCCACACCGCGAAGGATTTCACCTTCCGTTCGACCTTTTCGCTGTGGGACACCTTTCGCGCGCAGCATCCTTTGCTGACGCTCGTCCAGCCCGGCCAAACCAACACCGACATCGTCAAATCGCTCGTCGCGAGCCGCAAACACAGCCCGCATGGCATCCTGCCCGTCTGGCAATTCCACGGCCGCGAAACCTGGACGATGATCGGCTATCACGCGGTCCCCGTCATCGCCGACGCCTATATGAAGGGCGTGGGCGATTTCGACGCGAACGAAGCATTGGACGCGATGGTCGCGAGCGCCGAATACGCCCCCTATGGCGGGCTCGGCGACTATATGAAGCTCGGCTATGTCGCGATCGACCGTGAGCCCGAAGCGGCGTCTAAGACGGTCGAATATGCCTATGACGACTGGACGATCGCACGGATGGCGGAAAAGATGGGCCGCAAGGACATCGCCGACCGCTTCTACAAACGTGCGGGTTACTGGCGAAACAGCTTCGATGCCAAGACCGGCTGGCTGCGCGCGCGCAAGGCCGATGGCAGCTTCCGCACCCCGTTCGATCCGACCGCGATCAACTATGGTTCGGATTATACCGAGGGTAACGCCTGGCAATATAGCTGGTTCGTGCCGCAGGACCAGGCCGCGCTCTTCCGCATCCTCGGCGGCGATGCAAAGACGATCGCGAAACTCGACGCGATGTTCGATTATGACATCTCGAAACTCGACTATAGCCATGCCGAGGATATCGCCGGGCTGATCGGCCAATATATCCACGGCAACGAGCCGAGCCACCATGTCGCCTATCTCTACGCTTTTGCCGGCGCACCCTGGCGGACGCAGGAACGGCTGAAGCAGATTGTCGACAGCCAGTATAAGCCGACCCCCGACGGGCTGTCGGGTAACGACGACCTCGGCCAGATGTCGGCGTGGCTCGTCTTCACCGGGCTCGGTTTTTATCCTGTCGCGCCGGGGTCGAACCAATATGTCATCGGGCGCCCCTTCGTCGACCGCGCGGTGCTGAACCTGCCCGGCGGCAAGCGTTTCGTCGTCGAAACGGCGGGCCTGTCGGATGCCAACCCCTATGTCGGCAAGGTCGAACTCAACGGCCGGCCGCTGACGCGCAGCTGGATTTCGGACGCCGAAATTCGCGCCGGCGGCACGCTGCGCTTCACGATGCAGGCGACACCCGATACCGGATGGGGCAGGGCGCCCGGCGCGCGGCCCTATTCGCATTCTACCGATGGCGCGCGCTGATCCGCTATTTTCGCGCCGGGCCTTGATTCCCTATACCTTTCCCGGGCACGTTGACCGCTCAACGACCGGGTAGGGGACGAACCATGGCCGCAGACACCGCCCATGCCGCCGAAGCCGCCGCGCACGGGTTCGACCTGTTGCCGATCGTCATCCTGCTTGGCGCCGCCGTCGTCGCGGTGCCGCTGTTCAAGCGGCTCGGGCTCGGCTCGGTGCTCGGCTATCTCGCCGCGGGACTTGCGATCGGTCCCTTCGGCTTGGCGCTTTTCTCGGACGCGCAGACGATCCTGCACATCGCCGAACTCGGCGTCGTCATGTTCCTTTTCATCATCGGGCTGGAGATGCAGCCGTCGCGCCTGTGGGCGATGCGCGGCGAAATTTTCGGGCTCGGCGCGGCGCAGGTCGGCGGCGCGATCGCGCTGCTCATCTGCGTCGGGCTCGCGCTCGGCTATCCGGTGGCGGCGAGTTTCGTCGCGGGAACGGGGTTCGTGCTCACCTCGACCGCGATCGTCATGCAGATGCTCGACGAACGGCGCGCGATGGGGCTGCCCAAGGGGCGGCGGATCATCGCAATCCTTCTGCTCGAGGATCTGGCGATCGTGCCCTTGCTCGCGCTCACCGCCTTCCTCGCGCCAGGGGGCGAGGCGGTGTCGATGACCGACCGGCTGATCGCCGTCGCGATCGGTCTCGGCGCGATCACTGGACTGGTCCTTGCGGGCCGATACCTGCTGGACCCGATGTTCCGCCTCCTCGGCCGCGCCAAGGCGCGCGAAGTGATGACCGCGGCGGCGCTGCTCGTCGTCCTCGGCGCCGCGCTCGCAATGCAGACGGCGGGGCTGTCGATGGCGATGGGCGCCTTCCTCGCCGGGGTGCTCCTCTCCGAATCCTCTTTCCGCCACCAGCTCGAGGCCGACGTCGAGCCGTTCCGCGGCGTCCTGCTCGGCCTCTTCTTTCTCGGCGTCGGCATGGCGCTCGACCTCGATATCGTCGCCGCCAATCTGGGGCTGATCGCAATCTCGGTCACCGCCTACATGACGCTCAAGATGATCGTCATCTATGCCGTCGCGCGGCTGTTCAGAAGCAGCAATGCGGAAGCGGTCGAGCGCGCGGTGCTGATGGCGCAGGGCGGCGAATTCGCCTTTGTGCTTTATGCTGCGGCGGCGAGCGTCGGGATCATCGATGCGACGAGCAACGCGATCCTGACCGCGATCATCATCGTGTCGATGGTGTTGACCCCGATCATGATCATCCTCCACGATCGCTTCATGCCGCGCGCCGAGGATAAAGCCGACGATCTCGACGTTGCGGACAATCTCGACGCCAGCGTGTTGATGATCGGTTTCGGCCGCTTCGGCCAGATCGTCAGCCAGCCGCTTTTCGCCAATGGTTGCACCATATCGCTGATCGACACCGACACGATCGCGATCCGCGAGTCGATGGCCTTCGGTTTCAAGATTTACTACGGCGACGGCACGCGGCTCGACATTCTGCATGCCGCCGGTGCGCAGGATGCGCGAATGATCATCGTCGCGACCGACGACCGCGAAACGACGCTCAGGATCGTCGAACTGGTGAAGGCGGAATTTCCGCACACCCCGCTGCTCGCCCGCGCCTTCGACCGCGAACATGCGATCGAGCTGGTGAATGCCCACGCCGATTATCAGGTGCGCGAGACGTTCGAATCGGCGCTGGTCATGGCGGAAGAAGCGTTGCGGCGCCTCGACGTCGATGCGGAGGCGATCAGCGACATCATGGACGAAACGCGGCGGCGCGATCAGGAACGGTTCGACATCGACATCTGCAACGGCGTCTACGCCAGTCGCCATCTGATTCAGGGCAATGTGCCGGTAGAGGATCGCGACCGATATATCGTCAAGCCCAGCGACGGACGCTGAGCGAACCTTTATCCCCCGCCCGCCGCGCTTGGCAGCCGCGACGGGGGATGAGGTTTGGTGCGCACAAGAAGAACATTAAGAGAACAAAACTCGTTCGTCAACCTGTTTATCGCGGTTTTTCAGCAAGCCTTCCCGTCCGGTTGACGCGAACGTCAATCGGGACCAATGCATAGCAAACGAAGGAAAGGGAGTATGATGGCGGAGCAACCGAAGTTCGACCTCACGGGACGCGTGGCGCTGGTGACGGGGGCGTCCTCGGGCCTCGGCGCAGGCTTTGCCAGGGCGCTGGCGGCCGCCGGGGCAAAGGTCGTGCTCGCCGCGCGCCGCGCCGACAAGCTGGCCGAACAGGTCGCGGCGATCGAGGCGGCGGGCGGGCAGGCGATCGCCGTCAGCATGGACGTCACCGACGAGGCATCGACCGTCGCCGCCTATGACGCGGCCGAGGCGGCATTCGGCACCGTCGACACGATCGTCGCCAACGCCGGGGTCGCGACCGAGAAAATGGCGATGGGCCTGACGGCGGACGACGTCGATTTCCTGCTCGCGGCAAATGTCCGCGGCGTCTTCCTGACCGCAACCGAGGGCGCCCGGCGCCTCGACAAGGCGGGCAGCCGCGACAAACAGCATGGCCGCATCGTCCTCATCGGTTCGATCACCGCCGAAAAGATCTTTCCCGCGACCTCGGTCTATGGCGCGACAAAGGCGGCGGTGCGCCATCTGGGGAAGGCGCTGGCGCGCGAATGGGCGCGGCGCGGGATCAGCGTCAATGTGATCCAGCCCGGCTATTTCGAATCCGAAATGACCGCCGAGTTGTTCGACAGCGACACCGGCGCAGCGATGGTGAAGAGCTTTCCGCGCCAGCGCATGCGTCCCGCCACCGACCTGCACGCGCCGTTGCTGCTGCTCTGCTCCGACGCGGCGCTCGGCATCACCGGCAGCGTGATTACGGTCGACGACGGACAGACCTTGTGAGCGCGTTGCTGATCGAGGCGCGCGGCGCGGTCGAGATCGCGACGCTCAACCGGCCCGATCGGCTCAATGCGCTGAACGAAGCGCTGGTCGACGAACTCAACCTCTATTTCGGTGGGCTGACGGAACGCCCCGAGATCCGCGTCGTGATCCTGCGCGGCGCGGGGCGCGGCTTTTGCGCCGGGCTCGACATTCAGGAAGACCGTTCGAGCGACGAAACGCCGGTGCTCCGCACGCTCCGCACCCAGACACGCATCGGCAATATCTATCGCAAGATGCGCGCCTGTCCGCAGCCGGTCATCGCGCTCGGCCATGGCGCGGCATGCGGCGGCGGGCTGTCGCTGCTGCTCGCATCCGATGTGCGTTATGCCGCGCCGTCCTTCCGGGCCAACGCCGCCTATATCCGCATCGGCCTCGGCGGCTGCGATATGGCGTCTAGCTATTTCCTCCCGCGCCTCGTCGGCGCCAGCCTTGCCTCCGAAATGATCCTGACCGGCCGCTTCATCGAAGCCGAACGTGCGCTGCGTGCGGGGCTGGTCAGCGAGATCGTTGCGGAAGGGGCGTTGCTGGACCGCGGCCTCGCGCTCGCCGACGAGATGCTCGCGACCTCGCCCTATGGCTTGCGCCTTTCGAAACAGGCGCTCAACCTCAACATCGACGCCCCGAGTCTGGAGGCCGCGATGGCGATCGAGGATCGCCAGCAGGTGATCCTTTCGGCGACCGAAGATCATCGCGAAGCGCTTGCCGCCTTCCTCGAAAAGCGGCCGCCAGAATTTCGTGAGCGATAATTTCCGGCCGCCCACCGCCCCCATTGACTCGCGAATATATTGACATAGTAAGTGTCATATCCCGAGGGGGTGGGAGTGATGGCAGTGCGCAGGAGGACCACTAAATGCGGGGTCGCTTAGGCGGGTCCCGGCGTACTGCCATCATCGCAATCGGCGCCCTGCTCGCGGTAGCGCCGGCGCAGGCGCAGCGCGCACCATCCGCCCCAAAGCATCCCAATATCGTGATCCTGCTCGCCGACGACTGGGGCTTTTCGGACGTCGGTTCGTTCGGTTCCGAAATCGCGACGCCGCATATCGACGCGCTTGCGCAGGCGGGCATGCGCTTCTCGAACTTCCATGTCGCGGCGTCCTGCTCGCCGACGCGCGCGATGCTCCAGACGGGGGTGATGAATCATCGTAACGGTCTCGGCAACATGCCCGAGACGATCCCCGACCAGCATCGCGGCAAGCCTGGATATGACACGGTGATGAACCTGCGCGTCGTGACGATCGCGCAATTGCTCAAGGCGGCGGGTTACCGCACCTATCTCACCGGCAAATGGCACCTCGGCAGCGATGCGAAGCGCCTGCCGCACGCGCGCGGCTACGACCGCGCCTACAGCCTCGCCGACGCCGGCGCCGACAATTTCGAACAGCGCCCGATCGAGGGCATGTACGACACTGCTGCCTGGACCGAAAATGGCAAGCCCGCGACCTTGCCCAAGGACTATTATAGCTCGCATTTCGTCGTGCAGCGGATGATCGATTATATCGAGGCGGACCGCAAAAGCGGCAAACCCTTTCTCGCCTCGATCAACTTCCTCGCCAACCATATCCCGGTGCAGGCACCCGACAGCGACATCGCGCGCTATTCGGCGATGTACCAGGACGGCTGGACCGCGCTCCGCGCCGCGCGGGCAAATCGTGCGGCGATGCTGGGCGTCATGCCCGCGGGCGCGCCGATCGTGACGATGGCGACGACGCCCGACTGGAGCAAACTCGACGCCGAAGAGCGCGCGGCGGCTGTCCGGGTGATGCAGGCTTATGGCGGCATGGCGACCGCGATGGACCGCGAGGTCGGCCGCCTCGTCGCGCACCTCAAGGCCGCGGGCGATTACGACAATACGATCTTCGTCTTCCTGTCCGACAATGGCGCCGAGCCGACCAATCCGTTTCACAGCCTGCGCAACCGGCTGTTCCTCGGCATGCAATATGACCTCGCAACCGCGAATATCGGTCGGCGCGGCAGTTTCGCCGCGATCGGTCCGGGCTGGGCGAGCGCCGCTTCATCGCCCTTGTCGGGGTATAAATTCACCGCCGCCGAAGGCGGGCTCCGCGTGCCGCTCATCATCGCCTGGCCGGGCCATGCGGCCATCCGCGCGGGGGGTATCAACGACGGGCTTGCGCATGTCACCGACATCCTGCCGACGCTGACCGAACTGGCCGGCGTGCCCGGCCACGGCGGAAGCTGGCAAGGCAAGCCGGTCGAACCCGTTACCGGGCGCAGCCTCGTGCCCGTTCTGACAGGTGGCGGCGGCAGCGTCCATGGCGACGCGCCGCTGGGTTATGAACTGTCGGGCAATGCGGCGCTGTTCCGCGGCGACTACAAGCTGGTGCGCAACCTCGCGCCGACCGGCGACGGCCAATGGCGGCTCTATAATCTGAAAACCGACCCCGGCGAAACGCGCGACCTTGCCGCTGTCCAGCCCGACCGCTTCGCCGCGATGACCGCCGACTACCGCGCCTATGCAAAGGCGAATGGCGTGCTCGACATGCCCGCGGGCTACACCGCCGACGAACAGATCAACGCCTATGCCTTCGAGCATCAGGGCAAGCCGCGCCTCATCCGCCTCGGCCTGTGGGTCGGCGGGATCGTCGTGTTGCTGGCCGGGATCGTCTGGGGCCTGCGCCGTCGGCGCCGCGCCGCCTAGCCGTCAATCTTCTTCGACGATCGTTGTCATCACGGCTTCGACCATCTGCCCCATCACCGTTCCCGCCTCTTCGGCCGACAGGCTCTGGTCGTGGCGCAGCGTGCGCCAGTTGTGGAAGGACAGGGCGGCGCACAATGCCTCGACACCGATCCGGTCGGCGCGGACCGGGCCGGGCAGCAGGCAGAGGATCAACTCGCGCTCGAACATGACGACGCGGCTATATTGCCCCATCAGGAAGGGCGACTGGTACCGCTTGATGTTGGCGGCGAGGCGGAAAGGCAAAGTCGTCTCGAACAGCCGGACGCGCCGGCGAACGAGCTCGCGGATATTCGCGCGCCACGGCTGGTCGGGATAGGGCGCCATGACGATCGGCGCGACGCGTTCGGTGATCGTCGCCGTGATCTCGGCATAAAGCGCATCCATATCGTCGAAATGGCGAAACACCGTGCGCAGGCCGATGCCCGCCTCCTCGGCAACGCGCGCCGCGCTCGGCGACAGGTCGCCCGCGACGATCAATTCCATCATCGCCTCGACAATGCGCTTGTGGCTGGACCGCCCGCGTTCGCGGCGGCCGTCGACCCGCTCGGGCTCGGTGCGCGGCGCTAGTTTCTTCACCCCTGTCGTCATCGCGTCCCTGCTGGCCCGACTTCGCGCCGGGGTCAAACAATCTTGCATATCGACGAATATAGTGACACATATAGTGTCAATAGTTTTCGCAGCAAGCCGAAAGCGCGGGACAGGGGCCGAAGATGAAGAAAATATGGGTTGCCCTGTGCGGTCTGGCGGTCGTCGGAGCGGGTGGATATTGGGCGTTCGAGGCGAATAAATACCGGCTTCCGGGCATCGTCCAGGACTGGAAGGACCCCGTGCAACCGAACCGCGCGGTCGCCTGGCAGCAAGGTCCGGCGAAGGTCGCCGCCAGTCCGCTCGGTCGCAAGCGCCCGCCGAACATCATCCTGATCGTCGCCGACGATCTCGGCTTTAACGACATCAGCCTGAACAGCGGCGGCGTCGCAGGCGGGATCGTCAAGACGCCGCATATCGACGCCATCGCGCGCGAAGGGGTCAACTTCACCACCGCCTATGCCGCCAATGCCACCTGTTCGCCCTCGCGCGCCGCGATGATGACGGGGCGCTACCCGACGCGCTTCGGCTTCGAATATACTGCGGTTCCGACCGCGTTTGCCGAAAGCGTGTCGCACGGCGAAGGGGTGGGGCCGCACAAGGCGATCTTCCATAAGGAGCTGATCACGCCGGGCATCCCTGACTATCCCGACATGGGGGTGCCGGCCAAGGAAGTGACAATTGCCGAGGCGGTGAAGGCCGCGGGCTATCACACGCTGCACATCGGCAAATGGCATCTGGGCGAGGCGCCGGACCTCCAGCCGCAGGCACAGGGTTTCGACGAAAGCCTTGCCGTGCTCGGCGGCGCGGCGATGTTCCTGCCCGAGGATGATCCCGATGCGGTGAATGCGAAGCTGCCGTGGGACCGCATCGACCATTTCATCTGGGCCAATTTGCGCCACGCGGTGACGTTCAACGGCAGCAAGCGTTTCCATCCGAAGGGCCATATGACCGACTATTTCGCCGATGAGGCGATTGCGGCGATCGAGGCGAACCGGAACCGGCCTTTCTTCCTGTATCTGGCGTTCAACGCCCCGCACACACCGCTGCAGGCGACGAAAGCCGATTATGCCCGGCTGGCGCAGATCAAGGATCACAAGACGCGTGTCTATGGCGCGATGATCGCACAGCTCGACCGGCGCATCGGCGACGTGATGGCCAAGCTGGAAGAGACGGGGATCGACGACAACACCCTCGTCATCTTCACCAGCGACAATGGCGGCGCCTGGTACGCGGGCATCGACGATCTCAACGCGCCCTATCGCGGATGGAAAGCGACCTTCTTCGAAGGCGGCATCCGCACGCCCTTCTTCATGCGCTGGCCCGGACGTCTCGCGCCGGGGTCGACGCGCGCCGACGCGACCGGGCATATCGACCTGTTCTCGACCATCGCCGCCGCGGCGGGGGCGAAGATACCGGCCGACCGGACCATCGACAGCGAGGATATCCTCGCCGGCCCCGCCGAACGCGCGGCGCTTTATTGGCGCTCGGGCGATTATCGCGCCGTGCGCGCGGGCGACTGGAAGCTGCAGGTGACGAAGCGGCCCGAAAAGACTCGCCTCTATAATCTCGCGGTCGATCCGACCGAACGGCAAGACCTGTCCGCGCGCGAACCGCAGCGCGTCGCCCAATTGCGCGCGATGCTCGATGCCCAGAACAAGGGCATGGCAAAACCGATCTGGCCGGGGCTGATCGAGGCGCCGGTGCGGATCGACGTGCCCCAGAATGCACCGTGGAAAGACGGGCAGGACTATATATATTGGACGAACTGACGCCGTCGCTCCGGCCTTTGCCTCGCACGGCCGGGGTGAACCGCTTGGTAAGGCTGCGATTTTGTGGCAGGGCGGAACCCCGACCCGCCTTGGAGCCGTCATGCGAAGCCTGCTGCTTTCCCTCGCCCTGCTGATGCCGCTCGCCCCGGCTGTCGGGCAGGATCAAGCCATCGATACCCACGTCCACCTCTGGAACGGCGAAGCCTCGATCAAGGAATATCAGGCGCAGCTGAAAGCCGCGAACCGATCGGTCGACGCCTTCGGTGCGATGTGGTTCGGCGGCCCCAATCAGGCGCTCGCCGGCAACCCCTCCGACATCGGCCAACGCAACGACGCGCTGATCGCGCTCGCGGCAAAGCACCCCGGGATGATCGCGATCGCGACCGTCCACCCCTATGACGGCGACGCCGCGCTCGCCGAGGTCGACCGTGTCGCTGCGCGCGGGGTGAAACTGCTCAAGATTCACCCCCATACGCAGAAATTCGACGCCGCCGACCCGCGTGTGCTGACGCTCGTCAAGCGCGCTGGCGAGGCGGGGCTGATTGTCGTGATGGACAACGCCAGCATCGTCCCCGGCGATAACGAGAAACTCTTCAACCTCGCGCTTGCGGCGCCGAAGACGAAGTTCATCTTCGGCCATATGGGCGGAATGAACTTCCGGTTCTGGAACATCCTCGCGCTCGCGCGCACCGCGGAAAATCTGTTCGCCGAAAATATCTATTTCGACATTTCGGCGAGCGTCATCCTCGCCGCGGATTCGCCGATCGAGGATGAATATGTCTGGACGATCCGCAACGTCGGGGTCGATCATGTGCTGCTCGCGTCGGACTTCCCGCAAATTTCGCTCCCAAAAACGCTCGAGGCGTTCGCGAAGCTCGATCTCACCGATGAAGAACGCGCCAAAATCCGCTCGGGCAACGCGCGAAGGCTGCTGGGGCTTTAAACGATCCCGAGCGCGAAAAGCAGCGACACGGCAAAGCTCGTGAGCGAGGCGAGCAGCACCGGCACACCCGCGCGCCACCCCATATCGAGCAGCAGGTCCATCCGCGTCCGCATCGCGGTCGCGGTGACCGCGAGCAGCAGCAGGGCCTTCGACGCGGTCAGCGCGCCGTCGCGCACGGCTTCGGGGATCGGCGCAAAACTGTTCAGCGTGACCATCGCAAAGAAAGCGACGATGAACCAGGGCAGGGCAAGGCGCCGCCAGATGCGCTGCTCGCTGCCGTCCTCGGGCTTCAGCAGCAGCCCGACGAGCGCGACCACGGGCGCGAGCAGTGCGACGCGCGCCAGCTTGACGATCGTCGCGCTCGCCCCCGCGGCATCGGAAAAGGCATAGCCGCCGCCGATCGCCTGCGCGACGTCATGGATCGACGCGCCGATCAGGAAACCCGCCTGCGCATCGCTCAGCCCGAACCGCGCGGCGAGCAAAGGATAGATCGTCATCGCGAGCGCGCTCGCGAGCGAGACGCCGACCAGCGTCAGCGCGAACTGCGCTTGCGGTAATCGCTGCCGCCCGATCACCCCGTAAAGCGCGAGCGCCGCGCTCGCGCCGCAGATCGCGGTCGCGCCGCCGGCGAGCAGCCCGGCATAGGGCGTCTGCCCCGACAATCGCGCGCCCAGAAATCCGGCGCCCATCGTCGATGTCATGATGACGATCAGCGCCGCGAACGGCACCGGGCCGAGAACCGCGATCTGCAGAAAGGTGACCTGCAGCCCCAGCACGACGATGCCGATGCGCAGGAAGGTGCGCGAGGCGAAATCGAGCCCGCGGTGCGTCGCCTCGTTCGCCGAGATGAAATTGAGCGCCAGCCCGACGAGCAGGCCGAGCAGGATGATCGGAAAACCATAATGGTCGGACAGCCATGCTGCGGCCGCCGCCGCCACCGCACAGGCAGCCAGGCCGGGGAACAGGCTGCCCTTCGGCGCCGTCCCGGCCATGGTCTGGGCAAGGTGCAATTCGCCGAACAGGTCGCCGCCGCTCGGCAGATTGTTCCAATGCGCGTGGCGCATCGATGTCAGATCGTTTCTGTCCAACGCTGTCATACAATCGCGCCATATCGTGAAGCGAGCGAAGGGCGCAAGCCCTCTCTTGCCGAAGCGCCGATGAAACGCCTAAGCAGACAACGATGGTCAGCAGAGGCCAGCAGGGGAGACGCCGAACCGTGAACGTCATTCGCATCGCCGCTACGGAACGCAAGCGCGCATGACCCGTGCGACGATCAAGGATGTGTCGCGCGTTGCGGGCGTGTCGATCAAGACCGTGTCGCGCGTGCTCAACAAGGAACGCTATGTCAGCGACGACATGCGGCAAAAGGTCGAGGAGGCGGTCGCGCGCCTCAATTATCACCCCAGCCAGGCGGCGCGCACCCTCGCGGGGAAACGCTCGTTCCAGATCGGACTGATCCACGACAATCCCAGTCCCTATTATATTTTCAACATGCAGGCCGGTGTCGGGCAACGGTGCCGCGAGGCCGACTTTCGCATGATCGTCCAGCCGTGCGACATCAACTCGCCCGGCCTTGTCGACGACATCGGTGCGCTGATCGATCAGGCGCAGCTCGACGGCATCATCATGACCCCGCCCGTGACCGACGTTGGCACCGCACTCGCTGAGCTCTTCAGCCGCAAGATTCCCGTCGTGCGCGTCCAGCCGGGCACCGATCTGACCGCGACTTCGGCGGTTTATATCGACAATGTGCAGGCGGCCGACGACATGACCGCCTATCTGATCTCGCTCGGCCATCGCCGCATCGGTTTCGTCACCGGACACGGCAATTATTTCGCCAGCGGACAGCGGCTGACCGGCTATCGGCAGGCTCTCCAGCGCGCGGGAATCGGCTTTGACGCAGCGTTGGTCTTTCCGGGGCAGTTCGATTTTCAGTCGGGGACCGCCGCGGCCGAGGCGCTGCTGGCGCTCGAAACGCCGCCAACCGCGATCTTCGCGAGCAGCGACGAAATGGCCGCGGGCGTGCTCGCCGCGGCGCACCGCATGGGCATTTCGGTGCCCGGACAGCTCTCGGTCGCGGGCTTCGACGATACCGACCTTGCGCAGGTCGTGTGGCCCGCGCTCACCACGATCCACCAGCCGATCCGCGACCTCGGCTACGCCGCCGCCGACCTGCTGCTCGAATTCGGCGAGACGATCGAACGACGCCAGTTGCCGCACGAACTGATCGTTCGAGGATCGACGGCCGCACCGAGAGGCTGAAATTCGACCGGGAGCTGTCCTCTCAATCATCGTCACCCCGGACTTGATCCGGGGTCCATGACTTCAGCGCCGTCCGTGGATCCCGGATCAAGTCCGGGATGACGAAGGAAGGATGGGGAGATGTCCGCCCTCCACCCCACTCCTGCCACCGAAAAAACGTCTGTCATTTCATTTATGACAACGCTATCTTATCCTCAGGCATAAGGATTCAGGGAGAGACATGTGGCGCAGATCGCCGATAAACGCCGCTGGCTCGTCGTGGGACTCGTCTTCGTCGCGATCGTCCTCAACTATGTCGACCGCCAGATCCTCGCCCTGCTGAAGCCGACGCTCCAGCTCGAATTCGACTGGAGCGACCGCGATTACAGCCACATGGCCTCGGCCTTCCAGTTCGCCGCGGCGCTCGCTTTCCTCGGTACCGGCTGGTTCATCGACAAGGTTGGGCTGCGCTGGGGCTTCGCGATCGGGGTCGGCGTGTGGAGCCTCGCGGGCATGGCGCACGCCTTTGCCTCGACTGTCTCGGGCTTTATCGCTTCGCGCGCCGTCCTCGGTGCTGCCGAATCGATCGGCACCCCCGCCGCGGTGAAAACCGCCGCGACCTATTTCAACGCGAAAGAGCGAAGTTTCGTTCTCGGCCTTGGCGGCATCGCGCCGAACGTCGGCGCGATCCTGACGCCTTTGCTCATCCCGCTGATGGCGCTGATGTGGGGCTGGCAGGCGACCTTCCTGATCGCGGGCGGCCTGGGTCTCGTCTGGGTCGTCGTCTGGCTGATGGTGCGTATCCCCGAACAGCCGAACGCCGCGCGCGATGCCGCAGCGCCAAAGATCGCGTGGAGCAGCCTGCTCCGCGATCGCCGCCAATGGGCGGTGATCCTCGGCAAGGCGCTGACCGATCAGGTCTGGTGGTTCCTGCTCTTCTTCATGCCCGACCTGTTCCACCGCCTGTTCGGGCTGACGCAGGGCACGCTCGGCCTGCCCGTCGCCTTCGTCTATTTCATGGCCGCGCTCGGCGGCATCACCGGCGGTTATCTGCCCTCCTATCTGATGGGGCGCCGCGGCTGGACCGTCAATGCGGCGCGCAAGACGACGATGCTCATCTATGCGCTGCTGATCCTGCCCGTGCCCTTGCTCGTCGGGGTCGACAGCGCGTGGGTCGCCGCGATGATCCTCGGCCTCGCACTCTTTGCGCACCAAGGCTTCTCGACCAACATCTTCGGCCTCACCACCGACGTCTTTCCCGCGCGCATCGTCGGTTCGGCGATCGGGATCGGGGCCTTTGCGGGCAATCTTTCGGGCATGGCGATGATCGAGTTCGCGGGCTGGTCGCTCGACACGGGCAGGGGCTATCTGCCGATGATGCTCGTCTGTGCCGGCACCTATCTCGCCGCGCTCGCCGCGATCCACCTCATCCTGCCGCGCATCGTCGCCGTCGACGAGGAGGAAGATGGCGAAGTACAGGTGCTGGCGCATTGAAATAGCTCACAACAAACCCGCTTCCCTCTCATCCGATTATGGAGTATATGACAGCGATGTCAGATTTTCTACCCGCTCCCGCCAATGTGACCCTCGCCGGTCATGAGGTTTCGCCCATCGCCTGGGGCATGTGGCGCTTCGCCGGTGTCGATGTGGCGACCGCCCGCGCGCGCATCGATGCGACGTTCGAGGCCGGGGTCACGCTGTTCGATACCGCCGACATCTACGGCTGCGACACGCCGGGCGGTTTTGGTTCGGCCGAGGCCTTGCTCGGCGACGTCTTTGCCGAGGCGCCCGGCCTTCGCGACAAGATGGTTCTCGCGACCAAGGGCGGCATCATCCTCGGCGTGCCCTATGACAGCAGTGCGCCCTATCTGACGTCGGCCATCGACATCTCGCTGAAACGCCTGCGCACCGACCATGTCGAGCTGTGGCAGATCCACCGTCCCGACCTGCTCACCCACCCGCAGGAAATCGCGCGCACGCTCGAGGAGGCGCACCGGGCGGGCAAGATCGGCGCGATCGGCGTCTCGAACTTCACGCCCGCGCAGACCGCGGCGCTCGCCAAATTCCTGCCCGTCCCGCTGGTCAGCCATCAGAGCGAATTTTCGCCGCTCCACCTTGCCCCGCTTTTCGACGGCATCCTCGACCAGTCGATGGCCGAGGGCATGCGCTTCCTCGCCTGGTCGCCGCTCGGCGGCGGCCGGCTCGGCGATCCGGCCGACGAGCGCACGCGCGCCGTCGCCGCGCTGCTCGATGCAAAGGCCGCCGAATATGGCGTCTCGCGCGCCGCGGCGACCTACAGCTGGGTGATGGCGCATCCCGCGCGTCCGATCCCGATCGTCGGCACCCAGAATGTCGACCGCATCAAGGAAATCCCGCAGGCCTTCGCCCCGCGCTGGACGCGCGCCGAATGGTATGCGGTGCTGCAAACATCGATGGGGGAGAATCTGCCATGACCGACCGCAGTTGCGAAGTCAGCTGGTTTTCGGCGCTCTGCGACGACGACTATGAATTTTTGGGCGTCCCCGACCCGATGCTCAAGTCGAGCTGGGAGCATTGCCGCGACATCGTGGTGCAGGCCGACACCCTGGGGTTCGACAATATCCTGCTCCCCTCGGGCTATGCGCTCGGCATCGACACCACCGCCTTCGCCGCCGCGATCGCGACGATCGTGAAGCGCATCCGTCTGCTGATGGCGGTGCGGATAGGCGAAAGCTGGCCGCCGCAGCTCGCTCGCCAGATCGCGACGATCGACCAGATCCTTGGCGGCCGCCTGACGGTCAACATCATCTCGTCCGACATGCCCGGCGAGACGATGGAGTCCGAACCGCGCTACCGCCGCACGGTCGAGGCGATGCATATCCTCAAGACGCTACTCAATGGTCAGGCGCTCGACCATGACGGCGAGTTCTGGAAGCTGAAGGTCGAACCCGCGCGCATCGGCACCGTGTCGGGCAAGGCGCCACCGCTTTATTTCGGCGGCCTCTCGCCCGCCGCGCGCGATGCTGCCGCGAAAGGCTGCGACGTCTTCCTGATGTGGCCCGACCGCGAAGAGGTCGTTCGCGACATCATCGCTGACATGACCGCGCGCGCCGCCGCCTATGGCCGCACGCTCAGATTCGGCTACCGTGCCCACATGATCGTGCGCGACACCGAGGCCGAAGCGCGCACCGCCGCCGACCGCCTGCTCTCGAAACTCGACGCCGCCAAGGGCGCCGAGATCAAGGCCAAGTCGCTCGATTCGCAAAGCTTTGGCGTCAACGCGCAGGTCGCCCTGCGCGAAGCCGCGTCCGACGACGGCTATGTCGAGGATAATCTGTGGACCGGCGTCGGCCGCGCCCGCTCGGGCTGCGGCGCCGCGATCGTCGGCGACCCCGATCAGGTGCTCGCGAAACTGAACCGCTATCAGGACATGGGGATCGAGGCGTTCATTCTCTCGGGCTATCCTCACGCCGCCGAAGCCGACCTCTTCGCGCGCCATGTGCTGCCGAAGATGAAGCACGGACCGCTGACACTCTAAATTTCGTGGACCCCGGACTTGATCCGGGGTCCACGAAGGCGAACGCCAGCCTCGAAGTTCTGGATCCCGGATCAAGTCCGGGATGACGACCATATGTGTGGATTGCCCCGCCCCCACGTTTGAGACGTAGGAGAGAAGGGGACGGGGCGAGCGCGCTTAAGCAGGGCGTTGGTTACCCGTTGATGAACAGAAAATGTTATCCCGCCCAAACGGCGGCATAAAGCATCGCCATCTCGTCGGCATCGGGCACCCGCGGATTATTCGCCGGCGATCCCGACGCCGCCGCCTGCGCGCACATCGTCGGCACCAGCGCATCCCAGCGTGCCGCGTCGATGCCCCATGCCGCCGGACCCGGCACCTCAAGCTCGCGGTTCAAGGCCGCCAACTCATCGAGCAACCGCGCCACTGCCGACTGGTCGCCCTCACGGTCGTCCGCAACCCCCATCGCCCGCGCGCAGTCGGCATAGCGATGCAGCGCCGCGGGCGCCGACCACGCCGTCACCGCGGGCAGCAGCATCGCGTTCGACAGCCCGTGCGGGACATGGAAATGCGCGCCGATCGGCCGGCTCATCCCGTGCACCAGCGCGACCGAGCTGTTCGAGAAGGCGATCCCCGCCTGCGTTGCGCCCAGCATCATCGCCTCGCGCGCCGCCGCATCCATCGGGTCGCTGCACACGCGCCGCAGATTGGGCGCGATCGCGCGCATCGCCAGCAACGCCATGCCGTCGCTGAACGGGTTGGCGCGCTTCGACACATAGGCCTCGATCGCGTGCGTCAGCGAATCGATCCCGGTATCGGCGGTCAGCCGCACCGGCTTGGTAAAGGTCAGCGCATAATCGACCAGCGCCGCGACGGGCAGGTAGGCCAGCCCCGGACACAGCATCTTTTCGTCGGTCGCCTCGTCGGTGATGATCGTGAAGCGCGTCGCCTCCGACCCTGTCCCCGCCGTCGTCGGGATCGCGATCACCGGCAGCCCCGGCGCGTCCTGCACATGCGGCGCCTTGTAATCGGCCATCGCGCCGCCGAATTTGCCGAGCAACGCAATCGCCTTCGCGCTGTCGAGCGGACTCCCGCCGCCGAAACCGACGACACAGTCATGATCGCCTTCGAGCAGAAACGCCACGCCAGCGTCGACCGACGCGACCGTCGGATCGGGCACGGTTTCGGCAAACACCCGCGCCGCGATTCCCTCCGCAGACAGCCCGTCAATCAGCTCGGCCACGCGCCCGCTGCTCACCAGCCAGTCGTCGGTCACGATCAACGGCCGCGCCAGCCCCAGCGTCGCCAGCACCTCGGGCAATTCCTTCGACGCCCCGCCGCCGATGCGCAGGATGCGGGGCAGGGCAATGCTCGCGATACTCAACTCACCATCTCCTCGCGGATCGAACTCCGCGCCAGCCAGAACAAAGCCGACGCCACCGCGCCGAACAGGATGAAGATCATCAGCGACCAGCGCACGCCCTCGGCCGATCCTAGCCCCATCGGGCCCGAGAGGAAATCGCTGACCGCACCGACGCCGAGCGGACCCAGCCCCAGCCCGATCAGGTTGATGATGAACAGCAACACCGCCGATGCGGTCGCGCGCGTCTGCGGCCGCACCAGCCCCTGAACCGCGGCGAAACCCGGCCCGTACCAGAGCGTGTTCAGTACCGGCGGAAAGGCGAACATGATCAACGCGAACACCGCCGAATCGGCCATCAGCCCCGCGATGTAGAAGGGAATGCCAAGGAAGGTAGAAACCGCCGGAATCGCGACATAAGCGCGCAGGTCGCGCGCGCCATATTTGTCGGCAAGCTGCCCGCCCAGCCACGTCCCGACCGCGCCGGTCAGTCCGAGCACGATGCCGAGCGCAACGCCCAGAAACCCCGTCAGCCCCAGCCCGAAATCGCCCGCGATGACGGTCAGCTCTTCGGCATGGTTGCGAAAAAAGAAGGGCGCGAGGAACGCCGCGGCGCCATAACCGATAAACGCCTTGATCGCCGCGGCAAAGGCGATCAGCCAGAAGGTGCGCTTGCCGCGGATCTCGGCCATCGCGGTCTTGAAATCGGGTCGCGACGCCTTCAGCGCGGCCAGATCCGCGTGCATCTGGTGCCGCCGCGGTTCCTTCAGCGTCGTCCACGCGACGATCGCCATCAGCACCCCCGGCGCGCCCGCGAACAGGAATGCCGTCCGCCACCCATAAGCATCGGCGATCAGCCCGCCCAGCGCGAGCCCGAGCAGCCCGCCGAGCGGAATTCCGAGCGAATAGAAGGCGAGGGCAGAGGCGCGTTTCTCCTTCGGCGTATAATCGGTGATCAGCGAATGCGCGGGCGGCGTGCACCCCGCCTCGCCGACCCCGACCCCGATCCGGCACGCGACGAGCTGAACGAAATTCTGCGCAAAACCGCACGCGACGGTGAAGACGCTCCACAGCCCCGCCGCGACCGCGATGATCCGCGGCCGGTCGCCCGTTTCGGCAAAGCGCGCGATCGGAATGCCGAGCACCGTGTAAAAAAGCGCAAAGGCGAGGCCGGTCATCACCCCCAGCTGCCAGTCGGCAAGGTGCAGCTCATTCTTGATCGGCTCGGCGAGGATCGAGACGATCTGCCGGTCGAGGAAATTCAGGATATAGATGATCAGAAGCACCGTCAGCGCGTAACGACGGTACGCCTTCGACACGGGTGATATGACGGGCGGGGCAAGGGCTTCGGTGATCATCTCATCCTCTCTCTATTCGTCACCCCGGACTTGATCCGGGGTCCCGCTTTATCCTCGACGGCAACAAGCGGAATGCCGGGTCAAGCCCGGCATGACGAGGCTATTTCTATTTATTCAGCGGCCAATTGACTCCCGCCGTCCACACGATATGACAACGCTGTCTGAAAGGAAAGTCGTTGCCCCAATTGCTCGTTCTTCAATCGGTCTGGGGCCTCGACAAATGCCCCGGCTTCGACATCGAAAACCGCCTCGACGAAGCGCTCGGCGAAGTCGTTGCCGCCGGTTTCGACGGCGTCGGCGTCAACCTCGCGCGCACCGTGCGAACCGACGGCGTCGCGCGTGTCATGAACCCGCTCGGCCTCGCATGGGAGGGGCAGGTGCTCGTCCATGACGCCGACCAGCTTAAGCACTGGATCGGCGAAGCCCACCGCCTCGGCGCGCACCATCTCAACGTCCAGATTGCCGGCCCGACCGCCGATTTTCGCGCCGCGCTCCGCCTGATCGACAGCTTGCTTGCCGTTGCGAAGGAAGCGCCGCTCCCAGTCTGGTTTGAAACCCACCGCGGTCGCCTTACCAACGACCTGCTCTTCACGCTGCAATTGCTCGCGGAACGCCCCGGCCTGCCGCTCACCGCCGACCTGTCGCACTATCCGGTCGCGGGCGAGATGGAACTGCCGCTCCGCGATGACCAGCTCGCGTCGATCGAGACGATCCTGCAGGGCAGCCACAATTTTCACGGCCGCGTCTCGACGACGCATCAGGTGCAGGTTGCGCTGGACGCGCCGCAGCACCAAGGCTGGCTCGACCAGCATGTCGCCTGGTGGCGCCGCGGCTTCGAGCTGTGGCTCGAACAGGCGCGCGCGGACGATGCGCTCACCTTCATGTGCGAACTCGGCCCGCCGCCCTATGCGATCACCGCGCCCGACGGCAAAGAGCTGACGAACCGCTGGGACGAGGCCCAGCGCATGCGCGATATCGTGCGCGGCCTGTGGCGCGAGGTTGCGGGAACATGACCCCGTGCCCCTGCGAAAGCAGGGGCCCATCACCGGACCTATCTTTTCTCCGCCGCCGGCTGCTTGGCGACGAAAGGTTTGAAGATGGGCCCCTGCCTTCGCAGGGGCACGGTGAAGAAACCAAATCACATCGCCACCGCATCACGCCAGCGCGCAAACGCCGCATCGGCCTCATCGCGTCCGACCTTCGGCAGAAACTCGGCATCATATCGCGCCAGCCGTTTGAGATCGCCCTCGCTAAACAGCCCCGCACCCATCCCCGCCGCCAGCGCCGCGCCATAGGCGCTCGCCTCGCGCACCGCATGCCGCCACACCGGCAGCTGCAACGCATCGGCCTGCAATTGCAGCAGCGTGTCGCTCGCCGACAGCCCGCCCGCGACCGGCAGCGCCTCGGGCACCGGCAAGGCCGCCGCGATGACCTCGGCGATCTCGCGAAAACGCAGCGCAATCCCCTGTAACGTCGCCCGCGCCACCTGACCCGGCCCGTCGGCAAAGCTCAGCCCCGCGATCAACCCGCGCGCCTCGAATTTGCCATGCGGCGCGCCCATTCCCGCCAGCGAGGGTCGCACCACCACCTTGCCCGCATCGGCCACCGAAGCCGCCGACGCTTCCATCGCCGCGGGCGATGCGAACAGCCCCAACCCACCGCACAGCCACTCGATCATCGATCCGGTCGTGATCACCATGCCCTCGACACAGAAACGCGGCTTCCCGTCCGCAAAGGCCAGCGCCTCGGCGGGCATGGTTTTGTGGATCGTCTCGGGCATCTCCCCGGTCCCCGCCATCAGGACGCCCGACGTGCCATAGGTCGCTTTCCAGTCGCCGCGCCCCAGCGCGCCATGCGCGACCATCGCCGCCGCCTGGTCGGCGATCAGTGCGGTGATTGGTACCCGCGCGCCGAGCACCGCCGGATCGCTCTCCGCAATTGCGCCCCAGCTCTCGACCTGCGCGGGAAACAGGCTCGCGGGTAGCCGCTGGTGCGCGAGCAATGCCGCATCCCACCCGCTGCCGTTGGCATAATCATAATAGCCCGTCAGCCACGCCGCCGAGGCATCGGTCACATGCGCGCGGCTCAGCTTGTAAATCAGCCAGCTATCGAGCGTCCCCCATTGCAAGTCGGCGGGATCGCGCCCTGAAAGCGCAATCGCTGCGGGCAGCTTCGCCGACGGCACCTGCGGCCATCCGATAAATCCGGCGGCGCGAAGGCGCTTATATTCCTCCATCCCGCGCAGGTCGCTCCACACGAGCATCGGTGCAACCGGTTCGCCGCTGGCACGGTCCCACAGGACGATGCTCGCGCGCTGCGTCGTCACCCCGATCGCGGCGACATCGGCGATGCTGCGCCCCGCCGCAACCAGCGCGCCGTCCACCACCGCTCGGCAGATATTCCAGACCTCGGCGGCATCCTGCTCGACCTGGCCGGGGGCAGGGAAGTGGCTCGCGATCGGCCTTTTGTCGACGCCCAGCACCGTGCCCGCCGAATCGACGAGCATCGCGCGCGCGCCCGTCGTGCCCGCATCCAGTGCGAGCAGAAGCTCAGGCATCGGGGATCAGATTGCCCGGATTCATGATCCCCTCCGGATCGAGAGCCTGTTTCACGCGCCGCAGCAACGCCGCACCGCTGTCACCCAGATCATGGTGCAGATAGGGTTTGCGCAGCCGCCCCGCACCATGATGGTGCGCGACCCCGCCGCCGTGCTTTGCGGTCGCCTCCATGATCGCGCGCCAGCCGGCGAAATAGGCGGGCTCCATCTTCGCGCTATCCTCGAACGTCGCGGCGAAGCTGAAATAAAGGTTGATCCCCGATCGATAGACATGGCTGCTATGCGCCGACGCGTTGATCACGCCGGGAATCTCGTTGAGCGCCGCGATGCTCGCGTCATAGATCGCGCCGATCGCGCTCCACCGCCCCGAAATCTCGACCGTGTCGGCGACATAGCCGCGCTCGAACATATCGCGCCAGCTCGGTACATGATTGCGCCGCTCGATCCACGTCTTTGCCGCGTTCGGATCGCCCGCTTCAAGGCCCGCTGCGCCACAAATCTCGTGTATCGCCGCCAACTCGACTTCAACCCGCGCCTTCGGCCCCTCATGGACCATCAGCAGCATGGCCTTGCCGCCCCGCTCATGCTCGCGGAACAGCCGCCGCACCTCGCGTCCGTCATATTGGCGCATCACCGGCGGGCGCCAGTCGGCACGCACGATCCGCCGCTGCGCCTCGAACCCGGCACGCATGTCGTCGGCGTAAAAGATGCTGTAATCGCGGTGCGGCGCTTTCTCCCGCAGCGAGAAGGTCACCCCCGTAATCACCCCCATCGTCCCCTCAGCGCCCATCAACAAATGCCGCAGGTCCGGCCCCGCCGCCGCGCGCACCGCCTTGCCGAGCGTCACCAGCTCGCCGTTCGGCAGCACCGCCTCGATCGAATGGATGATGTCCTCGATATTGCCATAAGCGGTCGAAAACTGCCCCGAAGCGCGCGTCGCGACCCAGCCGCCGACGCTGCTGATCGCGATCGACTGCGGCCAATGGCCGATCGTCAGCCCATGTGCCGCGACCGCCTCCTCGGCCTCCATGCCGTTGAGCCCCGCATCGAAACTCGCGAGCAGATCGCCTTCGTCGATATACCGCACCCGCTTCATGCCGGTCATGTCGAGCAATATGGCATCGGGCGTCGGCTCGATTCCGCCGCACACCCCGCTACCCAGTCCATAGGGGATCAGCGGCACGCGCTTTTCCGCGGCGAGGCGCACGACCTGCTGCACATCCTCGACCGACTGCGGCCGCACGACGCACCCCGGCGCCGCCACCGCCTCGCCGCGCCAGTCGCGCAGATGCTTGACTGCCCACTGGTCATAACGCCGCGCATGCAGCGCCTCCGCATCGCTCGCGACGCGGTCGGCACCGATCATGCTGGCAAGGGCTTCGGCTATGCTCATGTCATTCTCCCAAAAGCCGGCGGCTTTCCTCGTTGATCTGGCGGCAATGTGCGATCTCAGCCGCCTTCATGGCGTCATCCCAGCCGAGCAACGCACCCATCGCCTCGGCGGCGGGCGCCAGCGCGGCAAGGCCGGCCCCCTGATCGAACCAGGCGCGCGCGCTCCGCCGCACCCAATAATCCTCAAGGCAGGCGGCGCCCTCATGCGTCACCGCGCGCGCCGCCTCTGCCGCTACATCGCCGCCCGCGATCAATATCTCGCTCGCCTCGTCGCCATAAAGCCCCGCCAGCCGCTCGGCCGCGCGCGGGTCGAGGCGGCTCAAACTGTCGCCAAGGCTTCTTGATCCGCCCGGCAGCGGCGCCTCGGCGGTCGAACAGGGCAGGGCGCTCGCCCCCAGCCGCTCGACCACCAGATCGACCACCCGCTCGGCCATCGCACGATAGGCGCTGAGTTTCCCCCCCGCGATCGAGATCATTCCGCCCGGCGATGTCCATATCTCGTCCTTGCGCGACACTTCGTTCGCCTTCTTGCCCGGCTGCGCAATCAACGGCCGCACCCCCGACCACAAAGACACGATCTCGCCATCGCGGATCGGATCGATGCTCAGCGCCGCCTCGGTCGCGCGCAGCAGATAGCCGATGTCCGCGCGCTCCGGCGCCGGCCAGTAATCGGCGCCGTCATGGAACACATCGGTCGTGCCGACATAGGTGAACGCCCCTCGCGGCACTGCAAAGATGCTGCGCTTGTCGGGTGCGCGGATGATCAGCGTGGCATTGATGGGCAGCCGTTCGCGTGGCAGCACCAGATGGATACCGCGGCTCAACGACATGCGCCTGTCGCTCTCGCCCGCCTCGAGCCCGCGCACCCGGTCGACCCACGCGCCCGCGGCGTTCACCACCAGCTTCGCCTTGATCCGCGCGCCCAGCCCATCGTCCAGCGCCGACGTCGCGACCAACCCGTCGCCTGTCAGTTCCGACGCCGCCGCATGGTTGACCACCACCGCGCCCGCACCCTGCGCGCTGCGGATATTGGCGAGCACCAGCCGCGCATCGTCGGTCAGAAACTCGGGATAGATCACCGCGCCGTTCAGCCCGTCGGTCCGCATCGACGGCTCGCGCCGCTGCAATTCGGCCAGCCCGATCACCTCATGCTTCTCGGCCTCGGGCACCCCGCCCAATTTCTCGAATGTCCACAGCCCCGTCCGCAGTTTCGCGGTCATCGCCATGTTCGTCGTCGGGATCAGGAAGGGCGACAATCGCGTCAGATGCGGCGCGATCCGCCGCAAGATTTGCCGCTCCGACGCCGCTTCCTTCACCAGCGCGATGTCGCCCTGCGCCAGATAGCGGAGCCCGCCGTGGATCATCTTCGACGACCGGCTGCTCGTCCCGCTCGCATAATCGCGCGCCTCGACCAGCGCGACCGACAGCCCGCGCATCGCCGCGTCGCGCGCGATCCCCGCGCCGGTAATCCCGCCGCCGATCACGACCAGATCGAACGCCCGCGACTCCAGTTCGGCAAAGACCTCGGCGCGCCGCCGCGCATCGAGCGCGGTTTCCTTCACGCCGAAACGATCCCGTCGAACAGCGCCGCGTCCGCCGATCCCGCGCGGTAAAACACTGGCGGCTGCCCAAACGGCGCCGCCACCGTCACGTCGCCGCCGCCCGCATAGCTCTGCCCCGACCAGACATGCACCCAATCGGCCCCCGCAGGCAGATAGGTCGTCCACTCGGTCTTCCCCGCCGCGATCACCGGTGCGACGAGTAAATCGGGCCCGAGCAGATAGCTCGTCTGGATCGCATAAGTCTCAGGATCATCCTCGAAATGCAGGAAGAGCGCCCGCTGCACCGGCAACCCCGTCTCCGACGCTTCCTTCGAGAGCCGCCGCAAATAGGGCGCCAGATGCGCATAAATCCGCGTCATCTTCGCAAAATGCGCGAGCAGCTCGGGATCGTCGTCATATTGGACATTCTGCCGCGGCCTATTCCCCTCATGCGTCCGCATCATCGACGTGAACGCCGACATTTCGGCCCAGCGCATCGCCAGCTCGGCATCGCGCGTGGTGTCGAACAGGCTGGTATAGCCGCCGCAGTCGCTGTGATGATGCGCGTTGCCCAGCATGCCCGCCGACAAAGCGGCGCAGATCACCGTGCCGATGCCGTCGTGGCGCGAAAAATCGACCGCCTGGTCGCCCGCCCACAGCATCGGGCAATGGCGCTGCACGCCCGCGGCGCCCGATCGCATGAACACCATCATCTCGCCGGTCTGTCCGCGCCCCGCAATGCCCTTGGCGTTCACTTCGCCCCACAAGGCGGGCCAGCGGTTGTGCGCGGTCATCCCGCTCTCGCCATTCGCCAGCCGGACATCGACGGGCAGATATTCGCCAAAATCGGCCATCCAGCCCGACAGGCCGAAATCGATCATCTTCTCGCCGATAATCGTGTCGGCAAACCATGCCGCGGCCGCCGGATTGGTGAAATCGACATGCCCGCAATCGAACTCGCCAAAGTCAATGATATAGGGCTCGTCCTTGTCGGGGTGCATCACCATGAAGCCCTGGCTCGCCGCCTCGGCATAGAGCGGCCCGTCGACCGCCAGATAGGGGTTCACATAACCCAGAAACCGGATGCCGCGCTCGCGCAATTCGGCGATCCGCGCCGGCAAGTCGGGATAGCGTTCGGCATTCCACTGCCAGTCCCAGAACAGCCGATTGCCAAAGCTGGTGATGCGCAGCCCGACCCAATCCTCGCACCACAGCCCCGACACCGCGACCCCGGCGTCCTCATAGGCTTGCAATCGCGCAAAACTATTGTCGCCATCCTTGAGCCCGATAACCGCGCCCTTCAGTAGCCATTCGGGCAGCGGCGGCTGGCGCCCGAAGCGTTCGGACAAGGCCGTCACCAGCTCGGTAAAATGCGGCCGCGCCCACAGCTCGATCCGGGCGGGAATCTCCCACACCTCGACCTCGTGATAATCCCGCTCACGGAAATCGAACGCCGCATAGGCAAAGCTGTCGACATGCAGCGCATAGCGCCGCGAACTGACATAGGTCGGCTGCGGATAATTGCTATGCGAATAGCTGCCGCCGCCGCCCTTGCGGTGCGCCTCGACCTGCTGGAACAAAGGCGACGCCGGATCGCGCCCGACCCCCGGCTCGCTCGACCACAAAGGAAAATACCGACCACGCAGATCGAAGTAAGAGAATTGCTCGCCGCCGCCCCACACATGCTCGCCCGCGTCGGCGGGCACGCGCAGCCACAGCCGGTTGAGCGCCGGATCGAGCGCCCTGAGCGCGATCGCCGCATCGTCGCCATCGCCCGAAACCGTCGCTTCGAGTAGCCATGCCGCGCCCGAGCTTTCGGCAAAACGAGCGACTTCGCCGTCAATCTCGACATGCGCCAGCGCGATCCGCTCGATCACCTCCTGCGTCACATCGAAATGCCCCAGCTTCGAATGCACATGCGGCACCCCGCGCCCGACGAAGAAACAGGGCGCGCCTGCGCTGTGAGTCAGGATCGTCTGCCCGCCGAGGCGAAGCGCAAAGCTGGTATCGAGCGCGCCGAGCGCCATGGGGGAGGATCCTTTCGCACTAGTCATACAATCCTCCCTGTCGCGAAGCGATGGGGAGGGGGACCGCCCGCGAAGCGGGTGGTGGAGGGGCCAGCGACGTCGCGTCAAAGCCCCTCCGTCAGCGGCTGCGCCGCTGCCACCTCCCCACGGCTACGCCGCAGGGAGGATTACTCGCTTTAAAAATTCATCCGCGCCGTCACCCCGAAATAACGCTCGGCATCGCGCGGCGTGATCTGGCGCATGAAGCTCGTCCCGTTCGGGATGCGCTGGATCACGAACTGCTTGTCGGTCAGATTCTTGACGATGAACGACAGGCTGTATTTGTCGTCGTCGGTGCTCACCTTGATCCCGGCGTCCCAGATTGCATAGGCGCTCTGGAAGGCATTGGGGTTCTGGTTGATGTCGAAATTGGTCTTGCTCTGATAGACGAGCGAACTGTTCAGATCGACATTGAACCCATCGATATTCAGCGGCAGGCGCCAGTCCATCGTCACCGTGCCCTTATACTTCGGCGCAAAGGGCAACGGCTTGCCGTTGATCGCGGCGGCGCAGGTCACCGCGGCGCCCGGCGGGCAGATAAACTCGTTGATATGCGCGTCGGTATAGTTGAACCCGCCCGACAGCGAGAAATCGTCGGTGATCGCGGCGTTGAAATCCATTTCGATCCCGCGCGTCGATACCGTGCCGGCGTTGGTCAGGCGGGTGACGACCTGCCCCGCGACGATGTCGAGGAAATTCGCCTGATAATTGTCATATTTGGCATAAAAGGCCGCGATGTTCAGCGTCAGGCGGCGGTCGAACAGGCGCGTCTTCAGGCCCACTTCATAGGCGTCGGCCTTTTCGGGCGCGATCCCGCCCGTGTCGCGCCCCAGCATGTTGAAAAAGACGTTGAGCGCCGGTCCCTTATAGCCGCGCGTATACATGCCATAGGCCATGACGTCGTCGCTGACATCATATTGCAGGCCGGCATTGCCCGACCAGCCATTCTCCTTGATCGACCCGCTCGCCGAAAAGGCGGGGTTCACGCCGGGGAATGCGGCCGTGGAGGTCGAAATGCGCGCAAAGTCGAACGCGACCTTGTCCTCGGTGTAGCGCAGCCCCGCGATGCCGCGGAATGCGTCGGTGAAGTTGGCGGTCAGCTGGCCAAACGCCGAATAGCTCGTCAGCTTGGTGGTGAAATCGGCGTCGCCCCGATTGGTCACATAGGTCGAAGACCCCGGCGCGCAGGGGGTGAGCCCGCCAACCGTCGGCAGCGTCGACGCGGTGCACGTCGTCACGACGCGGTTGAAATAATCGACTTCCTTCGTGTTGTAATAATAAAGCCCCGCGACATATTCCAGAAACTGCGGGTTCGCCGATGCGATGCGCAGCTCCTGCGTGAACTGGTCGAATTTCAGGTCGCCAAGATCGTGGAGCAGGAAATCGCCCGACGCGGTGCCCGTGTTGACATAGGATGGCGCATCCGACCGGAAATCGCCGTCGCGAACCTGGAAATTATACCAATGGCGATATGCGGTGATCGACGTCAGCGTGACCCCGCCCAAATCAAGGTCGATCTGCCCCGACACGCCGCTGTTCTTGTCCTTGGTGTAAGGGTCGAGGTCGTTGTCGATGTCCTTGTTCTTGCCGTCGAGCGTCAGCGGTGCGAGGCTGGGGATGAACACCGCATTGTTGAACGCCGATGAAAAGACCGTGCCAATGCTGTCGGCAAAACCATTGTCGCTGTTCTTCGAATAATCGGCGATCAGCGTGATTTTGAGGTTGTCGGTCGGCTCGGCGATCAATTTGCCGCGCACGCCCCAATGCTCATATCCGTTGACCTTGTTGCCGTTGAACACATTGCGGGCGTTGCCGTCATATTGCGACCAGAATCCGGTCAGCGAGGCGCGGACGCCTTCGCCCAGCGGGCCGCCGATGCTGCCGCGGATGCGATATTCATTGCCCTCATACCAGGAGGCGTCGACATAGCCGCCCAGCTCGTTTCCGGGCTCGCGCGACACGATGTTGATCACGCCGGCGCTGGCATTCTTGCCGAACAGGCTGCCCTGCGGCCCGCGCAGCACTTCGATGCGCTCGACATCGAGGAAGTCCGACGTCTGCTGCCCGGTGCGCGCATAGACGACGCCGTCGATGACGGTCGACACCGAGGGTTCGACGCCCGACGAGAAACTGATCGTGCCGACGCCGCGGATCGACAGCGCGGAGTCCTTGTTGGTGTTGCCCTTGCGGAAGGTGAGGGTGGGCACGCGCTGGAACAATTGTTCGGCCGAATTGACGTTCGACCGTTCCAGCTGCGCGCCCGACACGACCGAGATCGCCACCGGCACATCCTGCAAATTCTGTTCGCGTTTCTGCGCGGTGACGATGATGTCGGTCGATGCGAAGGGCGCGGCGGTTTCGGCCGGAGCATCCTGCGCCATGGCCGGCGCGGTGAGTGCCGCGGCACCCAGCGCCGACGACAGGAACAGACTCATTTTGAACGTCGAAAACTTCATTTCATCCTCCCCAAGAGGTCACAGCGGATCTGCGTCCGCTCGTACGACGAGTAGGAGGCGTGGCTTACCTCCTATTATCTACTTATTGAATTGACAATATAGTCAATCGGCCAGCCTAGGGATGACTGCTAAAAACATTGCAGTCCAATCGAGAAATATCGGTCTATTATGTCCAAATGCTATGGCTTGTATGGGTGGCAGCTAAGCGACCAGAAGCAGCCATCTCTATCATCGTCACCCCGGCGAAGGCCGGGATCTCACCCTCCCGCCCTGACGCACCGGCGAGATCCCGGCCTTCGCCGGGATGACGGATAAGGGAAGGTCCGCTCCCCACCCCAAAGCCGCCATCCGCCTTTGAAAAAAGTGCTTTCCTACATTATTCCGCTGTGCCAGCCTTCATGTCAGCTCTTTCAATTCGCAGGTAAAAATGGTCGCTGCCCGGATGCCGGATTCGGCCAAGGTCCGGCTGCCATCTGTCGGTCGAGCGCGACAAATGGGGCACTGCAATAGGCTGACCTTTCCTGACCTTTGGCATGATGGCCCGGCGCATGCGCTGACCGGATCGCGGCCCCGGCTCGGAATAACCGAAAACGACAAGGGCGGCTCCCCCCCACCCCAAACCAGACCTCCGCTGCCTCAGCTCGGCCGCTATCGCGACGCCACCACCCGCTTCACATGCGCCAGACACGCTTCGGTCTCGCGCGCCACATCGGCGTTCAACCACGCGACAATCTCGGGCGTCGGTCCGATGTCGGGCTCGAGCAGCGCGAAATCGAGATAGACCGGCGGCGAAATCGGCCGCACCGCGACCCCCAGCCGGTGAAAGCGCGGCGCGCTGAACGGTTCAGCGATCGTCACGCCCAGCCCGGCTTCGACGAAGGCATATAATATCTGCGAATGCTGCGTCTCCAGCCGCCGCGATACGCTGATGCCCGATTCTTCCAGCGCCGCGTCGATCCCGTTCCACAAGGCGTCGGCTTCGTGCATCGGCCCGACGAACTCCTCGCCCGCCAGATCGGCGATCGCCAGCCGCTCGCGCGCCGCGAGCGGATGGTTGGCGGGCAGGATGCACACATATTCGGCGCGCGCGAGCGGCGTCGACCTGATGCCCTCGCGCCCCTGCATATCAACCCCGACGCCAAGGTCGGCCTGCCCCAGAAAGACGCGCTCCTCGATTGCGCGCTGGCCGAGCGATTCGACGATGATCTTGATGTCGGGATAGAGGATACGGAAACGCGCGATCACCGCGGGCAATATCGCCATCGCGATCGCCGCCAGCGCCGCGATCCGCACCGTCCCGACGGGATGCGCGCGAATACGCCGTGCTGCCTGATCGAGCAGGTCGAGCCCCGCATAGCTTCGCCGCACGGCTTCATACAGCGCCTGCGCCTGCGCGGTCGGATGCACGCGCGCGCCGCGCCGGTCGAACAGCCTAAAGCCCACCGCGCGCTCCATGTCGGCGATCAACCGGCTCACCGACGGCTGGCTGATGTTCAGCATCGATGCGGCGGCCGTAATGCCCCCGCTCATCATCACGGCGCGAAACGCCTCAACCTGTCTCATCCGCATCGGCCATAGTATAGACGTATGACTGCGGGATGCAATTCGATTGGATGCGATGACTGATGTTGCGCTACGTGGCACCTTAGACAACATCGGGAGAGTGAAGATGGATTTCTCGGCCCAGCGCGAACAATTCGCGACCGAAGGCTATGCCGTGTTCGAACGCATCCTCGAAGGTCGGTTGCTTGACCTGCTCCGCGAAGAATGCGGCCGCGTCATCGACCGCGAAGACGCCCGCCTCGACAGCCTGGGCGTCGAAGTCGACGGCATCAGCCACAAGGGCAAGCGTTACTTCGCCGGCGAATGCCAGCGCCGGCAGCCCGATCTGCGCAAGATGCTGTTCAGCGAAACAATGGCCGACATCTGCCGCGCGACGCTCGGCGACGACGCCTATTTCTTCTACGACCAATATGTCGTGAAAGGCGCCAGCGAAGGCATGCCGTTCAGCTGGCATCAAGATTCGGGCTATGTCGTCGGCAACGGCGGGCCGGTGGATCACAGGCCGTACCTCACCTGCTGGTGCACGCTCGACGACACGACGGTCGCCAACGGCACCGTCCGCATCCTGCCCTTCTCGCAGGCCCCCGAAACGCGCAAAGGCATCGTTCCGCACATCCGCCAGCCCGGCAGCAACGACCTCGTCGGCTATACCGGCGACAATAGGGGCGTCACGCTCGAGGTTCCCGCGGGCAGCGTCGTCGCCTTCTCCAGCCTCGCGCTCCACGCGACGGGATCGAATTCGACCCCGAATATGCGCCGCGTTTATCTCGCGCAATATTCGCCCGAACCGATCCTCAACCCCGGCACCAACCACCTCCGCCGCAACGCGATCGCCTTTTTGCGCGGCGGCAGCCAGGTGACCTTCAACTGAAGGAGGATATCATGATCGATCGCCCCCGCATCGTTGCACTCGGCGGCAACGCCACCGCCGGTGGTTCGGCTGAACGTCTGCTCCGCCACGCGCTGATGCGATGCGAAGCACTGGGGCGGACACGACGCTGTTCGCGGGCGAGGCGATCGACCTGGCTATGTACGCCCCGCATCGCAGCGAACGCTGTTCAAAGGCGCAGACGCTGATGGCGGCGCTCCGCGATGCCGACGGCATCATCGTCGCCTCGCCCGCCTATCACGGCACCGTGTCGGGCGTCGTCAAAAATGCGCTCGATTACGTCCAAGACCTGGTTTCGGATGCGCAGCCCTATTTCGACGGTCGCGCGGTCGGCCTCATTGCGGTCGCCGGGGGATGGCAGGCGGCGGGCAGCACGCTCGCGACGCTGCGCTCGATCACCCATGCCCTCCGCGGCTGGCCGACCCCGATGGCCGTCACCGCCAATTCCAGCGAGCCGCTCTTCGATCCCGACGGAATGCTGACCGATCAGGGGATTGCGTCGCAGCTCGACATCATGACCGGACAGGTCGTGACCTTCGCGCGGATGAAACGCGCCTATGCGGACGGGAGCAAAGCCGCGTTGACGGCCTGACGTCCGTCGTTCCGGAAGGCCGATTTGGATGCCTCCCAGTTCGTACGGGGCATATCAGATTTCTCGATGTCGGCGTGCAGATGCTCGGGCAACCTGGCACCCGGAACGATACGGTCCTCGTTGAGCACGCGAAACGCCCGGAATCCCATATGCTTCGGGTCGTTATAATCGGCGAACGAAAAGCTGTGGCGGGCATCGATCCGCCGACCCTGATGACCGCCGGGCGCGCCGCGGTCCCTGAACTGGATCATATCGTCACTCCTTCGAGGCAAGCGCGGCGCTCCGGCCCACTTCTGTTTGCCGGTTCATCTTTCGACGCAGCCCGATTGCGCATCGCCTCCATCAGCAGCTTCGCCCGTTTCCGCTTCAAATCTGATCGAGGTTGGAGGAAGATAGCGGGTCTCAACGCTGTCGCGGGCTTTGCTCGCTGTCACGGATGCTCGAGCGCGAAATCCAGCGCGGCGCGAACGGCTGTCACCTGCGCCAGAACGCATTCTTCCGGCGTGGTGCGGGGGCTGTCGGGGTAAACCTCGGTGGTCGTTGTGTAACGCGCGCCCGTAATGGAGGGGCACAGTGCGAGCGCACGCAGCGGGTACTCGATCACGCCATGGGCCACAGCCGTCGATCCGATAATCTCGCCCTTTGCGTCCGCGGGGGCGATATGCGTTATCTGTTCGACCGCAGCGATGATTGATCTCTGAAACGCGGGCTGCGGATTTTCGCTGTCGTCGACGAGATAAAAGCCATCAGGAATGACCTCGATGGCATAGTCCTTGCCGTCGCGCGCTGCCCGCGCCGGACCAAATTCGTCAGCATCGCTATCGGTTGTCTCGTGAAGATCGATGTGGACCAGAAAGTCGCCTTGCAGCGACCGGACGAGTTCGATCAGCGCGGTGGCTTCGCGTGCTGGTCCATCAGGACGAAAGTTCCGGTTCGGGTCAACCGCGTCATAGTTCCACCGGTTGATGCGCTCATACCCCCACGGGCTGACGCAAGGTGCAACAAGTAAATTGAGCTTGCCGACATAGTCGTTGGCGCACGTTTCGAGAAAGGAGAGGGCGCCAAGGACACCGCTGGTTTCATATCCATGGACGCCGCCCGTGACCAGTGCGGTGGGCAGCGCAGTATCGAAACGGCGATCGCGCAGCGCAAGCAAGCTGTAGCTCTCGCCGGCATAGTCGAGTTTGCCATAGACGATTTTCTCATAGCGCTCGGCCAGCGCCTCGATGCGCGGCACCACGTCCAAGTCATACCGGCGTAAGCGCGATTGCCGGCTTCGCCATTGCTCGACTTCGGTTTCGCCCCAAGGCTGACCGAAGTTTCCGATTGGATAGAAGTGGGGCTTGTTCATCGCATTCTCGACAATCATTCAATGTCGGGCGATTTTCGTGCCCGGGCGGTATGGTTGGGCGACCTAGACGCTTAATGCATCGCTCGGCCACAAATTTTTGGTTCGGCTGAGCGGAGAACCGCTTGTCAAACAATTCGGGCACTCGAAACTGGTAACCAAAAGATTTTACGCGATTTTCTTTGCGGGCAAATAGATAGCCTAAGCCTAACCCCCAGCAATTGTCGCGTTGCCTTCGACCTCCAACTGACCGAGTCTTCCTTGAAGACACGAACATGGGGCGACGATGGACAATCCTGACAATGGTCGGCTTGATCGCCGCCAAATGCTACGCGCGTCAGCCATGGCGGGGGCGGGTGCGGTAATGCTGCAGCCTTTGCCCGTGCTGGCGAAGGCCGGCGGCCTCGACGAAATACGCAAGGCGGCCGAGGCGGGTAAGGAAGCATCGATCAAGCGCCTGCGCGAATGGATCGCGCTCCCCTCGATCGCCGCGGAAAACCGCAACATGCCCGAGGGCGCGGCCTTTTTTGCCGAGCTGGCGCGCAATGCGGGATTTGCCGATGCCGAGGTCGTGCCCACGGGAGGCCACCCCGGCGTATTCGGAACGATCGACGTCGGGGCGACGCGCACCTTTGGCCTCTATTTCATGTACGGCGTCAAGCAATTCGACCCCGCCGAATGGTCTTCGCCGCCGCTTGAGGGCCGGCTTGTCGAGCAAAAGGGGCTGGGGACGGCAATGGTCGGCCGGGGTGCTGGCAATCATAAGGGGCCCGAGGCGACCTTCCTCGCCGCGCTCCATGCGATCCGTGCCGCGGGTCGCAAGCTACCCGTGAATCTCGTCCTGATATGCGAAGGCGAGGAAGAGATCGGCTCGCCCCACTTTCGCGAGCTGGTCACCATGCCCAAAGTGCTTGCGGCGTTGAAGACGTGCGAAGGCGTCTTCATGCCGACGCCGCTTCAGGGGCACGATGGCTCGGTGACGATCGAACTCGGCGCGAAGGGGATCGTCGAGCTCGAACTGGTTGCGAGCGGCGAAAAATGGGGCCGCGGTCCCAAAAAAGACGTGCATTCGAGCCTGAAGGCGATTGTCGATTCGCTGGCGACTGGTCCAGGCGCTGCAGACGCTGGTGACGCCCGACGGCAATACCCCCGCCATCGACGGCTGGTTCGAGAATGTGCGCAAGCTCACCGAGCGCGAGAAGACGATGATCCGCAACGCGATCACGCCGACAAGCGAAACCGATTTGAAGAACGCAATTGGCGTCACGCATTGGATCGACGATCTCCCCTTCGACGAAGCGGCCATTCGCCTTGCGGAGCAACCGACGGTCAATATCGAGGGACTTGTCGCGGGGTATACCGGCCTCGGCGGCAAGACCGTCCTGCCTGGCCGCGCGGTTGCGAAACTCGATCTTCGCCTCGTTCCGAACCAGACGCGCGCAGAGGCCGAAAAGAAGCTGCGCGCGCATCTCGACCGGCATGGCTTCACCGATGTCGAGATGAATGTGTCGGGTGGCTATGACCCGACCGAGACCCCCGAGGACAGTCGTCTCGTCCGGGCCCAAATCGCGACCTACACCAAATTGGGGGTGCGGGCCGACCTCAACGTCCGCCTTGCGGGTAGCTGGCCGGGGGGAACCTTCACGCAGCCGCCGGTCTCTGTTCCTGTAAGCCGTTTTGGGCTCGGCACCGGGGCCAATGCGCATGCGCCCGACGAATATTATGTGATCGACTCGATCAAACCCAAGGTCGCCGGCCTCGTCGATGCGACCATGGGCTATGCCGAATTTCTCTACATGCTCGCGGCGATCAAATAGCGCTGGGAAGAAATACAGATCGGGGAGGGAATGATGTCCGAACTATCACGTCGGCATGTACTTGCCGCAACTTTGGTGAGCGCAGCGGCAGCGCCGTTCGTCAGTCGTCCGGTACGCGCGAAAAATGCGGCCTATCCTCCGCGGAAATATCCCAAGCGTGTCGTCGACCTGGTGAACGAGGCGTTGGTGATCGACATGCTGCATCCGATCAAGACCGATATCGCGCCGGTACCGATGACCGACAAGCTGGCCGAGGAATATCGCACGAGCGGAGTCAACGCGATACTCCAGGGCGTCGGCATCCGTGACCCCGAAGCGCGCGACCAGGTGCTCTCCTACTACGCGCAATGGGGCCATTATGTTCAGGTCAACAGCCATGTCTTTACGGGCGTCGACAAGATGGCCGACATCCTCCGCGCCAAACGCGACGGCAAGGTCGCTGTAATCTGGGGGATGCAGAATTCGGACCATTTCCAGAAGGTCGAGGACGTCGAATTTTTCTTCAAGCTGGGACAGCGCGTATCGCAACTGACCTATAATTGGCAAAGCCGCATCGGGTCGGGCTCGACCGAACGCGTCGACGGCGGCATCAGCGACTATGGCGCGTCGATCATCGAGGCGATGAACAAGGTCGGCATGCTCATCGACGTATCGCACAGCGGCGATAAGACAACGCTCGATGCCATCGCGCTGTCGCCGAAACCGATCGCCATCACCCATAGCAACTGCCGCGCGCTCAACAATCATCCACGTCTGAAGACCGACGAAGCGATCAAGGCGCTCGCGGCGAAGGGCGGCGTGATGGGTATCGCCGGCGTTCGCAATTTCGTGACCGCGGCGGAACCGACCACGCTGGTCAATATCATCGACCATATCGACCATGTGGTGAAGCTGGTCGGGATCGATCATGTCGGGATCGGCAGCGACCTCGACAACCATGGCTATGACGACATGCCGCCTGAGTTGATGAAGTCGATGAAAGGGATGTTGAGCGCAAGCTATGCCTGGCGTGACAAGCTTGACACCGACGGCTTCGATCACCCCCGCCGCATCTATGACCTTACCGAAGCTTTGCTGCGCCGGGGATATTCGGCGGACAATATCAAGGCGATCCTTGGCGGCAATTTCCAACGGCTGCTGACCGCGACATGGGGCGGCTAAAGCGGATGTTTACGGCGGGCGGGTGCCGCCGCCCATTCTTTATTTCTTGAGCAGATCGAGTGCCGCGACTGCCATGGCCTGCGTGCCCCGCGTCACTGACGCCTTCGCATCGACGCGGAACAGCGGCGAATGGTGGGGGCGAACCGGCGGACCTCCATTTTTCGCGGCTTCGAATTCGCTGTGCGGTGTTCCGCCGACCCAGAAAAAGGCACCCGGCACCTTCAGATCCTGCTGGATGAAATAGGCGAAATCCTCCGACCCCATCCAGTCGCGCGGCTGATACATGAGCACGTCCTTGCCAAGCGCCGCCGCAAGGGCGCCGCGCACCCGCTCCGTCAGATCGGGATCGTTATAGGTGACTGGTGTCGATTCCGGGCCGATCGTGACTTGCGGCAGCCTGTCTTCCGGCATGCCGTTCATACGCCCGACATTGACGGCGATGCGCCTGATGCCGTCGAGTAGTTTTTGCCGCGTGTCTTCCTCGTCGGCGCGAAGGCTCAGCTGCAGCACGGCATTGTCGGGAATGATATTATGCTTGTTGCCCGCCTGAAACGATCCCACCGTCACCACGCCGGGTTTCAGTGGCGAAATCGTTCGGCTGACGAGCGTCTGGAGCGCCATCACGATCTCGGCCCCCATCACGATAGGATCCTTGCCGAGGTGCGGCGACGCGCCGTGTGCGCCGACGCCGGGGATCGTGATATCGACGCTGTTGGCCGACGACAGTGCAACGCCCGGGTCGAGCCCGATCTTGCCTGCGGGATAGGCGGTGGTGACGTGAAATCCGATGGCATAGTCGGGCTTGGGAAAACGGGTGTAGAGGCCGTCGGCGAGCATCGCCCGCGCGCCCGCGATCCGCTCCTCGGCCGGCTGGGCGACGAAAACGATCGTGCCCTTCCACTGGTCCTTGCGCCGCACAAGTTGCCGTGCCGCACCAAGCAGCGCGGTGATATGCACATCATGTCCGCATGCATGCATCACCGGCTTGACCACGCCATCGCGATCGACCTGCGTGGTCGTTGCGGCATAGGGCAGGTCGCTGTCTTCCTTCAGCGGCAATCCGTCCATGTCGGCGCGCATCAGCAGCACGGGGCCGTCGCCGTTGCGCATCACGCCAACGACGCCGGTCCCGCCAACCTTCTCGGTCACGTCAATCCCGCCGATCGCGCGTAATTCCTTTGCCATGACAGCGGCGGTGCGCGTCTCGAGAAAGGAGAGCTCGGGGTTTTTGTGAAAATCGAGAAATAGCGTTTCGAGATGGGCCGCATAGTCGGCATCGACGGCGGCAACGATATCCCGCTGCTGCGCCATCGTCGGCGCTGCAATCAGGCAGGTAGCGAGCAGCGTTGTTGGGATGCGCATGGGCCGACCTTTCCGTATCGACAAGGTCCTGCCATGTCGCGATGCGTTCGGCGACGAAGTAATTCTGACCGTGAGGGCCAGACAATCTATTGGCATTCATCTAGCCAACCCGATTTTTCGGTCTTCGACATGCCTAATCTCGAAGCGAAATGAGGTATCTGGCAGAAAATACTCCGGCGGAAGCAATTGCGGCGCGAAGAGGGAGAAACGCTAACGCTCTGACTGAATATTATTGGTTTGCGAACAAAAGCCACCCAATCGAAATTGGATAGGACGAACCGGTCGCAGCTGTGCCGCGCGGACCGGACGCACCATCTCAAATCGATTGGCGGAGTTGAACGAATGAAACTGTCAGAGGAGCGTATCGAGGAATTTCACGAAAATGGTTTCCTCGTCATTCCCGACCTGTTTTCCGCAGAAGAAGTGGCGGAACTGCGCAGCGCGATGGAGCGCACGTTCGAGCAGGACGATCCCGCAAACGTCCGAGAAAAGAAAAGCGGCGTGGTCCGCACCGCCATGGGGCTCCACCTGCGTGACGAGGTCTTCGCGCGCCTGATCCGCCATCCGCGCCTTGTCGAGCCCGCGAAGCAGCTTCGCGGCGAGGAACTTTACGCCCAGCAGGTGAAGATCAACGTCAAGGCCGCGTTCGAGGGCGAGCAATGGCAATGGCATCAGGATTTTTCGACGCACCACCAGGATGACGGCGTGCCCGAACCGCTCGCGCTCAACCTGCATATCTTTCTCGATGACGTGACCGAATTCAACGGGCCGCTCTATTTCTTCCGCGGTTCGCACAAGTTCGGCAGCGTGGCCACCTGGCACGATACGGTGTCGACCAGCTTCGCGCTCTGGGTGGTCGAAGAAGAAAAGGTCAAGGAGATCGCAGAAACCTGCCCGCTTGTCGCAGCGACCGGCCGTGCCGGGACCGCCCTGATTTTCGGCGACTGCCTTATCCATGGCTCGCCGCCGAACATGTCGCCCTGGAACCGAAGCATCTTCTCGCTGATCCTCAACCCGGTCGAGAACGCCTATACTAAGGACGATCGTAAGGATCATTTTCATCACCGCGACCTCACGCCGGTGCAGTCGCTCGCCGATGATTGTCTGCTCCAGCCCGCACGCTGAGCATTCGCTGTCGATCTGATTAATTGGAGTTGCCGGCGCCGCGCGCCTTTGCGCGCGGCGCCGGCTTATGGGGATATTCTGTATGACGATGTTGGCGCGGCGATCATGGGTTGGCGATGAGAGCGAGGATTTGGTGCAGAGCGTCGCCTCTGCAGTGTCGGATGGGTCGGTCGATGCCGTCGACCGTCGCTTGTTCGAACTGGTCGAGGAAAACCGGCAGATCCACGATGTCGGATCGATTAATTTAAACCCTGCGACAAATGTTATGAATCCTCGCGCCGAGCAGCTTCTCGCCAGCGGGCTCGGCAGCCGCCCCTCGCTTGGCTATCCCGGAGCCAAATATGAAATGGGCCTTGAGGCGATCGAGCAGATCGAAGCGCTCGCGGCCGAAGTTGCGGCCGAAGTGTTTGGCGCGCGTTTTGTCGAATTTCGTCTGGCATCGGGCGCGATGGCCAATCTCTACGCGTTCATGGCGACGTGCAAGCCGGGCGATGCCATCATCGCTCCGCCCGATACGATCGGCGGGCATGTCACGCATCATCGCGCCGGCGCGGCAGGCCTCTATGGGCTCGAGGTGCATACCGCTCCCGTGGACGCCGAAAATTTCACGGTCGATGTTGGCGCGCTCGCCGAGCTTGCGCAGCGTGTGCGTCCCAAGCTGATCACGATCGGCGGCAGCCTCAACCTGTGGCGCCACCCGGTCCGCGAAATCCGGGCGATCGCCGACGAGGTCGGGGCCTATGTCCTGTTCGACGCCGCGCATCTTTGTGGAATGATCGCAGGCAAACAATGGCAGCAACCGTTGGAAGAGGGCGCTCATCTGATGGGATGCAGCACCTACAAGAGCCTCGGCGGCCCGCCGTCGGGCCTGCTGATGACGAACGATGCCGAACTCGCGGAGCGTATCGACAAGATCGCCTATCCCGGCCTCACAGCGAACTTCGACGTTGCCAAGACGGCCTCGTTGGCGCTCGCGCTTCTCGACTGGAAGAAATATGGCGGCGATTATGCCGAGGAAATGGCAGCCACGGCATCTGCGCTCGCGCACCAACTTGAGGAGCGGGGCATTCCGGTTTTCCGGACGGCGCGCGGAATTACCGGATCGCAGCAGTTTGCGGTGCGCGCCGAACGCTACGGCGGGGGCCACAGCGCTGCCAAGCGGCTGCGGCAGGCCAATATCCTGACCTCGGGGATCGGCTTGCCGATCGACCCGGTCGACGGCGATTTCAATGGTTTGCGAATGGGTACGCCGGAAATCGTAAGGTGGGGCATGACAGCCGAAGACATGCCCGAACTGGCGAGCCTGGTTGCCGAGGCGCTGTCATCGAACGACGCCAGCGCGACGGCCCGACGTGCGGCCGCATTCCGGGAAAAATTTCAGACACTGCACTTCGTCCGAGGCTAGCCGGTCGTTTCATGCAATCGGCCAAGAGTCGCCCCCGCATCCGGATTCTCCCTCCGATGCGGGGGCGGTGCTTTACGGGGCGGGATTATCAGATCGCAGATGGTTTGGCTTGCTCCAGAAGCCACGCGACGAACGTCTCCGCTGCTGCCGACAAGGGAGTCGCCGACTTCGTCAGCAGGTAAAACTGGTTCTTCGACGGCACCCGACGGTCGGACAGCGTTTGAAGCTGCCCGGTCCGCAGCAATTCGCCGATCAGCGCAGTGTGTCCGATCATGAAGCCGCGGCCTTGCAGTGTAGCATCGACCGTCATGGCGTAGAGCGAGAAGGTCTGCGTCTTGAGTGCCGCGGGGGGTGTCAGGCCCGTGCGCGCTAGCCAGTCCGTGAAATCATGTTCCCAAAAGGGGTCGAGCATCAGCGACGCGCCGATTGGCAGGCCTTGCTCGTCGCGTTCCAGCGTCTCGATCAGCTTGGGGCTGGCGACGGGCACGAGTTCGTCGAAGAAGAGTTCGCGATAGTCGCAACCGGGAAACGGGGGTTTGCCGTATCTGATCGCCATGTCAAAGCTCGAGGTGCGCAGATCGATCACCGTGGGATCGGCCCAGATCTCGACGGTCGTATTGGTTTCGAGCGCATGGAATTCTTCCATGCGCTGACCCAGCCATAGCTGGGCCAGCGACGGAAGGATCGTGACACGCACCGACTTGGCGCTCCCGGCCGATGTAATTTCGCGTGTCGCCGTAACCAGTTGGTCGAGCGCTGGAGAGACACGCTGGGCGTAGCGCTTTCCAGCTTCCGTCAATCTCACGCCCTGCGGATAGCGCTGGAATAGATCGATCTGGAGAAAGGCCTCAAGCGCCTTGATCCGCTGGCTCACGGCGCCGGGGGTCACATTCAGACGTGTTGCCGCCAATGCGAAGCTCTCGGTCGCGGCGGTTTCGGCGAACACGCGAAGCCAGTCGAGGTTGGGTGTTTCGCGCAGCATCAATATATCTGCCGCTTAGATGCAGTATTAGTCATTTGATGCTTTCCCCGATTGCCCATTAGATCAAGGCTGGACGAGAAAGGTCTACAGCCGTGGTGCGCGCTGTCGACATGATGAATTCTGGGGGAAAGCCGTAGTTTTTCTGCGCGTTCATGGTGCGCAGGACCGATCTTGCCCTAACTGTCCCGAAGGAGAATCTTGAGGATGAAGACCCGTGCCGCCGTTGCGTTCGAAGCGAAGAAGCCGCTCGAGATCGTCGAGTTGGACCTGGAGGGTCCGAAAGCAGGCGAAGTGCTGGTCGAGATCATGGCGACGGGCATCTGCCACACCGATGCTTATACGCTCGACGGCTTCGACAGCGAGGGCATTTTCCCGAGCGTGCTGGGGCATGAGGGCGCGGGCGTGGTGCGCGAAGTCGGCGCGGGCGTGACGAGCGTCGTTCCCGGCGACCATGTGATCCCGCTCTACACCCCCGAATGCCGCCAGTGCAAAAGCTGTCTTTCGGGCAAGACCAACCTGTGCACCGCGATCCGCGCGACGCAGGGCAAGGGGCTGATGCCCGACGGCACGACGCGCTTTTCGTACAAGGGCCAGCCGATCTTCCATTATATGGGCTGCTCGACCTTCTCGAACTTCACCGTCTTGCCCGAGATCGCGGTCGCGAAAATCCGCGAGGACGCGCCGTTCCAGTCGAGCTGCTATATCGGCTGCGGCGTGACCACCGGGGTGGGGGCCGTCATCAACACCGCCAAGGTCCAGGTCGGCGACAATGTCGTCATCTTCGGCCTCGGCGGTATCGGGCTCAATGTGATCCAGGGTGCTCGCCTTGCCGGTGCTAACAGGATCATCGGCGTCGATATCAATCCCGACCGCGAAGAATGGGGCCGCAAGTTCGGCATGACCGACTTCCTCAATACGAAGGGCATGAGCCGCGAAGACACGGTCGCCGCGATCGTCCAGCTGACCGACGGCGGCGCCGACTATACGTTCGACGCCACCGGCAATACCGAGGTGATGCGGACCGCGCTCGAAGCCTGCCACCGCGGCTGGGGCACCTCGATCATCATCGGCGTCGCCGAGGCGGGCAAGGAAATTGCGACGCGCCCGTTCCAGCTGGTCACCGGGCGCAACTGGCGCGGCACCGCGTTCGGCGGCGCCAAGGGACGCACCGACGTGCCCAAGATCGTCGACATGTATATGACCGGCAAGATCGAAATCGACCCGATGATCACCCATGTCATGGGGCTGGAGGAGATCAACAAGGGCTTCGATTTGATGCACGCGGGGGAGAGTATCCGCAGCGTTGTGGTGTTCTGAATTTTTGGCTCAGCAGGAGAAGTTCTAGCCCTGGGGACGAGCATTACTGGTTTGCTCAGTGCCCCGGAAATCATCCTAAATGGTCGAAAGCGTGGGCGGGTGGCGCGACCTTTTGCACAGTCGCAAGACGCCGTGTTTCGCTTCACGGCCGGCTGCGCGATACTGAATTGCGGCGGCTGCCCGGTTGGAACGGTGGGCGCCGGCGGGAAACATGGGTGGAGTGGGCGCATCATGCGCTTTGGCTGGAGGATTTCTGTGACTGACAATAATCTGGGACGTGCTGGTGGTTTCGCGATGCGCAGAGGGTTCGCTGTACGCACGAAGACGCTTCTCTACCTTGCCACCGCCACGCTTTTGCTTGGCGGACTCCAGAGCGTCCCGGCGCGGGCACAGCCCGCGCAAAGCGCGTCAGTTCCCGCTGCGGATGCCGAAACTGCGCGCATCAACAGCTGGTTCAACGCCAAATATGAGGAAGAACTGGCGTTTAGCCCGATCATGCGCGGCTATCAGGGCGACAATTCTGACCACGACAAGATCGATGACTTCTCCGAAGCGGCCGACGACCGGAAGCTCGAATGGCAGCGCCGGTCGGTCGAAGAAATGAAAGCGAAATTCGATCGCGCCAAGTTGCCCGATGACGCGCAGCTTTCTTACGACCTGTGGATCTATCGCTACGAGGATGCTGCGGCATTAGCTAAATTCCGGCGCAATCAATATGTCTTCAACCAGATGTACGGCCCGCACACTTGGATTCCGCAGTTCCTGATGCAGGTTCACAAGGTCGAGGAGCCCGCTGACATGGACGCTTATATCAAGCGCATCAGCGGTGTGGCTCGTGCCGAACTTCAATATCTCGACATTGCGAAGATCAATGCCGAGGCGGGATCGCGGGTCCCACGGTTCGCTTATGAAGCGGTGATCGGCCAGTCGCGCGCGCTGATTACCGGCGCGCCCTTTGGCGGCGAGGGCGACAGCCCGGTGTGGGGCGATGCGCAGGCCAAGATTGACGGACTGCTCAAAGCGGGCAAGATCGATCGGCCCAAGGCGGACGCGTACCGGGCTGCTGCGCGCAAGGCGTTAGTCGAAGAATGGCTGCCGGCCTATCAGGCGCTGATCGCTTGGTTCGAAAGCGAAGTGCCAAAGGCCGACGCGGTGGCCACGGGCGTCGGCAAGAACCCGAATGGCAAGGCCTATTATGATATGCTGCTGGTCAGTTCGACGACGACCAACCTGACGGCCGACCAGATCCATCAGATCGGTCTGGACGAGGTCGCTCGGATCAAGGGCGAGATGGAAGCGATCAAGGAGAAAGTCGGCTTCAAAGGTTCGCTACAGGACTTTTTCAGATATGTACGCGACGACGAGCGCTTCTATTATCCAAATACCGATGCGGGTCGGCAGCAATATATCGATGCCGCGACCGCCCATATCGCCTATATGAAGCAGCAACTGCCGAAATATTTCGGCATCCTGCCCAAGGCGGATGTTATCGTGAAGCGCGTCGAATCGTATCGCGAGGTGGCGGGCGGTGCGCAGCATTATTATATATCGACCCCCGACGGATCGCGTCCTGGCGTATACTATGCGCATTTGCTCGACATGAAATCGATGCCGATTCCACAGCTCGAAGTGATCGCCTATCATGAGGCATTGCCAGGGCATCATATGAATTTCGCAATCGCGCAGGAATTGGCCGACGTCCCGAACTTCCGCAAATTCCTGTATGTGAATGCGTATCAGGAGGGGTGGGGACTTTACACCGAGCAGCTGGGCAAGGAAATGGGCGCCTATCGGGATCCCTATTCGGATTTTGGCCGCCTGACGACCGAGATATGGCGCGCGATCCGGCTGGTGGTCGACACCGGGCTTCATTCGAAGGGGTGGACCGAAGAACAGGCGGTCAAATATTTCACCGAGAATTCGGCCGCCGCGGAAGGACAGATCCGGTCCGAAGTGCGACGCTACATCATCATGCCGGGACAGGCGACGGGATATAAAATCGGCATGATCAAGATGCTCGAGCTTCGTAAAAAGGCCGAAGACCAGCTCGGCAGCAAGTTCGACATCAAGGGCTTCCATGACACGATCCTCGGTCGCGGCCAGATGCCGCTCGACCTGCTCGAGCGCCGTGTCGACCAGTGGATCGCCAGCCAGAAGGCGGCTTGAACCGTCCTGACCTCGGTAATCCTGCATTCAACCATGTCATCCCGGCGGAAGCCGGGATGACATGGTCGGATATATTCTTTTCCTGACTACAAGCTACGAATTACCCCCAGAGAATCTGACCCTCGGGGCGAGCTTTATTGCGTTGCCTCCGGCTCCATCTGTCACCCAATAGAATGCATTACCCCGCAACAAACTGGGGCTGACTAACAGATGTTCGCGGCGCGTAATTGCAGTCCGACAGGACGGCGGGTCGTTCGAGCGATTGAAGGGGACAGCATGAAAATCGCTACACTGGTTTCCGGTCTGCTTGCCGCGGCTGCCATGACTTCGCCCTCTGCCGCGCAGGATGGCGGCCCGGAGGCGCGCCCGATCTACAATCGTGACCAGTGGTTGCCGCCGTCGGTGCCGACCTCCGACGACGTGCTGCGGATTCCTGCTCCGGCGGATTTCAATGCCCCCAAGGGATCGTTCGTGCTGGTCGGCGGGCGGCTGTTCGACGGTACCGGCAAGCCCGCGCGCCCGGCAACGATCGTCGTGGAGGGAAAGTCGATCACGGCGGTGCTGGGTCCGGACGACAAGAACTGGCCAGCCGATGCGGTGATCTATGACGTCGCGGGTAAAACCATCATGCCGGGTCTCATCGACCTCCATGCCCATCTCACCTTTCTCGAACCCGCAGAATCGCACCTTTATTCGACGGCGCACCTCAGCGGGGCGGAATCGGCGATGCGCGGCGTCAGGCGCATGGGAATCCACCTGCAGGCGGGCGTCACCAGCGTTCGGGATCTGGCGTCGCACGGCGACACACCCTTTGTGCTCAAGCGGGCGCAGGCCGCAGGCCAAGTTGCGGGGCCGCGTATCTTCACCGCGGGCCAGCTCATCACCCAGACCGGCGGTCACGCTGCGCTCCATGCGATGGTACCCGGCTATCCCGAAAAGCCGAACGATAATCCCAATTCGATGGTGCGGATTGCGTCGGGTCCGCAGGAATGGCGCGAAGCGGTTCGCATCCAGTTTGCGAAAGGCGCGGACCTGATCAAGCTCGCCAGCGAATATACGCAGGAAGAGATTACCGCCGCGGTCGACGAGGCGCATTCGCTGGGGCTGCCGGTGACGGTCGACAGCGAAACGCAATATATCGACATGGCGATCAAGGCCGGAGTCGACTCGATCGAGCATCCGCTGCCGCGCAGCGATGCCGCGATCGCCCTGATGGCGAAGCGCGGCATCGCTTCGGTGCCGACCTTTGTGCCCTACCGGATCATCAGCCGCTCGTCGGGCGGCTATTTCGGATCGACTTCGCGCCGTTTCGAGCTCAACGAGGGCACGATCATCGAGATGGGCAAGAAGCTGCGCCGCGCAGGCGTGAAAATGGGAATTGGCCTCGACCTAGTCATTAACTGGCCCGAATATATGCCGGGCGCTTACATCAGCGAACTCGAGAGCTTCACCCAGATTGGCTTTACAAAGAGCGAAGCGCTGGTCGCTGCGACGAAGACGAGTGCCGAGATCATGCACATGGGCGACCGGCTTGGTACGATCGAGGTGGGCAAACTCGCCGACATCATCGTTGTCGATGGCAATCCCGATGAAGACTTCGGCGCGCTGCGCAAGGTCCGCACCGTCTTCGTCAACGGCCGGCTGATGTTGCAGGACGGACGTATCTACAAACCGGCACACGAAGAGGTCCCGATGCCGCAGGCGAAATAGGGCGACGCCATTTTTCGCGATTCTTCACTGTTTGAGCAAGGGGCAGGGCTGATGGGGATGATGCGAGATCTGACTTTCGCGGCATTCGCAGTCCTGTTCTTGGTCGCTTGCAGCAGCCCGTCGAATGTCGAGAGGGGGGCGGATCGAGAGTCTACAACCGCCTATTATCATTCAGCGTCGGAGGTCGACATCGCCGAACTCGGTGCGGCATGGTTCGACGGCTTCGTCATAACCCGACGCGGCTACCAAAGAGTCAAGGCGGCACCCGAGGAGATCAATGCCTACATGCACGGTCGCAGCCAGGCATCGTTGTTCAGCGCGACGTCAACTGCCCAGATTGCAGCAGTTGGTCGTTGAAGTCTGGCTCACCCTTTTTGTGTATAATACCGCGCGAAATCCATCTTGATGCGGTTGCATTCGAAGCGGTCCATGCCGGGCCTTTGTTCGACGATCCATCTATCGTAGCAGGGCTCCAGGTCCCGCTGGCGCAGTGCATACAAGTCTACACTGATCGGTCGCATATTTGGGCATTCTGACGCGCTATCATCGCTGGCGGGCCGGAGATGATCGCATCGCGGCGGGCGCTCCCCCACCGGCCGCGACGTTCTCACCGATTGCCAAAATGGGATGGAAGCGGCGGACTCTCAGGTAGCGGTCGACGTACCGATCGTGTCGGCCCGCACACCTTGCGTGCAGTGCGAGACGATCGGTACGGATCTGCGCTTCGCTCGGGTCGCGGCGCTTCAGCCTTCCGATGATTGCGGAATCGCTGGGTCGGTCAGTCGCAATCTGCGAAGCGGTCCGTTGCTTCGATCAGCGCGTGGAGGATGCCGGGTTCGTTGAAGGCATGACCGGCACCCTCGACAATTTGGAGTTCCGAGTCCGGCCATTTTTTGTGAAGTTCCCACGCAGAGCGCACCGGGGTGGGCAGATCGTAACGACCATGAACGATGACGCCCGGAATGCCCGCCAGCTTGCCGGCGTCACGAAGCAATTGGCCCGGCTCCAACCAACAATCATGCGAAAAATAATGATTCTCAACCCGTGCGAAAGCAATGGCGAATTCGTCGGCGCCATGTGCCGCAGTCAGGCCGGCGTCGGGGAGCAGGGTGACCGTCTCACCCTCCCATAGACTCCACGCCTTCGCGGCTTGCAGCTGCGCGCTTCGATCGTCTCCGGTCAGGATGCGATTGTAAGCGGCAACCAGATCTCCGCGTTCGGCGGGGGGGATCGGCGCGAGGAAGCGCTCCCATTTGTCCGGGAACACTTCGGAGACGCCGAATTTGTAGTACCAGTCGATCAGCGCGCGTTCTCCGGTGAAGACGCCGCGCAGGACAAGTTGGCTGACCCGTTCGGGATAGGCCTCCGCATAGGCGAGCGACAAGGTTGATCCCCAGCTGCCCCCGAAGACCATCCAGCGGTCGGCGCCGACCCGTTCGCGCAAGCGTTCGATATCGGCAACGAGGTGCCAGGTCGTGTTTGCATGCAGTTCGGCGTGCGGCGTCGAGCGGCCGCATCCGCGCTGATCGAAGAGCAGGACGTCATAGCGGGCGGGATCGAAGAGTTGGCGGTGAAGCTCGGACGATCCGGCGCCTGGTCCGCCGTGGAGAAAGACTGCCGGCTTCGCACCCGGCGTGCCGACCCTTTCATAATAGAGACGATGCCCGTCTCCGACATCCAGCATGCCCGTCTCATAAGGTTCGATAGCGGGATAGAATGTTCGCAAATGGCTCATGCTGACTCCATGGATATGGGCGGACGCTGCGCAGGTCCCTCCGCCGCGGGACTCATTGGCACCGTTAAGAAAACTATTGCTGACCTCTCGATTCCGGCCTGTTCGCCGCGTGTAGCGCGCTCATATTTCGTTCCGTTTCCTCGACATAAGGGCCGCCTCCGGCTAGCATGTGCAAATCAAAAATCCTGTTGCTGAGGGTCATGGTTTCTAATGCCAAGGGAACTACCCAATCTGGACTGGCTTCGCGTTTTCGCGGCGACGGCCGCGACCGAAAGTTTCGTGCTGGCCGCAGGCGAACTCAGCGTCACAGCGGGTGCCGTCAGCCAACGCATCAAGGCGCTCGAGGCCTATCTCGGCGTCGAGCTTTTTCAAAGATATCCTCAAGGGGTCCGGCTCACCGAGGTCGGGCGAAGTTACGCCCAGCGCATATTTCCTCCGCTCGAACAACTTACGCTCGCGACACGCGAGATTTTATCCCCCGCGGATGCAAAATCGATACGCGTGACAGCCTTGCCTGCGCTGGCGCAGCTTTGGCTCGGCCCCAGAATTGAAGAGTTTCACAAGACGCATGCCAACACGACGATCGAAATCTGGGCCGATCCCGCGATCGTCGATTTGCGGACCTCCAATTTCGACGTGGCCATTCGTTATGGCAAGCCGCCATTCCCTGGATGCGACCATCGCGAACTGTTGTTCGACGAACTGGTGCCCGTTGCGGCGCCGTCTCTCCTCCGGTCGTCGACGTTAGACGCACAAGGGTTGCCGATCGGGATGCCGCTTTTCCTCGATACCTATTGGGCGAATGATTTCGACGACTGGCTTGGGCACACCGGCCATGTCCGTCCGGCCGATCTCGTTACGCACACCTTTTCGCTCTATTCGATGGTGATCGAAGCGACGTTGAGCGGGCGCGGGTTCATGGTCGGGCACACGTCGGTGGTTTTGGACCTGATCGACGAGGGACGGTTGCAACTGCTTTCCGAACAGCGGGTGACGGCGGGAAACCAATTCTATCTGCTCACCAACACCGGGTCGGTGCTATCCGACATCGCCGCCGCCTTCGTGGACTGGGTGCTCGATCAGGCGATGACCAGGCGACCTCGGGATGAATCCCAGGCGCAATAATTCTCGGGGCGAGGCGCAGGAATAATCCTATTGCGCGCGTGGGTCCTCATGGACCACCCCTTGGGCCAGTCGTTTGCCCGAAGCCCGGGAATTCGAACAAGATATCATCGATGGTTGCGCTGCCTTCCGGCGGCGCGCAACGGTGTGAACCCGTCGGAGATTGGGATTGAACAGCTGGACCCGTCGCAAGCCCATCGCATCGGCGGGTGAGCGTCATCCCGACGCGTTGCCGCCGACCTTGTCCTGGCCACATCTGATAATGCTCGGCGTCGGCGCCATCGTCGGCACGGGCATATTGACATTGATTGGCGTTGGGGCCGATCGCGCCGGACCGGCGGTGCTATTGTCCTTCGCTATCGCGGGCGCGGTCTGCGCGTGCGCCGCGCTGGCGTACACCGAGCTTGCCACGATGATGCCTGCCGGGGGCAGCGCGTACAGCTATTCTTACGCCGTGTTGGGTGAGGCGATCGCGTGGGTTGTGGGATGGAGCCTCATCCTCGAATATTCGCTGGTCGTCTCGACCGTGGCGGTCGGATGGTCCGGCTATGCCTCGCCATTGCTCACGGCCATCGGGTTTCCCGCGTCCCTGACGCTGGGACCGGAACTTGGCGGGCTCATCAATCTTCCAGCCGTGTTCATCATTGGCGTCGTTACGGGCCTTCTGCTGCTCGGGACGGGCGAAAGTGCCCGCGTGAACGCCGTCCTCGTCTTCGTCAAGATCGCGACGCTTTCGCTCTTCCTCTTCTACGCTCTGCCGCATTTCGATGCGGCAAATCTTGATCCCTTCATGCCCTACGGCTTTGGAGCGAGCGCTGGTGACGACGGCGTACAGCGCGGTGTCATGGCGGCAGCGGCGATCATCTTCTTCGCCTTCTACGGCTTCGACGCGATCTCGACTGCCGCCGAGGAAACCAAGCGCCCCGAACGCGACCTCGTGATCGGAATCCTCGGTTCGTTGATCGTCTGCACCCTGATCTATCTCTTCATTGCTGCTGCTGCTATGGGCGCGGTGCCTTTCACCGTCCTTGCCGACAGCCCCGAACCGTTGGCGCTGATCCTGCGTTCGATCGGTCGCGAAGGCGTCGCACAGGTGGTCGCCGCCGCGGCGGTCATTGCCTTGCCCACCGTTATACTGGCCTTTCTCTACGGTCAGAGCCGCATTTTCCTCGCGATAGCGCGCGATGGCTTCCTCCCCAAGGGGCTTGCGCGTATTTCAGCGCGGGGGACGCCGACCCGGATCACGCTGACCACCGCGGTGCTGGTAGCGATCCTTGCCGGGCTGCTCCCGATCGGCGAAATCGCCGCGCTTGCCAACGCCGGCACCCTCATAGCCTTTGTCGCGGTCGGAACCTGTTTGCTCGTCTTGCGGCGGCGCGCTCCCGATCTACCGCGACCCTTCCGCGTGCCGGCCGCGACGCTCGTGGGCTTTGGAGCAATTGGCGGCTGCCTCTATCTCTTTTTCAGCCTTCCGGTGCAAACCTTGCTCTGGTGCTTCGCGTGGAACCTTCTCGGTGTCGTCATCTACGCGCTCTATGGCAACCGCAAGAGCATCCTCGACAAGGGTGAAAATGCATCGGCCTAGAATCTGGGGCGCATTTCACGGCCGGAGATCAACGCGATATTCGATGGTCGGGCGGATTTAACGTCCTGGATGTCCCGCGTTGAATGGGTCGCGCCTATAGCGCGGCCCTCCTCCGGCGCTTTCCCAAGACCGCGCGCAGCGGCTCCTGAGCGTGCAGGACACTCGGATGGTCGCATCGCGGCCGCCCGCTCCATGTTCGCGCAATCTTGCGCTGCTTTTGCTGCAGCCAGCCCGCGTGCGGCAACGCTGCGGGGCCGCATCTTAGCGCTCAAACCTAATTGGAGAGTCAAATGTTACACCGTCCCTTCCCCCAGGGCCGCCGATCCTCGATCACGCTCAGTCTCGTCGCCCTGTTCAGCATCGGCTTGGGAGGATGTATGTCCACGGGCGAGCGGCGCGAAGCGAATCTTCGTGAAGACGAAGACACCTGCGCCAGTTTCGGCGCTCGTTACGGTTCGCCCGCCTATAATGATTGCATGCTGACCCAGCAGCGTCGGCGCGACGTCAAGCAGCTTGAATCGCTCGAACGAACCCGACTGACGACCGAGATTGCCAGAGACGCCCAAATCATGGCTGACCGCGCGCGCAAACAACGCTGCGATCGCGATCCTGATCGGCGCGAGTGCGGTCGCTAGACGCTTCGCCGCTCGATGCTGCTTGCGGCGGCGGCGTTCCGGCCGGCCACCTTGGCGGCACGGACCGCTGTCCCGTGACGCGTAAGCTTCGCTCAGCCGGCGCGGCCGGTCGCTCAACCGTGGTGGCCGGCCATGGCCGGACATAAGCAGTACGACGCGCCGAATTGAGCTTATCGCCCCCTGCGCGCCGAACACAGGCCATGGCTCGATGAGAGCGGGCGTCGGCCTTTGTTTTGACGACATTTGGCTGGCTCCGGGCAAGAAATCGCCCGGCTCAGGCGGAGCGCCCCGCACCGCAGGCGAGCGACTTGGGCGGGTTTCGGGATGATATCGGCTCTCTTCTCGATGTCGCCGCGATACCGGTCGGGCCGAGCCCGTTTGGGGCTCGCTTAGTTCACCTTCGATGCTCAATGCCGAGATCGATAGCCAGGATTGCAGCGGGTTGCGGGGGTAAGGCGCGCTACGCGAACCGCATGGGAAGCCCTCGGAGAGGATGAAAATGCCTCTGCCTATGAAGCAGGATTACTCGTTTGCTCCGCGCCGGATGGCCTGAGAAGCTTATCCAGTCGATGGCGCGCATCTTGGGCGCTCACTCCGGATGATTCGAAGATATCATGTCCACTAAGCTCGTCTGAAAAAAGAACATATGAAATCAATGTTTATATAACATCCTACCTATAGCAATTTTTATGCGAAGTTATTGTGACAATAAAAAATATATCAGTTCATGTGTAAATAATCTGACATATTTTAATGAATCACGGGGTCATGGAGTTCAAGATATACTACAATAGAGACCATTTTTGATTCAAGTCATTTTAAGGGGGTTTGGAATGTCGTTACCGAGATATCTGTCGCTAGGCGTATCGGCGCTGGCGCTCTCCTTGCCGGTGTCGGCCGCTGCGCAGGCATCGGAGCAGGGCGGGAGCGCGCCCAGCAATCCGTCTGCGCAGCAGGGAAGCGGGGCCAGAGGGCCCTCGCAGCAAAGTGCCTCGGTCGACCCCAACGACATCATCGTGACCGCGACGCGGCGCGACGCGTCGATCCTGGACGCGCCGCTCAGTATCAGCGCCTATTCGCAGGAGAGCCTGGACATCAAGGGCGTGCGCAACATCGAGGACCTTGCGCGCATGACGCCGGGGGTCTCGCTCAACCAAGGCGCGTTCGGCACGAAATATCTCGTGATCCGCGGCCTTTCTTCGACGATCGGCGCCACAATGAATGGCGTTTATGTCGATGACACGCCGGTTCAGGTTCGCTCGGTCAGCACGACGGGTAACTTCTATCCGGCGATGTTCGATCTCGAGCGCGTCGAAGTGCTTCGCGGTCCGCAGGGCACGCTGTTCGGCGCCGGCTCGATGGGTGGCGCGATCCGGTTTATCTCGGCCAAGCCGAGCGTTACCGACTATTCGGGCTATGCGCGCGGCGAACTCGGCTTCACCGAAGGCGGCGACCCGAGCTATGAAGCCGGGATCGCCTTTGGCGGTCCGATCGTCGACAACAAGATCGGCTTCCGCGTCAGCGGCAATTACCGTCGCGACGGCGGCTATATCGACCGCGTTCCCTATGTCGCAAGCCGCGGCACGGCGCGGAAGAACCACAACGAGCGCGATACCTACGTCGGGCAATTCTCCCTGATGTTGCAGCCGGTTGACGGCATCACGATAACCCCCTCGATCTTTCACCAGCAGGCCAATCGCGACAATAGCGACCAGTTTTGGGAATGGCGTCCCGGTGTCGACCTGCCGACCTTGCCGAAATTCTTTAGCGGTGAAGGCATCGACTCTTATGGCCGCGACCGCGCCACCATCTACTCGGTCAGGGGCGAATTCGATCTCGGTCCGGCGACGATCATCACCAACACCGCCTATCTTGACCGCCGGGTGGTCAACAAGGACGATGCCACGGCCTATTACCTGGACGCGTTCGGTCTCCCGGTTGGTCTCGATATCCCGGGCGTCCTCGATCCGCGCATCATCATCAATATGGAGATGACGCAGCGCGCCTTCACGCAGGAACTGCGCGTCCAGTCGAACCCCAGTTCGAGCCCGATCAGCTATGTCGCGGGTATCTTCTACCAAAACTCGCGCCAGACCGCAGAGGAATTCGACGTTGCGCCGAACCCCGACCAGTTCATCGTGCCTTCGACGAACGGAAATGTCGGCTATCTTCTCGACAACGCACGCGACCAGCAGTTCGCCGTATTCGGGCAGGTCGATTACAAACTGGCCGACAAGCTGACGGTCAGCGCGGGCGTCCGCTATTCCTATGTGACATTCGATTTCAAGCAAACCGGCGGCAACAATTTGCCGACGGACACCGTCTTGACGGGCAGCACCGACGAGAGCCCGATCACACCGAAGTTCGGCATCGAGTATAAGCCGACCGACAATCTGATGTTTTATGCCAGCGCGGGCAAAGGCTTTCGTCCCGGCGGCTCCAACGCGATCCTGTCGTCGCAGCTCGACGATTCCTGTCTGGCGCAGTTGCAGAACCTTGGATATTCGCAGATTCCTGCACAATATCGCTCCGACAGCACATGGAGCTACGAGGTCGGCGCAAAGGGACGGGTTGGCAATTGGCTGACCTTCGCAGGCGATGTGTTCCAGATCGACTGGACCGATGTGCAGCGGTCGCGCTCGGTACTCAACTGCGGCGTCCCCTTCATCGACAATCTCGGCAAATCGCGCGCGCGCGGCGTCGAGGCGAAGATCACGCTGACGCCGGTGACCGGCCTGACGCTGGACGCCAATGTCAGTTACACCGATGCAAAAGTGCGACAGACGCTGATCCGGCCCGAGTTCGTCAACGACGACGGTTCGGTCATTCCGGCAGGCAATATCGTTACCAAGGGCGACAGGTTCGCACCGCCATGGATCGTCTCGTTGTCGGCCGACTATGAAACCGACCTGGGTGTGGGCGATGTGGTCGGCTTTGGCCGCGTCCAATGGGATTACCGCAGCGGGCTGACGAACCCGTCGGGCAATCTCGGTTACAATCCGCTATATGCCCGGGTTCCGGCGCGCGATTTCGTCGCCGCTCGGCTCGGCGCCCGCACGGGCCAGACCGACGTCTCGCTGTTCGTGAACAATCTTCTCAACTCGCGCGACGAACTCGGCAGGCTCGTGATCGGCGCGGGACAGCGCCAGCTCCGGCAGACCTATCGCCCGAGAACCTGGGGCGTCACGGTCAGCCAGCGTTTTTGACTGCTGGCGCGGGTAATCCGAAAAAATGAAGCATGACATGTGCCTGGTCCGCTCGCCTCGGGCGGATCAGGCCGACATCCGAAGGGACGCGAGATCATGAGCGCCGCGTGGGTAACAGGACTGCTGCTAGTCACGGCGCTGGGCGCAGCGCCCACCCTCGCGCAAGCGAGGGACAAGGGCCCCGAGGCGCGCCCGATCTACAACCGCGACCAATGGTTGCCGCCGTCGGTGCCGACGTCGGATGACGTGCTGCGTATTCCCGTGCCAGCGGACTTCAATGCCCCCAAGGGATCGTTCGTGCTGGTCGGTGGGCGGCTGTTCGACGGTACCGGCAAGCCCGCGCGCCCGGCAACGATCGTCGTGGAGGGAAAGTCGATCACGGCGGTGCTGGGTCCGGAGAACAAGAACTGGCCGGCCGATGCGGTGATCTATGATGTCGCGGGCAAGACCGTGATGCCGGGCCTGATCGACCTCCATGCCCATCTGACGTTCCTCGAAGGTGCTGCCGACGCTGGCCTTTATGCCACCGCGAATATGAGCGGTGCGGAGTCGGTGATGCGCGGCCTGAAGCGCATGGGGGTCTATCTTCAATCGGGCGTTACCAGCGTTCGCGATCTGGCATCGCACGGCGACGCGCCGTTCGTGCTCAAGCGCCTCCAGGCGACGGGCGAACTGTCCGGGCCTCGCATCTTGGCAGCCGGTCAACTGATCACGCAGACCGGCGGGCACGCTGCGCTCCATGCTTTCCAGCCCGGCTACCCCGAGATCGCCGGCAACAACCTCAATTCGATGGTGCGGATTGCGTCGGGTCCGCAGGAATGGCGCGAAGCGGTTCGCATCCAGTTTGCGAAGGGCGCGGACCTGATCAAGCTCGCCAGCGAATATACGCAGGAAGAGATTACCGCCGCGGTCGACGAGGCGCATTCGCTGGGGCTGCCGGTGACGGTCGACAGCGAAACGCAATATATCGACATGGCGATCAAGGCCGGAGTCGACTCGATCGAGCATCCGCTGCCGCGCAGCGATGCCGCGATCGCCCTGATGGCGAAGCGCGGCATCGCATCGGTGCCGACCCTCGTCGCCTACCGCATCATCATGCGTGGCAGCGGCGGCTATTTCGGATCGACCTCGCGCCGTTTCGAGCTCAACGAAAGCGTCAACGAGACCATGGCCGCCAAGATGCGCCGCGCCGGGGTGAAGATGGGAATCGGCCTCGACGTGGTCGCGCTCGCAGGGACGGGCTTCCTGCCCGGATCCTATATCGATGAGCTGGAATCCTTCCACCGCATCGGCTTTACGAAGAGCGAGGCACTGGTCGCGGCGACGAAGGCGAGTGCCGAAATCATGCACATGGGCGACCGGCTTGGTACGATCGAGGCAGGTAAACTCGCCGACATCATCGTTGTCGACGGCAATCCCGATGAAGACTTCGGCGCGCTGCGCAAGGTACGCACCGTCTTCGTCAACGGCCGACTGATGTTGCAGGACGGACGTATCTACAAATCGGCGCACAAAGAAGTGCCGATGCCGGCGACCAGATAATGCAAATCCGCGTATCAGCGCCGACCCGGGATCATTCGCTATGGTGATGGCCAAGCGCAGCCATCGCGGCTTCGATGATCGGTTCGCGCCATTCGCGTTCGAGATGCATGGTTACGGCGAGCCGCGCCGAAAAGGTGGCGCCCGACAGGGCGGTAAAGGTGCGCGCCATCCGTTTCAGGTCCGGTGCGGCGAGGTCGATCCCCATCGCGCCGACGATGTCGAACCCCAGCTGGGTGAAGCGCGGGTCGCCTTTACCCCCGGCGTGCGCCAGCCGCTCGCCATCGCGTGCGAGCTGCTGCGCGAAGGCCGACATGCCGGGCCAGCCGAAGGCAAAGTCGATGACATCCTCAACGAGTTTGCGATCGCGTTCGATGCCGGGGGGCATGCCGTCAAGCCTGCCAATCCGCTCGCGAGTCTGGGCTTCGTACCGGTCGAGGACCGAATCGTGGAGCGCCTTCTTGCTTGGATAGTGGTGGAGCAGTCCTGCCTTCGAATAGCCGAGCGCGTCGGCGATCTGCTGGATCGATGTGCGGGCAAAGCCATGGCGCGCGAAGATTCCCGCAGCGCAGTCGAGAATCTCGGCGTCGATCTCCGCTTTCGTCTGTCTCGGCATGGTCGCCCTCTAGCATGGCCCCGTTCGCCACGGTCAATCTTCTATTGGGAGCCCGCAAGGCCCCGTTTCAAAAAATTCTTGCAACAGACCAATACGGTTGGTAACCGACCATATTGGTCTGTTTTTAGTAGGCCCAGCCGGGCGGGTGCGTCAACCCGTCTCAACGCATTTCAGGAGAGAAGCATTGTTGCAATTGAATGGGGTTGAGCATGTGTACCCGAACGGTACGCGCGCGCTCAACGGCGTGACGATGACGATAGGCAAGGGGATGTTCGGGCTGCTCGGGCCGAACGGAGCCGGAAAGTCCTCGCTGATGCGGACGATCGCGACCCTGCAGACGCCCACCGCCGGCGAGATACGCTTCGGCGACATCGACGTGCTGCGCGAGCCCACGCGGCTGCGCGCCACGCTCGGATATCTCCCGCAGGATTTCGGCGTTTATCCGCGCGTGTCGGCATATGATCTGCTCGATCACATGGCGTCGCTGAAAGGCGTCATATCGGCCACCGATCGCAAGAATACCGTCGAAACATTGCTCAATCAGACCAATTTGTGGAATGTGCGCAGCAAGGCCGTCGCGGGCTTCTCGGGCGGCATGCGCCAGCGCTTCGGCATCGCGCAGGCGCTGATCGGCAACCCCGAGCTGATCATCGTCGACGAGCCGACCGCCGGCCTCGACCCCGAGGAGCGCAATCGCTTCTATAATCTGCTCGTCGAGATCGGTGAGAATGTCGTCGTGATCCTTTCGACCCATATCGTCGATGATGTCGCCGATCTGTGCCCGCGCATGGCGGTGCTTGCCGCGGGTCGCATCCAGCTCGAAGGCGCTCCGCTCGACCTGATCGAGCGGAGCCGCGGTACGGTCTGGGCGAAGACCATCGGGCGCGAGCGGCTGGCGGAGGTGCAGACGTCGCATGAGGTGATCTCGACGCGCCTGCTGTCGGGCAGCACCGTCATCCATATCCTGTCGGACAAGGATCCGGGCGACGGCTTCCTCCCGGTCGAGGGCGGGCTCGAAGATGTCTACCTGTCGACGCTGGTGCGCTCGCGCCGGACCGCCGCCGCTCGGCAAGCCGCCTAAGGGATCCGGAGATGTTCGCAATGATCGCGCGCTTCGAGCTGCGCTACCAGTTTCGCAATCCGGTCTTCTGGGCTGCGGCCATTATGTTCTTCCTGCTGACCTTTGCGGGAACGACGGTCGAATCGATCCGCCTTGGCAGCGGTGGCAGCATCCACAGCAATGCACCGACCGCGGTTGCGCAGGTGCAGCTGATGATGTCGCTGTTCTTCATGTTCGTGACGACGGCATTTGTCGGCAATGTCGTGGTGCGCGACGACGAGACTGGCTTCGGCAGTATCATCCGCTCGACCAAGGTCGGCAAGATGCCCTACATGTTCGGCCGGTTCACTGGCGCCTTCCTCGGCGCCGCGGTCGCGTTTCTTGCTGTCCCGCTGGCAATCTGGATTGGCACCTTCATGCCGTGGGTGAACGCCGAGTTTATCGGGCCGAACCGGTTGCAGGACTATGCCTTCGGCTATTTTGTTCTCGCATTGCCCAATATCTTCATCACGTCGGCGATCTTCTTCGCAGTGGCGAGTTGGACGCGATCGGTTACCTACAGCTATCTGGCTGTCATCGTGTTCATGTTCGCCTATTTCGCGCTCAACGCCATGCTGCGCAAATTGCCGGACCTCGCCTTCGCATCTTATTTCGAGCCGTTCGGTTCGGTCGCCTACAGCCTGGGCATCCGATATCTGAGCCCGGTCCAGGCCAACACCCAAGCGCTCGAGTTGACGGGGCTTCTTGCAAGCCATCGCCTGTTGTGGGTGGCCATCTCGATCGCAATCATTGCCGTCACGGTCTGGCGCTTTCGTTTCGCCGATCGCGGTTCATCGAAAGCAAACGCTAAACGTGATATTGCGCGCCAGCAGAAGCTAGCGGCGGTCAGGCCGGCTCATGTCGATCGATTGCCCGACAGCACGCCGGAACGAGGGGCATGGCATCAGCTCGCCAAGCGCACGCTGCTCGAAATGAAGCTGGTGTTCAAGAGCCCCGCCTTCTGGGTGCTGGCAGTCGTCGGGTCGATCAACCTGTACCTGACGCTCAAACTCGCCGGTCTCTATTACGGGGTTCCGATCTGGCCCCGGACCTTCGCGATCGCCGATACGGTGAGCGCGGCATCGATGCTGATCACCCTGTTGATGGCGATCTATTTTTCGGGCGAAGTGGTCTGGCGCGAACGCGAACGTCGCTTCAGCGAAATCATCGATACCACCCCGCTGCCCAATTGGATTTTCCTTGTCTCCAAACTCGCCGGTGTCGCGGGCGCATTGCTCGTGCTCAGCGTGGCTGTGACGATGTTCGAATCGATATTGTACCAGGTCATGGGCGGCGTAACCGACATCGAATTCGGTCATTGGCTGGCGTGGTTCGCCGCACCCGCCACATTCTATGTCATCCAGATTTCCGCGCTTTCGATCGTCGTTCAGGCGGTCAGCCCGAACAAGTTCGTCGGCTGGGGGATCATGCTGATCTATCTCGTCTCGACGATCGTCTTCGCCGGGTTGGGCTGGGAGCATCCCTTATTGAATTATGCGGCCGTGGCGCAGCCGCTCTCGGACATGAACGGTTCGGACTATGGCGATACGGTCGGCTGGTGGCTTCGCTTCTTCTGGCTCGCCGTCGCCCTTGTCCTCGTCGTAATCGGCCATCTGATGTGGCGGCGGGGCACCGCCGTCACGCTTGGAGGGCAATGGCGGACGCTACCGGCCCGGCTCAGAGGCACGCCCCTGGCATTCCTCGCGGTCGCGGTCGCGATTGCGACCGGTCTGGGCGGTTTCCTCTTCTACAATATGAATATCCTCAACGAATATCCCGACCGCGAGACGTTCGAGCGCCGACTTGCGCAGTATGAGCGCGATTATTCTCGCTATGTCGACCTGCCGCAGCCCACATTGACCGACATCCGGATCAAGGTCGATCTGCATCCGTCGCAGGGCGCCATTTATGTCAAGGGTGCCTATCGCTTCGTCAACAAAAGCTCGGTGCCGATCAGCACGCTCCATCTTCGCACGACGCCGGGCTTGAACCTGCCGTTTCGGGTTCTCTCGCTGCCGGGCGCGACGCTGGTGCGCGACGACAAGATCAACCACCACCGCATCTATCGGTTCGCGACGCCGTTGCAGCCGGGATCGGGTGGGACGATGTCGTTCGCGACCACAGTCGAAAAGCGGGGTCTGGCGGCTTTGCCCAACCCCTTGAATTACGAGATCGACGCGCAGCCCGCGAAAAATGGCACCTATGTCATCAACCATCAGATCCTGCCGCTGGTCGGCATGACCCGGACGGGCTTCCTCGACGATAAGTCGACGCGTGTGAAATATGGACTTTCTCCCGCGCCGGTGACGCCGAAGCTGGAAGACCGATCGGCGCAGGCACGAAATTACGCGGGACTGGAACGGGTCAATACCGACATCATCGTGACGACCGATGCTGATCAGACCTTGGTGGCCACCGGCACCCGCGTGTCTGACGCAGTCGCCGGCGGACGCCGCACCGCGCGGTTCGTGTCGCCGATCCCGTCGATCAATTTCATCATGATCCAGTCGGCGCGCTATGCGGTCAAGACGGCCGATTCCGATGGGGTCAAGCTGGAAGTTTATTATCATCCCCAGCATCCGAAGAATGTCGATCGGATGCTGCGGGCGATGGATGACTCGCTCGACTATTTTCGTGCGAATTTCGGGCCCTATCAATATCCCTATGCGCGGATCGTCGAACGGCCGAGCTATGGGGGAGGCGCAAACTCCGCGGCCGGTACCATCGGTTTCTCGGAAAAAATCGGCTTCAACATGGATCTGAGCGATCCAAAGCGGCTCGATTTCCTATCCTATGTCGCCTCGCATGAACTGGCGCACCAATATTGGTTCCACCAGCTGATGCCGGCGGACATGCAGGGGGCCGAGGTGCTCACCGAAGGGCTGGCGCAATATTCGGCGCTAATGGTCATGAAGCATCGCTATGGGTCGGATCATCTCCGGCAATTCCTGAAGTATGAGGTCGACCAGTATCTGCAAGGCCGCCGGATGGAAAAAGGTGAGGAGAACCCGCTCCTGCGAACGCGGAACCAGGGCTATATCCATTACAACAAGGCCTCGATCGTCATGTTCCTGATCCAGGAGCGCCTGGGAGAGGAGCGGGTGAACGCCGTGCTACGCGGTCTGCTCGCTCGATATCGCTTCAAGGGCGCGCCCTATGCGCGATCGAGCGACCTGGTCGAAGGCTTGCTTGCGGTTGCCCGGACGCCGCAGGAGCGCGAACTGATACGCGACCAGTTCGAGCGGATCACGCTCTACGACTTGCGCGCGAAACAGGCGACGGTCAGACGCCTGCCGGACGGCAGGTATGAAACGACGGTCACCGTCCATGCCGGCCAGGCCTATGCCGACAGCAAGGGTAACGAGCGTCAGGCGCCGTTCGACCAGCATGTCGATATCGGCGTCTTCACTGCGGACCCGGCGGATATTGGCTTTGACCGCGCGAACATCCTGTCGATGCAGCGCCTCCCGATCCGTTCGGGCGAGCAGCAGGTCCGGATCGTGACCAGTAAAAGACCGCTCTATGCAGGGGTCGATCCGTCGCTGACCTTCATCGACCGCAATGCGAACGATAATGTGGTCGCTGTGGCGGCGGTCGGGGGGTGAGGGGCGTGGGGCTTGGCCGCGAAAGATGCGGCATGAGAAATCTGGAGGACGGGAAGCGCTGATGTTTCCCGCAGTAAAAGTTTTGTTTTTCTCAGGTGCGATGCTGGCGCACGCCGTCAACGGCTGGTCGCGGGAGGCAGCGCCAAAGCGTGGTACGGCGGTCGGTACCGCAGTTCCTGCGAATGAGCGCGAAACCGCGCGGCTACTGCGCGCGCCGGTGGGTGGTGCTGGCAGCAATTTAGTCGAACGGCGGGTCGCCGATTAGCATCTGCTTGCGAGACGATCCGTCGCGCGAACGCAGTATGACCTGCGGGCATCTGCCCGCGTCTCGCTGGTTGCCGACCGGAGGAGACAATCGACCTAGTTTTCGGCGCCGGGGGGGCTTGCGGCGGGATAACCGAGCCCCCCAAAAAAGGCCCGACGAGCGAGGCGGCAGCCTTTATCGCCGCCGGCATTCACGCCGGTCGGGATCGCGGTCGCAACGCTGCCTGCGGGCTCGCTCGGCCATGATCTGGCCGTCCTTGGCAAGTTGGGAGAGTCTTGCGCTCTCTTCCAGATCCCTCAGCTTCTTGGTGTCTCGCCGCTGCTGCTGATCGAGCATGCAGGCGGTGAAGGACGGGGTACCATGTCTTGCGCCGAAACTCTCGCAGGTGCGTGCGTCCTCGCGAAGTTTCGATTGCTGGCTCTTGGCCGTCGCCTCGCTTTGGGCAAAGCCCAGGGCCAGCAGGGCGACAAGGCCGGTGCCCAGCAAGGCGGGGCGCTTGCCGGCGGATATTTTCTTAACCATATTTATATTTCTTCTCCAATGATTGGCAGGTCCAGGCGCCATGCGCGCGGACCGCAGGGCGCGCGGCGAGGGGGCTTCCCGCGCGAAACTGCAGAGGTTACCTCAGGCCTACGGTAGTTAACGGGTGACGTTCTGCATTTGGTTGATATCCTTTGTGGGGGGAGAGCTGGCGGGTCATCAGGAACGCGACAGCTGCGACGTGGCGGCCGTGGCCATCCACATCTCAAAAGAGCAGGCGAAGATTGCCGCAACATTGTGTGCGGCGAGAAAGAGTTCGTCGGAAAAAACCGGTCGCGTTTGTCAGCCCCCAGCCCGCGCAGGCCATGTGGGTCGCGGCCTATCGCCGCCAGCCTAGGATTCCTCCGGCCCGGTATGCGCAGGTCGATATTTGGCCCGATCCGTAGTTAGCGAACCGCTGCGAATTCGATCCGGATTATCGCGCCGCCGGTGGCGGCCGTTACCATCGAGATGCGACCGCGATGATGATCGACAACTTGCTTGACCAGGTTCAGGCCCAGACCGGTGCCCGATGAACGCGGCCGCAGTCGATGAAAGGGCTCGAACACCCGCTCATGCTCTTCCGGCGGAATGCCATGACCATTGTCTTCAACTGCCAGCGAGGTACCGTCGATTCGAACGACGATAGCGTCCCCGCCATGCTCGACCGCATTTTGTATGAGATTGGTGAGCGCCCGTTCGATCGACCCGGTGTTCCCTGCGATCGTTTCGCGCCGGGCAACGATCACTTCGATCGTCTTGCCTGAGGCGATCACCACGGGCGCCATATCGGCGGCTACGCCGCGGGCGAGTTCCGCAAGGTCGATCCGATCGCTTGGCGCGCCATTCTCCAGTCGATGAACATCGAGCAGCTGCTCGGCGAGGTTCGCGAGGCGTGACACGTCCGGCAACAGCAAACCTATGCCTTTGTCGGTCGAAGCTTCGATCTTCATTCGCAAGATGGCGATCGGCGTTCGCAGTTCATGGGCAGCCGATGCGATAAAACGATGCTGGCGATCATAGCCATCATCGAGCCGGCCGAGAGCGTCGTTGACGGCGCGAACCAGCGGCCCGATTTCACGCGGAACCAGGTCTTCGGACAGGCGGATGCCTCGACGCCCGGCGTCGATTTTCTCCGCCTCCTCGGCAGTCTTCACGACCCCCGACAAGGCGCGCTTGACGATCATGGGCGTCGCCACGATGGAGATGACAGCCAGAGCGAGAAAAATCACGATGGCGACGATGTTCGATGCGATCCGGATCAGTGCGGTGAACGGCTGGACCCGGCCGTGCGCGATGATGCTCATCTCACCTGCGGGACCCGTTTCCTGTCGCACGACGGCGGAAAGGGTGAAGGGCTTGAACTGCCCGCGCAGGTCTGCGGACGACAGCTTGTCGAGGTGGGGGACGAGGGGGGCAAGCTCGGTCGGCACTCGGCCATAGTTCACCTCGGTGCCGTCGCCGAGTCGGGCTGCAAACCAGAGATCGGGAACTTCCTTGCGGAGCTTCGCCAAATCCGGCGTCATTTCTACCGCCGGCGTTCCATCTGCGTCGCGCGCGATCGCGTTGGCGACGACTTGCACGACTGTCTCGTCAGCGTACATTCCGTTGAGGGTCGAGTTGACGAAAAAGACGATGAGACCGATGGCGGCGGCCGCAACCGCCAGAAATTGGAGCGCAAGCTGCCTCGTGATGAGCCGCGTTTTCAGCGATGGCTGACGGCGCTTCAAATCGTTGCCCTGAGCAAATAGCCCACGCCCCTGACCGTATGAATCTCGACGCGGGCGCCCGCATTGCCCAACTTTTTCCGCAGGCGGGAGATGTGGGAATCGAGCGTGTTGGACTGGATCATATCATCGAAGCCGTACACAGCTGCCTCGAGCGACTCGCGAAGGACGGTTCGTCCGCGCCGCCTCAGCAGTGCCGTGAGCACCGCCACTTCACGCCGCTGCAAGTCCAGCCGCTTGCCGCGCACCCGTGCTTCGCCGAACGCCATGTCGAAGGCGAGTTCACCGACGACAATCTCATCGACGGTCACCTCGGCCGGGCGGCGCTGCACCGCGCGGATACGAGCGAACATTTCATCGAGGTCGAAGGGCTTCACCAGATAGTCGTCTGCGCCGTCGTCAAGTCCGGTTACGCGGTCGCTGGGCTCCCCGCGTGCACTCAGGACGATGATCGGCACCCCCGGAGTGTCGGTCCGCAGTTGCGGAATCAGGCTCAGGCCGTCGCCGTCAGGAAGCGTCCGATCAAGCAGGACAAGTTCGTGCACGCCCGAACGTGAAGCTTCACTGGCAAGCGAGAGGCTCGCGACCCAATCGACCGTGAAGCGGTCGCGTTCAAGCGCGCCGCGTAACGCTTCGGCAAATTCGGCTTCGTCTTCAACAAGCAGAATCCTCATGTTCTTACTTCCAGGCATGGCATTGCGCGCCGATCTGCGCGCAGGATTGGTTACGCAAGGAGGGAGAGTTGAACCGAGGCACCCGCAAGACATATGTCACGGACGTCGCGCCGCCACGCGGACCTTCCAACTCGCGCGCATTCGATCGTGCACCCCATGGCTCCGGCCATCTTCTGCGGCCGTATGCCTCTGACGGGGCCCGCCGCGGCCCTGGGATCGAAAGAGAACGGGAACCCCTTCCAGTTTTGACGGCTACGCCGCATCCGATGCGTGGGCGCCGTGTGCGCGTGCGCTCCGGAGTTGAAACAGTCGGGTCTAACTACGGTGATAGCCATCCCAGCGAGCGTTGGGTGGGCGCAGAACGGCAAGGGGTCGGCCGCAACCGCGCGCATCGATCGAACCACGGTCCCGCGAACGGATCGAGCAGCTTGAGCCGGACCGAACGGCGTCCGTCGCTCAGCAACCCATGCTCTTGTCGCTGGGGGTCGATTTTCCACAGACACAAATATTCGGCTGGCGCTTATGGTGGTGATCCCGTCACGCTGATGGAGACGGACTATAATGGTAAGAAATGCGTCGAAGAAAATGCCGGCTTGCCTGGAAGGAGTACTCCCTATTGCGGGGCGCAGGCTATCTTAAGCTACAAAAACATAACGTTCTTGCGGCAGGACTTGATGGAAGGCCGGCCACAGTTTCCGACTGTTTTAGGGAGCGCTGGGAGGACACAGCGCCGGTAGACCGTGCGCTAGCGCCACCAGCGGCTCGGGATAATACGGAAGCGCCGCACTCCTCCTCAACGCAAAGGATGCATACCACTGCGTCAGGGCGCGGCAGCCACTCGGCACCGGTACCCCGTAGACATGCTCGGCAAACTGCAATGTCGCCATGGCGATGCAATCAGCGCTTGTGACCTGCGTTCCTGCCAGAAAAGGCCCCTCCCTCTCCTGAATCATTGCGTCGAGCACTCGCAGCCGTCCGTGATAAGCGTCGGCGGCAAACGTGGCCGCCTCGCGGCTCTGCTGTTCGCGTTCCGCAAACAAGGGGCTCGCCTTGCGGCACCAGATACCGAACTGCGTGGCGGCCTCGTCGATGACGCTCACTAGCTCACGCGTGAGTGCACGTGCCTCAGTTGTTTCCCCCAGCATGTTTGGGGACGGGAAGCGCTCCTCCAGATATTCAATGATTGCGATCGAGGAGCGGATGAGAGTGCCCGTTTCCGTTTCCAAAATCGGGACGGTTCCGGCCGGGCTGAGCCGCGCCAGTTCGGGAGGAGGCCATGCGACGAGAGCATCAAAGGTGACTCTCTCGACACCCCTAATATCTTTCTCCGCCATATAGATGCTCACGCGCCGAGGGTAGAGACCCCATTCGAGCTCATAAAGTTTCATCGAAATCCTCCCGATCAGGCCGCGAGCGACTCGAAAATCAGCGACTGATGGAGCGAAATACCTGCAGTCACGCCGTCCGCAGCCGCCCAGCTGGCGTTGTGCGGCGCGCGCGCGGTATCGCCTGCGGCATAGACGCCCGGCACGCTCGTCAGCTTGGCGGCATCGGTGCGGATCACCGGGCCGAACGGACCTTCATCCAGTGCACAGCCGAGCTGCTCGGCGATCGGGCTGTTGAGCGTCGAACGCGGCGCAAGATAAAGTGCATCGATCGCTACCTCGCGTCCGTCGCCCAGCTTGAGCGACGACAGGGCCGTTCGTTCTCCGCGAAGCGCGACGATCTGCGCCGGCTCGATCACCACACCACGACGCGCCAAGCTCGCCTGCGCCTCGGCACCCGGCATGTCGCCCCTGTTCAGAAACAGGGTCGTGGGGCCCCAATCGGCGATGAGCAGCGCTTGGTGCGCTGACATTGGCATCGTCTGGAGCACGCCCAGACGTTGACCGGCATATTCGAACCCGTGGCAGTAGGGGCAATGCAGTACGCTTTTGCCCCAGCGCTCCGCTAAGCCCGGCAGCTCCGGTAACACGTCGCAAATGCCGAACGCCAGTACCAGCTTGGCGGCGGTGTGCGCCTCGCGATCGGCGAGCTCTATCTCGAACCCGCCGGCGACGGCTGATGCTCTGATCGCTTCATCTGCCACGATCTGCACGGTAGGGTAGCGCTGAAGCTGCGCCAGCGCTTTGGCGAGCATGGCGTGCGGTTCGTCGCCGTCCTGACCGAAAAAGCCGTGCGAGGCATCCGCGAAGCGGTTACGCGGCGCCCCGGCATCGATGACGCAAACGGAGCGGCGCGCGCGAGCGATGTGAATGGCGGCGGAAAGGCCAGCATAGCTGCCGCCGATGACGATCGCGTCATGTTGCATGAATAGTCTCCAAATTGATGGATTTGCCGCTCGCGACCATGCGAGCGTGAAAGTCGGCACTCAGCCCGGCGAGCGTCACCGCCCCAAAGCGTTCAATAAGCAGTGCTTCGGCATCTTGAAAAGCGCCGTCCAGCGCAGCATTTACTGCCTGTTCGACGAAGCATTCCGGCGCTTCCGTGCGGTTGCCCAAGGCGAACAACGCGGGACTGCCAATCCCGGAATAGACGTCGCGCAACGTGATCGATGCAAGATCGCGACCGATGGTCCACCCGCCTCCATGCCCCTTCTCTGAACGAACAAAACCGGCATCGCGAAGACCCGCTAGGATCCGGCGGATGACTACGGGGTTGGTCTGCATGGCCTTTGCCATCGTTTCCGATGTCACCGGCCTTGCCACCTCGGCCATGTGGAGGAGGACGTGGAGAACGCCCGACAATCTGCTGTCCCGTTTCATGCAACAATATATGTTGCATGAAACGGGACAAGTCAACCCATGGGATGGCTGTGTTGCGCTGAATGTCCGGGTCGGACCAGACGGCGCGCTTAGGCAGTCGAGCACGCTCGCGGAGACCCGCGCCCACGGCCGCGCTCCGGAGACCATTCGGGACCTCCATCGGGGGAAGGCGTTGCCGACCGGTGGTGTCGATCTTGCCGATCGCGTCCAGTTCGCGCTCGGTGCACAGTTCGTCGAGGTTCGCATCCACAGGTTGACCTGCGAAATCCGCGTGTCGCGTGCAGTGGGTGCCTTTGCCGCCGGACGCATTATCAATCCGCGCACGGTCCAGGGCCAGCTGATCGGAGGAATGGTCTGGGGGATTGGCTCCGCGCTGCACGAGCATAGCGAAATCGATGCCCGCAATGCGAGTTACATCAATGCGAACCTTGCCGATTACATGCTTCCGGTTAACGCGGACATCGTTGACATCCGGGCGATCATGGTTCCGGAGGATGATCGGCTCGTCAATCGTGCGGGCGTGAAAGGCGTCGGCGAGATCGGTGTCACGGGCGTCGCGGCCGCCATTTCCAACGCAGTGAACCACGCCACCGACCGGCGGCTACGTGATCTCCCCATCCGCATGGAGCATTTCATGTGATCTCTGGCGAAGGGGCGGCCAGGTTTGATCCCAGGCGACCCCGCTCCGGGTTCGGAAGATACCAGCATGCTGGACGGCTGTGGAGCGGCTCGCGCTGACCGGGGTCGCGCATGCACGCGAACCACTGTCTCCAAAACCAACATCCCGATCTCGCCGCCTGATTATCCAGCCGCGAGCACCGGCCACTTCGCGCCGCTGCTAGTTCGACTGCTTACCGTGCGCCCGTGCTTCGCTGAACGCCCTGTCGAACGCGAGTTCACCGACGAGAATCTCGTCGACCGTCACCTCTGTCGGACGGCGCTGCACCGCGCAAATTCGCGGAAGCTGCCGAAAATTCTATCATATATTTGGCACAGTCCAGCATGAATGGACTGCGCCAAAGGACAAAATTACCCAATGAAATCAAAGGATGATGGTGCGGTCGAGAAGACTCGAACTTCCACGGCCTTTCGGCCACAACGACCTCAACGTTGCGCGTCTACCAGTTCCGCCACGACCGCACATCATGATGGTCCGGACGGGTCCGGCACCAGGTAGGAGCGGGCGCCTAGCAAAGCTTTTGGGGCGATGCAAGCGAGCTTCGCTGCATTTATTTTTGCAGGTGCGAACAAACGGCTCCTAGCGCCGCCGCCCTTGTCACGAAACCGACTCTAAAGAGTCACTCAAATGTCACGGCTCTGGCGTCAGACCGTCATCGAATCACCCTAGTGGCGTCGTCACCGGGGGCGAGTTCATCGTATCTCTTCTCGTTCGCCGGTGATTTTTCATCAGGGGCGCTCGCGGGCGCACACCGGGAACGGAGATTTTCATGGCGGCTTTCGCGCGCATTCGTATGGTCATGCTTTCGGGCGTGGCCTGTTCCATTCTTGCGGCCTGTGGTGCCGACGGCGTCGCGTCGCCGGGCGAAGGCGTGATCGTCATCCCCGCCCCGACGCCGACTCCGACGCCGACCCCCACGCCGACCCCGACCCCGACCCCGCCGGCGACCGTCACCCCCGCCGCGAACTGCCCCACCATCGGCGGCCCCGATCAGCTCACGAACCTCGGGACGATTTCGGGTCCGGGCGGCGAATGGCGCAACTGCGGTTTCCCGACGCGCTTCACCGCATCGACGGCGATCCCCAAGGTTGCCGGTGTCATCTACTCGCTTCCGGGCCGCGTCGATGTCGGCACCGACCAAGGCGCGACGAGCACGAACAATGTGGCGACGCTGACGATCGATCCGGGCGTGACCATCTTTGGCGCGACCGGCGTGTCCTTCCTCGTCGTCAACCGCGGCAACCGCATCGATGCGGTCGGCACCCCGACCCAGCCGATCATCTTCACCGGTCGCGGCAATGTCGTCGGCTCGGCGGGCGACCAGACCTCGCAGCTGTGGGGCGGCGTCGTGCTGCTCGGCCGCGCGCCGATCACCGACTGCCTCGCACCGGGTGCGACGCCCGGCACCGCGGCGTGCGAACGCGACACCGAAGGCACGTCGAACGCGCTCTACGGTGGCGCGCAGGTGGCCGATAACTCGGGCCGCATGTCCTATGTCCAGATTCGCTACTCGGGCTTCGTTCTGTCGTCGAACAGCGAGCTTCAGGGCCTGACGCCGTCGGGCGTCGGTTCGGGCACCCAGATCGACCATATCCAGATCCACAATAGCTCGGACGACGGCGCCGAGGTGTTCGGCGGTCGTGTGAACATGAAGCATCTGGTTGTTACCGGCGCTGAGGATGATGGTCTCGATACCGACGTTGGTTATCAGGGCAATATCCAATATGTGATCGGCGTCCAGCGCGCAGGCGGTGCGGTCGGCGACTCGATGATGGAAATCGATTCGGACGGCAATGAGGAAACGACGCCGCGCCAGCGCGTTGCGCTCTCCAACTTCACCTATATCCAGCGCAACAACGCAGCGGGTAACAGTGCGGCAATTCGCATCCGCGGTGGCGCCGACTATACCTTTGCGAACGGCCTGATCATTGCGCCCGGCATCAGTTGCCTGCGCATCGATAGCGCTACCACCAGCCGTCCGGCCAACCCTGCTCTCGACGATCAGGGACCGCCGAAGTTCTTCTCGATGTCGCTGCAGTGCAACGCCACGCCCTTCCGCGGGTCGAACGGCGTTACCAATGCTGAAGTTCAGGCTATCTTCGAGGCGGGGACGAACAACCGCTCGACCTTTACGCCCAGCCTGACGAACCTGTTCGTCAACGGTGCGACCGAAACGGCCTTCGCGCCGTTCGACGCCAAGACGATCGCGTCGTTCTTTGACACGACCGCCTATGTCGGCGCTGTCCGCGACGCCAACGACACCTGGTATCAGGGTTGGACCTGTAATTCGGCGACGGCGGACTTCGGCACGTCGAGCGGTAGCTGCAGCGCCATTCCGACGACCTGATCGCTCGCGATCCAAATGGGGAGCGGGCACGCCTACCGGGCTGGCCCGCTCCCTTCCTGCATATTCCTTGGGGAAATTCCATCATGACCAAGCGGCCGATTTACGCCAGCCTGCTCCTCCTCAGTTCCGCCCTTGTTGCCCCTGCGGCGCTTGCGCAGGATACTGGCGCGCCGGCACCCGACGCCCCGCCCGTCGCAACCGAAGCTCCCCTCACTGAAGAGACGGCGGCGCAGGATGACGAAGCGGACGTTTCTATCCCAGGCGGCGCCGATCAGGAAATCGTCGTCACGGGCCGCTTTACTCCCAACGTCGTTCGCGCGACCCCCGAAGTCGTCTCGGTGCTGTCGTCGGCCGACATCGCGCGCACCGGCGAAGGCGACATTGCGGGCTCGCTCCAGCGCGTCACCGGCCTTTCGGTCGTCGGCGGCGGCTTTGTGTATGTTCGCGGTCTCGGCGATCGTTACTCACTTGCGCTGCTCAACGGCTCGCCGCTGCCGAGCCCCGAGCCATTGAAGCGCGTCGTCCCGCTGGACATCTTCCCGTCGAACGTCATCGATTCGACGCTCGTTCAGAAAAGCTATTCGGCGAACTTCCCCGGCGAATTCGGCGGCGGCGTAATCAACCTGACAACCAAGGCCATTCCGCGTGAACCCTTTATCACGTTCAGCGGCGGGATCGGCTGGGACAGCGAGACGACGAACCAGCTCGGCTATACTTATTATGGCAGCGATACCGATGGCACCGGCTTCGACGACGGCAGCCGCGATGTCCCGTCGCTTCTGAAAGCAGCCTTCGCGAGCGGCAAGCCAATCCTCGAAGGCGCCGATTTTACGCAAGAGGATCTGGAATTTATCCAGATGGAGCTGGTCAACAGCGACACGACGTTGCTGCAACAGAATGACCATATCCCCATCAACTGGTCGGCAGGCATCACAGGCGGCACGATGATCCCGATTGCAGACGGCGAATTGGGTATCATCGCGACCGCCGGCATCAGCAACAAATGGCGTACGCGCGACACGTTGCAGCAGACGTCGCTGAACCAGGATCTGTCGGGCGATCCGCAGACGAGCTACAACCGCGTTATAACCGACAACCGCATCGTCGTTAACGCGCTCCTCGGCCTTGGGCTCGAGATTGGCGACCACAAGTTCCGCTGGACCAACCTCTACATTCGCGACACGCTTAAGCAGGCGCGGCTTGGACTTGGTACGGACCGGAACCAGTCCGAACGCGATATATTGAAGCAGGACACTGCTTGGTACGAACGTCAGCTGATCAACACACAATTCGTCGGCGAACTCCACTTTGACCGGCTTAAGGTCGACCTGCGTGGCGCCTATGCCAATTCGCAGCGCGAGGCGCCTTATGAGCGAGGGTTCACCTATGTCCGCACCAACCTGCCGGCTGAGCAGGATCCGACAGGCAATAAGTTCGTCAACGACCTCGGCGGCAATCGCGGCGACGCGACAATCGCCTTTTCTGACTTGAACGAGGATCTGTGGTCGGGCGGCGTTGACCTGTCGTACGAGTTGGCCCCCCAGATCACAGCAACGGTGGGTTACGCCTATACCGACACGCGCCGCACCGCGGTGCGGCGCGCCTTCCAGTTTCGCGGTTCGAATCTGCCAGTGGCGGTGACTCAGCTGCGTCCCGACTATCTGCTCTCCGATGCTTCGATCCAGCTCTATGACATCACGCTGGTCGAAACCTCGGCGCAGGACGGCACCGCAGCCTTTGATGCGGGACTTACGACCCACGCAGGATACGCCCAGCTCCAGGCCGAGATCGTCTCGGGCATGAACGTCAACGTCGGCGTGCGCTATGAAGATGGCAAGCAGACCGTCGTGCCGATCGACCTGTTTGGCACGGGCGGCAGCGCGATTGTGCAGACCAACCTCAAGAACGACTATTGGCTGCCGGCTGTCACGCTGACCTGGGAAGTAGCACCCGACATGCAGCTGCGCCTCAACGCATCGAACACGATCGCACGGCCGCAGTTCCGCGAGCTGATTGCGCAAATCTATCAGGATCCCGAATCGAACCGCCAGTTCCGCGGCAACCCGTCGCTGACCGACAGCGAGCTGTGGAACGCCGAACTGCGTTATGAATGGTATTTCGCCAAGGACCAGCGTTTCACCGTCGCCGGTTTCTTCAAGAAGATCGAGAACCCGATCGAAGCCTATACCTCGCTCAGCACCGATTCGGTGGCCAACACCAGCTTTGCCAACGCGCCCAAGGCGTTGCTTTATGGTGGTGAGGTCGAGGTGCAGAAATATTTCGCGCTCGACACATTGTCGGACTCGACTTTCTGGGCAAGTCGTCGCTTGGTGCTGATTGGCAACTATACCTACACTCAGTCGGAAATTCAGGTCGGCGCCGGTGACACCACGGTCATCAATGGCGTGACGCAGGATGCGAGCAACTTCTTCTTCGACGGTTCGCCGCTCACGGGCCAGTCGGACCATCTGGTGAACGTCCAGATCGGGCTCGAAGATCAGGACAATCTGTCGCAGCAGACCCTGCTTCTGACCTATGCCAGCCCGCGCGTCACCAGCCGCGGTCCGTCGGGCCAGCCCGATATTCGCGAAAAGCCGGGCATCTCGCTCGACTTCGTCGCGCGGCAAGGCGTTTCGCTGCTCGACAAGGAAATCGAGCTGAAGTTCGAGGCGCGTAATCTGACCGGTCGCAACTATGAGGAAGTGCAACAAGCGGGCGACAACCGCATCTTCCTCAACCGCTACAAGCTGGGCCGCACTTTCTCGCTCAGCGCATCACTCAAGTTCTGAACCTCAAAGCCCTCCCCGTCAGGGGAGGGTAGCGAGCCCTGGCAGCTTGCTGCCTGGTCGCAGCGGGTGGGTCCACCGGCCTTGCGTCATGTCGCAAACCCCCACCCCCGACCCCTCCCCTGATGGGGAGGGCTTTCTTGGCCACGTCTCCCACCCGACTCGCTCGCCTGTCAAAAAAATGTAATCTTCCGGTCAACTGATTGTCACCGTTCGCCCCTAGGCGATTCGCGAGACAGGTTTTTCAGTCGGGGGGACAGGGACATTTCATGGCGACGCTGATGTCCGGATCGGCCGTTCGGCTGCCGCGCGCGCTGCCATCGTGGCTGCGTGCCGGCAGGCGGTCACCGCGCGAGATCTGGCCGGTGCTGCTGGCCGGGCTGCTCGGCGCGTTGCTTATCTGGCAATGCGTCCGGCTGCTCTGGACGCTGCTCACGCCGATGTCGCCGCTGGGGGCTTGGCAGCCGCAGGCGGCGGTGATCGCATCGCCCGCCGAACGGCGCGCGCTCTTCACCAGTCTCGATCCCTTCTTCCGCACCAATGCTCAGGGCCCGGCGTCGACGACGGTCACCTCGGCCGGGCTGACGCTCTTCGGCATCAACCTGAACGAAGCGACGGGCGGCGGCTCGGCGATCATCGCGGGTGAGGACGGCATTCAGACCAGCTACGCGGTCGGCGACGAAATTGCGCCGGGATTGAAGCTCGCTGGCGTCGCCTTCGACCATGTGCTGCTCGATCGCGGCGGCGCACGCGAAAGCCTGTTTCTCGACCAGAGTGGCGAAGCGCCGGTCGCGAACCCCGCGACCCCGCTTTCGCAGCCGACGCCCGAGATCGGGGCTGCGTCGGGCGGCGCGTCGGCGAGCGGCGAAATGACCCCCGCTGCAATCAAGGCCGGTGTCGGCTTTGCGCCGCGCACCGAAGACGGCCGCGTTACCGGCATCGTCGTCCAGCCGCAGGGCGATGGTGCGGCGTTCCGCGCGGCGGGCCTGCGCCCCGGCGATGTGATCCGCTCGGTCGGCGGTCGCCCGATCGGTTCGGCGAGCGATGCCGCCGCGCTCGCCAATCAGCTTACGCCGGGTGCACGCATCGCACTTGAAGTCGAGCGCGGCGCTAGCGTCGTTCCCGTCGCCATTTTCCTCTCGAAACAATAGAGACCCATGCGCCTCAAATTATCCCTGATGCTCGCCGCCGCCTTGGTTTCTGCCACGCCGGGACCCGCGTTTGCGCAGTATACGCTCAACGTTCGCGATGCCGACATCCGCGCCTTCATCCAGGATGCGGCGCGGATCACCGGGCGCACCTTCGTCATCGACGGGCGTGTCAATGGCAAGGTCTCGGTCGTCACCGACCGGCCGCTGTCACGCAGCGAATATTTCGAGATTTTCCTTGCGACCCTGCGTTCGAACGGGCTCGTTGCGGTCCCCGGACCCAACGGCAGCTACCGCGTCCAGCCGATCGACGGCGCGGCCGCGCAGCCTGGCCGGATCGGCAGCAGCGGCGCGGCGCAGAACCAGTTCGTTACCGAAATCATCCGCCTGCGTCACATCGATGCGGTTTCGGCGGTCGAAACGCTGCGTCCGCTCGTCAGCGCGCAGGGCTCGCTGACCGCGAACCGCAATGCGAACAGTCTCGTCGTCGCCGATTTTGCCGACAATATCCGCCGCATCCGCGCGCTCGCGTCGAGCATCGACCGCGACAGCTCGACCAGCCAGATCGTTACGCTGAAAAATGCCGGCGCGCGCGAAATCGCGGCGGCGCTGCAGGCTTTGGTGCCGGCGGCGGGCGAGGGCGCGCAGAGACCCGTCGCGATCGTGCCGATCGACAGCAGCAACGCCATTGCATTGCGCGGCGACCAGGCGCTCGTCGCGCGCTTCGTCTCGATGGCGAATGACTTGGATGCGAAGGCGGCCGGCGGCACCGAGCTGCGCGTCTACTGGCTCGAACATGCCAATGCCGAAACCCTGCTGCCGACGCTGCAACAGCTCATCGGCGGCGGCAGCGACCCGGTGCAAAAGGCGGGCCTGTCGCCAGCGTCGACCTCGTCATCCGAAGGCGGCAGTGCGCCGGTCGCCGCCGCTGCTCCGACGCCGACCTCGACGGGTGGCGGCGGCACCGGCAGCATTTCGACCCGAGGGCCCGCGATCATCACGCGCTACGAAGGCGCGAACGCGATCATCGTTGCCGCCAACAGCGAAGTGCAGCGAATGCTTGGCGAATTGATCCGCCAGCTCGACAGCCGGCGGCAGCAAGTCTTGGTCGAGGCGATCGTCGTCGAAATCGGCGACGATGCCGCCAAACGCCTCGGCGTCCAATTCCTGCTCGGTGGCAAGAATATCCCGTTCGTCGCGACAAGCTATAGCAATGCCTCGCCGAACATCCTGACGCTCGGCGGGGCCTATGCCGCAAACCAGCTGTCGCAGCAGACGACGACGGTCAACGGCAACACGACGGTGACGCAGACGAACAGTTCGCTCGGCAACAGTCTGCAGGAAGCGGCCGCGGCGTCGCTCCTCACCGCGACCGGCGGTTTCGCGGGTTTTGCGGGCGACATCGGCAAGAACACGATCTTCGGCGCGATCATCAACGCGGTGAAATCGGACACGACATCGAACCTCCTCGCGACCCCGCACATCGTGACGCTCGACAATCAGGCGGCGAAATTCCTTGTCGGCCAGGATGTTCCGATCACGACCGGCGAACAGCTGGGCGACAATTTCGAAAACGCCTTCCGCACCGTCCAGCGCGAAGAGGTCGGGATCAAGCTGGAAGTAACGCCGCAGGTCAATGGCGCGGGCGAAGTGAAAATGTTCCTGCGTCAGGAAGTGTCGAGCGTCGCCGGCCCCGTGTCGTCGCGCAACAGCGATCTCATCCTTAACAAGCGTTCCTTCGAAACCGTGCTGACTGTCGATGACGGCGAAATCCTGGCGATCGGGGGCCTGCTCAACGACGATGAGCGCAAGACGATCGAGCGTATCCCGCTGCTCAGCGACATTCCGCTGCTCGGCGAATTGTTCAAATCGCGCAGCCGCACGCGCTCGAAAACCAATTTGATGGTCTTCATCCGCCCTACGATCCTGCGCAATCGCGAGGATAATGCCGCGCTCACCGCACGCCGCTATGGCTATATTCGCGACTTCCAGCTCCAGCGGAATCCCGATCAGGAACCAGCGATCGACACGCTGGTGCGCGATTATCTGGGCGCGGTTCCGCCGGTGCCGACCCCCGCGACCCCCGCCGACATCACCGTCGGGCCGGTCAACCTGCCCGAACTGCGCGGCCCTGACGGCAGTGTCACCACGACCGATGTCCCGCCCTCGATTTCACAGGCGCCCGCACCGCCAGCCGGAGACTATCCGTGACCGACATCGAACCGGCGGCGCCTTCCCCGGCGCCGGTAGATATTCCTTACGGCTTTGCCCGCACCCACGGCGTCGTGATCGCGCAAGGCGAAGGTGGGGCGTGGCTCGCGACGCTGCGGGAGGGCGCCGACCCCGCGGTGCTGATCGAGGTGAAGCGCTATCTTTCGCAGCCGCTGCGCGTCGCAACCGCGAGCGTCGCCGATTTCGACCGGCTGCTTTCCGATCATTATGCCGTCGATAGCTCGGCGGCGGCAATGGCAGGCTCGCTTGATGGCAGCGATATCGACTTCACCCTGCCGAGCGCCGAAGACCTCCTCGACAGCGCCGACGATGCGCCTGCGATCCGCCTGATCAACGCGATCATCGCCGAAGCGGTGCGGCAGGGCGTCAGTGATATCCATATCGAGCCCTATGAAAGCGGCCTTGTCGTGCGCATGCGCACCGACGGCGTGCTGCGCGAACATCTGCGCATGCCGCCGCACGTCGCCCCCGTCGTCGTCAGCCGCATCAAGGTGATGGCGCGCCTCGACATTGCCGAACGCCGGGTACCGCAGGATGGGCGCATCGGGCTGACGCTAGCGGGCAAAGCGGTCGACGTCCGCGTTTCGACGCTGCCCAGCCGCGCCGGTGAACGTGTCGTGATGCGTATCCTCGACAAGGATGCGGCAGGAATCGATTTCGACGTGCTCGGGCTTTCGGGTGCCGCCGATCAGATTTTGCGCGAGGCGCTCGCCGAACCCAATGGCATCATTCTCGTCACCGGACCGACCGGGTCGGGCAAAACGACGACGCTTTACGCGGCGCTCAAGCAATTGAACGACGGCCAGCGCAATATCCTGACGGTCGAGGATCCGGTTGAATATGCCGTCGACGGCGTCGGCCAGACGCAGGTCAACAGCAAGGTCGGGCTCGATTTCGCCGCGGGCCTCCGCGCGATCCTGCGCCAGGATCCCGACGTCGTAATGGTCGGCGAAATCCGCGACCGCGAAACCGCCGATATCGCGGTGCAGGCGTCGCTGACCGGTCACCTTGTGCTGTCGACCGTCCATACCAATGACGCGGTCGGCGCGATTACGCGCCTGAAAGATTTGAAGGTCGAACCTTTTCTGCTCGCCTCGACGCTCCGCGCGGTGATTGCGCAGCGGCTCGTCCGCAAGCTCTGCGATCACTGCCGCGAACCCGTTCAGGCCGACAACAGTGTCGCGGCGATCCTGGGCCTCGACATCGGCACCGTGATCTGGCGCCCCAAGGGCTGCGACCATTGCAGCGGCACCGGCTATAAGGGCCGTATCGGGGTGTTCGAGGCGATCAAGGTCGACGAGACCGTCCGCCGCTATATCTACAATGGCGGCGACGAGGCGATGATCACGCGCCATGCCTTCCTGAAATCGCCCACGCTGGCGTCGGCGGCACGGACGATGGTCGCGAAGGGGCTGACGACCGCCGAGGAGGCGATCCGCATCGCGCGGCGCGAGGAAATCGATGCCTGATTATCGCTATGTGGCGATCGATCCGCAGGGCCGCGAGCGCAAGGGGCGACTGACCGCCGCCAACGACGATGCGGCGCGCGCCGATCTCATTCGCCGCAAGTTCCATATCGTCGCGGTCGAGGCAGCGGGCGCAAAGCCCGCTAGCCGGTCGTTGATTGCCTTTCGCAAGAATAAATTGGCCAGCAAGGAGCTCGCTCTGTTCACACGTCAGCTCGCGACGCTGGCCGAGGTCGCGCCTCTCGAAGAGGCGCTGCGAACGCTGACGCGCCAGAGCGAGGCGGAAAGCGCGCGCACCGTCATCGGCGACGTCCACGCCGGCTTGCTTGAAGGCCGCCGCCTCGCCGACGCGATGGCGCGCCAGCCGGGCAGCTTCCCACCACTGTACCGCGCGATGGTCGCGGCGGGCGAAACGACGGGCAGCCTGACGACCATTCTCGCACGCCTCGCCGATTTGCTCGAACGGCAGGCCGAAGTGCGCGGCAAGCTGATCGCCGCACTCGCTTACCCCATCGTGCTCGCGATCGTCGCGATCGGCGTCGTTGCGGCACTGATGATCTTCGTCGTCCCGCGCGTCGTCGAGCAATTCACCGACGTCGGCCAGCAACTGCCCTTCCTGACCCGCGCGGTGATCGCCATCTCCAGCTTCGCCGCGAACTGGTGGTGGCTGATCGCGTTGCTGATTGCTGCCGCGAGCTTCGGCTGGGTCACCGCGATGCGCCGGCCCGCATTCAAGGCCCGCGTCGATGCGCGCCTGCTCCGCCTGCCGCTCTTCGGCCGTCTGCTCCGCGACCTTTACGCGGCGCGCTTTGCGCGCACCTTGTCGACGATGGTATCGAGCCGCCTGCCGCTCGTCGAAGGCTTGCGGCTGACGCTGCCGACGATCCGCAACGCCGCGCTGGCTGGTGCAACGGCGACGATCGTCGATCAGGTGCGTGCGGGTGGCGGCCTTTCCACCGCGCTTCGCGACTCCGGAGTCTTCCCGCCATTGCTCGTCTATATGACCGCAAGCGGTGAAAGTGCGGGGCGGCTCGAACAGATGCTCGAGCGTGCCGCCGATTATCTCGAACGCGAATTCGACCGCTTTACGGCCGCGTCGATGGCGCTTCTCGAACCTGTCATAATTGTCGTTATGGGGTCGTGCGTGGCCCTTATTATCCTCGCCATTCTGCTTCCGATCCTCCAGTTGCAGAACCTAGCCGGACTATGAAAATGTCGCTGATGAAGCTAATCTTTCGCCTGATGCTCGATACCTCCTATTCCCATCGGCCCCGACTAACGGCCCAGCGCCGCAAGGCGGACGAGCGCGGCTTCACGCTGACCGAGCTGATGGTCGTGATCTTCATCATCGGGCTGCTCGCGACCGTGGTGATGATCAACGTGCTGCCCAGTCAGGACCGCGCGATGGTTACCAAGGCCAGAGCGGATATTGCGACCCTCGAAAACGCGCTCGAGCAATACCGGCTCGACAATCTGACCTATCCGGCGTCGACCGACGGGTTGAACGCGCTGACTGTCGCGCCGCCGGCGCTGGCGCAGCCCGAACGCTATCGCCGCGGTGGCTATATCAAGAAGCTGCCCGCCGATCCGTGGGGCCGCCCTTATAATTATCAGGCGCCGGGGCCGAACGGCAAGGCGTTCGACGTCTGGTCGCTCGGCGCCGACGGCGCCCCCGGCGGGACCGACGACAATGCGGATATTCGCAGCGACAGCTAATAAATAGGGACAGTCCCTATTTAATTGAGGACGGACCGATCGAACAGTCGCCAACCTTGGGATTAAATAGGGACTGTCCCTATTTATTGGCGCGGCGGCGCCCGGGCGATCGCGGTTTCACGCTCGTCGAACTGATGGTCGTGCTTGCGATCATGGCGCTCGCCGCGACCGCGGTCGTGCTCACCATTCCCGGAGAGGAGCGGAGCGTGCGCAGCGAAGCCGACCGGGTCGCCGCGCGGCTCGCAGCTGCGCGCGATATCGCGGTGATCGAGGGGCGCAGCGTCGCGGTCAATTTTGCGCCGTCAGGCTATGGCTTCGAACGCCGGATTTCGGGCGAATGGCAGCCGCTGCCCGGCCGTGCCTTCGAACAGCGAAACTGGCCCGGCGAAGTCCGCTTTACGTCAGGAAATGGCCAAGGCGCAGCGCGCATCCTGTTCGACCGCGTCGGTATCAGCCCGACACCGCAGGCGGTCGTGCTGACGGGAGGAGATGCGCGCGAAATCATACGCGTCTCGGCGACCGGAGAGGTCAGCCGTGGGCCCTGATCGCGCCAAAGATCGCGAAAGCGGTTTCACGCTGCTCGAAATGCTGGTGGCTTTGAGCGTCATCAGCATCGCCGCGCTCGCGCTCATCCGTCTCGACGCCTATGCGGTGCGCACCGCAGGCGATCTTGACGAAAGCACGATGGCGGGCATCGTCGCGCAGAACCGCGCGGTCGAACTCTGGACCGATCCGGCGCCGCCGACGATCGGCAACAGCGCGGTTGGCGTCGCCAACGCCGGGCGCAACTGGCGGGTCGAGCAGCGCGTTAGCAAGACCGCCGACGACGCCTTGCTGCGCATCGACCTGCTCGTCCGTCCCGAAAGCGGGCGCGGACAGGCGGCGTTGACGATTATCCGGCCGTCACAATGAGGGACGAGCGCGGTTTCACCCTTGTCGAGATGCTCGTGGCCCTCTCCATCTTCGCGGCGATCGCGGCGATGGGCGTCGGTCTGCTGCGCAGCAGTATCGATACGCAGGACGCCGTGCAGGGACGGTTGAAAGCGATGGGCGGGGTCAATCGTTTGCGCGCGGTGATGGCGAATGATCTGGCGCAGGCGGTCCAGCGTTCGACGCGCGGCCCGGCGGGGGAGGCGGTTCCGGCTTTCATCGGATCGTCGACCGGCTTTGCCTTCGTCCATGGCGGCGCGGCTTCGGCGGGCGGCAGCCCGCGGCCCGCCATCGAACGCGTTGCTTATGCGCTTGTCGGCGGTGAATGGCGCCGCGCGACCCAGCCGATGCTCGACGGCACCGCGTTGGGAGAAGGAGACCGGCTGATCGCCGACGTCGCCGGCGTGGCGGTGCGATACCGTGACGAACGGGGCAATTGGGGTGAGGTGTGGAGTTCGGAGCCTGGCGACCGACTGCCGCGCGCGGTCGAGGTGCGGTTGTCGCGCGCCGGGCGCGAGGCACTGACGATGCTGTTTCTGACTGCGCCGACCCTGCCGCCGCCGCCCGTCACGGGGGCGCCCGCGCCATGAGGGCCGGCGCGAAAGACGAACAAGGCGCGGCGCTGCTCACCGTGTTGCTGCTCGTCGCGGTGATGGCGGTGATCGCGGCGACCGCGCTCGACCGGCTGACGCTCGCGACGCGCATCGCGGGCAGCGCGGCGACGGTCGATCAGGGCCGTGCTTACGCCTTTGCCGCCGAACAGATCGCGCTGCGCCGCGTCGCCGACCTTGTCGGGCGCGACCCCGCAAAACTGACGCTCGCGGGCAATTGGCTCGGACGCGATTTCACGCTGCCTCTGCCGGGCGGCCAAGGGGTTGCGAAGCTGACGGACGCCAATAATTGCTTCAACCTCAACAGCCTGGTTGCCGAGACGGTGCCGGGGCGGTTCAGCCAGCGATCGGGGTCGATGCGGCAGTTCGGCGAACTGATGACCTTGCTGGGGATCGATCCGGGGCAGGCACAGGCAATCGCGGGTGCCGCCGCCGACTGGATCGACAGCGACAGCAACGAAGGCCCGCTCGGCGCCGAAGACAATGCCTATCGCGGGATGCAGGGCGCCTATCTGCCCGCCAATCGCAAGATGGCCGATGTCAGCGAACTCCGCGCGGTACGCGGCGTGACACCCAAAATCTATGCGCGATTGAAGCCTTGGATTTGCGTACTGCCGGTGACTGATCCGGTGAAGCTCAACGTCAATACGCTCGCGGCGGAACAGGCGCCGCTGATCGCGATGTTGCTGCCCGGTGAAATCGGTGTCGCCAAAGCGCGGGCGGCGCTGGCGGCGCGCCCCGCTGGCGGCTATGGCAGCAGCGTGCGATTCTGGGAGGCGGGTCCGTTTGAAGGACGCAAACCGCAGGATGATGTCGCCGAGCAGGCGGGCGTGAACAGCCGTTGGCTCACGCTGACGACGAATGTGACGATGGGGGACGGTTTCTTGACCGCAGTTTCGCTGATCGATGCCAATGGTGGGGCGCCCTCAGCCGGCATCACGCCGCCGACGATCGTGCGCCGCGATTGGGGCGAAAGCGACTGATATGTCACGAACGCTGGTTCTCTGGCTGCCCCCCGTGGCGGCGCTTGGCGAAGGCGATGGTTCCGACGTCGCATGGCTGCGCGTCGACGACGGCGTGATCGTCGATAGTGGGCAGGACGATGGCTGGGTCGGTGCGTGGGAAAAGCCCCGCGACGATAGCCGCGACGACCAGTTGATCGCGTTGGCGCCCGCCGTCGACGTCCCGCTACGCTGGCTTCATTACCCCGACGCGGCGCCCGCACAGGCGGCCGCCGCAGCCCGGATTGACGCATTGAAGAACAGCCTGGGCGATGCCGCGGCGCTTCACATCGTTGCGGGGCAACCAGCGGGAGAGGGGCAGGCAGTCGCGGTTGCGGTGACCACCCATGCCGCGATGACGGCCTGGACCGACTGGCTGAAGGCGCGCGATCTGGCCCCGGGGGCGATTATTCCCGCCGCGGTGGCGGTGCCGCCGCCCGAGCCCGATACGCTGTGGATGGCGGAGGTCGGGAGCGAGCGGATCGTTCGCACTGCGACCCAGGCCTATGTCTCCGACCCCGAACTCGATCCGCTGATCGCAGGCGGGCACGCCGCGCTGCCGCTCGACGCCGACCGGATGCGCGAGGCCCTGCTGTTGACGCTCGCCGCGCCGCCGCTCGACCTGCTCAGCGGTGGGTGGAAGCCCAAGCGCCGCTGGTCGGTCGATCCGGCGATGCTGCGGCTGGCGAAGCGCCTCGCCATCGCGCTTGTTGCCGTCAGCTTGCTTATCCCTGTCATTTATGCGGTGCGCCTGTCGTCCGACACCGGCCGCGCCGATGACGCGGTCGTCGCGATGGCGAAGAAGGCCGGGGTGACCGCGCCCGATGCGACCGCGGCCGAAGCCGAACTCGACCGCCGCCTTGCCGCAGCCGGCGGCGGACCGCTCGCTTTCTCGGTCCCGGCATCGGCGCTTTACGATGCGATGGGCGATGCGCCGGGCGTGACGCTGAGGACGCTGTCGCACCGGACCGACGGCACGCTGACCACGACGCTCGCGGCGCCGCGCGTCGAGGATATCAATCAGGTGCTGCTCGCACTGCAGGCGCGGGGTTATCGCATCACCGCGCAGCCGATGGCGGGCAGCGACGGGCAACAAATGGCCAATATCACGATCCGGGCGGTACCATGACCGAGCGACTGCAAAACTGGTGGATCGCTTTATCGCCGCGCGAACGCTGGCTCGTCGGCATCGCCGGCGCGCTGGCGCTCGGCGTCATCCTGTGGGGCATCGGCCGTCCCATGGTCGCGGCGTTTGTCGACATCGAAAGCCAGCATCGCGCTGCGGTCGAACGCGAGGGCCGCGTGTCGGCGAAAGTGCAATTGCTCGCGCAGCGGCCGGTCAAATCGGTTGCCGCGGCGGTCGATGCCGCCCAGATCGATCAATATCTGGCGCAATCGGCGGGCGAGATCGGGCTGACGCTCGACCGCAATGAGGCGCGCGGCGAAGGGCAGGCGACGATCGCGATCGCCACCGCGCGCGCGACGGTGCTGACCGACTGGCTGGCGTCGCTCGAAGGACAGGGCTTTGTCATTGACCAGCTGACGATCACCCCTGCCGCCGACGGCACCGTCGGCCTGACGGCCGAGCTTCGGAAGGGCGGGCAATGAGTGTGCGCGGACGCTGGGGGCTCGCGGGGCTTTTGCTCGCGCTGATCCTGATCATCGCGACCTTCCCGATGCGGCTTGCGCTGGGGCTTTCGGGCGCAACCGATGCCGGCATCACCGCGCGCGAGGTGCGCGGATCGATATGGTCGGGCGAGCTCGTGGACGCGCGTCTCGGGGTATTGCCGCTCGGCACGGTGCGCGCCAGCCTGTCACCGCTCGCGCTGCTCGGTGGCGGCGTCGAGCTTGCCTTTTCACGCGCGGACGCACGGCTTGGCGCGCTCGCGGGCCGCCTGCATGGCAGCAGTCCGCGCGGCGTGTCGGATGTCAGTGGCACGGCGACGATGTCGGGCGGGTTCGGCATGATCCCCGTCGATACGATCCGCTTCGAAGGCGCCACGATACGCTTCGATGATGCGGGCAAATGCGCCGCGGCGAGCGGGCGTATCCAGCTCGCGGTCTCTGCTCCCATCGCGGGACTCGACCTTTCGCAGGGGCTGTCCGGACCGCTGGCGTGTGCAAAAGGACGCGCACAGGCGGCACTCGCCAGCCAGTCGGGCATGGAGCGGCTGACCTTGTCGTTCGATGGCAGCGGCGCTTATCGCGCGCAATTCGCGATCAATGTCGACCGCGATCCGGCGATGGCGGGTGCGCTCGCCGCGCTGGGGTTCAAGGCCGGACCCACTGGTTTCGTGCTGGTGACCTCGGGCCGTTTCTGACGTGACGATCCTAGATGCCTTGCCCTTCGGCACGGGCGTCGTCCTCGCCGCGTTGATCGGGCTGGTCCTGGGCAGCTTCATCGCGACGCTGGTGCTGCGCTGGCCCGCGGGGCGTTCGATGCTGGGGCGGTCGCAATGCGACGGCTGCGGGCGACCGCTTGGCGCTTTCGATCTGGTCCCATTGCTGTCGACGCTCGCCTCGCGCGGGCGTTGCCGGACATGCAACGCCGCGATCGACCCTTTTCACTGGCGCGTCGAGCTGGGATCGGCGCTGATCGGTGCTGCGGCGCTTGCGCTGATGCCCGGCACGGCGGGCTGGCTCTGGGCCTTGTTCGGCTGGCTGCTGCTGCCGCTCGCGTTGCTCGATGCGCGCCATTTCTGGCTCCCCGACCGCCTCAACCTGCCGCTTGGAATTGTCGGCCTGCTGGTCGCCGGCCCGATGCTGGAAACATCATTGATCGATCGCTGGATCGGCGCGGTCGTGTGTGGCCTGACGCTTGCCGCCATCGCCGAATTCTATCGCCGGATACGGCTGAAGGACGCGATGGGTGGCGGCGATCCCAAGCTGGTCGCGGCGATCGGCGCATGGCTCGGGTGGCAGGCGCTGCCGCTGATGCTGCTCCTCGCCAGCCTGGGCGGGATCGTCTGGGCGCTGATCGTCCACCAAAAAGGGGACCAGCCGCTCGCTGAGCGACGGGTCCCCTTCGGTGTCTTCGCCTGCGCCGCCGCCTTCGCGACGGTGCCGCTGTGGCCGCTTATTGCCCGATGACTACGGTCACGGCGCGGCGGTTCTTGGCATAGGCTTCCTCGGTCGAACCGATTTCGGCCGGGCGTTCCTTGCCATAGCTGATGACGCTGATCCGCGACGGATCGACGCCAAGCGACGCGAGATAATTTTTCGCCGCGTTGGCGCGGCGTTCGCCGAGTGCGATATTATAGTCGCGGGTGCCGCGTTCGTCGGCATGGCCTTCGAGGGTGACGCGCACTGCGGGGTTGCGCTGCAACCACTGCGATTGGGTCTGCAACGTCGCCTGATCCTGTGCGTCGACATTATACTGGTCATAGTCAAAGAAAACGCGGTCGCCCATGGCGCCAACGCTGGCGAGGAAGTCTTCCTGTGAGCCGGGGACCACGCCGGTGCCGGTGTCGGTGCCCGTATCGGTGCCGGTGCCTTCGGGGGCGGGGGGAAGCGTGTCAGGGGCCTTTTTCGCGCAGGCGCCAACAGCAAGCATGGTGATCGCCGCGATCATCGCGGTGCTTTTGCGTATCGTCATGTCTCTGTCCTCTTGTTGTTGAAAATCATTCGTGCGGCCGAATTGGCCCGATCAGGACGCGCGATATGGGAACCCCATCGCGCCGTTTTGGTTCCGGTTTGCCTCACGGAAGTACCGGACCCCAGCTGGGATCCGATCCATCTTGCGGGGTTGGCAGGCGGCGCAAGTTCACGCCGGTCAGGTCGACCTGCCACAGGCTCGACTTGCCTTCGCGGCCCGGAGTGGTCCGGAAAAACTGAATGACGCGTCCATTCGGCGACCAGGTCGGCGCCTCGTCCTGCCAGCTGTTGGTCAGCATCCGCGCACCCCCGCCCGACGGGGTCATGACGCCGATGCGAAACTCGCCGCCGCCCATACGGGTAAAGGCGATCAGGTCGCCGCGCGGCGACCATTCGGGGGTCGCGGCGCGCCCGCCGCCAAAGCTGATCCGCTGCTGGTTCGATCCGTCGATGTTCATCGTATAGATTTGCTGGCCGCCCGAACGGTCGCTTTCGAACACGATCTTCTTGCCGTCGGGCGAGAAGCTGCCCCCGACATCGATGCCCGGGGTGTTGGTCAGCCGCACCGGGGTGCCGCCATTGGCCGAGATGCGATAGATGTCAGTGTTGCCGTTGACAGCCATCGAATAGAGGATCTGCGTGCCGTCGGGCGACCAGCGCGGCGCGAAGGTCGCGTTCGAGCTTTCGGTCACCAGTTTCTGCGAGCCCGCGGCGACGTCATAGATGAAGACGCGGACGCGGTTGTTCAGATAGGAGACGTAGACGATCTTCTTGTAATCGGGCGAGAAGCGCGGGCTGATCGCGAGCGCCTGGCCGTTGGTGATGAAGCGGTGATTGCCGCCGTCGCTGTCCATGATCGCGAGCCGCTTGATGCGGTTCCCCTTGGGGCCGCTCTCGGCAATATAGGCGACGCGGCTGTCGAAGAAGGGCGCCTCGCCCGACAGGCGCGAATAGATGGCGTCGGCGCATTTATGTGCGGCGCGGCGCCAGTCGCCGGGCTGGATTTCGAATCCCTTGCGGACAAGCTCGCTGCCGAGCGCGGTGTCGTAGAGATAACAGCCGACGACGAGGCTGCCATTCGATCCGGCATCGACAAAACCGTGAACCACGTTTTCGGCGTTGCGCGCCTGCCATTCGGCAAAGCGCGGCGCCTGCACTTCGGCGCGGCTGATCGTGGGAATGCCGCTCGGTCCCATCGGATCGTAAAGGCCGCTGCGCTCAAGGTCGGCGGCGATGACTTCGGCGATCTGGCGGCCAAGGCTGTCGGTGCGCAGCCCGGCGACGTTTTGGACCGAGGCGGTCGCCAGCGCAGGGATCGCGATAATGGTACGGTCCTGCGACAGCGTGCCCTCGATCGTCTCGCGCGGTTCGGTCTGGGTGACAGCTGGGGGCGTCGGGGCGGTCTGCGCGAGCACCGGGGCGGTGGTCAGCAGCAGGGCGAGCGAGAAGCTGATCGGACGGAGGAACATTTCTCTTACCTCTTGATGAAATCGAGCGTGTAATTCTGCCAGAAGCTGTAATTTTCTTCGGGCAGGTCGAAGGGTGCGGCGAGTTCGACGGCGCGTTTGGCGCATTCCTGGTGGCGCTGGATCTGGAATTTGTTGCTGTCGTTTTCGCCCGACGTCGCGACGCTGGTGAAACCTGCGAGCGCGCCCGACTGGGTCAGGCGGAATTTCACGACGGTCTTGAGCTGATCGACGTCGACGCCCGAAATGCGGCAGCCGTTCCAGCGCGGCGCAACCGCCGACTTGATGCTGACGTCGATCGAACGGCGGACTTCGGCGGCCGTGGCCGCGGCGGGTGCGCCCTTGCTTGCGGGCGATTTGGGCTGCGATTTCGAAAGCCCCTCGGCGATGCCGTCGAGGCGCCCGGTGGGGCGGGCGGGGCGGTTCTTCGCGGGCGGCGCTTTAGGTGCAGCTTTGGGCTGCGCCTTTTGCGCGGCCGGAGGTTGCTTCTGCGGTGCCACCTTGGGCTTCGCGACCTGTTTCGGCGTCGGCGCGGGGGTCGGACGAACGACGGGTTCCGGTAGCGGCGGCGCGGGCACCGGCTCGGGCGCCGAGATGTCGGTCATATCCTCTTCGCCCAGCCGTGCGGCGGGCGGCGTCTCGCTGATCACCGGCGCCGTCGATTGCACCGCGGTTTCGGCGATCAGGTCGACCTCCATCGGCGGGTTGTCGAACCGGCGGTCACCGGCCGTCCACTGGACCGAGAGCAGAGCGATGATCAGGACATGCGCGGCCACCGCGATGGCGATGCCGCGTCCTTCATTCCCCCTCACTGCCCGTTGTTCGGCCATCGTCTTAGCCTATTGCCCCGTTTCTGAACCGTCGGTGACCGCCGCTTCGGCGGCCGGTTCGGCGTTGGCACCCGTCGTCACCAGCGAAATGCGCGTCAGCCCGGCGCGATTGAGTTCGCCCATCACGCGCATCACCCGGCCATAATCGAGTCCCTTGTCGGCGCGCAGCATGATCTGGCGCGGCTTGTCTTCGCCTTGCCGCTCACGCGCGATGGCGTCGAGGCGGGCGGGAAGCTCGGCCTCGGGGACGACCTCTTCGCCGATATAGAGCGTGTCGTCGGCATTGATCGACAGCTGCACCGGCTCCTGCTCCTCGGTCTCGACCGGCTTGGCGCGGCTTTCGGGCAGGTCGATCGGCACCGCGGAGGCGAGCAGCGGCGCGGTAATCATGAAGATGATCAGCAGCACTAGCATCACGTCGACGAGCGGCGTGACGTTGATGTCGGCCATCGGTGCGCGGCGATGGCCGCGGCCGCGCCGCCCGCCGATGCCGCCGGAAGGACCGGTCATCGCCATCAGGCTTCGACCTCAAGCTCGCGGCTGAACGTCGCGTGCAGTCCGTCGGCGAAGCGGCCGAGCCGCGATTCGAGCCGGTTCAGCCGCTGCGAGAAAGCGTTGTAGGCGATGACTGCGGGAATGGCGGCGAACAGGCCGATCGCGGTGGCGAACAAGGCTTCGGCGATGCCGGGCGCCACGACGGCGAGGCTGCTGTTATTGCTCGCCGCAATCGCGGTGAAGCTGCGCATGATGCCCCAAACGGTGCCGAACAGGCCGACGAACGGCGCCACCGCGCCGATGGTGGCCAACGTGCCGATCTTTTCGGCGAGGCGGTCGACTTCGCCCGCAACCGCGCTGTTCATCGCGATGCCCAGGCGTTCGCGCGTTCCGTCGCGGTCGACATTTTTCGTCTTGGTCGAACGGCGCCACTCGCTGATGCCGGCGCCGAGCACCTTGGCGCTCGGCAATTCCTCGCTGCCATTTTTGTCGAAGAATTTGTCGATATTGTCGGCGCGCCAGAAATCGCGCTCGAAGCGTTCGGACGCGCTCATCAACTTGCTGACGCTGCGCCCATGGGTGAAGATCACCGCCCAGACATAGATCGAGGCCAGCAGCAGCCCGATCATCACCGCCTTCACGATGATGTCGGCCTGCAGGAACAGTGCGACGGGGGACAAGGTCGCCGCGTCGGCGGCCAGCGAGATATTGTCTAGCAAGGGAATTTCTCTCCATTCATGATGGCGGTAAAGCGGTCGGCCCAGCCCGCGGGCTGGCGGCGCGGCCGACCCTCGGGCGACAGGAAGGCGGCGGTGACGTGCCCGTCAGTGAGTGTCTCGCCGGTTAACGTGTCAGTTCCGCGAAGGATGCGCTGCGCGATGATCACGCTGGCGCCGCGCACCGCTTCGACGGTGCTGACGACAAGCAGGTCGTCGTCGAGCTTTGCGGGGCGGCGGTATTTGATCGTCAGGTCGGTGACCGCCCAGCTGCCGTCGCCGGCGTCCATCGCGGCGCGCTGGTCGATCCCCGCGATGAGCAGCATGTCCGACCGCGCGCGTTCCATATAGCGCAGGTAATTGGCGTGATAGACGATGCCCGACAGGTCGGTGTCCTCGAAATAGACGCGCGCCCGGAAATGATGTTCGGCCCCGACAAAGGCGCCGGGGATGAAGGGGGGCGGGGCGTTTACCATTATCCCAACCGATAGCGGGCCTTCGACTCGTCGCAAAGCCCTAACCAACGGCTCGTCGCAGATCGGTGCCGGTTGGTGGAAGGAATTGGCGGATTTCCAAAGCATTTTCCAGAAGGGAACGGCTATTTGCCGTTGTCGAATAACCCGTCCTGCGATCCGGCGGGCGGATTGAGCCCGAGGTGCTTCCACGCGCTCGCGTTGAGCATGCGGCCGCGCGCGGTGCGCGCGATCAGCCCGACCTGCAGCAGATAGGGTTCGATCACATCTTCGATCGTGTCGCGCGGTTCGGACAGCCCTGCCGCCATCGTCTCGACCCCGACCGGCCCGCCGCGATAGATATCGGCGATCATCGTCAGGTAACGGCGGTCCATCGCGTCAAGCCCGAGCGCGTCGACCTCGAGCCGGTTGAGCGCGGCATCGGCCGCCTTCGCATCGACGATCTGATGCCCCGCAACGGTCGCAAAGTCGCGCACGCGGCGCAGCAGCCGTCCGGCAATGCGCGGCGTGCCGCGCGAGCGTTTCGCGATTTCGAGCGCGCCGTCGGACGCGATCGGCAGCGCGAGCAGGCGAGCGGCCCGCGTGATGACTTGCTCCAACTCGCCATGCGTATAGAAATTGAGCCGCACCGGAATACCAAAGCGGTCGCGCAGCGGCGTCGTGAGCAAACCCTGCCGCGTCGTCGCGCCGACCAGCGTGAATTTCGGCAGGTCGATGCGGACGCTACGCGCCGACGGCCCTTCGCCGATCATGATGTCGAGCGCGCGGTCCTCCATCGCCGGATACAGGATTTCCTCGACTGCGGGCGACAGGCGGTGAATCTCGTCGATGAACAGCACATCGCCATCCTCGAGATTGGTAAGCAATGCGGCGAGGTCGCCCGCCTTCGCGATCACCGGGCCGCTCGTCGACCGGAACCCGACGCCAAGCTCACGCGCAACGATCTGCGCCAGCGTCGTCTTGCCAAGCCCCGGCGGGCCATAGAAGAGCACATGGTCCAGCGCATCCGCTCGGGCCTTCGCCGCCTCGATGAAGATCCGCAAATTCTCGCGCGCCGCCGCCTGCCCGACGAATTCGGCGAGCGTCTTGGGCCGCAGCGCGGCGTCGGCATCCTCGGGGGTGCGGATGGGGGTGGTGAGGCCGGCGGGTTCAGTCATAATGCTCTATTGCATCGCCGATGATCGAAACCCAAGGCTCCTTGCGGTCTTCGTAAACCGAATAGTCGGGCACGAAGCCGTGTCCGGGCTCAAAATTGCCGAGCGGTATTGCATAGGCGTCATGATAGGGCCGCGCTCTGTACCAGACGCCCGCGCCGCAGGTTGGGCAGAAGAAAAAGTCGGCGGTGTTGCCGCTCTCGCCGGTATATTGCCACATCTTCGCCTCGCCCTCGATGCGGACCTGCTCGGCGGGGAAGCGAACCTGCGCGGCAAAGGCGCTGCCGCTGCGCGCCTTGCACTCGCGGCAATGGCAGACCGAAATGCGGATCGGCTCGCCGGTGCAGGCAATGCGGACCTGCCCGCAGCGGCAGGATGCGTTGCGGGTGCGGTCGGTCACCTGGCCGCTTTCTTGAGCGCCACGCGGACCAACGCATCCAGCCCGGCGCCCGCGCCCAGTTCCTCGCTCGCCGCCGCAACCGCGGCGCTCGCCTCACCCGGCTTGAAGCCGAGGCCGGTGAGGGCGGTGACGGCGTCGGCGAGGGGGCCGGGGGTGGCGGACACATAGGCCGCGCCGCTGCCCGATATGCCGCCCAGCGCGCCCGCCATGTCCTTCAATTCATGCGTGATCCGCTGCGCCAGTTTCGGGCCGACGCCGTTCGCGCGCGCGATCATCGCGCTGTCGGCGCTGGCGAGCGCGCGTTGCAGGTCGGCGATTTCGAGCGCCGAGAGGATCGCGAGCGCGACCTTGGCGCCGACGCCCTGGACGCTGGTGAGCAGGCGGAACCAGTCGCGCTCCTCGGCCTTGGCAAAGCCGAGAAGGCGAAGGAAATCCTCGCCGACGAGCATTTCGGTGTGGATGGTGACGTCGCCGCCAGCAGGACCGAGCGCGTCGAGAGTGCGCGCCGATGCCTCGACCAGATAACCGACGCCGCCGACGTCGATCACCGCATGGCCTGCTCCGCTGCTGTCGAGCCGTCCGGTGAGTTTTGCGATCATGCTCGTGCCTAACGCGGGGAGAACGAAAAGGGAATCAATTTCCCGTCTTCGGGATGCCGGAGTTGATCGGGCATCCAAGGCAGCGGCCGTTACATGGACCCCGGATCAAGTCCGGGGTGACGAGGTTCTAGTATCGCGGCCGATGATTCGCATGGCAGATTGCGACCGCCAGCGCATCCGCCGCATCCGGCCCCACGACCTTCGCACCGGGCAGCAGCACGCGCAGCATCGCCTGAACCTGTTCCTTCGCCGCGCCGCCGGTGCCGACAATCGCTTTCTTGACGAGGCGCGGCGCATATTCGGCGACCGTCAGTCCGCCGCGTGCGCAGCCGAGCAGCACGACGCCGCGCGCGTGCGCAAGCTTCAGCGTCGATTGCGGATTGTCGTTGACGAAGATTTCTTCAACCGCGGCGCATGCCGGCGCATGGTCGGCGATCACAGCGGCGAGCACCGTGTCGAGATGCGCAAGCCGATCGGGCAGCGGCGCCTTGGCGTCGGTCTTCACCTGCCCGTTGGCGACATGGCTGATCCGGCTGCCCTCGACGCGAATGACGCCCCAGCCGGTGCAGCTGAGCGAGGGGTCGAGGCCGAGGATGATCATCAAATTCCGTTCGTGTCGAGCCCTTTGGGCGTCAATAAATAGGGACAGTCCCTATTTAATAACAAGCAGTCGGCTGCCCAATCGCATGTCGCTGATAATAAATAGGGACTGTCCCTATTTATTGTCAGGGCGCCTGACCGAGACAGGCCGATTTCGCTCGATACGAACAGGTGTTGTTTTTTAGCCAAGTTTCTCCATCACCGCATCGGGGATTTCGTAATTGCCCCAGACAGTCTGGACGTCATCGTCGTCGTCGAGCGTGTCGATCAGTTTGAACAAGGTCTGCGCGGTCGCTTCGTCGGCGACTTCGCTCTTCAGCGTCGGGCGCCACGCGAGCTTCACGCCTTCGGCTTCGCCGAGCTTGGCTTCGAGCGCCTTTGCCACTTCATGCAGGCTGTCGACGCTGGTCCAGATGTCGTGGCCGTCCTCGGACGATTCGACGTCGTCGGCGCCGGCATCGAGAGCGGCTTCGAACACCGTGTCGGCATCGCCGGCGCCAGCACCATAGCTGATCATGCCAAGCCGGTCGAAACCGTGGCTGACGCTGCCACTGGTGCCGAGGTTGCCGCCATTCTTGCTGAACGCGGTGCGGACGTTGGTTGCGGTGCGGTTGCGGTTGTCGGTCAGCGCCTCGACGATCAGCGAAACGCCGCCGGGACCATAGCCTTCGTAGCGGATTTCTTCGTAATTATCGCCGTCGCCGCCCGCCGCCTTGTCGATCGCGCGCTGGATATTATCCTTTGGCATCGACTGCGCCTTGGCGGCGTTGACCGCCGCACGCAGGCGGGCGTTCGCGTCGGGATCGGGCAGGCCCATCTTCGCCGCCACGGTGATTTCGCGGCTCAGCTTCGAAAAGAGGCTGCTGCGCTTTTTGTCCTGCGCACCCTTGCGGTGCATGATGTTCTTGAATTTACTATGGCCGGCCACGGCCTACCTCCATCGAAACGGGAAATGTGCCGCCGCCCTACAGCGGCGGCCCAAAAGAGACAACAGCATCAGATGACGACGGCGGTTCCGCTTGCCGAGACCATCAGCATCGATCCGTTCTGGCCAAGCACTTCATAATCGAGGTCGACGCCGATCACCGCGTTGCCGCCGAGCTTTGCGGCTTCGGCTTCCATCTCGGTGATCGCTTCCTTGCGCGCGCGGGCGAGGACGTCCTCATATTTGCCCGAGCGGCCGCCGACGATGTCGGTGATCGACGCGAACAGGTCGCGGAACAGGTTGGCGCCGACGATGACCTCGCCGGTGACGATGCCCAGATATTCGCGGACCGGACGGCCCTCGACATTATTCGTGGTGGTGCTGAACATTCGTCACTCTCCTGTGGCTTGCGGGGATTGGCGTCAGTCGATTCCGAGCGCCGATTTATAGACGTCGAGGATCGCTTCCATTTCCTTGCGGTCGTGGACCGGCAGTTTGCGAAGGCGGACGATCTGGCGCATGATTTTCGGGTCGTACCCCTGCGATTTCGATTCATTATAGGTGTCGCGGATGTCGTCGGCGATGCCCTTTTTCTCTTCTTCCAGACGCTCGATGCGCTCGATGAAAAGGCGCAGTTGTTCGTCGGATACGGTGGCTTCGCTCATTTTGGGCTCCGGTAGTTGGGAATGGTCCAGCGCAAGAATCGCGCTTGGCGCGTCCCTAATGGCCCGAAGGATTTTTGGCCATGCTTTCTTCCATTCGCGCCAGCTGTTCGGGGGTCGCGGCGGTGTGGTGCAGCGCTTTCCACTCTGCAGTGGGCATGCCGTGGACGATCGCGCGGCCGGTTTCCTTGTCCATGTCGCCCGCCTCGGCTATCCAGTCGCCGAGGCAGTTGCGGCAAAATCCGGCGAGGCCCATCAGGTCGATGTTCGCGGCGTCGCTGCGATGCTGGAGCAGGCGGACGAGGCGGCGGAACGCGGCCGCCGCCAAGGCATCGTCCAAGGTATTCAGCGCATCGTTGCCGGTCGTCTGATCGTCACTGCAGGACATGGTTCCTCCGTCTGATGATTGAATAGCTATACGGCGGTTGCCTTCCTATCATCAAGGCGGCATTGCCCTAGGGTCAGGACCTATTAGTTGCGCGCTCGAGGTTTGAAGCGATTTTGTTCAGTGCGAGGAGGCAAGGCGCAGGACTATGTCGATATTTCGAGACTTGCCGACGACGCAATGGACAAAATCGGTCAAATCCCGAAGGGACGCCGAAATGGCTTCGATCTCGGGCCCGTGCGGCCTTGCGGGCAGCGATGCTACCCGCTGCATCCGCCCGAACCCGATATCTTCGCCATTTTCGACGCCTCGAACGCGCAATTAATAGGTCCTGACCCTAGCGTCCCCTGCCAAATCTACCCATATTATCGGAGCATTTGTGGTTCAGACCTTTATTCCCCGCCAGCGCAAGGTTCGCATCCTGGCGACCCTCGGTCCCGCAAGCGCCAATCCCGCGATGATTGCCGAACTGCACCGCGCCGGCGCCGACGCCTTTCGGGTCAATATGAGCCATGGCGACCACGCCGGCCATGCGAAGGTGATCGCGGCGATCCGCGCGCTCGAAAAGGAAACCGGCCGGCCGACAACGATCCTCGTCGACCTGCAGGGACCGAAATTGCGTGTCGGTACCTTCAAGGATGGCCCGGCCGAATTGGTCAATGGCAAGAGCTTCATCCTCGATACCGACAAGACGCCGGGTGATGCGACGCGCGTCTACCTGCCGCACCCCGAATTGTTCGCCGCGCTCGAAGCCGGCACCCGCCTACTGATCGATGACGGCAAGCTGGTGCTGCGCGTCAAAAGCGTCGCGCCGGACAAGATCGAAACGGTGGTCGAGGTCGGCGGCAAGATTTCGGATCGCAAGGGCGTCAACGTCCCCGACGTCGTCGTGCCGCTCGCCGCGCTGACCGAAAAGGACCGCAAGGACCTGACCTTCGCACTCGAACAGCATGTCGACTGGATCGCGCTGTCGTTTGTGCAGCGGCCCGAGGACGTGGCCGAGGCGCGGACGCTGATCGGCGGCAAGGCGGCGTTGCTCGTGAAGTTCGAGAAACCGTCGGGCGTGCAGCGGATCGAGGAAATCCTCGAGCTCGCCGACGCGGCAATGGTCGCGCGCGGCGACTTGGGGGTCGAGCTTCCTCCCGAATCCGTGCCGCCGCTCCAGAAAAAAATTGTCGCGACCGCGCGCCGCATGGGCAAGCCCGTGGTCGTCGCGACGCAGATGCTGGAATCGATGATCACCTCGCCCTCGCCGACACGCGCCGAAGTGTCCGACGTCGCAACCGCTATCTATGACGGCGCGGACGCGATCATGTTGTCGGCAGAGACCGCAGCGGGCGCATTCCCGGTGGAAGCTGTCACCATGATGGATTCGATCGCGCGCTCGGTCGAAAGCGACCCCGACTATTTCCGCCGCCTGCATTTCACCGAAACCGCGCCCGACGCGACGACCGCCGACGCGCTGGCCGAGGCGGCGGGGACAATCATCCAGACGATCGCCGCCGACGCGATCATCTGTTTCACCGCATCGGGTTCGACCGCGCGCCGCGTCGCGCGCGAGCGGCCGGGCGCGCCTTTGCTTGTGCTGACACCGAAACGCGAGGCGGCGCGGCGCATGGGGCTGCTCTGGGGGGCGCATGCGGTGCCGACCAAGGATATCGGCAGTTTCGAAGAGATGATCGCCAAGGGCAAGCGCATGGCGCTGCGCCACGGCATCTGCAAGGCGGGCGCGAAACTGGTGATGATGGCGGGCGTGCCGTTCGGCACCCCGGGGTCGACCAACGTGCTGCATGTGGCGACGCTGACTGGCGACGAACTGCGCGGCTACAATTAGGTTTTCGGCCCAGTCGATTCAAATCGGCACAAAAGTTACCGGCTGATTCACAAAATTTTCGGGGTGATTCAGATCGGGACGTTTAAAAATGGTAAATGGACTTTGCACCATTGACGCCGCGCGGCATAGTTGGTGCAAGAAGCGCGTCGGACCCGCGTCGGGGGGCTCCGCATTCGTCAGTCCGGAGGTTTTTCCGCGTGTCCGCACCGTTCCGTTTTCCGCGCTTTTTTGTCACCAGCCCCGCGCCCTGCCCCTATCTGGCCGGCAAGACCGAGCGTAAGGTATTTACCGAACTCAGCGGCAATTCGGCGAATGAACTGAACGACGCGCTGGGCCGCATCGGGTTCCGTCGCAGCCAGTCGGTCGCCTATCGTCCGAGCTGCGCCGACTGCTCGGCCTGTGTGTCGGTGCGCGTCTGCGCGGGAGAGTTTACGCCGAGCAGTTCGCAGAAGCGGACCATGCGCCGCAACGGCGATCTCGTCGCGACCGCGTGCAAGCCGTGGGCGACCGAAGAGCAATATGCGCTGCTGCGCTCTTATCTGGGATCGCGCCATCCCGATGGCGGCATGGCCGATATGGACGAGCAGGATTTCGCCGACATGGTCGAACAGACCCCGGTCGACAGCTATATGATCGAATATCGCGAACCGACCGTGGATGGCAGCAAGGGCCGCCTTGTCGGCTGCTGCCTGACCGACCGGCAGGGCGACGGTTTGTCGATGATTTACAGCTTCTTCGATGCGGCGCATCCGATGCGCGAGGGGCTCGGCACCTATATCATCGCCGACCATATCCAGCGCGCGGCGCACGCGGGCTTGCCCTATGTCTATCTCGGCTATTGGATCGAAGGGTCGGCGCGCATGGGATACAAGGCGCGGTTCCGCCCGCTCGAAAAGCTTGGCCCCGATGGATGGTCGCGGTTCGAGCCGACGCAGTCCGAGCGCATCGCTGCGATGTTCGAGCTCGCCTGATCGCGCCAATTGCGGTTGTTGAGAATGGCTCGCAGCAGCCAGTTTCTCGCCTCGACCGGTTGACCTTTCCCCGCTTTCAAGGGCATAGCTTTGCATCCAGGACATAAGTCCGGGTCGCATCCGTTATGTATTCGCCGGGGGGCTGGCGAGAGGGGGGTAGGATGCCCGTGCGCGCGTTCGTCAGCATCACTGCAAGCGACCGGAAGTGCGCCTTTCGTCGCCGCTTGGCGCGCGCATGAGCGAGCCGGTCCCCCTGGATCGCGTCAAGGTCGCGATCATCGGGTCGGGGCCGGCGGGGCTGAGCGCCGCATCGCGCGCGGCGCAGCTGGGGCTGAGCCACATATTGCTCGAAAAGACCGACCATCTGTCGGACACGATCTTCAAATATCAAAAGGGCAAGCGCGTGCTGGCGACGCCCGAGCGGCTTGATCTACGCTCCGACTGCCGATTTGCTGAGGGTGCGCGCGAGTATATCCTGGGCAATTGGGACGAGGACGCCGCGAACAACAAGGTGAATGTCGCCTATCACGCCGAGGTCGCCGAAGTGACCGGCGAAAAGGGCGGGTTTGCGATTCGGACCGCCAAGGGCGATGTCTACACGGCAGAAAACATCGTGCTGGCAATCGGGACGCAGGGCAATCCGAACCGGATGCGCTGCGGGGGCGCCGACCTGCCGCACATCATTTATCAGGTCGATGATCCCGAGGATTTCAAGGACAAGCATATCACCGTCGTCGGGTCGGGCGACGCGGGGATTGAAAATGCGCTGGGGGTTGCTGAAGAGGCGCTGGAAAATACCGTCACGATCCTGAACCGATCGAAGGATTTTGCCCGCGCCAAGGCGAAGAATGTCTCCGACATGATGGAGGCGGGCGAGAGCGGCTTTATGTCGATCCGCACCGAGACGCAGCCAAAGCTGGTCGAGCCCGGCTGGCTGACGCTGGAAACCCCGAACGGCGACGAGAAAATCCAGTGCGACGTGATCGTCGCGCGGCTGGGGTCGGTCGCGCCGCGCGGCTTTGTCGAATCGATGGGGATCGAGTTCACCGGCCCCGACCGCGAGGCTTTCCCGAAGCTGTCGCCGACGTTCGAGACGACGGTCCCCGGCATCTATGTCATCGGCGCGCTCGCGGGCTATCCGCTGATCAAGCATTGCATGAACCAGGGCTATGACGTCGTCGAGTTTCTGAACGGCAACACGGGACTGACCCCGGCGGACGAGAAAGATCTGGCGGCGATCTTTGCTGATTTGCCGCAAAAAAAGTCGGTCAGCGAGTGGCTGGAATATCTGCGATCGCGGGTCAGCATCTTTGCCGATGTGTCGCCGCTGCAGATGCGCGAGTTCATGCTCGATTCCAAGGTCGCTTTTTATCGCACGGGCGAGGCGGTGTTCGAAAAGGGCGATCCGGGGTCATCGCTGTTCGCGATCGCCGACGGTCATGCGGTGGTTGAGGTCGGCCCCAATTTCACCGTGCCGATCGAGCAGGGGTCGATCTTTGGCGAGGTCGGGCTGATTTCGGGGCGCAAGCGCGGCGCGACGATCCGTGCGGGCGAAGACAGCATTTTCGTCGAAGTATCGCGCACCGCGGCGCTCAAGCTGATGGCGGCGGTGCCTGGCGCCAAGCGCGTGATCAATCGCATCTCGCTCGAACGGCAATTGCTCCAGATTTTCAAAGGCGGGTTGACGGTCGAGGATCTGGGGCCGGTCGTCGATACCGCCGAGGTCGAGCGCGTCCCTGCGGGCAAGGTTGTGCTGACCGAAGGCGAGCAGGGGGACGATGTCTATGTCATCCGCTCGGGATCGATGGTGGTCGAAAAGGACATCGGCGGCAAACCGATCTTCCTGCGCTATTTGCCGGCGGGCAGCTTCTTTGGCGAGATGGGGGTGCTGAGCGGGCAGCCGCGCAACGCCACGGTCAAGGCGGCGGTCGGCAGCGAAGTGATCAAGCTGACAGGCGAAAGCTTCCGCAAGATGCTCGCGGCGCGCCCGCAAGTGCGCGCCGCGACCGAGGCGGCGGTTGCCGAGCGCGCGCAGATGAACGACTTCATCGAATCGCGCAAAGCGAGCTATTCGAGCGCGGTCGATCTTTATTCGGACACCGCGACCTTCATCATGAAGGAAGGGCTGGGCGAGGCGACCGATGCGCTGTTGATCGACGAGAATCTGTGCGTCGGCTGCGATAATTGCGAAAAGGCGTGCGCCGACAGCCATGAAGGCCTGTCGCGGCTCGACCGCGAGGCGGGCAAGACCTTTGCGCATCTCCATGTGCCGACGAGTTGCCGCCACTGCGAGCATCCGCATTGCATGGCCGACTGTCCGCCGAACGTCATTCACCGTGGTCCCGACGGCGAAGTGTTCATGGAGCCGGGGTGCATCGGCTGCGGCAATTGCATGCGCAACTGCCCTTACGGCGTGATCCGAATGGAAGCGGCGCCACCCGAAAAGCCGAGCCTGCTGCGCTGGCTGCTCACCGGTTTCGGCCCCGGTCCGGGCGAACCGTCGCCCAAATGGACCAAGAAGCAATTGGGGGACGAGAAGCCCAAGAAGATCGCGGTCAAATGCGACATGTGCAAAGGCATCTCGGGCGGCCCGGCATGCGTGCGCGCGTGTCCGACAGGTGCTGCAATCCGCGTGTCGCCCGAAGAGTTTCTTTCGATCGCGCGGCTGGAAGAGGGGACCGACTGATGGCCTTGCTCTTTCAACGGCGGCGCAACAAGGCGACCCAGACCGAGCGGGTGCGCGAGCGCAAGCATGAGGGGTTCCTGCGCTATGCAGGCTTTCGCTGGGCGAAGATTTCGGGCGGGCTGTGCCTGCTGATCATCATTTCCCACGCGCTGGTCGATGTCACGCCGCGGCACAATGGCGGCAGCTGGTATGGCTATACGCTGGGGACGATCGGCGCCGGGCTGATCCTGTGGCTGACCGCGCTCGGTTATCGCAAGCGCAAGATGACGAATGATTATTGGTCGCTGAAAGCGTGGACCTCAGCGCATGTCTATCTGGGGCTCAGCCTGATCGTCATCGGCACTTGGCACACCGGGTTCCAGCTCGGCTGGAATGTCCACACGCTGGCGTGGGCGCTGATGATGCTGGTCATTCTGTCGGGGCTCTACGGCGTCATCGTCTATGCGACCTTGCCCGCGGCGCTGTCGAACAACCGCGACGAAATGACGCAGATGCAGATGCTGGAGGCGATCCGCGCCTTCGACCGCCAGTTGCATAGCGCGGCGCAGCCGCTGACCCCCGCCGACACCGCACCCGTGCTGGCGGCGCTCGACGAAGACCCGTTCGCGGGCGGCATCGGCGCGCGGCTGAGTGGGCGCTATCCGAACTGCGCGACCGCCGCAGCGCTGCGTATCCTCGCGGCATCGCAGAGCAGCGATGCGGCGGCGCGCGAGAAGGTCGTCGGGTTGCTCAAGCAGAAGGTCGCGGCGCTGGCGAGGTTGCGCGCGCATCTGCGGCTGCGCGCCTTGCTCGAAATCTGGCTCTATGTGCATGTGCCGCTGACCTTCGCGCTGATCGCGGCGCTGTCGGCGCATATCATCAGCGTCTTTTTCTACTGGTGAGGCCGGGACGATGAGCTTCATCCTGCGCCGCATTTCGACGACCAAGACGGGCAAGCAGATTGTCCGCGACCAGCCGCTGCCCGGCGACACGATCACACTGGGCCGTGACGGCAGCAACGTCATTCATGTCGCCGACCTGGCGGTGAACCCGCATCATGCGACGATCAGCAGCAGCGACGGGCGCAGCGTTCGGGTGACCGCACAGGAGGGGCTGGGGTTCGACCTCAACGGGCGTAGCGAGACCGTTGCCGACATCGACAGCGGCGCGGGCGGCGAACTGCGTTTCGGTGGGCACCGGCTGACGATCGCGTGCGAGGGGGAGAATATCATCCTGCTCGTCGAGCGCATCGACGAGCTGTCGCAATCATCGAAGGATGTCGACGAGGCCAAGGCTTTCTCGCTGCAGGGCGTGATGCTGGGCAAGCGTATCGGGGCGTGGGCGTTCGGCATGCTGATGCTGCTCGCCTTTCTCGTCGGGCCGATCTGGGCCTGGTACAGCTACAAGAACGTCAATGAGCGTCCCGACGGTTTTCATGCCGACAGCAGCTGGTCGTCAGGGCCGCTGTCGAGCGCGCACGCCAGCCTGAAAGACGATTGCCAGTCGTGCCATGTCGAACCCTTTGTGGCGGTCACCGACACTGCGTGCGTCAGCTGTCACACCGGTGAGCATAAGGCGATGAGCACCGCCCACGCCAATGCCCCGACCGCGATGCTGCTGGCGGCGCGCGCACCCGACGGCGGCTTCGACAAATTGCTGGCCAATGTCGGCGAGGCGTTCAACCGGCCGCAGGGGCGCTGCGTCGATTGTCATACCGAGCATGAGGGTGCGGGGCCGATGGCCGCGACGCCGCAGAAATTCTGCGCCGATTGCCATGACGGGATGCAGGGCAGGCTGAAGAGTGCGGGGCATCCGACGATGCTGGCCGATGCCGGTGATTTCGGCACTGGCCACCCCGAATTTCGTCCGCTCGTCCGCGCCGCGCCCGGCGCCAAGCTGGCGCGCGCGGCACCGGGCAAGGGGATTGTCGATTACAACGGCCTCAAATTCCCGCACGACATGCATTTGCAGGCCACCGGCGGGGTCGCGCGCATGGCGGCGAGTTTCCACGGCCGTTATGATTTCGGGCAAAAGCTGGAGTGCGAAAATTGCCACCGGGTCGAGGCCGACGGGGTGCGCGTCAAGCCGGTCGAAATGGAACGCGACTGCGCGATGTGTCACAGTCTGGCGTTCGAGACAGTGGGCGGGACGACGCGGACTCTGCGCCATGGCGAACCCGATCAAGTCGTCGCCGACCTCACCGCTTATTACCGCTCGACCCCGCCCGCGCGGCCGCTCCAATTGGGCGGGATGCAGCGGCGGCGCCCCGGCGCCTATGCCGAGGGGCAGGTTTACAACATCTACTTCCGCGAAGTCGCGGTGCGGCCGAGCCGGGCGCAGGATGCGGTGCGCGCGGTCTTCTCGAAAGGCGGCGCCTGCCACGATTGCCATACGATCTTTGCGCCGCAGGCTGGGAACGGCTGGCGCGTGGCGGCGGTGAACCAGACCGCACGCTATTTGCAAAAGGGGTGGTTCGACCATGACGCGCACCGCGAGACCGACTGCGCCGATTGTCACACCGCTGCAACGGGGTCGAAAACGTCGGCCGATCTGCTCGTCCCCGGCCTGCGTCAGTGCCGCGATTGCCATGTCGGCGGGGGCGGGGCGCGGCTGGTCAAGGTCGAAACCGCGACCGAATCGCCATGTGCAATGTGCCACGAATATCATTCGGACGGCGGTCAGCCATGGGTGCCCAACCGTCAGCGGAAGGTAAACGCCGCGGCAATCACAAATAAACCCCTCGGTGCTAGCTATGGTGTGAGCCTGATCACAGGAGCCGGGGGGCGGAACCTGTACAAAGTGACGTGGCGCACACCTGTCTTGCACGGGGCAAGTCGGGGCGGATAGGTTTAGGACCAGGGCCGAAACGGGCCGGAGCAGGGGACGGATGTGCTGATCGCGCAGATCACCGATATCCATTTGGGGTTCGATCCGGACAACCCGGCCGAATATAACCGCAAACGCCTCGACGAGGTGCTCGACGTGCTGATCGACGGGCCGAACCGCCCCGATCTGTTGCTCGCGACCGGCGACATCACCGATCGCGGCGACGAAGAAAGCTATCGCCGCCTCGCCAACGCCTTTTCGCGCTGCCCCTTTCCGGTTTGGGCCAGCGTCGGCAACCATGATCTGCGCGACAATTTTCACGCGCGCTTTCCGGGTCTCGACGACGGCAACGGCTTTGTCCAATATGCGATCGACCTGCCCGAACTGCGGCTGGTGACGATCGATACGCTGGAGGAGGGGCGCCACGGCGGCGCCTTTTGCGACGCGCGCGCGGCGTGGCTCGATGCCGAATTGGCGAAGGAGCCCGCCAAGCCGACCTATATCATCATGCACCACCCGCCCATCGAGAGCGGCATCGAGTGGATGAACACCCATCCTGACGAACCATGGGTGGCGACCTTTACCGACGTTGTGCGGAAGCACAGCCAAGTGCGCGGGCTGATCTGCGGCCACCTCCACCGCAGCGTCACCGTGGCGTGGGAAGGGCGCACCGTCGCCATCTGTTCATCGACCGCGCCGCAGGTGTCGCTCGACCTGAGGCCCATCGACGAGAACCGCCCCGACGACCGCCCGATGATCGTCGCCGAAGACCCCGCCTATGCGCTCCACCGCTGGAACGGGCGCGAACTGGTGAGCTTCTATGACTTTGCGGGGGCGCATACGATGCTGGCAAAATATGACGCGCATCTGCAGCCGCTGGTGCGCGAGTTGAAGGCTGAGCGGCCGGGGTAACAGCCTTCGCGGGGGCGACGGTTACTAATACCCCAGCGCCAGATCCACCCGCGGCTCGACCGGCTCGCCCTTTTGCCAGCGATCGAGGTTCTCCAGGAATCGCTGCGCCGACCGCACGAACATCTTGTCCTGCGCGCGGCCCGACAGGTGCATGGTAATATGCGCGTTATCGAGGCTCCACAGCACATGATCCTCGGGCAGCGGCTCGGGCGTCGTGACGTCGAGGAAGGCCGACGCGATCTGCTGGCTGTCGAGCGCGGCGACCAGCGCGTCCTGATCGACGACGCTGCCGCGCGCGATGTTGATCAGCGTCGCGGTCGGCTTCATCGCAGCGAGCTCGGCAGCACCGATCATGCCGTCGGTTTCGGGGGTCGCGGGGACCGCGAGGATCACCCAGTCAAAATCGCCGAGCTTGGCGCGCCACTGGTCGGGGGTCAGAGTGTTTTCACCCGGCGTGCGGCGAACCACAGTCACGTCGACCGCGAACGCCTTCAGCCGCTCCTGGATCAGCTTGCCGATCGCGCCATAGCCGAGCAGCAGCGCTTTCGACCCGAACAGTTCGATTTTACCGGGAGAGTCCATCAGCCATTCGCGGCGCTCCTGCGCGCGGACGACGTCGCGGTAGCCCTTGGCGACGGTCAGCATCCCCATCACGACATATTCGGCGATGGTGATCGCGTTGATCCCGGCGCCGTTGGTGACGACGGTGCCGCGCTGCTGCAAGAGATCGAGCGGCATTCCGTCGACCCCGGCGTAGATCGAGTTCAGCCACTGGAGGTTCGTCGCGGCGGTGATGACCGCGGCCATGTCCTTCTTGTCGTACATGTCGAACCAGCCGATTTCGGCCTGCGGAGCGAGAGCGAGTGCCTCTTCCTTCGTTTGAAAGAAGTGCGGTTCGACCCAATCGGGCAGGCGGTTTTCGACGAGCGGACGGATGAGTCCCGACAGGACGGTGACGGTTTTGGTCATACGCTTTTTCTCCCATTCCCGTTCGCATCGAGCGAAGTCGAGATGCCCATCGTTTAACGCATTCCTTCCTGGTGTCTCGACTTCGCTCGACACGAACGGATTGCGAGGTTCGCTTAAGCCTCCAACCGCCAGTCCCAGCCAAGCGGGTCGCCATCCATTACCTCGACCCCTGCGGCGGCGAGTTCGTCGCGGAGTTTGTCGGAGGTAGCGAAGTCCTTGGCGGCGCGGGCTTCCTTTCGTAGCGTGAGCGTGGCTTCGATTTCCTCCGCCTCGATCATTGCGGCCTTGGGGCGCACGCGCAGGCCGGCGCGCTCGATAGCCAGGAGGTCGAGCCCCAGCACTGCGTCCATCGCAGCGAGCGCCGCACGCTTCTGGCCCGCGTCGATTTTCTTCATCGCCGCAGCTTCTTCGAGCAGCGTGATCGCGACCGCCGTATTGAGATCATCCGAGATCGCGGCGTCGAATTTTGCCAACAGGTCGGCGAGCCGTCGGTCGGTCGGCGCAGCGGCCTCCGCATCGCGGACCGTCGCGGCGGTCATCACCAACCGCTTCAACCGCGTCAGTGCCGCACCCAGACCCTCCCACGAAAATTCCAGCTCGCTCCGATAATGCGCCTGCAGGCACATCAGGCGATAGGCGAGGGGATGGTAGCCTTTGTCGATCAGCAGTTGCAGGCGCAGGAATTCGCCCGCGCTCTTACTCATCTTGCCGCTGCGTTCGATCAGGAAATTATTGTGCATCCAGATGCGCGCGCCGCTGGCGTCGCTGCAGCTATGCGCCTGGTTCTGGGCGATTTCGTTCGGGTGGTGGATCTCGCGGTGGTCGATGCCGCCGGTGTGGATGTCGAACGGAAAGCCGAGCAGGGATTCGGACATTACCGAGCATTCGAGATGCCAGCCGGGGGCGCCGCGACCCCAGGGCGAATCCCATTCCATCTGCCGCGTCTCGCCCGCCGGCGTCTTGCGCCAGATCGCGAAATCGGCCGGATGGCGCTTGCCGTCGACGGGGTCGATACGGCTTTCGCCCTCATCGGTGCCGTGGCGCGCGAGGCGACCGTAGTCGGCGACCGTCGAGGTGTCGAAATAGAGGCCGCCGTCGAGTTCGTAGCAATGCTTGTCCGCGATCGCCTTCGCAAACTCGATCATCTGCGGCACATAATCGGTGGCGATCGACCAGTGCGCCGGCTGGCGGATATTGAGCGCCTTTATGTCGGCCCAATAGGCCTCCGTATAATGGCGCGCGATGTCCCAGATCGACTGCGCCTTTTCGGCCGCCGCCTTTTCCAGCTTATCCTCGCCCGCATCGGCGTCGTCGGTCAAATGGCCGACGTCGGTGATGTTGATGACATGGGTAAGTTTGTAACCCTTGAACGACAGCGTGCGGCCGAGCGTGTCGGCAAAGACATAGGCGCGCATATTGCCGATATGCGGATAATTATAGACCGTCGGGCCGCAGCTATAGACGCGGGCTTCCGGCGGGTTCGCCGGATCACCAGGAACGCCGGGATGGACGGGCTCGAACTCTTCGAGGCTGCGCGTCAGGCTGTTGAACAGCATGAGCGGAGAGGCGGGGGCGTCGGTCATGACCGCGCCCATGCCTTGCTCCGCCCGCTGGCGTCAACCAAAAGGCGGATTACTGCGTTGGCGGTGTCCACAGATCGTCGTTGCCCGCGCCGGTCACCGGATCGTCGAGCAGTGGCTCGCCCGTCATCGGATCGATATCGCGCATCGTGATCAGCGCCTGCGGGACAGTATTGCCTTCGCCCACGCCGTCGTCGTCCTCGACCTCTTCGTCGATGACATCCTGGACGGGAAAGCTGTTCTCGAAGTCGATGGCGACCGTCGTGCAGGCGGTCGGGCTGGCAATGAAGCAGCCGTTGAAGGTCGACCGGGGGTCATAGCTGCCCGCGACCGGTGCCGAGCCGTTGATTGTCAGAAGCGGGACCGCGTCGATGCCGGTGATCGGGCCATTGGCACCAAGCTGCACCCCGTTAATGACGATGCGCGACGTGCCCTGCGTTTGAACGTCGAGGCCGCCGGCACCGAAGGTAATGCCGCGGCGCTGGGCGAAGTCGGTCCCGGCGCCGCTGTTTTGCACATAGAAGCCCCCAGCCACGTCGGCGCGGATGCCGCGCGCGACAAGTGCCCCCTCGTCGAGCGCGACACCGTCATTCTGGCCGAGGCGCGTGTTGATGGCGTCGATCGTCGTCGCCGTGCCGACAGCGGTGATCGCAGCCTGCGTCGCGACGATGATATCGTCCGATTGCATGTTGAGCTGTCCGCCCGGCGCGTTGTTCGCGCCGAGCAGCCGCACGCTGCCCTGGCCAAGAATGACCTCTAGCGCGTCGCCCGCGACGAGGTTGAGCGCGTTGGCGTCAGAGAGGCCCGTCAACTGGACATTGCCGATCACGCGCATCTTGCCCGGCGTGCGGATCGTGAGCGCGCCATTGGCGCCGAGGTTGGAGTTCGATGCGCCGCCGGTCATGGTGAAAGTGTCGACCACGACGTCGGGCTGCGCCGCCGACCCGACCGAAACCGAGCCCGCGGCCTGTACTTCGGGCGCGACGATGTCGATCTGCGTGCCATAGACGCGCGTCAACTCGTCGGCGTCGATATGATAGCCATTGGGCCCGTTGGGGCCGGCGATGCCGCCGACGAAGGTCTGGTTGTCGGCGTTGTTGTTTTCGATAGACAGCTGCTGCGTCACGCCCGCGGTGCCGACGCGCCCCGTCGGCGCGATGCCGATCCCGGCCGAGGCGAGCGAGATGGACTGGCCGGTGACGACGCCATTGATCCCGAGCGATGCGAGCGCCGAGGCCGCGAGATCGCCCGCGACGGTGACGGTGTCGAGATTGAGGAAGCCGCCGCTATTTTCGATGATGGCGTTCGCGGCGGAAAGGTTGCCGATCGTCATCGCCTCGCCCTGCGTGCCGAGGTCGGCGGTGCCGGCGACCGTGCCGCTCGCGACCGAGAAGTCGCCGCCGCCGCGGACATAGGCGTCGCCGGTCGCGGCATTCAGCAACGTGAAGTTCATGTCGCCGCCGCCTTCGATACGGATTGCGTTGGCGCTGGCCGCAATCGTGCCGCTGGAGTCAAGGCCGCCGATCCGGATATTGCCGCCTGCGCTGTCGAGGCTGGTGGCTCCCGACGAGGAGACGGTCCCGGCGGTGATGCCGTCTGGGCCGTTGAGTGCGACGCTCGTCCCGCCGCCGACATGAGTGACGTCAATGATGGTTCCGGCCGTCAGTGCGATGTCACCGAAGGCCTGCGTCCCGCCGCCGCTGATGTCGGCGGCCGAATTGATCACGATATTTCCGTCCGCCGTCAGCGTATCGATCGCGCCGCCGGGGCCCATGAGCGTCGCGAGGCCTACCGATGCGGCGTTGATCGTGACATTTCGCCCCGCCGCGACCGGGCCGGTGAGCGTGGCGGCGCCCGCCGCGTCGACGATGATGTCGCTGAAGCTGTCCACATTGCCGAGCATCGTCGCGCCGCCCTGCGTGCGGACGCTGCTGTCGCCGCCCGTGGTGCCTAGACCGAGCGTCGTGGCGCCATTAACCGCGATGCCATTGGCGGCGTTGAGCAGGATATCGTCGCCCGCCGACAGCGCCGCCGCATCGATTGCGCCGGCGGTCGACGCCATCACCATGTCGGCGCCGTTGATGCCCTGCGATCCTTCGCCCGTCCCGATGGTAAAGGTCGGGCTGCCCGATGCGGCCGAGAAATCGAGGATATGCGTGTCGGCGCCGGTGCCGATGGTGCGGACATTCAGCGCGTCAATATTGGCTGCGGCGCGGACGGTGATGTCGTCGCCGCCCGTGACGTCGGTCAGGTTCGCCGTCGTTCCCGCGATGACGAGGATGTCCTCGCCCGCCGTGCCGCCGTCGATCAATGCTGCGGTCCCGGCGTTGACGCCGAACATGCGAGCGGCCGAGCTGTCGGTGAGCGTCGCATCGCCCGCCGCGATGACGAACAGATTGCCTTCCGCTGCGAAACCGTTGCCGTCGACATAACCGCCATTCGCCTGCGCCGAAGCGTCGATGTTGGCGTTCGAGTTCAGGAAGATATTTCCGCCTGCCACATAGGTGCCGGACAGGTCGGCGGCCGAGAAGATCGAGATGGTGCCATCGACATCCGCGTCATTTACCGAAACCGCGCCGCCGGTGCCGAAGGCGAAGAAGGACGCCGCGCCCGTGACATTGCCGGTGAGCGCGATGCTGTTGGCGAAGAGGTTGATGTCGCCGCCCGCGGCGATCGATCCGCCATTGATGCCTTCGGCGCCTGCGGCCGTGCCGTCCGCCGAAAGCCCGACCGACAGGCCGGCGGTGATCCCGCTGAAGGCGATCGACTGGCCCTGAACTTGAACAAAGCCGCCTGCGGTGGAGTTGCCGAGGTCGACGGCGCCGGACGAGGTGATCGATATGTCGCCGCCGGTGATGATCGAATTTAGCCCGGTACGGAAGCTGCCTGCGGTGGCGGTAAAGTCGTTCACCGCTTCGGCATGTTCGACGCTGGTGGCGGCAAGGCTGCTGAGCGCGATATCGTTACCGGCGAGACGGTCGACGCCGATCGTGCCGTTGGGGCCGGTGACGGTGAGGGAAAGCAGGTCGCCCGAACCGATCAGGCTGCCCGGCGCCGCGCTGATGCTGGTCGCCGCGGTAGCGATCAGGCTGTCACTGGCCTGAAGCGTTGCCGCTGTGCCCGTGCGCGCGTCGTGGCGAATGTCGATCTGGTCGCCAGCGGCGATCGTCAATATGCCATCGACGTCGAACATGCCGTTCGACTGGGCATAGACGCCGACCGAGCCGTCGGTGGTCAAGGTGACGTCGCCCTGGCTGGCGATCGTTCCGCTGGTCGGTGCGATGAAAATGCCCGTGAGCGATTCTTCGGTGTCATTGTTGGTGGGCGCGACGAGGCCCAGCGCCTGTGCATCGAGGCCTGCGAATGTAATATCGCCGTCGGCACGGATTTCGATGCGGCCGGCCGAATCGCCGTTCGCTGCAATGTCAGTGAGGCCGAGATCGATCTGGCCGGGTCCCGAAACGCCAGCCGATGCCTCGATGACGACGCGGCCCCCGCGTGTTGCGCTGGTCGCCCCGCTCGCGCCGTCCGTGCCGCCGCCCTGACCCAGTCCGCCGACGCCGACTTCGCCCGAAATGCCGTTTGCCGTGATGTCGACCGCTGCGGCATTTGAACTGATCGTGCCGCCCGTGGCGATCAGGCGGATCGTGCCGCCCGCACCGCTGCCGCCGTTGCCGCCGTTGCCGCCCTGATTGTTGGCGACGTCGACAGCGTTGCGTCCAGCGCCGCCGATACCGCCGCGCCCGACGCTACCGAGGACGACGTCGTCACCGGCGACGAGGCTGCCGAGCGTGACGGTCGCGCCTTCGCTGGCGGCGATTTCGATCGCACCGCCCTGACCGTTGCCGCCGTTACCGCCATCGGGTGCGATGGTCGGGAAGGAACTGAAGGAAAGCCCGCCAGAGCCGCCATTGCCGCCGATGCCGCCAGTGATGAAATTGGTTTCCAGCGTCGTCAGGCTGGCCGCCGCGCCGTCGGCGAGCATCCCCGACGTGCCGCCCGTCCCGTTGCCGCCATTGCCGCCCGCGCCGTCACGTCCGCCCGCGCCATTGCCGCCGGTTCCGGTCGAATCAAGCGTGACGGCGAGCTCGCCTGCGTCGAACCCCCGGACAATTGCTTGCGCGATACCGCCGAAGCCATCGCCGCCGTTGCCGCCGACATTATGGTCGCCACCGGCGCCGCCGGTGCCCAAAGCAACGCCGTTCGCGATCCCGACGCCGGTGAGCGGCGTTCCGAGCGCGATCGTCGCGACGCCCCCGCGTCCGGCACCGCCCGTGCCGCCGACCCCGACGCCCGTCGCGCCGCCGCTGCTGCTCGAAAAGAAACTGCTGCCTCCCTGACCGCCGATGCCCGAGGCATTGGCGATCATGCCGCTCGCCGTGGTGGAGCCGCCGCGCACATTGACCGCTGCGCCGCCTCCGATCCCGTCGCCGCCCGCGCCCGGCGTGCCCGGAACGCCGCTGAAGCTCGAGAAATTGGAGAATTCACCGCCGACCCCGCCAATGCCGAGGGCGCTCGCCTGAATGACGCTCGCGCCGACGATCGCCGCTCCTTCGATATTGATCGTCGCGGTGCCACCGCTGCCGAGACCGCCGACACCGCCCGGGATGATGTTCGCAGGATCCTGATCGGTGCCGAAAGCACCCGCTCCGCCTTGACCATCGGCGGTCGCAAGCATGTCGGCCGCATTGATGGTGCCGCCGAGGAGGTCGATCGTCGCAATACCGCCTTGGCCCGTGCCGCTCAGGCCGTTCGTGCCGAGATCGGCGATGCCATTGGCTTCGACTGAGACGTCCGAGGCAGACACGCTGCCGCCGGTGATCGTCAGGCTTGCGGTGCCGCCCTGGCTATTGCCGGTCAGCGCGTCGACTTCGCCTGAGGCCTGGACCGCGAGTGTACCCGTTACCGACAGCGAGCCGCCCGAAACATTTATCGCAGCATTGCCGTTTGCGGAGCCCAAGCCGCCCGATAGCAGAGCCAGTTCGCCCGTTGCGCCGCCCGATTGGCCGGTACCGATATTGAGCGCGGCGCTTGTGTCTCCGATGAAAGTCCCGTTGCCCTCGACAAAAAACTGACCCGCCGACGACAGCGGCGGCGGCGTGGTCGGCAGCGTCTGCGTCGGCGCGGCGATGAACGCGCCGCTGGCGCGCGCGACCGTGTCGCTGCGGAACAGCGTGTCGCCGGCGGTTATATTGGCTGCGGTGGCATTGGCGGGCGCCGCGGCCACTTCGCCGCCGACGACATTATAGCCCGCCGACAGCCGCACCGCGCCATCGGGGTCGACCTGTGCCGACAGCGCGTCGTCATATCCGATCGCGCCCGACACCAGCATCGTCACCGCGTCATTCTTGGGAATGGCGACCATATAGATGCGGCTCTGGTCGATATCGCCCTGTTGGTGTGCGGGGCCAGTGGTGGTGCCCGTGTGCGTGATCGCGTTGCCGCCCTCTGCGCCCCGCGTGACGCTGATGTCGAACAGGCCACTGTTGATACGGATATCGACCGCTTCCGCGGCGACATAGGCGACCGAACCGTCGGTCCGGACGGTGCCGGCCTGCACGACACGCGGCGCGACGAGCGCGACATAGCTGTTACCCGGATTGATCGCGATGTTCGTGTTGATCGTGCCGTTGACGGTGATGGCCGATGTGCTGCCTGCCGCGCCGTCAAAGCGGATCTCGCCCCCGGGGCCGAACAGGCCGCCCGTCGTAATGATATCGTTGCTGGTAAGAACAAGGCTGCCGACGTTGATCACGCCGGTTGCGCCGATCAGGATACCGCCCGCGTTGTAGAACCAGATATTGCCGCCACGCTGTCCCGACGTCGCGGTGTCGACGCTGTTGACCGTACCGTTCAGCGCAATCTGGCGGCTGATCGCGCCGCCGCCGCCATTCACGAACCGGTTGAGGACGGTGTAGTCGCCCGAGCCGCTGAAATTCCAGCTCGAGCCGGTGGGTAGCACGTCGATGTCGCCGCCCGTGGGCGCGGTATCGGTCGGAACCCAGCTGATGATGCTCTGCGCCTGTGTGACGTCCACATTCGTCTGGTTGCCCGCGTTGTTCACCGAAGTGCCCGCGCCGACGCTGGTGAAGACCGGGTTCGCGGCGACCTGCCCCAGCGCCGGGCCGCCATAGGCCAGCGCGGCCATGCCTGCGGCGATCGCGCAGCTGGTCATCAGGCGCTGCCTGCCTTTGCTGACGGGCGACGGAGTGATGGTGGCACGCATGGTGTTTGTCCTCGATGAGAAGGTCATGTCAGCGCGCCCTCACGCCGAATAGGGTGGTCAGCGATATCAGCAGTCGCGGGTCGGGCCGCTCGGTGAGGAAGCCGCCACGGTTGAGCGGGACGGCGAGCGTCATATCGAGCCGCGCGAGATCGCCATAAGCGACGCGCACGCCGCCGCCGGCCGAATAGAGCCTCTGCGGGTCGAGGCCATCGAAGGCTGTGTCCTTGTTCCATACCCACGCCGCGTCGAAAAAGACGAAGGGCTGGAAAACGAAGCTTTCGGTATTGGCGGGGATGAACGAGCCGTAGCGTGCCTCCAAAGCCACCGCGACGCCGCTGTCGCCGATCACCGTACCGGGGTCGAAGCCGCGTCCGACGGTGAAATTGCCGCCCGAAAATTCTTCATAGGCGAGCAAGGGATCGTTCGCCCATTGCGCGCGCGGCGCTGCCGACAGCGTGAACAGCTTTGCCGGCCGCCATTCGGCGAGCGCATTGGCGCGGACGAGGAAGGCGTCGGGCTGTCCCTCGACACGCGTCAGCGGGACCGCGCCGGGCAGGAAGCAGGCGGCGCCGCCGAGGCCGCAATCGTCGCTGGCGCCGAGGAAGGAGGCGCCCTTCCGCGCTTCGAGCGACGTCGAAAGCGACCAGCGCGGTTCGCTGGGGCTGTACCCGCCACGCCCTGCGATCGAGCCTGGGTCGATCCAGCTTGCGTCGGCGCGCAGGTTGAAAACGCGGAGCCGATCCCGGTTGATCGGGACATTTGTCAGGCTGATGTCCTGGTCGATGATATCGAGCCCGCCGCCAAGCATCACGCGCCGCGCCTGCGTCAGCACGAGCGGATAGGAACCGTAGAGGCTGATGATCTGGGTGTTCGATTTGACCGGAAAACCCGTAATGTCAGGGCGCGTCCAGGCGTAGGTATAGCTGGCGCCGAAGCGCAGCCCTTCGCCGCCGACGCGAAACTCGTGCGACGCCTGCACAACTTTTTGCTCGTCGAAATCGGGGGTCGCGTAAAAGCTGACCGTCGTCAGGTCGCCCATGCCGGTGAGGCCCGCGAGGCGCGCGCGTGCGATGCCGCCCCAGCGGCCGACGTCCCCCGATCCGAAATTCTGGGCGTTGAAGTCGAAGCTGAAGGGTGTGCGCCTGACGGTGACTTCGCCGACGACTTCGCCGGGCGCGGTGCCGGGGCGCAGCGTCAGGCGCGCGTCCATCCCAGGGATATCGCGCGCGAGCAGCAGGTAACGTTCCGCATCGACGATATTGAACACCGGCTGATCGTCGAGCCGCGACAGATAGCGTTGCAGCAGGCGTTCGTTCGCACCGGCATCGCCGCGCACCTCGATCCGCGACATGCGGGCGGTCAGGACATCGAGTCGGACGACGCCGTCGCCGATCGTCTGCGGCGGCACCCGGACCGCCGCCAGATAGCCCTTGGATCGCAGGATCGTCGCGGCGCGGTCGCGAATGTCGCACACCGCCGAAATCGGCAATTCCTGGCCGACGCGGTCGGACCAGCTTGGCGCCAGCAACGCATTGTCGACGGCCTCGACGCTGGAAAACTCGACTCCGCGCAGTGTGAAGCGGACGTTGGCGAATTCGGGGTTGGCGAGCGTGCAGGGCGCGCGCTCGATGCCGTCGTCGACCGCGACCACCTGTTCGTTGGGCTGGACGGCGGGAGGGGGCGCCGGGCGCTGCAGTTCCTCGCGCGTCGGAATTTGCGGGGTCGCCTGCGCCCAGGCGGCGGCGGGCAGCGCCGCTGCGACCAACGTCGCCGAACCGGCCAACGCCATTGTGATCGCGGCGCGTTTCGGCCGTGCGATCCCATTAGTTCCGAAGTCCCCCGACACGGTCATCACCACCCCTTGTGTACCGGCGCACCGCAACGATCGCGATGCGCCAACGCCGCTGGCTCAACTGGAGAACCCGCGGTGCTAAATTTCGACCCAAGGAAATGTTCCGTCACGCGACTGGCGGAATTTTCTTGGGTGATTATCAGACGGATGGGGCGGCGACAATGGCCACCCCAATCGATTCACCTCATCCCGCTTCGGCTTCAGACATTGTATCGACGAGCCGGTTGAGCTGCGGCGAGCAACCCTTGGCCATGAGCATGTCGATCGATCCCTCGGCCGTGTCGGGCGCATTTTCCATAGCCGCGAAGCGCACTGTCACCGGCTTGGCGAGGCCGGCGCCCGACAGGCGATAGTCGGTGCCATATTGCACCGGCATCACGTCGGTCGGCCATTTGCGGAAATTCGCGCCATCGACGATCGCGACGGTCGCCTTCTTGCCCGCGCTTTCGATCTCGAGCGCGGTGTCGCCTTCCATATTCGGGCGCCACAGCATCAGAGCGGCGGGATCGAGGACGCAAAAGGTCCCGGCCTCGCGGTAATCGAGCAGCCACAGATTCGGCGCGCGGACATTGGCGGGGGTTTCATCGCCCGGGCCGCGCGAAAATCCGCCGCGCGACCGCATCGTCGGTCCCTTGGCAAGCATGCGCGTGACATTGCTGCCCAGCGACTGGCTCGCCTGCACCGTGCCGGTGGCGCCGAAGGTGCCCGGCCCCGACAGGGTGCGCGTCTTGCCCGCCTGCATCAGCACGATCTTGTCGCCCGCCACGAGGGTAAGTTTGTCGGCGGACTTGAGCTTGGCGCCGGCGGGATATTTGCTCGCCGACGGGCCGGTCGAGCGAACGACCATCGATTGGGCGGCAGCGGTACCGACAACCGCAATGGCGGCGATGGCGGCTGCGGCGGCAAGGCCGAGGCGGCGCATCCGGTATTCAGGAAAGGACATAGCTTTCTCCCTCTTTTGTCTCGTTAAGGCGTTCTATCAGAAACATGATGGCTGCATCCTGACCGAAATCCGCCTGTATTGCTGTGGCACAGGTCACATAGGTTTTTTTATCGCCCGCGCCGTGCGCGGCGACCAGCGCGGCGATGCGCGCGCGCTGGTCCGCGGCAAGATCGGGGCGCGGGGTGAAGACATCGACGGGTTGCGCCCGGCCGCGCAGCGTGACGCGACCCATCGGCACCAGGTCGTCGCGCCCCGAACGCGCGGCGGCCTCGGCTGAGATCAATACGCCAGTTTTCAGCCCCTTGTTTGCTGCCTCGAGCCGCGATGCCGTGTTCATGCTGTCGCCGAGCGCCGTATATTGGATGCGTCCTTCGCCGCCGAAATTGCCGACGATCGCGTCGCCGACGTGTAGACCGACGCGCGTCATCCCGATCGGCGGGACGTCCTCGCCCGCCAGGTCGGTGCGGAATTTCTCACCCTCGCGATACATGGCGAACGCCGCCGCCGCGGCCCGCTCGCCGTCGTCGGGGCGGCTGAGCGGCGCGCCCCAAAAGGCGACGACCGCGTCGCCGACGAATTTGTCGATCGTCCCGCCATGTTCGAGCACGATGTCGGACAGGCGATCGAGATATTCGTTGAGCAGCCGTGCGACGGTTTCCGGCGTCACCGCGTGGCTGAGCTTCGTAAAGCCTTCGAGGTCGGTGAAGATGCAGAAGATATTGCGCCGCTCGCCGTGGAGCGAGAGCTGGTCGGGATCGCGCAGGATCTGCGCCGCGACGTCAGCCGGCAGATATTTGCCAAGCGCCGATTGTGCGAAAGCGCGCTGGCGCGATCCGACGGTGCGCGCGGCCGTCCCCACCGCGGCGTATCCGAACAGCCAGCCGATCGCCCAGCCGAAGGTTGGCAGCGTCGTCGTGTCGACGCCGCGTCCCTGCAGCCAAAAGGGGAAGGCGATGAAGAAAGCCATCTGGCCCAGAAAGGCGAGCGCCACCCAACGCGCGCGCAGGTCGATGAGGCTGGTCAGGCCCCCCGCGAGAACGATGAGAACCGCGAGCACCCACAGTGCCGGTGCCGCGATCGGCTTGGTCCAGGCCTCGTCGAGCTGTTGCGCCAGCATATGCGCGTGGACTTCGAGCCCGATCATTGTCTCATGCTGCCCGGTGATCGCGTCGGGAAAGCGGCTGAGCGGCGTGTTGAACTGGTCGTTGTCGATGATGTCGCCGCCGATGAGGACATAGCGGCCCCTCACCAGCTCCGAAAAACCGGCGCGCATTTCGTCATCCATCGGCAGCGCGAACGTGTCGATCGGGATATTGGCGAAGACGGGCTCTTCCTGCCCCGCGGCGGCGCGGGCGGGGACGAGGAAGCGGATATTGCCCCGAAAATTCGCATGCGCGGCATCGACCGGCGCCAGCGCGTTTGACATCAAAGGCGGCAGATTTTTCGGCCGGTCGGGCCAGTTGCGAATCACGCTGTCGTCATCGGTGCGGAACAATACGCTGGTCGGCTTCGTCTTCGCGGTCGTGACGTCGGCGATATAGGCTTGGAGGAATTTCTGCTGTTCGTAGAAGATCGTGTTCGGGTTGCTCGCCTGTTCGGCATAGGCGAGCCAGGTCGGGGTCGTCATCGCGCGGAGCTGCGCTTTCAGAACATCATCGTCGGGGCGCGGCGAATCGAACGCGATATCGATGCCGATCGCTTTCGCACCCATCCGGTCGAGGTTGGAAAGCGCATTGGCGAGCAAGGTGCGGTCGAGCGGCGATCGGATGCCGGTGTTGAACAAGGTCTCGTCATTATAGGTGACGAGGGTGATGCGTTTGTCCTGTTCGACATGCGGCGCCATCAGCGTAGCGCGCGCATCGTAAAGCGCCCGTTCGGCGGCGTCGATCAACGGCATCTGCCAGCTGAAGCGGGCGATCAGGATCGCGATGACGAGGAACGCGATCGTCGCGGCCATCCGTGACGGGCCAAGCTGCATGACCAGCCGGCGCACCCGTTTGCGCAGCGGTACCGCGGCCTGCCGGCCGTCCTGCGCCGGCGCGTCGGCCGCGGGAATAAGGACGTCGGGTGCGTTCATCGGATCAACGGGCAGCGCGCCCGGCAGCCTCGCCATTTCGGGCGGTCGCGCCGCTGTGGAGCAGCGCCTGGCCGCCGTCGCCGATGATCGCAAAACCGGCCCAATAATAGGGATGCGACGTCTGCTGGTCGTCCATCAGGTGCAATTGCGTTCCCCACAGGGCGTCGGCGACGCTCGTGCCCTGATTGGCGGCAAACAGCCCGCCGATCAGCCGCTTGGTCGCGTCGAAATCGTCGGGTGCGGGCCAGTGGCTCGCGATGACCGAGCGGCCGCCGGCGCCGATGAAGCTGCGCACGAGCCCGTCGAGGGCGTTGCCGCCGCCCGACAGGCCGGCTTCGCGCGTTGCCGCGACGCTCGCCGCGCCGGCAGTATCGCATGCGGAGAGGATCACCAGGTCGGCGTCGATCTTCAGATCGAAGATTTCCTGAAAGGTCAGCAGCCCGTCCGAATCCGCCCCACCGAATGAGGTGATCAGCGCTGGGCGCGCCGGGCAGGCGGGGCGCGGCGCCGTGACAAGGCCGTGCGTCGCGAAGTGGATGATGCGATAGTCGCCAAGGTCAGCGCGATTTTTCACGGCCGTGTCAGTGAAGGCGCCGCCGGTGAGCAGCGTGCCAGCCTGGCGGCCCATCGCGTTGCGCGCGGTCACCAGCTCGTCGGCCGATATCGGGCGCGCCCATTGCGCGACATCCCACAGGCAGTCGCCGTCGATGCTGCCGCCAGCACCGCCTCGCGTGCCGAGCGATGGTAGCCGTGCGCCCACCGGCAAATTCTCGCCGAGGCCGAAATATTGATTGGCGGCTTTCGACGGCGCGGCTTGCCGCGCGTTGCGGAAGCCGAGCGTCGAGACCGCGGTGCTTGGCCGCGACGTTCGGCCGAGCCATGCGATCTTCCGCATGTCGAACGGATCGGCGTTCGGGTCGAGCAGGCGCTGTTCATAGGCGGCAAGCCCGGTATCGGCGGTGATCAGGAGGTTGATCGGCAGCCGCAGCATCGCGCCGTCGGGCTCGAAGATCAGATGCGCGATCTTGGGAAGGCGCGCCGCGACCGGGCCGAACAGCTGGCCATAGAGTTTGTAGGAGGTGGCGGCGTCGAAAGGATAGGTGACGCGGCGGCCATTTTCGACGATCGAGATGGTCGAACGGATCGTGTCGACTGCGGTGTCGAGGCCCGACGCGCTGACGTCGGATTTCCAGAGCTGCGCGCCGCCCTGTTCGATCAGCATCGCATAGACGCCGTCCCCGACGACAAGCATCTTCAGATAGGCTTCGTCAGGACGCAGGACCTGCTGCAACTCGGGGAGGTCGAGCTTGCCCGACGCGACGACGCGATATTGCGGAAAGGCCGACAGCGCGACGACGGTTTCGGCCTGCTGGAATGACAGATTTTCGAGCTGCGCCTTGATGTCGGCGCGCAAGGCGTTGACTTCGGGCGAGTCGGGCAATTGCGCGAGCCGCGCGTCCTCGATCCGCGCGCGTTCAAGATCGCGATTAAGCGTCGTCGCCTGACGGAACAGGCGCGCGCCGTCGCTGCTGCCGCCCGACAGTTCGCGCGCGAGCACCGCCTGCGTATCGGCGACGCCGGGGCGGATCTGGAGCTGGCTGGCGACGAAGAAATCTTCAATCGCTTTGGGGTCGGTCGCCGAACGCGCGGCGAGCAGCCGGTAATAGGGCGCCATCATGTTCGCCATGCCCGCGGTCGAGCGCTGCGTATTTGCGAGAGCGGTGACGACCTCGCGATAAATGCCCAACGCCTTGTCGTCCTGTCCCTCGCGGGTGAGGAAGGCGGCATAGCGCGCACGCGCCGACGCAAGCGCGTTGGTTTCGGGATATTCGACGGCGAGCAGGTTCACCGATTCAAGGAATCGCGCGTCGGCGGCACCTTTGTCGCCGCTCGCCTCTTCGGCCAGCGCGAGTTCGCCGAGCATCTGCGAACGCAGGCGGATGATCGAGGTGACGCGGCCTTGGCGCACCGCGACCGCGTCGGTTAGCCCCTTGAGCTGCGCCTTTTTCGCTGCCTGGGCATTGCCGCGCAGCCGCTCGACCGTGCCGAGCAGGTGGATCGCCTGCGCATCGATGATCTGCGCGCGTTCGAGCGGTGACAGGCGCTCGCGGTCGCTCGCCTGACGGATCACGCGGGCATTTTCGCCGCTGTTGACCCCGGCGGCGATCTGCGGCGTCAGCGTGACCGCGTCGCCCAAGATCGTCACGCCGCTCGTGAGCGGGGGGATGGGCGTCAGGAGCCGCGCGGCGGCGCCATCATAATTGCGCTGATTGAGCGCGTTGATCGCCCGAAAATTGCGGCGAAGGCGCAGTTGGACCGGGTCGCCGGTCGGGATCGCTTCGACTTCGGCGAACAGCCGCTCGGCTTCGGCGAACTCGCCGAGGTTCGATCGTTGCAGCGCGCGGTTCAGCGTGACTTCGGTCGGGTCGATATCGGCCGCCGATTGGTCTTCGGCGGTGCGGCGCGACAGCGCTTCGAAAAATTCGGCCGCCTCGGCATAATCGCCGCTGTGGTTGCGGCGGTATCCCTCGGCCAACGCCTTGTCGACGTCGATCGTCCCGGCGATCGTCCGGGCAAAACCGTCGTTGCCGCCGATCGATGTCGTGGCGACCTTGATCACGCCCGGCATGACCCGGCGCTGGCGCACCGATTCCAGCGCAAGGTCCAGCGCGTCGGAATAGGCAGCAAAGCCTTCGACGCTATAGGTGACACGGCCCTCGGTCTCCACGCGCGTCTGCCACGCGATATTGCTGTTCTTGAGGGTGCAGGCGCCCTCGGCGGCGCAGATGACAGTACCCGCGCGAGCCTGTTCGATCCGGGCGAGTGCCTCGGTCGGACTCGCGCGCAGTTCGCGAACGGTGCCGACCGGCTGGCTCGCGTCGCGGCACACGATCGTCCAGGCGCGATCGAACATGCCCTGGACGACGCTGTCGCGGACGGTCGCCTGCACTTCGCAGAGCGAGCCGCCCTGATCGCCGATCGAAAAACTGTCGCGCAGCGTGGGGTCGGTGCCCTGAGCGCGTGCAATTCCGGGTGCGGCAAATGCCAGCAACACCAGAATCGGCACAAGTTGCGGACGTCGAGCGGTCATCACAAATCCCCCAAACACAGGCGCAGAGACGCCATGCCGGTTCAACGCCGACAGGACGGAAACTTTATTGCTGCGGTGCGACCCATTCCCTTGGGGTTGAACCCTAACCCCTTCGTAAGCGAAAGGGAAGTGATCTGCCGCACAGGCGGCTTGCGCCGCGAGGACGCGCAACCTATCTGCGAAGGGACACTCCATTCGGACGAGGACAAAATGAGCGGATTCGACGATCGTGAACGCGCCTTCGAGGCCCAATTTGCACGCGACCAAGAGGTTCAGTTCCGGATCACCGCGCGCCGGAACCGGCTGGTCGGCGAATGGGCCGCCGAACGCATGGGCCTGACGCCCGAGGAAACCGACGCCTATGCCAAGGCGGTGGTGCAGGCCGATTTCGAGGAAGCGGGCGACGAGGACGTCATCCGCAAGCTCGCGGGCGACCTGACTGCGGCGCAGGTCGAGATCAGCGATGCCGAAATCCGTGCGGCGCTGAACGACAAGGCGGTCGAGGCGCGGCGCCAGTTCATGGACAAGCAGGGCTGATCATGGGCATGCGCGAGGATGATTTGCGGGCGATGATCGTCGCGGCGTTCCCGGATGCCGAGGTCAGGGTCACTGACCTTGCCGGCGACAACGATCATTATGCGGCGCATGTTGTCAGCGAATCCTTCCGCGGCATGACCCGCGTCGCCCAGCACAAGGCGGTTTACGCCGCGCTCGGCGGACGCATGGGCGGCGAACTTCATGCCTTGCAATTGACGACCGCCATCCCTTCATAGGGGGCTGACACGAAATTTGCGGCGCCTGGCGCCACCGGAGACTGACAATGACCGACCCGACCACCCATGACCGCATCGCCAAGCTGGTCGCCGACAACCCCGTGCTTCTGTTCATGAAGGGCACGCCGCTGTTCCCGCAGTGCGGCTTTTCCTCGCGCGCGATCGCTATGCTCGACCGGCTTGGTGTCGAATATGAAACGGTGGATGTGCTTCAGGACATGGAAGTCCGCCAGGGCATCAAGGAATTTTCGGACTGGCCGACGATCCCCCAACTTTATGTGAAGGGTGAATTTGTTGGCGGATCGGACATCATGATGGAAATGTGGGAAGCGGGAGAGCTCCACACGCTGATGACCGGAATTCCGGCGCGCGCTGAATAAGCGGCGTCAACTTCGAATGATCCAGGCCCGTCGGCGCCAAGGCTCCGGCGGGCTTTTGTTGTCGGCTGTTGGATGGGGAAGCGGGCGTTCCGGACATTCGTCATTCCCCGACATTGGTCATTCCATGACGGAAATATCCGGGCCCTAGCTTCGCGACGGGGAGGATATCGGCAATTAAGGGCCGCCAGCGGCCATCGCGACCTAGTTCGCTGAAAACAGCTTGGTCCCGGCGACGCCGATGACGATCAGGACCATGAAGCCGATCTGCACCGCGTTGACTTTCTCGCCGAACCAGAAAATGCCGCCGATGATGACCCCCACCGCGCCGAGGCCGGTCCAGATCGCATAGGCGGTGCCGGCCGAGATGCCGCGCATCGCGAAGGCGAGCAGCGCCATGTTCAGGAAGCTGAGCGAGATCGGGACGAGGGCGGCTTGCCACGAACCGATCGTCGCAGCCCATTTCAGGCTGAGCGCCCAGATGATTTCGGTGACAACGGCAATCGCGAGGATGACCCACGCCATGGAGATTCCTTTCGAGTCAGCGGGCTCGAAAGGAAAGGGCGCAGCCGGAAACCCGAAAGAGGCTGCGCGTGGACGAGTGATGTGGTGCCGGTGCCCCTAGAGCGGACGCGATGAAAGCGCAATCCGACGCGGACGGCCTTTTAGCCTTCCAGCCACCCCGTAACCTCGATGGCCACCTTGTTCGCCGCGCGGGTAAGCGCCTCGCCGACGGGTTTCGCCTCGACCTTGCCGCCGATCGCCTCGCGCGCCTCGAAACGGCGCTGCGTCACCGTCTTGCCGCCCGCCGACACGAGCATCGCCTGATAGACGACGACCACCTCGTTGGTCGCGGCATCGACGCCAAATTCCATCAGCTGTCCGGCCAGCTGCTCGCCCGGCGCGGTCAGATATTGGCCCTCGTCGAGCACGACGCGTGTCGTGCGCGCGGACACGGTTTCGGAGACGAGCCGCTGGAACAGGCGCGAGGGCGCCTCGATCCATTGCGCGTCCTTCACATAGGTGACGCTTGATCCGTCCTGTTGCACCGGGATGCGCGTCGTGCGCAGCTTTTGCGGGGCGGTCGGGATCAGGATCGTCAGCGTCGCGGCATCCGCCGCGGTGCGCGCGCCGCCCGCTGGCGGCGCTGCATCGGCATCGAGCGTCAGCAGGAAGGGCGGGGTCTTGCCGCCAAGGCCGATGCAGCCCGACAGCGAGACGGCGGCGATAGCAACGAGCAGCGGAGCGCGGAGGCGGCGGAAGGAAATGGGCATGGGGGCTCTAGTCCTCATTCTTTATAATCGGGCAGCTTGCTGCCGCCGAGAACCGCGCCGGCACCCTGTTGGTCAAGCTTGTCGGTCAGGCTGGACAGCGAAGCAGAGGTGCGGCGAAGGTCGCGGATCAGCGCATTGGCTTCGGGAATCGTCGTCTCGCTGAAGGTCTTGAGACCGGGCCGCGCGTCGGAAATCGCGCCTTCCAGCGTCGCCATCGATGCGTTGGCCGATTTCAGCGTTTCGCGCAGGTTCACCATCGCGGGGTCGACGTTGCGGTCGATCGTCCCCTGCGCCGATGCCGCGAGGCTGCCGATCTGCTCGGCGGCCACGCCCGTCTGCTGGATCGCAATGCGCGTGTCGGCGAGCGCGCGTTCGATCGCGGGGCCGTTGCGCGCGAGAATCGCGGTCGACGCCTCGACATTTCTAAGGATGCCGCGGATGCTCGCCTGATTTTCATCGTCGGCAAGTTCGGCGAGGCGTTCGCTCAGCGTCGACAGACGCTGAAGCAATTGCGGCGCGGTGTTGAGCAGTTCGCCGAGGCCGCCGACGCGCGTCGGGATGACGGGTTTGCCGGCGGGCCCCTTGTCGCTGATTGGCGGCGCGTCCTTGACCGCGCCGTCGAGCGAGATCTGCGAGACGCCGGTGAAGCCGACGCCTTCGAGCGCGGCGGTCGTGCCTTGCAGCACGGGGACGCCCTCATTGACCTCGATGCGGACGCGGACGAATTGCGGATCGTCGGGCCACAGCGCGATTTCGCGCACCTGGCCGGCGGGCACACCGGAAAACTGGACCGGGGCGCCCTTGTTCAAGCCGTCGACCGACTGTTTGAAAAATATGTCATATTCGCGCTTGTCACCGCCACTGTCGTTCGCGAGCCAGACCACGAAAAAGGCCAGCGCCGCGGTGAAGAAGAGGACGAAAGCGCCGACGAGGACGTTGTTTGAGCGTGTTTCCATCAGCTGTTCCTATTGCCGCTTCGCGGTTTGGTTCCCGCTCGCCGCAGCACGGCCACGCGGCCCATTGAAATAATCCTGTATCCACGGATGCTCGGTGGCAAGCAGTTCCGGGATGGTGCCGACCGCGATCACCTTCTTTTCGGCCAGCACCGCGACCCGGTCGCAGGTCGCGTAAAGCGAGTCGAGGTCGTGGGTGATCAGAAAGACGGTGAGGCCCATCGTATCGGCCAGTTCGCGGATAAGCTCGTCGAATTTTGCCGCGCCGATCGGGTCGAGCCCGGCAGTCGGTTCGTCGAGAAACAGCAACGCAGGGTCGAGCGCGAGCGCACGGGCAAGCCCGGCGCGCTTGACCATTCCGCCCGACAGTTCGGCGGGATATTTGGGGCCCGCGTCGGGGGGCAGGCCGACCATCGCGACCTTGTACGCCGCGATCTCGTCGAGCAGGCGTTGATCGAGCCGCGGATAATATTCGCGCAAGGGAACCTGGATATTCTCGGCGACGCTCAGCGTCGAAAACAGCGCGCCGCCCTGGAACATCACGCCCCAACGCCGACGCAGGTCGCGCGATTCCTCTTCGTTGGCGATCGTGTCGAGCGTCTTGCCATACACCTCGATCTCGCCCGCGGCCGGCGTCTGGAGCCCGATGATCGAGCGCATCAGCACCGACTTGCCGGTGCCCGATCCGCCGACGACGCCCAATATCTCGCCCGAACGGACGTCGAGGTCCAGATCCTCATGAACCACCGCATCGCCGAACTGGTTTTTCAGTCCACGGATGCAGATTGCCGTTTCGAACTTTTCGGGGCGCACGGCGTCGGCGGCGGCGAGTTCTTCCTCGATCTCCTGGTCGATCTCTTCGCTCATCAATTCCATCCCAGCGAAGAGAAGAAGACGGCGAACATCGCGTCGAGGACGATGACCAGGAAGATCGCGGCGACCACGGCCGATGTCGTGCGCTGGCCGACTTCCTCGGCATTCTGGCGCACCTGCATGCCTTCGTAACAGCCGGTGACGCCGATCAATATGCCGAACACCGGCGCCTTAATCAGCATGATGTAGAAATCGGTCATCGGAATGATTTCGCGCAGCCGCTGGATATAGGTGAGCGGCGGGATGTCGAGCCCGACCCAGACAAAGGCGCCGCCGCCCGCGATCGCGCACAGGCTGGCATAGAAACCGAGCAGCGGCATGGTGATCGTCGACGCGGCGACGCGCGGCAGCACGATCGCTTCCATGGGCGACACGCCGATCGTGCGCATCGCGTCGATCTCTTCAGTCAGCTTCATCGTGCCGATCTGCGCGGCAAACGCCGATCCGGAGCGCCCCGCAACCATGATGGCGGTCATCAGCAAGCCGAGTTCACGGATCGAGGCGCGGCCGACAAGGTTGATCGTGAACACCTCAAGCCCGAATTGTTCAAGCTGCACTGCGCCCTGCTGCGCAATGACGATGCCGATCAGGAAACTCATCAGCCCGATGATCGGCAGCGCGTCGACGCCGACCGCCTGAAACCGCGTGACGACGGCGTTCCAGCGCAGACGGCGGCGCGCGCGAATCTGGACGACGAGCGCGACGATCATCGCGCCAAAGAAACCGACGATGCCAAGCAGTTCGTGCCAGATCGCGACGCTGGCATTCCCAACCTGTTCGAGCATGCGCGTCCACGCGGGACGGCGGTCGCGGTGGACGCGATATTCGCTTTTGTCGCTGGCGAGCGCTTCGAGCAGGCGCTGCGCTTCCTCGCTCGCGCCGACCACTTTCGCGCCATGTTCATTGACGGTGCGGGTCACGATCCAGGCGCCGACGGTGTCGATCCGGTCGAGCGCCGACAGATCGAGCGTGGCGATCGGGCCAAGCGCCTCCAGCCGCGCCGGCAGGTCGCCGAGGCGTGCGAGCGTCAGACGGCCAGTGAAGCGAACTTCGGCACCGTCGGTACCCTCGCTATGTTCGAAATCCGCCCTGGCAATCATCGTGCGGAACCTTTGTCCTATTTACCCAATGACGGCAAGTGAATCCATGGTTTAGCTTGCCGGGTCTTGGCCGCCATGCCGGGCCACACTATGGGTGAGGGATGGAAAACCCGCTCGCCCCGCCGATCCCCGACTATGCGCACCGCGTCGCGATGTACGACATGGATCGCACGATAACGCGTTCAGGGACTTACAGCGGCTTCCTCATGCACGTTGCGCAGCGGCGCCAGCAATGGCGGCTGTTGCTGCTGCCGCTCGTCGGGCTCGCGGGCGCGGCCTATTCGCTGCGCCTGATCGACCGGTCGCGGCTGAAGGCGATCAACCTCAGGCTGCTCGTCGGCAAGCGCTTTCGCCGCACCGAAATCGCACCGCTCGCCGAAAGCTATGCCGACAAGGTCGTCGCGCGCGGGCTGCACTCCGCCGCGCTCGAGCAGATCGCCGCCGACCGCGAGGCGGGGTACCGGCTGCTGCTCGCAACCGCGTCGTTCCACCTTTATGTCGATGCGATCGCGCGGCGGCTGGGGATCGACGATGTGCTCGCGACACAGCTCGACGAACCCGACGGCGCCGACCATATCCACGCGCGGCTGTCGGGTGACAATTGCTATGGCGAGGCGAAGTTCGCGCGAATCGACGGCTGGATGGCGGCCAATGCGATTACCCGCGACGCCGCGCATATCCGCGCTTATTCGGACCATGTGTCCGACCATCCGATGCTGCATTTCGCCGACGAGGCGGTTGCGACCACCCCGTCACGGGGGCTCAAGCGTCTCGCTCCGCAAATGGGCTGGCAGGTGGTCGACTGGCGCGCGCGGCGCGGTCGTTAGACCGCGTCGAGCGCCTGCGCGAAGTCGGCGATCAGATCGTCGGGGTCCTCGATGCCGATCGACACGCGCACCAGATTATCGGTGATGCCAAGCGCCTTTTTGCGGTCGTCGGGAACCGACAGATGCGTCATCGCGGCGGGATGGCTCGCGAGCGTTTCGGTGCCGCCAAGGCTGACCGCAAGCTTGGCGATCTTCAGCGCGTCGAGGAAGCGGAAGCTTTCTTCCTCGCCGCCCTTGATGAAGAGCGAGAAGGTCGACCCCGCACCCGTACAATGGCGGTCGAAAATATCCTTCTGCCGCGCATCCTGAATGAAGCCGAGATAGCCGAGCCCATCGACCTTCGGATGATCGCGGAGGAAGGTGCAGACCTTCAGCGCATTTTCGCCCGCGCGGGTCATTCTGAGTTCGAGCGTTTCGAGGCTGCGGAGCAGCATCCATGCGGTGTTGGGGTCGCAGATCGTGCCGATCGTGTTGCGCATCGGGCGGATCATGTCGAGCAGCCGCTGGTCGCCCGACACGCCGCCCGCGACGAGGTCCGAATGGCCGCCGGCATATTTGGTGAGGCTGTAGATGACGAGTTCGGCGCCCTGTTTCAGCGGCTGCTGCCACAGCGGGCCGAGGAAGGTGTTGTCGATCGCGATCGGCGGCTGCTGCTCGCCGGTGAAGGCGGCATCGCGCGCGCCGCGCACCGCTTCGACATCGACGAGCGCATTGGTCGGGTTGGCTGGGCTTTCGAGATAGACGAGCGCGACCTTGCCGCCCTTTTCATCGGCGAGCGCCTTGGCGCGGGCGAGGATCGCGTCGATGTCTTCGCGCGTCGCGCCCGCCGGGAAATCGACGAAGCTGACCCCGAAGCGCGACAGGATGCGCGCGATCAGCGACTCGGTCGCCGCATAGAGCGGACCCGAGTGGACGATCACGTCATTCTGGCTCACCAGCGCGAGGAGCAGGGTGGCGATTGCCGACATGCCGCTCGAAAAGACGAGGCTGTCGTCGGCGCCGTCCCAGACGGCGAGGCGATCCTCGAGGATTTCCTGGTTGGGGCCGTTGAAACGCGAATAGACGAGGCCGTCGGCGGGGCCTTCGCGCTTGCCGGTGATATGCTCGAAGAAACGCTTGCCCGCGGCGGCGCTTTCAAAGGCGAAGGTCGAGGTCAGGAAGATCGGCGGCTTGAGCGAGCCTTCGGACAGCACGGGATCATAGCCCAGCCCCATCATCAGCGTCGCGGGGTTAAGCTCCCGGTCGCCGATCTTCTTGCTGTTGGTCTTGGGTTTGCCGCGCATGGCCATGAAGCTGCTCCTGATGATGTTGCGGTCTTTATAACGTGATAAGTTTCGTTTGAAACTATATTGCGCGAACTTCGGGTCAGAACCCTAAGCGATCGTCGCCATCGCCCAGACGGTACCGATGAGCAGCGGCACGCCGATGATGTCGAGCGCAAATCCCGCCTTCAATATGCGCGGCAAGGCGATATGCCCGGTCGCCCAGGCGAGCGCATTGGGGCCGGTGCCCGAGGGTAGCATAAAACCCCAGCTCGCCGCCATCGCGACGGGCAGCGCGAGCAGGACCGGATCGGCGCCCGTCGCGGCGATCAGCGCGGCGAGTACGGGCATGATGCCGCTGGCGGTCGCGACATTGCTGGCAAATTCGGTGATCAGGATGGTTAGCGCGACGATGATCGCGGCGAGTGCGATCGTCGGGATGCTGCCGAGCGGCGCGAGCACGGCGCCCAGCCAGGCGGCAAGCCCGCTCGCGGTGATTGCGGCGGCGAGCGCCAGGCCGCCGCCGAACATCATGATGACGCCCCACGGCGCGCGGTCGGCTTCCTTCCAGACGAGGAGCGGGCGGCCGGTGCCGTCGGGCAGGATAAAGAGGAGCAGGCTGCCCGCGACCGCAATCGTGCCGTCGGTCAAGGCGCCATCGGGCAGGAAGGGTTCGAGCCACGGCTGCGCGATCCAGGCGATCAGTACGAGCAGAAAGACAGGAACGACACGGCGCTCGGCAGTCGACCATATCGCCTGATTGCCAAGCGCCGCAGCGGCGCCCTGGCCGTCAAAGGGGTGCGCGGACAAGCGCTGGACTCGCGCGACGATGAACATGGCCGCAGGGGTGGCGAGCAACACGACCGGAATGCCGTAGATCATCCAGTCGAGGAACGAGATGCGCAGGTCCAGCGCCTTTTCGATCAGCCCTGCGGCGATCGCGTTGGTCGGGCTGCCAACCAGCGTCCCCAGTCCGCCGATCGAAGCGGCAAAGGCGATGCCCATCATCACCGCCCCGGCAAAACCTTCGGTCTCGTCCTCGCGAATGCCGCCAGCGCGCACGACGGCGAGGGCGATGGGGACCATGATGAGCGCCGTCGAGGTGTTCGAGATAAACATGCTGAGCAAGGCGGTCGCCGCCATGAAGGCGAAGAGCAGGCCGGTCGCGGTCGGCGCGGCGCGTTTCAGGAGCGCGAGCGCGAGCCGTCGGTGCAGTCCGACGCGCTCGATCGCGAGCGCGAGGAAGGCGCCGCCGAGGATCAGGAAGAGGATCGGCGAATAATATTCCTTGGCGATCGCATTCGCGTCCATCACTCCGAACGCTGGCACGGTGAGGAAGGGGAGGAGCGCGGTGACGGTAAGCGGCAGCGCCTCGGTCATCCACCATATCGCCATCAGGACGGTGAGCGCCGCGACGCGCCAGGCGGTCACCTCCATTCCCGCCGGTTCCGGCAGCAGGAGCATGGTGCAAAAGACGATGAGCCCGCCGATCAGCCCAAACCAGCGCGTGCGCGTCATCGACTTCTATCCTCCCGCCAGTCCGATCACCGACAATTGGCGACCATAGGCGTTTTCCCCTTTGTGGCACGCGCGGCGATAGCTGAAATAATCTTGGGGCTGGGCATAGGTGTCCTGTCCGCCAATGGCAATTCGCGTCACGCCCGCCACAGCGAGCCGCGCCGCGACATAGGCGGCGATGTCGAACATCGCGTGGCCGGGCTTGCCAGCGGCGAAAAAGCGCTCGTTCGCAGGATCGTCCGCGACGAAGCGCCGCACGAAACCGTCGTCGACTTCATAGGAGCTACGGGCGATGCACGGGCCGATGGCGACGGCGATGTTGGCGCGGCGGGCGCCCAGGCTTTCCATCGCATTCAGCGTCGCATCGGTGACCCCGGCAATCGCGCCCTTCCATCCGGCGTGCGCCGCGCCGACCACCCCGGCCTCGCGGTCGGCGAAGAGGACCGGCACGCAGTCGGCGGTCAATATGCCGAGCAATATGCCGGGCGTGCGCGTCGCGAGTGCGTCGGCTTCGGGCCGCGCGGCGAGGTCGGTGTCGGCATCGACGATCAAGCAGCGATTGCCATGCACCTGATAGACCCCGGTCAGCGTCGCGCCGGGAAGCACCGCGTCGGTGACACGCTGCCGGTTCTCGGCGATCAGCGCCGGATCGTCGCCCGAACCGAGGCCGCAGTTGAGCGAAGCGAGTTCGCCCGTCGATACCCCGCCGCGACGCCCGAAAAAGCCGTGCGCCACGCCGTCGAGCGGCACCGCCGTGACGAAGGGCGCCGTCACAGGTCGAGCCTGAAAAAGCGGTCCTCGTCGATATGATTGCCGACGCGAAACGCATTGCGGCCGACGTCGGTGAAGCCATAGCGGCGGTAGAAGGCCTGCGCGCGGTCATTCTCGGTAAAGACGCTGAGGTAAAGGATCGACGCGCGTGTCCGCGCCCAGGCGATTCCCCATTCCATCAGCGCCGCCGCGACGCCGGTGCCCTTCGCCGCTTCGGCAACATAGAGTTGGTGCAGTTCGACAGCATCGTCGGCTGGTTGGTCTTCGGGCAGGTCGAAATCGACCGGGCCCATCTTGATATAGCCGAGAATCGCCCCGGCGTCGTCACGGACGAGCGCAATGTCATGATCATCGCTCTCGATCTGCGCGCGAACGATGTCGGGCGGGTTCCAGTCCGCGAGGAAGGTCGAAAGGTCGGTGGGGTCATAGATATGCCCGAAAGTGTGCGTGAACGACCCGTTGGCGAAGGCGGCGATCGCCTCGGCATCGGACGGTTTTGCCAGCTGAATGGCGGTCATGCGGCGTCTCCTGCAAATCCTGCGGGTGCGGGCCAGTGCGGCGCGGTGACGGTCATCGCCTTGAACAATTCGCCCATCTCGCGCGGCTCGACGAGGCGGTCGCGCTGGCCCTTGAGTTCGTCGGCGCGCGTTGGCGCGGCCGCTGCAAGCGACGCCAGCCGGGCATCGATGCCTAGCCGTCGCAGCCAGTCGCCCTGCGTTGCAAGCGCGCCGATGGTTAAACCGGCATGACGCGCAGCGTCGGCCAGCGCGGTGAAGTCGACATGCGCGGTCAGGTCGGCCTCGCCCGGATCGGCGAAGGGATCGGTGAAGCGGTGCGCCTTGACGGCCTGCAACGTATCGCCCGCCGCCGGGCCGCTATAGCCATAGTCGATCGCGAGCATGGCGCCGCCTTGCCGCGCCAGGCGAAAGGCGCAGCGCTGCATGATCGCGGCCGCGACGGGCGAAGTTTCGACGATCATGCCTTCGGGCTGGCTTTTCAGCGAAGCCGGTATGGCGTCGTCGGCCGGAATGTCGCCCGCGACCGCCGCCAATGTGCCGTCGCGGCGCTCGACCATGCGCTCGCGCCAGCCATCGATAGTGCGGACATATTGATGGATCGGCAGCGCGTCGAAAAATTCGTTCGCGACGATGATCAGCGGGACGTCGTCGGGCAGGGCGTCGACCTCGTCATGATGCGCGGCGGCAGGCAGGCAGGCGAGCTGCGCCGCGCGCAGCGCCGGGCTCGTTTCGACCAGATCGATGCCGGTCGGCGTGCAGCCGAAGCGCGCCATGGTGCGCAGCGCATCGGCGGCGAGCGTGCCGCGGCCGGGGCCGAACTCCACGTAGCGAAACGCCGGGCTGCCTGCGCGCCGCCAGAGGTCGGCGGCCCAGATACCGACCATCTCGCCGAACATCTGGCTGATCTCGGGTGCGGTCGTGAAATCGCCTGCGGCGCCGAGCGGATCGCGCGTCGCATAATAATGGCCGTTCGCGGCCGCCATATAGTCGGCCACCGTCATCGGCCGCGCTGCCGCGATTTCGCCTATCAGCGCTTCGGGAGTCGGCGGCCCGTCACGCAACGCTGTCGGGTCCGGCCACCGGCTCGACCCGCTCGCGGCGCCCCTTCGCGGTCGCGACGAGCCACAGGCCGGCGAGCAGCATTGGGATGGTCAGCGTCTGCCCCATGGTGAGCCCCCACGACAAGGTGCCGAGCTGGACGTCGGGTTCGCGCACGAACTCGACCGCGAAACGGCTGAGGCCATAAATGATCGCCGCCATGCCGAACAGGAAACCGGGCTTGTAGCGCGCATCGGTGCGCCAGAAGAAAAAGGCGAGGATCGCCATCATCACAATCCCTTCGAGGCCCGCTTCGTAAAGCTGGCTCGGGTGACGCGGGTCCATCGTGCCACTACCCGGAAAGATGATCGCCCACGGCACCGTCGTTGCCCGGCCCCACAGCTCGCCGTTCACGAAATTGGCGAGGCGGCCGAAGAAGAGCCCGAAGGGGACGACGCACGCGACATAGTCGCAAAAGCGCAGGAAGCTAAGCTTTTCCTTACGCGTCACATACCAGATCGCGATCAGCACGCCGATCACCCCGCCGTGCAGCGACATGCCGCCGTCCCACAATTTGAAGATATCGAGCGGCTTCTGGATATAATTGCCAAGGTTGTAGAAGAGCACATAGCCGAGGCGCCCGCCGAGGATGATCCCGAGCATCGCGTAGAATATAATGTCGTCGGCGTGGCGCCGCGCCATCGGGGCGCCGGGCTGCGCGATCAGCCTCAGCAAATACCAGTAGCCGACGAAGATCCCGGCGAGGTAGGCGAGTGCATACCAGCGGATGGGCAGCCCGAAGACGCTGAACGCGATCTCGGAGTTTTCACCCATCAGATCGTGAAAGTTCACATATTGCGTTGCTTCGGCTAAGGTTGCAAAAAGAAACATATAGTCGCGCGGTCCTTCCCCAGGAGAGGCCTCCCCATAAGGGGTAAGGCGAGCGAGACCAAGAGGAGAGATGAAACATGCCATCAGCGCTCGATTTGCGCCTGGAAGCCGCCTATAATCTGATCACCGGTCCGGGCGGACCGATCCAGGTCGGGTCCGTCGAACGCTTCGGCCGCCAGCTTCCCTTCATCGCCAACGCACCCACCAATCTTGCCGATTATGTTGCGTTTTTCGCCATGCAGCATGGCGACGCCACCTTCCTCGTCGAAGGCGATGAGCGGCTGTCGTTCAAGCAAGTGTATATGGCGGCGCGGCAGGTCGCGGCGGGGCTGGTCGAGGGGCATGGCGTCCAGCGCGGCGACCGCGTCGGGCTTGCGATGCGCAATGCCAATGCCTGGTGCGTGTCCTATATTGGCATATTGATGGCGGGCGGCTGCGCGACCTTGCTCAACGGCTGGTGGCAGGGCGGCGAACTCGCCGCGGGCATCCTCGACAGCGAAGCCAGGCTCGTCATCGCCGACGTCCAGCGCGCCGCGCGGCTCGAAGAGGTCGATCATGGCGCCAAGGTGATCACGCTCGACCTGACCCAGCCGATCGATCAGGCGATCGCGCCGATCACCACCGGCGGCAGCGCCGAGACGGTTTTGCCGGTGCTGACCGGGCAGGATCTGGCGACGATTCTCTTTACCTCGGGTTCGACCGGCCAGTCGAAGGGCGCCTATTCGCGCCACGAAGCGGTGGTGCAGGCGATCTTCAATTATGTCACCCAGACCGCGAGCATCGTCCATCTGCTGACCGAAGACGGGCAGATGTCGGACATCCAGCCCGCGACGTTGATCTGCACGCCTTTGTTCCACGTCACTGCCGAAATCCCAGTGTTCCTGCAGAGCCTGGCGCTGGGCCGCAAGCTGGTGCTGATGCCCAAATGGAACGCCGACGAGGCGATGCGGCTCATCCAGGACGAGAAATGCAATTATTTCGTCGGGGTGCCGCTGATGAGCTATGAAATCCTCGTCAGCCCGAACCGCAAGAATTACGATCTGTCGACGTGCAAGAGCTACGCCGGCGGCGGCGCGCCGCGCCCGCCCGAGCATGTGCGGCGGCTTGCGTCGGAGATGGGCGAGGCCAAGCCGCTGCTCGGCTACGGCCTCACCGAAACCAACGCGGTTGGCTGCGGCATCATCAATGAGAATTATGTCGCCAAGCCGATGTCGACCGGCCCCGCATCGAAGCCGCTCGTCGACCTCGCGATTCTCGATGACAATGGCGAGCCGGTTCCGCAGGGCGGGGTGGGCGAGGTCTGCATCCGTTCGGTGTGCAATTTCGAAGGCTATTGGAACAATGAGGCGGCGACCAGGGCGGCCTTCTTCGACAATGGCTATTTCCGTTCGGGCGACCTCGGCTATCTCGACGAAGACGGTTATCTGTTCATCGTCGACCGCAAGAAGGACATCATCATCCGCGGCGGCGAGAATATCAGCTGCCAGGAAGTCGAAGCGGCGATCTACGAACATGCCGAGGTGAACGAATGCGCGGTGTTTGGGCTACCCGACGAGCGGCTCGGCGAATGCGTCGGCGCGGTCGTGTGGACGAAAGCCGGCAGCAGCGTGACGGCCGAGGATCTCTGCTCCTTCCTCAGCCAGCGTCTTGCGCCCTATAAGGTGCCGTGCAAGATCTGGATGTCGAACGACGCGCTGCCCAAGCTCGGCAGCGAAAAGATCGACAAGGTAAGCTTGCGCAATCATTATCGCGAGGAATATGCGGCCGAGGTCGCCGCGTAACCAAATGGCATGAAGGAGCGAACCGGGATCATGGCCAAGGCTGAAACTCCCGTCGCTCCTTCGCAAAGCGCACCGCCGCCGGCACGCGTCTATCGCCACCGGCTGCCCACCCGCGTTTGGCATTGGGTCAATGCCGTCACTCTGCTCATCCTGCTGATGAGCGGGTTGATGATCTTCAACGCGCATCCGCGGCTTTATTGGGGCGAATATGGCGCCAATTTCGATCGCGCCTGGCTGGTGATCGGGTCGACGGCGGACAGCGGCTATTTGCGCGTCGGCGACTGGCGGATCGACACGACGGGGGTGCTTGGCCGCTGGACGGACGCGGAAGGGGTCCAAAAGACCTGGGCCTTTCCGGGCTGGGCGACGATCCCGACCAGCTACAGCCTTGCCGACGGGCGGCGCTGGCACCTGCTGTTCGCGTGGGTGCTGTCGATCGGGCTGACGCTCTACATGCTCTGGACGCTGGTCAGCGGGCATTTGCGCAAGGATTTGCACGTCCGCCGCGCCGAATGGTCGCCGCGCCATATCTGGCACGACATAAGGGAGCATGCGCGGCTGCGCTTCCCGCGTGGGCAAGCAGCGGCGCGTTACGGTATTCTGCAGAAACTGAGCTACATCGGGGTAATCTTCGTCGCGCTGCCGCTGATGATTGCGACAGGGCTCACCATGTCGCCCGGGATGAATGCAGCGTGGCCATGGTTGCTCGATGTCTTTGGCGGGCGCCAGTCGGCGCGGTCGATCCATTTCATCGCCGCCTGGGCGCTTGTCGCTTTCTTTCTCGTCCATATCGCGATGGTGCTGCTCGCCGGGCCGGTCAACGAGCTGCGCTCGATGATCACCGGCTGGTTCCGCCTGCCGCCCGAGCGGGAGGAGGGGGCATGAGCGAGATCATGCTTCCGCGGCGTCAGTTGATCGCGCGCGCCGGCGGGCTGGTCGCCGCGGCGGGCGCACTGCCGCTGCTCGCGGGGTGCGACGCGATCAACGACACGCCGGCGGTGCGCAAGATCTTGTCGATGGGCGAGGAGATGAACCGCGCCAGCCAGCGCGCGCTGATGGACAGGAGCGCGCTTGCCCGCGAGTTCAGCCGCGCCGACCTGTCGCCCTATTTTCGTCCCAATGGCACGCGCCTGCCCGCGGGCGCCGCCTATGCCGCCCATGCTGCCAGCAATTTTGCCGACTGGCGGGTCAAGGTGACGGGGCTCGTCGCGCGCCCGCTATCTTTGTCGATGGCGGACATACGCGCGATGCCGCAGCGTACCCAGATTACGCGCCACGATTGCGTCGAAGGCTGGAGCGCGATCGGACAGTGGACCGGGCCGCAGCTCGGGCGCATCCTCGCCGCCGCGGGGGTAAAGGACAGCGCGCGCTATATCGTCTTCCGCTGCGCCGACCGGCTCGGCGATGCGCTCTATTATGAAAGCTGCGACATGGTCGACGCGCTGCATCCGCAAACGATCATGGCGTGGGCGCTCAACGATGCCGTGCTGCCGATCGCCAATGGCGCGCCGCTGCGCCTGCGGATCGAGCGCCAGCTCGGTTATAAGCACGCCAAATATGTCAACGCGATCGAGGCAGTCGCCAGTCTCCACGCGATCGGGGCAGGCAAGGGTGGCTATTGGGAAGATCGCATTGATTATGAATGGTATGCGGGGATTTGATCACGCGTTTTTGTTGAGATAGATACTCCTTCGATAAAATGTCGATTCTACGTCCTTTTCTCTCCCGGGTCATTCATCAGGGGCGGCTGATTGTCGTCGCGCCCGGCGGTGCGCGCGAAGAATATGGGCAACCGACACCGGGTTTCCCCGACGTCATCATCCGGTTCGCCCATCCCCGCGGGATGCGCCGCATCATCCTCGACCCGCGTCTGGGCGCCGCCGAGGCGTTCATGGACGGCGAGATGGAACTGATCCAGGGCGACATCATGGACCTGATCGGCCTGATCCGCATGAACACGCCATGGGATCGCGGGGCGACGCTGAAAGACAAGACCTGGCTCGGCCGGCAGGCTGACAGGGTGAAGACGCGGATCGGATCGGTCAACCGCCAGCGCCAGTCGCGCGCCAACGTCAAGCATCACTACGACATCGGCAACGACCTCTATCGCCTCTTCCTCGACGAGGACATGCAGTATAGCTGCGCTTACTGGCCGCAGAGCGATATGACGCTGGAGGAAGCGCAGGTCGCGAAGAAGGCGCATATCGCGGCGAAACTTGCGCTGAAGCCCGGGCAGCGGGTGCTCGACATCGGCTGCGGCTGGGGCGGCATGGCGATCACGCTCGCCAAGCTCGAGCAGGTCGAGGTGCTGGGTATCACCCTGTCCGAAGAGCAACTCGCGCTTGCCCGCGAGCGCGCGAAAGCCGCCGGGGTTGCCGATCGCGTGCAGTTCGAGCTGATCGACTATCGCGACCTGGCTGCGCGCGAGGCGGGGCGGTTCGACCGGATCGTGTCGGTCGGCATGTTCGAACATGTCGGCGCGGCCAATTTCGAGACTTTCTTTCGTGCCGCCGCGAACCTCATGACCGCCGACGGGGTGATGCTGCTTCATACGATTGGCCGGTTTGGCAAGCCGGGATCGACCGACGCCTTCACACGCAAATATATCTTCCCGGGCGGCTATATCCCGGCGCTCAGCGAAACATTGGCGGCGAGCGAGAAGAGCCGGCTGATCGCGACCGATATCGAAACGCTGCGGCTGCATTACGCGCTGACGCTGCGTCAATGGTATGCACGCACGCTCGCGCATGAGGCCGAGATCGTGGCGATGATGGGCGACCGCTTTTTTCGTATGTGGACCTTCTACCTCGCGGGCGCGACCGCGGCGTTCGAAAGCGGCGGGATGGGCAATTATCAGATCCAGTTCGCCCGCAGCCGCCACGCGCTTCCGCTGACGCGCGATTATATGGGCGAGGCGGAGCGGCGTTACGTCGGGTAGCGTTTGTTCATGACATCCCAGCTCAGCGCGACGAGCTTTTCGAGCACCTCCAGATCCACATCGGCGAGCTTGTTGATGTAAAGGCACGATTTGCCATTCTTATACTTGCCAAGCTGCGCAAGCAGGGCGTCGGCCTCGGGCTGGCGGTCGAGATAATGGCCCATCAGATAGAGTGTCATCGCGGCCTTGCGAGGCGAAAATCCGGCGCGGCACATCGTTCCCGATCGACCGCTGTCGTAGAGATAATCATAACTGCCATAACCGATGATCGACGGCCCCCACATCTTGGGATCGAGGCCGGTCACGCGGCGGTGCATCATATCGACGACAACCGCTTCTTCGCGTCGCTTTTCGCTTGGAAGCGAGGCGATGTAATCGGTGACCGATACTCCGGTCGCCTGGGTCTTTATTTCGGTTTTGGCCATGACGCTTCTCCCGAAGTCCATGATAAACCGGGCGTGCCGCATAGCCAAGCCGGTTGCGCCCAGAGCGGCGGACTGCTAGCCGCGCCCGCGTCTTTCCCTCGCCAAAGGTGCCATCATGTCCGAGTCCTTCAAGCGCGTCGTCCTCGCCTATTCGGGCGGCCTCGATACCAGCGTCATCCTGAAGTGGCTGCAGGTCACCTATGGCTGCGAAGTTGTGACCTTCACCGCCGACCTCGGGCAGGGCGAAGAGATTGAACCCGCGCGCGCCAAGGCCGAGTTGATGGGCGTGAAGCCCGAGCATATCTTTATCGACGATGTCCGCGAGGAATTCGTCCGCGATTTCGTCTTCCCGATGATGCGCGCCAATGCCCGCTATGAGGGCGACTATCTGCTCGGCACGTCGATCGCCCGCCCGCTGATTTCGAAGCGCCTGATCGAGATCGCAAGAGAAGTGGGCGCCGATGCGGTCGCGCATGGCGCGACGGGCAAGGGAAATGATCAGGTGCGCTTCGAACTGTCGGCCTATGCGCTCAATCCCGACATCAAGGTCATCGCGCCCTGGCGTGAGTGGGACCTGACCAGCCGCACCGCGCTGATCGACTTTGCCGAGAAGAACCAGATCCCGGTGCCCAAGGACAAGCGCGGCGAAAGTCCCTTCTCGACCGACGCGAACCTCCTCCACACCTCGTCGGAAGGCAAGGTGCTCGAGGACCCTTGGGAAGAGACCCCCGATTATGTCTATTCGCGGACGGTTAATCCCGAGGACGCACCCGACGCGCCCGAATATATCACGATCGATTTCGAGCGCGGCGACGGTGTCGCGCTGAACGGGCAGGCGATGTCGCCCGCGACCTTGTTGGCGGCGCTCAACGACCTTGGCCGCAAACATGGCATCGGCCGCCTCGACCTCGTCGAGAACCGCTTCGTCGGCATGAAGTCGCGCGGCATGTACGAGACGCCGGGCGGCGAAATCTACGCGCGTGCTCATAGGGGAATCGAAAGCATCACGCTCGACCGCGGCGCGGCGCACCTCAAGGACGAGCTGATGCCGAAATATGCCGAGCTCATCTACAACGGCTTCTGGTTCGCGCCCGAGCGCGAGATGCTGCAGGCGGCGATCGACCACAGCCAGGCCAATGTGACTGGCACCGTCCGCCTCAAGCTTTACAAGGGCAATGCCAGCGTCGTCGGCCGCAAATCGCCGCTCAGCCTCTACAGCGAACGCCATGTGACCTTCGAGGACGATGCCGGCGCTTATGACCAGAAGGATGCGGCAGGGTTCATCAAATTGAACGCCTTGCGCTTGAAATTGCTCGCGAAACAGGGTCAATAAAGGGGCCGGGCACGGACCCGGCCGCGACAGGAGCCTTGGTCCATGTTCTCGCTTTTGCTGGCCGCTGCCAGTCTGACGCCCGCGTTTAACGACGCCTCTTACGTTGATCTGGGCTATGTGAACCGCACCGCGGGCGAATGTGTCGCGCGCTTTGGCGCCGGATCGATCGAGATTCGCCAGGTGTTCAACGAGGCCGACCGCACGATGATCAACGTCGCGGTCGTGACCGGCAAGCCGACGCGCGCGGTGCCTGTGGGCGCGAAGCTGTGGGCGAAGTCGAACTATGGCCCCGCGTGGCGCGCGATCGTGATCGAATCCTCGCCCCAGCGGCTGCGCTTCGTGGTGCACAATCGTTTCGTCGGCGATCTGTTCAGCGAAGACTCGCTGACGATCGCGCTTCACGAACGGCTCGATGCGGGCGATGCGGTGCTCGTCGATGCGGGATCGGACACCAACGGTTTCCGCGGAAAACTCGCTTCGGCATTTGATTGTTCGGACAGTCTCGGCATCTGATTTTCGACGCCGCCGCGTCGGGCGAAAAATCGGTGGTGCCCGCGGGCGATCGTCGGCACAGTCGGCAGCATGCGCTTGTTCGACTTCTCATCATGGCAAAGCATCGGAACGACGCTGCTCGGTCTCGCGCTCGTCACCCTGATCGGCGTCGGCATCCGGCTGATCGTGATGATGACGATCCAGCAGCGCCGCGAACGAATGAACCGCCAGATCAACGAGCGGCTGCGCACGCTGATGGCCGCGTACAAGGCGCTCGGCGGGTCGTTTACGGGCAATCTGATGGTCGACCCGCGTCATCTTCGCGACATCCGACGTCAGGCGAGCGAGACGACGGAGGAGCCCGCAATTGACCTGTCGGACGCTGCGGCGCCAGAGGACGACGAGGGCGGCGAGTCGGATCGCCCGCGCCGCATTCGCGATGCGGTCGAGGCCGCGCTCTCCGATATCATCCTGCTCGGCACCGAGACGCAGGTGCGGCTAGCCAGCCGCGCGGCGCAGGAGCTCGCCGAAGGGCGGCCGGTGCATGTCCACGACCTCGTGATCGAACTGCGCGATTTCATTCGCAAGGCGCTCGACCTCGATCCGGTTCCGGCCGATGTTATCATCCCCGCGCAGGGTCCGACGCGTCCATCGAGCGGCGGCAGCAAGGGCGGCGGCCGCAGCAGCGACGCGCGCGGCGGTGCTGCCAGGGGCGGTGGACGCGGCGGCGGTGGTGGCGGCGGAATGGGCATGGCGGGCGGGCTTGGCGTTGCCGGTGGCGCGAGCCTGGCGCGCGGATCGACGCCCGACGAAGCCGCGGACGGTTCCGGTGAAGGGCAACAGAAATGAGGGGTTAGCAAGCGGCGCGCTCCTGCGCTAAGGGGCGGTGCATGACTGCGACCCGCTTCTTTTCCGACAATGCCGCGACGGTTCACCCCATGGTGATGGAGGCGCTGGTCGCCGCCAATCAGGTCGACACCGCTTATGATGGCGACGTGCTCAGCCAGTCGCTCGACGCGGCTTTTTCCGAGCTGTTCGAGACCACATGCGAAGTCGTGTGGATTCCGACCGGCACCGCGGCGAACAGCATCATCCTCGCGCATTTCGTGCGCCCGTGGCAGGGTATTCTTTGTTACGAGGAAGCGCATATCGAGGTCGACGAATGCGGCGCGCCGACTTTCTATTCAGGTGGCGCCAAGATGATGCCGCTTCCCGGGCGCGGCGCGAAGATCGATACCGATGCCCTGAAGGCCCGTATTGCCGGAATCCGCAAAGATGTGCATCAGGTCCAGCCTGCGGCGGTCAGCATTACCAATGCGACCGAATATGGCCTTGCCTGGCGCGCGCAGGAAATCGGGGCGATCAGCGAGATTGCCAAGGGGGCGGGCATGAAGCTCCACATGGACGGCGCGCGCTTTGCCAATGCCGTCGCTTTCCTCGGCTGTGCGCCCGCCGATGTGACGTGGCGCGCCGGGGTCGATGCGCTGTCCTTCGGTTTCACCAAAAACGGCGCGATGATGGCCGAGGCGATCGTTTTTTTCGGCGGCAGCGGCGGGCCGGGCGTTCGCGAGCTCAAGAAGCGCGGCGGCCATTTGCTCAGCAAGGGCCGCTTCGTCGCGGCGCAGATCCGCGCGATGCTCGCAAACGACCTGTGGCTCGCCAACGCGCGCGCTGCCAATGCGGGGGCGGCGAAGCTTGCGGCGGCGTGCGGCGGTCGGCTGATGCATCCAGTGGAAGCAAATGAACTGTTCGTGCGCCTGACCGCCGAGGAGGCGGGGAAGCTGCGCGGCGCCGGGTTCGACTTCTACGACTGGGGCGAAGGCGCCGCGCGCCTGGTCGTCAGCTGGGATCAGGATGCCGAGGCGGTTGCCCCGCTGGCCGCCGCGATCGGCGCATTGTGAGCAACCAGCAGCCCGCCACGCTGCTCAGTCCGCGCATCCTGTTGCCCTTCATGCTGGTGACTTTGATCTGGGGGTCGACCTGGATCGTTATCAAGGGACAGCTCGGCGTCGTCCCGCCCAGCTGGTCGGTGTCTTATCGTTTCGCGGTCGCCGCGATCGCGATGTTCGCCTTTGCCGCGGTCCGGCGTGAGCGACTGTGGCTGGCGCCGCGTGCGATGGCCTTTGCAGCGGTGCTCGGGATCGCCCAGTTCGCGCTCAACTTCAACTTCGTCTACCGCGCCGAGCAACATATCACCTCGGGCTTGGTTGCAGTGCTTTTCGCACTTCTGATCGTCCCCAACACGCTCCTCGGGCGCGCCTTCCTGAAGACGCCGCTCGAAGGGCGGTTCCTGGCCGGGGCGGGGATCGCGATCGCCGGTGTCGGGCTGATGATCATCCAGGAATATCGCGCCGCGGCGCTGGGCGCTGACGAGGTGCTGCTGGGCACGGCGCTGACGCTCGCGGGGGTGATGAGTGCGTCGACCTCCAACGTCATGCAGGGCACGCGCATCGCCCGCGAGCAGTCGATGGTGGCGATGATCGCCTGGGCGATGCTGTTCGGCGCACTCGCCGACGGCAGCTATGCGTGGATCACCACCGGAGCCCCGGTGATCGAGACGACCGCGGCCTATATCGGGGGCGTCCTTTACCTCGGCATCATCGCGAGCGCGGTGACCTTTCCGCTCTATTTCAACGTCATCCGCGCGGTCGGGCCGGGACAGGCGGCGTGGTCGAGCGTGCTAATCCCGATCATAGCGATGGGCTTTTCGACCGCGTTCGAGGGTTATCGCTGGGCAACGCTGTCGATCGCCGGCGGCGTCATCGCGCTGGTTGGACTGGTGATCGCGGTCGCGAAGCGGCCCGAACGGCCGTCGGTCAGCGGCAATATGGTGTCGGTGCCGGTCGAGGCGGACTAACCCGCGCTGATCCGTTCGATATCGGCGCCGACCGCCTGCAATTTTTCTTCGAGCCGCTCATAGCCGCGGTCGAGGTGATAGACGCGGTTGACCTCGGTGGTGCCCTGAGCGGCGAGGCCCGCGATGATCAGGCTCATCGAGGCGCGCAGGTCGGTCGCCATCACCGGCGCGCCGACCAGATGGTCGACCCCGCGGACCACGGCGCTGCGGCCGCGGACGTCGATGTCGCAGCCCATGCGCGCGAGTTCGGGGACGTGCATATAGCGGTTCTCGAAAATCGTTTCGGTGAACAGCGAGGCGCCCTTGCCGAGCGTCGCCATCGCCATGAACTGCGCCTGCATGTCGGTCGCGAAGCCGGGATAAGGTGCGGTCGACAGGGTGACGGGTTCGGCGCGGCCCGACATGGCGACGCGGATGCCGCCCTTGGTTTCCTCGACCGTCGCGCCGGCCTGGCGCAGCGCGGAGAGCGTCGCCTCCATCTCGTCGGCCTTGGCGCCGACGAGTTCGACATCGCCCTCGGTGATGACGGCGGCGCAGGCATAGCTGCCCGCCTCGATGCGGTCGGCCATCACGCGATAGGTTGCGCCGTGCAGCCGGTCGACGCCCTCTATCGTCAGCGTTTCGGTGCCGATGCCGTCGATATGCGCGCCCATTGCGACGAGGCAGTTGCACAGGTCAACGATCTCAGGCTCGCGCGCCGCATTTTCGAGGACGCAGGTTCCCTTGGCGAGCGCCGCTGCCATCAGCGCATTTTCGGTCGCACCGACCGATACGACGGGGAAGGTGAACTTGCCGCCTGCAAGGCGTCCACCGGGCGCGACGGCCTTTACGTATCCCGAGGTCAGCTCGATCTGGGCGCCGAACGCTTCGAGCGCCTTCAAATGGAGGTCGATCGGGCGGTTGCCTATCGCACAGCCGCCGGGCAGCGACACTGTCGCCTCGCCCGCACGCGCAAGCAACGGGCCGAGCACGAGGATCGAGGCGCGCATCTTGCGCACGATGTCATAGGGCGCGACGGTCGAGGTGAGCGTCGTCGTGCGCGCGGTCATCACGCGGCCGAAATCTTCCGGCCGCGACCCCTCGATCGTCGTCGAGCAGCCAAGCTGGTTGAGCAGATGTCCGAAACCATCGACGTCGGCAAGCCGCGGCAGGTTGCGGAGCGTCAGCGGCTCGTCGGTGAGCAGCGCGCAGGGCAGCAGGGTGAGCGCCGCATTCTTGGCGCCGGAGATGGGGATACGGCCCTTGAGTCGCTGGCCGCCGCGAATGACGATCTGATCCATCGGCTGTCTTTAGCGCATGCGCGGGGCCGCGCAAGCGGACTAGGGTCCTGACCCTCGCTATATGGACCGATAGCCCGCGTCGCCTTCGAACTGCGCCTGCGCTTCGCGCTGGCCCTTGCCCATGAAAATATAGCCAACGACCGACAGGATGAGCAGCGCCGTGCCCAGCAGCGGGATGCCGCCGCGAACCGCGATCGTGAAGGCGATCCAGATAAGGTTGAAGATCCCGAGGATCAGAAAAATCTTCTGGTTGTTGCCCGCGAATCCATAAACGGCGCGCCCGTCCGCGGTGCGGACGCCGTGGACGCCCTTCAGGTCGAACGCATTGTAGAGATAGAAGCGGCCGCGCGTACCGGGCACGAGTTCGGCGGCGACATTGTCCTTCACGACGGCGTTGCGGATCGTCCGCGTGCCGACGCCGGTCTGCTGAAAGGTGATGGTGCGAAAGATCGTGGCGCCGCCCTTGGCGCGCCTGAGGTCGGCAGCTTCGATGCTGCCGTCGATGATCGAGGTAGGCATGGTCCGATCCCCTGCTGTGGCGCGACCCGGGGAACCGCCAGAATAGTCGATCCGGCAGGCGAAGGGAAGCCGCGCCGATGGTTAAGTTGTCACCGGCGATGCGCGGGTTTATTCGTGGCGTTCCCCGCGAAAATATGAAACTATTTGCGTCGATATTGGGGTCGGACAAGGGCAGCGTAAAACGAAAACGACTTTTCATAGGGGAGAAGGTCATGCGGAATAATGTCGTCACGATCGTCACTACGGCCGCATTGATCGCCAGCCAGCTTGCCGTCCCGGCCCTTCCGCAAGCGACCACCTTGCCCTATCCGCCGCCCGGCGGCCCGCAGATCCAGCCGCCGCGACCCGGAAATGGCTATGGCTATCAGGGAACGATCCGCTGCGAATCGCGGAACAACCAGATGCAACGCTGCAATGTCCGCACCGGCAATCGCGTCGACCTGCAGCGCGTGATCGGCGGACGCTGTTCGAAGGGGCGCGACTGGGGTTTCACCGCCAACCAGATATGGGTGTCGGGCGGCTGCCGCGCCGAATTCGCTTATGGTTATGCCAATGGCGGCGGTTATCCGACCCCGCTGCCGCAGCCGGTCGACGATTATGCGGGCACGCTGAACTGCGAATCGTGGAGCTATAAGTATCAGCAGTGCAATGTCCGGACGAACGACCGCGTCGAACTGACGCGCAAGATCGCGGGCAAGTGCAACGCCGGGCGGCAATGGGGTTACACCAGCGATTATATCTGGGTCGACAAGGGCTGCCGCGCCGAATTCTCCTATGGCTATCGCAACGCGCGTCCGCCCGAAAAAGATAAGGACAAGGGGCCAAGCACCGGGTTGATCATCGGCGGCATCGTCGTCGCGGGCGGGTTGCTGGCCTTGCTGGCGAGCAGCAAGAAAAAGAAAGCGGCGACCGAGCAGACGGCGGCGCCCGAGGATACCGCAACGCCGACCTATCCCGCCGGTCCGCCCGCGACGCTGAGTGCGAACCTGTCGGCGCTTCCGAGTGCGTCGCGGCCATCGGTGCAGAATTGCATGACCGATGCGGCGCGGCAGATCGGCGTGACTGGGGGCACCCGGCTAACCTATGACAAGCTGATCTCGCTCGAACAGGGCAATGGCGGCTGGCGCATCCGCGCGACGATGACCGCCACCTATCCCGACGGCGCCAAGCCGATCGAGATGTATTGCCGCGCGACGCCGAACGACATCATCCAGCTCGACTTCACCTAGACAGGAGGCGGCGGTCCGTTATCCGGAGGGCGATTTCGGGTGAAGGCGGACGCGCATATGATGAAGGAAGGCGGCCCGGCCGCGGCGATCTGGTCGCGGGCCTATCCGTTGCTGACGGTAACCGCGCTGTTCTGGGCGGGCAATTCGATCGTCGGGCGCGCGGCGCGCGACCTGGTGCCGCCCGCCGCCTTGTCCTTCTGGCGCTGGACTTTCGCGCTTGCCTTGCTGCTCCCGCTCGCTTGGCCGCATCTCAAGCGCGACTGGCCGATATTGCGCGCAAACTGGCCGATCGTGGCGTTGCTGGGTGCTTTGGCGATCGGTTCGTTCAACATTCTGCTCTACACCGGGCTGCAAAGCACCACGGCGCTCAACTCGATGCTGATCCAGTCGGCGCTGCCGGCGCTGGTCTTGGTCGTGGGCGCATTAGTGATGGGCGATCGCACCAGCCTGCGCCAGATCGCGGGCGTGCTCATTTCGCTCACCGGCGTGCTGGCGATCATCGCGCGCGGCGATCCGGCGATGCTCTGGGGCCTGCGGCTCAACATCGGGGACGCGATCATCGGCGGCGCGGTGCTGCTCTGGGCGCTTTATTCGGTGCTGCTCCGTCGTCGGCCGGCGGTGCATCCACTAAGCTTCCTCGCCGCGTCGATGGTGGTCGGTATCGCTGTGATCCTGCCCTTTTACGCGCACGAGCTGTGGTCGGGGCGGCTGATCGTTCCGGCGACCGGCAGCGCGCTCGCCATCGCCTATGTCTCGATCTTCCCGTCGTTTCTTGCCTATCTCTTCTTCAATCGCGGGGTGGAATTGATCGGCTCGGCGGCCACGGGGCAATATATGAATGTGATGCCGCTGATGGGCGCGGGGCTCGCGATGCTGTTCCTTGGTGAGATGCTGCACCTGTTCCATATCGCCGGACTGGCGCTGATCGTTGCGGGCATATTGGTTGCGGGGCGTCCACCGCAACCCGCCGCGCAGGCCTAGCCGAGCGCCTCTTCGACCTGCGCCAGCCGGTCCTTGCCGAAAAACATCTCGCTACCGACGAAAAAGGTCGGGATGCCGAACACGCCGCGAGCGACTGCGGCGTCGGTGTTCTGGGCCAGCTTCGCCTTGATCTCGGGCTCTTGCGTGCGCGCGAGGAGCGCCGGGCCGTCGAAGCCGTTGGCCGAGAGGAAGGTTGCGATGGCTTCGGGATCGTCCATCTTGATACCCTCTTCCCACATCGCGCGATTCACCGCGTCGACATAATCGTCGAGAATGCCTTCGTCGTCGGCGACGATCGCGCCGCGCATGATCGTCAGCGTGTTGACCGGGAAATGCGGATTGAAGCGGAATTTGGTGAGTCGATGTTTCTCGATAAAGCGGCGCATCTCCAGATTTTCATAGGCAAGCTTCGCCGGCGCGTCGGCATATTGGATCATTGGCGCCCGATTGCCTGTCGCCTTGAAGATGCCGCCCAAAAGACAGGGCGTGACGACCAGATCGGCGCCGGTACGGTCGAGCAGCTCGGGTAGCGCCTTCATGCACAGATAGGCGTTGGGACTGCCGAAATCGAAGATGAGCTCGAGGCTTTCGGTCACCATTTTTCTCCCCAGGGACGAAGGTCGAGTTCGTGCGTCCAAGCGCTTTTGGGCTGTTTGTGGAGCATCACATAATTGGCGGCGATGGCGTCGGGATTGAGGATCAGATCCTGCGCTTTCGCATTGTCGAAGTCGGGGTGGCGGCCCCTGATGAAGTCGGTGTCGATCGCGCCGTCGATGATCGTGTGTGCGACGTGGATGCCCTGCGGCCCCAGTTCGCGCGCCATCGCCTGGGCCAGCATGCGGAGCGCACCCTTGGCGCCCGAAAAGGCGGAAAAACCCGATCCGCCGCGTAAGGATGCGGTCGCGCCGGTAAAGATGATCGTGCCGCGACCGCGTCGGCTCATGCGCTTGGCCGCCTCGCGTCCCATCAGGAAACCGCCGAGGCACGCCATTTCCCAGACCTTCGTATAGACGCGCACCGTCGTCTCGGTGATCGGAAAATTCACGTTCGCGCCGATGTTGAACACGGCGACTTCGACCGGGCCGACCTCGGCCTCGACCTGATCGAACAGCGCGATCATCGCATCCTCTTCGCGCGCATCGCCGGGGAAGGCGCGCGCCTGATGCCCGTCGTCGCGGATCGCCTGTGCCAAGGCTTCAAGTTGATCGGCGTTCCGCTCGCGGCGATTGACGCAGGCGGTGAGGCCCTCAGCGGCAAAGGCGCGGGCGATGGCGCCGCCGGTGGCGTCTCCGGCCCCCATGATGACGGCTGCAGGATTGGGCATGGCGACTCTCCTCTTGCGCCGCATAGTAACTATGATAATCATAGTGACAAGAGGAAAGGCGAGCATTGCCCAAACGCGCAGACCTGTCGGACACCTTGTGCCCCGTCGGCCGATCGGCCGAGTTGCTGGGCGACCGCGCGGTGTTGTTGATCCTGCGCGAACTGCTCTTTGGGCGGCGGCGTTTCGAACGGATCGCGGTGAACACCGGGCTCGGACCGCAACTTGTCTCTGCGCGGCTGAAGATGCTGGTTGCCGAGGGGGTCGCCGAACGGCGCGCCTATAGCGAACGGCCGCTACGCCATGATTATTGGCTGACCGACAAGGGCAAGGCGCTGTTCGATGTTTTATACGCGATGCGCAACTGGTCCGAACGCTGGGCCTATGCGCCGGGTGAGACGGGCGACGGGCCCGCGATCATTTATGTCCACCGGACGTGCGGGGCCGATGTCGGGACCGCGAAAATCTGCCCGGGGTGCGGCGCAGAGCTGGGCTATGGTGATCTGAAGGGTGAACCGTCGTCCGCGCTCAAGGCCGAACAGGTCGCGCGAACCGGCTAGGTCAGGCTTTTTCCAGCGTACATTGCAGCGGATGCTGGTTCTGCCGCGCGGCATCCATCACCTGGTTCACCTTGGTCTCGGCAACCTCATAGCTGAACACGCCGCACACGCCGACGCCCTGCTGATGGACGTGCAGCATCACCTGCGTCGCCTGTTCGATATCCATGTTGAAAAAGCGCTGGAGCACCATCACGACGAACTCCATCGGGGTGTAATCGTCGTTGAGCAGCAGCACCTTGTACATCGAGGGCTTCTTGGCCTTGGCACGCGTGCGCGTCGCGATGCCGACGCCGGGGGTGCCGGGCGAGCCGTCGTCCTTGTCCGCCATCGCGCGTGGCGGGTGGTTGGTTGCAGCGGGAAACATCATGGATAGGAATATCGCAAGCCACGGGCGAAGCGCAAGAGGCGCGCGCGCGGATTTTAACCTCTCGTTCGTCACCCGCATCGAGTGGCCGCAAAAACAAGAGCCGCCCGCTTCCTGAGGAAGCGAGCGGCCTTGGGGTGTCGGCGCAGACGGGGAGAGGAGGGGGAAGTGCCCGCGCCAACGGTGGAAGGTGAAAGCGCCTTAGGCGGCTTTCATCTTCGAAGTGATGACCGAAACGCGGTTCGAGATCGGCGCGAAGCTCTCGTTCGTCAGCTTGACGACGAGTTCGCTGGTCTTCGACGTCTGCGCAACAGCGGCGTCGAACGCCTTCTTGCTGTTTTCGGCATAAAGCTTGAAGAAGTCGGCCGGGCTCTTGACGGCGGTGTAGCCCTTCAGCGCGGCGGTCGTGTCTTCAAAGCTCTTGCGAGCGAAGGTGACGCCTTCCTGACCGATCACTTCCATATTCTTGGCAGCGATCTTGCCGGCTTCGACCATCGCTTCGATGTTCGCCTTGTTGAACTCGACGGCTTCTTCGGCCAGCTTGCTGGTCTTGCTCATCGCTTCCTTGGCCTTCGCGTTGAAGTCGGCGGTCAGGGCTTCGGTGCGGGTCTTGGCTTCGTCGGCGAATTTCTTGACGGTGTCGTTCATGGTCTTGAATCCTTTGGTGGCGGCAGCGACCGGCTTCGGCGCGGCCTTGAGGGGCTGGGATGCAATTTTCACGGTCGCCTTCTTGGGAGCGACCTTCTTGGCAACCGCCTTGGGGGCAGCGGCCTTTTTCGCGGCCGGCTTGGCTTTTGCCTTCACCGTCTTGATCGTTGCGGGGGCCGGGGCGGTCTTTGCCACGGCCGGAGCTGCGGCTTCGACCGGAGCGGCGGGAGTCGCCACCGGCTTCGGCGCGGTTTCCAGCGTTGCGGCTTCGAAAGCCTTTTCAGCACTATCCATCTTGGTAGCCATCGGTGGTACTCCTCTATGTTGCAGTGCACAATATAGGAGTGGCGCGTCGATTTCAAGGATATTTTTGTGCACTGCACAAAATTCTTGACTTCACGCCCCAAGGCGAAGGGTATTCGTTAGATATTACCGCTGTTTGACATAGCGCCCGGGGGCGTCCTCGATCGCTTTTTTTGCGCCCTTGCCGGGGATGCGCGCGCCCTTCGCCGGGGTCTTGGCGCTATCCTGCTGCGAAATCCAGTCGATCCAGTACGGCCACCAGCTGCCTTTGGTCTCGCTCGCGCTCGCAACAAAATCGTCGAGCGTCGCGGCGTTGCTGTCGCCGGTCCAATATTGATACTTGCCCGCGGCGGGCGGGTTGACCACGCCCGCAATATGGCCCGATCCCGCGAGCAGGAAGGTCTTCGGCCCCGACAGATGATCCATCAACCGCCACACGCTGGCGAGCGGTGCGATATGATCTTCGCGCCCTGCCTGGATGAACGCGGGGGTCATGATCTTCTTGAGATCGATCGGCGTGCCCATCACCGACAGGCTGTTCGGGATCACCATGCGATTGTCGCGATACAGGTCGACCAGATATTGCCGATGCCATTTCGCGGGCAGGTTGGTCGTGTCGCCATTCCAGTAGAGAAGGTCGAAGGGCGGGTAGTCGTTGCCGAGCAGGTAATTGCTGACAACATAATTCCAGATCAGGTCGCGCCCGCGCAAGCTGTTGAAGGTCGCGGCCATATAGCGGCCGTCGAGGAAGCCCGGCGCGGAAAGCTGCTGGAGCAGCGCGAGATAGCTGTCATCGACGAACATCTTGAGGTCGCCGGCATATTCGAAATCGACCTGCGCGGTGAAGAAGGTCACCGACTTGACCTTGTCGGCCTCGCCGCGCGCCGACAGCATCGCGAGCGTCGCGGCGAGCGTGGTGCCCGCGACGCAATAGCCGATCGTGTGGACCGCGGGGACGTCGAGCGTCGCGCGGACGGTATCGATCGCATCGACCTGCGCCGCGATATAATCGTCCCAGACGATTTCGCTCATCGATGCGTCGGCGGACTTCCACGACACCATGAACACGCTGAGCCCCTGTTCGACCGCCCAGGCGACAAAGCTTTTCGCGGGGTTCAAATCGAGGATGTAGAAACGGTTGATCCACGGCGGGAAGATGATCAGCGGTACGGCGAGCACCTCTTTCGTCGTCGGCGTGTATTGGATCAGCTGGTAAAGGTCGGTCTGGTGGATCACCTTGCCCGGCGTCGTCGCGATATTGACCCCGACCTCGAACGCGTCGGGATCGACGTGACTGAGCTGCCCGCGCGACAGGTCGGTGAGCATATGCTTCAACCCCTTGAGCAGGCTTTCACCGCGCGTCTCTACCGCGCGCTTGATCACCTCGGGATTGGTGAGCGCGAGATTGGTCGGCGCCATCGCGTCGGCCATCGCCTTCGCCGCAAATTCCATCTTGGCGCGCGCAGCGGGGTCGGGGCCGTCGAGCTGGCGCGTCGTCGCGAGCATCTGTTCGGCGAGCAGGCCATAGGTCTGGCGGATCATCGCGAACACCGGATTGGTGGTCCAGTCGGGATCGGTAAAGCGGCGATCCCGGGCGTCGGCGGGCGGCGCGCCGGGGGGGATCGGCTGGCCGATGCTGGCGAGGGAGGTCCAGAAGGCGACGCCCTGATCCCACATCTTCGACGATTGCTCGGACCACATCTTGGTCGCCGGATTGTCGAGCCATTTGGCGGGGTCGAACAAGGCCGCGGCGCTGGTGTTGCCTTCGTTCGCCTGCCCCAGCGCATAGTCGAGCATCATCTGCTGCGCGCGGCCGATGACGCTCGCCCAATGCTGCATGTCGTCGGGGGACGGCAGGAAGGGATTGGGCGTCTCGGTCGTATCGTTCTGGCCCATATCGCTCATATTTGTTCCTGCTGGTCAGTGCGGATATTATGCCTATAACAAGCCGCGATGCGGCTGGCGAGGCTGCCGCTTGCGTCAATCACACCAAACGCAAAGGAGTTGTTCTAGTTTCCCATGTCCGAAGATGAATTCTATCGCATCAAGCGCCTGCCGCCCTATGTCATCGCCGAAGTGAATGCGATGCGTGCGGCCGCCCGCGCCGCGGGAGAGGACATCATCGACCTGGGCATGGGCAACCCAGACCTGCCGCCGCCCGCGCATGTGATCGAAAAGCTTTGCGAAGTGGCGATGAAACCCGACGCGCACGGCTATTCGCAGTCGAAGGGCATTCCCGGCCTCCGCAAGGCGCAGGCCAATTATTACGGCCGCCGTTTCAACGTCGAACTCGACCCCGAGAGCGAGGTCGTGGTGACGATGGGGTCGAAGGAAGGGCTCGCGAGCCTCGCGACCGCGATCACCGGGCCGGGCGACGTCGTGCTGGCGCCGAACCCGAGCTATCCCATCCACACCTTCGGCTTCATCATCGCCGGCGCGACGATCCGCAGCGTGCCGACGACGCCCGACGAAAATTATTGGCGCGCACTCGACCGCGCGATGGCCTTCACCGTGCCGCGGCCGTCGATCCTGGTCGTCAACTATCCGTCGAACCCGACCGCCGAGGCGGTCGACCTCGCCTTCTACGAGCGGCTCGTCGCCTGGGCGAAGGAGAATAAGGTCTGGGTGCTGTCGGACCTCGCTTATTCGGAGCTTTATTACGACGGCAACCCGACCCCCTCGATCCTGCAGGTGCCGGGGGCGAAGGATGTCGCGGTCGAATTTACCTCGATGTCGAAGACCTATTCGATGGCGGGCTGGCGCATGGGTTTTGCGGTCGGCAACAAGCGCCTGATCGCGGCGATGACGCGCGTGAAATCCTATCTCGACTATGGCGCCTTTACGCCGATCCAGGCCGCGGCCTGCGCGGCGCTCAACGGGCCGCAGGACATCGTCGCCAAGAACCGCGAACTTTACCAGAAGCGCCGCGACGTGATGGTCGACAGCTTCGGCCGCGCCGGCTGGGACATTCCGAGCCCCAAGGCGTCGATGTTCGCCTGGGCGCCGCTGCCGCCCGCGCTCAAGGACATGGGCAGCCTGGAATTCTCGAAGCAACTGCTCACCCACGCCAAGGTCGCGGTCGCGCCCGGCGTCGGTTATGGCGAGGACGGCGAAGGCTATGTCCGCATCGCGATGGTCGAGAATGAGCAGCGCATCCGGCAGGCCGCGCGCAACATCCGCAAATTCCTTGCGATGCACGGCGTCAACACCCCTTCGGTCGCGGCGGGCGGCGGCGCCTAGGTGACACCTGACGCGAGCGCCATTGCGCAGACGATCCAGCTGTCGGTCACGCCGGTGTTCCTGCTGGTGGCGACCGGCAGCTTGCTCAATGTCATCGCGGGCCGGCTGGCGCGCGTTGTCGATCGATCGCGCACGCTGATGGAGCGCCTGCCCGAAACCGAGGGTATCGAGCATGATCGGATCGTCGCCGAACTGCGCGTCGCCGACCGGCGGATGGCGATCATCAACAATTCGATCCTTGCCGCGGTCGCGTGCGGGATCGTCGTCTGCCTGCTCGTCGCGCTGCTCTTTACCCAAGCGTTCACCGGCGCGAATCTCGGCGCCGCGGCATCGTGGACCTTTGCGATTGCAATGCTGCTGTTGCTCGTTTCGCTGATCCTGTTCCTGATTGAGGTGCGGCTGGCGATCCGCACGATCAGGGTGCCGATGGAATTGCTCGAGATCGAGGAAATCGGTTGGCAGCGCCGGAATCGGCTCTGATGGCCGCGTCGCGGGGATAGGCTATGTGCGATGCCGCGCGCTGGCGTGCGGCGATTTTTTTTCATCGACTGTGGGCGGCAGACGTAACGGCAATTGCCAGCAGCCAATTTCGGTTCGGCCCAATGGCGTTGACATCCCGCCCTTTGGTCTGCTCCCTTGGTGGCGGGAGATAGGAATGACCGATAAAGCTGCCTCGTCGCAGGGCATCACCTCACCGACAACCGGCGTTTCCGCAGAGACGCGGACGATGCTGTGGATCCTGCTGATCGTCTATATCTTCAATTTCCTCGACCGGCAGATCGTCAATATCCTCGCCGAACCGATCAAGGCCGAGTTGGGCTTGTCCGATACACAGCTCGGACTGCTCGCCGGTCCCGCTTTCGCGGTGTTCTATGCGTTGCTCGGTATCCCGATCGCGCGTTACGCCGATAAGGATGGTACGAACCGTGTTCGCCTGATCGCGCTCGCCCTTGCGATCTGGTCGGCGATGACCGCGGTGTGCGGGCTCGCGCAGAATTTCGTGCAATTGCTCTTTGCGCGCATCGGCGTCGGGGTGGGCGAGGCGGGCTGCACGCCTGCGGCGCACTCGCTGATTTCGGACAGCGTACCCGCCGAAAAACGGTCTTCCGCTATTGCTTTTTACGGCCTTGGCGTGCCCATCGGGTCGTTGCTCGGGCTGATCATCGGCGGCATCATCAACGACCTTTACGGGTGGCGCATCGCGCTGATGCTCGTCGGCGCGCCGGGTCTGCTGCTCGCGCTTATCGTTCTGTTCGTGATGCGCGAGCCGCGGCACAGCCGGACCGCCGAAGCTGTGGCGACCGCCGCCGCGGTGACGCGGCTCTCGACCGGCGAGGCCATGCGCGAAATCTTCGCGTCGCGCGCCTTCATCTATATTTTGATCGCGTCGTCGGTCGTCGCCTTCCTCGGCTATGGCAAGGCGCTGTGGACGATCAGCTTCTTCATTCGCAGTCACGGCCTGTCGACGACCGAAGCGGGGCTTTCGATGGCGGTCGTGCTGGGGCTGGCAGGGGTGTTCGGCACCTGGCTCGGCGGCAAGATGGCCGACAAGTTCGGGCCGCGCGACAAGAAGCATCTGCTGACCTTTCCCGCCTATGGCATGGCCGTTGCGGCGCCGATCCTGTTTCTCGGCTATTTCATGGAGGATTGGCGCGTTGCCGTCGCGCTGCTGATCATCCCGACGATCCTCAACTCGGCCTATTATGGGCCGGCTTACGGCTGCGTGCAGGGGCTGGTGCGTCCTCAGGCGCGCGCGGTCGCCGCGTCGATCATGCTGTTCGGGCAGAATCTGATCGGGCTCGGCTTTGGGCCGTTCCTGTTCGGGGTGCTGTCCGACGCGCTGCAACCGCTCGCGGGACAGGAAAGCGTGCGCTGGGTGCTGTATGGCGCGGCGTGGCTGGGGCTGATCCCCGCCTTTTTCTTCTGGCGTGCGAGCCTGCGGCTCAAGGCCGAGCTGAAATCGGGTTAATAAGGCGGATCGACCTTTGCTCGCTGCGTTTTGGCGGCGTCGATCCACCAATTAAGATCGTCGGCGAAGCGCGGGAACAGCCGTTCGAGTTGCTTGCCTTCGTCGCCGGCGGGCTTGCCATCTTCGTCAAAGACCTTGGCAATGCGCGCGATTGGCAGGATCGACGAGATCACCGCCATCCCCATCTCGCCCAATATATCGCGCCACCCCATCATCGCGCGCACCCCCGCGAACGCGCCGGCCGAATAGCAGGCGATCGCCGCCGGCCGCCAGAACCATTCCTCGAGATAATGGTCGGTCAGATTCTTGAGCCCCGGTTGCGGCCCCCAATTATATTCGCCGGTGACGAACAGGAAGCCGTCGGCGGCGCGGATCTTGCCCGCGAGTTCCTCCATCGCGGGCGGCGCCTCGCCCTTCGGATATTCCTTGTACATGCGATCGAGCATTGGCAGGTCGACCGCCTTCGCGTCGATCAGTTCGGCGCTGTCGCCGCGCGCGCCGATCGCGTCGACCAGCCACTGCGCAAGCTTGATGCCATGCCGGTCGCGGCGATAGCTGCCATAGAAGATGAGGATGTGCCGGGTCATGCCGCAACGTGGCACGACTTGCACCGAAACGGAAGCGGCCTAAGCTGTAACGGACCAAGGGTGGGGGAGAGAATATGATGCGCGTCTATCGCACGCCGGAGGAGCGTTTCGCGGGGCTGCCTGACTGGCCCTATGCACCCAAATATCTTGAGATCGCGGGCGGGCTTCGCGTCCATTATGTTGACGAAGGCGCGGCCGATGCGCAGCCGGTGCTGATGCTGCACGGCGAGCCGACCTGGTCCTATCTCTATCGCCATATGATCGGCGCCGCGGTGGCATCGGGGTTCCGCGTCGTTGCCCCCGACCTCATCGGCTTTGGCCGCTCGGACAAGCCACTCGATCGCGGCGCATACAGCTATGCGGCGCAGGTCGGGTGGATGCGGCAATGGATCGAGGCGCTCGACCTCAAAAACATCGTCCTCGCCTGCCAGGACTGGGGTTCGCTGATCGGGCTGCGGCTCGTCGCCGAAATGCCCGATCGCTTCGCGGGCGTCGCGCTGTCGAACGGCGGGCTCCCCGAAGGCCAGCCTGCACCGCGTGCCTTCGCGATCTGGCGCGCTTTCTCGCGCTACAGCCCGGTCTTTCCGATCGGCAAGATCGTCAGGGCCGGGGCCAAGCGCAAGCTGAGCGCCGCAGAAATCGCCGCCTATGACGCACCCTTTCCGACGCGCGCGTCGAAGGTGGCGGCGCGCGTCTATCCCTCGTTCGTCCCGCTGGGCGACAATGTTGCGGTGCCCGACCAAAAACGCGCGTGGGCGGCGCTTGAGGCGTTCGATAAGCCGTTCCTTTGCTGTTTTTCCGACGGCGATCCGATAACGCGTGGCGGCGATGCGCTGTTCACCGGGCGCGTCCCGGGAACAAGGGGTATCGCACACCGGACGCTCAAGGGCGGCCATTTCATTCAGGAAGACGACCCGGCGGGCTTCGTCGCGGCGATCCGCGACGTCGCGGCCGCAGCTCGCTAGTCGTCGGCAACGCGGCCGATCAGCGTGCCCTTGGTGCCGCGCCGGTCGTAGTGGAAGCGGATATCCGGCCACCGTTTGCGCCAGCGCCGCGCTACCATGCGCTCGCCGGGCCGCGCCGCATCGTCGAGCAGGATCACCGCGCCGGCCGCAAGGCGCGGGAACAGCGATTCGGCGGCACCCCGAACGAGCGGGTGGAGCGCCCAGGGCGGACCGTCGATCACGAGCAGACCGATGTCGGTCGGCAGGTCCGAAAGCTGGTACCAAAGCCCCGGCCAATCGCCCGGCGGCAGACCGAGCGGCGCGTGGCGAAGGTCGGCCGCGACGCCCTGGCTCGCCAGCCAGTTCGCGGTCGCGGCGACAAATTCCTGATGCTGGTCATAGCTGATCAGCCGTCCGCCGCCGAACAGCGACAAGGCTTTGGCAATGACGAGGCTGCTCGCGCCGCAGCCGAGTTCGACGACGGTCGCGGGGCGGATCGCCTCGATGGCATCGACGATATGGGTCAGGAAGCGTGTGTCGGCCTTCCAGCTCCCCAGGTGCGGCAAGGCGTCGTCGGCGAGCTCGAGCCGATCGAGCAGCGCCGCCTTGTCCGCCTTGCGCCCGCCCCACAGCGAGCGCAGCAGCCACGGCCACTGGATCGCGCCGAACGCGATGACATCGATCCGGTGGCGTAGCGAGAGCGGCAAGGCTTCGCCGATGTCGGGGCGGGCAAGGAAGTGCGTCGTTTCGCGACTTGTCATCCGCAGCCAACTAGTGACGACGGATGGCAGTTCAGTGACGATAGGACGACTTGCGTCCGGTCGCCGCACTTATGCGACGACCGACAACAGACCGTCAGTCGCTGAACGGATCGCGGATCAGGATCGTGTCTTCGCGTTCGGGACTCGTCGACACCAGCGCGATCGGGGTTTCGATCAGTTCCTGCACGCGCTGGATATATTTGATCGCCTGCGCGGGCAGGTCGGCATAGCTGCGCGCGCCCGCGGTCGATTCGTGCCAGCCGTCCATTTCCTCATAGATCGGCTCGACCTCGGCCTGATCGGCCGAATGGGCGGGGAAATAGTCGAGAATCTTGCCGCGGAGGCGATAGCCGGTGCAGATGCGGATCGTGTCGAAACCGTCGAGGACGTCGAGCTTGGTGAGGGCGATGCCGGTAACGCCCGAGACGGCGCAGCTCTGCCGCACGAGCACGGCGTCGAACCAGCCGCAGCGGCGCTTGCGCCCGGTGACAGTGCCGAATTCATGCCCGCGCTCGCCGAGCTTCTGGCCGATTTCGTCCTCGAGCTCGGTCGGGAAGGGGCCGCTGCCGACGCGCGTCGTATAGGCCTTGGCGATACCGAGAACGAAGCCGACCGCCCCCGGGCCGAGGCCCGAACCCGACGCGGCGGTGCCGCTGACGGTGTTGCTGCTGGTCACGAAGGGATAGGTGCCATGATCAACGTCGAGCAGCACGCCCTGCGCGCCCTCGAACAGGATGCGCGCGCCGGCCTTGCGCACTTTCTTGAGGCGCTTCCACACCGGCTGCGCATATTCGAGGACATAGGCGGCGATTTCGCTGAGGTCGGCAACCAGCTTGTCGCGGTCGATCGGCGGCTGGCCGAAGCCCGCGCGCAGCGCGTCGTGGTGCGCGGTCAGGCGGTCGAGCTGCGGTTCGAGCTTGTCGAGATGCGCAAGGTCGCAGACGCGGATCGCGCGGCGGCCGACCTTGTCTTCATAGGCGGGGCCGATGCCGCGCCCGGTGGTGCCGATCTTGCCCGCGCCCGCGGCGGTTTCGCGCAGCGCGTCGAGGTCGCGGTGAAACGGCAGGATCAGCGCGCAATTGTCGGCAATTGCGAAATTCTCGGCATTGATGACGACACCCTGGCCGCGCAGTTTGGTGATTTCGTCGCGCAGCGCCCACGGGTCGAGCACCACGCCGTTGCCGATGATCGACAGCGTGCCGGTGACTATCCCTGAGGGAAGCAGCGACAGCTTGTACACCTGTTCGCCGACGACGAGCGTATGACCGGCATTATGACCGCCCTGAAAGCGCACCACGGCATCGGCGCGGCTGGCGAGCCAGTCGACGATCTTGCCCTTGCCCTCGTCGCCCCATTGCGACCCGATGACGGTAACATTTGCCATGATGCTGTCCTGCTGATCTGGGCCCCAAAACGACAGGCGCGGCCCGGCGCGGCCTTAGCGGATTTGGGCGGAGAGGCAAGGTGCGCTGGCATGAATTTGCGACATTTGCGGGCGAGATTGATACGGCCGGGACAATGGAGATGGGCGATGACGAAGCAAAGCTGGTTTGGATATGTCGCGCTGGCCGCCTTCGCGGCCGCGAGCTTGAGCGTGCCGACACCCTTCGCCGACGCGCGTGAGAAGATGCGCGACCGACTGCGCGAGCGGCTGGCCGAGCGGATGGGGGCCGACCAAGGCCCGAAGGTGCCGGGCAGCGAGGCGATTTCCTATGGCAGCGACGCGCTGCAAGTTCTTGATGTCTGGCGTGCCAAGGGCGCGCAGGGCGCGGCGCCACTGATCGTTTTCGTCCATGGCGGCGGGTGGAAGCGCGGCAGCAAGGACAATGCGACGGGCCGCTTCAAACCCGAACATTATCCGGCGCAAGGCTACGCCTTTGCCTCGATCAATTATCGGCTCGTGCCCGCGGCGACGGTCGAACAGCAGGCGGCCGATGTCGCGAGCGCGGTCAAGGCACTGGTGGATCGCGCGGGTGCGCTCGGCATCGACCGGCGGCGGATCGTGCTGATGGGGCATAGCGCGGGCGCGCATCTGGTCGCACTGGTCGGGACCGACGAACGCTATCTGAAGGGCGCGGGCCTGACCTTCGCTGACATATCGGGCGTCATCCCGATCGACGGCGCGGCCTATGATGTGGCGGCGCAAATGAAGGATGGCCCGCCGATCATGCAGAAAACCTATGCGCAGGCGTTCGGCGCCGATCCGGCGCGGCAAAAGGCGGTGTCGCCGACGCAGCAGGCGGCCGCGCCCAATGCGCCGCAATTCCTGCTGATCTATGTGCAGCGCGCCGATGGTGTGCGGCAGGCCAAAGCCTTGGGCGCGGCGCTTGAAGCCGGCGGCAGCCGCGTCGAGCACGGCAGTTTTCCCGGCGAGGGGCTGAAAGGCCATGCCGAAATCAACCGCAGCCTCGGCGATCCGGCTTATGCGCCGACGGCAACGGTCGATGCCTGGTTAAAGCGGGTTTTTGTACGGTAGAACGGCGGCTTTGGGGTGGCGAGCCGCCAGTGCCGGTTTCGGTTATTCCGAGCCGGGGCCGTGATCCGGTCGGCGCATGCGCCGGGCCATCATGCCAAAGGTCAGGAAAGGTCAGCCTATTGCAGTGCCCCACTTGTTGCGCTCGACCGACAGATGACATCCGGACCCTGGCCGAATCCGGCATCCCGGCAGCGACCACTTTTACCTGCAATTTGAAAGAGCTGAGATGAAGGCTGGCACAGCGGAATAATGTAGGAAAGCACTTTTTTCAAAGGCGGATGGCGGTTTTGGGGTGGATTGCAGACGGTCCCCCCTATTTCCGTTCGTGTCGAGCGAAGTCGAGACACCCCGAAGGCGCGCGCTACCGATGGGTGTCTCGACTTCGGCCAAAGGCCGAAGTTTATCCTGAGCGCCTGCAAGGCAGTCGAAGGGCTCGACACGAACGGGATTTAGAAGGCGGTTTGTCCGCTTCTGGTCGTTTCCCCACATTCATCATCCCGGGGCTTGACCCGTGCCCCGCCTTTTCCTTCAAGACAGGCAGACTCCGGATCACGTCCGGGCTGACGGCGATGAACGAAAGCGATGCCTGCATGACCAACCCCGACGCCCCCTATCACGCCCATATCTATTATGATCCCGGCGAGCGGCCCGCCGCGGTCGCGCTGCGCGATGCGTTCGGGGGCGATCCCGCGATCCTGTTCGTCGGTGATATGACTGACGGGGCGGTGGGGCCGCACCCGATCGCGCAATATGAGGTGCATTTTCTCGGCGCGGTGATTCCGGCCGTCGTCGCGGCGATCGAGGCGACGGGGCTCCGCGCGCTCGTGCACCCGCTTACCGATGACGATCTTGCCGATCATACGACGCTGGCGCACTGGATCGGCGAGCCCATCGAACTCGATGTAACCGTGCTCGACCCGCCGGGGGTGAATCAGGGAGTGCCGCGGTTCGGGATTTCGGATTTTTAGATTGTCAGCACATCGGTTGCTAACCAATCCCGTTCGCATCGAGCGAAGTCGAGATGCCTATCGTTCGTGCACGCCTTCCCGGTGTCTCGACTTCGCTCGACACGAACGAAAATAAAAGTCGGCAATCTTTAGACCACGACCGGCCCCTCGGCGCCGAGCCGCCACCCACACCCCAGCGCCCGCGCGTCGTCGCTTTCGGAGAGTGCCGCCACCGTCTGCCAGTCGTCGGCGCGCAGGCTCGCCGCGAGCGCGGGATCGTGGCCGAGCGGCAGGAAAATGCGGCGGTCGCTGTCGTCTTCGGCGCCAAGCCCCGCGTCGATCAGCGGATCGGGATAGAGCGAAAAGCCAACCGCCGATTCTTCCTGTTCGCCGACCGGGATCGCATAGCCGCCGCCGCGGCCGACCGCGTCGCCCTGGCCCGGCACGAAGATCTGAAAGCCGAACCAGCTTTGATAGGCGAAACCGTGGCGTTCGGTCGGATCGAGCGTCAGTGTGACGCGGTCGCGGATGGGCGCGGCGATCGCTTCGAGCGCGTCGATGCGCGCGGTCAGCACGCCCGTAGTGTCGAACGCGCGCAGGTCGGCAATCGCCTGATCAAAGGGGCCGGTCGCGCGGAGCAGCGGCAGATAGGCGGCGGCGCCGATGCGTGTCAGCGCCCCCGCGTCTTTGGCGTCGAGCTCGTCGCGCAGCTGCTGGATGTCGGTATCGAGCGGCAGCGGTCCGCTTGCGAGCAGATCGACGACGTCGGGCAGGGTGAAATCGATCGTCACGGGGCCGATGCCCGCGGCTTCGAGCGCGTCGATCGCGACGGCGACGATCTCGCGCGCGGCGGCGACGCTGTCGCTGCCGATCAGTTCGGCACCGACCTGAAGCATCTCGCGCGCCGGCCGGAGCTGGCTGGCGCGCAGTTTCACGACCTGTCCGGCGTAGCAGAGGCGCAGCGGGCGCGGCGCCTTGGCGAGCAGCGAGGTCGCGATGCGGCCGACCTGCCGCGTGATGTCGGGGCGCAGCGCGAGGGTGCGCTGCGACACCGGATCGGTGAAGCGGAGCAGGTCGCGGGCCGCGCGCTCGTCATTACCGCCGAGCGTCTCGCGAAACTCGGCAAGCGGCGGCGCAACGCGGCCATAGCCATGCGCGCGCATCGCATCGACGAGCGCGCGGGTGACGCGCGATGCGGCTTCCGCCTGTCGGGGCAGGCGGTCGCGCAAACCTTCGGGCAGCAGGGCAGGGGCCTTGGTCATCGGTGCGGCCTTAGAACGGCGGGAGGCGGAGTCAATAACTCCCCTCCCACTTGTGGGAGGGGTCGGGGGAGGGCTTGTTACTTGACGCCCAAACTTCAACATGCCCTCCCCTAACCCCTCCCGCAAGCGGGAGGGGAACTTAAGGTTAGAACTTCAAACCCTTCACCGTTTTCACGCCGGGAAGCTGGCAGAGCTGCCACAGAAGCGGCTCGGGCATCGGCGAGTCGAGGCTGAGCAGTAGCACCGCTTCCCCGCCCGCAGCGCGGCGGCCGAGGTGGAAGGTGCCGATGTTGAGCCCGGCTTCGCCGAGTGCGGTGCCGATGCGGCCGATGAAGCCCGGCGCGTCCTCATTGACGATGTAGAGCATATCGCCGTCGAGGTCGGCCTCGACCTTGATCCCGAACATCTCGACCAGACGCGGATCGCCGTTGCTGAACAGGGTGCCCGCAACCGAGCGATCGCCGGCTTCGGTCGCGACGGTGACGCGGATGAGCGTGTGGTAATCGCCGTCGCGGTCGTGGCGGACTTCCCGCACGTCGAGCCCGCGTTCGCGCGCGAGATGCGGGGCGTTGACCATGTTCACCGCGTCCGAATAGCGGCGCATCAGGCCGGTGAGCACCGCCGCGGTGATCGGCTTGAGGTTGAGTTCGGCTGCTGCGCCCTCGACCTCGACCGAGATGGTGGTGAGATTGTCGTGCGCGAGCTGACCGACAAGGCTGCCAAGCTTTTCGGCGAGCTCCATATAGGGGCGCAGCTTCGGCGCTTCCTCGGCCGACAGGCTCGGGACGTTGAGCGCGTTGGTGATGCCGCCGGTAAGCAGATAATCGCTGATCTGCTCGGCCACTTGAATGGCGACATTGACCTGCGCTTCATCGGTCGATGCGCCGAGGTGCGGGGTGCAGATGAAGTTGGGCGCGCTGAACAGCGGATGGTCGGCCGCCGGGGGTTCCTGTGCGAACACGTCGAGCGCGGCGCCCGCGACATGGCCGCTTTCGAGCGCGTCCTTCAGCGCCGCTTCGTCGATCAGCCCGCCGCGCGCGCAGTTGATGATCCGCACGCCCTTCTTCGCCTTGGCGATATTTTCGGCCGACAGGATGTTGCGCGTCTGGTCGGTGAGCGGGGTGTGCAATGTGATGAAATCGGCCTTCGCGAGCAAGGTGTCGAGATCGGCCTTTTCGACGCCAAGCTCGATCGCGCGTTCGGGGGTCAGGAAGGGGTCGAAGGCGACGACCTTCATCTTGAGGCCCAGCGCGCGCTCGGCGACGATGCTGCCGATATTGCCGCAGCCGATCAGGCCGAGCGTTTTCGAGGTGAGCTCGACGCCCATGAAGTCATTCTTCGGCCATTTGCCCGCCTGCGTTCCGGCGTTGGCTTCGGGAATCTGGCGTGCGAGCGCGAACATCATCGCGATCGCATGTTCGGCGGTGGTGATGCTGTTGCCGAACGGCGTGTTCATCACGATGACGCCCTTCTTCGACGCCTCCGGAATATCGACATTGTCGACGCCGATGCCGGCGCGACCGACGACTTTCAAATTGGTCGCGGCGGCGAGGACGTCGGCGGTGACTTTCGTGGCCGACCGGATCGCGAGGCCGTCATAGTCGCCAATCATCGCGATCAGCTCGTCCTTGGTCTTGCCGGTGATGACGTCGACGTCGATCCCGCGTTCCTTGAAGATCGCGGCTGCTTTGGGGTCCATCTTGTCGCTGATGAGGACTTTGGGTTGGGTCATGTCTCTAATCCTGTTTTCCCGCGAAGGCGGGAATCCATCTCCCGGTGTCGCGGTGTTGCAATGTCAGGTGATGGGTCCCCGCCTCCGCGGGGACACGGCAATTATTTGAGCGAGGCGTAAGCCCAGTCGAGCCACGGGCCGAGCGCTTCCACATCGGCGGTGTAGACGGTCGCGCCGCACCAGATGCGAAGGCCGGGAGGCGCGTCGCGGTAGCCGGCGATGTCGTATGCCGCGCCTTCGGCTTCGAGCAGCCCGGCGAACTTCTTGATGAAATCCGCGTCGGCACCGGCCACCGACAGGCAGACCGAAGTCTTCGAGCGGCTGGCGGGATCGGCGGCGAGGTGGCTCAGCCATTCGCGTTCCGACACGATCTTGTCGAGCGCCGCGGCGTTGGCGTCGCTGCGGGCCTTCAGGCCATCGAGGCCGCCCAAGGACTTCGCCCATTCGAGCGCGAAGATCGCATCCTCAACCGCCAGCATCGACGGGGTGTTGATCGTCTCGCCCTTGAACACACCCTCGGCGAGCGCGCCCTTCGAGACGAGGCGGAACACCTTCGGCAGCGGCCAGGCGGGGGTGTAGGTTTCGAGTCGTTCGACCGCGCGGGGGCCGAGGATCAGCACGCCATGTCCGCCTTCGCCGCCGAGCACTTTCTGCCAGCTGAAGGTCGCGACGTCGATCTTGTCCCACGGGAGGTCATAGGCGAACACCGCGCTCGTCGCGTCGGCAAAGCTCAGCCCTTCGCGGTCGTCGGCGATCCAGTCGCCGTTCGGGACGCGGACGCCCGAAGTGGTGCCGTTCCAGGTGAAGAGCACGTCGTTCGACCAGTCGACCTCGGTGAGGTCGGGTAGCTGGCCGTAATCGGCGCGAATGACGGTCGGATCGAGCTTGAGCTGCTTCGCAGCATCGGTGACCCAGCCCTCGCCGAAGCTCTCCCATGCGAGCGTCGTGACGGGCCGCTGCCCAAGCATCGTCCACATCGCCATTTCAAAAGCGCCGGTGTCGGACCCCGGCACGATGCCGATGCGGTGGGTGTCGGGAAGCTGAAGCATCTCGCGCATCAGGTCGATGCAATAGGCGAGGCGCGTCTTGCCGATCTTCGCACGATGCGAGCGGCCGAGCGATTCGGTAGCGATTTTGGAGGCATCCCATCCGGGCGGCTTTGCGCAGGGGCCGGAGGAGAAATAGGGGCGCGCAGGGCGCAATTGTGGCGTCGGCACTTCAGTCATTATAGTCTCTCCTTGCAGAGAGCTCGCGCGGCGTTGGGACCGCGTGGCCCGGCGCCGCGTGTAAGGTGGCTCGCGTAACTGTCAAACAAATTGCACGGACCGCGCGAAATTTTCGACGAGTGGAGGAAAGAGTATACAGCTTGTTAACCATTTCGTCGGTAATTTGACGCCATGCCGATCCCGACCTTCTTGAAGCCCCGGATCCTGATCGCCGCTACGGCGGCGCTGGCACTGTCCGCCTGTTTCGGCGCTCCCGACGTGATGAAAAATGGCGGCAGCAAACAATCGACGACGACCAAGCCGAGCCGCCCGCAAGCCGTCGGCACCCCCTCTTTCACCAGCGCCGAAGCGCAGCAATGCGCGTTCGACCTCAAACAGGCGGGCGTGCGCTTCACGCCCCTCGCCAATCAGGATCACGGCGGCGGCTGCTCCTCGATCGATTCGGTGAAGCTGCTCGACATCGGCACGCCCGTCTCGGGGCTTGGCGCCATGACCTGTCCGCTGGCGAAGAATTTTGCAGCCTGGGTGCAATATGCGGTGAAACCGGCAGCGCGCAAATATCTGGGGCAGGAGGTCGTCAAGATCGAGACCTTTGGAACCTACAGCTGCCGCAATATCTATGGTGGCCGGTCGGGCCGGATGTCGCAGCACGCCTTTTCGAATGCGATCGACGTATCGGGCTTCCTGCTCGCCGATGGTCGCCGCGTCATGCTCGACGGCGGATGGACCGGCGACAAATCGGCGCAGGATTTCCTTCGCGCGCTGCACAAATCGGGCTGCCGCCGTTTCGGAACCGTGCTCGGCCCCGATTATAACGCGGCGCATTATAATCATTTCCACTTCGACATGAGCGGCAACGGATACTGCCGCTGAGCACCCCCCGTCTTGGCAAAGTCACGCGAAGCGTCTAGCCGCTCGCTCATGGCAGAAGATAAACAACCCCATCGCTCGCGTTTCCATAAAGCCAAGGAGGACGCGCAATTCGCCAAGCAGGCGGTATCGACCCCGCAGACGCAAAGCCCGGCCTATCGGCTGGCGTTCCAGGACACCGAATTCCTGCTGCGCGAAGATCTGCGTCCGGTGCGCTTTCAGCTCGAGTTGCTCAAACCCGAACTGATGCTCGACGAAGCGAAGATCGAGTCGATGCTCGTCATCTATGGCTCCGCGCGCATTCCCTCGCCCGATACCGCGCAGGCCGTGCTCGACGCGGCACGCACGCCCGAGGAACAGCGGATCGCCGAGCGCCTCGCGGCCAAGGCCAAATATTATGAGGAGGCGCGCAAACTGGCGCGAATCGCGAGCCAGGTGCCGCCCGACAAAAATGGTTGCCGCAATTTCGTCGTCTGTTCGGGCGGTGGGCCGTCGATCATGGAGGCCGCGAATCGCGGCGCCGACGATGAGGGCAAGGAATCGGTCGGGCTCAACATCGTGCTGCCGCACGAGCAAGCCCCGAACCGCTATGTGACTCCCGATCTCAGCTTCCAGTTTCACTATTTCGCGCTGCGCAAGATGCATTTCCTGCTCCGCGCACGCGCCGTCTGTGTTTTCCCGGGCGGGTTCGGGACGTTCGACGAGACGTTCGAACTGCTGACCTTGATCCAGACGGGCAAGATCCAGCCGATCCCGATCGTGCTGTTCAGCGAGGAATTCTGGACGCGTGTCGTCAATTTCGATGCTCTGGTCGAGGAAGGCGTGATCAGCCAGCGCGACCTGTCGCTGTTCCACTTCGTCGAAACCGCCGAAGACGCGTGGCAGATCATCCAGGATTTCTACGGCAACGTGCAGGATCCGAACTGACGATGAATTCCTCCCCATGGCGTCGCCACAGGGAGGATCGAAATTATTTCGACTGTTCTTCGAGATAGAGGATCAGCGCCTTGCGATCGGCATCGTCGGGGATGCCAGCAAAGGCCATACGTGTTCCCGGCACCGCCATCATCGGCTGTTTGAGATAGGCGTTGAGCGCGGCTTCGTCCCAGACGCCGCCCTTGGCTTTCATCGCGCCCGAATAGGAAAAATCAGGCTTCGACGCGACCGCGGCGCCGACAACTCCGTGCAAATTGGGGCCGATGCCATTCGCCCCGCCCTTGTCGATCGTGTGGCAGGCGACGCAGCGGCGGAAGACCTGCTCGCCCATCGCGGCGGTCGGCGTGACCGCGGGTGTCGGCGCTTCGACGCCGGGCTCTCCCGTCGTCGGCACTTCCGCTGGTGTTTCGCTCTTGCCGCAACCGGCGAGCGCGAGAGCGCCCGCCAGCAGGACAGGCGCGAGCCGCATTATTTCTTGGCTTCAGCCGGTGCGGGCGCCGCTGCGGCATCAGCAGCCGGAGCGGCAGCAGCGCCTTCGGCTGCAGGTGCGGCTGCTCCCTCGGCCGGCGCGGCGCCTTCCGCTGCGGCGGGGGCTGCTTCGGCCGCGGGTAGCGGCAGGTTCGATCCCTGGTTGTTCATATAGACGATCAGGTTCGCGCGGTCCTCGGCGTTGCCGAGCCCGGCGAACGACATTTTCGTGCCGGGGGCATATTTACGCGGGCTGGTCAGCCAGGCGTCCATGCTCTCGAAATTCCAATTGCCCGGAACGCCTTTCAGCGCTGCCGAATAGGCAAAGCCCGGAACATGACCGTGCGCCTTGCCGAGCGCGCCGAACAGATTCGGGCCGATGCCATTGGCGCCGCCCGAGTTGATCGTGTGGCATGCGGCGCATTTGGCGAACACCGCTTCGCCCTTTGCCGGATCGGCGGCGGCGAGCAGGTTGGCGAGAGGGACGGCCGATTCGCCGCCACCGGCGCCGGCTTCGGCGTCCTCAATCGGATAACCGGGCTTTTCAGGATTGTGGCTGGCGAACAACATGCTCGACCCGATGGTCAGGCCCAGCGCGCAAATGCCAGCAAACAGCACCCAGCCGGCAATAGTATTGTTGCGATTGTCCATGCTCTAGCAGCCCCGTTTACGGACGCCCGCTTGCCGGGCGCATATTTGATTTGGACGCTCCCTTACTGGCGCGGCGACGGCGGCGCAAGGGGATGAAATCGCGCAAGGGACCAGCCGCGCGCCGGTTGCACGCGCACGGCGGGGCGGCTATGCGCCGCCGCTCCAGCGCGGGAAGGCAATCATGGGCAGTTATTCGGCATCGGCACAGCATCTGGTCGACGAAATGCGCGCAGCGGCGCTCGCCGAGCCTGCCCGCGGGCTGGCGTTTCAGGGTGCGCCGGGCGCGAACAGCGACCTTGCCGCACGCGAATATGATCCGAACTCGCTGCCGCTGCCCTGTTACGCGTTTCAGGACGCGATCGATGCGGTGCGCGACGGCCGCGTCGACCGCGCGATCATCCCGATCGAAAACAGCCTGCACGGCCGTGTCGCCGACATCCACTTCCTGCTTCCCGAATCCGGTCTGTCGATCGTCGGCGAGCATTTCCTGCCGATCCGCTATGGCCTGATGAGCCGCGATCTCGGCCCCGTGACGCGCGCGATGAGCCATGAGCAGGCGCTGGGCCAGTGCCGTCACTGGCTGCGTGCCAACAATATCGCCCCGGTCGCGCACAGCGACACTGCGGGCGCCGCGGCCTGGGTCGCCGATAGCGATGAGGTCGGGCTTGCCGCCCTCGCGCCGCCGCATGCTGCCGAACTCTACGGGCTGACGCTCCACGGCACGGGGATGGAGGATGCCGACCATAATATGACGCGCTTCGTCGTGCTTGCGCGCGAACCGCTGCCCGATTTTTCGGCGATCGAAGGGCCGGTGATGACGACCTTCATGTTCGAGGTGAAGAACATCCCCGCCGCGCTCTACAAGGCGCTCGGCGGTTTTGCGACCAATGGCGTCAACATGACGAAGCTCGAAAGCTATCAGACCGGCGGCAGCTTTGCGGCGACGCAATTTTATGCCGATATCGTCGGTGCGCCGGGCGACGAGCGGATCGACCGCGCGCTGGAGGAGCTGGATTTCCAGACCAAATCGCTGCGGCTGCTCGGCACCTATGCACAGGCGCGGGTGCGGCCCTAAGCCGACTTAGCCGCCGCGGCGGCGCAGCATCCGTGCGGTCGCCGACGTCTGGACGATGAACAAAGTCACGAGGACGCTCGAGACGACAAGCGCGAACAGGTCGAAGGGCGAGAAATTGGTCCCGTGAATATCGCGGCCGCCGACGATCGGCATCAGCGCGGTCATCGCCATCAGCATCAGGCGCAGCTCGGTCGGCCCGCCCGCCATGTAGGACAGGCGGAATTCGCCGAGGATCTTCGCCGCGATGAAGGTGTGGATCGACAGCAGGAAATAGCCGATCACCGCCATCAGCGCGACGTCGAGCCGCATATAGGGGCTCATCCCGATCGCGCTGATCATCAGCAATGTCGCGAGCGCGTCGACGCTATGGTCGACGAAATACCCATAATTTGGCCGTTCGATGCCGCGCCACCGCGCGAGGCTGCCGTCGAGCGAGTCGCCGAACCAGTTGACGATATAGCCCGCGAGTGAAAGACCGAGCCACTCGCTGTCGAACCAGCTGAGGAGATAACCCAAGGCCACCAGCACCGCGCCGGCGAAGCCGAGCGTGGTGAGTTGGTCGGGCGTCACCCAGCCGGGAAGGCGCGCGCATAGCCAGTTGAGAAGACGGCGCTCGCTGCGCGCGAGGATATTCTGCTGGATGCGGACCGGCGCCTTGGCGACGGGTTCGAATTTGCTCATGAGGACCCTTTGTTGCCGGCTGTCACAAAAGTGCCGGCCAGATGTCATCGCGGCGTCATAGAGGCAAAGTTGCGTTTGCGAAAGGGCAGGGCGGTCGGTGCGGCGCGTGCGTGCGACGATCAGTCGTGCCAGGGGCCGATTTCACCGACATCGCCGACCGCGCGGTACCGCACGGCATCGTCGACCCACGCGACCTCCCACATCGGCGCCGGGCGCGCCCATTCGCCGATCACGAAGAGGGGCAGCTTGTTCGCGGCGACGAAGGCGAGATCGTCGGCGGTCGGGCCGGGAACGATGGTTTCGGATCGCTGGTGCAGGCGGATCACGGCAAGCGTGGTCGCGGGCGGCGGAGGCAGCGATTGGCGCGCCGGGAAACCGATGCTCGCGGCAATCGTCGGGAAACCCTTGTCGTCGCGTGTTATCAACAGCACCTTGTCGGCCGTGGCATAGGGGCCGCCGACCGGACGGCCGACGACCTTGCGTCCCGCGATTGCTGCGAATTCGCGCAGATCATTGTCTGCGATCGGCGAAGGGCGCGCAGCTGTGGCGGCTGGCGCGGGCGCTGCGGGCGCGGGGACAGGATCGGCGGCGAGCGCCGCGACCAACAGCAGCGCGGCGATCAATGCGCCTCGCCCCAGCTTTTTCCGATACCGACCTCGACCTCGAGCGGGACCGAGAGAGTGAGTGCGGGTTCGGCGGCGCCCGCCATTACCGCACGGATCACCGCGCCCGCGGCATCGGCTTTCCCCTCGGGCGCCTCGAACACAAGTTCGTCATGGACCTGCAGCAGCATGCGGACGTCGGAGAGGCCCGCGTCGGCGAGTGCTTTCGGCATCCGCGCCATCGCACGTTTGATCAGGTCGGCGCTGGTGCCCTGGATCGGCGCGTTGATTGCAGCGCGCTCGCTGCCCGCGCGCTCGTTCTGGTTCGCGGCCTTGATGCGCGGGAACCAGGTTTTGCGGCCGAACAAGGTTTCGGTGTAACCCTTTGCCCGCACGCTTTCGAGCGTGTCGGTAATATAGTCCGAAATGCCGGGGAAGCGCTCGAAATAGCGCGCGATCAGCGCCTGCGCCTCGTCGGGTGTGATTTCGAGGCGGCCGGCGAGGCCCCAGCGCGAAATGCCGTAAAGGATCGAGAAATTGACCGTCTTCGCCTTGCCGCGCGTGTCGCGGTTGCTTTCGCCGAACAGCTCGATCGCGGTCGCGCTGTGGATGTCCTGCCCCTGCGCAAAGGCTTCCTTGAGTTCGGGAACGTCGGCCATATGCGCCGCGAGCCGTAACTCGATCTGGCTATAGTCGGCGGCGATCAGCACATGGCCGGGCGCCGCGATGAAGGCGTCGCGGATCTGGCGCCCGGTCTCGGTGCGGATCGGGATATTTTGCAGGTTCGGATCGGTCGACGACAGGCGCCCGGTCTGCGCGCCGACGAGGCTGTAGCTAGTGTGCACGCGGCCGGTCGTCGCGTTGATCTGTTGTTGCAGCGCGTCGGTATAGGTCGATTTCAGCTTCGAAAGCTGGCGCCATTCCAATATCTTGCGCGCGATCGGCACGCCGTCGCGTTCAAGCCGTTCGAGTTCGCTTAGGTCGGTCGACCAGTCGCCCGACTTGCCTTTGCGGCCGCCCTTCAGGCCGAGCTTGTCGAACAGGATTTCGCCAAGCTGCTTGGGGCTGCCGATCGCGAAGGGCTGGCCGGCAAGGGCGTGGATTTCGCCCTCGATGCGCAGCATCTCGGTCGCGAATTCGCCCGACAGCTTCGCCAGATAGTCGCGGTCGACCATGATGCCGGCGCGCTCCATCCCCTCGACGATCGAGGCGAGCGGGCGGTCGACCATTTCATAGACGCGCGTCCCGCCTTCGATCGGCAGGCGCAGCTTGAGTAGCTTCCACAGGCGCAGCGCGACGTCGGCGTCCTCGGCGGCATATTCGGTCGCACGGTCGAGCTGCACTTCGGCAAAGCTGATCTGCGATTTTCCGGTCCCGCACATTTCCTTGAAGGTCAAACAGATGTGATCGAGGTGGAGCTTTGCCAGCTCATCAAGCCCGTGCTGATGCTTGCCCGCGTCGAGCGCGAAGCTCATCACCAGCGTGTCGTCATAGGGCGCGACGGTAACGCCATGCTGCGCCAGCACGCCGATGTCATATTTGAGGTTATGCCCGACCTTCAGCACCGCATCGTCGGCGAACAATGCGTGCAGGCGCCCGATCGCGACGTCCATCGCGATCTGATCGGGCTTTTCGGCGAACATGTCGGTGCCGCCATGGCCGAGCGGGATATAGCAGGCGCGGCCCGGGGCGGTCGCCATGCTGACCCCGACGAGGCGCCCGGTCACGCTGTCGAGGCTCGCGGTTTCGGTATCGATCCCGACGACATGCGCAGCGCGCGCTTCAGCGATCCAGCGGTCGAGCGCGTCGACCGTCGTGACACATTCATAGGCCGAGCGGTCGATAGCCGGCATCGCGGGAAGCGCCGGTGTCGTAGGCCCGGCGGGCGCGGCAACCGGCGCGGCGCTGGCGCGCGGGAAGGTCGGCGGACCGCCCGGCGTCGCGCCAAGGTCGAGCTTGGCCGACAGCGAGCGGAAGCCATGTTCGTCAAGGAATGTCTTGAGCGGAAGCGGCGGGATCGCGCCGAGCTTCAGGTCGTCGAGCGCGTCGGGGAGGGGACAGTCGCGTTTCAGATCGACAAGCACGCGCGACAATTCCGCCATCGCGCGATGCTCGATCAGATTGTCGCGCAGCTTGCTGGCTTTCATCGTCGCGGCGCCGTCGAGCGCGGCGGTGAGGTTGCCATATTCCTGGATCAGCTTGGTCGCGGTCTTCGGCCCGACCCCGCGCACGCCCGGAACATTGTCGACGCTGTCGCCCATCAGCGCGAGCACGTCGCCGACGAGGTCGGGCGTCACGCCGAACTTCTCGTTCACCGCGTCCAGCCCGAGGCGGACATTCTTCATCGTGTCGAGCATATCGACCTGCGGCCCTTCGTCGGGCTCGCGGATCAACTGCATCAGATCCTTGTCGCTGCTGACGATGGTGACGTCCCAGCCTTCGCGGACCGCAGCCTCGGCATAGCTGGCGATCAGGTCGTCGGCCTCGAAACCTTCCATCTCGATGCACGGCAGCGAGAAGGCGCGTGTCGCGTCGCGGATCAGCGGGAATTGCGGGCGCAAATCCTCGGGTGGTTCGGGGCGGTTCGCCTTATATTGATCGTAAATCTCGTTGCGAAACGACTGGCTCGAATGATCGAGGATCACCGCAAGATGCGTCGGCCCGTCGGCGTCGTGCAAATCCTTGGCGAGTTTCCACAGCATCGTCGTGTAGCCATAGACCGCGCCGACGGGCACCCCCTTGGGGTTCGTCAGCGGCGGCAGGCGGTGATAGGCGCGGAAGATGTAGCTGGAGCCATCGACCAGATAGAGGTGATTCTTCTCGGACATGGCGGGGATGTAGCAGCCGAGGTGCGGGCGGCCTAGGGCGCTGTTCCCGCTTTCTTCCTCTTCGCGTTATGCCACCGTTCGACGCCCTGCCACCCAAGCCACGCGCTCAGCGGCAACCCTACCGCGCCGAGCATCAGCAGTGTGGGCGATGCCTGTTCGACCGCCGCCGCCCCGATCGCGGCAAACAGCATGGCGATCCCCATATTCGCGAGCGCGATGACGGTCGCGAATCGTCGGAACGCCATCGCCGCGATGCCGCCGGCCATCGCGGTCACTTCGCAAAGGAACGGCACGGGGCGCGAAAGGATCAGGGCAACCGGACCGATGCGTTCGGCAAGTTCATGCGCGCGCGCCAGATCGTCGGCGCTGAGGAAGCGCTTGGCGAGCGGTCGCGCCGCCCAGCGTCCGATCGCATAACCCGCAAGGCTTCCCCCCATCAGCCCCAGCCAGATGACAAGCGTGCCGATTGCGAAACCGAATGCCGCGCCCGCAAGCGTGTTGGTCACTCCATTGGGCACCGGCAGGAAGACATCAAGCGTCAATGCGGCGACAATGAGCGCCGCCGCGGCCAGAGGCCGCTCATCGGCCGCTGCCAGAATGCGGTCGCTCGCCGCGACAAATTCGTCGTGAAAGATCAGCGGGACGCCGACGATCGACGCCAGCAAAAAAACTATCGCAAACCAGCGAAAGATCGGGGCGGGGCGCATGGCCATGCCCCAGCTTAGCGCGTCAGTCGCGGTAGTCGATGGCCAGTTTCGCCGCCGCCGCAACCGCCGCCGCGCGTGCCTCGTCGGTGGTGCCCCCTGCAATTTTGGCCAGCGCGACGCCCATGCGACGGTACGGACGTGTGACCGGCTTGCCGAAGATACGGGCGTCGAGCAACGTTGCAGTGTCGGGCGACGCAAGGGCGTCGGCAAGCCCGGTGATCGCGAAATCCTGCGCATCGCGGTCGGCGAGAAGCACGGCACTTGCGCTCGCGTCGGGCACCGCGATCGCGGGGATCGGCAGGCCGAGGATAGCGCGCGCGTGCAGGTCGAATTCGGACAGCGATTGCGAAATCAGCGTGACCATCCCGGTATCGTGCGGGCGGGGTGAGAGTTCGGAGAAGATGACCTCGTCGCCCTTCACGAAATACTCGACCCCGAAAATGCCGTGACCGCCGAGGGCGTCGACGACCTTCGTCGCCATCGCCTGCGCCGCCGCCAGCGCTGCGTCCGACATCACCGCGGGCTGCCAGCTTTCGCGATAGTCGCCGCGTTCCTGCCGATGGCCGATCGGCGGACAGAAGCTGACCCCATCCTTGTGACGGACAGTGAGCAGCGTAATTTCGTAATCGAAGTCGATGAACGCCTCGGCGATCACGCGCAGCCGGTCGCCGCGCATGCCGGCGGCGGCATAGTCCCACGCCGCGTCGATGCCGTCCGCGTCCCTGACCGTGCTCTGTCCCTTGCCCGATGAGGACATGACGGGCTTTACGACGAGCGGAAAGCCGATGCGCTCCGCCGCCGCGACCAGTTCCTCGCGGCTCGTCGCATATTCGAAGGTCGAGGTTTTGAGGCCCAATTCGCTCGCGGCGAGGTCGCGGATCGCGTCACGGTTCATTGTCAGCTGCGCCGCGCGCGCCGAAGGAACGACGTGGAAACCCTTGGCTTCGACCTCGGCGAGGATTTCGGTGCGGATTGCCTCGACCTCGGGCACGACATGGTCGGGCCGATGTTTTTCGATGGTCGCCCGCAGCGCATCGCCGTCGAGCATCGAGAAGACTTCGAAGCCGTCGGCAACCTGCATCGCCGGTGCGCCTTCATAGCTGTCGCAGGCGATCACGCGGCATCCCAGCCGTTTCGCCGAAATCACGAATTCGCGGCCGAGTTCGCCCGAGCCGAGGAGGAGGATGGTGGCGGTGGGGATCATGGGCTCGCTCCGTCGCTGGCGTCTTGAACGGCGCTCTAAACGCACAAGCCGGGATTCGCCAGCGCCGACATCACAAGTCGAGTGTGCAGATTTGCGGGATCATCTTCCACCACAGCAGCGCGCCGAGCAGCGACAGCGCAGCCGCCGTCGCAAAGGCATAGCCATAGCCGCCCAGATAATCGACGATCAGCCCGGTGACGATCGGGCCGACGATACCCGAAATATTGCCGAACGCGTTCTGCACGCCCATCCAGCTGCCCGCCGCCCGCGGTCCCGCAAAAATCTGGCCGACGGCGAAGATATTTGTTGCGATCAGCCCGGCGCCGAAGCCCGCCAGCGCCAGCCACACCGCCAGCATCGCATAACCGTCGGCGACCGCTATGCCGGCGGTCGCGGTACCGATGGCGAACTGTCCCGCGATCATCAGCCAGCGGCGCACCTCGCCTTCATTCGCGCCCTTGGCGACCATTCGGTCGGACATCCAGCCGCCGGCCAGCGCGACGACGCCCTGCGTCATAAAGCTCAGCGTCGTCAGCGCCGTCATCTCGGCGATCGAATAGCCGCGCGTGTTGACGAGGTAGAGCGGCAGCCAGGCGAGCAGGAAATAAAAGCCATAGTTCGACAGGAAATGGACGATGCTCATCTTCCACAGCGCCGGCACGCGGAGCAGGCGGCGGATCGAAACCCGTTCGCTCGCCGGGACGGCGCGCGCGCGGGCGCGCATCGACGCCGCAGCATATTGCCAGGGTATCAGCCATAGCAAAGTCACGGCACCGAAAATCCAGAAGACCGGCCGCCAGCCCCATGCGCCAAGGATCGCGCCGCCCGCGAGCACGCCCACCGCCGGGCCGAAAGCGATTGCGGCGGCCACCGCCGCATTGGCGATCCCGCGCCGTTCGGCGGGAACTTCGGCGGCGAAAATCTTGGTACTGCCGGGAAAGGCGATACTCTCGCCGAGCCCAAGGAACAGCCGCAAAATGATCAGCGACACCAGCCCGCCGGCGAAACCGGTGAGCGCGGTGCTGATCGCCCAGATCGCGACGCCGAGCGCAAAGACACGGTAAACGCAGAAGCGGTCGCACAGCCAGCCGACGAACAGGCAGGCGGGGGCATAGACCCAGAAAAAGGCCGACACCGCGAGGCCGAAACCCGTCGCCGACAGCCCCAGCTCTTCCTTCATCAGCGGCGCGGCGACACCGATCGCACCGCGATCAACATAGTTGAGCAGCACCGACAGCGCGATCAGGACGACGATCCACGTCACCCGTTTTCCGTCAGCACGACTTTCGATCGATTGCGTCGCCATATCCAAGCGCCCCCTGCCCGGTGACAGAGCTACCAGATGGGGGACGCGGTGCTAATGAAATTTATGCGTCGCGGTTCATCCGGGCCAGCTGTCGGTATCATGGTCGGGGTGCTGGTGGTTGCTTGCCCTTATTGCGCCGACATAGGCGGCCATCGTTTCCTCGGTCGTGCCTTCGGCCTTGATCGGCAGGTCCTCGAACAGCGAAAGCTGTCCTTCGACGCCGAACTGGACCTGCGGCGGAAATTGCGAAGGATCGTCGAACGAACCGGTCGTCAGGTTGACATGCTTGCTCTCGAAATAGTCGTAGAGCAGCGGCGTCCCGCACGCTCGGCAAAAGCCGCGCGCCGCTTTGTCCGAACTGTTGAAGGTTGCGGGAGCCCCGCGCGTCCAGCTGATCGCATCGCGCGGCACACCGATCAGCGCGATAAAGAAATTGCCCGCCGCCTTCTGGCACATGCGGCAATGGCAGATATGCGAGGTGTCGAGCACCGCGGTCACATGATAGCGCACCGCGCCGCACTGGCAGCCACCAGAGGCTTCCGTCTCAACGCGTTCGGGGCTGCCCATGATGCGTCACTCCCACTCGATCGTACCCGGCGGCTTCGACGTATAGTCATATACCACGCGGTTGATGCCCTGCACCTCGTTGATGATGCGCGTTGCGCAGCGGCTGAGAAAACTCGCGTCGAAGGGATAGATGTCGGCGGTCATGCCATCCGTCGAGGTGACGGCGCGCAGCGCGCAGACATGGTCGTAGGTGCGATAGTCGCCCATCACGCCGACGGTCTTGACGGGGAGCAACACGGCGAACGCCTGCCAGATCGCGTCATAAAGCCCCGCATTGCGGATTTCCTCGAGATAGACCGCATCGGCCTTGCGCAAGATGTCGCAGCGTTCCTTGGACACTTCGCCAGGGATGCGGATCGCGAGGCCGGGGCCGGGGAAGGGGTGGCGGCCGACGAAGATGTCAGGGAGGCCCAACTCCTTGCCGAGCAGACGCACCTCGTCCTTGAACAGTTCGCGCAGCGGCTCGACGAGCTGCATGTTCATGCGCTCGGGCAGGCCGCCGACATTGTGGTGGCTCTTGATCGTCACGCTCGGCCCGCCGGTGAAGCTGACCGATTCGATTACGTCGGGATAGAGCGTGCCCTGCGCGAGGAAGTCCGCGCCGCCGATCTTCTTCGCCTCTTCTTCGAAAACGTTGATGAATTCGCCGCCGATGAACTTACGCTTCTTCTCAGGGTCGGTGACGCCCGCGAGGCCCGCCATGAAGCGTTCCTCGGCATCCACCACGACGAGCGGGATGTTGTAATGGTCGCGAAACAGGCGCTCGACCTGCTCGCGCTCGTTCATGCGGAGCAAGCCGTGATCGACGAAGACGCAGGTGAGTTGCTCGCCGATCGCTTCGTGGATCAGCACTGCGGCAACCGCGCTGTCGACCCCGCCCGACAGGCCGCACAACACGCGCTGGTCGCCGACCTGAGCGCGGATTTCTGCGATCTTGGTGGCGCGGAACTCCGCCATCGTCCAGTCGCCTGAACAACCGCAGACGTGGCGGACGAAATTGGCGATCAGCTTCGCGCCGTCGGGCGTGTGGACGACCTCGGGGTGGAACTGCGTGCCATAATAGCGGCGCTCGTCGTCGGCGATCAGCGCAAAGGGCGCGCCGTCGCTGATCGCGACGATGCGGAAACCGGGGGCGAATTGCGTCACGCGGTCGCCGTGGCTCATCCACACCTGATGCCGTTCGCCGACCTCCCACAATCCGTCGAATAGCACGCAAGGTTCGGTGACGGTCAGAAAGGCGCGGCCGAATTCGCCGTCGCGTTCGCCATCGGCGCCGCCGGGTTCGACCTGGCCGCCGAGCTGCTGGCTCATCACCTGCTGGCCGTAACAGATGCCGAGGATCGGCACGCCGCTGTCGAAAATCGACTGCGGCGCGCGCGGGCTGCCGTCGGCGGGGACCGAGGCGGGCGAGCCCGAGAGGATCACGCCCTTTGGCTGCATCCGTTCGAGCGCCGCTTCGGCCTGCGTGAAGGGGACGATTTCGCTATACACGCCGGCCTCGCGGACGCGGCGGGCGATGAGCTGAGTCACCTGGCTGCCGAAATCGACGATCAGGATGGATTCGCCAATATCGGCTTTGGACGGAGCGGAAGAGTCTGGAGTCGGCATGGCTGGCCGATAAGGGCGAAGGCTCATGCTGTCCAGCGGTCGATATGGGCCGCCCGTCGAACGGGCATGGTCTCGACACATTGTTGCGACAATTGCGCGACATAGATGAACCGCGAACAAAGCGCGGCGTCATCAGGCGTTAAGCGCCGCCATGCGAAGAAAAAAACGAAGACAGAAAAGAAACAAAGGCTCTCCCCCATGAATAACATCCGCCTCTCCATTTCCGCGCGCGCCGCCCTGCTCGCCGCAGGCGCCTCGTTTGCGCTGCCCGCGATGGCGGAGGCGCCGATCGGGCCGCCGGCCACCGCCGCGGTCGCCGAACAGCCGGCCGAGGCTGCCCCGGCCGCGCCTGAGACGGTCGAGGATGCCTATGACGATTACAGTGAGGACGAGATCATCGTCACCGCGCCGCGCCTTGCAGGACAACTCGACACCGACATCAAGGCCGAGGCCGAACTCGATGAAGCCGCGATCGCGAGCTATGGCGTGTCGAACGTGTCCGAACTTCTCGACGCGCTCGCGCCGCAGACCCGCTCGGGCCGCGGGCGCGGCGGCGGGCGGCCGATCATCCTCGTCAATGGCCGCCGCATCGGCGGGTTCGGCGAAGTGCGCAACCTGCCCCCCGAAGCGATCGCCAAGGTCGAGGTCTTCCCTGAGGAAGTCGCGCTGCAATATGGCTATTCGGCCGACGAGCGCGTCGTCAATCTGGTGCTCAAGCCCAATTTCCGGCAGGTTTCGGTCGAGGCCGAGGGCGGCATTCCGACGCAGGGCGGCCGTTTTCAGGGCGAGATCGAGCCGAGCTTTCTAGCGATTACCGACAATGGCCGGGTCAACATCAACGCGGGCTGGGAAAGCAAGTCGATGCTGCTCGAAAGCGAGCGGAACCTCGATTATGATGATCCGGCGCAGGCGGCCGAGGCGCCCGCGCGCAGCCTGCTCGGCGCGTCGGACGAATATCGCATCGATGCGACGGTCCAGCGCAGCCTGAACAAGACGACCGACGCTTCGGTCAATGTGCGGTTCGACCAGACGGACAGCCTGTCGCTGCTCGGCCCTGGCGTCGGGGGCGTGAGCGACCCGCTCGAACGCGACAGCCGCAGCCGCAACCTCACCACCACCGCCAGCGTCAACGGCATGCTGGGCGATTGGCGCTGGTCGCTGTCGAGCAACTATGCTGACGCCGATCAGCTGACCTTCACCGACCGCATCAGCGGAACCCGTGACCGGTTCGAAAGCAGCCAGCAGACGTTCGGCGGCAATGCCAACCTGTCGGGCACGGTGACCGACGGCTGGGCCGGCCCGATCCGTTTGTCGATGACGGGCAGCTATTCGGGAATACGTTTCGACAGCCGGTCGGACAATGCCAATGGCATCACGACGACCGACCTTGCACGCGACCTGCCGGGGGTGTTCGGATCGCTGACCGTGCCGCTGCTCGATCCCGAATATGAGGTCGGCAACATCGGCCGCGTCTCGCTGACGCTGAGCGGGCAGGTGCAGAATCCAAGCGACTTCGATGCCCTCAAAAGCTGGGGTGCGAACCTCAACTGGGGCGTGACCGACAGCCTGTCGCTCATCGCGAGCTTTAACCAGGACGAGGCGGCGCCCGGCATCCAGCAACTCGGCGCCGCGCCGCTGGTGACGCCTGCCGTCACCTATTATGACTTTGCGACCGGCCAGACGGTGCAGATCACCACGACGACCGGCGGCAATCCCTTTCTGCTCGCCGAACAGCGCCGCGATTTGAAGCTCGGCCTCAACTGGTCGCCGCCGATGCTGGAGGGGCTGAACGTCTCGGTCAATTACAACCGCAACAAAAGCTATGACACGGCGAACAGCCTGCCCTTGCTGACCCCCGAGATCGAAGCGGCCTTTCCCGATCGCGTCACGCGCGATGCCAATGGCGTGTTGCTGGCTATCGACCAACGCCCGGTCAATTTCGACCAGACCGAAAACTCGCAGATCCGCTGGGGCCTGAACTTTGGCAAGAGCTTTGGCCAGCAGGAACAGCGTGGCCCCGGCGGCGGGCGTCCCGAAGGCGCGGGGGCTCGCGAGGGTGGCGGACGGGGCGACGGTGCGGGTCGTCAGCGCGGCGGCGGCGGTGGCCCGCGCGTTGGCGGCCGCGGCGGTCCCGGCGGCATGTTCGGCGGCCCGCAAGGCGGGCGCTGGCAGGTGTCGCTTTATCATACGATCAAGCTGACCGACAAAATACTGATCCGTCCGGGCGTGCCCGAACTCGACCTTTTGAACGGGTCGGCGACCGGCAGCGGCGGCGGCAGCAACCGTCACCTGTTCGAACTCGACGGCGGGCTGTTCCACAAGGGCATGGGCGTCCGGCTCAGCGCCAAATATGACAGCGGCAGCACGGTGACGGGGGGCAGCGCGGGCGACCTGAAATTCGGCGACCTTGCAACCTTCAACCTGCGCTTCTTCGTCGACCTCAACCAGAAGGCGAAACTGACAGAGAAGCTGCCCTTCCTCAAGGGATCGCGCCTCCGCCTGTCGGTCGACAATGTCTTTGATGCCCAGCGCAAGATCACCGACGCGAACGGCATTGTGCCGCTCAATTACCAGCCCGGCTATATCGACCCGCTGGGCCGCTATATCGAGCTCGAGTGGCGCAAGACCTTTTGACTCAATTAAATAGGGACAGTCCCTATTTAACCGGCCAACAATTAAATAGGGACAGTCCCTATTTAACCGGCCAATAGATAGGGGCTGTCCCTGTTTATTGTCGATTGGGTGCGCGGGTCGGGATCGATAAAGGTCAGCGCCTTGGCGAATTGCGCGGTGCAGCTTGCCCAGCTGTACCGTGCGCCGAGCGCTTCGGCGTCAGTGCGGTCGCAGGCTAGCGCCGCGTCGATCGCGCGGCCAAGATCCTCGTCGAGCGCGCCCGCGCCGCCCGTCACAATGTCGCCCGGACCCGGCACCGGATAGGCGGCCACCGGCGTTCCGCAGCTCAGCGCCTCGATGATGACAAGACCAAAGGTGTCGGTGCGGCTTGGAAAGACAAAGACGTCGGCGCCCGAATAGGCCGATGCCAGCGCCTCGCCGCCCAGCTTGCCGAGGAACAGGGCGTCCGGATGCCGCGCCTTCAGTTCGGCAAGCGCGGGGCCTTCGCCGACGATGACTTTCGTGCCCGGCCGGTCGGTGGCGAGGAAGGCGCCGATATTCTTCTCGACCGCGACTCGGCCGACATAAAGCTGGATCGGCCGCGCTAGCCCCGCATAGGCCGGGTGCGCCGCGCGATCGGGGCGGAACAGCTCGTGATCGACCCCGCGCTCCCACATCATCGTTTGGTCAAGTCCCTGCTCGGCAAGTTCGCGGGCCAAGCTACGCGTCGCGACCATGATGTGCCGCGCCGGACGATGGAACCAGCGGATGAAGCGCCACACGAACGCGGGCGACACGGGCAGCCGGGCCGCGACATATTCGGGAAAGCGCGTGTGATAGGCGGTGGTAAAGGGAAAATTATTCGTGAGGCACCAGCGCCGCGCCGCCATGCCGAGCGGGCCTTCGGTCGAGATATGGATCGCCTGCGGTCCAAAAGCGCGGATATGCCGCGCCACCTGGCGCCGGCCGGCAAAGGCGAGGCGAATTTCGGGATAGGAGGGACAGGGGACCGATCGGAAGAGGTCGGGCGAAACGACCCCGACCTCATGCCCGGCGGCGCGCAGTTCGCCGACCGTCGCTTGCAACGTGCGGACGACGCCATTGACCTGGGGCTCCCACGCGTCGGTGACGATCAGGATCCTCATGCGGCCGCGTCCTTTATGCTGCACGCGCCGGAGCGGGCAGTTTCAGCGGGGTCGGCGCGCTGCGGCTGGCGACCTCCTCGGCCCAGTGCAATATCTCCATCGTGCCGTCATGATGTTCGACGAGCGCGGTGCAACCCTCGACCCAGTCGCCGTCGTTATAATATTCGGTGCCCTCGATCTCGCGCATCTCGGCGCTGTGGATATGGCCGCACACGACACCATCGACCCCGCGCGAGCGCGCGGCGTGGGCGACGACTTCTTCATAACGGCCGATGAACTGGACCGCATTCTTGACCTTGTGCTTGGCGACCATCGACAGCGACCAATAGGGCAGACCAAAGGCGCTGCGGATGCGGTTCACGATCACATTGCATTTCATCAGCGCGGTGTAGGCGGCGTCGCCGACGAAGGCGAGCCAGCGGTGCGCGAGCATCACCGCGTCGAATTCGTCGCCATGGACGACCAGCAATTTGCGGCCGTCGGCGGTTTCATGGATCGCCTCGCGGCGGATCTCGACGCCGCCGAAATCGAAGCCGTCGAACGGCTTGCACATTTCGTCATGGTTGCCGGGGACATAGACGACGCGCGTGCCGCGCTTGGCGCGCTTGAGGACGCGCCACACAACGTCATTATGCTCGGGCGGCCAGAAATGGCGCTTCTTGAGCCGCCAGCCGTCGATGATATCGCCAACGAGGTAAAGAGTCTCGCAATCGACATGGTCGAAGAAGTCGATCAGCATCGCGGCGTTGCAACCGCGTGTACCAAGATGGATATCGCTCACCCACACCGTGCGATAGCTCCGCCGCTCGCCGATCACGCGTTCGGGGATATGCGGGTCGCTGGTGAACGGGTCGGGAAAACGCGCGGGGATCGGCAGGGTCGAAATCGATGCCATGTCACACTCCGAAGGCAGCCTTTGCTGCCCCCGGCGTAGACAGGAGTTTTGTTACAGCGTGCGAATCAAAGCCGCGACAGTTTGAAGAAAGTTCAGCGGCGACTTTGTGACGTTGCCTATTTGACACATGTCGATGTTAACCATGATCCAATCAGGTTCGCCGAATAACCAGGTTCCTGATTTCGCTCATATCTTCCATGGCAAAGCGCACGCCCTCGCGCCCCAATCCGCTGTCCTTTACCCCGCCATAGGGCATATTGTCGACGCGATAGGAGGAAACATCGTTGACGACGATGCCGCCGACGTCGAGATGATCCCAAGCGTCCAGCACCTTGTGGATGTCGCGCGTGAACAGCCCGGCTTGCAATCCGAACTTGCTGTCGTTGACCTCGGCGAGCGCGGCTTCCCAGTCGGTGAATTTCGACAGGATGACTACGGGGCCGAACGCTTCCTCGCGCACGACGTCGGTATCGCCGGGGACATTTTCCAGCAGCGCGGCGTCGAGCATATTGCCCTCGCAGCCGCCGCCCGCGAGCAAAGTCGCGCCCGCGGCGACCGCATCGTCGATCCAGCCCTTCAGCCGCTGCGCTTCCTTGACCGAGATCATCGGGCCGATGAAGGTGTCGTGCAGCTTGGGATCGCCCGATTTCAGCGTCTTGACCTTCGCGGTCAGCATGTCGCGGAAGCTGTCGTATATCTCTTCGTGGATGATCACGCGCTGCACATGGATGCAGCTTTGCCCCGACTGGTAATAGCCGCCAAAGATGATCCGCGCGAGCGCATGGTCGAGGTCGGCGTCCTTGTCGACGATCACTGCGGCGTTGCCGCCGAGTTCGAGCACGACCTTCTTCTTGCCCGCCTTGGCCTTCAAATCCCAGCCGACGCCCGGCGAGCCGGTGAAGCTGAGAAGTTTCAGCCGCTCGTCGGTGGTGAACAGGTCGGCGCCTGCGCGGGTCGCGGGCAGGATGCTGAACGCGCCCTCAGGCAATATGTCGCACTCGGCCAGCACCTCGCCCATGATGATCGCGCCGAGCGGCGTCAGCGACGCGGGTTTCATCACAAACGGACAGCCGATCGCGATCGCCGGCGCGATCTTGTGCGCGGCGAGGTTCAGCGGGAAATTGAATGGCGAAATGAAGCTGCACGGCCCGATCGGCACGCGCTTCCACATTCCCATATAGCCCTTGGCACGCGCCGAAATGTCGAGCGGCTGGACCTCGCCATAATTGCGCGTCGCTTCCTCGGCCGCGATGCGGAAGGTGTCGATCAGCCGCGTAACCTCGCCCTCGCTGTCGGCGATCGGCTTGCCCGCCTCGACGCAGAGCGCATAGGCAAGCTCGTCGAACCGCTCCTGAAAGCGCGCGACGCAATGGGTGAGCACGTCGCGCTTCTCATAACTCGCGAGCCGCGCCATCGGCTCGGCGGCGCGCACGGCGCCGGCGATCGCCTCGTCGATGACGTCGGGGGTCGCCAGCGCGGTGCGGAAGGCGACCTCGCCGGTGAACTTGTCGATCACCTCAAGATCGGTGTTCGGCTGCACCGCCTTGTTGTTGAGATAGAGCGGGTAGACGTCTTTCAACTTCACATTCATTCTCCGACACTCTGAAACATTGTCATCCCCGCGAAAGCGGGGGCCCAGGGCGGCATTAGCCGTTCAGTCGATCATACAAGTCGAGCCATTGTGGATTATCGCGTTCGATCAACTCCAGCTTCCATTCGCGCCGCCATTTCTTGATGGCTTTTTCGCGGGCAATGGCGTCGTTGACGTCGCCAAACGGTTCGGCATGCACCAGACGATGAACCTGATACCGCCGGGTGAACTCCGAGCCTTCGCCGTTGCGGTGCTGCCAGCACCGCTGTGGCAAATCTCCGGTCACCCCAGTGTAGAGCGTGCCGTTGCGTCCGCTGGCCAGGATATAGACGTGATAGGTCTGTTCCATCTCGCTCCTGGGTCCCCGCTTTCGCGGGGATGACAAGAAAAGGCCAGGGGTGTAAATCCGTTACAATTCCTTCGACAATCTCTTGATATCATTATTCAAAATCTGGTCATTCTCCGAATAATCGACCGGGCAGTCGATCAGATGCACCCCCGGCGTATCGCGCGTGTGCGCGAGAAGTTCCTTCAGGTGCGCCGCGCTCTCCACCCGGTGTCCGTGCGCGCCATAAGCCTCGGCATATTTGACGAAATCGGGGTTGCCATAGGTCAGTCCCCAATCCTTGAAGCCCATATTCGCCTGTTTCCAGCGGATCATGCCATAGCTGTTGTCGTTGAGGATCAGCACCGTGATGTTGAGCCCGAGGCGGACCGCGGTCTCCATCTCCTGGCTGTTCATCATAAAGCCGCCGTCGCCGCAGATCGCCATGACCTTGCGTTTCGGGTAGAGCATCGCCGACATCATCGCGCTCGGCAGCCCCGCGCCCATCGTCGCGAGCGCATTGTCGAGCAGCACCGTGTTCGGCTTGCACGCGGTATAGCCGCGCGCGAACCAGATCTTGTAGACGCCGTTATCGAGGCAGATGATCCCGTCGTCGGGCATCGCATCGCGGACCGACTGGACGAGGTGCGGCGGAAAGATCGGGAAACGTTCGTCTTTGGCGAGCGGCGCGGTATGCTCGACCTCGGCCTTGCGATAGGCGAGCAGATGGTCGAATTTCCACCCGCCGTTGGGGACGATGTCCTCCTTCATCTGCCAGACCGCATTGGCGATGTCGCCGATCACCTCGATGTCGGGGAAATAGACCGGATCGACCTCGGCGGTCTTGGTCGACACATGGATCACCGTCGGGCCGCCGCGCTGCATGAAGAAGGGCGGTTTCTCGATCACATCATGGCCAAGGTTGACGATGCAGTCCGACGCCTCGACCGCGCGGTGCACGAAATCGCCCGCCGACAGCGCCGCACAGCCGAGAAATTTCGGGTGCCGCTCGTCGATCACGCCCTTGCCGAGCTGCGTGGTGAGGAAAGGGATGCCGGTTTTTTCGATGAACTGCAGGAGCATGCGGCTGGTCATCGTGCGGTTCGCGCCCGCGCCGATGACGAGCACCGGCGAAGTTGCTTCCTCCAGCGCTTTCACCGCCTCGCGGATGGATTTGACGTCCGCCGTGGGCCGGCGAACATGGCTGCGCTTCAGCGGCAGGCTGTCGGTATGCTCGTCGGCGATATCTTCGGGCAGTTCGATATGCACCGCCCCCGGCTTTTCCTCCTCGGCAAGGCGGATCGCTTCGCGCACGCGGCTCGGGATATTGTCCGACGACGCCATCTGGTGCGTATATTTGGTGATCGGCCCCATCATCGCGACGACGTCGAGGATCTGAAAGCGGCCTTGCTTCGATTTCTTGATCGGCTTTTGCCCGGTGATCATCATCATCGGCATGCCGCCCAATTGTGCATAGGCCGCCGCGGTAACGAAGTTGGTCGCGCCGGGCCCGAGTGTCGCGAGGCAGACGCCCGTCTTGCCTGTGTGGCGGCCATAGGTCGCGGCCATGAAGCCCGCCCCCTGCTCGTGCCGCGTCAGGATCAGCTTGATCTTGGTCGATCGCGACAGGCTGTCGAGAAAGTCGAGATTTTCCTCGCCCGGAACGCCGAAAATATATTCGACGCCTTCTTCCTCCAGGCATTCGATGAACAGGTCGGATGCTTTTTTCATGCTAAAATCGTCCCCTCAGCCGCGCACCCCATCGGTGCGGCCCCAGATCATGCCGGCGACCCCTCAGCATCATGTCGTCGCAGCGGCGCTCGTCATGGGTTGCGAGTCCCTGCTGCATCGGGGAGGGTTTGTAACGAGGGCGAAAGAGGTTGTCACCCTGCGCGGGGCAGGCGTCTGCGATCAGTGCCGGTCGATCCACACGTCGCGGTCGAGACGACCCGAAACTTCGGCCCCGGCCGGAATTTCCGCGCTGCGGCCCGTGGCGATGAAGGGCAGGGCGAGGAAGGCCACGGCTGTTGCCGCGGTGTCGCCTGCGTCCTTCTTGCCGCGCGCTTCGATCGTTCCGCTCACCCGCAGCGGTCCGCCGGGCAGTTCGGCGTAAAGCAATTGCATGTCGAGCTTGCCCGACCGTCCGAAGGCACCGCGCTTTTCCGCGCGCGTCAACTGGGCAATGACGAGGGTGTCGGCCGGGATCGCAGTCGCGCCGTCGACGACCACGGGCGCGGCGACCCTAAGATAGATAAGGTCACCTTTTACATTCTTTCTGGTCGAGATGGCGTCGCGGGTGACGAGGTCGATGAGCGTGCCCGACGGCAGCAGCAGGCGCGCCGGTGTGGCGGCGGCGTTAGCAGGCTTTTCGGCAGCGGCCGGACACCCCAAGGCCAATCCGACGATAGCCAGAAAGGCAGGGCCGACCCTCACGGCGCCGACGGCTTCGGCCGCGGAATCTCGGTGTCCCCTTCGACGAAGCCGGTCATCAGTTCGCCGGCCTTGATCTTCGCGTTATTGCCTTTGGCGAACAGGCCGAGGGGGCCGAGCGCGAGGACGCCGAGCGCGGTCTCGGCGCCACCACCCGCGCCCTTGGCGGCATTGTTGCCGCTGATCGGCACATGATGCCCCTCGACGTCCACATAGAGAAGTCGCGCCTCCAGCGATCCCGACTTGCCCGCGTTGCCGCTTTTCTTGGCGGCGAGCACTTCGCCCCATGCGGTCGTACCGACGGGCAGCGCCAGCACGCCGTCGACAAAAACGGGCTTGTCGACGCGCAGCCTGAATCGATGTCCCGGGGTGTGAGTTTTCGTCGTCACCTCCGACACTACCATGAAATGGACGGGCGTGTCGCGTTTCAGGACTAGCGGAGCGATTGCGGGCTCGACGGTGAGTGGCGAGGCGAGTTTCGCTGCACTGGTTGTGTCGACGGTTGCCGTGGATTGCGTCGATACCGCAAGTAAAACGGCCGCTGCCCCACCAAATATCAATGCCATTGTCTGCCCCCTGCAACCCCGTGACAGATAGGCCATGAATAGGCGAAGTTGCCAAGACAGAATCTTGTTGACCTGACTGAAAAGGAGGGAGAGTTGTTGCGGACCGACAAGGGGGAGCAGACGATGAAATCCACTAAATTGATTGCAGCCATCGGCCTCGCCGCAATGGCGATTTCGGCGCCCGCAATGGCGAAGAAAAAAGACGTCGCTTATGTGATGGTCAACGAGGAAATGGGCGTGCCCGTCTTCCCTTATGATATCACTGACAGGCCATATAAGATTGTTGGCGTGGTGACGGCTGGAGTGCGGAAGGCGACGATTTTCAGCAAGGAACCATCGCAGCAGAAGATTTATAACGAAATCTGGGAGCGCGGGGAAAAGCTGGGCGCCGACGCCGTGATCGGTGCGAAATATGGCGACAGCCATATCACTGCGCTGAGCTGGGGGAATACGAAAGCCGGCGGAGTCGCGATCAAATTCCTGACCGCCGAGGAAATTGCCGCAGGGACCAAGGGCGACACGCTCGAAGGCTTTGATCCGGCAGCATGGACCGGCAAGACGAAATAGGCGTCCGCACGACGCAACAGCAAGGGGAGCGGCATCGCCGTTCCCCTTTATAATCTCGGCTCAATCCACGTCGAACAGGCCCGCCAACTGCTCGACCATCGTGCCGCCCAATTGTTCGGCGTCCATGATCGTTACTGCCCGGCTGTAATAGCGCGTCACATCATGCCCGATGCCGATCGCGCAGAGCTCGACGGGCGAGCGGTTCTCGATCCAGTCGATCACCTGGCGCAGATGCTGGTCGAGATAGGCGCCGTGGTTCACCGACAGCGTGCTGTCGTCGACCGGTGCGCCGTCGGAGATCACCATCAATATCTTGCGTTCTTCGGGGCGGCCGATGATGCGGCTGTGCGCCCAGGTCAGCGCCTCGCCGTCGATATTTTCCTTCAGCAGCCCTTCGCGCATCATCAGCCCGAGCGACTTGCGCGCGCGGCGATAGGGTTCGTCGGCGGGCTTGTAGATGATGTGGCGGAGGTCGTTGAGGCGGCCGGGGTGCGCCGGGCGGCCTGCGGCCAGCCAGTCCTCGCGGCTCTGCCCGCCCTTCCACGTCCGCGTCGTGAAGCCGAGGATTTCGGTCTTGACGCCGCAGCGTTCGAGTGTGCGCGCGAGGATGTCGGCGCTGATCGCCGCGATGCTGATCGGCCGCCCGCGCATCGACCCGCTATTGTCGATCAGCAAGGTGACGACGGTGTCGCGGAAATCGGTATCGCGCTCGACCTTGTAACTGAGCGACTGGCCGGGCGAGACGATGACGCGTGCCAGCCGCGCGGCGTCGAGCTGGCCTTCCTCCTGATCGAAATCCCATGCGCGGTTCTGCTGTGCCATCAACCGGCGTTGCAGCCGGTTCGCGAGCTTGGTCACCGCGCCCTGCAGATGCTGCATCTGCGTGTCGAGATAGGCGCGCAGCCGCGTCAGCTCGTCGGCGTCGCACAGCTCGGTCGCGAGGATGATCTCGTCATGCTTTTCGGTGAAGCGGAGGTAATTGAAATCGGGAATGTCGCTCGGCAGGCGGTTGGGGCGCACGGGCAACATGCCCTCGTCGCCTTCGCCGCCCATTTCGGGTTCGCCGTCGGCCTCCATTTCCTGCGCGTCGGGGTCGCTATCGCCGTCGTCGGCCTGATCGCCCGCCATTTCGGCGCGCGCATCGACCTGTGATTCGCCGGCGCCGCCGTCTTCGCTGTCCTGCTCTTCCTGACTTTCTTCGGCTTCGGTCTGATCGTCTTCGCCGCCGTCCTCGGCGCCTTCCTCCAGCGGCTCGTCGCTCTGGATCAGGTCGAGATGGCGGAGTGCGAGCTTCGCGGTTTCGGCAAAGGCCAGCTGATCATCAAGCAACATCGACAGCGCGGTCAGATCGCCGCCCGCCTCGCTGGTGATCCATTCGCGCACCAGCGACAGGCCCGTCTCGGTTCCCTGCGGCGCCCGGTCGCCGGTCAGCGCCTCGCGCAGCATCAGTTCGAGTGCGCTCGAAATCGGCACATCTTCGCGGCCCTGCGCGCGGCTGATCGGGTCGCTGCGCATCCGCATCGCAAGGCTCGCCGACAGGTTGCTGCGCATGCCGTCCATATGGCGCGCGCCGAGCGCCTCGATGCGTGCGCGCTCCATCGCGTCGAACGCGGCGGCGGCGAGCGGCTCGGCGGGGCGCGCCGCGGCGTGCAGTTTCTCGCTGTGATGCTTCATGCGCAAAGCATAGGAGTCCGCGAAACCGCGCGCTTCGGCGACCTGGTCGGCGGGCAGGGTGCGCGACGGCGTCGGCACTTTGATCGCCTTGCCGACCTGTGCGGGCGCGTCGGCGGTAAAGCCGACCTCGACCTCGGCATCGCGCGTCACCGCGCGCGCAACGCTCGACAGCGCGGCCTTGAAATCGTCGAGGGGAGATTGGGAAGACATTTCGAGTCGGCTCTAACCAGCTTTTGTCGTCGAAGGAAGAGAGTCAGGTGACCGTCTTTCCAATCGTCACCCCGGACTTGATCCGCGGTCCATTCCGCCCGGTGTGGCCATGGACCCCCGACCAAGTCGAAGGTGACTGAAGAGGGAGTAGAGGGGGTCATAGCTAAGCTCGCTTGACCCCGCGCGGCCGGGAGAGCATCGGCGGGTCATGCCCTCCCCCCATGCCTCCCCCATGAAAAAGCCATGGGTCGTCATCGCCTGCGCGGCCTTCATCGTCACGCTCGCGATGGGTGTGCGCCAGTCGTTCGGCTTGTTCCTGCCGCAGATGAGCGTCGACATCGGCATCAGCCGGTCGGACTTCGGGCTTGCGATGGCGCTCCAGAACCTGCTGTTCGGGCTGGTGCAGCCCTTTGTCGGCGCGCTCGCCGACAAGCATGGCGCGGGGCGGGTCGTGCTCGCGGGGGCGTTGCTTTATACACTCGGGCTGATCGGCGCGGCGTTCGCCACCGACGCGATCGGACTGCATATCAGCTTCGGCATCTTCATCGGCATGGCGCAGTCGGCGACGACCTTCGTTGTCGTGCTCGGCGCGGTCGGCCGTGTCGTCAGCCCCGAAAAGCGCAGCAGCGCCTTCGGCATCGTCACCGCGGGCGGGTCGCTCGGCCAGTTTCTCGTCGTCCCGCTGGCATCGATGCTGCTCGGCAATATCGGCTATCACCAGACCTTGTGGATCATGGCGGGGCTCGTCGCGCTCTGCGGGCTGCTGGCGATCGGCGTCGCGGGCCGGACCGACACGCCGGGTACGTTGCAAGCCGAAGAACAGAGCGCCCGCGACGCGCTGCGCGAGGCCGCAACGCACCGCGGTTACTGGCTGCTCAATGCGGGCTTCTTCGTCTGCGGCTTCCACATCGCGTTCATCGCGACGCATTTGCCCGCCTATCTCGACGACAAGGGGCTCGGCATCGAAATCGGCGCGCAGGTTTTGGCGCTCGTCGGGTTGTTCAACATCCTCGGCTCGTACGTCTTCGGCCGCGCGGGCGATCTGCTGCGGCAGAAATATGTGCTCTCGGCGCTCTACGTTGCGCGCTCTGCGGTTATCGCGCTGTTCCTGTTCGTGCCGCTCAGCCATGCAAGCGCGCTCGTTTTTGCGGGTGCGATGGGCTTCCTGTGGCTCGGCACGGTGCCGCTGACCAGCGGCATCGTCGGGCGCATCTTCGGCATCCGCCACCTGTCGATGCTCTATGGCATCGTCTTTCTCAGCCATCAGCTCGGCAGCTTCTTTGGCGCGTGGATGGCGGGGCTGATCTTCGACGCGACGGGCAGCTATAATATCGCCTGGGGCTTCTCGATCGCGCTCGGGCTGTTCGCGGGGCTGGTCCACCTGCCGATCGCCGACGCGCCGGTCAAACGGCTGCAACCGGCGTGAGGCTGGCGCGGCAGGACTCGATCGCGCTCGCGCTGTTCGTTTTGATTGCGGCTGGCGGACTGTGGCTGTGGACGGGCGAGGGGCCGGTCGTCTGGCTGACCAATTTCGCGATCATGTGCGGATTTTAAGGCGCGGACACCGCAGGAATACGATCGCAGATCGCCGCATCGTCGGGTTTCGGGTCCGCCGGATCGGGGAGCAGGCGGAACACATGCGCGAGCTGCGTCGCCGTGCGCTCGGGCCGCGTCCGCTTGCCTTGGACGACATCGACGAAATCGCGGCACGCCATCGCGCTGCGCAGGAAATTGCTGTGGCCGGTGGCCGTCCGCGACACATCGGTGGTGTCGATCACGGTCAATCCCGGCACTGCCGCCGTATAGCAACGAACCGGAAGACCCTTGGCTTTCAGGTCGGCGGCTTCGAACGGGTTGAAGCAATAGGGCGAACCGAGGCGCGGATAGCCGTGCAGCGCGCGCGACGCTGCGAGCGCCTTGTCGGCATGCGAGACGTAAACGGTGATTCGCCGATTGTTCGCAACGCGCCGCGCCGACAACACTTCTTCCTCGATGTCGCGTTCAAAGGTTTCGCGATCGATATCTGGCGACGCGAGGATAACATTGGAGATATTGCTGCTGTCGGCGCTGCTCGACGTGCGATCGACATAGGCGATGGCAGGGATCACCAGCCGCGCGCCCAGCGAGTGCGACACGATGACGATTTCCTTGACCCACGGCCGTTCGGCAAGCGTCTTCAGGAAATCGCGAAAATTCCGGACATCGTGATACATGTTGGTTTCGTCGACCGCATAGCTCAGCACTTCGCCCTGCGACGGCCAGCTATATTCGATCACCGGCCCGGTAAAACCCGTCATCCGTGCGATCTGCGCCGCATCCTTCGATGTCGTCTCGAACGTCTCGCGATAGCCATGGACGTAGAGCAGGACGCGACCCTGTCTTTTGTCGGTTTCGGCCTGCAGCGCCTTCCACCATTCGCCCGATTCCTGAAACGCCATCGGGGTTCGCAGTTTCTTCTTCTTGCCCACTTCGACGTCGCGCGGCGCGGCAAAATGGCCGTAGCGGATTTTGTCGCCGCGATGGCGGAGCAATTCGATATCGTCGGTGCGGCAATCGGGCAGGCGGCTCGTCGCGAAGAAATAGGGCAGTTCCGCAGTGACGACCGCCGCGCCAGGCTGTGCGGTGCAGCGCGGATCGGCGACATAGTCGGCGTGGCGGACGGGGCCGTAGTCGACCGCCGCGATGCTGCACCCGGACAGGGCCAATGCCGCGCATGCCATCGGCAGGCGGCGCATCGACCTCACTTGCCGACCACGCTCTCGGGCAGGTCTTCGCCGAACACGCGCTGATAATATTCGGCAACGATCATCCGCTCGGCCTCGTCGCATTTGTTGAGGAAGGTCAGGCGGAAGGCGAAGCCGATATTGTTGAAGATCGCGGTATTTTGCGCCCAGCTGATCACCGTGCGCGGGCTCATGACGGTCGAGATATCGCCGCCGATAAAGCCCTGACGCGTCAGATCGGCGACCTTCACCATATTGGCGACGGTCGTCTCGTCGGTGTTCGGCACCTTTGCAAGGATGATCGCGCTTTCGGTCGCCGCGGGCAGATAGTTCAGCGTGACGACGATGTTCCACCGGTCCATCTGGCCCTGGTTGATCTGCTGCGTGCCGTGATACAGCCCGCTCGTGTCGCCGAGCCCGACCGTGTTGGCGGTCGAGAACAGGCGGAAATAGGGGTTCGGGCGGATCACGCGGTTCTGGTCGAGCAAAGTCAGCTTGCCCTCGGTCTCGAGCACGCGCTGGATCACGAACATCACGTCGGGGCGGCCCGCATCATATTCGTCGAAGACTAGTGCCGTGGGGGTTTGCAGGGCCCACGGGAGCAGCCCTTCGCGAAATTCGGTAACCTGCTGCCCATCGCGCAGCACGATCGCGTCGCGGCCCACCAGGTCGATACGGCTGATATGCGCGTCGAGGTTGACGCGGATGCACGGCCATTTGAGGCGCGCCGCAACCTGTTCGATATGCGTCGATTTACCGGTGCCATGATAGCCCTGCACCATCACGCGGCGGTTATATTTGAAGCCCGCGAGGATCGCGAGCGTCGTGTCGCCGTCGAAGACATAGGCGGGGTCGAGGTCGGGGACGCGTTCGTCGGCTTCGCTGAACGCCGGAACCTTCATGTCGATATCGACGCCGAACAACTCGCGCGCATCGACCTCGACATCGGGCGCCGAAAGGAGCGTCGAGCCGTGATGGTCGGGAAGGCTGTTCGGGATATCGGTCATGTCTTCGTGCTTTCAGATCTTTTGAACCTTCTCCCTTGAGGGGAGAAGGATACGCAGCCTTGCCAGCTTGTTGGCTAGTCTTCGCAACCCTCTCCCCCAAGGGGAGAGGGACAGAGTCGCTAGCGCGGTATAGCGACGGGTTGCGGCTTGCAACGCCTTTCAGAGCAGACCGAGCGCCTTCATCACCGCCGATTGGTCATAATAGGGACGTTCGCAGACAATCTTGTCGCTGTCCGGTGCAAATTCGAAGCTGGCGGCCATACGAATGCGGAACGCCTTGCCCGTCGGCTCGATCGTCCGCGGCCCCAGCTTCAGCGGGCCAAGATGCGTGCCCGTCAGCCAGAATTCGACGAGCACGCTGTTCTTCGCTTCGTCGGCGGCGATCGCGATCACTTCATTGGCCTGATCGGGAAAGGGCTCGCGCGATGTGGCGAAATAGGAACGCACTGCCGCTTCGCCGTCGAAGATCGTGCCCGGCCCCATCAATTCGTATCGCGGATGGTCGAAGGTTGCGATGACGCCGTCCCAATCATGCGTGATCTCGAGCGCCATATGCCGGCGCACCACTTCGATCCGGGCTTCGTTCAGGTCGGTCATCATGCGTCTCCCTATGCGAATGCCTTGGTTTTTCTCAGCAACTGATACGCCTGGACTACCTCACCCAGCCTCGCTTCGAAACTGCGATCGCCGCCATTCCGGTCGGGATGATATTTGCGGACCAGTTCGCTGTACCGTCGGCGCAGCGCCGCGCGGTCGGCATCGGCGGGCAGCGCGAGCAACTGCATCGCCGCATGCTCCTCGCGCGACAGGCCGGGATTGGCCGCCTCGCGCCGCGCTTCGTCCATCCGCTGACGGAAGCGCGCGCCCAGCGCGTCGATCGGATCGCGGAAATCGGCCCAGCGCGGTGGCAGGTCGGCGCTGCCCGCGGCGCGAAATGTGCGGCTTTCGGTTTCCCAGCCAGACGTAGGCGATTGCGCTTCCATGATCTGGTCGGCGGTCATGCCCTCGAAAAAATTATAGCCCGCGTTGAATTCGCGCACATGGTCGAGGCACAGCCAGCGATATTGCGGCGGGCCGTCGGGCGAGCGCGTCCATGCCATCGGCGCGCGAAATTCGCCGGGCTCGCGGCATCCGGGCGCGGCGCAGGGCTCTTCGCGCGGGACGCGGCCATGAAAACGTGACGGGCGTGCAGAAGAAGGCACAACAGACTTTCGAGAGGTGTTGGAGGTCTTATAATTTGGCGACGATGCGCTTATGGTCAACCCCATGAGCAGCAAAGGCCCAGTACAGCAAGAGATGGAAAGCCTGCTCCGCGCAGCCTTTCCCGACGCCAATTTCATTCTGAGCAACGATAGCGCCAGCCATCACGGCCATATGGGCGACGACGGCAGCGGCGAGTCGCATTTCAGCCTGACGATCGAATGGGCGGGCTTTGCCGAAATGAACCGCGTCGCGCGGCAGCGCACGGTGAACAAGGCGCTGGGCGACCTGCCGGGCCAGCGTGTCCACGCGCTCGCGATCAAGGCAACCGCACCGGGAGAATGACGATGCCCGACAAGGTGAACCTCGCCGCCGCCTTCGCGACCTTTCACGATCACTGGAACCCGCGCGTCGCGGGGGACATCAACAATTTTCAGGTCAAGCTGGTGAAGTTCGCCGGCAAATTCGACTGGCATCACCATGATAGCGAAGATGAACTCTTCCTTGTCGTCGCCGGCCGGATGAAGATGGCGTTTCGCGACCGCGACGTGATCGTCGAGCCCGGTGAATTCATCATCGTGCCGCACGGCACCGAACATTGCCCCGAGGCATTGGACGGCGAATGTCAGGTCTTGCTGCTCGAACCGGGTTCGACGCTGAACACGGGCAATGTCGAAACCGAAAAAACCAGGAAAACATTGGAAAGGCTCGCTTGATGTTCGACATCATTACCCCCTCGACCCACGATCTCGGCGCTTTCGAAGTGCGCCGCACCCTGCCGAACAAGGCGCGGACGATGGTCGGCCCCTTCATCTTCGTCGACCAGTTCGGCCCGGCGCATTTCGACATCGGCCGCGGCATGGACGTGCGGCCGCACCCGCACATCAACCTCGCGACCGTCACCTATTTGTTCGAGGGCGCGATCGACCATCGCGACAGCCTCGGTACTTTTGCGACGATCCGCCCCGGCGCATGCAATCTGATGACCGCGGGCAGCGGCATCGTCCATTCGGAACGCACCCCCGCCGCCGAACGCGCCACCGGATCGGGCATTTCGGGGATGCAGACCTGGCTCGCTTTGCCCGACGGCAAGGAAGAGATCGACGCGGCGTTCGAGCATGTCGCAAAGGATGACCTGCCGCTGATCGAGGACAATGGCGTGTCCGCGCGCGTCATCATGGGCAGCCTGTGGGGCGCGACCTCGCCGATCACCCAGCATGCCGCGACGATCTACGCCGACATATTGATGAACGCGGGCGCGACGATTCCGATCGAGACCGAAGCCGACGAGCGCGCGGTGCTCGTGGCGCTCGGCGACGCCAGCCTCGATGGCGAGGCGCTCGATCGCTACAGCCTCTATATATTGAAGCCGGGGCAGGCGATGACGCTCCGGGCGACGACAGACGCGCGCGTGATGCTGCTCGGCGGCGAGGCCTTCAAGACGCCACGCCACGTCTGGTGGAATTTTGTGAGCTCATCGCGCGAGCGCATCAATCAGGCGAAGCATGACTGGAAGGATCGCAAATTCCCGCTCGTCCCCGGCGACAGCGAGGAATTTATCCCGATCCCCGAAGTGCCGAAGACAGTGAGCTATCCTTAAAGGGGGGGCTGCTGACCAATTGCCGACATTGAGCCCCTATCGATCAGCCGCCATTATCGTTGGTAATGGAGTAGCTCGCTCGCCCCTGTTGTCACGCAGTCGATGCCTGCTGGCATATTCGCGTCGTTGCTTCGTCACCTCATACAGGACGATCCCGGAACTTGTCGCGAGATTGAGGCTCTCGATCATTCCGAACATCGGAATGCTGACGCACACATCGCTTCGCGCGACAGCGAGATCGCTCAGCCCTCTTGCTTCGTTACCGAACCAAACCGCAAGTTTCGCGCGCTCTGCAAAGTTCGCTTCATGGAGATACCTGTTCGTCTTCCCCTTAACGTGTGGCGATGTGGCTATGGAGACGAAACGGTTCTTCTCAAGGTGAGCGAGACATTCCTCGGTGCTGTCGAACCGCTTAACGAAAGTCCATTTGACGGCGGAGACTGAAAGCTTCGATAGCTTCGGTTCGGAACGTAATTCCTGCCAATCGTCCGACAAGACGTGGCGTGGGTCCACGACGTAAACCTTCTCCGCCCCCAAGGCGTTCACGTTGCGAATGATGGTGCCGATGTTACGGGGGTTCTCCGGTTCCTCGATCACCACGATCAGGTTCTTGCAGCGAAAGTCCCTGATTTGGTCGGCCCGCTGCCGCGCTGGCCTCTTCACTTCTGTCACTTGTTCAGTTGTCACTCGCGCCTCCGCCGATTACCGGGCGTATACCCTAGAAATGGCGAAGCACCAATTTCCGTTTCCCATCCCAAAGCAGACGATCCTCTTCGCGATTTGCGCGCCGCACCCCCTTGCCACCGTTCCCAATCCCCGTCAGATTGGTTTCGAAAAGAAACCAAAACATCCCGAGGGAGCGATGTCGATGATCGGTGATTTCGAACAGCAGCGGGTGAAGCTTTCGACCGGGGTCGAACTCGACGTCGTCGACATGGGGCCACGCGATGCGCCGGTGCTCATCTTCCTCCACGGTTTTCCCGAATCGCATCGCACCTGGCGCTATCAGCTGCCGCATTTCGCGGCTCGCTTTCGGTGCATTGCGCCCGATCAGCGCGGCTATCGCGGCTCGTCGAAGCCGCAGGACGCCGAATCCTACACCCCCGACAAGCTGATCTCTGACATCTTCGCGCTCGCCGATGCGCTGGGCGTTGGCGAATTCACGATCGTCGGCCACGATTGGGGCGGGGCGATCGCATGGGGCGTTGCATTGGGCGGCCAGCCGGGCGGGCTGCATCCGGCGTGGGCGGGGCGGGTCACCCGCGCGGTGATCGCCAATGCGCCGCATCCCGCCATCTTCCAACATCTGCTCGCGACGAATGCCGACCAGCGCGCGGCCAGCCAATATATCCGCACCTTTCGCGATCCCGCGAGCGACGCGATCATCGAGGAGCGTGGCATCGCGGGCATTCTCGCGCACGCTTTTGAAGGACGCGTGCCGAGCGGCGGTGTCCAGCCACCCGACGAGATCGCCCGGCTGCTGAAGGATTGGGAGGATCGCGACACCTGCCGCGCGATGATCAACTGGTATCGCGGTTCGCCCGCCGTGGTTCCCGCGATGGACGAACCCTATGACGAACCGGCCGCCGCGTCCTTCCCGAAGCTCAATATCCCGGCGCTCGTCATCTGGGCGCTCGACGATGTCGCACTGCCGCCGTGCAATCTCGAAGGCATGGAGGAGTTGGTTCCCAATGTGACCATCGTCCATGTCCCCGAATGCGGCCATTTCGTGCCGTGGGATGCGCCCGATGCGGTCAATCGGGCAATGGATGAATTCCTCGCCGGGAACTAAATAACCCCATTATTTCGCCCAAGAAAAAGTGGCGGGCGGCGATCGCGCCGCCCGCCGTCGGGGGGGTCTGTTTCTGCGTATCTGAGGCACGCCTATTCAGTCTCGCCCGCACCGCATTTGTCTCGGCTGCGACTAGGGCCGAGGACTTTGGGTGGGGCGATTTAACCATATTGTTGGGCAGAATAGCAGGCTTTCACATTTTCCCATTCTTGCCATACTCCTGTAATGGAAGTGGGAGGACTCAGGGTCGCCTCGATCGTTGACCGGATCGATGGCCCGTCGAACTGGACGATCGAACGCGATGTCCATGTGCTGATCCTGTATGAAGCGGGAAGCTATCATTGGCTCGAAACCTGGCTCGACGATCAGCGAACCTCGCTCGGCGATCCGCTTCCCGGTGAAATGTGGCTGATCCCTGCGGGCCATATCTATCGCGGCGCGGCAAAGGGCGGCGGGGTTCGCACCATCGAGGTGGAAATCCCCGCCGCGCTTCTGGCGGTCGTGCCCGACACGCGCGCGCTCGCGGCGCATCGAGACCTCGCGCTGGCGGCGCTCGCCCGTGCGCTGCTCGCTGGTGATGCTGCAGCGGCTGACCCGATGGTCGCCATCCTTGCCAAGACGCTCGAGCCAATGGTGGGTCGTCCAGAGTCTCCCGCGATCATCCAGCGCATCAACGACCTGATGGTGTTCATCCAGACCCAGCTTGAAGTGTCGCTGACGGTCGAGGATATGGCGGCAGAGGCGGGCATGTCGGTGAACAGCCTGATCGTTCATTTCGCGCGCGCGACCGGACGCACCCCGGCGCAATATGTGCTGCGCCAGCGGCTGCGCCACGCCTGCTGGTTCCTGATGAACCGCCCGCTGTCGATCGCCGAGATCGCCTTTGCGACCGGCTTTTCCAGCCACGCCCATCTGTGCGCGATCTTTCGCCGCAAGATCGGCATGTCGCCGGGCGAGTGGCGAAGCCGCCATCGTTCGGATATTCTGCGAGCCGAAGGGGAGGAATAAAGATGTCGCACACGATGATCATGCTGATCGCCGGGATCGCCCTGCTGATCCTGCTGCGCCTGACGATCAGGGATGCCGTGTGGGCGACGCGGCTGTTCCTCATCCTGTGGCTGCTCGTCGCGATCGGCAATCTGCTCGTCGGGGTGCTCCATGCCGGCTACGGCTGGGCCGAGGAAGCGGGCATCGCGCTGGTCGTCTTCGGCGTGCCCGCGGCGCTGGCGCTGCTCGCGCGCCGCCTAGTGCGTTAGTTTTCGGGCCTGAGCAAACAGCCGCTGGCACCCGCATAGCGTGCACTGCGCGACGCGAGCAGCGGCACGCTGCCGGTCACGGTCCTGGTCGCGGGATCTTCGCTCAGCGATATCATTTCCATGCCCGGCTCGAAATCGCTCTGGCAGCCTTCGAGGCTGCGCCCCTGCACATAGCGGCACGAACAGCCGACGCGCGCGGCATAGGCCGAACCCAGCTCGGCCTGCGCTTCGAAAGAGGGGAATTTCCAGATTGCGAAGATCGCGAGGAGTAGCGCGATCCCGATCGCCCAGGGCAGGCAACCGCCCCAGCGACTCGGTTTCTTCGCAGGATGCGGGGGATTCGCGGGCGGCGGCGCAGGGGGCGGCACCTCGCCCGTTGTCGGGCCGGTCGGATTGATGTTATTCACTCGATCCATGATCACGAAAAAACGGCTGCTGGCAAGTGCCACCCTCGCGATGCTCGGCGCCTGGACGCTGACGCAGGCAGCGGGGCAGGGCAATATGGCGCCCGCGTCGCCCGCGCCGAAATTCGGCGCCTCGCTCGATGGCGTCGCGGCGGTCGACACGCCGCGGCCGCTGCCTGCGCTCCCCGCCGCGATCCGCGCACGCGCCGATGCGCTGTTCACCGCTTCCGACGATGTGGGACAGACGCGCGCGCTTCTGGTGCTGCGCGACGGCGAGCCGATCTATGAACGCTATGCCGCGGGCTTCGGCCCCGACACGAAGCTGATAAGCTGGTCGATGGCGAAAAGCATCACCGCGGTGCTTACCGGCTTCCTCGTCGCCGACGGGCAATTGTCGCTCGACGGGCCGGCGCCGGTGGCGGCGTGGCAGCGCAGCGGCGATCCGCGCGGTGCGATCACGCTGCGCAATCTGCTCCACATGTCCTCGGGGCTCGAGCATGTCGAAAATGGCGACCCGGTGTGGGACGGCGATACCGTGGCGATGCTGTTCGGCGGCGGCGCAGGGAACATGGCGGGCTTTGCCGAGGCCAAGCCCGCGGCGGCGCAGCCGGGTGAGGTCTTCAACTATAGCTCGGCGACCAGCGTCATCCTGGCAGACATCATCGCCGACACGCTGACGCCGTCGTCAAACCCCGACGCGCGGCGCGATGCGATGCGCGACTTCATCGGCGGGCGACTGGTCGAACCGCTCGGCATGACCAGCCTGACCCCCGAATATGACGCGCATGGCACGATGATCGGCGGATCGATCATGCACGCGACCGCCCGCGACTATGCCAGGTTCGGCGAATTTCTGCGCAACCGCGGCGTCGTGAACGGCCAGCGCCTGCTCCCCGAAACCTGGCTGCGGTTCATGCTGACGCCGTCGAAGAATGACGCGGGATATGGCGGGCATATCTGGCTCAATCGCAAACGCCCCGCAGGTGTCACCCCGGCGCTATGGCCCGACCGCGGCCCGAACGATTTGTTCGCGTGCATCGGCCATCAGGGGCAATATATCATCGTCTCGCCGTCGCAGCGGCTGACGATCGTCCGGCTCGGCGTCACCACCGACGACCAGTTCCCGGCGCTGCGTCGGCATCTCGCCGATCTGACGGCGGCGCTTTGAAATTAAAGCCGCTCCCCTTCAGGGGAGGGGTTGGGGTGTGGTGCAGCCTTGCGCTAGGCCGATGACCCCCACCCGCTGCGACCAGGAAGCAAGCTCGCAAGTCTCGGAGAGGGCGTGTTCCATCAGAGCAAAAAATCCCCGACGAGCGTCGTGACGCAAGTGCCGGTGAGTTCGACCATGTCGCCGTCGAGGCGGCAGCCGACATGCCCGCCGCGCGCGCTCGCCTGATAGGCAGCGAAGCGGTCGCGGCCCAGCCGCACTGCCCAATAGGGGGTCAGCACACTGTGCGCCGATCCGGTCACCGGGTCTTCGTCGATCCCGGCGCCGGGTGCAAAGGCGCGGCTCACGACGTCGGCGCCCGACGGATCGCCGGCGCCCGGCGCGGTCGCGATGTAAAGAATGTCGCCGCCCTCTTTCAGCGCGCGCATGTCGGGTGTCAGCGCGCGGACGCTTGCGGCGTCGCGATAGGCGATCAGCGCATAGCCGCCATCGTGCCACATCGTCTCGACCGGATCGCCGCCGAGCGCGCTAACGAAGTCGGACATCGCCTTCGGCGCGGGGGTATAGGCGGGCAGCGCCATCTTGTAGCCGCCGTCTTCGCCGTTCCGCGCGACGCGCAAGATACCGGCCTTGCGCGTGCGGAAAATCATGTCGCTCCGCCACTGTGCCGCGGTCAGCAGGACGTGCCCGCTCGCCAGCGTCGCATGGCCGCACAATGCCACCTCCAGTGACGGGGTGAACCAGCGGAGTTCATAATCGGCCTCGTCGCTTTCGTCGGGCACCAGAAAGGCGGTTTCGGCAAGATTATTCTCGGCCGCGATCGCCTGCAACGTCGCGTCGTCGAGCCATTCCTCGAGCGGCATCACCGCGGCGGGATTGCCCGTAAAGGGCCGGTCGGCAAAGGCATCGACCTGCGTAATCGGAATACGGCGTGCGGCACTCATGGATACAGCAATCCTTTCGTCCAGCCATCACGGGCGCGCCGGAACTGGGTGCGCTCGTGCAACCGGTGCGCGCGATCCTGCCAGAACTCGATCGCCGAAGGATTAACGCGCCAGCCTGACCAGCGCGGCGGTCGGGGGACGTCCTGTCCATCGAACCGCACCTGCATGTCCTCGAAGCGCGCCTCGAACGTCTCGCGGCTGGCCAGCGGGCGCGACTGGTCGCTCGCCCATGCGCCGAGTTGGCTGTCGCGGCTGCGCGTCGCGAAATAGGCGTCGGCAGTGGCATCCTCGACGGGCGTCACCGCGCCCTCGATGCGGATCTGCCGCCGCAGCGACTTCCAGTGAAAGAGCAGTGCGACGTGGGGATTCGCCGCCAGCTCGCCGCCCTTGCGGCTGTCGAGATTGGTATAAAAGACAAAGCCGTCGGGCCCATGTCCCTTGAGCAGCACCATGCGCAGCGACGGATGGCCGTCCGGTGTCGTCGTTGCGAGCGCCATCGCATTGGCATCATTGGGCTCGCTCGCGCGTGCTTCGATGAACCAGTCATCGAACAGGGCAAAGGGATCATCTTTCATTCGCGCGGTCATAATGGTCCGTGCGCAGATGGTCGAGCGCGATATCGAGGGAACTTGACCTTGTGCGGCACATTCCCACATCGAGGCGCAATCGGGCTTCACGCCCGGTCACTAATCGGGCTACAGGAGCAAAATGGCCGATCCCTATTCCACCCTAGGCGTTGCAAAGACTGCAAGCGAAGCGGAAATCAAGTCCGCGTACCGCAAGCTCGCCAAGGAATTGCACCCCGACAAGAACAAGGACAACCCGAAGGCGTCGGAGAAATTCTCCGACGTGACCAAGGCGTATGACATCTTGTCGGACAAGACGAAGCGCGCGCAGTTCGACCGCGGCGAGATCGACGGCGAGGGCAATCCCGCCATGCCCTTCGGCTATGGCGGCGGCGGCGGCGGTTTTCGTGGCGACCCGCGCACCGGTCCTGGCGGTTTCAGCGGCTTCGGTAACGAGAGCGCCGATTTTGGTGATATCTTCGAGGGGTTGTTCGGCCGCGGTGGCGGCCCGGGGGGCGGACCCTTCGGCGGCTTCGGCGGGCGTAGCGCGCCGCCGCAGAAGGGCGCCAATGTCGCCTATCGCCTGGCGGTCAGCTTCATCGACGCCGCGACTCAGGCGCCGCAGCGCATCGCGCTCGCCGATGGCGCGACGATCGATCTGAAACTGCCCGCCGGGGTCGAAACCGGCACCCAGATGCGTCTCGCGGGCAAGGGGCAGGCGGGTCCGGGCGGCAACGGCGACGGCATCGTGACTATCACGGTCAAGGATCATCCCTTTTACGAACGCGAGGGCGCGAACATCCGCCTCGACCTGCCGGTGACGCTGAACGAGGCAGTCAAGGGCGCGAAGATCAAGGTGCCGACGGTCGACGGCCCCGTCATGCTGTCGATCCCCGCCGGCTCCTCGTCGGGCAAGGTGATGCGTCTCAAGGGCAAGGGATTCAGCCAGAAAAGCGGCGGCCGCGGCGACCAGCTCGTCCGCCTGATGGTCGACCTGCCCGCCGACGACGAGGCGCTGATCAGGCTGCTCAGCGAATGGGTCGATCCGCGCGACGTGCGGGCGGAGCTTGGCGTGTGATGCGTGGCTGAAACCACCCCCCCCCGCCCGGCGCCTGCCGAAGCGGCCGCTATCGACCAACTCGCGCGCGAGATCGCTATCGAGGTCGATCAGGAGTTTCTGGCGGGGGGGCATTCACCGCATTCGCCCGAGGCGCGCGCCGAGCGCGCCAAGCGTTTCGAACTGCGCGCCCACGCGAAAGGCCTGCTCCATCGCGGCCGGGAAACGCTCGGTCCTGGGACCCGTGCCTTCAAGATCATGCGCCGCGTTGTCGTCGGCACCTATACCGACGGCTTCATCCACGCGGGCAATCTCGCCTATCTCGCGCTGATCGCGCTCTTCCCTTTTTTCATCCTGATGGCGGCCGCCTTGTCCATTTTCGGCGGCAGCGTCGGCGGCGAGCGCGCCGTCGAGGCGGTCTTCTCGACCATGCCGCCCACGGTCGCGAAGGCTCTGTCGGGGCCGATCCGCGAAGTGATGACGGCGCGCACGGGCATTTTCCTGTGGCTCGGCGCGCTCGTTGCGCTTTGGACCGTGGGAAGTCTGATCGAAACGGTGCGCGACATCTTGCGCCGTGCCTATGGCACACAGTTCAGCAAGGGGTTCTTCCACTACCGCTTGCTGTCGATCGGTATCATCACCGGGGCTGTCGTGTTGATGCTGCTGTCGTTCAGCATGCAGGTGCTGATCGTCGGGATCGAACAATTCGTCACCCGCGTGCTGCCGGAGCAGTTTCAGGCGTGGGGCGTGGTCGCCATTTCGCGCGGGGTGTCCGGCGCCGGGCTGTTCCTTGCCATTTATATGCTCTTCTACAGCCTGACGCCGTCGAAATACCGCCAGCTCAAATGCCCGAAATGGCCGGGCGCTTTGTTCACGACCCTGTGGTGGATCGGCGTCACCCTTGCGCTGCCGCCCTTGCTCGCCAGCCTGCTCAGCTATGACGCAACCTATGGCAGCCTTGCGGGTGTGATGGTCGCGCTTTTCTTTTTCTACCTCGTCGGATTGGGTATGGTGATGGGCGCCGAACTCAATGCCGCTTTGGTAGAGGTTGAGGATTTGGGCCACGACGCTATTGGGCGCGTCGACGATATGATTACCGGAGACAAGAAATGACGGGTCTGATGACAGGCAAGCGCGGGTTGATCATGGGCCTTGCGAACGACAAGTCGCTCGCCTGGGGCATTGCCAAGGCGCTGCACGCGCATGGCGCCGAATTGGCGATCTCCTATCAGGGCGAGGTGATGCTGAAGCGCGTCAAGCCGCTCGCCGACCAGCTCGGCTGTGATTTCCTGATCGACTGCGACGTGTCCGACATGGACAATCTGGACAAGGCGTTCGGGACGCTGTCGGCGCGCTGGCCGACGATCGACTTCGTTGTCCACGCGATCGGTTATACCAACAAGGAGGCGCTCCGCGGCCATTATGCCGATGTGACGCTCGACGACTTCCTGATGACGATGAACATCAGCGTCTACAGCTTCACCGCGGTCGCGAAGCGCGCGGCATCGATGATGACGCCGTTCGACCCCGAAACGGGCAAGGGCGGCGGCTCGCTGCTGACGCTCAGCTATTATGGCGCCGAAAAGGTGATCCCGCATTATAATGTCATGGGCGTTGCGAAATCGGCGCTCGAAACCAGCGTCAAATATCTCGCCAATGACTACGGCCCGCAGGGCGTCCGCGTGAACGCGATTTCGGCCGGCCCGATCAAGACGCTCGCCGCGTCGGGGATCGGCGATTTCCGTCTGATCCTCAAATGGAACGAACATAACGCGCCGCTGCGCCGCAACGTCACTATCGACGATGTCGGCGGCTCGGCGCTCTACCTGCTCAGCGACCTCGCGAGCGGAGTCACGGGCGAAACGCACCATGTCGATGCGGGTTACCACACCGTCGGCATGAAGCAGGAAGACGCTCCGGACATCTCGCTGGTATGAGTTTCAACAGCTTCGGACGCGTTCTTCGCTTCACGACCTGGGGGGAAAGCCATGGCCCCGCGCTCGGCGCCGTCGTCGATGGCTGCCCTCCGCGCCTGTCGCTGTCCGAAGCTGACATCCAGCCCTATCTCGACAAGCGCCGCCCCGGCCAGTCGCGCCACACGACGCAGCGGCAGGAACCCGATCAGGTGCGTATCCTGTCGGGCGTCTTCGAAGGCAAGACGACGGGCACGCCGATCAGCCTGATGATTGAGAATGTCGACCAGCGCTCGAAGGATTATGGCGAGATTGCGCAGGCCTATCGCCCCGGCCACGCCGATTATGCCTATGACGCCAAATATGGCATTCGCGATTATCGCGGCGGCGGCCGGTCGAGCGCGCGCGAGACCGCGGCGCGCGTCGCCGCGGGCGGGGTCGCACGGCTGGTGATCCCCGAGGTTCAGATCCACGCCTGGGTCGCCGAAATCGGCGGCGATGCGATCGATCCTGCGAATTTCGACCTCGAAGAAATCGACCGCAATCCCTTTTTCTGTCCCGACCCCGCCGCAGCGCAGCGCTGGGAAGGTCTGATGGACGCCGCGCGCAAAGCGGGAAGTTCGCTTGGCGCGGTCATCGAATGTGCCGCCAGCGGGGTGCCTGCCGGCTGGGGCGCGCCGATCTATGCCAAGCTCGACAGCGACCTTGCCGCCGCGATGATGGGGATCAACGCCGTGAAGGGCGTCGAGATCGGCGCGGGCTTCCACGCCGCGCGCCTGCGCGGCGAAGAAAATGCCGATCCGATGCGCCCGGCGACCGACGGCAGCAACCGCCCCGATTTCCTGTCGAACAACGCTGGCGGCATCGCGGGCGGCATCTCGACCGGCCAGCCCGTCGTCGTGCGCGTCGCCTTCAAGCCGACGAGTTCGATCCTGACTCCCGTGCCCACGGTGAACAAGGCGGGCGAGGCGACCGACATCGTCACCAAGGGGCGTCACGACCCCTGCGTCGGCATCCGCGGCGCGCCGGTGGTCGAGGCGATGATGGCGCTCGTCCTTGCCGACCATAAATTGCTCCACCGGGCGCAGAACGGCTGATGATCGACGCGCTGAGAGCTTTCATCGAAGCGCAACAGGCGGTCATTTCGCTGGTCGTTCTTGCTGGCATCTTCGTGGGTTTTATGATGGAGCGTCTGCCGGCGACGGTAATCGCGGTCGTGGGGGCGTGCGTCTATCTCGCGCTCGGCATTCTCGACGCCGACGGTATATATTCGGTGTTTTCGAACTCGGCGCCGATCGTCATCGGCGCGATGTTCGTGCTGTCGGGCGCGCTGATCCGCACCGGCGTGATCCAGCGCGTTGCCGACGCGATCATGAAGCGCGCCGAGAAACACCCGCGACTGGCGATTGTCGAAGTGCTCGTGGGGGCGCTCGTCGCTTCGGCCTTCCTCAACAACACGCCGGTCGTCGTGGTGCTGATCCCGATCATGATGAAACTTTCCGAAGTGACCGGGGTCAGCGCCAAAAAGCTGCTGATGCCGCTGTCGATCGTCGCGGTGCTCGGCGGCACGCTGACCTTGATCGGCACCTCGACCAACCTCGTCGTCGACGGCATTGTGCGTCAGGCGGGGATGGAACGCTTCGGTATCTTCGAAATCACCCCCATCGGCCTTGTCACCGCTGCCTCGGGCGTGATCGGCCTTGCGCTGATGTGGTGGCTCCTGCCGTCGGACAGCCCGATAAAGGGCCCCGCCGGGACGCACGACGCGCATCAATATCTGACCGAACTCGCGCTGGAAGAGGATGACCCGCTTGTCGGAATGACGACCGAGGCCTTCCGCGACTTGCCGCGATCGGGGCGCGTCGTCGGGGTGCGCCGCGCCTCGACGGTCGTGCATGGCGCCGACCTCGAACATTGGACACTAGCGGCCGGCGACCGGCTGATCGTGCGCGTCGATGGCGCGACTTTGATGACATGGCGCGAACAGCGCCGTTTCCGCCTCGGCATTGGTTCGGGCGAGCCCGGCGAGGGCGATATGGTCGTCGAAACGATGATCGCGTCGAACCATCCGGCGATCGGTCAGCGGCTGGTCGACATCCCGTTCCTGCAAAAGGTCCGCGCGCGCATCATCGGCCTCGACCGCCCCGCGCACGAGCCCGGGCCCGATCTCGCCAGCGTCCGCATCCGTCCCGCCGACCGGCTGCTCGTCGCGGGCGGCGCGCGCGAGGTCGAGGCGCTGCGCGACAACCCGCATCTGATCGGCGCCGATCTCGCCAAGGTCCGCGCGTTCCGGCGCGGCAAGGCGTGGATCGCGATCCTGTGCATGCTTGGTGTCGTTGCCCTGGCTGCTCTCGACGTCATGTCCATCGGCGTCGCCGCGATCATTGCGATCGGCGTCATCCTCGTCACGCGCTGTATCGACAGCGAGGAGGCGTGGGGCACGATCGACGGCGACGTGCTGATCCTGATCTTCGCGATGCTCGCGGTGGGTCTCGCGCTCGAACAGAGCGGTGCGGTCGCGATGATGGTCGGCTGGGTAAAGCCCTCGCTTGCCGACGCGCCGGCGTGGGTGCTGGTGTTCGGCATCTATTTCTTTGCGCTGATCCTGTCCGAATTGCTCAGCAACAATGCCGTCGCGGCGCTGATGACCCCGGTGACCCTGGCGATCGCGGCCGAACTCGGCGTCGATCCGCGCCCGCTGGTTATCGCGCTGATGATCGGCGCCTCGGCCTGTTTCGCGACCCCGATCGGCTATCAGACGAACACGATCGTTTATGCCGCGGGCGATTATCGTTTCGTCGATTTCGTGAAGATCGGCGTGCCGCTCAATATCATCACCGGCGTTTCGACCTGTTTCGCGATCGTCTTCTTCATGACGTGACGCGGGGCGATTGCCCGCGGCGCGCGGGACTGTTAGGCCCGCTTCCCATAAAGACCCGCCGCGGCGGGACAGGGGAGTAATTTATGGGCCATCGCCTGACTTTGTATATTCTGATCGGGATGATCCTCGGGGTCATTGCCGGCTATTTGGTGCGGGTCTATGTCCCCGCCGACAGCGAAGCTTTCACTTACTGGCTGCGCAGCTTCAGCACGCTTTCGACGATCTTCCTCAACCTGATCAAGCTCGTCGTCGCGCCGCTGATTCTCGCCACACTCGTCGCGGGCATCGCGCATATGGGCGACAGCTCGGCGCTCGGCCGTATCGGCACGCGCGCCATCGCCTGGTTCATCCTCGCCAGCCTGATCTCGATCAGCCTTGGCCTGATCATGGTCAATTTCTTCGAACCCGGCGCTGGGCTCAACCTCACCGTCGGCGCATATTCGATCGCCGAGGTGGGCGAGGTCAAGAAACTCGATCTGTTCGAGTTTATCGAACATGTGTTCCCAAAGAATATCTTTCAGGCGATGGCGGACAATAATGTCCTCCAGATCCTCGTTTTCGCCCTGTTCGCGGGCGTCGGCCTGACCGCCATCGGCGACAAGGGCAAGCCGCTGGTGCGCGGCGCCGAGGCGCTCGCCGAACTGATGCTGCAAATCACCGGCTATGTAATGCGCCTCGCGCCGATCGCGGTGTTCGGCGCGCTCGCCGGCGTCGTCGCCAAATATGGTCTCGGTATCCTTGGCACCTATGCGGAGCTGGTCACCGAATTCTATCTCTCGCTCGTCGTGCTGTGGGTCATTCTGCTCGGCGCGGGCGCGATCTTCCTCGGTCGCCGGATATTCTCGCTGATCCGCTACATCCGCCAGCCGCTGCTGATCGCTTTTTCGACCGCCTCGTCCGAGGCTGCGATGCCCAAGCTGTTCGAACAGCTCGACCGGTTCGGCGTGCCGCGCCGCATTTCGGGCTTCGTGCTGCCCTTGGGTTACAGCTTCAACCTCGATGGGTCGATGATGTATGCGAGCTTCGCGACGCTATTTATCGCGCAGGCTTATGGCATCGATCTGTCGATCACGCAGCAGATCCTGATTCTGCTGACGCTGATGGTGTCGTCGAAAGGCATCGCCGCGGTGCCGCGCGCCAGCCTGGTCGTGATCACCGCGACGCTCGCGATGTTCGACCTGCCGGTCGAGGGCGTCGCGTTGATCTTTGCAATCGACCAGTTCCTCGACATGGGCCGCACCGCGACCAATGTCGTCGGCAATGCGGTGGCGACGAGCGTGATCACCAAATGGGAGGGCATGCTGGAAGCGCCCGAACCGCCCGACCTCGAACGGCCGCACGCGCCGGCGCATACGCCGCATCATGGAACCCGCGGGCTCGATCTTCGTGATGACATAGCGGAGGGTGAAAACAAGCCAGCGGCCGGGTAGCGCGTAGCAAGCGAGCTTCGGGCCGCCCGACCGGGGCGAGCAAGGAGCTGACATATGGCCGAAGCGGCAGCAATCGACGACGCCGGACGTGACGAAGCGCGCGCCCGGCGGCTGCGCTGGCGCATGCTGGTCGGCTTTCTCGCTGGCCTCATCATCGGGCTTGGCGTCCATTATGGCGCACCGGCCGCGGTGTGGGTCGACACGGTCACCACTTATGTGACCGGGCCGCTGGGGCAGATCTTCCTCCGCCTGCTGTTCATGCTCGTCATCCCGCTGCTCGTCTCGGCGCTGATCGTCGGCGTGGCCGAAATGGGCGAGATGCGCGCGCTGAAATCGGTTGGCCTGCGCACGCTCGTCTATACGATCGCGGTGTCGACGATTTCGGTCGTCATCAGCCTGGCCGTCGTCAACCTGATCCAACCCGGCGCTGGGGTCGATCCCGCGCTGGCACGCTCGCTGATGGCGGAGGGTGCTGCGGGCGCGCAGGCGATCGCCGAGCGGGCGGGTGAATCGAAATCCGGGATAGACGCGGTGGTCGCGATCGTCCCCGACAATATCTTCGCGGCGATGGGCGCGAATGATGTGCTCGCGGTGATGTTCTTCGCGCTGTTCTTCGGCATCGGGCTGATGCTGGTGAGCACCCCGCGGACCGAGACGCTGAAAACGGCGATCGAGGGCGTGTTCGAGGTGGTAATGAAGCTGATCGGCATCGTCATCCAGCTCGCGCCGATCGCGGTTTTCTGTTTCATGTTCAACCTTGCCGCGCAGTTCGGCTGGGATCTCATCATCCGCCTGTCGGCCTTTGTCGGCGTCGTGCTGCTCGCGCTTGCGCTTCAGATGTTCATCGTCTTCCCCATCCTGCTGAAGACGCTGGCCGGGAAATCGCCGGTCCTGTTCTTTCGCCAGACGCAGGAGGCGTTTGTGATGGCGTTCGCGACCGCCTCGTCGAATGCGACGCTGCCGACGGCGCTGCGCGTCGCGCACGATCAGCTGCGGCTGCCCGACAAGGTCGCGCGCTTCGTGCTCACCATCGGCGCGACCGCGAACCAGAATGGCACTGCGATGTTCGAGGGCGTGACGGTGATCTTCCTCGCGCAATTCTTCGGCATCGACCTGACGCTGCAGCAGCAAATCGTCGTGATGCTCGTGTGCATCCTCGGCGGCATCGGCACCGCGGGCGTTCCTGCGGGATCGCTGCCCGTGATCGCGCTGATCCTCGCCTCGGTCGGCGTGCCGCCCGAAGGCATCGGCCTGATCCTCGGCGTCGACCGCTTCCTCGATATGTGCCGCACGACATTGAACGTCGTCGGCGACCTCGTCGCCGCGACGGTGGTGTCGGCCGGGGTGAAGGACGGACGGGCGACGGAGGCAGCGCCGCCGGCTTAGGTCTTAATCGGGACGCGCGTCGTTGCCGCGGTCGCTGCGCGCGCGGCCCGCCGGTGCGGCTTGCCGCGGTTCGGGCGCACTGCGCACCGCTGGGGCCGGCGGCTGCGCGGGCGGGCGATAGGCGGGTGCGGGCCGTCCGGCGCGCGGCGCACGGTCGGGCATGGCCGACGGGGCAGGGCGCTGACGCGGCGGGCGTGCGCCGCCGCGGTCGCCGCGCGGGGTGGAAAACATCTCGCCGGGCTCGGTCGCGGGCAGGTTGCGTATGGGGCGCGGGCGGCCCGCAGTGCCTTCCTGCGGAACCGGGCGCGGGCGCCCGCCGCCCCACTCGGGGCGACCGGGGCGTCCGGGGTTGTTCGATCCGGGGGGCGCGCCGGTCGCGCCGTCGCCCGGGCGATTCGGCCGACCCGGACGCGTGCCGCGCGGACGGTCATTGTCGCGGTCGCCGCGATTCCAGCCGCCGGGGCGGCCCGGCTTCCAGTCGTTCCGTCCGCCATGATGTTTCCACCACGCGCGGCGCCCGCCCCAATAATTCAGATATTGGCCGCGCAGCGGGTAGCGATTGCGGTAATTGTCGAACATCCACATGCCATAGCCGGGGTAGTAATAATCGTCGTACCAGCCGCCGCCGAAGCCGATATTGACGAAGCCGCCGCCGTAATCCGACGCGTCGTAACAATCATAGCCATAGCCGTCGTCATAGGCATAGCCGTCATAATCATAATAGGCGTAACAATCGCCGCCCGACGCATAGCTCGCCCCATAGACGTCGCCATAATAGCAGCCGCCGAGCATCGTCGTCGCGACCGCGCCAAGCGCGATGGAGAGGGGGCGCTTCAAACTCTTCGCCATGGGCTTTGTCCTTTCGGGTCCAACGGTTGCGACCCGTCACAGTGACAAGCGAATTGCACGAGTCGAGTTGAATTTGCGGTGAATAGCGTCCCACGCGCAGAAAGGGCTTACTTGCATCGATGTCAGTAGTGCGTTACCTCTGACGCGACCGACAGGATGGACGAGGGACAGGATACGATGAACGCGCCGACGAATATCCAGCCGATGAACAGCCACTGGTCCGAAAAGCGCTTCGGCCCCGACACACAGCATTGGCTGCCGCGCAATTCCGACCGCGCGATCGATCATATCCCGGGCGAGGACGGCATGCCGGTAATCGGCAACACGCTCGAACAGCTCGGCGACTATCGCGGGTTCACCAACCGCATGGTGGCCAAATATGGCCGCGTCTATCGCAACAACAGCTTCGGCGGGCGCAGCGTCGCGCTCCACGGCCCCGAGGCGAACGAACTCGTCATGTTCGACCGCGACAAGATATTCTCGTCCGAACAGGGCTGGGGGCCGGTGCTCAACCTGCTCTTCCCGCGCGGATTGATGCTGATGGATTTCGAAAAGCACCGCGCCGATCGCAAAATCTTGTCGGTCGCCTTCAAGCCCGAACCGATGCGCCACTATGCCGAATCGCTGAACGAGGGGATTCGCGATCGCATCGGCAAGTGGAGCGGCAAGACCTTCAAATTCTATCCCGCGATCAAGGAACTGACGCTCGACCTTGCCGCGACCAGCTTCCTCGGCATTCCGTGGGGGCCCGAGGCCGACAAGGTCAACAAGGCGTTCGTCGACATGGTGCAGGCGTCGATCGGCGTCGTGCGGGTGCCCTTGCCCTTCACCGCGATGGGGCGCGGGGCCAAGGGGCGCGCTTATCTGGTCGACTATTTCGGCAAGATGGTGCCCGAGCGCCGCGACGGCACGGGCGAGGATATGTTCAGCCAGATCTGCCGCACGCGCGACGACAATGGCGATCATATGAGCGTCGAGGCGATCGTCGACCATATGAACTTCCTGATGATGGCGGCGCACGACACGATCACCAGCTCGATCACCTCAATGGTCTGGGAACTCGCGAAGCATCCCGAATGGCAGGATAAATTGCGCGAAGAGATGCTCGCCGTGTCGCCCGCGGGCGAGGGCGTCGGGCACAACAGCCTCGGCCAGCTCGAAATGACCGAATGGGCGTTCAAGGAGGCCCTGCGTCTCGTCCCTCCGGTGCCGAGCTTCCCCCGGCGCGCGCTTAAGGATTTCGAATATGGCGGCTACCGGATTCCTGCCGGCACGTCGGTCGGCGTCAGCCCCGCCTATACGCATATGATGGCCGAGCATTGGCCCGAACCCGAAAAATTCGACCCGATGCGATTCTCGCCCGAGGTCGCGCGCGAGCGGCACAAATATGCCTGGGTGCCCTTCGGCGGCGGCGCGCATATGTGCCTCGGCCTGCACTTTGCCTATATGCAGGCAAAGATCTTTTTCCACCACGTCATCACGACGCACCGGATCGTCGTCGCCGAGGGCTATGCGCCCGAATGGCAGGTGCTGCCGATCCCGCGGCCGAAAGACGGGCTGACGGTCAGCTTCGTTCCGCTTGCATAGCAATTCGCGCCAGGCCCCCTAGCCAGCTGTGAGCGTTCGCATATAGCATAGGCCGAGGAAGTGTCCGGGCAGTGTGCCGGACACCGAACGCGGGGAGGGGGCGCCTTGTTTTTCGAAAGCCGGATATTCCGCGGCTGGTATGCCGGCATGATGCTGCTGTGGGTGCTGCTGTTCGCCGCGCTGAACTCATTCGTCTTCCTGTGGGAGCATTGGTATTATCCCGCGATCATGGTCCTCGGCGCCTTTGTTGCCGGATTGACCCCCGAAGGCGGCGGCGCCGTCGCCTTTCCGGTGCTCAGTATCTTCCTCGACGTGAAACGCGAAATGGCGCGCGATTTCAGCCTGATGATCCAGTCGGTCGGGATGACGAGTGCGAGCATCTGGATATTGTCGCGCCGCGGCCAGCACCTGCCCGCCTACACGCCCGTCCTCTGGCTCGTCCCGGCTGCCTTCGCCGGCTTCATTCTCGGGATGCTGTTGCTCCAGTCGATCCCCGTCTTCGTCATCCAGGCGCTGTTCCTCAGCCTCATCACGACCTTCGCGCTCGCCTATGTCTTCGGTAAACATCGCGGCGTTCGCCCGCTGCTTGCGGTACGCGGCACGGGCGACCGAGCGATGCTGGGCGGCGTCGCGCTGGTCGGCGGAATGTGCGCCAGTCTGTTCGGGACCGGCGCCGACATCGTCATCTATACCTTGCTCGTCACGCGCTTTCGCATGAATGAAAAGGTCGCGACGCATATCAGCATCATGGTGATGGCTGCGATTTCGATCCTCGGCTATGCCTATCGTTTGTTCTGGGATGGCGACATCAGCGCCTATCAGGTGCAAACTTGGCTTTGCGCCTATCCGGTCGTGCTCTTCATGGCGCCGTTCGGCAGCTATATTCTCGGCAAGCTCAACGTCGAATGGATGTTGCGCGCGATTGTCGCACTCAATTTCTTCCAGATGGTCTATTTCAACTGGAAGAATCCCAGCTTTGAAAAGCTCGCCTATTCGGGCGGTTTCTCGCTGGCGCTGTTTGCGATATTCTGGATTTCGCTCGCGCGCCTCGCGCGCGAACGCGCGGCCGTCGTGCTGCCCGATCCCGGCAGTGCGGGTGCATCGGGCTAGCCCGCACCGCGCCGCTTGTGCCGACGCGGCGGGCGCGCCACTAAGGCCGGGTGAAGACTCTTCGTCCCTATCTCATCGGGTTCGCCATCGCAGTGCTGCTGACCCTCGGCGCGATCCTCGGCATGCAGTGGGTGCGCGATCATCCCGAACATATCCCCGGTGCCCGCTTCGAACTCGCGCACCCGCAGGGCTGGGCGACGCACCGCAAGCTGGTGGCGCTCGCCAGCGACGACAGCGCCTGCTTCGCCGCCTTCGACCGCGCCGAGGCTGGCTATCTCCGGCGGCCGGCGATCGGTAGCGGCGCGTGCCGCGCGAGCCAGCGGATGATCCTGACCGGCGACCGCTTTGTGCCGACGATGCGGCCTGCGGGTGCGGCGCCCAGCTGTGCGGTCACCGCCGCGATGGCGCTGTGGAACCGCGACGTGGTTCAGCCGCTCGCGCAGAGATATTTCGGGCAAAGGGTCGTCGAACTTGAAAATCTTGGCAGCTATAATTGCCGCAAGATCGCCGGGGAGCAGGCGCAAAGCCAGCATTCCACCGCCAACGCGATCGACATCGCGGCCTTCGTCCTTGCCGACGGCACGCGCATTTCGCTGATCAACGACTGGGCGCCGGGCGACAAGCGCAGCGAGTTTCTGCACGCGGTCCGCGACGAAACATGCGGCCTGTTCAGTACGATCCTGTCGCCCGACTATAACCGCGCGCACGCCGACCATTTCCATTTGGACATGGCGGCGCGGACGGCGGACTGGACCGTCTGCCGCTAGGCGCGCCTCCGTCCGCCGGTGCCGGGTACGAGCATCGGCGTCGTTTCGCGATAGGCGGTATAATCGGCGCCGAAGGTGTCGATCAGGTTGCGCTCCTCGAGCCGGATCGCGACCAGCATATAGACGGACATGCCGATCGCGAGCAGCAGGTGCCCCGCGGTCATCGCCGGCGTCGCCCAAAAGGCGAGGAAAAAGCCCGCGTAAAGCGGATGCCGGACCAGCTTGTAGAAAAAGGGCTGATGCAAAACCGGCTTTGCGTCGATGCGCGCGCGCCAGGCGAACCACGCCTGTTGCAGACCGAACAGCTCGAAATGATTGATCAGGAAGGTGCTGACGAGGACGATTGTCCAGCCGAGGCCGAACAGACCCCACAGCGCGGCCGCGCCCGCAGGGTTTTCGACGGTCCAGACCGGCGCGGTCATCGGATGCCAGCCGAGGAAGAGGATGACGAGCACGAGGTTTGTCGTCATCACATAGGTCGACCGTTCGATCGGCGGCGGGACATAGCGCGTCCAGACGGCCTTGAACGCCGGCCGCGCCATCACGCTATGCTGCAAGCCGAACAGCGCAATCAACGCGAGGTTCACGGGCAGCGCCAGCCCCGGCGACGACTCCGGCCCGCGATCGACCGTCAGCGGCGCGCCGGGAAGATTGCCGGTGAAAGCGATAAGATACAGAAATACTGCGAGAAAGATTGCATAGGCGATTGCGGCGTAAAGCAGGTAGAAAATGCGCGTCATGGCAAGGCTCCCCTGAAGGGGGAGTCTTAGCATATTCGGCGCAAAAAAGCGCCTTTAGACGGTGAAGCTTTCGCCGCAGCCGCACGCACCCTTGGCGTTCGGATTCTCGAACACAAAGCCCGCCGCGAAATCATCCTCGACCCAGTCCATCGTGCTGCCGATCAGGTAGAGCACCGACGCGCCGTCGATGTAGAAAATGCCGCCGGGGGTCTCGATCTTCTCGTCGAATTTCACCTCTTCGGTGACATAATCGACCGAATAGGCGAGGCCGGAGCAGCCCCGGCGGGGGGTCGACAGGCGAACGCCGATGGAACCCTCGGGCGCCGCAGCCATCAACGCGGCAACGCGTTCCTCGGCGTTCGGCGTCAGCGTGACGGCGGCAGGGCGAGCGCGCGTTTTCGTTTCGGTCATCACAACATTCCCAGTTCGAGCCGCGCTTCGTCGCTCATATTCTGCGGCGACCACGGCGGATCCCAGACCAGATTGACCTCGGCATCGCCGACGCCCGGCACTGCGCCGACGCGCAATTCGACTTCGGCGGGCATCGATTCGGCGACCGGGCAATGCGGCGTCGTCAGCGTCATCGTGACGACGGCATGACCCTCGTCGATCTCGACATTATAGATCAGGCCAAGGTCGTAGATATTCACCGGAATTTCCGGGTCGTAAATGTCCTTCAGTGCGTTGATCACGGCTTCGTAAAGGTCGCCGCCGACTGCGCTCGGTGCGACGGCCGCGGGCTTGGCCGCAAGGAAGCCCTCCAGATAGTCGCGCTTGCGCTCCAGCTTCTCGGGTGCGGTCTCGACATCCGCGACGCGTGCCTTCGGTGGTGCCTCGACGCTTTCCACTTCCTCGACCCGAATCCCGGTCTCACTCATGCGGTCCTCACTCATCCGAAAATCCTCTCGACGCGGGCGAGGCCATCGATCAGCGCCGCCACATCGTCGTCCTTGCTGTAAACGCCAAAACTCGCGCGCGCGGTCGCCGAGACGCCGAGATGCTCCATCAGCGGCTGTGCGCAATGGTGCCCGGCGCGGATCGCGACCCCGCTTTCATCCAAGATAGTGCCGATGTCGTGCGGATGAACCCCCGCCATTGCAAAACTGACGATTCCGGCGCTGTTTTCGGGGCCGAAAAGTGTGATGCTGTTCTTGCGCGCCAGCGCCTCGCGCAGCATGCCGACGAGCTTGCATTCATGCGCGTGGATCGCGTCGATGCCTACGCCCGTGACATAATCGACCGCCGCCGCCAGCCCGATCGCCTCGATAATCGCCGGCGTTCCCGCCTCGAAGCGCGTCGGGGCAGGAGCATAGGTGGTCTTTTCAAAGGTCACACGGTCGATCATCGACCCGCCGCCCTGCCAGGGCGGCAGCGCGTCGAGCTTGTCGCTCCAGAGCACGCCGACGCCGGTGGGGCCATAAAGCTTGTGCCCCGAAAAAACATAATAGTCGCAGCCGAGCGCCGCAACATCGACCGGCAGGCGCGGCACCGCCTGACAGCCGTCGATCAGCAGTTCGGCGCCGACCCGGTGCGCGAGGTCTGCCGCGCGTGCGACATCGAGCGGGCTGCCGAGCACGTTCGAGACATGTGCGAGGGCGACCATACTATGTTCGGAGGTGAGCAGCTTTTCGGCGGCGTCGAGGTCGATGCAACCGTCTTCGGTCAGTGGGCACACGTCGACCTGCCACCCCGCCAGCTGCCACGGCACGATATTGCTGTGATGCTCGAGCATCGACAGCAGCACGCGCCCCTTCTTCGGGTGCGAATAAGCGACAAGGTTGATCGCCTCGGTCGCGCCGCGCACGAACGCGATCTGTTCGTCCTTCGCCCCGATGAACGCCGCAATCCGCCGCCGCGCGGCCTCATAGGCGAGCGTCATGTCGGCCGAGCGTGCATAGACACCGCGGTGCACCGTCGCATAATCGCGGCCCATCGCGTTAACCGTCGCGTCGATCACCGCCTGCGGCTTTTGTGCCGTCGCGGCTGTGTCGAGATAGTGCCAGCCGGGCGTCAGGCCGGGAAAATCGGCGCTGATGTCCCCCTCCCGCAGGCGGGAGGGGTTAGGGGAGGGCATGTTGGTGGCTGTCGCGACGCTCACACCAACTCCCCCAGCTTAGCCAGCGCCAGTTCCTGCAACGCCGCCTCATCGTCGGCGCCATCGAACACGCCCGCAACAAACGCCTGCAGCATCAGCTTCTTCGCCTCGCCCGGCGGCAGCCCGCGCGACTGCAGATAGTAAAGCGCCATTGCATCGAGCTCGCCGATTGCGCAGCCATGCGCGCATTTCACATCGTCGGCGAAGATTTCGAGTTCGGGCTTGGCGTTGGCGGTCGCGCTGCGGTCGAGCAGCATCGCCTTCACATCCTGTTCGCTGTCGGTCTGCTGCGCGTCGCGCGCCACCGCGACCTTGCCCAGATAAGTGCCGGTGGCATGGCCGCCGAGCACCGACCGCACCACCTGCCGCGACGTCGCGCCGGGTTCAGCGTGGGTGACGGCGGTGACGATTTCGAGATTCTGCTCGCCGCCGCCGATCTGCGCGGCGCCGAGCGTGAAGTCGGCGCCTTCGTGCAGCGTCACCGCGAGTTCGATGCGGCCATAGGCGCCGCCGATGTTGAGGATATGCAGCGCTGCGGTGGCGCCCTTGCCGAGCACGAGTTCGATTTGCCGGATCTCGCCCGTATCCTGCACGATCGCGCGTTTGAAATCGCCGCCTGCGGGCACGATGATGCTTTCCGGCGCGGGCAACGGCCACGCCGCGGTTACCGCGGCGATGTCGCTATAGCGCCAGGCTTCGTCGCGGCGCGAGGGGAGAGCGCTCGTCGTCAAGCCGCGATCTCCCACACTTCGTCACCCCGGACTTGATCCGGGGTCCACGCGGTCATGGATGCCGGATCAAGTCCGGCATGACGAAAGAAAGAGAAATGCGCGCTCATCACGCCGCAATCTCCGCATAACCATGCGCTTCCAGCTCGCGCGCCAGCTCGGGTCCGCCCGACTTCACGATCCGGCCCGCGGCCAGCACATGCACGAAATCGGGCTGCACATAGTCGAGCAGGCGCTGGTAGTGGGTAATCAGCAGCACCGCCTTGTCGGGGCGCCGCATGATCGTATTGATCCCGTCGCCAACGGTGCGCAGCGCGTCGATGTCGAGGCCGCTGTCGGTCTCGTCGAGGATCGCGAGCCTGGGATCGAGGATGCCCATCTGCACCATCTCGTTGCGCTTCTTCTCGCCGCCCGAAAAGCCGACGTTCACGGGGCGTTTGAGCATGTCCATGTCCATCTTGAGCAGCCCCGCTTTTTCGCGCGCCAGCTTCAGGAAATCGCCGCCCGACAGCGGTTCTTGCCCACGCGCCTTGCGCTGCGCATTGAGCGCCTCGCGCAGGAACTGGACGTTCGACACGCCGGGGATTTCGACCGGATATTGGAAACCCAGGAACAGACCAGCGGCAGCGCGTTCGTGCGGGTCGAGGGCGAGGAGGTCCAAATCCCCCTCCCGCTTGCGGGAGGGGTTAGGGGAGGGCATGTCGAGATCCGGCACTGACGAAACAGGCCCTCCCCCGACCCCTCCCGCAAGCGGGAGGGGACAAAAAGTGACCGACCCCTCGGTGACTTCGTACCCGGGCCGCCCGCCGAGCACATAGGAGAGCGTCGACTTGCCCGCTCCATTGGGTCCCATGATCGCATGGATCTCACCCGCATTGATGCTGAGCGACAGGCCCTTGAGGATCGGCTTGTCGGCGACGGTGGCGTGGAGATTTTCAATTTTGAGCATCGGAGATCCTGAATTTATGCAATTGCCACGATCAACGTGAAAAGTAGGCAGGCGAGAAGAAATAGGGCGCTGCTTGTGAGTTCGAACCAGATCGGCCACCGAAATCCCGCAACGGACAGCGAACCAAAAATATGTTCGCCGCGAAGATTGCGACGCAAGCATACCGCGCCGAGCGCCGACAGCGACAGGAGAAGAGCCAAGGTGGAAAGTTTCGTTATCACCCCACGCTCCCCTCAAGGCTGATGCCCAGCAGCTTCTGCGCCTCGACGGCAAATTCCATCGGCAGTTGCTGCAACACTTCCTTCGCGAAGCCGTTGACGATCAGCGCCACCGCCTCTTCCTGTCCCAGCCCGCGCTGCATGGCGTAGAACAGCTGGTCGTCGCTGATCTTGCTCGTCGTCGCTTCATGCTCGACGGTCGCGGTCGGGTTGCGGACTTCGATGTAGGGGACGGTGTGGGCGCCGCACTGATCGCCGAGGAGCAGGCTGTCGCACTGGGTGAAGTTGCGGACGCCCTCGGCATTCGGCGCGACGCGAACGATCCCGCGATAGGTGTTGTTCGATTTGCCCGCGCTGATCCCCTTGCTGACGATGGTCGAGCGCGTGCGCTTGCCATTGTGGATCATCTTGGTGCCAGTGTCGGCCTGCTGGTAATTGTTTGTCACCGCGACCGAATAGAATTCGCCGACGCTGTCGTCGCCGTTGAGCACGCAGCTCGGATATTTCCAGGTGATTGCAGAACCGGTTTCGACCTGCGTCCACGACACCTTGCTGCGCTTGCCTTGGCAGAGCGCACGCTTGGTCACGAAATTATAGATGCCGCCCAGCCCCTCGGCATTGCCCGGATACCAGTTCTGCACGGTGCTATATTTGATCTCGGCATCGTCGAGCGTCACCAGTTCGACCACCGCGGCGTGGAGCTGATTCTCGTCGCGCATCGGCGCGGTGCAGCCTTCGAGGTACGAGACGTAAGCGCCCTTGTCGGCGATGATCAAAGTCCGCTCGAACTGCCCCGTATTTTCGGCATTGATACGGAAATAGGTCGACAATTCCATCGGGCAGCGCACGCCCTCGGGCACATAGACGAATGTCCCGTCCGAAAAGACCGCGCAATTGAGCGTTGCGAAATAATTGTCGTGCATCGGCACGACCTTGCCGAGCCACTTCTTCACCAGCTCGGGATATTCGCGGATCGCTTCCGAGATCGAGAGAAAGATCACCCCCGCGCGCTTCAGTTCCTCGCGGAAGGTCGTCGCGACGCTGACGCTGTCGAAAACCGCGTCGACCGCGACCTTGCGCGCGCCCTCGACGCCTGCGAGCACCTTTTGCTCCTCGATCGGGATGCCCAGTTTCTTATAAACTTCGAGAATCTCGGGATCGACCTCGTCGAGGCTGCCAAGCTTGGGCTTTGGTTTCGGCGCTGCGTAATAATAGGCGTCCTGATAGTCGATCGGCGGCACGTTGAGCTTCGCCCAGTCGGGCGTCTCCATCGTCTGCCAATGACGAAACGCCTTCAGCCGCCAGTCGAGCATCCATTCGGGCTCGTTCTTCTTCGCCGAAATGAAGCGGACCGTATCCTCGGTCAGCCCCTTCGGCGCGAAGTCGGTCTCGATGGTCGAGGACCAGCCATGCTCATAATCGGCGACCTTCGCCGCGGCGTCATGCGCGGCCTGGTCTTTCACGGGGAGGTCTGTGTTGTCGGTCATATCTCTAACTCGTCGCCCCCGCGTAGTCGGGGGCCGCTATCGGTTTACTCGGCGTCGCAGGAGCAAGGCCTCCAGCGGCCGCCGCCTGCACGGGGGCGACGGTCAAGGTCGCCAGGCTGATCTCTTGCAACGCCCCGCGTACCGCGCCGTTCACGACGCCCCAATGCGGCTGCACCTTGCAGCTGCCCTCCAGCGAGCAATCATGCCGTCCTTCGGCAACGCAGGAGGTGAGGGCGATCGGTCCTTCGACCGCTTCGATGATATCGGCGACGCTGATTGCCGCTGCGGGCCGCGCCAGCCGCACCCCGCCGCCGCTGCCGCGCGAGGCGACGAGCAGCCCGGCGCGCGCAAGGCTGCTCACCAGCTTCTGCGCGGTGGGCCCCGGAATCCCGGTCTGTTCGGCTAGCATGCCGGCGTGAATCGGCCCGGAACCGTAATGGGACCCGCATTGGCGCGCGGCGGCGCTCATCAGCACCACGGCATAATCGGCAAGGTTGGACAGGCGCATTGTTCTTTTCCGTCGCAGTTGCGAACGATTCTTAACTGGAGTAAATCACTCCACTTACATAGGCGTGCGGCGGTCGCGACGCAAGCAATCGCGAATAGGCGCGACGATAGAAAAGCTGCGCCAAAAAAAAAGGCACCCATCCGGTCGAAACCAAATGAGTGCCAAGATGAAGGTCTCGTCCTCGTCAAAGGAAGAGCTCTTCTGGGTCGCAAGGGGGAATTATGCCGATGCGATGATTCGCGATTGGATGAAAACGCCAAAACGACGGGACAACTAATTTTCGAACGTTAACGCGGCCGCGTGCGGGATACCCGGCAATCCCGTCATCATTGCGAGCGAAGCGAAGCAATCTCCAGCTACCGGCCTTGCGTGACGTCGACCGCTGGAGATTGCTTCGTCGCTACGCTCCTCGCAATGACGGCGGGGTGGAGCCTCAGGTCTCGGAAACGAGCGGGCTCACCTTTCCGGCGAGCTGCTTGCGGCCCTTGGTGGTCGCCTCGGTATAGCGTGTGGGCGTGCCGAGCTGGCCGGGGGTCGCCCCGGCAAAGCGCTTGATCTCGCGGATCAGGTGCGACTGGTCGTAAAAGGCATCGCCCAGCTGCGCCGATTCGAGCCCTTCGCCGCGTGCGAGCGCCGATGCGGCGCGCACCGCGCGATATTTGCGCGCCAGCATCCGCGGCGGCAGCCCGTAATAATGTTTGGTCATCCGCTCGACCGAACGGATCGACATGCCCGTCGCCTCGACCAGTTCGGGAACCTGTGGCGAGGGCGACGCCGTCAACCACTGATCGACGGTGCGGATGAACCACATCGGCGCGGGCTCGTTCCGGGTGAGCACCTCGCGCGCGAAATTATTGCCGATGACCAGCCGTTCCTCGACATTCGCGGCGTTCTCCAGCGCCGCCGCGACCTCGTCGATCCATGGGCCGAACAGGTCGGCGGCGTCCATCGCGCGGTCGGTCAGCTTGTCGGCATCGTCACCCATCAGGGCCGCCCAGCCTGCGGGCAACATGCCAAAACCGAACATCTGGGTCGGGCAATTGCTGATCGCGCGCACGCGTCCGCTCGTCGGTCCGACGATAGTCGCCCGGCAGACCGGCGCGCGATGATCGTCGGCGAAGACATATTCGCCGTCGGCGGCGGTCACGAAACGGAACTGCGGGCGGTCGGCGCGCTCATATTCGTCGAAACGCGGCATGTTGATGCGCGCGAAATAAAAGCTCGACACCATGTCCGCCAGATCGGGATCGGGCGGGAAATAGTGAAGTTCGAACGGCGCGCTGCCGTCCACACCCCCAGGCGAGGAAGAAACATCCGACATGAGACCCAGACCTTTGGCAGCCGTGACCCGGTTTGCCTTATTTTCTGGATTAAATCATTTGCGTTTCATTCCCGCGCGTCAAGCGCCAATCGTCAATTTGCTTCACCCTTCTGCGCCGTGATCCACACATCGACGCGGCGTTCGAGTATGTCGAGCGGCACCGGACCCGATTCGAGCACGACGTCGTGGAAGGTGCGGAAATCGAACTTGTCGCCCAGCGCCGCCTGCGCGCGGCCGCGCAATTCCATGATCTTGAGCTTGCCGATCAGGTAAGCCGTCGCCTGGCCCGGATAGACGATATAGCGTTCGATGGCCTTTTCGATGTCGCCATCGGGGTTCGGCGTATTGTCCTTCAGATATTGAATCGCCTGCTCGCGGCTCCACCTTTTGTCGTGGATGCCGGTGTCGACGACGAGGCGACACGCGCGCCACAGCTCCATCCCGAGTCGGCCGAAATCGCTGTAAGGATCGGTGTAAAAGCCCATGTCCTTGGCGAGCTCTTCGGTATATAGGCCCCAGCCTTCGGTATAGGCGGTGAACCCCCCGAAGCGGCGGAACGGCGGCAGGCCGGTCAGCTCGGTCTGCACCGCGCGCTGCAAATGATGCCCCGGAACCCCCTCATGATAGGCGAGCGCCTCAAGCTCGGTCTTCGACATATCGCGCAGGTCATAGAGATTGACATAATAGGTGCCCGGCCGCGACCCGTCGGGCGAGGGTGACTGATAGAATGCCTTGCCCGCCGATTTCTCGCGAAACGCCTCGACCGCCTTCACCTGCAGATGCGCCTTGGGCAGCGTGTTGAAAAAGGCCGGCAGCCGCGCCTCCATCGCCTTCACCTTGGTGTCGACGTCGGCGAGATAGGCTTCGCGGGTCGTATAATAATATTGCGGGCTGGTGCGCAGATGCGCGAAAAATTGCTGCAGCGTGCCCTTGAAGCCGACCTGCGCCATGATTTTCTTCATCTCGCCATGGATGCGCGCGACTTCGGACAGGCCGAGGTCGTGGATCTCGGTCGCGGTCATGTCGGTCGTCGTATAATTGGCGAGCAGGGCCTCATAATAGGCCTTGCCGTCGGGCAGGCGCCACACGCCATCCTGCGTCGGCGCGCTCGCCTGCTGGCGCTTCATTTCGGCGAGCAGGCGGCGATAGGCGGGGCCAGCGCTTTCGCTCCATGCCACCTTGGCCGACGCGATCAGCCGCGCCTTTTCGGCATCGGCGATCACAAGCTTGCCGACCTTCGCGGTGATATCTTCGATCACCGCATTGTCGGGTTTCTGCAAATTGCCGATGTCGGAGATAAGATAGGCATAGACCCATTTCGGCGGCTGGATGCCCTTCTTCGCGCGCTCGGCCGACTGCGCCGACAGCGCGTCGAGTATTGGGCCAAGCCCGCGGATGCGTTCGACATAGGCTTCGGCTTCGGCGGCGCTCGCGACCCGGTGAATGTTGATCAGGAACGCGGGCATCTGGCTCTGCGCGCCGTTCATCTGGTCGAAGACATAGCCATGGTTGCGATAGGGAAACAGGCGCGCCGCACGCGCCGCCTGTGCATTGAACAGCTCGAACGACAGCGCGTCATCGGCGGACATCGTGACGGGATCGAAGCTGCCGCGCATCGCTTCGGCGGTCGCTTGTTGCAGCTTCTGGCTCGCGACCGCGGCTTCGTCGCTGACATCGTTCCATTTGCCATAATCGGCGTCGCGAATACCGCGATAGGCCTTGCCCTGCGGGCTCAGCGAAAGCTGCGCCGCGTCATAATTTTCAAAGAATTGCGCGAGGTTCGCGCCCGCCGGGGCGGCTTCGGGGGCGGGGGTCGATGCCGCGGTGGCAGGCGCGTCCTGTACGGCGGCCGGCGCGCAGCCAGCGACGACGAGCAGGGCGAGACTGGTGGACAGGCGAGCGACGACTTTGAGATGCGACACGAATTTCTCCCGGTTTTTCCGATGCGCCCGGGGCTTGCCATAGCGCCGCCGTGCGCGCAATGGCGGGCCATGTCGCTCTTCGCCTCGCTCACCGACGCCGCCTATGCGCTTGTTCGCCCGTTCGTCCACGCCACCGATGGCGAGGCCGCGCATAACCTCACGCTGAGCGCGCTCCAGCCGCTGCCGCGCGCGCGCCATGCGCTGACCAGCCCGGCGCTCGCGACCGAGCTTGCCGGGCTCAAATTCCCGAACCCCGTCGGCCTCGCGCCCGGCTTCGACAAGGATGCGCGCGTCGCGCATGTCATGCCGCATTTCGGTTTCGGCTTTGTCGAGGTCGGGACGCTCACCCCGCTGCCGCAGGACGGCAACCCGCGCCCGCGCCTGTTCCGGCTCGTCGAGGATCAGGCGGTGATCAACCGCATGGGGTTCAACAATGGCGGGCAAGAGAAGGCGGCCGAGCGCATCGCGTGCCTTCGCCGCTATGGCCTGCCGGTGCCGCTCGGCATCAATATCGGCGCCAACAAGGACAGCGCCGGCGGCGATGCCGCCATCGCCGATTATGCGAAGGGCACCGCAGCGATGGCGCCGCTCGCCGATTATCTGACGGTCAATATCTCTTCGCCGAACACACCCGGCCTCCGGGCGCTTCAGGACAAGGGCGCGCTCGAAGCCTTGCTCGACGGAGTTGCCGCAGCACAGCCCGCGGGCGCGGCCAAGCCGGTGTTCCTGAAAGTCGCGCCCGACCTCGAACCTGCCGACATCGACGACATCGTCGCGGTGGCGATGGGCAAGGGGCTTGCGGCGGTCATCGTATCGAACACCACGATCGCGCGTCCCGCACTCGCATCGCGCCATGCCGGGGAGACCGGCGGTCTTTCGGGCGCGCCGCTCGCCGGCCTGGCATTGCAACGCGTCAGGGATTTCCGCACCGCGAGCGGCGGCAAGCTGCCGCTGGTCGCGGCGGGCGGCATCGCGTCGCCCGAACAGGCTTGGGATCGCATCCGTGCGGGCGCCAGCCTGGTCCAGATCTATTCGGCGATGGTCTACGAAGGTCCGGGCTTAGCAGGCCGAATTGCGCACGGCCTTGAAAAGCTCGCAGCGCGCGATGGCTTTGCACGTGTGGCCGATGCGGTTGGCACCGCGCACTGACGGGGTTGCCTTGAACCGAGGCGCACGCCAATGTCGCGCGTATGTTGAAAAGATTCATTCCGCTCGCCATTCTTCTTTCCGTCACTGTCTCTTCACCCGCGATTGCGCAGGGCGTTACTTCGTCCGCCGATCCGCGCGCGACCGAGGCGGGGCGCGAGATTTTGCACGAGGGCGGCACAGCCGCTGACGCCGCGATTGCGATGGTCGCGGTGCTGACGCTCGTCGAACCGCAATCGAGCGGCATCGGCGGCGGCGGCTTCATGATCCACCACAATGCCAAGGACGGCAGCATCTCGACGATCGACGGCCGCGAAATGGCGCCTGCGTCGGCGAAGCCCGAACGCTTTCTCGGGCCCGACGGCAAGGCGCGCGGCTATCGGGACGTCATCCCCGGCGGCCTGTCGGTCGGCGTTCCCGGCAATGTGCGCCTCATGGAAATGGCGCACAAGAAATGGGGCAAGCTCGAATGGAAGGCGCTGTTCCAGCCCGCGATCAAACTGGCCGAAGAAGGTTTCCTCGTCACCCCGGCGCTCCACACCTGGCTCGTCCAGTTCGAGCCGATGTGGAAAGAATTTCCGGCTCCGCAGGCGATCTATTATGTCGACGGCAAGCCCGCCCCCGTCGGCACGCGCATCAAGAACCCCGCCTATGCAAAGCTGCTGCGCGACATCGCGGCGCGCGGTCCCGAGGCTTTCTATTCTGGCGCCAATGCCAAGGCGATCAGCGACGCGGTCGCCAACGCGCCGCGTCACCCGAGCCAGCTCACCGTCAAGGATATCGCCGCCTATCAGGCGAAGGAGCGACCTGCGGTCTGCACCACCTACCGCGTCTACAAAGTGTGCGGCATGGGTCCGCCCTCGTCGGGCGCTACCACCGTATTCGGCATCCTCGGCATGATCGAGGGCTGGGACATGAAGGCGATGGGCAAGGATAATCCGATGAGCTGGCACCTGCTCGCGGAAGCGATGCAGCTGTCCTACGCCGACCGCGCCGCCTATCTCGGCGACGGCGATTTCGTCGATGTTCCGGTGAAGGGACTGCTCGACAAGAGCTATCTCGCCGAGCGTCGCCAGCTGATCTCGCCCTTTGGCGCGGCGGGCAAATATGAACCCGGCACTCCGCCGGGCGCCGAGCCGCGCGCCGCCGCGCCGCCGGTGCAGGAGCAGGGGACGACGCATTTCGTCACCGTCGACAAGGACGGCAACCTCGTCTCGATGACCTCGACGATCGAAAGCATCTTCGGCAGCCAGCTGATGGCGAACGGCTATTTCCTCAACAACGAACTCACCGATTTCGATCTGGCGCCGACCGAGGGCGGCGTGCCGACCGCGAACCGCGTCGAAGCGGGCAAGCGTCCCTTGTCCTCGATGTCGCCGACGGTCGTTTACGGCCCCGACGGCAAGGTGGTGCTGGCGGTCGGTTCGGCGGGCGGAAAGCGTATCATCATGCATGTGACGAAGGTGCTGGTCGGCGTGCTCGACTGGGGGCTCGATGCCAAGACGGCGATGGAGCTTCCGAATTTGTTCTTCGGGCGCGACGGCGTGCTGATCGAGAATAACGAGGCGGGCAACGCGATCGCCGCGAAGATGAAACCTTTTGGCTACAGCTTCACCGCCACCAGCCTTGGCTCGAAGCTCAACGCGGTCGAGCGGACCGCCGAGGGCTGGCGCGGCGCCGCCGACCCGCGCGGACCGGGCAGCTCGTCGATCGACGGCGCGCCGGCACAGAATTGATCAACGACAACAAAACAGACGTTACGAAATCTCCCTGGAGAGAGGCAGAATGAAGCTGACAAATCCCCATCTCGACCATTTTCCGAGTCTGGTCGCGATGTTCTTCGACCGTGCGGGGCGCGGCGGCGAAGATCCCTTTCTGTGGCGCAAGGCCGACCGCATATGGCATCCGCTGAGCTGGCGACAGGTCGCGAACCAGGTATCGGCGCTCGCGCATAATCTGCGCCAACTGGGGCTGAAAGACGGCGATCGGGTGGTGTTGGTCAGCGAGAACCGACCCGAATGGTGCATCGCCGACCTCGGCATCATGGCTGCGGGCTGCGTCACCGTGCCGACCTATACGACCAACACCGAACGCGACCACCAACACATCCTCGACAACAGCGGCGCCAAGGCGGTGATCGTCTCGACCGCCAAACTCGCGCGGACGCTGATGCCCGCGGTGATGCGATCCGACGCGCATATCGTCATCAGCATGGAAAGCCTGCGCGTCGGCCAACAGGGCGATGTCGCGGTCCACGACTGGGATTCGCTTGTGCAGGGCGGCGAGGCATATATCGAGGAAACCAAGGCGCGGGGCGACGCGATGACGCGCGATGACACGGCGTGCCTCATATACACCAGCGGCACCGGCGGCGCGCCGCGCGGCGTGATGCAGCATCATGGCGCGATCCTGCACAATGCCGCGGGCGCTGCCGAAGTGCTCGTCAATGATTTCGGGATCGGCGACGAAGAGGTGTTCCTGTCCTTCCTGCCTTTGAGCCACGCTTATGAACATTCGGGCGGGCAATTCCTGCCGATCATGGTCGGCGCGCAAATCTATTACAGTGAGGGGCTCGAAAAACTCGTCTCGAACATTGAGGAGACGCGCCCGACGATCATGGTCGTCGTGCCGCGCCTGTTCGAGGTGATCCGCGCGCGGATGATCAAATCGGTCGAAAAGCAGGGCAAGCTCGCCAATTGGATGCTGAACCAGGCGCTGCGCGTCGGCGAAAAGGATTATGAGCGGCGGATGGGCGTGCTCGACCGGCCGGTCGACCTGATCCTCGACAAATTATTCCGGCCGAAGATCCAGAAACGCTTTGGCGGCCGGATGAAGGCGCTGGTGTCGGGCGGCGCGCCGCTCAATCCCGAAATCGGCGTCTTTTTCCACTCGATCGGGCTGACCTTGCTCCAGGGCTATGGCCAGACCGAGGCAGGGCCGGTGATCAGCTGCAACCGCCCGAGCGCCGGGATCAAGATGGACACCGTCGGCCCGCCGCTGATGAACACCGAAGTCCGCATCGCCGACGATGGCGAGATTCTGGTGCGCGGCGAACTGGTGATGAAGGGCTATTGGCGCAATGACGCCGAAACCGCGCGCGTGCTTGTCGATGGTTGGCTGCACACAGGCGACATCGGCCATATCGATGCGCAAGGCCGCATCGTCATCACCGATCGCAAGAAGGATTTGATCGTCAACGACAAGGGCGACAATGTCTCGCCGCAGCGCGTCGAGGGCATGCTGACGCTCCAGCCCGAGATTTTGCAGGCGATGGTCTATGGCGACAAGCGCCCGCACCTCGTCGGCCTGCTCGTCCCCGATCCCGAATGGATGGGCGAATGGGCGGAAGCCGAGGGACTGCCGAAAGATCTGGCGCGGCTGCGCGAACATGAAAAATTCCGCGCCACGATCCGCGCCGCGGTCGATCGCGTCAACGGGCAGCTGTCGGTGATCGAAAAGGTGCGCAAGTTCGACTTCGCCGACGAAGCCTTCACAATCGAGAATGAACAGATGACACCATCGATGAAGATCCGGCGCCATGTGTTGAAGCAGGTTTACGCGGACAAGATCGCAGCCTTGTATAAGGCTTGATGCCCTTTTCCCTTAAGGGGCGGGTTGGGGTCAGGCATATCGAGGTTGCGCTACCCGATGAACCCCACCCCTCTCCTAAAGGCTAGGGTTTGATTATAGCAGGCGGGGTTGCGACCCGAAGAGCTCGGCACAAACCGGTCCCCGCCTGCGACTGAACTCAAAGGTTCAGCCTTTGTCCCCCGCCGGTTTGCGATAGGGGACGAACTCGCCGAAAACGCATGTCGGACCGCGGATCCCGCTCGACCTGTCGACCAGGTGAAAGAAATCGCCTTCGCAAGTCGATGACCCGAACTGGCGTACCACCATGATGTCGCTGTCGCGGGCAAGACCCGGGCAACTATTTTTCAAGTCATTACGGTATACCAGATTGCCGCCGGAACGATAGAGCAAGATGCTGTCAGAAACGCGAATAGTATCATTACTTCGGTAATTCGGGAGGCAGCGGACTGGTTCGCCCGGAATCTTGCCTGCAAGCTGCTTGTCGAGCCGTTCCGCCTGCTTGGGGGTGAGCGCAGCCGCGCCGGGTTCACCCGAACCGGCGGGGGCGCAGCTCGCGACCAGCGGCGCGGCCGCGGTCAGCAGTGCGGCGGCCATCAGGTTCAGCTTCGCCATGAAAATGCTCCTTGAATTAAGCCCTTATGGCTCCGACAGATGAATGGGCGCTGAAGCGGCATCATGCCGCATCCTTGAGCGCGCGGATCCGGCCGAGCTCGGCGGCGGTCGGCGCGCGCAAAAAGGGATTGGTCGCGCGTTCCTCGCCGATGCTCGTCGGCACCGTCGCTTCGCCCGCAGCGCGCGCCGACTCGACCGCGGCGAGTCGCGCGGCCAGTGCCGCATTGTCGGGGTCGACGGTCACCGCAAAGCGCGCGTTCGACAGCGTATATTCGTGCGCGCAATAGACGCGTGTTGCATCGTCGAGCGCGCCGAGCTTCTGCATGTTCGCGAACATCTGTTCGGCGGTGCCTTCGAACAATCGGCCGCAGCCCATCGCGAACATCGTGTCGCCGACGAAGATCGCCGCGTCGCTCGCGAAATGATAGGCGATATGCCCGGCGGTATGCGCTGGCACGTCCCAGACGTCGGCGACATGTTGGCCGAGCCGCACCTGATCGCCGCCCTTCACCTGCACGTCGAGCGTCGGAATGCGTGCGAACTCCGCTGCGGGGCCGGTGATCGTGCAGCCGGTGGCGTCCTTGATTGCCGCATTGCCGCCGGTGTGATCGGGGTGCCAGTGGGTGTTCCAGATATCGGTGATCGTCCAGCCGCGCTCGGCCGCCGCAGCGAGCACGGGCTCGGCAACCGCGGGATCGACGACCATCGTCGCCTTGCTGTCCGGATCATGGACCAGCCAGACATAATTGTCGCTCAGGACGGGGATACGGACGATGTCCAGCGCAGCCATGATATCTCCTTTCCAGCGTCTCGCCCCTTCAAGACGGAGCGGCGGCGCCGGGGCCTTGGTTCGCCTGCTCAGGTCACGAGGGCGTCATAGCCCTGCTCATTGAACTCGATCAGGCAGAATCCGTTGCCGAAGGGATCGGCGAACATCGCCTGTCTGCCATAGGGCAGGTCCAATGTCTCGCCCTCCTGCACTGCACCGGCGGCCAAGGCCCGGGCGACCGCGCTGTCGAGGTCGTCGACCGAAAAGTCGGGATGCACCGGCGTCCAGTGCCGGTTGTAGCGGCGAAAATCGCCGCCGCCGGGACCGATCGCCGTCCCCGCGCGCTTGACGATCAGATAGAGGGGTACCTCGCATCCGATCAGTTCGACGATATCGTCGTCGAACCGCCGCGCTGCGGTCAATCCCAGCGCGCTCGTGTAGAAACGCTCAGCGGCAGCAAGGTCGGGCACGTCGATGTTGATCAACAGGCCCGGCATCGCGCGGCCCTACCAGACGCCGGTGTTGGGCATCGATGCCCAAGGTTCCTGCGGCGGCAGATGGCCTTCCTGCAGCAGCTCGACCGAAATGCCGTCGGGCGAGCGCACAAACGCCATATGCCCGTCGCGCGGCGGACGGTTGATCGTCACCCCGGCTTCCATCAGCCGCTGGCACGTCGCATAGATATCGTCGACCCTGTACGCGAGATGCCCGAAATTGCGGCCGCCGCTATATTCCTCGGCCGGCGAGCCGTCGGCGGGCGGCCAATTATAGGTCAGCTCGACCTCGGCCACGTCACCCTGTCCGGGCGCGGCGAGGAAGATGAGGGTGAACCGGCCGCCCTCATTGTCGAAACGGCGCGTCTCCTCCAAGCCGATCAGCTTGAAGAAATCGACGGTGGCGTCGGGATCCGACACGCGGATCATCGTGTGAAGATATTTGATCATGGCGCCATATTAGGCGCGAAGGGCGCGATCTTCAAACGCTTCGAACAGGAATAGGAATTCGTCCGGCACCGGTGCCGGTGCACCCTGCGCCTCGGCGACATGGACGTAGATCAGTTGCCCGTCGGCGCGCAGATCGTCTTGCCTGGCGCCGTGGAGTTCGAACAAATAGGTCATCGAGCTGGTGCCGACGCGCGAGGCGCGCACGCAAATGTCGATTTCCTCGTCGAGCAGGATCGGCGCGCGATAATTGACTTCGGCGCGCGCGACGTGGAACTCGGGGCTGCTATGCGCCGGCCAGCGGTCGTATACACCGGCGGCGCGCCAGTATTCGGTGATCCCGATGTCGAAATATTCAAGGTAGCGGCTGTTGAACACCACCGCCTGCGCATCGATCTCGGCATAGCGGACGCGCTTTCTGACGGTGAATTTGAAGTCGCTGCGAGCCATGATGATCCTCTAATTTGTCGCGAGCCGCGCGACCGTGTCGATCAGCAGCGCGATGTCGGTATCGCGCGACAGCCGGTGATCGCCGCCCTTGACGAGGGTGACCTGCACATCGTCGCTTGCCAGCGCCGCCGACAGGCGCAGGCTGATGTCGGACGGCACATCACCATCCTCCTCGCCGTGGAGCAGGCGGACGGGACAGGTGAGGGGGATTTCGCTTGTCAGCAGCCGGTTCGCTTCGCCCGACTGAAAGAAACCGCGCGTCGTCATATAGGGCTGGTCGCTGTAGGGCGTTTCTTCGATCAGCGCGCCCTCGGCGAGGATGATCGCCTTCTCGGCGTCGCTGAAACCCCAGTCGGTGAAATCGGGTGCCGGTGCGATCCCGACGAGTCCCGCGACCCGGCCCGCTCCGTCGCGCTGCATCAGCGCCAGTGCGGTGAGCAACATCAGCCACCCGCCCATCGACGATCCCACGACAACCACCGGCCCGTCGGCCTTCGCATCGATCAGGTCGAGCACATCGCCGCGCCAGTCGAGCAAAGTCTGGTCGGCGAACAACCCGTCCGACAACCCGCACCCCGCATAATCGAGCAGCAGGCATGCATGCCCCTCGGCCGCCGCCCAGTCGAACAGCGCGGTCGCCTTGCCCCCCGCCATGTCGGACATATAGCCCGGCAGGAAGACGATCGTCGGGCCGGTACCCGGCGTATGCCGATAGGCGAGCCGCGGGCGGCCCGAACGCTCGAGAAATGACGCTGCGGGCAATAAATAGGGACTGTCCCTATTTATGAGGCCATCGCGTCCGGTCGCGGGCAGTTCATTGGTCATAAATAGGGACAGTCCCTATTTATTGGAGGCGCAGCGAGTCATCAGATGACCCAGTCGATCGTGCTCATCTGCATCACGGCCTGCCCCTTGGCGCGCCGCTTTTCGACCATGATATGGTTGAGCCGCTGGATGGTGTCGCTGCCCGTGGTGATGCACCAGCCGGGCACCACGGCGTGGACGAGGGCGCAGAGGCCGCCATAGATCATCGTCACCCCGAATTTCGACGCGACGCCGAAATGTTCGATGTAATTCTCATCGACGCTCTTCGGGTGGTCGACGAACAGGCGCTTGAGCGACTTGATCATGGGGGGAAGGCTCCTTTCCGGCTGGAGGGTGCCCTAGCCGTGGAGGCCATCTGCCGCAAGACCGGCGCGCGATCCGGGCCGATTATCCCTCCCGCAGGAAGATGTCCTCGATCGGCAGGCCAAAAAGGTCGGCGATGCGGAAGGCAAGGGGGAGCGAAGGGTCATATTTCCCCGTCTCGATGGCGTTGACCGACTGGCGCGATACCTGCAAATGATCGGCGAGATCGCTCTGGCTCCAGTCACGTTCCGCGCGCAGAACCTTCAGGCGATTTTTCATGGGCAGCTGCCGATCGTGCCCAGGGTGATCCTGTTATAGACTGCGCCCAAACCCAGCCCGACGAACCAGAAAAAAGCGGCGCCAAAACCCCCATTACCCGCCGGAACCAGATCGTAATTCTGCAGAAACTCCCAGACCGTCATCACCATCAGGCAAAATCCCGTTGCGAACAGGCACTGCCTGACGTGCAGCATCCGGACATATTCGTCGCTTTCCTCAACCAGCAGACGCATCACGGCCCAGAATACGCCTATGATTGGCAAGGCCGGAGTGATCGCCAGCACATAGGCCGGGAGTCCCGCAATAGCGCTGTGCCGAAAGGTCCAACCGGCGGCGAAGATCAGGATGACATACAGGCTCATCAGAACCGCGAGGCGGATCGTGTAGCGCCGGATCGCGGGGCTTTTATAGGTCGACATGTCAAGGGTGCTCCATAAAGTGACAAGTGTCCTTTACTGAGCACCCTATTGAATGTCAAGGAAACCATACATAATGACAAGCGTCTTATTTCAAGGAGACGCTCAACCCACCAACGGGCTCGGCCAACCGACGCGCACCAGCGTCTCGTCGGGGTCCGACAGCGCGAATTCATACATGCCCCACGGCTTGTGCGTCGGCGCCTTCACAGGACCGAGGATCGCATCGCGCACCCGTTCGGCCAGTTCGTCGACGCGCCCGGTGTAGAGATAGAGGCCGAACGGGTTCTGGTCGCGTTCGGGCCATGTCGGCCGCGACTCATTGGTCAGGTGAAGCTGCCAGCCCTTGCCATCGTCGAGCAGGCGATAGCTGCCATGGTTGCTTACGACCGACAGGCCGAGCCTCTCATAAAAGGCGGTGCTCGCGTCGAGGTCGGAGCAGGGCAGGATCGCGGCGATGCTATGCGGCGGTGCGTCGTTCATGCCGCCAGTCTATGCCCGCCGCCGCGATGACGCCAGCGCCAGTTGACGAGGTGCGCGGCGGCGAGCGTGAGCGCGCCAACCGAGGTCAGCAGGCGGTCGGCGGCCTCGGGATCGCCGGTAGCGATCCAGCCTTCATGCGCGGACAGGCCCAGCGCAAGCAGGCCCAGCCCCGCGACCGCGAGCATCGCGGGCATAATCCGCCGATGCCGCCGCCACCCATCGCGCATCGCGATCGCCGCAGCCGGAACCGCCAGCAGCATTATCGCCGCATGCACCCCCTCCGGCAGTGCGATCCATCGGCTGAGCGCCGGGGCCAGAAGCAGGAGCAGGGGTAGGGCGAGGCAATGGATCAGGCAGGTGAACGACAGGACGATCCCCGTCAGGTCGGCAAGGCGCGGGCGCGCGGCGGGGAGGCACATGGGACTTCTTTCGCGGGAGGGGCTCAGACGCCAGATAATGATACATTATCTCATTGCAAGTCCTGTTGTGAAACCGCCCCTTGCCGCCCATATCGCATGCTGGCAAAGGGGCGCGGCAATTTTGCCCAGAAAGGCTGTATTTTCGATGTCCGAAATGATCCGTGTCACCCTTCCCGATGGCTCTGCCCGTGAAGTCGTGCGCGGCACTACCGCGCTGCAGATCGCGGCCGACATCGGACCCGGCCTCGCCAAGGCCGCGCTCGCGGCAAAGGTCGACGGCGAGTTGCGCGATATCATGCGCCCGCTGGAGGAAGACACCAACCTGTCGCTGGTGACGAGCCGCGACGAGGCCGATGCGCTCGAACTCTTTCGCCACGACTACGCGCATGTGCTGGCGGAGGCGGTGCAGAACCTGTTCCCGGGCACGCAGATCACTTTCGGCCCGTCGACGGGCGACGGCTTCTATTACGACTTCGCGCCTGCCGCCGATCGCGGTCCGTTCCGTGATGATGAACTGCCGCTGATCGAGGAGGAGATGCGCAGGATCATCGCCGCCGACCTGCCGCTGACGCGCGAAGTGTGGGAGCGCGACAAGCTGATCGCCAAGTGGCAGGCCGATGGCGAGACGTTCAAGGCGGAATGGGCCGCCGAACTGCCTGAAGGCGAGGAGCTCACCATCTATCGCTCGGGTGACGGCTGGATGGACATGTGCCGCGGCCCCCACCTCGCCTCGACGGGCAAGCTCGACCCCGCCGCGTTCAAGCTGACGCGCGTGTCGGGCGCCTATTGGCGCGGCGACCAGAAAAATGCGCAATTGAGCCGCATCTACGGCACCGGCTGGCTCAACAAGAAGCAGCTCGCCGAACATCTCGTCCGGCTGGAGGAGGCCGCCAAGCGCGACCACCGCAAGATCGGGCGCGAGATGGACCTGTTTCACCTGCAGGAGGAGGCGCATGGCAGCGTCTTCTGGCACCCCAAGGGCTATCGCATCTATCGCGAGCTCGAGGCCTATATGCGCCGCGCGATCGACGGCGCGGGCTATCAGGAGGTCAAGACCCCGCAGGTGATGGACGCCAAACAGTGGGAACAATCCGGCCACTGGGGCAAATATCGCGAGAATATGTTCGTCATCCCCGACGAGGTGCCGAACATCGAGGACGAGGGCCCGCTGGTGTCCGACGATGCCGAGTGGATGGCATTGAAGCCGATGAACTGCCCCGCCCACGTCCTGATCTTTCGCCAGGGGATGAAGTCCTACCGCGACCTGCCGCTGCGCATGGCCGAAATGGGCTGCTGTCACCGCAACGAGCCGCACGGTGCGCTGCACGGCATCATGCGCGTGCGCCAGTTCACGCAGGACGACGGCCATATCTTCTGCCGCGAGGACCAGATCGTCGAGGAAGTGCGGTCGTTCTGCGAACTGCTCGACCGCGTCTACAAACAGCTCGGGTTCGAGAAATATGCGGTGAAGCTCGCGCTGCGCCCGGACATGCGCTTCGGCACCGAAGAGATGTGGGACAAGGCCGAGGCCGAGCTTCGCGAAGCTGTCGCGCGCGCGGGCATGGCGAACGACGATTATGGCTGGGAAGAACTGCCGGGCGAAGGCGCTTTCTATGCCCCCAAGCTCGAATTCCACCTGACCGACGCGATCGGCCGGACGTGGCAGTGCGGGACGATCCAGTCCGACCGCGTGATGCCCGAACGCCTCGACGCAAGCTATATCGGCGAGGATGGCGAACGCCATCGCCCGGTGATGCTCCACCGCGCGATCCTCGGCACTTACGAGCGCTTCATCGGCATTTTGATCGAGCATTTCGCGGGCCGCTTCCCGACCTGGCTCGCGCCGGTGCAGGCCGTCGTCGCGACGATCGTGTCCGACGCCGACGTTTATGCCAAGGATGCGGTGGCACAGCTCACCGCGGCGGGTATTCGCGCCGAAATCGACGTTCGCAACGAAAAGATCAACTACAAGGTCCGCGAACACAGCCTCGCGAAGGTTCCGTACCTGCTCGTGGTTGGCAATCGCGAGGCCGAAGAAGGTACGGTCGCGATCCGCACCCTCGGGCAGGACGGCCAGCGCATCATGCCGCTCGCCGAAGCGATCGCGATGCTGAAGGGTGAGGCGACCCCGCCGGATCTCCGCGCCGGGTGACGAGCCTTTCTCAGCTGGTCGGCATCGCACCGTTGACGCTCGCCGGCGCGGCGACGATGACGTTTGGCGCGGCCTATGTGCGCGGGCTGACGGGCTTTGGCATGGCGATCATCCTCGTGCCTTTGCTCGGCCTCATCATCGCGCCGGGCGAGGCGGTGGTGCTCGGCATCCTGCTGCAATTGCTGATCGGTCCGGTGGGCTTGAAAGTCATCCTGGACGACGCCGACCGCAGCACCGCCATGCCCATCGCCTTGCTCGCGATGCTGGCGACCCCGGCGGGAATGTTCGCGCTCGATGCGACGACGCCCGACGTCGCGCGGCTGCTCATCACGCTGATCGCGGTCGGTGCCTTTGTTGCCGTCCTGCTGCCAAAACAGCCCGAGGGGCACCGGCCGGGGCGCATCGCGATCGCGGGGACGGGCATCACCTCAGGTATCCTCACCGGCTTTGCCGCCATGCCCGGCCCGCCGGTCGTGCCTTTCTACCTTCGCCGCCACCTTGAACCGAAAGTCGCGCGCGCGTCGATGATGCTGATCTTCTTCGCGACCGCGATCGCGGGGACGCTGGCCGCGCTGTGGGTCGGCATCGCGACTTGGCGGCTTTTGATCCTGTCGCTCGTCCTCTTCCTGCCGATGTGGCTTGGCAACCGGATCGGCGGGCGCCATTTCGGCACCGTGCCGCCGCACGTCTGGCAGGCGATGGTTGCGGTCGTGCTCGGCGTCGCTGCGGTGTCGGCGGTGGTGCGGATTTTGAACTAAAGGCTGCGCAAAGCCTGAGCGGGTTTCGCCGAGAGCAACGGCCAGCTTCCCGCGATACCGATCAGGAACGACAGTCCCGCTCCGCCGATCAACGTCGCGCCGACAATCAGCGGGTCGGGGGCGAAATCGAATTCGAACAGCTGCGTCACCACATACCAGGCGCCTGCGAGCCCGAGTCCGAGTGCGAGCATCGCCAGGATCGCTGCGAGCACTGCATATTCCATGCCCTGCGCGCCGAGTATCTGCCCGCGCGTGGCGCCGAGCAGCTTCAGGATCACGCTGTCGTAAACACGCCGTTCGCGGCTCGCCGCAATTGCGCCGATCAGCACCGCAATGCCCGCAAGGATCGCGATACTCGCCGCTGCCGCAATCGCCTGGCTCATCTGCGTCAGCAGCGTCGTGACCTGCGACACGACATCGCGCACCGCGATCAGCGACACCGATGGGAAGGCGCGCGGGATGCTGCGCGACAAGGTGGTTTCGGCTTCAGGACCGACGGCCACCGTCGCGACCATATTATGCGGCGCGGCGTCGAAGGTGCCGGGCGAAAAAACGAGCACATAGTTGAGCCCGAAATTGTCCCAATTGACGGTGCGGAACGATGCGACCTTCGCCTGCACCTCGACCCCCAGCACATTGACCGACAGCGTGTCGCCCAGCTTCAGCCCGAGCGATGTGGCAACCTCCTGCTCGACACTGACCAGCGGCGGCCCCTTATAGTCTGCTGCCCACCACTCACCGCCGACGAGTTCGCTGCCGTTGGGTAGGACGGGGCTGTAGGTAAGCCCGCGGTCACCGCGCAGCACCCACGCCCCCTCGGGCAGTTCGGCGAGTTCGTCGACGCGCTGGCCGACATATTCGGTGACGCTGCCGCGCAGCGCCGGGATCATGTTGACCTCGGCTTTGGCGTCGGCGCCCTTCACCATCGTCTGAAAGCGCGCGGTCTCGGTGCGCGGCACGTCGAGCACGAAGAAGCTCGGCGCACGCTGCGGCACCGTCGAGCGGATTTCGGCGGTGATGCTCGTCTGGATCGCCGCCAGCGTCACGAACAAGGTCAGACCGAGCCCGAGCGCGACGACGAGCGCCCCGGTTGCGGCGCCGGGACGGTGCAGGTTTGCAAGCGCGAGGCGGAACAGCGGGCGTTTCGGCCGCGGCAGGCGGCTCGCGGTGCGGCGCACCAGCCAGCCAAGCCCGACGAGGATGAGCAGCAGCCCGATCGCGGCCCCGATGAAACTCAACGCGAACAGAGGCTCGCGCGCGGTGCCGACCGCCAGTGCGATGATCGCGGCCAGCGCGGCGGCGACCGCGATAACCGTCTGCCGGTCGATCCGTGCCGCGCCGCTTACCGTCGCGCGGTAAAGCCCGGCGGCGGGAACATGCCGCGTCGCTGCGAGCGGGGGCAGGGCAAAGGCGATCGCGATGAGCAGGCCATAGGCGGCGCTGACCGCGAGTGGCAGCGGGTAGATGGCGACGCCGGGTTTGACGGGCAGCACATCGCCCGCAATCGCGCCGATGATCGCGGGCGCGAGCGCCCCGACGATCAGGCCAGCGACGATGGACACCGCCGCGACCGCGAGAATCTGCAACCCATAGATGCGTGCGACCGTGCCGCTGTCGGCGCCGAGCACCTTCAGCGTCGCAAGGCCGGGGCGCTTGCCCGCAAGATAGCTCGCGACGCCGTTGCCGACGCCGATCCCGGCGATCACCAGTGCGGCCAGCCCGACGAGCGACAGGAACTGCCCCATGCGCTCGATGAAGCGCCGCGTGCCGGGCGCGCCATTGCTGCTGTCGGTGATGTCCCAGCCCGCGTCGGGAAATTCGGCGGTCAGCGCCTTGCCGACCGCTTCGGGGTTTGCGCCTTCGGGCAGGCGGAGGCGATATTTGCTCTCGTAGAGGCTGCCGGGCTGGATCAACTGCGTCGCGGGCAGGTCGGCGAGGCCGATAATCGCGACGGGGCCGAGCGTGAAGCCTTCGCCCAGCCGGTCGGGCTCCTCGGCAATCACGCCGTCGATCAGGAAGCTCGTCTCGCCGAACTTCACGCGTTCGCCGACCTTGAGGTCGAGCCGCGAGACGAGGTCCTTGCCGATCCAGATGCCGCCCGGCGGCGGCGGTCCTTTGCGCGCGCCGCTTTCCAGCCGCATTGTTCCATAGAGCGGGTAGGCGCCGTCGACCGCCTTCAATTCGGACAGCAACGCCTCGCCGTCGGGATCGTTCGCCATCGCGCGCAGCCGCACGGTGGCCGAGGGTGTGCCGACGCGGCGGAATCCCGCCATCTCCTCAGCTGTCGCCTCGCGTTGCGGCAGGCTGAACTCGACATCGCCGCCAAGGATCGTCTGTCCGCGCACTTCGAGTTCGGACGTGATGCCGCGCGTCAGGCTGCCGATGGCCGCCAGCGTCGCAACGCCGAGGAAAAGGCAGACCGCGAGGAGGCGAAGACCGCGGATGCGCGCCGCGAGATCACGTCGCGCAATGCGCCAGAGCGTGGCGAGCGGCAGCACCTAGGCGGCCCGCTCTTCGATTTTTCCGTCGTGCATCACGACGACGCGGTCGCAATGCTCGGCGAGTTCGGGGTCGTGGGTGATGATCAGCAAGGTCGCGCCGAGCGCCGCGCGGCGCGCAAAGATCAATTCGATGATCGCCTGTCCGGTCGCGGTGTCGAGATTGCCCGTCGGCTCATCGGCAAAGATGATCGCGGGCGAGCTTGCCATTGCGCGTGCGATCGCGACGCGCTGCTGCTCGCCGCCCGACAATTGCGCGGGATAATGCGTCAGCCGGTGGCCGAGGCCAACCGCTTCGAGTTCGGCCGCGGCGCGTCCGAAGGGGTCGGCAATCCCCGCCAGTTCAAGCGGCACCGCGACATTTTCGAGCGCGGTCATGGTGGGGAGCAGGTGGAAGGCCTGGAGCACGATCCCGATCCGTCCGCGCCGCGCGCGCGCCAGATCATCCTCGTCCATCGTCGCGAAATTGAGCCCTGCCACGCGGATACTGCCGCCATTGGCGCGTTCGAGCCCGGCCAGAACCGCCATCAACGAACTTTTGCCCGATCCCGACGGCCCGAGCAATGCGACCGAGGTTCCAGCGGGCACTTCCAGATCGACGCCGCGCAAAATTTCGACAGGGGCCTTGTCGCTTCCCAGCGTGAGCGTCACATTATGGGCGGCGATCGCCAGGTCTGGCGAAGGTCGAGGCGCGTCGGTCAAGAAGGGACCCTTTGAAATGAGAACGGCCGGATGGCGCTCTTACGCTTTATATGGTTGCGCGATCGCGCTTTGCCAACCGCTCGCCGCGTGCGGATCGGCGGAAAACCCGTCGGCTTCGACCAATGACAAGGTCGCGGCGAAAACAGCGCCCGCAATCCCCGCCGACGCGCCGCTCGTCATTGCCTTCGGCGACAGCCTCTACGCCGGCTATCAGCTCGGCCCGAAAGAGGGGCTCGCGCCGCAATTACAGGCGGCGCTCGCCAACGATGGCATCGTCGCGCGCGTCCAGAATGCCGGCGTTTCGGGCGATACCACCGCTGCGGGCCGCCAGCGCCTGACCTATGTGCTCGACAATGCGAAGGTGAAGCCCGCGCTCGTCCTCCTCGGCCTCGGCGGCAACGACATGCTGCGCGGCATCGGCCCCGACCAGACGCGCGCCAATTTAGAAGCGATGCTCGCCGAATTGAAGAAGCGCGAGATTCCGGTGCTGCTCACCGGCATGATCGCCGCGCCGAACCTCGGCAGCGACTATGCGAAGGCGTTTAACCCCATCTATCCTGAGCTCGCATCGAAATATGCGGCGAGCTTCTACCCGTTTATCCTCGACAATGTCGTGACCGACAAGGCGTTGATGCTGGGCGACAATATGCACCCCAATGCCAAGGGGGTGAAGGTGGTGGCGGACGGGCTGGCGCCGCTCGTCGAACAGGCGTTGCCGAACGCGGGCTAGTTGGCGCGCGGGCCGAACAAGATGATCGCCGCGCCGCCGAGGCACATAGCGGCGCCGATCAAATCCCAGCGGTCGGGCTTCGCGCCTTCGACCGCCCACAGCCAGATCAGCGCCGAGACGATATAGACCCCACCATAAGCGGCGTATGTCCGCCCCGCATGCTCTGCGTCGACGAGTGTGAGCAGATACGCGAACAGCGCGAGCGACGCCATGCCGGGGACGATCCACCACACCGACTTGTCCAGCCTGAGCCACGCCCAGAAGGCGAAGCAGCCCGCGATTTCGGCGAGCGCCGCCCCGATATAAGCCAATGCCGTCATCACCCCACCGTGGCGGGATCGCGGGCAAAAGAAAAGGGGCGGCCCGCAGGCCGCCCCTCCTTTGTCATTCGCCGTTCCGAAAGATCAGAAAGCGAAGCCGACGCCAGCGACGAAGGTGTCGAAGTCACCGAAGTTCTCGATGAACTGGTGACGATATTCGCCCTTGGCATAGATGTTCTGGCCCAGCTTGTGCTGATAGCCGGCACCGACATACGGATCGTCGATGTCGCCGAAGGTGTAGCCGCCGGTGGCATAGAGCTTGCCGTTGGCGCCGATCTTGGCGCCCGCGCGGCCGCCGGCCGAGAACTGGACGTTCGCGCCGTCGACGAGGACCTTGTCGCCCGCGATTTCGGCACCGACGAAGGTCGAGCTGCCGAGGTCGAAGTCATAACCGGCAGCAAGGCCGAGCGTGCCTTCGTCCTGGCCATTGCCGGTGATCAGGCCGCCGCGAACTTCCACGCGGCCTTCGCCCTGGGCCATGGCGGGGGTTGCAACGATGGCCGTCAGGAGAGCGGCTGCAACTGCGAATTTCTTCATGTGTTTTTTCCTTCTGCTTTTAATCGGGTCGGCCCTTTTGGGTCGTGGCCCACGCCGTAAATGGCGTTTGCAACTGTCGCTTCAATGAACGGATCGTTCAGAATGTGACAATTTTCTTACCTGTGTTATTTTTACCACACGGTATAGAATAGGTATGCGGCCGTCGTCGCCAAAATTTGGCGGATAACGGCGCATAGTGATGTCAGCTGATCTTCGCCCCGCAGGACGCAAACAGGCCCGGTTTAGCCCAGCGCGGCCTGTTTTTCCTCGGCGATGCGGTCGAGTTCGGCGCGCGTCGGCTTGGTCGCGGCGCTCTTCAATTGCCCGCACGCCGCCATGATGTCGCGCCCGCGCGGGGTGCGTACCGGCGCCGAAATCCCGGCCTTGAAAATCAGGTTGCTGAACGCGCGCACCCGCTCGGGCGACGAACATTCATACATCGCGCCGGGCCAGGGATTGAAAGGGATCAGATTGACCTTCGCATGCAATCCATATTCGCGGATCAGCCGGACGAGTTCGCGCGCATCGTCGTCGCTGTCATTCTTGTCCTTCAGCATCACATATTCGAAGGTGATGCGCCGCGAATTGCCGGCGCCCGGATAATCGGCGCACGCTTTCAGCAGTTCGTCGATGCCATATTTGCGGTTCAGCGGCACGATCTCGTCGCGCACTTCCTTCGATACCGCATGGAGCGATACCGCTAGGTTGACGCCAATCTCTTCGCCCGCGCGCGCCATCATCGGCACGACGCCGCTGGTCGACAGCGTGATCCGGCGGCGCGACAGCGCCAGCCCGTCGCCGTCCATGACGATCTTGAGCGCACCCTTGACCTCGTCGAAATTATACAGCGGCTCGCCCATTCCCATCATCACGATGTTCGTCAGGATGCGGCCGTCGGCGGTGTAATTGCCGCCTTCTTCGTCGTCTTCATCCTCGGGATCGGGGCCAAAGCCTGCCATCGTGCCCTTGGGCCATTCGCCGAGTTCGTCGCGCGCCAGCATCACTTGCCCGACGATCTCGCCTGCGGCGAGGTTGCGGACGAGGCGCATCGTGCCGGTGTGGCAGAAACGACAATTGAGCGTGCAGCCGACCTGGCTCGACACGCACAAGGTTCCCCGATCGGCGTCGGGGATGAACACCATTTCATATTCCTGGCCGTCGGCGGCGGCGAGCAGCCATTTGCGCGTTCCGTCGCTCGACACCTGCGCCTCGCGTACCGTCGGGCGGCCGATGATGAAACGGTCGGTCAGCCACGGGCGCATCGCCTTCGCGATATCGGTCATCGCCTCGAAATCGGTGACGCCGCGATGATACATCCAGTGCCAGATCTGCTTGGCGCGCAGCTTCGCGGCCTTGGCGTCAAGGCCCGCTTCGACCAGCACCCCGCCGATCGCGTCGCGCGTCAGCCCGATCAGGTCGATTCGGTTGCCCCCGCGCAAGGGAACGGTGCCCGTCGTGACGGGGTCGATATGGCCGGGAATCTGCATGATGGGCGGCCATATAGGGGGGAAGGGGCAAAAGCGCAATTGCGGGCGGCGTTGCTATGCCGCGGCGAAGATATCGGCGGTCAGCTGCGCTGACCGCCCTCAATCGCTTCCTCGAAGTCTTCCAGCGATCCGACCTGTTCCGCAGGCGGGATGCCGGGGGCCTGCGGAAAGATCGAGTCGATCCGTCGCCGCATCATATCGTCGAATGTCGCATGGTTCGAAATGCGCGAGCTGCTGCTGACCGCCAGTTCGGACAGGATCGCGGCCTTGATCCGGTCGAGTGCCTCGGCGCTCAATATGCCCGCGTTAAGCAGTTCCTCGCAGAGCTGGATCAATCCCACCGTCGTTGCATGCGCGCGCAACCCGATGAAATCCAGCGCATGGTGCCGCTCGCGCGCAGCAGCGTCACATCTCAGGCCGGCAGTAATTCGCGACATATTATTCTCCCAATCCCCGGTTCGGCGGGCTTCTTTGAGCCGCTGCCGCTGACCGTTGGTGATGATCATGCGCAATGGGCGACTGGACGGCAAGCCCCGATTGCCGTCCATTTCCCTGATCGGCCGTGGCGAGCCTATAGTGACGCCAGCATCCCCAACACCTGCGGTACGGTCCCGCTCGCCTCGGCATTGCGCAGCGGCAGGACATTTTGCACGAGGATTTCTTGGGGCGTCGGTTCGATCGCAAACAGCTCCATCACCTCTTCGGCGAACGCATCGAGCGGCATATAGCCCTCACGCGTCGACTGGCCGGGGGTCAGGTCGGTGCGCACTGCGGGCGGCGCCAGTTCGATCACCTCGACCTTGCCCGCCAGCTGGATGCGCAGCGCCACCGAATAGCTGTGCATCGCGGCCTTCGTCGCCGAATAGGTCGGTGCCTTAGGCAACGGCACGAACGCCAGTCCCGATGTCACATTGACGATCGCCGCGCCGTCCTGCGCCGTCAGATGGTCGACCAGCGCATCAATCAGCCGGATCGGGCCGAGGATATTGGTGACGACGGTCGCCTCGGCCTCCGCCAGGTCGCGCTTGGCGCTCGCATCCTCGGTGCTCATGATGCCGGCATTGTTGACCAGCACATTCAGGTCGGGATGCTTGGCGACGATATCCTTTGCGAAGGCTGCGATGGCATCGGCATCGGTGACGTCGAGCTGCGCCGCCGACATATTCGGCCGCCCCGCGATCGCCGTCTCCAGCTTCGCGGCATTGCGCCCGGTGACGATGACCGTGTTGCCCGCGTCGTGCCAGCGCTGTGCGAGCGCCAGCCCGATGCCCGAACCGCCGCCGGTGACGAGGATGGTGTTGCCTGTGGTTTTCATGGATGGCCTCCTTTGGGGTGGTGAGAAGGCCTGGATATCCTTATACTCTCCAAATGAAAGTAGGCACCCGAAAGTGCCATAGTTACCCAAAAGAGAGATTTGGATTTTCCGCTATGCCCGCACCTGAAAAAATCACTTATGATCCGAATGCGCCTGTCGATCCGCGCGTCGAAACGCTCGTCAACGAACTCATCGGCCGAGTCGCCGACAAATGGACTCTACTCGTTCTGGAAGAGCTGGAGGATCACGGAACGTGCCGCTTTACAGAATTGTCGCGCCGCGTTCCCGGCATCAGTCAGAAGATGCTGACGCAGACCTTGCGCCAGATGGAGCGCGACGGGCTGGTGGTGCGAACCGTCCATCCCGTCGTCCCGCCCAAGGTCGAATATTGCCTGACCGATCTCGGCCATAGCCTGGGCGAAGCTTTTTGCGGCGTGTGGGTCTGGGCGGAAGCCAATCTGGAAAAGGTGGCACGGGCGCGGCTGGCGTTCGACGCGCGGGGGTGAGGCTAGCGCAATTCGCATCATCGTCACGCCGGACTTGATCCGGGGTCCATGACTTCAGCGTTGCAGTGGATCCCGGATCAAGTCCGGGATGACGAATGATGGGTACGTCCGCTTCCCACCCCAAAGCCGACATTTCCCACAAGCAAGCCGGAACCATGATCGTGCCCGGATCATGGCCCCGGCTTTGACGGGCCCTGCAACTTGGGTCCGCCGATCAGTTGCGAATCGAGCTGACCTGGATCGGCTGGTCGCGCGCCGCAGTGGCGACCACGACATCGGCCTGTGCGGAGGCGACGCGCTTTGTGTCGCGGCGGCATTGCCGCACGTCATTTTTGCCCGCGATGTCGAAATCGGGCGCGGTGCCGCACACTTCGACGACGGCGCGCCAGATGCGGCGGTCGAGCGCCTGGGTGCCGGCCGCCGTTCGCAGGTCGAGGTCTTTGTGCGCCACCGCGACGCTCGGGTTCGGGGGGGCGGTTTGCGCCAAAACAGGCTGGCCGATCGACACGGCAGCGAGGGCGGCGAGGATCAGAGGCTTTTGCATCTCGAGTCTCCATCGGCCGGCGGAAGAGGAGGGGAGGAAGCCGGCGCCACACAGATAATCGATCGGTGGGAGCTGCAGGAGCAACGAGTTTGCGCCGCCATTCTGCAAAATTGCAGAATGAGGCGGTCGCCATTATGACGCACAAGACAGCATGTATGATTGGAACGACCTGAAGGCCTTTCTGGCCGTGGCCGAATCCGGCAGCACGCTGTCTGCCGCGCAATCGATGCGCGTCAGCCAGACGACTGTCGCCCGCCGCATCGCCGCGCTCGAGCAAGCGACCGGCGTCATCCTCTTCGACCGGCGACAGGCGGGCTATACGCTGACCCCGGTCGGGGAGGCGATGCTGGCAAGCGCGCTCGCCGTGCGCGACGCCGCCGACCGCTTCGGCGAGGCCGCGGGTGCGCGGTCGCGCGACGCGGGCGGCACGGTCAGCCTCACGACGATGGAAATCTTTGCGGTGACGATCCTGCCGCCGATCCTGCGCGACCTTCGCGCCGCGCATCCGGGCATCCACATCCATCTCGACACCGCCGACGAACCGCGCGATCTCGCGGCGGGCGCGGCCGACATTGCGATCCGCAGCTGCAAGCAGCCGACCGGCGCGGGCCTTGTCGGCCGGCGCATCGCCGACAATCCGTGGACCGTTTATTGCAGCCGCGACTATGCCGACCTGCACGGCATCCCGCACAGCCGCGAGGAACTTGCCGCCCACCCCTTCATCGGTGGTGGCGGCTATGTCTGGGAACCCTATCAGGCGTGGCTAAGGCAATATGGGCTCGAGGATTCGGTGGTGATGAAATATGACACCGGCACCGGTCTGCTCGCCGGGGTGCGCTCGGGCATGGGGCTGACGATCCTGCCGGCCTTCATCGCCGACCACGAACCCGACCTGATCCGCTGTATCCCGCCGAAGAATGAGGACACGACCGGCCTGTGGCTGCTCACCCACGAACGGCTGCGCCACGTCCCGCGCGTGCGTATCGTCCTCGATTTCCTCGCCGCCGAACTGACAAAGCTCGCGCGCAGCTAGGTCGTCAGCGCAATCTCGCGCACCCCAGGGCTGCCGCATCGATCGCGGTCGCGGCGCCGCGCAGCCGATATGTGTCGGCGATCGCGCCGCCGGTCGCGGTCCCGCTTTCGACGCTCATGCTCGGCGCCGATCGCATCGCGGCGACGATCGCGGCATCCATCCGCGGGTCGCTGGCCCAGCCGTGCGCGCCATTGCCGGTCAGGATGAAGCGGCGGCTGCCGATCGTCAGGCGCAGCTCGCGCCCGGGCGCGCGCTCTTTCGACAGGCGGACGTAAAATTGCCCGCGAATGCGCGACTTCGGCCAATATCCGACGCTGGCATAGGCCTTGACCTGCGGCCTCCCGATTGTCGCCGCCGGCGCGGCGAGCGCGTAGCAGCGCGGCGCTCGGGGATCGCGAAACGCGCCCCAGCCATCGAAAATGCCGAGCGCTGTCGGACCGGCCGCAAGCGCCACGGCTGGCACCGCCGCCAGCATCAGGAAAAGAGAGGCCAAGCGCCGCATCGCGCCTCGTTCGCGCGATTGGGGATGCTTTGCAAGCATGGCTTGCACGCGCCGTTCCGTGCGTTAAGGAAGGTGGACATTTTCAGGGGCCAGAATCGGGGTGCGAATCGCCTCCGATGCTCTGTCCCCAAGGGACTTTTCCCGAGAAACACGCAGGATGGCGGATTTAGAATGAAAGCGACGATCGAACGCGCAGTGTTGTTGAAAAGCCTCGGCCACGTCCAGTCGGTGGTCGAACGGCGCAATACGATCCCGATCCTCTCCAACGTGCTGATCGAAGCCGACGCATCGGGCCAGCTCAAACTGATGGCGACCGACCTCGACTTGCAGGTCGTCGAAACGATCGCCGCCAAGGTCGAAACCGCAGGCACCACCACCGTGTCGGCGCACACCTTGTTCGAAATCGCGCGCAAGCTGCCCGAGGGCGCCGAGGTCAGCCTTGCCGCTGCAGAGGGCAAGATGCAGGTCAAGGCCGGCCGCTCGAACTTCAACCTGCCGACCTTGCCGCGCGACGATTTTCCGGTGATCGCCGAAGGTGACCTGCCGACCAATTTCGAGCTGCCCGTCGCCGAGCTGATCCAGATCATCGACAAGACGCGTTTTGCCATCTCGACCGAGGAAACGCGCTATTACCTCAACGGTATCTTCCTGCACGTTGCCGAAGATGCTTCGGGTCCGGTGCTCAAGGCTGCGGCGACCGACGGTCACCGCCTCGCGCGCTACACCGTCACACGCCCCGACGGCGCGTCGTCGATGCCCGACGTCATCGTACCGCGCAAATGCGTCACCGAAATCCGCAAGCTGCTCGACGAGGCCGAGGGCAATGTCGAAATCAGCCTGTCGGCGAGCAAGATCCGCTTCCAGCTTGGCCATGCCATCCTGACCTCGAAGCTGATCGACGGCACCTTCCCCGACTATAGCCGCGTCATTCCGACGGCGAACGACAAGCTGCTCAAGGTCGATCCGAAGAGCCTCTATCAGGGCGTCGACCGCGTCTCGACGATCGCCAGCGAAAAGACCCGCGCGGTCAAGGTCGGCCTCGACAAGGACCGCATCACCCTGTCGGTGACCAGCCCCGAAAACGGCACCGCCGCCGAAGAGGTCGCGGCAGTCTACGATAGCGAAGCGATGGAAATCGGTTTCAATGCCCGCTACCTCAGCGACATCCTCGGTCAGGTCGATGGCGATACCGTCGAACTGCACTTGGCCGACGCCAACGCCCCGACGCTGATCCGCGAAAGCGAAAAGAGCCCGGCGCTTTACGTGCTGATGCCGATGCGGGTGTAATCACCCGCCAAAGCCTGAAACGAAAAAAAGGCCCCGCAATCGCGGGGCCTTTTCTTATCCGGCCTTCGCAACACGCCAGATCACGCCGCCGGTGTCATCCGCAACCAGCGCGCTGCCATCCTTCGCTACTTTCACATCGGCAGGGCGCCCGCGGGCGGTCTTGCTGTCCTTGCCAAGGAACTGGTCGAGCAGCGTGACGGGCAAGGCATCGACGGGCTTGCCGTTGGCGCCGAACTTGACGAACACGACGCTGTAACCCGCGACAGGCTCGCGGTTCCACGACCCGTGCAGCGCGATCAGCGCACCGTTTGCCCAGCGATCGCCAAGGTCGAGACCCTGGGTGAAGGTGAAGCCCAGCGGCGCGGTGTGGGCACCCAGCCCATATTCGGGGCGCTTGACATATTGGCGCCGATCCTCGGCTTCGGGCTCGACGCGTGGGTCGATGTAACCGCCCCAATAATACCAGGGCCAGCCATAGAAATCGCCTTCGGTGACGTCGGTCAGATAGTCGGGGACAAGGTCGCTGCCGAGCATGTCGCGTTCGTTGACGACGGTCCACAGCCGGTCGCTGCCGGGATAGAAGTTAAGACCGACGGGATTGCGGATGCCCGCGGCAAACGTTCGCATATATTTATTCTCGGGGCGCACCTCGAGCACGCTGGCGCGGCGGAATTCCCGGTTCATGCCCGCTTCGCCGATATTCGAGTCGGCGCCGACGCCGACATAAAGCCAACCATTAGGCGCCACCGCAAGGCTCTTGGTCCAATGGCGGTTGGTGCCCTTTGCCGGCAGGTCGACAAGCTTGGTCGGCTTGCCGCTCATCTTCGTCTCGCCCGCCACATAGGGGAAGGCGAGCAGCGCGTCGGTATTGGCGACGTAAAGCGTGCTGCCAACCAGTGCCATGCCATAGGGTGAGTTGAGCCCGGTGATATACGCCGTCTTCACCTCTGCCTTGCCGTCGCCATCGGCGTCGCGGAGCAGGGTGATACGGTTCGCCGACGGTTTCCGGCCCGTGCCGCCCCTGCCCATCAGATTCTTCATGACCGCGCCCTGCACGCCGCCATCCTTGCGCGGCGGGCTTTGCGATTCCGCGACCAGAACATCGCCGTTCGGCAGCACCAATATCGTGCGCGGATGGTCGAGCCCTTCGGCAAAGCGTGCCACTGCAAGACCCTGCGCGGCGCGGGGCGTCTGGCCCGCGGGCCAGCTTGTCGCTTCGGGCACGTTGATCGTCGGGAAGCTCTCGGTCTTTTGCGACGCCATCACTGGCACCCGGCCGCTGAGCTCGGCGGTCGAGAAGCGCGCCACATCGGGGCGCGACATGATATAGAAGGTGACGCCGCCGGCGATCAGCAGCAGCAACAGGGCGAGGGCGGCATATTTCAGGATCTTGCGCATTGCGCCTGTCTACACGGGCCACGCGCGGCGTCAAAGGGGTTGCAGCGCCGCACAAAGGTTAACCGGCAACGGCCATCGATTAACCTTACCCGATCGTTCATCAAGGTTGGGAACGGCGCGGTGAGGGGCGGGGCGTAAGATAGCGCTCACCCTAACGGACCAGGAATTCGATGCACCTGCCAGCACCCTTTCTCACCGATCGCGACGCGGTCGAGGATGCCCATGCGCTGATCAGCACGCATGGCGAAGAAGCCGGTTTCGCTGCCGCAGCGCGGGCCGAGCAGTATCGCGTGCTCGGCAATCACGTCCATTTCGCGCGCTGGCGGCAGATCGAGCGGCTCATCACCTATTTGTCGGTCGAGGACATCCTCGACACGGTGCATTGAGCGCCTAGATTCGCAGGCCCGCGGTTTCGGGCAATCCCGCCATGATGTTGAGATTCTGGACGCACGCGCCGCTCGCGCCCTTGCCCAGATTGTCGAGCCGCGCGACGAGGCGGAGCTGGCGACCGTCCGCGTCTGAGAAGAGCATAAGGTCCATCCGGTCGGTCGCCTCATCCTTTTGGCTCAGCAGTAGTTCGGCTTCGTCGCCGCGCCGCACCGACACCAATTGCGAGCCGTCGAAATGGGCCGTCAGCGCATCGAACACGGCATTGGCGGTTGGCGCGTCGAAACTCAGCGGCACTTCCACGAGCATTCCCCGATATACCGGAACGACAGCGGGCGCGAACAGCGGCGGGTACGTCAGGCCCGCGCCCTGCTGCATTTCGGGCACATGCTTGTGGTTGAGCGACAGGCCATAGCTGCGAAAACCGATATCGGGCTCGGCCTCGAAGCGTGCGATCAATTCCTTGCCGCCGCCCGAATAGCCCGACACCGCATTGACGCTGAGCTGCGCATCGGCCGGTACGATGCCTGCAGCGACCAGCGGCGCGACCAGCGCGAGAAAGCCCGTCGGATAGCAACCGGGGTTGCTGACGCGCGTCGAGGCGGCAATCGCTTCGCGCTGCTCCGCACTCAGTTCGGGAAAACCATAGGCCCAGCTAGGCGCCACGCGGTGTGCAGTCGACGCGTCGATCACCTTCGCGCGGTCGTTGCCGATCATCGCAACCGCTTCGATCGCCGCGGCGTCGGGCAGGCAGAGGATGACGAAATCGGCACCGTTCAGCGCCTCGGCGCGCCGCGCGGCATCCTTGCGCTCGGCGTCGGGCAGGGTGATCAGCGCGAACTCGCTTCGTCCGGCAAGCCGCTCGGCAATTTCCAGACCCGTCGTTCCCGCCGCGCCGTCGATGAAGACCGTATGTGTCATGATTTTATCGCAGTCGTTTATAGCCGGTGACCGGCACATCATTCCCTTTCGCCGCCGACCGCGCGATCACGTCGGCCAGCGGTTCGCTGTTCACCGCCATCCATCGTCGGCTGGCGTGAATGATGGTCTGGCCGTCGGCCATGATGCCGACATGCCCGGGAAAGAAGACGATATCGCCGCGCGCGAGCTCTGCGGGATCGACATCCTTGTCGGCACCCAGCGACGCAAGTTGCAGGTCGCTGTCGCGCGGCAACTGGACGCCGGCGGCGGCCCAGACGAGCTGGACGAGTCCCGAACAGTCGATGCCCTTGGCGGTGCGGCCGCCCCAGACATAGGGCGTGCCGATCATCTGTTCGGCGAGCTCGGCGGGATCCTTCTCTTGCGCGCCGGCTTCGACCAGCGACGCGAGCGGCAGATAGCCATGCGACGTCGCCAGCCATTCGCCCTCGGGCTCGCCCATCACCAGCGCACCGCGGGGCAGGACGGCGGGGCCGCCGCTTGCGGCATCGGGCGCGCTGTGCAGCATCGCCTCGATCATCGCGACGCGGTGCGTCGGCGCGATCGGCGCGGCGAGTGCTTCGGCCGCGAGATAGCCGACATAATGGTCGGCAAGGCAATAGCCCCACGCCCAGCCGCCGGTCAGGTCGAGCAGCGCAAAGCCTTCGCCGAACAAAAGCTCGCTCGTCTGGTCGGCATCGATCGACGGCGATGCGCGCAGCGAAGCGGCGGGCAGCACGCCGCTTCGCATCATTGGCGCCGCATAGTGCGGCGCGAAATGCGTTCCGGCGACGGCGATATCGGCGAGGTCGGGCCGGATCGCGACGACACGCGGGTCGAAGCTCTGCGACGTTCCCGTCAGCCCAAAGCGATCGCGGCCCGCGCCAGCGGCGCCGGGGCGCCCCATGCGCACGCGGTTTGCCGCTGAATTATCGCCACTTTCTGCTGTCACTTGCCGTCCTGTAAAAAGCTGGGTTCCGCGTGCGGCGGACAATCGCGCGCCATTAGACCAGCAGGCCCGGCTTTATCAAGAATGTTCAGGCTTTCCCGCGCCGGTCGTAGCGTGCCTGCAACATCGCCCAGGCGGCGCGGAGTCCCAGCGCGGCGCCGCCTTTCGGACGCCCGGGTTTCGCCGAGGGGCGCCATGCGAAGGTGTCAAGATGGGCCCAGGCGACGCCGTCGGGCACGAAGCGCTTGAGGAACAGCGCCGCGGTGATCGTCCCGGCAAAAGCGGAACTGCCCGCATTGCCAAGGTCGGCGACGTCGGTTTCGAGCAGATCGGCATAACCATCCCAGAGCGGCATCCGCCACAGCGGATCGTCGCGCTCGATCCCGCCCGTGAGCATCGCCTCGGCGAGCGCATCGTCGTTGGCGAACAGCGGTGGCAGGTCGGGGCCGAGCGCGACGCGCGCGGCGCCGGTCAGCGTCGCGAAATCGACGATCAGTTCGGGGTTGGCTTCACCCGCCCTGGCGAGTGCATCGCCCAGCACCAACCGCCCCTCGGCGTCGGTGTTGCCGATTTCGACGGTCAGCCCCTTGCGGCTCTTGAGCACGTCGCCGGGGCGGAAGGCGTCGGCCGAAATCGCGTTTTCGGCCGCGGCGACCAGGCAATGCAACCGGACCGGCAACCCGCTGGCCATCACCAGTTCGGCGAGCGCCAGCACATGCGCGGCGCCGCCCATATCCTTCTTCATCAACCGCATGCCTGCCGCGGGCTTGATATCAAGCCCCCCGCTGTCGAAGCTGATCCCCTTGCCGACCAGAGCGATGCGCGGATGATCCTCCTTGCCCCATTCGATTTCGATCAGGCGCGGCGCGTGATGCTTGGCCGCCGCACGGCCAACGGCGTGGATCATCGGATAACCCTGTTCGAGTGCCTCACCCTTCGTAACGGTCAGCTTGCCGCCGTGGGCCTTGGCGATCCGTTCGGCCGCCTTTTCGATCGCGGCCGGGCCCATATCGGCGGCCGGCGTGTTGACCATGTCGCGGACGAGTGCGGTCGCGCGCATTTCGGCAACCATCGGCGCGATCGCGCCGACATCGCTCGTGAGCAGGACGCGCGGCCCTTTGGTGGCCGGATTCGATTTATAGGCGTCGAAGCGATATTGCGCGCTCATCCAGCCGAACAGCGCCTTTCCCGGTTGCTGGCCTTCGAGTCGATAGCGACCTTCGGGCAGGATTTGCCCCAGCTTGGCGAGGCACCACGCCGACAGGCGTTCGACATTTGCGACGGTCGTGACGACCGCCCATTTTTCGGGATCGTCGCCGGGCAGGATCGCGTGGACAAAGGCATCGGGTTTGAAACCGACCGCCGCCAGATGCGCGCGTTCGCGGGCGCTGCGGCCCGTCAGCCATTCGTCATATCCCTTCTTGTCGACGAGATGGATCGGGTGCGCGTCCTGCCCCTTGTCGGGCTGGATCAGGTCGGAATAGTCGGTCATGCGCCTGGTGCTAGGCTGCTTGGGATATTTTGTCGATTCCCGGCGTTATGCCTGCATGACGACCAACGCATACCGGCGAAATGCCGCTTCGATCCTTGTTGCCGCGCTGCTGCTGGCGGGCTGTTCAGACGGTGAGCCGACGAAGGCGGACAAAGCGGCCGCGGCATCGGTGCCCGGCGCGCCGCCGGCGGGCGCGGCCGACGAAGCGGCAAAGGATGCGCCTGCGTCACATGTCACCGAAAAGAACGACCTGATCGAGTTCGTCTATTCCTATCCCGCCGACGCCGCACAAATTTCCGAGCTAGCGAGGGCGTTGAACGGCGACCGGGAGGCCAAGCGCGGGGCGCTGGTTGCGGCGGCGCAGCGCGACGAGGCAGCAGCGGCGAAGGGCGATTATCCCTATCGCACCCACAGTCATCGCCAGACCTGGCAACGTGTGACCAGCACACCGCGCCTTCTCAGCCTGTCATCGGAGATCGAAACCTATGGCGGCGGCGCGCACGGCATGCAGACCTTCGACACGCTGATATGGGACCGCAACCGGCGCAGGCAGTTGAAGCCGCTCGACCTGTTTCAAAATAGCGAAACCTTCGACGCCGCGGTCCGCGAGTCATTCTGCGCTGGAATCAAGCGCGCGAAGGCCGCGAAGGGGATAACGGCCGACGACGCGTCCGATAGCCCGTTCGGCAAATGTCCGCCCGCGTCGGCGCAGACGGTGTGGCTCGGCTCGTCGGACGGCCGTTACCTCGACCGCATGACGATCGCCATCGCGCCCTATGAGGTCGGCCCCTATGCCGAGGGCAGCTACAAGATCAACGTCCCGGTCACCGGCGCGCTCGTCAAGGTTGTGAAAGACGAGTTCGCGCGCGACTTCCTCCCCATCAACTGAAGGATATATTCATGGCGAAGCAGCCCAAAGCCGGCAAAGTCGGCGAAAGTGCAAAGGAAAAAAAGGAAAAGCGGAGCGCCGCGACGAAGCTGCGCAAGGCGGTGGGGTCGGGCAAGACGATTGCCAAGCCGCCGTCGGATCGCGAAGCCGATCTCGACCGTCCGCCAAAGTGGGAACCGCGCTACCCAGGTTCGGGCCGCCTCGACGGCAAGGTCGCGATCGTCACCGGCGGTGACAGCGGGATCGGCCGCGCAGTCTGCGCGCTGTTCGCGCGAGAGGGCGCAGACATCGCTATCGTCTATCGCGATAACAAGGCAGACGCCGCCGACACCGCCGCGATCGTAGAAGGCGAGGGGCGCCGCGCAATCACCATCAAGGCAGATGTCGGCAAGGAAAAAGCGGGCGAAAAGATCGTCGCTGAAACCGTGGCAAAACTCGGAAGCCTCGACATTCTCGTCAACAACGCCGGTGAACAGCATCCCGCCGAAGATATTCGCGACATCAGCGCCGACCAGCTGCAGCGAACCTTCGCGACCAACATATTCGGCATGTTCTATCTGGTGCAGGCGGCGCTCCCGCACCTCAAGAAGGGCGCGGCGATCGTCAATTGCACGAGCGTCACCATGTATCAGGGCTCAAAGGGCTTGCTGGATTATAGCGCGACCAAGGGCGCGATCACGGCTTTTACCCGCTCGCTCAGTGAGAATCTGGTCGGGCGGGGTATTCGCGTGAATGGCGTTGCGCCGGGGCCGATCTGGACGCCGCTCAACCCGCGCGGCGGGGCGCCGGCGGAGAAAGTTGCAACCTTCGGCGAAAGCACGCCGATGAAGCGACCGGGTGAACCCAATGAGGTCGCGCCCTGCTTCCTGTTCCTCGCGTGCGACGACAGCAGCTATATGTCGGGCCAGGTGCTGCATCCCAACGGCGGCACGATCGTTAATGGCTAGCGGGGCGGACAAGGAGAAACGCCATGCCAGCCAAATCGAAAGCCCAGCAGAAAGCCGCCGGCGCCGCGCTCAGCGCCAAGCGCGGTGACACGCCGAAGTCCAAACTAAAGGGCGCGTCGAAACAGATGGCCGACAGCATGTCCGAAATGCAGCTTGAGGATTTCGCCAAAGGCTCGACCAAGGGCAAGCCCGAGCACGCGGATTAGGGCCTATTCCGCGGCTTCAAGCTCCGCCGGTGCCGACGCCATTTTCGCTTGGGCGTTGGAGAAGGTCAGCACGCCATCGGCAATCGCGCCGGTCCGCATGTCGATCCGGTCTTGCACATAATTCTGGCTGAGCCGCCACGGGAGCGCGGCCGTACTTTTCGGCATGATGTGCAGCGACCGCTGGATATAGCCCGACGAGAAGTCGAAGACATTTTCCTCTTCGAGGCTCGACGGATCGGCGAGCGCGGGGGTTGCCACAGTGGTTCCCGTATCGCGCATATGGTTGAGCACGCGGCAGACATATTCGGACACGATGTCGGCGCGCAGCGTCCAGCTTGCATTGAGATAACCGAACACGGCGGAGAAATTCGGCACGTTCGAGAACATGCACGCCTTGTAATAGAAGTGATCGTGCCAATCGACCGGCGCGCCGTCGACCCGAACCGCAATCTTGCCGGCGACGGCGAGCTTGAGGCCGGTCGCCGTGACGATGATGTCGGCGTCGAGATGCTTGCCCGATTTCAGCTGGATGCCCGTCGCGTCGAACGTCTCGATATGATCGGTCACGACCGCGGCCCGGTCCGCCTTCATCGCCTCGAAGAAATCGGCGTCGGGGACAAGGCACAGGCGCTGGTCCCACGGGTTGTAGGGCGGAGTGAAGGCCTTCGCGTCGTAGCGGTCTCCCAAATTTTCCTGAAGCTTCTTGGTCAGGAACTCCTTGACCTTTTCAGGCTTTTCGCGCGCGCGCCGAAAGGCAATGTCCTGCAGCCGGACGTTTTTGAAGCGGGTGATCTTGTATGCGAGCTGCTCGGGCAGGAATTTGCGCAGGAAGTTGGCGAACCCGTCCTTGGCCGGTCGGATGAAATACCAGGTCGGCGTGCGCTGGAGCATCGTGACGTGGGCGGCGTCCTTCATCGAGGGGACGATGGTGACCGCGGTCGCGCCCGACCCGATCACGACGACTTTCTTGCCCTTGTAGTCGAGGTCCTTCGGCCAGAATTGCGGGTGGATGATCTGGCCCTGGAAGTCCTCGCGGCCCGCGAACTGCGCGTCGAAGGGCTCGTCATAATCATAATAGCCCGATCCGAGATACAGCCAGCGCGCCGTCGTGGTCGACCTTGCGCCCTTGCTGTCTTCCATCGTCACCGTCCAGCGCGCGGCGCTGCTGTCCCAATCGGCGCCGACGACCTTGCTGTCGAAACGGATGCGCTCGCGGATATGACGTTCGTCGACGATGCGGTTCAGATATTCGAGGATCGACGGACCGTCGGCGATCGATTTTTCATGCTTCCACGGTTCGAAGACGAATCCCAGCGTGTGCATGTCACTGTCCGAGCGGACGCCGGGGTAACGGAACAGGTCCCAGGTGCCGCCCAGCTGTTCGCGGCGCTCGACGAGGGAAAAGCTGCGGTCGGGACAGTTCATCTGCAAATGCACGGCCATGCCGATGCCTGAAATGCCTGCGCCGACGATCAGCACATCCTGATCGACGGGTGCAGCTTTCGTGTCCGCGGGGCGTTCCATGGTCGCCGTACCTGCCATTATCCTGTCTCCCGATTATGTTTGGATGCAGCTTACGCACCACGTTTCATTTTGCAATCGAATTGACGTTTACGGAAACTACGGCTAGCGAGCGCAGCTTCGCTTGTGACTGTCACAAATACGTCATAGAGGCGAAACCAATTTGTAACGACGTGGCCGTGCCGCCGCGGACCCCACGAAAGGGACTGAATATATTGCGCCAGATCGCTGTCCTTCCCTATCGATTCGGCGGACCCGCGCAGGATGGCCCGACCGAAATCCTGCTGATCACGTCGCGTGAGACGAAACGCTGGGTGGTGCCGAAAGGCAATCCGCTGACCGGCATGTCCCGTCACGCCGCCGCTGCGGTCGAGGCCGAGGAAGAGGCGGGGGTGATCGGCGCGGTCTGCCCGACGCCGATCGGCAGTTATGAATATCGGAAGCGCCGGGGAAACGGCGCGTCGATCATGTATAATGTCGAGGTGTTCCCGCTCGCGGTGACGAACGAACTCGACGACTGGAAGGAAATGGACGAACGCGACCGCCAATGGTTCTCGTTCAGCGACGCCGCGTCGGCGGTCGACGAGCCCGATTTGCAGGCGCTGATCCGCTCGTTCGGCGACAGCGGCTTTCGCGCCGTCGCCCAGCCGCGCGGGGTCGTCCACAATGTAGCAGACAAGGCAGGGGTTAGCTGGATGTTCGCATGGTTTCAGCGTTTGCTGCCGCGACAGGGAAATTTCTTTGAGTTGTTCGAAAGCCATGCCGCGACGCTCGTCGCTGGCGCCAACGCCTTGTCGCGCATGCTGCAGGGCGGCGAAGGCATGGCCGACCATGTCCAGGAAATCATCGAGCGCGAGCATGACGCCGATGCGATCACCCGCGAAGTGCTGCAGACCGTCCGCCGCACCTTCCTGACCCCCTTCGATCGCAGCGCGATCACCGACCTGATCGCGTCGATGGACGATGCGATCGACGAGATGCAGAAGACCGCCGGCGCGGTCGACCTGTATGATGTGACGGAATTCGAGCCCGAGATGCGCGACATGGCGGGGATCATCGTTGATGCCGCGCGCCTTACCGCCGAGGCGCTGCCGCTGCTCCGCAACATCGGCGCCAACGGGCCGCGGCTTCACGAGTTGACCGAGCGGCTGGTGCGGATGGAGGGTCATGCCGACGAAATCCATGCCGCCGGACTGAAGCGCCTGTTCCGCGAGCATGGCGAGGCGAACCCGACACGCTTCCTGATCGCGCGCGAACTCTTTCGCCATCTCGAACGCGTCACCGACAGTTTCGAGGACGTCGCGAACGAAATCGACGGCCTGGTCATCGACCACGCATAAGCGCGGGCGTCCACCATGCACGAACTCGCTTTCCCGCTCCTCGTCGGTCTCGTCATCCTCGCGTTGGCGTTCGACTTCCTGAACGGACTGCATGACGCCGCGAACAGTATCGCGACCGTCGTCGCGACGCGGCTGCTGCGCCCGGTGCAGGCGGTCGTTTTCGCCGCTTTCTTCAACTTCGCCGCCTATTTTCTGTCGGTGATCTTCCCCGAACTGCACAAGGTCGCCGAAACGATCGGCCAGGGGATCATCGACAAGGACCTCGTCACCCCCGCAGTCGTGTTCGGCGCGCTGGTCGGTGCGATGTTCTGGAACGTCGTCACTTGGCTAAAGGGCATCCCCTCCTCATCGAGTCACGCGCTCGTCGGCGGGATCGTCGGCGCGGGCGTCGCGCATGCGGGGTTTGAGGGGATCGAGTGGACCGGGCTCAACAAGACGGTGATCGCCATCTTCCTGTCGCCTTTGCTCGGCATGATGCTCGCGATGCTGGTGATGCTGGTCAGCAGCTGGGCACTGCACCGTGCGACCGCGAGCTTTGCGGAGAAGACGTTCCGGCGCCTCCACCTCCTCTCGTCGGCCGCCTATTCGATCAGCCACGGATTGAACGACGCGCAAAAGACGATGGGGATCATCACCGTGCTCCTCTATTCGACCGGCTATCTGGGCGGCGAATTCCATGTGCCGCACTGGGTGGCGTTCAGTTGTTATATCGCCATCGCGCTTGGCACGCTGTCGGGCGGGTGGAAGATCATCGAGACGATGGGCGGCCGCATCACCAGGCTGTCACATCATCAGGGTTTCGCGGCCTCGACCGGCGGGTCGATCATGGTGTTCACCGCCAGCCTGCTCGGCATCCCGGTATCGACGACGCACACCATCACCGGCAGCATCATCGGCGCCGGCGTCGCGCGCCGCGCCAGTGCGGTGCGCTGGGGCGTCGCGGGCAATGTCGTCGCGGCATGGTTCATCACCATCCCCGCAAGCGCGGCGGTCGCGGCGGTTTTCTATGCGATCACGCGCCTGTTCTGATCACCGCGCCGGGCGATAATCGACCCTGGCCCCGCCGACCATCCGCACCGGCAGATAGAGGCCGTTGCCATAGACCTTGATCTCGCCGATTTCGAAACCGTCGACCCGCGTGCGGATCACGAAGGGCCCTTCGCGCCGCTGGTCGACTGCGCGTTTGATCTTGGCCTGCAGTTTGCCGAGGTCGTTCGCGAAATTCTGCGTCAGCGCGTCGGCGATCAACGGAGCGAAACCCGGGCTTTTCCCAAGGAGGATCAGGAGGTCGCCGCCGACCCCATCGGTGTCGCCGTTGATGTTGAGATCCGTAAAATGCACCTCTGCCGACCCCGGTTTATTGGCGGGAATCGCGGTCATCCAGATGCGCCCCCGCGTCGGTTCGCCGGGGCGTGCGGCCAGCCGCATGTCGACATCGACGCCGAGCGCAATGCGACCACCTGGCGAACCATAGATGGTCGATTCGCCGAATTTCACCGTCATCGCGCCTACCTTGGGCAGATCGAACGGCCGCGCCGACCGTTTCGCCAGCGCGCGATCGACGACGGGCTGGAGCACCGCATAATCGGCAATCACCGGCACCCGCACGTCGAGATGCGGCTTGGGCACTTCGCGAACGAGGCGGGGCAGGGGGGTGGGTTTCGGATCGGCGGGGCGGCCGGAGACGAAGGTTTCGGTGATCGCCTCCAGCCCGAGGTTGAGGTTCATGCGGTCACCCTCGATGCGGTAGCCGCCATAGAGGATGCGCTGCGGCGTGACGCGCATCCACACCGGCGGATTTTCGCGGTTGAGTTCGAGCGCGGTGAAGCTCTGCCGCCAGACATCGGCAGCCTGTTTGCGGATGTCGATCTTCGCGATCTCGCGGTTCACTTCGCGTTCGACGTCGCGAACGATGGGTTTCAGCTTGGCGTCGGCCTCATCGGTGAAGGTGATCCGGCGCCCCAGGAAATCGATCCCCGGCGCCTGGGTCCAGCCATAGCTGATCCGCGCCTTGCCCTGCGTGCGCCAGTCGGGCGTAAGTTCGATGCGGACCCGCGCATGCGCCATCGCCGCGCCCGTCGTGGTTTCGCCCTTCAGCACGCCGCCGACGTCGCGTGCGGCGATCGTCGCCCGCAGCGGCACGTCGACGACGATCTCGCTCCCTTCACCGCGAAGCCGCAACGGCCCGCGCGTGACCCAGCCGACGATCGTGCAGGCGATTGGCGGCGTGACCTTGACCTTCTTGCCAAAGACCTTGACCCGCTGCGGCTGGACGCACGCGGGCTCGCGCTGGTGGATCGTCCACAGCGTTTTCGGAACCGCGCGTTCGAGCGCCTGTTTGAGCGACGCGGTGTTGGCGTTGATCGGCACCGCGATCAGCGATTTCTGCGTTGGAGAGGGGGCCTTGTCGGTCGCACGCGGCGGCGCCTCGACCTCGGTCTGGCGGTCGCACGCCGTCAGCAACCCCAGCGATAAAAGTGCGGCAAGCGTCGAGATGCGCATGAACGGCCCCTGTTCGATGTATCTGGATAACATCGAAATGGTAAAGCCGTTCCCATATTATGCGTCAGTCCGTGACGACCCCAAACAGATCATGCTCGTCTGCGTCCTCGATCGCGACATCGACCACATCGCCAGCTTTGACCGTTGCCGCGACATCGCGCAGATAGACATGGCCGTCGATCTCGGGCGCGTCGGCTTGGCTGCGGCCCGTCGCGCCGATGCTGCCGTCCCACTCAGGATCATTGGGGTCGGCCTCGCCGACTTCGTCGATGATCACGGGAAGGGTGCGACCGATCTTGGCTTCGAGCTTCGCGGCGCTGATCGCGGCGGTTTTCGCCATGATGCGCTGATAGCGTTCTTCCTTCACTTCTTCGGGCACCTGGTCGTCGAGGGCGTTCGCCTGCGCACCGGCAACAGGTTCGAAGCGGAAGGCGCCGACGCGGTCGAGCTGCGCTTCGTCGAGCCAGTCGAGAAGATATTGAAAATCGGCCTCGGTCTCGCCGGGGAAGCCGACGACGAAGCTCGAGCGGATCGCAATGTCGGGCGCGATGGCGCGCCAGTTCTTCAGCCGTTCGAGCACTTTCGCTTCGTTCGCGGGGCGCTTCATGCGTTTGAGCACACTCGGGCTCGCGTGCTGGAACGGGATGTCGAGATAAGGAGTCAGCAACCCCTCGGCCATCAGCGGGATGACCGCGTCGACATGCGGATAGGGATAGACATAGTGGAGGCGCACCCATGGGGCGCGGCCATCGCTGGTCCGGAGCTGGCCGAGCTCGCGGGCGAGGTCGGTCATATGCGCGCGCACTTCGCGGCCGTGCCACTGGCGCGGGTCGTGGCGGATGTCGACGCCGTACGCCGAGGTGTCCTGGCTGATCACCAGCAGTTCCTTCGTCCCCGCGGCGACAAGCTTTTCCGCCTCGCGCAGCACCGCGTCGATGCGGCGGCTGACGAGCTTTCCGCGCAGGTCGGGGATGATGCAGAAGGAACAGCTGTGGTTGCAGCCTTCGCTGATCTTCAGATAGCTGTAATGGCGCGGGGTGAGCTTCAGCCCGCCCTCGGGGACCAGGTCGATGAAGGGGCCCTGGGTCGGCGGCGCGGCGTCGTGGACGGCGTCGACGACCTGTTCATATTGATGCGCGCCGGTGACCGCGAGCACGTTCGGGAAGCGGGCGCGAATGACCTCGGCCTCATTGCCCATGCAGCCGGTGACGATGACGCGGCCATTTTCGGCCATCGCTTCGCCGATCGCCTCGAGGCTTTCTTCCTTCGCCGAGTCGAGGAAGCCGCAGGTGTTGACGAGCACGACGTCGGCGCCCGCATAATCGGGCGACAGGCCATAGCCGTCGGCGCGCAGCTTGGTCAGAATCCGTTCGCTGTCGACCAATGCCTTGGGGCAGCCGAGCGAAACCATGCCGACCTTCGGCTGGGAGGGGAGGGTTTTGACTGTCATGATTGGCGCGGCGCATAGGCGATTTTTTGGTGTTTGTCACCAACCGTTCGAAAGCTGTGCCCCTGCGAAGGCAGGGGCCTATCTCCGGTGGGTTCTATATCGAACCGGCAGGAGATGGGTCCCTGCCTTCGCAGGGACACGGGCAAATCGGAGAAGATTATTTCCCCGCCAGCGTATCCGCGACGATCCGCCAGACCTTGGGGTTGATGCCGAGGCCCAGATGGGTGCCGTCGACTTTGATGTTCCGCGCGTGGCTATTGTAGATGTCGACCGCGATGTCGGGCCCGACAATGCCGTCGCGGTCGGAGTAGATGACGGTCAGCGGCTGAGTCAGCCCTTTCAGGTTGCGCGCATGGATCTCGCGCTCGATCGCATCGAAATCGCGGCTGGCGAAGCGCCGGGCAAGCGCGGTATATTTGGGGCCGCCGATGATCGGGCTACCCATGGTGATGATTTCGCGGACCAGTTTTGGGTAAGTCCGCGCGGTTTCGCGGGCGATGACGCCGCCGAGGCTCCACCCGATCAGGGTGAGCGGCGCGCCGTCGGGCTCGACCCATAGGGCCGCCTGCGCCGCGAAGTGTTCGACATCGGCGGCAACGCGGCCCTGATTGCGGCCCATGCCCCAGTCGCGGACGTGATAGCCGAGGTGGCGGAGATAGGCTTCCAGCGGGCGCATCGACAGTTCGCTGGCGCCATAGCCTGGAAGGAGCACGACGGGGCGGCCGTCGCCGCGCGGGGCGCCGATGAGGTGATGGCCGGACAAGCCATAGCGCAGCATGTCGAGCGGCAGCGCCAACTCGCCGAGCGTCGCGAGACGGCTTGGCGGTTTCAATCCCGCGGGAAGCGGGGTGTCGCGGGGCATCGCCTTCTCCCTCCTGTCGCCCTATAGCTCGCCGCATCGGCACGGCATTGCAAGGGTGGTGAAGCATGATTGGCGTATTTGCAGCGATTTCGGCGGCGATTGCGGTGGCGGCGGGCGCGTTCGGCGCGCATGCCGCGTCGGGTCCGCAAGAGGCCGAATGGCTGCGCACCGGCGGGATTTATCAGTTGATCCATGCGGTGGCGGCGCTCGCGATCATGGTCGTCGCGCGCGGGCCGGCGATCATGCTGCTCGTCGGCGGCGCGCTGTTTGCCGTCACCCTTTATGCCATGGCGCTCGGTGGCCCGCGGTGGCTCGGCGCGGTGACGCCGATTGGCGGCAGCCTGCTGATTATCGGGTGGCTGTGGGCCGGCTGGCTTTACTGGCGCGGATGAACCCGATCAATGAATAGGGACTGTCCCTGTTTATTTGGCGATCACCTCGGTCACCCGCCCGGAACGCTCGCCTCACACTCTTCGCAGCGGATGACCTCGACAACCTGATCGCCCGGTTCGAGCCGCTGCGCTTCGGTTTCCCAAAAGCCATAGGGCTTGCCGCCGCGATAGATGCGCAGCCCGCGCCCGCCGCTCGCCAGCTGATCGATGCTGCGACCGATTTCCTCGCCGGCGACCGCGCGTTCGCGCAGCTGAACACGGCCGCCGATGCTGGCGAGGTCGGCCATATAGTCGGCGACATGCGCGCCCTGCGCCGATCCCGCGAGCAGCAGGCCGGTAAAGCTGACCGGGTTGATGACATTATTCGCCCCGGCTTGCCGCGCGAGCAGCTCGTTATCCTGTGCGCGGATGACGACGCTGATCGGCACTTTGGGCGACAGATGGCGGACGGTGAGGACCATGAGGATCGAGGTGTCGTCGCGCCCCGCCGACACCAGCACCGCCTGCGCCCGCGCGATCTGCACGTCGATCAACGTGTCGTCGTTCGACGCATCGCCCTGCAGCACGTTGCAGCCGATCGCCTCGGCTTCGGCGATCCGCGCCGCCGATTCGTCGATGACGACGACGCACGCGGGGTCGGTGCCGCGCGCGATCAGTTCCTTGACCGCCTCGCTGCCGCTGACGCCGAAACCGAGGACAACGATATGGTCGGTGAGCTTTGCCTGGATGCGGGCCATGCGCCATTTTTCCCATGTGCGTTTGAGGACGAAATTATAGGCAGTGCCGACGAAAATGAAGAGCACCGCGATACGGATCGGGGTGACGATGACCGCCTCGATCAGCCGCGAGCGGTCGGACACCGGCGCGATGTCGCCAAAGCCCGTCGTGGTGACCGAGATCATCGTGAAATAGACGACATCGAGGAAGCTGATATGCCCGTCGTGGCTGTCCTTCAGCCCGGCGCGGTCGATCCAGTGGACGAGCACGACGATGCCGATCAGGAAAAATGCGACGCCGAGCCGCGCAATCACATCGGCCCAGATCGGCCATTTGCTCGCGCGTTTCAGCGGGCGGAAGATGTGCGGCATCTTCAGCTTGTCTGACGGGCGTTTGCTCATCGGGGCGGCATTTGCTTCATCGGATCGACGGGTATGCGATTTTCGCGCAACTGGAAATGGCGTTATGCGGTCGGGACCTGCCCGGTTGCCCTGGCGCGCCCGATGACGTCGCGCTCAACCGCCGTAGGCGCCGCGCAATGCCGCCAGCGAGGCATCATGCGTCAGGTCGAGCTGGAGCGGGGTGACCGAGATATAATCGTCGTCGATCGCCTCGAGGTCGCTGTCGTGGCCGAGGCTGTGCTCGATGCCGTGGAGGCCGAACCAGTAGTAGCGATAGCCGCGCGGGTCGGTGCCCTCGACGATCGAGCCGCGGCCATAGTCGTGGAAGCCCTGGCGGGTGACGCGGATGCCCTGCACCGCATCGGCGGGGATCGCGGGGAAGTTGATGTTGATCAGCGTGCGCGGTGCCATCTCCATCGCGAGCAGCGGGCGCAGCACCTTTGCGCCCCAGGTCGCGGCGACTTCGAAAGGCACGGTGTCGCCCATGCCTTCCTTGGCATAGACCTGGCTGAGCGCGATCGACGGGATGCCCGCGAGCGCGCCTTCGATTGCCGCCGATACGGTGCCCGAATAAGTGACGTCGTCGCCAAGATTCGCACCGCGGTTGACGCCCGAGAGGATCAGGTCGGGCTTTTCGGGCATCAGCTTGCCGATCGCCATCATCACCGAATCGGTCGGCGTGCCGCTGCACGACCAGCGGCGTTCCTCATGCTGGCGGATACGCACGGGGCGCGACAGGGTGAGCGAGTGGCCGGCGCCCGACTGTTCCTCGGCGGGGGCGCAGACCCAGATATCGTCCGAAAGCTCGCGCGCGATCGCTTCGAGCACCGCCATGCCGGGGGCGTAATAGCCGTCGTCGTTGGTGAGGAGGATGCGCACGATATGTCTCTCTTTCTTCGTCATGCCGGACTTGATCCGGCATCCATTCGGCGGCGGCGTCGTGGACCCCGGATCAAGTCGGACGAGTCACTTGCCTCGTCCGAGGGTGACGATGGTTTTAGCTGGCCGGAGTAAGCTTGGTGATCCCACCCATGTAGGGAAGCAGCGCCTTTGGAATGTCGACACTGCCGTCAGACTGCTGATAATTTTCGAGGATCGCCACCAGCGTCCGCCCGACCGCGAGGCCCGAGCCGTTCAGCGTATGGACGAACTCATTGCCCTTGCCGCCTTCGCGGCGAAAGCGCGCGTTCATCCGGCGCGCCTGGAAATCGCCGCAAGTCGAGCAGCTCGAAATCTCGCGATAGGCGTTCTGGCCGGGCAACCAGACCTCAAGGTCATAGGTCTTGCGCGCCGAAAAACCCATGTCGCCGCTGCACAGCAGCATCTTGCGATAGGGCAGGTCGAGCGCTTCGAGGATCGCCTCGGCCGCCCGCGTCTTGCGTTCGAGTTCGGCGTCGCTGTCCTCGGGGCGCACGATCGACACCAGCTCGACCTTCCAGAACTGATGCTGGCGGATATAGCCGCGCGTGTCGCGCCCCGCCGACCCGGCTTCCGAGCGGAAGCAGGGGGTCAGCGCGGTCATGCGGATCGGCAGATCGGCTTCGGGCAAAATCTCTTCGCGCACCGCGTTGGTCAGGCTCATTTCGGAGGTCGAGATCAGCCAGCGGCCGTCGGTGGTCTGGAACAGATCCTCGCGAAACTTGGGGAGCTGCGTCGTGCCATAGGCGGCCTCGTCGCGGACCATCAACGGCGTCGCGCATTCGGTGTAGCCGGCCTCATTGGTCTGCTTGTCGATCATGAACTGGCCGATCGCGCGTTCGAGCCGTGCCATCTGGCCCTTCAGGAAAGCGAAGCGCGCGCCCGACATCTTGGCCGCGGTCTCGAAATCGAGCCCGAGCGCGGGGGCGAAATCGGCATGTTCCTGCGGCGTGAAGTCGAACGTCCGCGGCGTGCCCCAGCGGGCCATCTCGACATTGCCTTCCTCGTCTTGACCCTCAGGAACGTCGGCGAGCGGGATGTTCGGGATCGCGGCGAGCATGTCCTGCAGCGCGGCGAGCTGTTCGCGCTCGGCGTCTTCCTTCGCGGGCAGCGCGGTCTTGAGGTCTGCGACCTCGGCCTTCAGCGCTTCGGCCTTGTCCTTGTCGCCCTGCGCCATCGCCTGGCCGATCAGTTTCGACGCTTCGTTGCGGCGCGCGAGCGCGGCCTGGATCTCGGTCTGCAGCGCGCGCAGCGACGCGTCGGCCGCCACGATCCGGGCGGACAGGGGGTCAAGGCCGCGGCGCGCGAGGCCGGCGTCGAACGCTTCGGGATTCTCCCGGATCAGGCGGATATCGTGCATGCGCCGCGCTATGGCGGCGCGGCGCGAACGGTGCAAGCCGTCTTAGCGTTCGAGTAGCCCGGCAAGCTGGCCGATCGCGGTGCCCCAACCTTCGTAGAAGCCCATCTGGTCATGCTTCGCGCTGTCCTCGGGGGTCTTGTGGAGCACGCGCGCCGAATAGAGGGTGCCGCCGTCCTGCGCCTCGAAGGTCAGAATCGCCGTCAGCGCGAGCCAGGGTTCGGCGGGCTGCCAGCCTTCGGTAAGGACGGTGGTGAAGACGAGCCTTTCTTCGGGCACAACGTCCAGAAAGCAGCCATCGACATGCGGCTGGAAATCGGCGGCGCCGGCTTCGCGCATCCGCGTCACAAAGCCGCCGCCGGGACGCAGGTCGAGCGTGACCACCTCGCATTCGATCGGCGCAGGGATCCACCATTTCGCGAGATTCTCGGGCACGCTCCACGCGTTCCACACCGCCGACGGCGGCGCAGCGATCAGGCGGGAGATGGTGAGGGTCGTGTCGTTGGTCATCCTGTTCTCTCCGGGGGCGTTTGCGATTCGACGAAGGCCGCGAGGCGGTCGGTGCGGCCGTGCCAGATCGCGCGTTGCTGCGAGAGCCAGCTTTCCGCCGCTGCGAGCCGCTCGGCATCGACGCGGCAGGTACGGACGCGCCCCTGCTTTTCGGTGTGGATCAGCCCCGATGTTTCGAGCACGGTCAGATGTTTGAGGAAGGCGGGGAGGCCCATCTTAAACGGTTCGGATAGCTGCTTTACCGGCGCGGCGCCTTTCAGCAGACGGCTGACAACCGCACGGCGCGTCGGGTCGGCGAGCGCGTGAAAGAGCGAATCAAGATGTTGGTTCACCATATGGCGAACCATAAGAATGGTTTTCCAAATGGCAAACTGATTCGCATGGCCGATAAAAAAGGGCCGTCCCGAAGGGCGGCCCTAGTTTCTGAGGTTCAGGTTAGCCCCCCAAACCGCCAGTGGATCTCTTTAAGCCGCGTTGGCGTCTTTGTCGTTCCGGTTCGCGGCACGGCGACGCGCGACGAGCGCAGCGGCTGCAGCGCCGAACAATAGCATCATCGGCGGTGCGGGAACAGGGGTCGGGTCGCCCGACGATCCGCCATGGCTGCCGCCCGAGCTCGACGAGGAGCTGGAAGACGAGCTGCTGGTCGACGAAGAGGATGACGAACTGGTGCTGCCGGTCGAACCAAAGCTGCTGCTTCCGCCGGTCGCGCCGGACGATGTCGCGCCGCTCGATGTGCTGCTGCCGCCCGAGCTCGACGATGAGCTGCTGGAGCCGCCCGAGCTGCTGCTTGAACCGCCCGAGCTGCCCGAGCTGCCGCCGCGCGACGAGCTGCCCCAGCCTGAGCTGCCGTGCGACGAACCGCCCTTGGACGAGCTGCCCCAGCCGGAGCTGCCCTTCGACGAGCTGCCGCCCGACGAGGACGAACTCGACGAGGAAGAGGAGGATGACGATGACGAGCTCGACGACGAACTGCTGCTCGACGAGGAAGTGCTGACGTTGCCCGACGAGGTTGAGACATTGCCGGAAGAGGTCGAGGTGCTGACGCTGCCGGTCGATGTCGAGACGCCGCCCGTCGAGGTCGAGGTCGACACGCCGCCCGTCGAGGTCGAGACACCGCCGGTCGACGTGGAGACGCCGCCGGTCGAGGTCGACACACCGCCCGTTGACGTCGACACGCCACCCGTCGAGGTGCTGACGCCGCCGGTCGAGGTCGAGACGCCCGACGAGGTGCTGGAGGTCGTGCTGAGGCCGCCGGTCGTCGTCGAAGTGACGACGATGCTGCCGCTGCTTCCGCCGCCGCCGCTGCTGCCACCGAAGAAGCCGCCAAAGAAGCCGCCGCCGAAACCGCCGCCAAAGCCGCCGCCGATCACGGTCACGCCGCCGCCGCTGCTGCCGCCTTCAAAGCCGCCGCGCGGGAAGGGCGCATAGGGGATGGGGGGCAACGGGATCGTCTGCGTCACGACCTGCGTCTGCGGGGTCGCGGTGCGAATGATGCGCTTCGTCGTTACGACGCGGCGCACGCGCTTCACGGGCTTGCGCGCGGCATGACGCTTGCGCACGACTTTTTTGCCGACGCAGGGCGAGCAGGACTGGACCGTCTGGGCGCGTGCCTTCGGGACGTCCGCGATCTGCATCGCCCCGCTACCGATGATCGCCCCGCCGCAGGTGCAGGCGCAAAGCTTGGCAAGGGCCATTCGGACAGACATAGGCTTTTCTTTCTTTCCCGTTGCAGGTGCGAAGCGCCACCGACCGGCACCCCCAATTCACCTTCGCTATAACCCAAAAGGCCAAAGCTTTGTGAACGCAGCAATTGTGTTAACCGCGTTTGCCTGTCCGAGAGCGGGAATTGCGCTGGAGAATCAACCAAAATCCCGGCATCTGTCCCAAAACAGAACGTAATTCGCAATAATTCTATGCAATTGGTTAAGCTTCGGACCTAAATCGCGCCGGATCGGCCGGCCCTGCTGCGCGATGGCCAACCATGTAGAATCACTGATTTTGCTCCGCCGGTTCATCCCTGCTTCACGGGTTGCCGCTATCCGCAGCTTAGGCGCTTGTATCGTCGCCAGCGGCTGGTTATAGGCGCGCCACTCCCCGCACCGCATGGCGGATCGCGTGGTGACAGGAAAGGACGCGAGAGCCCCTCATGCCGACCAAGATTGCTGACGTTGGCGCTGACGCGCTTCGCGAAGCCAAATCCAATCTCGATTCGGACTATGTCCCCAGCGACGACGAAGAGTTCATGAATGAGCGGCAGCAGGATTATTTCCGCGGCCTGCTCCTCGCCTGGAAAAAGTCGATCCTGTCCGAATCCGAATCGACGCTCGCGCATCTTCAGGACGCTCCGCTGCGCGAACCCGACCTTGCCGATCGCGCGTCGAGCGAGACCGATTGGGCGATCGAACTCAGAACCCGCGACCGCCAGCGCAAGCTGATCGCCAAGATCGATTCGGCGATTCGCCGCATCGACGAGGGTGAATATGGCTATTGCGCGGTGACCGGCGAGCCCATCTCGCTGGCGCGCCTGCAAGCGCGCCCGATCGCGACGATGACGCTGGAGGCGCAGGAGCGTCATGAGCGCAACGAACGGATTTCACGCGAAGATTAGGGGTAAGGGACCCAGTCGCATTTACGTTTCCGCAACGGCTGGCTTCTACCTTCGCCCGCCTGACATAAACGCGGGGAACGGTCGTTATGGAATCGCGTGAGCCGGTATCGGTAGATGAAGAAGTGGCGGCGCTGTCGCGCGGCGCCGATCGGGATAGCCTGTTCATGCAGGCGACCCTTGTCCTCCCCGGCCGCCCCGATCCGGTGACTGTACGTGTGCGCAACCTGTCGCCCGGCGGCATGCTGGCCGAATCCCCGATTCCGGTCGCGCAAGGTGCCACGATCGAAGTCGATCTGCGCAACGTCGGCCGCGTGCCGGGGCGTGTCATATGGGCAGGCGAGGGCAAGTTCGGTATTGCCTTCGACCGTTCGGTCGACCCGCAGGCGGTGCGTCGTCAGGTAGTTTCGCAATCCGATTTGCCGCCGCATCTGCGGCGTACAGGGCTCGAGAAGGGGCCCTTCTACCGCCGGCGCTGATGCGTCCCTCACAGGGTGGCATCAGCGGGGCGATAGCGCTGGCGGTCAGCCGACCGCGAGCATCTCTTCCTTCAGTTTCAGTTTCCGCTTTTTGAGCAGCGCGACCAGTCCGGTATCGGGGGCGGGACGGCGCTCTTCATTCGCAATTTTCGCATCGAGGTCCGCGTGACGGGACTTCAAGGTGGAAAGGTGCGACGTGCTCATTGGCATTCTCCTTTTCGACTCGATGGGCAGGACGAATTAAATCACGAAACCGCCCCGATGTCGTGGCGATTCGATGGGGCGGTCCCCGTTGCGGACCAGTGGTGAACGTGGCAGGGAGGCGATGTGAGCCCCGAGGAAATTGCCCAGCGCTTGGAACTGCTTCGCATCGAGCATCGCGATCTCGATGCTGCGATCATTGCGCTCGGCACCGCGGCGGTTCCCGACCAGTTGCAACTCGCGCGGCTCAAGAAACGCAAGCTCAGACTGCGCGACGAGATCGCCTGGTGCGAAGATCAGCTGCTTCCCGACATCATCGCCTAACGGCTTGAATTAAAACGGGACGGCGCGCCCGGCATAATAATGGTTACCGTTATTGCCGAGCAGGTGGGTGGCGTGGCATCTCCACGTCATGGTCGGCGGGCGAACGAACATGATGGCAATCGATGTGCCGGTGCAACGCGCACAGGTGGAAAATCTCTATGTCGAGGCGATGCTGCTCGCTGATGAGGCGCACGCGGCCTTTGCCGCGCAGCGCGACCTTGGGCGTGCCGGCGGCGATGCGGCGGCACAGATCGGCCTTGCGTGCGAATCGCTGAAGACGACAACGCGGCTGATGCACGTCATCGCCTGGCTGCTCCATCGCCGCGCGATGTTCGCGGGCGATCCGGGCGCGGGACCGAACGACAGCGCCGCACGGATCGGGGCAGCGGTGGCGGCCGACTGGGATGTCTGCGCGGGTTTCGATGCGTCGGTGCGCCGGATTGTTTCGGCAAGTGAGCGATTGTTCGAGCGGATTGCGGCGATCGAAGCGGGATGGGAGGCGCCGCGCGCGCGGGCGCCGGTGCAGCAGTTGCTTGCCCAGCTGGAAGCGCGGCTTTGAATTGAGAATGGCGGGCCCGACCAAACGGCAGCTAGCGACCGATTGCGGACGTAGGCGTTACGGGGCACAGTCTCATCATGCTTAACTACCGTTCTCCAAATCTTCTGTGGCTTATGGCCGGAATAGCGCTCACGCTGAGTGTAGGCGCTTGGCTTCTACTAGGCGAAACGCCAGTGGCATGGGCACTGATCGTCATTTCATTTGCTGTGGGGGTCGAAGCGTCGACATCTCAGGCAGCAGCGCAAATTGGAGCAATGTATTTTGATCAGGACAGCGACGAAGTCGAACGCCGGGCATACAGCCCACGCGGGGCATTGTTCCGGTGCTGCTATCTAGGTTGTTTCGGCGCTGCGGCTGTCCTCTTAGGCCGCGGCGGCTACAATCTCTTGCCAGACAATTTCTGGGCAGTTGCGTTCATCCTTGGGCCCATTCTGCTCTATTACCTTTGGGCTGGGGCGAGTTACGTGAATTCGATCTCTCACCTAGCCCGTCGAGAGAGTTGGCAGCGTCAAAAATTACGCGGCTGATGTCCGCTTCCCACCCCAAAGCCGCAATCCGCCTTTGAAAAAGTGCTTTCCTACATTATTCCGCTGTGCCAGCCTTCATCTCAGCTCTTTCAATTTGCAGGCAAAAGCGGTCGCTGTCCGGATGCAGGATTGGACCAGGGTCCGGCTGTCATCTGTCGGTCGAGCGCGACAAATGGGGCACTGCAATAGGCTGAACTTTCCTGACCTTTGGCATGATGGCCCGGCGTATGCGCCGACCGGCGGCGCCTGCTCGGAATAACCGAAAAGGACAACGGCCGCTCCCCAATCCAACGAAGGCATTAGCTGCTAGCCCAGCCACTCCACCCACGCGCCGTGCGCGTGCGCTTTTGCGATTTTCCTCGGTTCCTCGCCGCCCGGCCAGTAACGCACGACGAGTTCATGGTGATGCACGGTGCGATTGGCCTCGAGCGCAACCCACGCAAGCGGGCGTTCGGCGGTCGCGCGCGCGCCCGCGGCCTCCATCGCAGCGGACACGCGCGCCTGTTGGTCGGCCGGAACATATTGCCAGACGATCGAATGCATCAGCACCCGCGTCGTGCCATCCGCTTGCGGCTTTGCGAGCTCGCTCTCAACGAAATCGGCGGCGTTTGCGCAGATCAGCTTCGGCGGCTCTTCCGTCGCGGCGGCGATCGCCGCCTCGATCCGCTCGAAACGAACCCGATGTTCGGGCCAGATATAGGCCTTCAGCCGCAACGCCTGAACGGGGTCGGTCAGGTCGACGGGCGTAACGTCGCAGCCTTTGAGACCCGCGATCTCGATCGCATGCTGCGGCGGATGGTTGCCGCGCCATTCGGGCTTGAACGCCATCGCGCCCGGCTGCGGCCCGACATGGACTCCGCCGAGGTCGTAATGATAGCGGTCGATCATCAGGTTGATGCCGCCGCTCGACCCGATTTCAAGGCAGTCGAAGCGCGGCGGCAGGCCCTTGTCGGCGAGCCACAGCATTGCGGCGATGAAGTTCGAAGAGCGCCCCGCCTCATTGGTTTGCGGCGGACCGTCGAGCCACGGCAGCAATGCCGCCTCGTGCCGCGCGACCACCCCGGCGATGATCGCATTGTCGTTGATGTCTTCGGCATCGGCGTAAATCGGGGCGAGTTCATGCGCCGCTTGCGACAGGTGCAGCGCGTGGATGCCCCCCGCAGCCCGGAGCGGCAGGGCGTCGGCGAGCGGGGCCCCCTGCCACCCTGCGACGCGCCGCGCAAATTCGCTCGCCGGCTTGTCGAGCAGTGCGCCGAGCGCGGCGACGATGCGGGCGGTGACGCGCGCGTCGTTGGTGCGGCAATAGGCGACTTGATTGGCAAAAGCGGTGCGGACGGCTTTGGGACCGGTTTCGGCCATGTCGATCGGCTTGTAACGCTCGCTCATTGCCCTTTTTCCTCTCGCCGCTTATGGGCGCGCAAGCTTATGCCCGAACCGATCATCTTTGCCATCCCGAAAGGGCGCATCCTCGACGAGGCGCTGCCCCTGCTTGCGCGCGTCGGCATAGAGCCTTCGGCCGAGTTTTTCGACAAGAAAAGCAGGGCGTTAGTCTTCGGAACGAACCAGCCGCACATCTCACTGATCCGCGTGCGCGCGTTCGACGTCGCGACCTTCGTCGCGCATGGCGCGGCGCAGCTCGGCATCGTCGGATCGGACGTCGTCGACGAGTTCGACTACAGCGAGCTTTACGCCCCCGTCGATCTTGGCATCGGCCATTGCCGCCTGTCGCTCGCGGGGCCGGAGGGCAGCGCCCCGCCGGGGCTGGGTGAAAGCCATATCCGCGTCGCGACCAAATATCCCGGCACCACGCGCCGATGGTTCGAGGCGCAGGGCATCCAGGCCGAGTGCATCAAGCTCAATGGTGCGATGGAAATCGCGCCGAAGCTGGGGCTCGCTTCGCACATTGTAGACTTGGTTTCGACCGGCCGCACGCTCGTCGAAAATGCGCTCGCCGAGCAGACGATCATCAGCGAGGTTTCGGCGCGGCTGATCGTCAACCGCGCAGCGTTCAAGCTGCGTTCGGCCGAAGTGCCGGCGCTGGTCGAAAAATTCCGGCAGGCGGTGGGCGATGCGGCGGCTTGACGCCTCCGCGCCCGGCTTCGCGGCCGAGTTCGACGCGCTGGTCAGTGATCGGCGCGAGAGCACATCCGATGTGTCGAGCGATGTCGCGGCGATCATCGCGCGGGTGAAAGCCGAAGGCGACGCCGCGCTTGCCGATTATACCGCGAAGTTCGACCGTTTCGATCTCAACACGAGCGGGTGGAGCATTTCGAAGGAAGAATGCGCCGCGGCGTATGAAGCGTTGGCGCCCGAACTGCGCGATGCGTTGAACCTCGCGGCCGACCGCATCCGCGCTTATCATGCCGCGCAGCTTCCCGAGGACCGCGACTATCGCGACGGTACGGGCGCGCGGCTCGGCGCGCGCTGGAACGCGGTCGATGCCGCTGGCGTCTACGTGCCCGGCGGGCGCGCCGCCTATCCCTCGTCGGTCTTGATGAACATCCTGCCGGCCAAGGTCGCAGGGGTTGGGCGCATCGTGATGATGACCCCGACGCCGGGCGGCGAGACCAATCCGGTCGTGATGGCCGCGGCGCATATCGGCGGGGTCGACGAGATATGGCGCGTCGGCGGCGCGCAGGCGGTGGCGGCGCTCGCTTACGGCACCGACCGGATCGCGCCGGTCGATGTCGTCACCGGCCCCGGCAACGCGTGGGTCGCCGAGGCGAAGCGCCAGGTCTATGGCGTCGTCGGTATCGACATGGTCGCGGGCCCTAGCGAGATCGTCGTGGTTGCCGATGCGAAGAACGAACCGCATATCATCGCTGCCGATTTGCTCAGCCAGGCCGAGCATGACCCGACGAGCCAGTCGATCCTGTTCACCGACGATGCGGCCTTTGCCGATGCCGTTGCCGCAGCGGTCGATGCGATCATCCCGACGCTCGGCACTGCGGCAACAATGCGTGAAAGCTGGGCCGACAACGGCGCCATCGTCATCGTCCCGGCGCTCGCCGATGCCATCCCGCTTTGCGACCGGCTCGCGCCCGAACATCTAGAACTCGCGGTCGATGCCGCCGAGGCCGATGCGCTGTTCGCCAAGGTGCGCCATGCCGGCTCGGTCTTCCTCGGCCGCCAGACGCCGGAGGCAATTGGAGATTATGTCGCCGGTCCCAACCATGTGCTGCCGACCGGCCGCCGCGCCCGCTTTTCGAGCGGGCTGTCGGTCAGCGATTTCATGAAGCGCACCAGCTTCCTCGCTCTCGACGAAAAGAGCCTTGCCGCGATCGGCCCGGCCGCGGTCGCGCTCGCGGGGGCCGAGGGGCTTCCTGCTCATGCGCTTTCGGTCAGCCAGCGTCTCAACTAAGAAAAGAATCATGAACAAACGCTCCCAGTCCCGCTCCGCCGCCCGTCTCGCCGCCGTTCAGGCGCTCTATCAGCACGAGATGGAGGGCACGCCCGTGCCCAAGCTGATCCACGAATTTCACCAGCACCGCATCGGCGCGACGATCGAGGACGAGGAATATGCGGATGCCGACACCGCCTTTTTCGACGATATCGTCAAGGGCACGCTCGCGCGCATCGAAGAGATTGATGTCGCGATCGTCGAACGGCTCGCAAGCGGCTGGTCGATGGACCGGCTCGACCGCACGATGAAGGCGATCCTGCGTGCCGGTTCGTACGAACTCATGGCGCGCGGCGACGTGCCGGTGGGCGCGGTGGTCAGCGAATATGTCGATGTCGCGAAGGCGTTTTTTGACGCGCGCGAGGCGGGTTTTGCCAACGGCCTGCTCGATGCGATCGGCAAGAATGTGCGCGGAACCGGCGCTTAACTCATCCGTTCGCATCGAGCCCTTCGACTGCCTTGGCAGGCGCTCAGGACAAACTTCGGCCTTTGGCCGAAGTCGAGATGTCCCTCGGCTTGGCGCCATATCGATGGGTGTCTCGACTTCGCTCGACACGAGCGGAATTGGAGCATTCCTATGGGTGAGAGGGTAGCATGAGCGAAGCCGATTTCATCGCCCGCCTGCGCGCCATCGCGACCGATCCCGCCGCGCGCGGGCTGGCCGACGATGCCGCGGTGCTCGGCGACCTTGTCCTCACCCACGACATGATCGTCGAGGGGGTCCATTTTCTTCCCGACGACCGGCCGCAGGATGTCGCGTGGAAACTGGTCGCGGTGAACCTCTCCGATCTGGCGGCGAAAGGCGCCGCGCCGCTCGGCGTGCTCGTCGGCTACAGCCTGACCGGCGACGAATTTTGGGACGCCGCCTTCGTTCGCGGTCTGGGCGAGGTGCTGCGCCGGTATGACGTGCCGCTGCTCGGCGGGGACACTGTGGGCGTTCCCGCGGGCGCGCCGCGCACATTTGGACTCACCGCGATCGGGAAGGCGCCAGCGACCGGCGCGCCGGCGCGCAGCGGCGTCAGGCCGGGCGACCAGATATGGGTCACGGGGACGATCGGCAACGCCGGACTGGGCCTCGCGATGCGGCTGGGCCAGGTCGACCCGAACGAAACCTGCCTTGCCGCCTATTGTCGTCCCGAACCGCAGCTCGCCTTCGGGCAAGCGGTGGCGGCGCATGTCCACGCGATGATGGACGTGTCCGATGGCCTGCTGATCGATGCGCAGCGAATGGCCGGGGCGAGCGGGTGCGAACTTGGTATCATGCTTGAAACCATCCCCCTCTCGGCGGCGCTGCTCGCGGTGCGCCCCGATGTGCTCGACACGCGGCTCGCCGCGGCGACCGCGGGCGACGATTATCAGTTGCTGTTCGCTGCCGATCCCTCGGCCGCCGCCGCGATCCGCGAGATTGCGGCCGGGCTGCATGTCGCTGTCACGCCCATCGGCCATGCCGGGGTCGGCGAGGGGCTCATGCTGACGCACCGGGCACAGCGGATCGCGCTGCCCGGGCGTCTCGGCTTCATGCATCAGGTCGCGCCGACCAATAAATAGGGACAGTCCCTATTTAATCACGGAAACGAGGTGTCAGGCCGAAGCGCCGCATGCGATTAAACAGGGACAGTCCCTATTTATTGACGCGACGTCGCGCATCAGCGCAAAACTGCCAAAAAACCGGGCTTGCCCTTGGCTTTCTTTCTTCCCATAACTCGCCCGTCTAAATTTGGGGCGGTCGCATCAGGGGAGAGAGCGAACCGGCATCAATAAGTCGGACGTGCTCGACTGCTATCTTCTGCGTCGCCCTTCTCAATGGGAAGGAATAGTCACGCATGAATCCGGTTTTGATCGCGATAGCGTGCGGCCTGTTGGCCGTGCTCTATGGGTTCATTACCTCGCGGCAGGTGCTCAGCGCCTCCCCGGGTAATGAAAAGATGCAGGAAATCGCCGCCGCCATCCAGGAAGGCGCCAAGGCCTATCTCGGCCGCCAATATCGTACCATCGCCATCGTCGGCGTCGTCGTCGCCATCCTTGTCTGGTGGTTCCTTGGCGAGGTTTCGGCCACAGGCTTCCTTATCGGCGCCATCCTGTCGGGCGTTGCCGGCTTTGTCGGCATGAATATCTCGGTCAAGGCCAACGTCCGCACCGCGGCCGCGGCGCAGACCGGTCTGCAGGCGGGTCTTACCATGGCGTTCCGCGCCGGCGCGATCACCGGCATGCTTGTGGCAGGCCTTGCGCTTCTCGCGATCTCGGTCTTTTTCTGGTATCTGATCGGCCCCGGTGGATACACCGTCGGCGGTGAGGACCGCACCGTCGTCGATGCGCTCGTCGCGCTGGCGTTCGGCGCCTCGCTGATCTCGATCTTCGCGCGCCTGGGCGGCGGCATCTTCACCAAGGCCGCCGACGTCGGCGCCGACCTCGTCGGCAAGGTCGAGGCCGGAATTCCGGAAGACGATCCGCGCAACCCGGCGGTGATCGCCGACAATGTCGGCGACAATGTCGGCGACTGCGCGGGTATGGCCGCCGATCTGTTCGAAACCTATGTCGTCACCGTTGGCGCCACCATGGTGCTGATGGCGCTGCTGCTGAAGGGCGCGGGCGACCAGCTGCTTCCGCTGATGAGCCTGCCGCTCCTGATGGGCGGCGTGTGCATCATCACCTCGATCATCGGCACCTATTTCGTCCGCCTCGGCGGCGGAAAGAATGTCATGGGCGCGATGTACAAGGGCTTCCTCGTCACTGCGGTCCTCTCGATCCCGGCGATCTGGTTCTCGACCAGCTATGTGCTGAAGGGCGACATGGCGACCGACATCACGGGGACCACATTCAACGGCAGCGATCTTTTCTATTGCTCGCTGCTCGGGCTCGTCATCACCGGGCTGATCATCTGGATCACCGAATATTACACCGGCACCAATTACCGCCCGGTGCGCTCGATCGCTAAGGCTTCGGAAACAGGTCATGGCACCAATGTGATCCAGGGCCTCGCGATCAGCCTTGAATCGACCGCGCTGCCGACGCTCGTCATCTGCGCCGGCATCATCATCGCCTTCCAGACCGCGGGCATCATCGGCATCGCCTTTGCGGCGACCGCGATGCTGGCGCTCGCCGGCATGGTCGTCGCGCTCGACGCTTATGGTCCGGTCACCGACAACGCCGGCGGCATTGCCGAAATGGCGGGCCTCGATGATTCGGTTCGTGAAAAGACCGACCTGCTCGACGCCGTGGGCAACACGACCAAGGCGGTGACCAAGGGTTATGCGATCGGTTCGGCGGGTCTCGCGGCGCTGGTGCTGTTCGGCACCTATACCGCGGACATCACCGAATATTCGGCGAAGCTCGGCCTGACCGAGCCGCTGACCTTCTCGCTGTCGTCGCCCTATGTCATCGTCGGGCTGCTGCTCGGCGCGCTGCTGCCGTATCTCTTCGGTGCGATGGGCATGACCGCGGTCGGCCGCGCAGCGGGCGAGGTGGTCAAGGATGTTCGCGACCAGTTCAAGAACAACCCCGGAATCATGACCTACGAATCGAAGCCCGACTATGCGCGCACCGTCGATCTGGTGACCAAGGCGGCGATCAAGGAAATGATCATTCCGTCGCTGCTTCCGGTTCTGGCCCCGATTGTCGTCTATTTCGTGATCCGCGCGGTTGCGGGTCCGGCGGCGGCGCTCGAGGCGCTCGGCGCGCTGCTGCTCGGCGTGATCGTCGGCGGGCTGTTCGTCGCCATCTCGATGACCTCGGGCGGCGGCGCATGGGACAATGCCAAAAAATATATCGAGGACGGCAATCACGGCGGCAAGGGCAGCGAGGCCCATAAGGCCGCGGTGACCGGCGACACCGTGGGCGATCCGTACAAGGATACGGCGGGTCCGGCGGTCAACCCGATGATCAAGATCACCAACATCGTGGCGATCCTGCTCCTCGCGGCGCTGGCGAACGGCGCGGTTTAAGCCGCACCGCCTGCAGGCAAAGAAAGGCCCTGCCGGAGCGATCCGGCGGGGTTTTTTCGTTGTCCGCTTTGGGGCCGCCATTGTGATTTTCGGTTATTCCGAGCCGGTGCCGCGATCCGGTCGGCGCATGCGCCGGGCCATCATGCCAAAGGTCAGGAAAGGTCACCCTATTGCAGTGCCCCATTTGTCGCGCTCGACCGACAGATGGCAGCCGGACCTTGGCCGAATCCGGCATCCGGGCAGCGACCGCTTTTGCCTGCCATTTGAAAGAGCTGACATGAAGGCTGACACAGCGGAATAATGTAGGAAAGCACTTTTTCAAAGGCGGATGGCGGTTTTGGGGTGGATTCCAGACGGTCCCCTCTATTTCCGTTCGTGTCGAGCGAAGTCGAGACACCCCGAGGGCGCGCGCTACCGATGGGTGTCTCGACTTCGCTCGACACGAACGGGATTTAGAAGGCGGTTTGTCCGCTTCTGGTCGGCAGCCACCGCTTAGGTGGTGCTCGTCGCCTTCATCTGCGCCGCATAGCCCGCCTGCACCATCGCGCTCATCCGGTCGAACAGGGCATTGGGTTCGCTGCGGCGCAATTGGGCAATCGCGGCCTCGGCCCCCTCGGCGACGACCAGTTCGCGTGTCCCGGCGTCGACCGCAGCCAGCATCTGCGCCGCCGCATCGTCGGGCGACAGGCCGTTCTCGATCGCGGCGTCGCTTTCCCCGCGCGTGCTGCCGTCGGCATTGAGCGCGTTGCGGCTGACGTTGGTCTTTACCGATCCCGGCGCGACGACAAGTATCTTCAGTCCCAGATGCTCATTTTCGGCGCGCACGCTATCGTGATAGCCGATCAGTCCATGCTTCGCGGCGCAATAGGCGCTGCGCAGCGGGACGCCCGCAATTCCCGCGACGCTGGATATGGCAATGATCTGTCCGCCGCCGGCGCCGACCATGCGCGGCAGCAATGACTGCGTCAGCGCGATCGGGGCGAGCAGGTCCACCGCGATGATCTGTTGATAGACGGCAAAGTCGGTATCGATCGCAAGGCTGCGCTGCGAGATGCCGGCGTTGTTGACCAGCCCGTCGACGCGGCCCTGCCATCCCCACGCCTGATCGGCGATCGCGGGTAGGGCGGCATAGTCGGTCGCCTCGAACGGCAGGACCAGCGTTTCGGTATGGCAGTCGCCCGCGACGGCTTCGAGTGCCGCGACGTTGCGGCCCGACAGGATCAGCTTCGCCCCGCGCGCGGCGAGCGCGCGAGCCAGCGCTGCACCGATGCCTGACGACGCCCCGGTGATCCACCAAATTTGATCCTGCATAGCTGCTCCCGATCTATGATTTGGTTTCAACCTGAAACGGGTGCCGGGAGCCGTCAAGGTGCCGACCTACGCATTTCCGCGCAGGGGTGGCAATTTTGTTGCGAATCTGTTATAATAAATATCAACACGCCGACACCCTGCCTCTTCCCGCCGCTCGGGCTGGGGCACATTCGGCGTTTCCGATGGAGCCATATCCCTTGTCACTCTGACTGGCTAGCGCCGCCCGAATGCTCATCCCCCTCAATACGGAGGGCCGGATGACCCGGTGTTGTCGCAGTTTCCCGTCAGGGTCAAGGCACAGAAAGGAATTTGCATGTCCGTGAACACGCTCTTGTTCGAAGTCGGCGATTATGTTGTTTATCCCAAACATGGCGTGGGGCGCGTCATCGAATTGCAGCGGTCGGAAATCGCCGGCATGCAGCTCGAACTTTATGTCCTGCGCTTCGAAAAGGAAAAAATGACGCTTCGCGTGCCGACGAACAAGGCCGAAGGCGTGGGCATGCGCAAGCTGTCGTCGGACAAGACGCTGAAGGAAGCGTTGCAGGTCCTGACCACCAAGCCGAAGGTCAAGCGCACCATGTGGTCGCGCCGCGCGCAGGAATATGAAGCGAAGATCAACTCGGGCGACCTGGTGTCGATTGCCGAAGTGACCCGCGACCTGTTCCGCGCCGACGACCAGCCCGAGCAGAGCTATTCGGAACGCCAGATCTTCGAAGCGGCATCGAGCCGCCTCGCGCGCGAACTGGGTGCGATGGAAGAAAGCGACGAAAAGACCGCGCAGGCGAAGATCCTTCAGATCCTCAACGAGCATGCGCCGCTCTACTACGTCGAAAAAGTGTAATCGCGTCCACAGCGATGAAGGAAGGGGCGGTCTGGTAGGGCCGCCCTTTTTCTATGCCCCTCTCCCCCAAGGGGAGCGGGTTTACGGATAAGTCGCGCTGACGAAATACAGCCCGTCGGGCGGCGCGTTGAGGCCGAGCGCGTTGCGGTCGGCGGCATCGAGCGCCGCCTTCAAATCGCGCGCCGTCCATTTGCCATAGCCGACGAGCGCGAGGCAGCCGACCATCGAGCGCACCTGATGATGGAGGAAGCTGCGCGCCGCCGCCTCGATGATCAACTCGTCGCCGTGGCGGCTGACGGTCAGTTTATCCAGCGTCTTCACCGGGCTTTGGGACTGGCAATGCGCCGAGCGAAAGGTCGTGAAGTCATGCAGCCCGATCAGTTGCTGCGCTGCGGTGTGCATCGCATCGGCATCCAAGGGTCGCGCAACCTGCCACGACAATCCCTTGTCCCAGGTTAGCGGGGCGCGCCGGTTTACGATGCGATATTCATAGGCGCGACCGATGCAGGAAAAGCGCGCGTGCCAGTCATCGGGGACGATCTCGCACGCGACCACCGCGACGGGCGCAGGGCGCAGCTGCGCATTGAGCGCCTCGGTCAGCTTGAACGGGGTCAGCGGCTTTTCGATGTCGACATGCGCGCGCATCGCGATGGCGTGCACCCCCGCATCGGTGCGCCCGGCGCTGAAAACCTGCACGGTTTCACCAGTGAAGCGGTGGATTGCCTCCTCGATCGCCTGCTGCACGCTGGGGCCGTGCGCCTGCCGCTGCCAGCCCATATAGGGGCGGCCGTCATATTCGATGGTGAGGGCGAAGCGGGTCATGGCAACGTGGGCGGGCCATAAATAGGGACAGTTCCTATTTTTCTCGCAAGCGTTGATAAACCGCCGCAACCTGTTCTGGAAAAATAGGGACAGTCCCTATTTATTGCGCGCAGCCGAGTCATGTCAGCCGCGTGCCTGCCGGGATCGCGCGACCGCGCAGCAATTCGCCCGCCTCCATCGCGGGCTTCCCCGCGCGCTGGACCCGCGTCGCCCGGATCGCGCCGGGGTTGCAGGCGATGGTGAGCGCGTCGTCGAGCGTCGTGCCTGGGGCCGCGCCCGCGACCGTATCAGCCGGATGGACAACGTCGGCGGAGAGGATCTTGTACCGCTCGCCCTCCAGCTCGAAAAAAGCGCCCGGCATCGGATTGAACGCGCGCGCCTGTCGCTCGACCTGCACCGCGCTGACCAGAAAATCGAGCCGCGCTTCGCTCTTGTCGATCTTGGCGGCGTAGGTGACGCCGTCCTCGGGCTGCGGCACTGGCGGAAAGGCGTGAAGGTCGCTCAGCACGCGCCGCATCATCAGCGCGCCCATTTCGGCGAGTTCGTGCGTCAGCACCCCCGCGGTCTTGCGCCCGATCGGGGTCGGCTCGACCAACCGCATCGCACCGGTGTCGAGCCCGACGTCCATCTGCATAATCGTCACCCCGGTCTCGGCATCGCCCGCGAGGATCGCGCGTTGAACCGGCGCCGCGCCGCGCCAACGCGGCAGGATCGAGCCATGGACGTTCAGGCACCCCTCGCGCGGGGCATCGAGGATCGCGGGCGGCAGAATCAGGCCATAAGCCGCGACGACCGCAATATCGAGGTTCAGCGCGGCGAACGCGGCCTGTTCGTCAGCGCCCTTCAGGCTTTTCGGGGTGCGGACGGGCAGGGCGTGTTCTTCGGCCCACACCTGCACCGGGCTTTTCTGAAATTTCTTGCCGCGCTGCGCCGGGCGGGGCGGCTGGGTATAGACGGCCGCAATGTCATGCCCCGCGGCATGCAGCGCGGCGAGCGTCGGCACCGCAAAGGGCGGCGTTCCCATGAAAGCGATACGCATGGGTGCGGGCTTTGGCGGAGGTTGAGGGGTTGTGCAAGATTGATAGCTGGAGATTGGCGCGTCGCTACGCTCCTCGCAATGACGCCAAACCGTGTCATTGCGAGCGAAGCGAAGCAATCTCCAGCTATCAGCCTAGCCGCCCGTTAACTCCGGAAACAGGTCGCGCCACTCGGGATTCGCCATCGCAATCAGCGCCACCTTCTTGGCCCGCGATCCTGCCTTGATCTGCTTCTCGCGCGTGATTGCCGCATGCATGTCGCCGTGCATTTCGAACCACACCAATTTGTCGCAGCGATAGCGCGCCGAATATCCGCTCTGCTTTTGCCGATGATGCCACGCCCGCGCGATCAAATCGGACGTGACGCCGGTGTAAAGCACCCCATCTTTCCGGTTGGTCATGATATAGACTGCAGGCTGCCGTTCTTGACGCATGGCTGGAGATTGCTTCGTCGCTTCGCTCCTCGCAATGACGAATTGAGAGCGGTCGTTGCGAGGAGCCGAAGGCGACGCGGCAATCGCCAGCTATCGCCCTTGCGTGACCTTGCGCGCTACGCCAAACACCCACCATGGCGTCCACGGAAATCGAAGCCCTCGTTCAGCAACTCGCCCGTCTCCCCGGCCTCGGCCCGCGGTCGGCGCGGCGCGCGGTGCTGCATCTGATGAAGAAGCGCGAGTCTGCGTTCGTGCCGCTGCTTGCGGCGCTCCAGACGGTGTCCGAACGCCTCGTCACCTGCGGCATTTGCGGCAATGTCGACACGCACGACCCCTGCGCGATCTGTGCCGACCCGCGCCGCGACGCGCGGTCGCTGTGCGTCGTCGAGGAGGTGTCGGACCTGTGGGCGCTCGACAAGTCGCGGCTGTTTCCCGGCAAATATCATGTGCTGGGCGGGCGGCTGTCGGCGCTGGAAGGCGTGCGGCCGCAGGATCTGGCGATCAACGCCCTCGTCGCGCGCGTCGCGGCGGGCGGCATCGACGAGGTCGTGCTGGCAATGAACGCGACGCTGGAGGGCCAGACGACCGCGCATTATCTGGCCGAGCGGCTGGAGGGCTATCCGGTGCGGCTGACGCAGCTGGCGCATGGCCTGCCGGTGGGGGGTGAGCTCGATTATCTGGATGAGGGGACATTGGCGCAGGCGCTTCGGGCGCGGCGGCCGGTGGGTTGACGCGGGGCGTTCGAATTCATACCTGAGCTCCCATGGCCATCCTACCCATCATAGAAACCCCGGATCCCCGGTTGCGCGTCATTTCGAAGCCCGTCGAGACCTTCGATGCCGAGCTGAAGCAGCTTGTCGCCGATATGTTCGAGACGATGTACGACGCCCCCGGCATCGGGCTGGCGGCGATCCAGGTCGGGGTGCCGAAGCGCATTCTGGTCATCGACCTGCAGGAACCCGATCCCGAGGATGAGGAAGGCAAAAGGCTGATCCGCGAGCCGCGCGTGTTCATCAACCCCGTCTTTTCCGACGAGAGCGAGGAGCATAGCGTCTATTCCGAAGGCTGCCTGTCGGTCCCCGAACAATATGCCGATGTGACGCGCCCCGCCGAGGTCACCGTCGACTGGCAGGACGAGGACGGCAAGCATCATCAGGAACGCATGACCGGGCTGATGGCGACGTGCATCCAGCATGAGCACGACCATCTGGAGGGCATATTGTTCATCGACCATCTGTCGCGGCTGAAGCGCGAGATGGTGTTGAAGAAGCTGATGAAGATGCGCAAGGCGGCTTAGCCTGTCATTGCGAGGTTACCCGTCATTGCGAGGAGCGTAGCGACGCGGCAATCTCCAGCTATCGGTCGCGCGTTCCGATAGCTGGAGATTGCCGCGTCGCCTCCGGCTCCTCGCAATGACGATTTATCACCCCGCCTTTGCCACCGCCACCATCGCGGGGCGCAGCAGCCGGTCCTTCAACATATAACCCGCCTGCATTTCCTGCACGATCGTGCCGGGCGTCTGGTCGCTCGGGATTTCAAGCATCGCCTGATGCTGGTTCGGGTCGAGCGGCAGGCCGATCGCGGCGATGCGCGTGATGCCATTGCGTTCGAAGACGCTGAGCAATTCGCGCTCGGTGGCTTCAAGGCCCGTGATCAGCGGCTTGATCGCCTCGTCGGCGCGCTGTTCGTCGCTCAAGGCCGCGAGCGCGCGGCCGAGATTGTCGGCGACCGACAGGATGTCGCGCGCGAATTTGGTCGCGGCATAGGCGTGCGCGTCGGCGATTTCCTTGTCCTTGCGGCGCGTGACATTCTGCGTCTCGGCGCGCGCATAGAGCAGGTCCTGCTGAAGCGCAGCGACCTGTTCGGCGAGCTGTGCCACTTCGTCGTTGCCGCCTTCGGCGGGCGCTGCTGCCTCGGGGGCGTCGGTTTCGGGGGCGTGGCCGTCGTCGACCGGCGTGTCGTTTTCAATGTTCGTCATAAACCTATCGTATCAGTCTGGAGAGCGATTGTGCGGTGAAATCCACCATGGGAACGATGCGGGCATAGTTCAAGCGCGTCGGGCCAATGACCCCGACCACGCCGACCACGCGCCCGTCCGATCCGCGATACGGCGCCGCTATCACGGACGAGCCCGAAAGCGAGAATAATTTATTCTCCGAGCCGATGAAAATTCGCGTCGCGGCGCCTTCGCGCGCGCTGTCGAGCAACCCTGCGATCTCCTGTTTGGTTTCGAGTTCGTCGAGCAACTGGCGGACGCGGTCGAGGTCGCCGACCGCGCTCTCGTCGAGCAAATTCGCCTGCCCGCGCACGATCAGCACCGGACGGTCGGCGCCGTCGGACGACCAGATCGCGAGCCCGCGGCTGACCAGATCCTGCGCGGCGCGGTCGATCGCGATGCGTTCAGCCTCGATCTCATGGCGCACGCGCGCCATCGCTTCAGTGAGCGTCAGCCCGGACAGCATCGACGAGATATAATTGCCCGCCTCGACCAATGCCGAGGGATTGAGCCCCGGCGGAATGTCGATGACGCGATTCTCGACCGCGCCGTCGCCCGCGACGAGGACGACGAGCGACTGGTTCGCCGACAAGGGGACGAAGGCGAGTTGTTTGAGCACGCGCTCGTGCTTCGGCACGAGGACGAGCCCGGCGCAGGCCGAGAGCCCCGACAGCGCCGAGGTCGCCTGCGCGAGCGCGCTTTCGATTGGGCCGGCGTCGGACAGGCTCGCCTCGATCTGTGCGCGGTCCTCGGCGCTGGGTTCGGCGACCTGCATCATGCCGTCGACGAAGAGGCGGAGGCCCTGTTCGGTCGGCAGCCGCCCGGCGCTGGTGTGCGGGCTGGCGAGCAGCCCATATTCCTCAAGATCCTGCATGACGTTGCGGATCGACGCGGGCGAAAGGTTCAGCGCCGCGAGCTTTGACAGCGTGCGCGAGCCGACCGGCTGGCCGGTTTCGAGATAGGCGTCGACGACCAGCCGGAACACGTCGCGGGCGCGCGTGGTGAGTTCGGTGATCGGCGCGGTGGTCATAGAGGGGATTTAGGGATGGGGAGGCTGAAGCGCAATAAACCCTCTCCCCTTGCGGGAGAGGGGATTCGGACTCGCTCCTCCTCCGAACCGGCGCTAGCTTTCTCTTCTGGGGAGGAAATCATGACGACACCGCCGCTCGACCGCGACGATCCGCTCGACGATTTCGAGCACCGCGACATCGAATTGCTCGGACGCAGCCACCGCATCTACACGATGGGCAGCGGTCCCGCAGTGATCATGATGACCGAAATGCCGGGGATCAGCCCGCATGTCGCGCGCTTCGCGCGCTGGGTCCGCGACGCAGGCTTCACCGTCTATATGCCGCATATTTTCGGCAAGGATGGCGCGGTGCCGCGGGCGCCCCGCATGTTGTTCACGATGATCGGCGGCTGCATCAGCCGCCAGTTTCGCGCCTTCCAGGCGAATGAAAGCTCGCCCGCGACGCTATGGCTGCGCGAGCTCGCGGCGCAGGCGCACAGGGAGTGCGGCGGCAAGGGCGTCGGGGCGATCGGTATGTGCTTCACCGGCAATTTCGCGCTGTCGATGATGCTTGAGCCATCGGTTCTCGCGCCGGTGCTCGCCCAGCCGTCGCTGCCGCTCAACGATCCCGCGGGGATGCACATCGCGCCGGGCGAACTGGCGGCGGTGAAGGCGCGGATGGAGGCCGAGGATCTGACCGTGCTCGCCTATCGGTTCGAGGGCGACAAATATTGCAAGGCAGCGCGCTTTGCCGCCTATGAAGACGCGCTCGGCGAGCGTTTCATCGGCAAGGTGCTGCCCGACAGCGCCGCGAACCCCGATAGCCCGATGAAAAACCCGCACAGCGTCGTCACCATCCACCTGATCGACGAAGCGGGGCAGCCGACGGTGCAGGCGCGTGACGAAATCCTCGATTTCTTCCGTATGCGGTTGAGCGATTGACGCGGGCAGCCTAAGGGCCTCCGCAATCACCAATCGAAAGGATATCTCATGCGCCCCTCAGGCCGCGCGCCCGATCAGATGCGCCCCATCGGACTCGAAACCGAATATACCATCCATGCCGAGGGCAGCGTCCTCGTCAGCTTCGGCAACACCAAGGTGCTGGTGACCGCCAGCGTTGACGAGAAGGTGCCGTCGTGGATGCGCGGCAAAGGCGCGGGCTGGGTCACCGCTGAATATGGCATGCTGCCCCGCGCGACGCACACGCGCGGCAGCCGCGAAGCGGCGAAGGGCAAGCAGTCGGGGCGGACGCAGGAAATTCAGCGGCTTATCGGCCGCAGCTTGCGCGCCGTCGTCGATATGAAGAAGCTCGGCGAACGCCAGATCCTCATCGATTGCGACGTGATCCAGGCCGACGGCGGCACGCGCACCGCGTCGATTTCGGGCGCATGGGTCGCGCTGCGCATCGCGGTCGACAAGCTGCTCGCGGCGAAGACGATCGCCGAGGACCCGATCGTCGACAAGGTCGGCGCGATTTCGTGCGGCATCTATAACGGCACGCCGGTGCTCGACCTCGACTATGATGAGGATTCGGTTGCCGAGGCCGACGGCAATTTCGTGCTGACCGCAAAGGGCCAGATCGTCGAAGTGCAGGCGAGCGCCGAGGGCGCGACCTATGACGAGGAAGGCTTGCTGCGTTTGCTGCGGCTGGCGCGCATCGGCTGCGGCGAAATTTTCGCGGCGCAGGACAAGGCGACGGGGCGGTAATTTTCCTTCGTCACCCCGGACTTGATCCGGGGTCCACGCATTCATGGATGCCGGATCAAGTCCGGCATGACGAAAATTGAGGTGGTCGAATGGGTCATCGAAAACTCGCCCCCGGAAAGCTGGTCATCGCCAGCCACAATGCGGGCAAGGTGCGCGAAATCCGCGCGCTGCTCGAGCCCTTCGGGATCGAGCCGGTTTCGGCGGGTGATCTCGGCCTGCCCGAGCCCGATGAAACGGGAACGAGCTTTCGCGAGAATGCGCTGCTGAAGGCGCATGCGAGCGCGTCGGCGTCGGGCATGCCTGCGCTGGCTGACGACAGCGGGCTCGAAGTTGCTGCGCTCGGCGGGCGCCCCGGCGTCTACACCGCCGACTGGGCTGAGCGGCAGCCCTTCGAAGGCCCGCCCGGCCGCGACTGGTACATGGCAATGGGCAAAGTCGAAGGCCTGCTTGCCGAGCAAGGGCCGGACGTCGACCGCAGCGCCTGCTTTGTCTGCACCCTCGCGCTCGCATGGCCCGACGGCCATGCCGAGGTGTTCGAGGGGCGGGCCGAGGGCAGCCTGACCTGGCCGCCGCGCGGGATGCTTGGTTTCGGCTACGATCCAGTATTTGTTCCGGTCGGTAACACGCTGACTTATGCGGAAATTGATCCCGCGGAAAAGCATGCAATCAGCCATAGGGCCGATGCGTTTGCGAAGCTGGTCGCAGGCTCGTTTTGAAGCGGTCGGCCTGTCAGGGACGAAACCTGATTTTCCCATCGACTTCGATGAAGCGCGACTGATCTCCCTTTTTCCGCATGTCCCATAGCGCCTGTTTGCGGCATTCCGAATCATGGTTAATCCGACGCGCGACGAGCCTGCGCATTTCGTCATCGGCAAAGATCAGATCGTGGGCGCCGTCGATGCTTACGCCAAATTTCTCGCGGGTCCGTTTGACGAGCTGACTGAAATCCCGATTGACAATATCCATAGGTTCCTCCGGCATCACGGAGACAAACCTACTCATGCAGACAATCGCTGAAAAGTGACTATATCCCCGCCGATGGCCGAACCGCTCGCCCTTTACGTCCACTGGCCGTTTTGCGTCAGCAAATGCCCCTATTGCGACTTCAACAGCCATGTCCGCGAGAGCGTCGATCAGGCGGTGTGGCGCGGGGCGTTGCTCGCCGATTTGCGGCACGAGGCGGGACTGTTGCCGGAGCGCACGGTCGGGTCGATTTTCTTTGGCGGCGGGACGCCCAGCCTGATGCCGCCCGCGACCGTGGCGGCGGTGATCGCGGCCGCTGGCGATGTGTGGGGCCTCGCCGATGACGTCGAAATCACGCTGGAAGCGAACCCCAATTCGGTCGAGGTTGCCAACTTCGCCGACCTCGCCGCCGCCGGGGTCAATCGTGTGTCGATCGGTGTTCAAAGCTTCGATTCCGAAGTGCTTGAATTCCTTGGCCGCGCGCACAGCGACGATGAGGCGCGCCGCGCCATCGCGACCGCGCAGGAGCATTTTGCGCGCGTCAGTTTCGACCTGATTTATGCCCGGCCCGGTCAAGCGATGGCGGCTTGGGAAAGCGAACTCGCGGGGGCGCTCGCCTTCGGCACCGATCATCTCTCGCTCTACCAGCTCACCATCGAGCCCGGCACGCGCTTTGCGACGCTGGCGGCGAAGGGCGACCTCACCATCCCCGATGGCGATACAGCGGCCGATCTGTTCGACGCGACGCAGGCGATGACGCGCGCCGCCGGGCTGCCGCGCTACGAAGTGTCGAATCACGCGCGCATCGGGCAGGAAAGCCGCCACAATCTCGCTTATTGGCGTTACGCCGATTATGCCGGTGTCGGGCCCGGCGCGCATGGACGGCGGCTGGGACAGGCGACCGAGCGGCACAAGAAGCCCGAGAATTTCATCGCGGCAGTGGCGCGCAACGGACACGGGCTGAAGGCCGAAAGCGATCTCCCCGCGCACGAACGCGCGACCGAGGCGATGCTGATGGGGCTGCGGCTGACCGAAGGGATCGATCTGGCGCGGATCGAGATGCGGAGCGGGTTGGGGCGCGCGGCCTTTGTCGATGCCGATGCGGTCGCACGATTGGTCGATCAGGGGCTGATGGCGGAGGACGGCGACCGGCTGGCGGTGACCGACGATGGGATTTTGCTGCTCGACAGCATCCTTTCGGAAGTGGTCGAAACCCGATAGAGATCGCGGCGACTTTTCCAAGCGCTGCGCGAGCCAATAAATAGGGACAGTCCCTATTTAATTCGACCAGTCATCTGCCAGCGCTAGACAGGTGCCGATTAAATAGGGACCGTCCCTATTTATTGGCGATGGGATCGACATTTGGCGCAAGATTTGATCCGCGACTGGGATGCCCATCTGGCGCACGAGAAGCGCCGGTCGGAGCATACGCGCCGCGCCTATATCGCGACGGCCGAGCGTTTCTGCGGTTTTCTGTCGCAGCATCGCGGCGGCGCGGTCGATGCGCGCATGCTGAAGGCGCTGACCCCGAACGACCTGCGCGGCTATCTTGCGACACGCCGCGCCGAGGGGCTGGGCAATGCGTCGGCGGCGCGTGAATTGTCGGCGCTGCGCGGTTTCCTGCGCTTTGTCGGCGGATCGGGCGCGAATGTGCCGCAGATGCGCGGGCCGCGGGTCAAGAAGGGCTTGCCGCGCCCGGTCTCACCTGCCGAGGCTATGGCATTAGCGCAGGATGTCGAGGACAATGCGCGCGAGGGCTGGGTCGGCGCGCGCGATTTTGCGCTGCTGTTGCTGCTCTATGGCGCGGGACTGCGCATCGGCGAGGCGCTGTCGCTGACCGGCGCAGCGCTGCCTCTCGGCGAGACGCTGCGCGTGACGGGTAAGCGGAACAAGACGCGGATCGTGCCGATCCTTCCCGCCGTCGCGAGCGCGGTGTCGCGTTATGTCGAGGCCTGTCCCTGGCCGATCGCCAAGGACAGCCCGCTCTTTCTCGGCGCCCGCGGCGGGCCGCTGGCGCCCGGCGTGATCCGGGCAAGCGTGCGCTCGGCGCGGCGCGCGCTGGGGCTTCCCGAACGCACGACGCCCCACGCGCTGCGCCACAGTTTCGCGACGCATCTGCTCGCGGGCGGGGCCGATCTGCGCAGCCTGCAAGAATTGCTCGGTCATGCCAGCCTTGCCTCGACGCAGGTCTATACCGCGGTCGATGCCGCGCATCTGCTCGACATTTACCGGAGCGCCCACCCGCGCGCCTGACAGTTCGTCATCCCGGCGAAGGCCGGGATTACGGAAGGGATTAGCCGGTGCGCCGTTTCCAGGTGACGACGCGGTAGAGATAAACGGCCACGAGCGATCCGATCGCGAGGAGCGCAACGGGGCCGACAAAGGCGTCGAGGTTTGCGAACTTGCCCCCGAACCAGTTGCCCGCGCCGGCAAGCGCGGCGATCCAGATCGTCGATCCGGCAGCAGTCCATAGCAGGAATTTCGCCTGGTTCATCTTCACCATGCCAGCGGGCAGCGACACCATCGTCCGGGCGACGGGCATGAAGCGCGCGACGAAGACGATCACGGGGCCATATTTGAGGAAGAAATTGTGGAGCCGCTCGACCTCGGCCCAGTCGAGCGTCAGCCAGCGGCCGTGGCGGTCGATAAAGGGTTTGAGCCGCGCATAGCCGATCCAGCGGCCGATCCCGTACCAGACCCAGTTGCCCGCGGTCGTGCCCGCGACGGCGACCGCGACAAGCGTCCAGAAATCGAAATGCCCCTTGGCGACCGCGATGCCGCCAAGCCCCATGATCACCTCCGACGGAATCGGCGGGAACACATTTTCGACGAACATGAGGATGAAAATCCCCACATAGCCCCAGCCCTGGATCAGGTTCAGGATGAAATCGGTCATGGAGAGGGAACGCGCGGGCGCGTCAGCCGATCCGGCGGTTGATCGCGTCCCAGATCATACCCGCCGTATCGCTGTTGTTGAAACGGTCGATCGCGACGATGCCGGTGGGCGAGGTGACGTTGATTTCGGTCAGCCACTCGCCGCCGATCACGTCGATGCCGACGAAGAGCAACCCGCGGTCGCGTAGCTGCGGGCCGAGTACGTCGCAAATCTCCTGCTCGCGCGGGGTAAGTTCGGCGGCTTCGGCATAGCCGCCGACCGCCAGGTTCGATCGGAATTCGCCTTCGCCAGGCTTGCGGTTGATCGCGCCCGCGACCTCGCCGTCGACAAGCACGATACGCTTGTCGCCTTGGGCAACGCTTGGCAGGAATTGCTGGACCATGAAGGGTTCGGGCCACACCTGACCGAACAGCTCCACGAGTGCGCCGAGATTCGCGCCGTCGGCGTCGACGCGGAACACCGCCTTGCCGCCGTTGCCGTGCAGCGGCTTGATCACCACGGCACCATAACGGGCTTGAAAATCCTTCACCGCGTCGAGGTCGCGCGTGACCATCGTCGGCGGCATATACTCGGGGAAGTCGAGCACGAAGACTTTTTCGGGGGCGTTGCGCACCGATACGGGATCGTTCACCACCAATGTCTCGCTGGCGATGCGTTCGAGCAGCCAGGTGCCGGTGAGGTAACCGAGGTCGAAGGGCGGATCCTGCCGCATCAGCACGACGTCGATGTCGCGGCCGAGGTCGAGCAAGATATCGTCCCCGAACTTGTAATGCGCGCCGGCATCGCGCTGCGCTTCGAGGATACGGTGCGCCTTCGTCGTCAGCCGGCCCGCCTCCCAGGTCAGGCCGCGCACGTCGTAATGATACAACTCATACCCGCGTTCGAGCGCCTTCAATATCAGGTGGAAACTGCTGTCGCCCCCGATATTGATATCGTCCATCGGGTCCATTTGTACCGCGGCGCGCAGGGTCATTCGATATTCCTCAGGGTTGCCAGACGTGGACCAGATGGCGTGGCAGGCGCCTCGGCGCAAGGAGCATCACGTCGATCCGTATGTCATCGCGCGGACCGGCGAAGCGCGGGCTGAGCATTTCGGCCGCCGCGGCAACTCGGCGCAGGCGATATGGGTCGATCGCAAGGTCCAGATCGGCGGCGCGGTCGCGCCATTTGACCTCGATGAATGCGATCGTTCGCCCGCGCCGCGCGACAAGATCGACCTCGCCGACGGGAACGCGGAGCCGTTCGCCGAGGATGCGCCAGCCGTGGAGGCGCAGCCACCAGGCGGCGCGGCGTTCGGCCTTACGCCCGCGCGCTTCGGCGGCGGCGCGGTTCAAGCCTGCTCTTTCAGTGCCAGCGCGCGCGCGTAGACGTCATGGCGGTCGAGGCCGAAGCGTTTGGCGACCGCCTTTGCGGCCTGTGCAACGGGCTTGTCGACCATCGCTTCGCGGAGCGCGGCATCGAGCGTGTCGTCGTCGGCGTCTTCCGCTACTGCTTCGCCGGGCGGGCCGACGATGACAACGATCTCGCCCTTCGGCGGCGCGTCGGCATAGCGCGCGGAAAGCTCGGTCAAGGTGCCGGTGACGCATTGCTCGAACATCTTGCTGATCTCGCGCGCGACCGCCGCCTCGCGATTGCCGAGCCCGTCGGCCATCGCCGCGAGCGAAACCGACAGCCGCGGCCCGCTTTCGTAAAAGACCAAAGTCGCGCGAAGGCCGGCGAATTCGGCGAGCGTATCGGCGCGCGCCTTGGCCTTGTTTGGCAGGAAGCCCGCGAAGAGGAAACGGTCGCTCGGCAGGCCCGACAAAGTGATCGCGGCAATCGCCGCGCAGGGGCCGGGCAGGGTGGTGACGTGCCGCCCCGCCGCGCGCGCATCGCGCACCAGCTTGTAACCGGGGTCCGAAATCAGGGGGGTGCCGGCGTCCGACACCAAAACGACAACTTCCTGTTCCATGCGCGCAACCAGCGCGGCGCGGGTGCGTTCGTCGCTATGATCATGATAGGGGGTCATCGGCACACGCAAACCCAGATGCGACAGCAATTTCGCGGTCACGCGCGTATCCTCTGCGGCAATCACGCCGGCGGAGGCGAGCGTCGTTGCTGCGCGTGCGCTGATGTCGCCAAGGTTGCCGATGGGTGTCGCGACGATATAGAGACCGGGCAAGGGAGAATCTGAGATGTTCGAATCTGGCATGACGCCGAAAATGGCAGAAACTGTCCTCCACTACCAGTTAGGCGCGCGCCAAAACAAAGCATCACCGCGTCGTCAGATGCTACGCGGGCTTGGCGTGATGGCGATGGCGGGGCTGCTCGCGGCGTGTCAGGTTGTTCCGAAGACCAATGGCCCGGCGACTCCGCCGCCGCCTGATCGGCCGACCGACAATGTCGGCCCCGGCCTCCCGACCGACACCGATCGCCACCGCGTCGCCCTGCTCGTGCCGCAGACGGGCTCGAACGCCGATGTCGGCACCGCGATCGCCAATGCGACGACGCTGGCTTTGCTTGATTCGCGGACCGAGCGCGTCCGCATCACCACCTATGATACGGCGCTCGGCGCCGCCGCTGCGGCGCGGCAGGCGGTCGCCGACGGCAACAAGCTGATCCTCGGCCCGCTGCTCAGCGAAGATGTGACCGCGGTCGCGCCGATCGCGCGCGAGGCGAAGGTGCCGGTGCTCAGCTTCTCGAACGACAGCGGCGTGGCGGGCAATGGCGTCTTCATCATGGGCTTCGTTCCCGGCCAGTCGGTCGAGCGCGTCGTCGCCTTTTCGCGCGCCAAAGGGCATCAGCGCTTCGGCGCGCTCGTGCCCAAAAATGTCTATGGCGACCGCTCGGCTGCGGCGTTCCGCGCAGCGGTGACGAAAGCGGGCGGCACGCTCGTCGCGGTCGAAAGCTATGACCGCAGCGCAACCGCGCTGACCGGCGCCGCACGGCGGATCGCCAACGCTGGCGCGATGGACGCGGTGCTGATCGCCGACAGCGGGGGCAATGCGATCCGCGCCGTCCCGGTGATCAAGACCACCGGGAACAAGCAGATCCTCGGCACCGAATTGTGGAACACCGATGCGGCGCTCGGCAGCAATGCCGTGATGCGCGGGGCTTGGTTCGCCAGCGTCTCCGACGGCCTCTATGGCCAGCTCGCGACCAAATATCGCGCCCGTTTCGGCAGGGCGCCGTACCGGCTTGCCAGCCTGGGGTATGATTCCGTGCTGCTGACCGTGCGCATCGCGCGTGATTGGAAACCGGGCACCAGCTTCCCCGCGAACCGCCTGCTTGCCGCCGACGGTTTCGGCGGCATCGACGGCATCTTCCGCTTCAGCAATCGGGGCATCGCCGAGCGCGCGCTAGAGGTCAGCGAAATCGGCGCGGGCGGCTTTCGCGTCGTCGATCCCGCGCCGACAAAATGGTAACGGCCGAATGACAGTGGCAGAGCGGCCACAGTCGGCCCGAAAAGCGTTATAGGGTGAGCGAGGCGCTCTTTACGACGGCGCCATCATCACTATATGACCTTCACGCGTGTTTTTGCGTCGATGCTGCACGCCCTTTATAAACGACTCAGGAGATATAGTTATACCACCGCCCATGACCCGTCGCCCAATGGCACCGATGCCGCCGAAAAACGGCCCGCGTTACAATGAATTTATCGCCTCCCCCAAAGTCCGCGTGATCGACGAGGAAGGCGAAAATCTGGGCGTGATGCTGACGGCCGAAGCGATTGAGCAGGCGGCGTCCGTCGGGCTGGACCTGGTTGAAGTATCTCCGAACGCCGATCCGCCGGTGTGCAAGTTCCTCGACGTCGGCAAGTTCAAATATGAGGCGCAGAAAAAGGCGAACCTCGCGCGCAAGAGCCAGAAGACGCAGGAAATCAAAGAGATCAAGATGCGTCCGAATATCGACGATCATGATTTCGACGTGAAGATGCGCAAGGTTTTCGACTTCCTCGAGGAAGGCGACAAGGTCAAGATGACGATGCGTTTCCGCGGCCGCGAAATGAGCCATACGCAGCTCGGTTTGAACGTGCTCCAGCGCGTTGCCGAACTGACGTCGGAAATCGCGAAGGTCGAGGCGCATCCGCGCACCGAAGGCCGTCAGATGCTGATGGTGATCGCGCCCAAATAAGCGCGTCCGGTTCAGCCGATACGAAATATGAGGGCGGTCGTTCCGATGGGGCGGCCGCCCTTTTCGTATCGGCGCTCGATCATCCTGACGTCGCCCACCGCCGAAACCGCGACCAGTGTCGAGGCGCGCGTGCCATAGACGTCGCCGCGCAGGAACAGCGCGGGGTCGTCTTCCGCCATCAGCGTATCGAGCAAGCCTTCGGGGTCGCTCCGCGCGTCGACCACCGCCGCCAGCGCGGCGCGCAGCCGTTCGGCACGGGGGCAGGGCGCATCGACGGGTTCGTTGGCGAGCGCGTGGACGCCGGGATCGAGCGGCATGATCAGCGGCACCGGCCGGTTGGTGAGCAGCCGCGTGCTGCCGCCGCCAACGGCAAAGAGGTTGAATGGGTTGAACCGCGGCAAGTCTTCGGCTGCGGGATCGGCGAAGCGCCCTTCGCTGCCCAGCATGTCGACGACGAGTGCGCCGCGCGACTCCTTGGCGGGGTCGGGCATCGCGCGGCGCACATTGGTCACGACCACGGCGCGGCCGCTGGGGGGATGAACGCCGAGCCATGTCCCGCCCGCCTGGAGGTCGCGGCCCGCAACGATCCCGCTGCCGTCGTCCCATTCGGCGAGCGGCGCCGCAGGGCGCGCGTAGAATTCATCGCGATTGCCGATGAGGATGAGGGGCCAGTCGGGATGGACCTGGTGGGCAAGGGCGACGACGCACATGATCTGTCTATCGCCCGGCGGCGGCGGTTTGCCAAGGCCGCAGCCCTGGTCAGTCCAGCTGCGCCGTTGCTGTATTATGACACTATATCACATCATTGATAGCGACCGCAAAAAATGATAGCTTCGCCTGATCTTTCTGGAGGGGGAGACGAATATGACCGAAGCTGTGAAAACGCCGTGGCACCTGTGGGCCGTCGGTATCCTGTCGTTCCTGTGGCACTGCATTCCGGTTTCCGACTATGTCGGCTTCAAGACCAAGGCGGCCTGGTATGTGGAAAGTTCAGGCCTGAAGCCGGAGCAGATTGCGTGGATCGACGCCTATCCGGTTTGGGCGGATATCGGCTGGGCGCTCGGCGTCTGGGGTGCGATGGCCGGTACCCTGCTGCTGCTGCTCCGTAACCGACACGCCGTCACCGCTTTTCTCGTCTCGCTGATCGGCCTTGCGCTGATGAGCCTTTATCAGGTCGGGATGCAGGCGGCGCAATATCAGACGCTGTTCGGAGAGAGCGTTTTGATGTTCCTCGGCGTGATCTGGGCCGTTGCCATCGCGCTCTATTTCTACGCGCGCGCGATGAAGGCAAAGGCTGTGCTGCGGTAAGTGCGTCCGTTTTTGGGGCGGGGAACGGCCGTTCGCTCACCCTCTTTCGTCATCCAGGATTTAATCCGGGATCCATAGCTGCACCCAGTCATAACTACCGCGCCCGAATGAAATCGCGCACGTCGGCCGACAATTTGTGGCGATCCTCGTCACGGATATACATCATGTGGCCCGCGCCATAATAGGTGTAACTGATGCGATCCTGCGGGATGCCCGTGCGTGACAGCGCATATTCGGCGGCAAAAAACGGCGTGGCGAAATCATAATAGCCCTGCGCGACAAGCACTTTCAGCCCCGAATTCTCGCGCAGCGCCTGCCCGATATAGGGCGCGACGTTCAGATAAGAGTTGGTATCGCGGTCGCCGATCCGCCAATCCCACTGGCCGCCGATCCGGCCGATCGACTGATATTCGCGGTCGGTCTTGAAACCCAGCCCGTCGCGGCTCCAGCTGTTGATCGCGGCGGTATAACTCGCGTCGATGCCATAGAAGCTGGGGTCATTGTCGGGACCTTCGCCCGCGCTGTCATAATCCTTGCCCGTATAGCGGCTGTCGAGGCGGCCGACGGTCAGCCCGCGGTCGCGGAGCAGTTCCTTGTAGAAACGGTTCGGCGTGACGCGGAGGTCGGCGCTATCGAGATAGGTTTCTGAAAGGCCGGTGAAGCGCGCGAGGTCGCGTCGGATCGCGGCGCGTTCCTCGCCCTGCAATTTCTGCCCCTTGAGCAGCGCCGTGGCATAAGGGCCGATCGCCCATTGCCGCGCGTCCTCGACGAAGGCTTCGACCGACGGCGCGGTTGCCTTGCCATGATAGAGCGCGGTTGCGGCCATCGAGGGGAGGTTGGTGATCGGCGACAGCTCGTTGCCCGGCGTGTCGGCGCCCGCCGCGAAATCAAGCACGGTCGAGATCAGGATGATGCCGTTCAGCGCGACGTCGTTGTACGTCTCGTTCACCAACTGGTTCGCGACTGCGGCCGAACGCGTCGTGCCATAGCTTTCACCACCCAGATATTTGGGGCTGTTCCAGCGGCCATTGTCGTTGAGCCAGCGGCGGATCACTTCGGCGACCAGCTTGGCGTCCTGCGTCACGCCGTAATAATCTTTGGGGTCGGCCTTGCCGATCAGATGCGAAAATCCCGTGCCGGGCGGGTCGATGAAGACGATGTCGGTGACGTCGAGCAGCGCGTCAGGATTGTCGACGATCGGATAGGGCGGGGCGCCGTCATCGACGCCGGTGCCGGGGATCGCGACGCGCTTCGGGCCGAACGCCCCCATCATCAACCAGACGGTGCCCGAGCCGGGGCCGCCGTTGAACAGAAAGGTCACCGGGCGGGCGGGGTCGCGCGGTTCCTTGACATAGGACGTGGTGACGACGGCGACTTCGGGCACGCCGTCCTTGTTCCTGATGATCGTTTCGCCGATCGTTGCGGCATAGTTGATCCGCTGGCCGCCGAAGGTGCCGGAAAGTTTGGTCGTGCGAACCTGCGGTTCGTAATCGGCGGGCTTTTCGGCCTTCGCCTTGTCGTCGCCCTTGTCCTGCGCGTGGAGCGCGGTGGGCGCGGCGACGGCAAGCGCCAGCGCGATAAGCGACAGACCCGATTTCATATTCATATCTCCCCGGTTGCGGGGCGACCCTATGCAGCACGGAGGAAGGCGGCAAGGCCACTTGTCGGTGACAGCCGGGGTTTCGTCGAAGCGGGGCCTATCGCCCCCACTTCGTCTTGCTCTGCTTCCCAAACCGCCCCTTCCTTGTTCCCGGCTTGCCCTCGTTGCTCCGCCCGATGCGCGGCGCGACTTGCTCGCCCGCAGGCAGCCCCAATTCGTCGGCCTCCAGCTTGCGGATTTCGTCGCGCAGCCGCCCGGCTTCCTCGAACTCGAGGTCCGCCGCCGCATCGCGCATCCGCTTCTCCAGATCCGCGATATAAGCGCGCAGATTGTGCCCGACCATGTGCGCGGGCTTGTCCTCGCCGATGTCGATGACGACGCCGTCTTTCGACGCGACATGCGCGATGATGTCGCCGATGTTGCGCTTGATCGTCGTCGGGGTGATGCCATGTTCTTCGTTATAGGCGCGCTGCTTTTCGCGGCGGCGGTCGGTTTCGCGCATCGCGCGTTCCATGCTGCCGGTGATGCGGTCGGCGTAGAGGATGACGCGGCCGTCGACGTTGCGGGCGGCGCGGCCGATCGTCTGGACGAGGCTCGTCTCGCTGCGCAGGAATCCCTCCTTGTCGGCGTCGAGGATCGCGACCAGCCCGCATTCGGGAATGTCGAGGCCTTCGCGCAGCAGGTTGATGCCGATGAGCACGTCGAACACGCCGAGCCGGAGGTCGCGGATGATCTCGATACGCTCCAGCGTCTCAATGTCCGAGTGCATATAGCGGACCTTCATCCCCGCTTCGTGCAGGAATTCGGTCAGATCCTCGGCCATCCGCTTGGTGAGCGTCGTCACCAGCGTGCGATACCCGGCTGCGGCGGTCTTTTTCGCCTCGACGATCAGGTCATCGACCTGCTCCTCGACCGGCTTGATTTCGACCGGCGGGTCGATCAGCCCGGTGGGACGGATCACCTGTTCGGCGAACACGCCCTGGGTGCGGTCCATTTCCCAGGTGCCCGGCGTCGCCGACACGCTCACCGTCTGCGGGCGCATCATGTCCCATTCGGCAAAACGCAGCGGCCGGTTGTCGATGCAGCTCGGCAAACGGAAACCATATTCGGCGAGGGTGATCTTGCGGCGGTGATCGCCCTTCGACATCGCGCCGATCTGCGGGATCGTCTGGTGGCTCTCGTCGACGAATAGTAGCGCATTGTCGGGCAGATATTCGAACAAGGTCGGCGGCGGCTCGCCGGGCAGGCGACCGGTGAGGAACCGGCTGTAATTTTCGATGCCCGCGCAGCTGCCGGTGGCGGCGATCATCTCGAGGTCGAAATTGGTGCGCTGCTCGAGCCGCTGCGCTTCGAGCAGGCGGCCTTCGGCCTCCAGTTCCTTCAATCGCTCGGCAAGTTCGTGGCGGATCGCTTCGCTTGCCTGCTTGAGCGTCGGGCCCGGCGTGACATAGTGGCTGTTCGCAAAGACGCGGACATAATTGAGGGTCGCGATCTTCTTGCCGGTCAGCGGGTCGAACTCGGTAATCTCCTCGATCTCGTCGCCGAAGAAGCTGATCCGCCACGCCATATCCTCATAGTGCGACGGAAAGATTTCGAGGCTGTCGCCGCGCACGCGGAAATTGCCGCGCGCGAACGCCTGGTCGTTGCGCTTGTACTGGAGCGCGACGAGCTTGCGGATGATTTCGCGATTGTCGGCGACCTGACCCTTCTTGAGGTCAAAGATCATCGCGGAATAAGTCTCGACCGACCCGATGCCATAGAGGCATGAGACCGACGCGACGATGATCACGTCGTCGCGTTCGAGCAGTGCGCGCGTCGCCGAGTGGCGCATGCGGTCGATCGCTTCGTTTACCGAGCTTTCCTTCTCGATGTAGGTGTCCGACCTCGGCACATAGGCCTCAGGCTGGTAATAGTCGTAATAGCTGACGAAATACTCGACCGCATTGTTCGGAAAGAAGCTCTTGAACTCGCCATATAATTGCGCCGCAAGGATCTTGTTCGGGGCGAGAATGAGGGCAGGGCGCTGCAACTCGTCGATGACCTTCGCCATCGTGAAGGTCTTGCCCGACCCGGTGACCCCGAGCAGCACCTGGTCGCGTTCGCCGTCGAGCGCGGTGGAGACGAGTTCCTTTATCGCGGTCGGCTGGTCACCCGCCGGTTCATAGTCGCTAACCAGTTCAAATCGCTTGCCACCTTCGACCTTGTCGGGGCGCGCAGGGCGGTGCGGGACATAGCCTTCCGCCGTATCGATTTCATCGAGCGATGTACGAATCTGAATTGCCATCGCTGCCAATATGGTATCGATGGGGCGGGTCCACAATCGCAATGAGTCAAAACAAAGCCCCCAATCGGTTAGTCACAGGAGACAGGGTATGAAGAAATTTCTGACGGTCGCCGCCATCGGCGCCCTCATCGCGGTGTCGGGTTGCGGCAAGAGCGAGAATGCCGCCGCCAGCGGCCCCGTGAAGCGCGAAGCCGGCAACTGGAAGACCGACGTCAAGCTGGTGAAATTCGAAGTTCCCGGCATGCCGGCGGAAGCGAAGGACCAGATGACGAAGATGATGGAAGGCGCCAGCGGCATGGACCAGTGCTTCACGCAGGAGCAGGTCGACAAGGAAGATGTCGCGGCCGAACTCGCCAAGGGTCCGGGTAACGGCGGCGAATGCACATGGTCGAAGAAAGACGTCGCGGGCGGCAAGATCGACGTCGCGGGCACCTGCACCGCCAACGGCCAGACGGTCGACATGGCGATGGCGGGAACGATGGAGGCCAAGAAGACCGATGTGACGATCACGACGAAGGGCAAGGTCCCGACGGGCGGCGACATGGAAATGGTCATGCAGATGACCAGCACCCACACCGGCCCGTGCAAGGCGGCTGCGACGACCTAAGTCCCGCTACTTTTATGAAAATCTTGGGGGGTGTCGGTGGTAACCGGCGCCCCTTTCGTTTATGCAGCGAAAAAAGGGTCGCCTATATGCTTGGAAATGTTTCGACGGGAATTTGTGAGTGGCAACGCGCGCCCGCTTCCCGGGCCGCCCGGCTGACCGGGGCCGGTGAACTCATGCGCCGCTTCGATCCAAGACGTTCGAATTTGACCAGCCAGCCTTTTGTCGCGGCGGATCGCGCCCCGCCATCATCATTGGGCGTTCGCGAGTGACGCGGCGCCCGCGAGGCCAGTCGACTTGCCGGGCGACAGAACAGGTGGGGCTGTCGGGCCGCCCGGCGAAGTCTTGAAATGAAGCCTGAGGGGGATCGAAGGGTGCCAGGGACCAGCTCGCACCTTTCGCCTTTTGGCTTCACACCGCGTCATCGTAGGAATGCCGCGATAACCCAAAGATGCCACAGTTTGAAAGCTGTGGCAGTTACAAGGGGTCACATGCCGCGATGTTGCCATTTGATAACCAATCCTTAACCCGTTTTCGCGCTTTTGCTCGCAGATTGGCGACGGGCTTTTCATCTGATATGGCGTGTGGCCGCCTTGTTACCGTTACGAGGAAGTAACAATGGGTGGCCGCGCTTGTTGATTGGCGTATCTACCGCACCGCCCGTCGGGGGTATTTGAGGGTAGCATGGACCAGGCGAAAACGAACGAGACACAGGACCCCGCCGAGGTCGACCGGATAATCGCGGGAGAACTCGAGCGCCTGCTCGATTCCCCGATGTTCACCCGTTCGCCGGTGCTGTCGCGGCTGCTGCAATTCCTTGTCGAGCACCGGCTTCGTGGCGGGCGCAGCTCGCCCAAGGCTTATGCGATCGCGACCGAGGCGCTCGGTCGCAGCGAAGATTTCGATCCCGCCGTCGACAGCTATCCGCGCGTCATGGTGGGTCGGTTGCGCAGCCTCCTCGACCGTTACTATGCCGATACGCCGTGGGTGCATCGCCTGCGCGTACCGCAGGGCAGCTATGAAGTGGTCGTCCAGTATCGCTCGGCCCCGCCCTCGGCGCGGTCGGCCGCCGATCCGGCAGGCGATGATGACGTCAAGGCCGCAACCGGGGCCAGCGGCGCCGCAGCCCCCGGCGGCGTCCGCCGCACGCATGATCGCGGCGGCCGCTTTGGCCGGTGGGTGGTCGTCCTCATCCTCCTTGGGCTCGCGCTGTTCACGCTGTGGACGCTGCGCGGCGGGTCCGAGCGACTTTTTGTCGGCGACCCGGTGCCGGTGCCCTTGCTGGAGGTCAGCGCGCCGGTGGCGGGAAATATGCCCGAATCGCGTGCGCTTGCCCGCGCTCTCGACGGGAAGCTCCGCGATGGACTGCGGCGCTTCGACCTCGTCGATCTTTTGAGTGCAAAGGCGCCGGGAAGTGCGGTGGCCGGCAACAGCGACTACCGGCTCGACACGTCGCTCGTCCGCACGGTCGAGGGCAATAGCGACGTCACGCTCGTGCTCAACCGGGTTGCGGACCAGCGCGCCATCTGGTCGCAACAACTGCGCCTGACGCATGATGAAACGCCCGAATTTTCCGCGATCGAGCCTGTCATCGCCCAGCTTGCCGGGGACTATGGCGTGATCGTGCGCGACCAGGTCCAGCGCCAGCCCGACAATTTTTCGCCTGGCTTCCCGTGTCTCGCGCAGTTCAACCGGATGCGCCAGATGCGCAATGCCGCCAACGCCAAACAGGTCGACACCTGTTTGCGCGCGACAATCAAGAACGCTCCCCGCGATCCCGTCGCGCTCACCGCGCTGTCGCTCGTGCGTTATGGCGACTGGCAGCCGCAGCGCATGACGGCCGAGGGTCGAGAAGCCTTCGCTGAAGCGCGGTCGCTGGCGCTGCGTTCCTATGAAAGCAGCCCCAATTCGGTCGCCGGTCTGTTCGCGATGGCGCGTGCCAATTTCTATTCGGGAAATTGTGCCGGCGGCAATGCGATGGGCGACGCGGCGATCGCGCTTAATCCCTATGATCCCGACATGGCCGGATTTCTCGGCCTATTCAAACTGACGTGCGGGATGGGGCCGGAGGGTGAGTTGTTGCTTCGCCGCTCGCTCCTGCTCGATTCCTCCTACCCTGGCGTCCCGGCGGTCACGCTCGCCTTCACCCTGTCGCAGCGCGGCGAACAGGATGAGGCGCGGCGGATTCTCGACCAAATGCCGTCGCCGAGCAATATGGAGCCGCAATATATGATGGTGCGCGCGCTCGTGCTGGCGCGGCAGGGGCAGGTGGCGGAGGCGCGCGCGCAGTGGCAGCGCCTGCTCGCCTATACCCGCCAGCCCGCCGATGCGGCGCCCGAACGGGTGCTGGGCCGGTTCATCATCACCCCGGTGGTGATCCAGCGCGCCTCAGCCGCACTGCGGGATTCGGGGGTCGTCGGCACCAAGACGACGCCTTGAAGGCGCTTGCACGCCGCGGTCCGTTCGGTTCAACCTTGAACGCGGCGGCGGCATTGCCTATTTGGACTTTCATGCACCGAATGGGCAGAAAGGGACGCATTCAGCCTGCATAGCTGCGGAAGAAGCACCGGCCGACGCCAGCCCTCTTGCCAGCCCCGCCCACGCGCACTAGGGCAATTTTCAACATTCACGACATAGTCAGAAAAAAGGAACTGTGCATGAGCGATTCGGCCGAAAAGGTTAAAAAGATCGTCGTCGAACATCTGGGCGTCGAAGCCGACAAGGTTACCGAAGAAGCGAGCTTCATCGATGATCTGGGCGCCGACAGCCTCGACATCGTCGAACTGGTGATGGCATTCGAAGAAGAATTCGGTGTCGAAATTCCTGACGATGCGGCGGAAAAAATCGCCACCGTCAAGGATGCGATCGACTATATCGAAGCGAACAAGGGTTAATTGACCCCCGTCCGGCATAGCCGGACGCGGCGGCGACGCCGCCCACGCGTTTCCGGCTTCCCGGTCCCGAGCGTTCGCGCGCAGTGGCCGGGAAGCTTTTTTTATGGATATGCGTCTTCACAAGTGACGCGGCGCCCTGCGGGGGCAGGGGCCGATGAAAGGAATGACTATGCGCCGGGTTGTGGTGACGGGTTTGGGTTTGGTGACGCCGCTGGGCGCCGATGTGGAAACCACTTGGGCCAATCTGCTCGCGGGCAAATCGGGCGCGGGTCAGATCACGCATTTCGACGCCTCCGACTATAAATGTACGATCGCGTGCGAGGTGAAGGGCCCAGACCATGAATATGGTTTCGACCCCGGCAAGCGCGTCGATCACAAGGTTCAGCGCCAGGTCGATCCCTTCATCATCTATGGCATCGATGCGGCCGGGCAGGCGATCGAGGACGCGGGCCTCGAGGATATGTCCGACGAGATGAAGCTGCGGGCCGGCTGCTCGATCGGGTCGGGCATCGGCGGCCTGCCGGGTATCGAAAGCGAAAGCCTGTTGCTCGCCGAAAAGGGCCCGGGCCGCGTCTCGCCGCACTTCGTCCACGGCCGCCTGATCAACCTGATCTCGGGCCAGGTCAGCATCAAATACGGCCTGCAAGGCCCCAACCATGCCGTCGTTACCGCCTGCTCGACCGGCGCGCATTCGATCGGCGACGCCGCGCGGATGATCCGTGACGACGATGCCGACATCATGCTCGCGGGCGGCGCCGAAGCGACAATCTGTCCGATCGGTATCGCCGGCTTTGCGCAGGCGCGCGCGCTCAACATGAGCTATAATGACCGGCCGGAACAGGCGAGCCGCCCCTATGACAAGGATCGCGACGGCTTCGTGATGGGCGAGGGCGCGGGTGTCGTGGTGCTCGAGGAATATGAACATGCCAAGGCGCGCGGCGCGAAAATCTACGCCGAAGTCGTCGGTTACGGCCTGTCGGGCGATGCCTATCATGTGACGGCGCCGCATCCAGATGGTTCGGGCGCGTATCGTTCGATGGAAATGGCGCTGAAAAAGGCGGGCATGATGCCCTCGGACATCGACTATATCAATGCCCACGGAACCTCGACGATGGCCGACACGATCGAGCTTGGCGCGGTCAAGCGCCTGTTCGGAAACGAAATTGCCGATGTGTCGATGAGCTCGACCAAGTCGGCGATCGGCCATTTGCTCGGCGGCGCCGGCGCGGTCGAGACGATCTTCTGCATCCTCGCGATCCGCGACCAGATCGTCCCGCCGACGCTGAACCTCGACACTCCCGACGAAGGCACCGACGGCGTTGACCTGGTCCCGCATACGGCGAAGAAGCGCAAAGTAAAGGCTGCGCTCAACAACAGCTTTGGTTTCGGCGGCACCAACGCCAGCGTGATCGTGAAAGCGATCGACTGATCAACCAATCCTCCCTGCCATGCTCTAGCAGCCGGGAGATCGCCGAGGCTTCGCTTCAAGCCACAAAGGACACAAAAGACGCTGCACATGCGGAGCTTTTGTGACTTTAAGCAGAGGCATCTGACTGACGGGAGAAACTGGTGCATCCGTTCCGCTGGCTAACGATCGCGATCCTGGCCCTTCTGCTCGCCGCCTGTTCGGGCAGCGCGCCGAAAGACGCCGAGATCGTCGTCCCGCCGGGCGCGAGCATCGCAAAGGCGGGGGAGATCCTCGAAGACGCCGGGCTTGTCTCGGCGTCGAGCTTTCGCAACGAGGCGCGCTTTTTCGGCTCGGACGCCCCGATCAAGCCCGGCGAGTACAAGATCGAAAAGGGGATGGACGCGGGCGACATCCTGGAACTGTTCCAGTCGGGGAAAACGATCCAGCGCCTCGTCATGATACCCGAAGGCATGCCGTCGATCATGGTCTGGGACCGGCTGATGGCTGAAAAACGGCTGAAGGGCGAAATCCCGGTGCCGGCCGAGGGCAGCATCCTGCCCGACAGCTACGCCTTCACGACCGGCGAAAGCCGCGCCGCCGTCGTAAAACGCATGCAGGCCGCGATGGACAAGGCGTTCAACGAACTGTGGGCAAAACGCACCCCGCGCACCGCGGCCAAAGACCGAAACGAAGCGATTACGCTCGCCTCGATCGTTGAGAAGGAAACCGGGGTCGCCGCCGAACGGCGTACTGTTGCCGGCGTTTATACGAACCGCCTCGCGGTCGGCATGCGGCTTCAGGCCGACCCGACGATCATCTATCCGATCACCAAGGGCAAGCCGCTCGGCCGCCGCATATTGCGCTCCGAAATCCAGGCGGTGAACGGCTATAACACCTACAGCATGATCGGCTTGCCGCAGGGCCCGATCGCCAATCCCGGCAAGGCGTCGATTGCGGCGGTGCTCGATCCCGAAGCGACCGACTATCTCTTCTTCGTGGCGAAGGGCGACGGCGGCCATATCTTCGCGCGCACCCTCGCCGAACATAACGCCAATGTGCAGAAATGGTATCAGCTGCGCCGCGACCGCGGGGAGATGGAGTAGCTATACCGACAGAATGAGGGGATTCGATGAGCACCGCGACCACTGCGAAACTCTTTCTCCACGGCGTCCCCGACAGCCCCGCCATCTGGCGCCCGCTGCTCGCCGCGCTCGACCTGGGCGATACGCCAGTTGCGGTGCCGGCGCTTCCCGGTTTCACCGCTCCGCTGCCGACGGGCTTTCGGGCGACCAAGGAAGCCTATGCCGACTGGGCGGTGGGACAGGCCGAAACGCTGTTCGCGGCGCGCGGCCCGATCGACATCGTGGGCCACGACTGGGGCGCGCTCATCGCACAGCGCGTCGCGATGCTCCGCCCCGATCTGATCCGCAGCTGGGCGATCTCGAACGCCGTGATCGAATCCGAGTACCGCGGCCACCGCGTCGCCCGCATCTGGAACACGCCGATCCTCGGAGAAATCTTCATGGCGCTCAGCAAGCCCGCCAAGCTTGCCGAGGGTCTCGCGGCGCAGGGCATGCCTGCCGACATCGCGCGCGAAGAGGCCGCGCAATGGGCGAGCCGGGACAAGCGCCGCGCGATCCTCAAACTCTATCGTTCGGCACAGGGCCTCAGCTTCGCGCGTGACTGGGCGCGCGATATCGACAGGCTTCCGGCCCAGGGGGCGTTGATATGGGGCGCGAACGACCCATATGTCGACCTGTCGGTGGCGCAGCGTTACGTTGCGAACACCGGCACGCCGCTCTTCGTCATCGACGGGGCGGGGCATTGGGCGATCGCCGAACGGCCCGCAGAGGTCGCGGACGCGCTCCGTCTTTTTTGGGCGGGGCTTTGATCGTCTAATTCGATCAACATAACCGGCCAACTCGATTTGACCCGCGCGTGCAGGTCTGCTCTTGGTGCGCCGCACAAAATCCACCCAGAAAGGATTCTCTCCCATGATCAATCAACCCGTTCCCGCCGTCACGCTCAAGACGCGCGTCCGCGACGAAGCCGTCGATGGCCCGAACCCGTTCCGCTGGCAGGACGTCGACACGGGCGAACTGTTTGGCACCGGCCGCCACATCCTGTTCGGTCTGCCCGGCGCCTACACCCCGACCTGCTCGAACGAGCAGTGCCCGGGCTTCGAACGCCTTTACGGCGACTTCGCGGCTGAAGACGTGACCGACATCCACTGCATCAGCGTCAACGACGCCTTCGTGATGTATAACTGGGGCAAGAGCCTCGGCGTTCAGAATGTGAAGATGGTTCCCGACGGTTCGGGCGCGTTCACGCGCCGCATGGGCATGCTGATCAACAAGGACCATGTCGGGTTCGGCATGCGCAGTTGGCGCTATACCGCGATCGTCGATGACGGCGTCGTGGTCCAGATGTTCGTCGAACCGGGCATCAACGATGTCGGCACCGACAGCGATCCCTACGTCGAATCGACCCCTGAAAAGGCACTCGAGTGGGTGAAGGCGAACCCCTACCAGGGCAAGCTGTCGCAGGCGGCCTGATCCGACGCTGATATGACCTTGGGCGGCCCGGCATCCCCCCCTCCCGGCCGGGCCGCTGGCGCCGCACCCATCATCGTGACCGCGACGATGGGTGCGGCGGACCAGCTTCATTTCAACAATCTGCGCGCCGCGCATTTTCCGCCCGAGCGCAATCATCTGGCGGCGCACATCACGCTGTTTCACCAACTGCCGCCGTCGTGCCTCGATGAACTCGACCGGCTGATTCGCCGCATCGCCGCCGACACGCCGCCTCCCGCCGCCAGTCTGCGCGAAATCTACTCTCTCGGTGGCGGTGTCGCCTTTCGCATCGACAGTCCCGGGCTGCTGGCGATTCGCCAGCGCATCGCCGATCATTTCACCGGCATGCTCACCGCGCAGGACCAGGGAACGCCGCGGCTCCATATTACGGTTCAGAACAAGGTCGCGCCGAGCGAGGCGCGGGCGCTGCTGGCCGAACTCGCCGCCGGGTTCCGGCCGCGCGCGCTGACGATTGCGGGTCTGGCGGCCCATCACTATCTCGGCGGACCTTGGCAACTCGCCTTTGCCCGCAATTTTCGCGGCGTGCGAACATGATATTGACCAGCGCCAATGCCCTGCCTATAGGCGCTGCTCGCCCATCGCGGCGGCCTTTCGGGGCGGAGTAGCTCAGCTGGTTAGAGCAGCGGAATCATAATCCGCGTGTCGGGGGTTCGAGTCCCTCCTCCGCTACCAAAATCATTCATTGTCCGTAATTTATTGGCGGAAGCTGACGCGTTATTGCGTGTGGATTCGTCGGTAAAGTGGGATTTTGGACAGCGAATTTTCCCCATCTGGCTTTCGAGATTTCTAAGAATAATATGTATTTTCAATAGCGTGTGTGAAATCGTCGTTCGGCACCCGACACGCGAATTCAAATTTCGCGCCTCAGAAACGGATACGAAAGCGAAAATTTGTTCAAAATCCTTATCTTTTCGAATGCCTGAAATCGTTTGTGAATTGGAGGAATTTGCTCGAAAATCGTTTTTCGGTTTGCGGTCGTTGGCCACGCCTGGACAGAAAGGCCTAAACTTGGTCGCGGGAAACGCGAGGATTTTTGCTCGTATTCTGCCGTCATATTTTAAGGGGGCGAGAGCGGTCGCGGTTTCGCGCGCATTAAGAAACATGGGGCGCGGACGCGGTGCAGGCGAATGTCGGATTATCCCCGATCGTGACGCATAGCTGTAAGACCGTTATCGGCGATTTCGTGACTTCAGATGCTATAAAATATCTGTCCGCCCCAAATGGTTGACTCCTTGCCCACCTTTTTTTCCGAAACGTCCGGGCGATTGTAATTGACAAGCGTTGAGCCGAAATAGATTTCGGGCAAAGTTAACGTTTTCCGTTGCCGGTTTGTGAAAGCGGTTTTGATCCGGATAGGCGCTTGGCTTATCGCTACCGCCGTTCGGTCGAGCTGAGTTATTGTTCGCCTTGCGATCGGGTTGGCAGGGGCAAAGCAGATGGCGAAACGATTCGGGTGCGTACGTGCGGCCGCGATCATGGCGCTGGCATTCTCAGCGCAGTCCTTTGCTGCGCTGGCGCAAACCGTGCCTGAGGACGGCCGAACAGCCGTGCAGGTCACGCCCTATGTCTGGGCTTCCGGTTTCGGCGGCACGCTCCGTCCCGGAAGGGAGGCGCCCGTCGTAACGGTCGACAGAAGCTTCGGCGAGCTGCTCGAGGATGTCGACGCCGCCTTTTTCATCAGCGGACTTGTGAAGCACGACCGGCTGGTGGTGCTGGCCGATCTCACCCATTCCTCCTCTTCGCGCAAGGGGCTGGTGCCGACGGGTAATCCGGCGATTCCGGTCTTGCCCGCCGAGGGAGGCCTGCGTCAGACGTCGGCGACCGCGCTTGTCGGTTATCGCGCGGTCGAACAGACGGGCGCTTCGCTCGATGTACTTGTTGGGGCGCGCGCCTGGTGGATCCGCCCGAAAGCGTCGGTGCCGGCGCTCAATCTGACGGCGAGCGCCAAGGCCAGTTTCGTCGATCCGGTGTTCGCAACGCGCCTGAATATCAAGGCATCGCCGCGCTTTTCGTTTTTGCTCTACGGCGATATCGGGGGCTTCGGCGCCGCGTCGCAAGTTACCGGGCAGGCCGTCGCGACCGCGAACGTCAAGGTGGCCCGAAATATCTGGCTCTCGGGTGGCTATCGCTATCTTTATGTCGACTACAAGAGCGGGCGCGTTCGGACGACCGCGGCGCTTGCAGGCCCGCTGCTTGGCGCCACCGTGGCCTTTTGACGGAGATGCCGGGCGAACCGAGCAAAGTTGGGGAAGACAGAGCGGCCATATCGAAACGGACAGGGGACAGGGCAATGAAGCAAATTTTCCGTCGAGGCTCAAAAAGGACTGTGGCCCTCCTGCTCTCGTTACTCGCGGTGCCGGAGGCGGCCGCGCAGGTGCCGGAAGCGGCGGCGTCCCCCGAAACACTGTTTCGCAACGTTCGCGTGCTCGATGTCGTCAAGGGACAGCTGGGCGCCCCGACCAATGTTCTGGTTGCAGACGGCAGGATCGCCCGGATCGGTGGCGACGTCACGCCGCGCGGACAAGCGAAGATTATCGAAGGCGGCGGCCGCACGCTAATGCCCGGCATGATCGACATGCACGTCCATCTGACCTTCAGCGCGCTCACGATGCAGCAGATGATGTCGCCGGACCTGACCCCGGACAAGGCCGAAGCCGCTGCGGGGCGCCAGGCACATGCCATGCTGCTGCGCGGATTCACTTCGGTGCGCGATGCCGGCGGGCCGGTATTTGGACTGAAACGCCGCATCGATGCGGGCCAACTTGTCGGCCCCCGTGTCTGGCCGTCGGGCGCGGTGATTTCGCAGACCAGCGGGCATGGCGATTTCCGGATGCCGAATGAGCGGTCGCGCAAATTCGGCGGGGGCGTCTCGCGATCGGAACTGTTCGGCGCCAATTTCATCGCCGACGGGACGAGCGAGGTGCTGACCGCGACGCGTGAAAATCTGCGCTTCGGGGCAAGCCAGATCAAATTGATGGCGGGGGGCGGAACCTCGAGCGATTACGATCCCATTGACGTTACGCAATATACGTTCGAGGAAATGAAGGCGGCCGTCGACGCGGCCGAGGACTGGAACAGCTATGTGATGGTCCACGCCTATACACCGCGCGCTGTGCGACGTGCGATAGACGCCGGGGTGAAATGTATCGAACATGGTCATCTTCTCGACGAGGCGACGCTTCGCCTGATGGCCGACAAGGGCATCTGGCTGTCGACTCAGACGCTGTCCGACGACAGCCCGAACGTCGATCCCGCGCGCCGGGAAAAAAGGCGCGAGATCCTCGCGAACAACGCGGCGCTTTGGCAAAATGCGAAACAGCTGGGAGTGAAACTCGCCTGGGGCACCGATTTCCTGTTCGATCCGGCGCTCAATGCCGAGCAGAATGATTATCTGGTGCGGTTGAAAAGCTGGTTCACGCCCGCCGAGATCGTGAAGATGGTGACGTATGACAATGCCCAGCTGCTTGCCCTGTCGGGGCCGCGTTCGCCCTATCGCGGTGCGCTCGGCGTCGTGCAGGAAGGCGCGCTTGCCGACCTGCTCCTCGTCGACGGCAACCCGCTCGCGCAGATCGATCTGCTCGGCGATCCGAAGGCGAACTTCGACGTCATCATGAAGGGCGGGACATTATATAAGGGCGTCGATTGAGCGACTTCAGTCTTGTGACGCGTGGCGGCATTTGCGTGCGACAGCGGGGGGCAACCGGGCGCCACGTCAACCCCGAACGGCGCGCTTGTTTATCATTTCGCTGGGGTGGACTCGTCTGGTTACGCGAATGAGAATAGCGGTTCCAACGGACCGGAAATGGAGGCTGCGATGCAGCAGCAGCCTATGTCAGCAGCATAAGGCCGCCCTGTGGCGTTCGTGCCCGAGGGCGGATTGAACGCAACCCGCCACCTCCAGGCGTTCAGTTATGATAGAGTCGGATAGCGCGGGTCGCGGGAACGGCATCGGGCGGGACGAAAACGGTGACGGCGGCAGGCAATACACGGAAGTGCGCGGGCGTTGCGGTAACGATCTCCCCGTCGGTGTTGATCGGCATCGTGCGGCGCGTTTCAATGTCGAATTCCACGCACCGGGCAGTTCTGACTTCCTTCCACGCTCCGTGCGTACCAGTCCGAAAGGCCGGTGCCATCAGGGCCGATTTCCAGAGGCTCCGCATTTCCAGGCTGTAGAGATCCAGCGCTCCGTCATCGATGGCCGCCGTTTCTTCGATGACATTGCCCCCGCCATAGAGGCGGCCATTGCCGATCGCGATCTGGTAGGTCCTGACCGTCGCTGCGTTTCCCTTCTCCACGATCCTGGCGCGAAATCGCCTGGCGGCCGCGAGGACGCGGAGCGCTGCCACCGCATAGCCGATCCGTCCAAAGCGCTTTTTGATGTCCGGATCGAGTTTCTGCGCCAGCTCGCTGCTGAGACCGATGCTGGCGACATTGAAGAAGGCGTGGCCATTGACCATGCCGACATCGATCTGCCTTGTCTGCCCGGCCACAATCAGGTCGGCGGCGGCGGCGAAGTCGAGGGGGATCGAAAGCGTCCGCGCGAGATCGTTGGCGGTCCCGGCCGGGATGATGCCCAGCGGCAATCCGCTTTCGATCACCGCTGGTGCTGCAGACGAGATCGACCCGTCGCCGCCGCAAACGACGATCGCATCCGCCGCCTGGTGCAGGCGGGTGATGTCCCGTGCAATCTCGGGCAGGTTTTCGAAAGGTTCGACGGTGACAGCGAAGCCACCGGCCGCGAGCCTTGCGCGCACCGGCTCCAGAGCGCTTCCGCCTTGCCGCGCCTTCGCATTGTGGAGCAGCAACACGCGCTTGCTGGTGGATGAGGGCATGGAAGGGTCCTGGCAAAGGCTGGCGAGCCTGTCCGCTATACCCGATCGTCGATCAAAGCCAGACAGTCTGGCGCCGGCCAAAAATCTGGTAGCGAAAATCGGCATCTTTCCGCGATTCAAAACGCGACGAGCTGAGCGTCTCTGCCCCAATTCCGGACAGGAATTTAAGCACTTGGTATCTTTTGCGGCCTTAAATTGCGGTCATGGGTCAAGGAGGGACAACTTCACGAGCAATTCTCGGGCGCCGTCTGGCGCTGGCGTCGGTTTTTGTGGCCGGGGCGTGCTTGGTGTATGTCGGCGTTGAAGATCTCGCCACTTTCGCGCTGATCGCCAGCGCGGTTGGCTGCGGATGGGCCGGGTCGGCGTGGCGGCACGACTGGAAGCTCTGGCGTCTGTCCCAACGGCTCGAGACGATATCTGGCGAGGGCCAAAAGGTTGCGATTACCGATCGGCTCGCTGAAAATGCCGAAGGCCTTGAAGAGGCGCTTGCGACGATCGAGCGCCGGTTGATCCAGCGCCACGGCATCAGCGGCTTGCCGACGCGCGAACCCTTGCTTGAACAAATGGAGCGGGATGGCGCGGGTCTGCTCGGCACATTCGCGCTCGATGATTTCGAGCGCCTGGCGGGCTTCGCACCAGAACTTGCCGAGCGGGTGCTTCTCGAAATTGTCGGACGGATCGTTCGCATGGTCCCGCCCGACCGCCTGGTCGCGCATGTCGATCAAGGGCATTTCGCGATATGGTATGGCAAAGATATCGATCCGTCGCATGCCCGGTCCGAAATCGATGCGATCGCTTATGCCCTTGGCGACCGGATAAGAACCGACGAGCGGGAGATATTGCCCAGCATCGCAACCCGCTGCGCTGCGCTGATTGATGGCACGACCCCGCAGCAGCTTCTCGCCCAAACGCTCGCATCTTTTGCGTTGTCGGAGGTTCTCGAAACGCAGGAGCTCAGTCCTGACGCAATTATCCAATTGCAACAGCGCTATGCGATTGAGCAGGATCTGCGCGCCGCGATTCACCGGAACGAATTTCAGCTGTTCTTTCAGCCATTGATCGACGCCCAATGGCAATGCGTAACCGGCGCAGAGGCGCTGATCCGCTGGCACCATCCCGAACGCGGGAGCGTTCCGCCCTCGCTGTTCATCCCAATCGTGGAAGCCGCGGGGCTCGCGGAGCAAGTCGGGCTTTGGGTTCTCAATGCGGCGGCGCGGCAAGCGAGCGAATGGGGGTGCGGCAATCTTGGACCTCTGCGGGTTGCGGTCAATATTTCGGCGAACCAGCTTCACGATGCCCGATTTCCGGAATTTCTCACCCGGACGCTGCACAATCATTCGCTCGATCCGGCCTGCCTGGAGATTGAACTGACGGAAGGTGTCGCGAGCACGGACGATCCCGAACTCGCACGGCTGCTCAGCGCGATACGCGCGCTTGGCGTGAAGATCGCGATCGACGATTTCGGCACCGGCTATTCGAGCTTCAGCACGCTTCGCCAACTCACATTCGACAAGATCAAGATCGATCGCGAGTTTGTGACCGAGGTGCATCTTCGACCGGCAAGCCAGGCGATCTGTCAGAGCATCATCGCGCTCGGTCGCGGGCTCGACATTCGGGTGCTGGCTGAAGGCGTCGAAACGGCTGAGGAATATCGCTGGCTGGTCAACCAGGGCTGTCGCCATTTCCAGGGCTATTATTTCTCGCGGCCGCTGGCTGCCGCAGATTTTCTGACTTTCGTGGCCGACCGGACAGGACTGGCCACCTTGCTTAATTTTTCCCTTCCCCAAACTCACTTCGAGAGAATGACATCATGACGATCGCCGTTTCCCGCCGCCTTTATCCGCATCTTTGGCGTGGCATGGCCCTCGCCGCAGCGCTTGCCCTGGCAGGCTGTGCCAGCGGTCCGAAACCGAGCGCGGTGCCTGCTCCGACCAATAACGCGCAAAATATCGATACAATTGCCGAATATCTCAACCAAGGTGACGTGTCTTCGGCGCGCAAGCTTATCAAAACTGGCCTGAAGCAAGATCCCAACGATCCGTCGCTCGGGCTCTTGCGCGATTCGATCGACCGCGATCCGGTTGATTTGCTCGGGCCGCAATCCTTTGCTTATGTCGTCCAGCCGGGCGACACGCTGGTCGGCATCGCGCAGCGCTTTCTCGGCAATCGCCTGCTAACCTATCAGCTGGCTCGCTATAACGGGATCAAGAATCCGGCGACTCTGGCAGCAGGTCAGACGTTGCGCATTCCCGGCACGAAGTCGGCGCCAGCACGGCGATCGGTAACGCCTGCGTTGCCGGGCACGGCGACACCTCCCTCGTCGGCGCCGCGTGCCCAGCCGCCCAAGCCAGCGGTCGCGCGGCCCGCCGCACGCACCAATCCAGCGGCGGCGCGCCAACTGCGAACTCAGGGTCTGTCGGCGCTCAACAAGGGGGCAGCCACGCGCGCGGTGCAGTTGCTGCGGCGCGCCGAAGCGCTGGATCCGGGCAATGCGATGATCAAGGCGGATTTGGCGCGCGCCGAACGGATCGAGGCGACCGTCCGGTCGCGCCGCTGAAAATGTTTCAAGCTCCGCCCTGCCGAGCGAGTGATCAAGAGGATGTCGTTGGATGAAATCGCTGGGACGCTACAGCATCGAAGGTCGCCTGGGCGAAGGCGCGATGGCCGACGTCTATCGCGCGATCGATCCGAGCATCGGTCGCAAGGTCGCCATCAAGATACTCAAACCCGAATATGCTCGCAATTCCAGCCTCAATATCCGCTTCCTGCGCGAAGCGCGCGCCGCGGGCGCGCTTAGCCATCCCAATATCGCGACCATTTACGAAGTGGGCGAAGAGCAGGGGATTGCATATATCGCGATGGAACTCATCGACGGTCAGCCGCTGGACACGCTGCTGCAGGCCAATGGCCGGATGCCCTATGAGCGCGTGCTGGTGCTCGGGCAGCAACTCGCGGGGGCACTCGCCTATGCCCACCGAATGGGCGTGGTGCATCGCGACGTCAAACCGTCAAACATCCTGCTGTCGAATGACGGTCGCACCGCAAAGCTGGTCGATTTCGGCGTCGCGCGCATTGACGACCCTGACCCGGACTCGCGCCACGATCAACTCGCTCAGACCCAATTCGGGCAGATGATCGGCACACCGCGTTACATGAGCCCTGAACAGGCGCTCAGTCTCCCGGTCGATCATCGCTCGGACCTTTTTTCACTTGGCATTGTTCTCTACGAAATGGTCACGGGAAAAGCGGCGTTTCCCGGCGTTGGCCTGGCAACGCTGGCCGTCCAGATCGCGCAGGAACGCGTCGAGCCGATCGAGCGATCGGTCAGCGATTGTCCGCCAGGCCTGCGTTTTATCATCGACAAGCTGTTGTCCAAGAAACCCGAACAGCGCTTTGCCGACGGCGATGCCGTCCGCGAGGCGATCCTGCGCGAGATGAGCGCACGGGAAGAACGTGCCGTGTCGCGTCGCGGCCTCTCGCTGCGCATCAAGCTGCCGCTACTGCTCGCGACCGTCACCTTTGCCGTACTTGCGGTTTGCGGCGCGTTGATCAGCATGCGCGAAGATCGCGCGTTTGCGGAAATGGCGGCGACGTCAGGCCGTACAATCGCGTCTTTCGTTGCGAGCAACGCGGGTGTCGTGGCGGTCGACAATGCTGGTTTGCCGGCCGACCAGCAGGACTGGGGCGCGCTTCAGGCCTTTGTCGCCAGCGCCAGCGACGACCGCGAAATTCGATCCATGACGGTCGTCGATGCGAATGATATCGTCCGTGCCGCCAGCGAACCGGACCGGATCGGTGCGCGCTACGCCGCGCCGAAGGGCGAGCAGCGCGTCGATGCAGCCAATGGGGCGGTTGTCACCTATGCCGGAGCGGACCGAAACGCCGGACTGCGGATCGTGCAGCCCATTCGCTATGCTGGGGCAAGTTACGGCACGGTCGATGTCGTCGTCCGCACCGAAGCGCTGGCTTCCGCTGCCAGCACCACACGTTCGCTGCTGGTCATGCTTTCACTTGTCGTAATGGCGACGGTCATGATCGTCGGATATTGGAGCGGCGCCGCGGTAACGCGGCCGCTGGCTCGCCTTCGCAAGACGCTCGATGAGGCCGCTTCATCGGGCTTTGCGCTGCGCATCTCTCACCGCCGCGGCGACGAGTTTGGCGCAGCTTTCGACGCCTTCAATCGCGCCGCAGCCTCGATGGAAGAGAAATTTGCCGTGGGGCAGGTCGATAGCGAGGCGTCGATGGTCGCGACGCGCATTGTCGATCCGGCGGACGCGCCGCCGCCCATGCATCGGGTCGCCTGAGGAGCTTGCCGTCATGTATATGTTGCAACTTTTTGGGCATGGCGACGAAATCCATCCCGTCGATGCCAGGCTGTTACGCAATGGTACGCTTCGGATCGGCCGCGACAAGGCCGCGGACTGGTCGATTCCCGACCCCAATTGCGCTTTGTCGCGTGCGCACTGCGAATTTGCTGTCGGCCCGGAGGGGCTGACCTTGCGCCCGCTTGGCGCCAATGGCGTGTTCAACGCCGCCACCGGTGAACGGCTTGCCGATCTGCAGCAGATCGCCGTGCCGCTGCCGTTCGCCATACGCCTCGGTGACTTTCGCATCGTCGCCTCCGAGGCGCCCCATCAAGATGTGGCTGGTTACGAGACGCGCACGATCGTGCTGATGCAGCCGCTCGGAGATTCGATCGAGGTCCCCAGTGACTGGGCCGATGCCGCCGCCCCGATCGAAAACGCCAAGCAGACCATGACCAGCGGTTCACTGCTTGACGCATTTTGCGAGGGGGCCGGTCTCGATGCCTCGCTTCTGGCCCGCGAAGATCCCGTCGAGATCATGCGCCGCGTCGGCGGCGTCTATCGTCAGATGGTGCTGGGCGTTGGCGACCTGATGAGCGAACGCGACCATGCGCGCTCGCATTATCAGATGACCCGAACCACCATCGGCAGCGCCGATAATAATCCGTTCAAATGGGCGCCAACGCAGCGGCTCGCAATCGATCTGATCCTCGGCGGATCGCACGGGTTTCTTTCGGGACCAGCGGCTCTGCAATCGTCATTCCGGGATATCAAACGGCATCTGGTGGCAACTTTTGCCGGACTGCGCGGAAGTCTGCGGCAGGCGATCGCAACGCTCGACCCCGCTGGCGTTGAGGCCGAATCCGCTGGCCGATCGCTGTTTCAAAACCGTGCCGCTGCACAGTTGCTGGAACTGGAAAAGCGCCACGCTGATCTGCTCGACGAGATTGACGGCAATAAATCCGGTGTGCTCGATCGAGCGTTTGTGCAGTCATACAGCGTCGCAGATGCGGCGGGGACGGACGAGCGCGAATGAATATTTTCCGCATCTTTGGTCGCGGGAGAACCCCCGGCGGTGGCAGCGCGGCGGCCTCGATCCAATCCGTCGCGCTTACCCATGTGGGACTTGTCCGGGCGGTGAACGAGGACCGTGTTCTCAATCTACCGCAAGCCAATCTTTGGGCGGTGGCGGACGGTATGGGGGGGCATCATTCCGGCGATGTCGCCGCCCAAATCGCAGTCGATGTTCTTGGAGATGTCGCTAACCAGGGCAATACCGTTTGCGGCGATGATATTCTGGCCGCCCTGCAGTCCGCAAACAGGCTGATATACGAACGCTACGCGAATTCCGAACGCCGCAGCGGTACGACCATCGTGGCGGCGTTTTTGGACGAGGACATGCTGGAAGTCTTTTGGGCGGGCGACAGCCGGGCTTACCTGTTGCGCGCCGGCAAGTGGGAACTTCTGACCCGCGATCATAGCGTCGTGCAGCAAATGGTGGATGCTGGCGCACTGTCTCTGTCGGCAGCGGCGAACCATCCCAAGTCCAACATAATAACGCGTGCCTTGGGGGTCCATGAAGAGGTGTCTATCGACAGGGTTTCGACGCAATTTATTGCTGGTGATATGGTCTTGCTATGCTCGGATGGCGTCTCCCGAACGTTCGCATTCGAATTGCCCGGCGCTGGATCGACGCAAAGTTTCGCCCAATCAATGCTTGATCAGGCGCTGACACGGGATGGCAATGACAATGCAAGCCTGATTTTGATCGTCGCCAATTGATTGCCCGTGGTGGTTTCGCATCTGCAAAACTGGCTAGGTGAACAGCACCAGCATGGGATTGCCTATCAGAAAGTGCGAGGGAAAGCCACAGGCAGCGAAACCTAAGGGCGAGCAGGGCGTTGAAGATGCAATCCCCTTACAAATTCAAGCCCCTGACAAACCCAAGGAATCGATCATGGCCAAGAAGCCCGCGCCGTCCCCTGCGACCGACCACGCCCTTCGCGACCATCAGCCCGGCAAGGGCCAAATTGCGCCGACCGACAGCAGGGGCAATGGTGATGAATTACATCAGCAGGTCGGAGGCGACGTCACCGATGATGCCGCCTATCTCACCGACAATTTCGGCCATCGCATTTCGGACAACCAGAATTCACTGCGCGCCGGCGAGCGCGGCCCGACGCTGCTCGAGGATTTCGTCCTTCGCGAAAAAATCTTCCATTTTGACCATGAACGCATCCCCGAGCGGATCGTCCACGCGCGCGGATCGGGCGCGCATGGCGTTTTCGAATGCACCAAGGCGATCCCCGGGCTGACGAAGGCGTCGATCCTGCAAAAGGAGGGGGCAACATGCCCGGTCTTCGTCCGATTCTCGACCGTTGCCGGCGGCGCGGGCTCGGTCGACACCCCGCGCGACGTGCGCGGCTTTGCGGTCAAGTTCTATACGGATAGCGGCAACTGGGATCTCGTGGGCAACAACATTCCGGTCTTCTTCATTCAGGACGCGATGAAATTTCCCGACCTCGTTCATAGCGTCAAGATGGAGGCCGACCGCGGCTATCCGCAGGCGGCGAGCGCGCACGACACTTTCTGGGATTTCATCGGGCTGATGCCCGAGGCGATGCACATGATCATGTGGGCGATGTCCGACCGTACGATCCCGCGCAGCCTGCGCATGATCGAGGGGTTCGGCGTCCACACCTTCCGCTTCGTCAATGAAAAAGGCGAGGGGAAATTCGTCAAATTCCACTGGAAACCTGTGCTCGGCATCCAGTCGACGACATGGGACGAAGCGGTCAAGATCGCGGGCGCCGATCCCGATTTCCACCGCCGCGACCTGTTCGAGGCGATCGACGCGGGCGACTTCCCGGCGTGGGATCTGGGCGTGCAGGTCTTTGACGAAGCCTTTGCGAAGAAGCAGCCGTACGACGTGCTCGATGCGACCAAGCTGATCCCCGAGGAAGATATCCCCGTCGAGATCGTCGGCCGCATGACGCTCAACCGCAACGTCGACAATTTCTTCGCCGAGACCGAGCAGGTCGCCTTCCTGCCGTCGAACATCATCCCCGGCATCGATTTCAGCAACGATCCGCTGCTGCAAGGCCGACTCTTCTCCTACCTCGACACGCAAAAGTCGCGGCTGGGCACGACCAATTTCCACCAGATCCCGATCAACGCGCCCAAATGCCCGTTCCATAATTTCCAGCGCGACGGGATGATGCAGACGCTGGTGCCGACCGGGCGCGCCAATTACGAACCCAACAGCCTAGCCGAAGCCGGCGAAAATGGCGGTCCGCGCGCGAGTGCCGAGACGGGCTTCACGACCTTCGCGGCCAATGACGAACGCAATGATCCCGCCCAAAAGCTGCGCATCCGCGCCGAACTCTTCGCCGACCATTTCAGTCAGGCGCGGCTATTCTTCCTCTCGCAGACGGAAAATGAACAGGCGCATATCGCCTCGGCGCTGGTCTTCGAACTGTCGAAGGTGACGCTCGATCATGTCCGCGCGCGCGTCGTCGGCCAGCTTCGCAACATCGACGAGGATCTGGCGAAGCGCGTCGCCGCAGGTCTGGCGATCGACCTGCCGGCAAAGGAAAAGGCCGCGCGGGCGCCGATCGATCTCAAGACGTCGGACGCGCTGTCGATCCAGAAAAATGCCGACGACACGATGGAGGGCCGCAAGGTCGCGATCCTGTTCGCCGAAGGGTCGGACAAGGCGGCGATCGACAAGCTGAAGGGCGATATCGAGGATGCCGGCGGCACCGCTTTCCTCGTCGCGCCCAAGGTCGGCGGCATCAAGGTCAAGGGCGGCACGCTCAAGGCCGACGGCCAACTCGCGGGCTCGCCCTCGGTATTGTTCGACGCCGTGGCCTCGATCCTGACCGACGACCAGGCGAAAGCGCTGTCGGCGCAGGGCGCGGCGGTGCAGTGGTTCATGGACGTCTATGGCCATTGCAAGACGATTGCGCACGACGACGCCACCAAGCTGTTGCTCGACAAGGCCGGGGTCGAAAAGGACGGCGGCATCGTCTCGCTGTCCGAATTCGCCGACATCGGCACGCGGCGCCATTGGGCGCGCGAGGCCAAGGTCCGCGATCTTGCGTAATCGCCGCCGGGTCGTCCGGCGCGCGGCTTCGTGACGCGGTCATCGGCGACGCATCATCGCGACCTTCGCACCGGCCAGTCGATCTGGTCGGCACGGCGGCGGTCAGCGATTCCCCTCGCGACGCTGACGCGCGATATCCGCTGCGACGTCGTCGTCGTCGGTGCCGGTATTTCGGGCGCGCTGATCGCCGAGTCGCTGTCGGAAGCCGGCTTGAATGTCGTCATCGTCGACCGGCGCGGGCCTGCGGAAGGATCGACGGCGGCCTCGACCGCGATGCTGCAATATGAGATCGACATGCCGCTGTCGCTGATGGCGGACCGGATCGGCCGGGACAAGGCCGAACGAATTTGGCGCCGCTCGCGCCAATCGGTCGATGCGCTACGCGAACGGACCGAGCGGCTCGGCCTGAAGGTCGATGGTGCGACGCGCGGATCGATCTATCTCGACGGCAATGTGCTCGATGCAGACGGCCTCGCGGTGGAGGCTGACGCGCGGCGACGCGCGGGGTTCGAGGTCGAACTGCTCAAGCCCGCTGCGGTGCGCGACCGCTATGGAATCACGGGGCGCCACGCGCTGATCGGCTTCGGTAACTATTCCGCCGATCCACGCCAGCTTGCCGTGGGGTATCTGAATGTGGCGATCGCGCGCGGCGCGCGGCTCTATTCGCCTGTCGACATTTGCGGCATCGATCCCGGTAAGGACGGCGTGATACTGCATACCGCGAGCGGCGCTGCGATCCACGCGCGCCATGTTGTCATGGCGACGGGCTATGAGATGATGAAGGGCATCCCGCGCAAGGGAAACAAGATCATCTCGAGCTGGTCGATCGCGACGCGCCCTCAGCCCCGCGCGATCTGGCCGACCGCCGCGATGATCTGGGAAGCTGCCGATCCCTATCTTTACATTCGCACGACTCCGGCCGGTGAAATCATCTGCGGCGGCGAAGACGAAGACATTGCCGATGCCGACGAGCGCGACGCCAAACTGGCGGCCAAGACCGAAACCCTGTCGCGAAAACTCGCCGCCCTGCTGCCGGGCATCGACGCGACCCCTGTCAAGGCCTGGGCCGGCAGCTTTGGCGACAGCCCGGTGGGGACGCCAACGATCGGCCGCATTCCGCGCATGCCGAACTGCTATGCGGCTATGGGCTATGGCGGCAATGGTATAACTTTCTCGATGATGGCTGCCCAGATGCTGCGCGGACTGATCTGCGGCTATGGTGACGCCGACGCCGACCTGGTAAGTTTTCACCGGACCTTCTGATCGCCGGAGCTGGTCGCAGCCGGGACCGGCGCGGGAAAACGCCTTTTTGACTCTTCCAAACCTCCTTCGATTGGTCGCCAAAAGCGGTCGGTTTTCAAACGACTAGAATCGCGAAGCGGCGGACAGCGAGAGACGCCGTCCGCCGCTTTGTAAAAATTCATTCTGAAACGGGCGGGACCCGCGTCCAGAAATCGTCGAACGCTTTCGCGTCGAAGAAGGCAAAGGCCCGCACGATTCGTCATCTTTCAGCGTCAGGATCCACACATAGCTGCTGACATAGGGCTTGCCGTCGCGCGCGGTTTCCGGGCGTCGAAATGCGCGACCCCCATATCGCCATCGGCATAGAGCGCATGCCCGCTCAGGCAAATGGAGCGCGACGCCTTTGCTCCGCTCGGGGACCGCGGCCCAAGTCTATACTCAAGCCGGGATTCGCGCGATCACCTTGATCTCGAAATCGAATCCGGCGAGCCAGTTGACGCCCACTGCCGTCCAGTTGGGATAGGGCGCCTCGCCGATCTCTTCGCCGCGCACCTGCATGAACGGTTCGAACTGTGTTTCGGGGTCGGTGTGGAATGTCGTAACATCGACGACATCGTCAAAGGTGCAGCCTGCGGCCGCGAGAACAGCCTTGAGATTGGCGAAGGCGAGGCGAACCTGATTGTTGAAATCGGGTTCGGGCGAGCCATCGTCGCGACTACCGACCTGCCCCGAGACGAACAACAGGTCGCCCGATCGGATGGCCGCCGAATAGCGGTGCTCGTCATAAAGTGCATGGCGGTTGGCGGGGAAAATGGCTTCACGCTTGGGCATATTTCTATTCCTTCCAGGTCATTCGGCGTCGGCCGATTTGCAATCCGGTTCGGTGCCGCTTACATACATGTCGTATGTCAGCCATTTGGGAGCATACGCGGCGTATGTCAACTACACATTCGAACCAATCGCTGTCGCGGGCCGAAAGCGCCGCCGCCAACCGGCAACGGTTGATCACAGCCGCGCGCGCGGCTTTCGCGCGCGATGGCTATGCGGGCGCATCGATGGACGAGATGACGGCTGCCGCGGGCCTGACGCGCGGCGCGCTTTATCACGGCTTTGGCAACAAGCAGGGTTTGCTCGCGGCGGTCATCGCCGAACTGGACGCCGAGATGGCGGGGCGATTGGCGGAGGCACGGAGCGCGGCGCCCGATGCCTGGTCCGGTCTCTTGGCGGAGGGTGTGGCCTATATCCGCATGGCGCTCGATCCGGAGATTCAGCGGATCATGCTGCTCGATGGACCAGCGGTGCTCGGCGACCCTTCAACCTGGCCCGGCGAGCAAGCCTGTCTGGAGCGGACGATCAGCACGATGGCCCGGCTGCGCGACGATGGGGTGATCAAGCCGCTCGATCTCGAGGCGGCCGCGCGCCTCTTTAACGGCGCCGCGCTCTCCGCTGCCCTGTGGGTCGCGGCAGCAGACGATCCCGGGACCGTTTTCCCGCGGGCCGCCGAAGCCTTTCGCGCCCTGATCGATGGATTGCGCGCGCCGCAATAGGTGTCCGCTCGCAGGCTGTTTTGTTGGCATGACCCGCGAACAGGCCGCGCCGCTTACCGATCGTCTGAAGGGTGCGGACTCCATCCGGGCGGCGCGAGTTCAAAACCGTCGAACTCAAACCCCGGCGACACGATGCAGGATACCAAGGCCCAGCCCGCGCTTGCGTGCGCGCTTTGCCAGCAATCCGGCTCGATGAGATGCTGCGGCGTTTCGCCCGCCAGAATATCGCCGCCCAGCATGATGTCCATGACCGGACCGGTATCCGTCAGAGAGGTCGAGAGCACGACAGGCGATCCCGCGTGCCACAGCCAGATTTCGGAGGCGTCGACCTTGTGCCAGTGCGAGCGCTGACCTTCCTCGAGCAGGAAGTAGATGCAGGTGGCCGATGCGCGCGCGCCGTCGGGCGCGGGCGCCCGCCAGGTTTCGCGGTACCAACCCCCCTCTGGATGCGGCTGAAGTTCGAGCTGGCGGATCAGTTCGGTAGCGGAAGATGACGGGATCATGTGACAACCTCTGTGAGACAAAGCCGGCGCCCGTTTCAGGCGAACGGATCGCTCGCCGGACCGACAGCTTCCTGCCAGGCTTGAATCACAGAGGTCGCCCCAAATGAATCGGTCCTAAACCTTAAAAACTCGCGCTCGCGCTGACCCCGAGCGTGCGGACCGAATTATAGCCCCATTGCTGCTGGATGGAAGTCGCCCCGCGCAGCACCTGGTCGACATTGTCGTAGGCGATGGCGGTGGGGACGAGTTCATTCGTACAATTCTTGCAGAACAGCGAGAGTTCGAAGCCCGAGTCAAAGCGCACGCCAATGCTGGCGCCAAAAACGTTGGTCCCGCCAAGGCGCGTGAAAGGCGAGTTGTTTGCGGCGAAATTGACCGACGAACGGCGGTTGTAGCTGCCCTCGATGAACGGCACGGCGCCGCCCGTTTCGGGGAATTCATAGATCGCCTGAACGGTCGAGGTAAAGCGCGCCGAAGCCGGCGTGCGGAGTCCGGCGGCGTCGAAGGTCCCGTTGGCGCCGCAATTGGGCTGGCCCAGATAGCAGGCCGCGCCGACATAGGAGCGGAATTTGGAATCGAGCAGCGTCGCGCCGGCGTTGAGGGTGAGCCCCGTGACCGGCCTGATGACCGCGGTAGCCTCGATGCCCTGCGCCCGGACCTTGCCGGCATTGCCCACGGCCGTAATCCCGGTTCCGATATTCAGCGCCTGGACCTGGAAGTTGCGGAAATCTTCACGGAACGCGGACAGGTTAAGGCGAAGGCGGCGGTCGAACAGCACCGCCTTGACGCCGAGTTCGATGTCGGTGACGGTTTCGGGCAGGATCTTGAGATCCTGGCCGGGAACCGAGAAGGTCGGGTTGAAGGACGGCCCCTTGTAACCACGGCTGTAGGTCACATAGCTCGTGACATCGGGGTTCAGCTCATATTGGGCCCCGATCTTCCAGCTGAAGTCGGTCGTCTTGAAGGTCTGGCGGGCAGGCGGCGTGCGCGGCCCGAGCGTCGTGCCATATGGACGGTCGTTCTGGCGCGTATTGATCGTGATGTAATCATTGGTCACGCGCCCGCCGGCGATCAGCTGCAGGCTATCGGTGAGGTGGAGCTGGAACTGGCCGAACGCCGCAAGGCTTCGCAGCGTCTGGCGGTACGTCGCATCGCGACCGATCGCGTTGGAAATGCCGCTTCCCGCCGAGCCCTGCAGGACCGTGGCGGTGTTCAGCTTCGAATAGAATCCGTAAAGCCCGACCTGGCCGTCGATCAGGCCGCCCGGAGCGATCGCAAGCCGAAGCTCGTTCGAAAATTGATCATAGCTGCTGTCGTTCTGGTTGATGTTGAGCAGATCGGCGCTCGTTCCGTCGCCGTCGATTGCGAGCGAGAGGTCGAACGTGCGCCAGGCCGCGATGTTGTTGAGCGTCAGCATGTCCGAAAGGTTGAAGGTCGAGTTGAGTGAGATGCCGGACGTATCGACGCTGCGGTATCCGTCGCCATCCGACCCATATTCCAGATTGCCGGTACCGGCGGTGACGCCGTCCCTTGCTTCGAGCGCCGGCCGGATCAAGCTGCCGGTTTCGGCGACCGAACGGAAGGTGCGGTCAAAGACGCCCCCGACGCCGCGTTCGCGGCTGTGATCGCCGATCAGGTAGAAGCTGGCATCCGCCGAAGGCTCGAACAGCAGCTTGGCCTTGACCGCAGTGCGGACCTGGTTCGCGTCGAACCGACCCGGTGATCCGGCAACCTTGTCCGCGATCGGGCTCTGGCTCGAATGCAGCGCGTTGATACGCAGCCCCAGCGTCTCCGCGATCGGCACATTGGCCATGGCCTTCAAAATGATCCCGGAGCCATCGCCGGGCACCGTGTCGCGGTGGTTCGCCTCAAGGCTCAGCTTGCCTTCAACCCCGCTCAGTTTCGGGCGATTGCTGACGATATTGAGAAGCCCGGCCGACGCATTGCGGCCAAAGAGCAGGCCCTGCGGTCCCTGCAGCACTTCGACCCGTGCGACATCGTCGAGGATGCCGTTGCTCATGAACAGGGGAACCCCAAGCGAAACTTCGTCGACCGATACGCCGACGCTCGAATCGATATTGGGGGCGAACACCAGGCTGCCGACGCCGCGGATGCTGAAGCTGTTGTCGGCGCCCGTCGACAGGCTGGGCGCCGCGAGGCTGAGCTGTGAGAGGTCGTTGAGACGCCGCGATGCGAGGTCTTCGGCGCCGACGACGGTCACCGCGATCGGCACGTCCTGGAGGTTCTGGCTCGAACGCTGCGCGGTTACAATGATTTCGTCGACTTCAGCGGCTGCGGACCCGTTGCTGCCTTCGCCGGCATCCTGGGCATAGGCGGGCGATGCTGCACACAGCGTGGCGGCAGTCACCAGCAATATCGTCCGCGAAGCGCTTTTTTTCATGATTATCCTCTCCATATCGGCCGCTTTTGCGATCGATTTATGATTGTCAGCCGCCTCATCGGGCCGGGCGCTGATTGCCTCCACCATGGACGTCTTGTCAATAATCTTAATTCATACAATAATGAAACTTATATAAGAAACCTACTATATTTATTTCATAAACACATGATTTCAGGATATATTTTAGACTAGAATTGAGTGCGGAATTCTGCGGTCTGCAGGTCGTAACTCCCGTCACACAGCTTGGCGACATGCGCGAATTGCGGCCCGCCGTCGTCGGTCGCGAGCAGCTGAGCTTCGGCGATCCATACGAAGCGTCGATAATCGAAACGCCCCGATCCGCGGACTTCGCCGCACACGACATTGTTGGCGCCATCGGCCGCGCTGATACTACGGAAGGTGGCGCCGGGATCGTCCAGCGTCGATGCGATTCGCGGATCGGGCAGCGATTGAAAATCGGTCGAATCGCCGCCGTCCCGCGCGCGAGCGGGCGGTACGGCGGCCGCGGTTGCAGTCGCTTGGGGCAACTGGACGAGCGGGCGCGTCGAACCGCTTTCCGGATCGCTTGCCGTCGGAACCCAAATTGCCAGTGCGGCGAGGAGCGAGACGATGATGACGCCCGCGACAAGCCATGCGTCCATTTGCCCTTTTGCCAACGCTCATATCTCCAAGTGTCAGGGACGCGCCGCCGGATCGGCGGCGCGTCTCGAGTTCAGCGGACGTTGCTCAATTGGCTGTGCCAAGCCTTTGCGGTGAAGAATTCGCCCTTCTTGCGTTGAAACGCCTCGCCCGCTTCCTTGGAACCCTGAAGCTGCCATGCGAGCCACGCGGTCGGAAAGCCGCGATAGCCGTAAACACCGGAGGTGCAGGTCGAGGAAACGTTCTGGGCTGCCGAACGGCAGTCGGGCTTACCAAGAATATCATTGTGGTTCGCCCACTTCACGAGGCCTTTGGCCTTCAAAAGTTTGGAAGGCGTCGCCTCATAATAGGCATTCAGCGAGTTCAGGCGGTCGGAGCCGAATTGCCAGTCGGGCGAAATCAGCGCGTCGAGCGTGCCGCCGACATAGAAGATCGAGCCGGATTTGGCGGCCTTGAGGTCGGGCGTCAGCAGGCACAGGTCGGCGGGCGAGCACCAGAGCTGAGCGGGCAGCTGGAATGCGATCGTCGTCTTGATCGCTCCTTTGGATTTCAGCATCGCATTTGCAGCGCCGGTAGCGCCCTGCGAATGGCCCGCGACGCCGATCCGCGAGAAATCGACGCGCCGGTGGAGCGGGCTCGCCGGCCGCGCCGCGAACTTGCGCAGATAATCCAGTGAATCGAGGACCGTATCGCCATAGCCGGTCTTGCCGTCACGGGTCGCGATAACGACAAACCCCCAGCTGGCAAAATGCGACAGGATATGTTCGTAAATTTCCTTGCCGACCGGGATGTCGGAGGTGCCGTTTGCCCAGAGCAGCACCGCGCGCGGCGGGCCGCGGCGAATGTCGGACGGATACCAGATTTCGCACGGATTGCCCTTGCGGTCGCACGCGGCCGGTGAGGTCATGTGGCGAACGTCGGCAGGGCCGCTCGCGTCATATTTTCGTTCGATCGGCCCGGTGGGCTCGTTGGGCGCGGCCGCAGAGGGTGCGGCGGCATTGAAGCCTAGGCCGATCAAAATTGCGGCAAATGGCTTCTTGTGATGGAACATACGGAGTCTCCTCATTGATCGTCTTGCGGGGGAGGGGGAGGCGGTACGATCGGACCGCTTCCGCCGGTATCGGCGACGCCCGCGCGAACCGCGCTGGCAGGCCTCGGACAAGGGCGGCGACGGGTTGAGAGGGGCGCGGAAGCGCGGCGGCGCCAGCGCAAATTATGACCTTTCGATGTAGGTTCATTGAAATATGTATGAATGAAAGCGGGGTGCCTTTTTTCGTCCGTAAAATTAACCAGAGGTGACTAAGTGTCAGAAGCGGAGGGCGAGTCTAAAATCTTCATGAATATATTAATGAAGATATTGACGGGCATGGGGTGCCGGTGCAGGATGTCCGAGGAATCGCGTCGATAAAGCGCGGAGAAATGTACGGGTGCCGCGCAAATGCGCCAAGCGACCCTGAAAGATGGGAGACGATGATGAAGGGCATGCTTTGCGCGATATTGCTCGCGAGCGTAGCAACGATGGGTCAGGCCGCCAGCGCGCAGACCTCGGTCGTGACCGAAGCGGGCGAGGTTGCGGGGGCCGCAAGCGACAAGGTTATTTCCTTCAAAGGCATACCCTATGCCGCGCCGCCGGTCGGGCCACTGCGCTGGAAAGCGCCGGAGCCCGCGCCGCGCTGGGCGGGCGTCCGACAGGTCACAACCTATGGCCATGCCTGCCCGCAGCCAGAGCGCAAGGAAGCCTGGGCGCAGGTCGGCCAGCGGAGCGAGGATTGCCTGTTCCTCAATGTCTGGCGGCCTGCGAAACCCGGCAAATATCCGGTTATGGTCTTTCTCCACGGGGGCGGTTTCGTCTCCGGCGCAGCCGGCGTGCCGCTCTACGAAGGATCAGGGCTTGCTGCGCGCGGCGCCGTGATCGTCACCTTGAACTATCGTCTGGGGCGGCTCGGCTATTTTGCCCATCCGGCGCTGACGCGTGAGGACCCCGATGGGCGGCTTGGCAATTACGGCGTCATGGATCAGATCGCGGCGCTGCAATGGGTGCAACGTAACATCGCGGCATTTGGCGGCGATCCCGGAAATGTCACCTTGTTCGGCGAGTCCGCCGGCGCCGGCACTGTGCAGATTTTGATGGGATCGCCCGAAGCGAAGGGGCTGTTCCACAAGGCCGTTTCGCAATCGGGGTCGGGCGGAACGATTCTCGCGCCGATCCGCGGCGGTGCGGTCAATGCCGAGGTGCTGGGACAGAAATTCACCGACGACCTGGGGCTTGAAAATGCGTCGGCGGATGATCTGCGCGCCATACCGGTCGCGGAGATCATCAAGGCTCGTGCCTTCCCCTTCATCGACGGCAAGGTCGTGACGCAAAGCCCCGGCGAACCCTTTTATCTGGGCAAGCAGATGGGCATTCCGCTCCTCATCGGGTCGAACTCGAACGAATCGAGCCTTGGCGGCATGACCGAAGCGACGGCCAGGATGCTGCTGGGAAGCGCCTTTGCCGACCTTCATGCGGGCTATATCGCGATGACCGGCAAGGCGAGCGAAGCGGCCGCGATCGACCTGGCCGAAGGGCTTGCCTTCGTGCTGCCGTCGTTGGCGCTCGCGGACCGGCACGCGGCCGCAGGGAACCCGACCTTTGCCTATTTCTTTGACCAGGTGCCCGTCGACCAGCGCGCGAACGCGGCAGGGACGGACCATGGCGGCGAGCTTGAATATCTGTTCGGGAACAAGGCGGCCGAGCATCGCTGGGACGCCGATGACCTGAAGGTCTCAAAGCTGATGGGCGATTATTGGGTGCGCTTCGCACGCACCGGAAATCCCAGTGGCAGGGGCGCGGTGCAATGGCCTGCCGTCACCACGACCCCGACAGCCTATCTCCACATCGACGCCAAGCCGCGCGCTGCGCGGCTCGCGCCGGTCGAGGAAAAAGCGAAGGAAGCTGCAATGGCGGCTGCGGTCAAAACCTGGACCGAGCCTGCCGCGCCGTAGAGGCGAACCATATTCGATGAATACAGGAGAGACGATCATGATTTCGAACCAGCCGACGCGCCGTCAGGTCGTCGCGGGCGCGGCGGGCCTCGCCGCCGCCGTCAGCGCCGCCCCCGCCAGCGCGCTCGCCCCGGCGAGGCAAGCGCCGGAAGGCTTTTTGTGGGGCACCGCAATTTCCGCGCATCAGAGCGAGGGCGGCAATACTGCGTCGGACAGCTGGCTGCTTGAAACGATAAAGCCGACCGCCTTCACCGACCCCTCGGGCGATGCCTGCGACAGCTATCATCGCTATGAGGAAGATCTGGACATCGCCAAGAGCCTGGGGCTCAACTGCTATCGCCTGGGCATCGAATGGGCGCGGATCGAGCCCGCCGAGAGCATGTTTTCCGAAGCCGCGCTCAATCATTATGCCCGCGTCCTGGAGGCTTGCCGCGCGCGCGGGCTGCTCCCGATGGTGACCTATAATCATTTCACCGTGCCGCTGTGGTTCGCGATGCGCGGCGGGTTCGAGGTGGCTGACGGGGCAGACCTTTTCGCGCGCTTCTGCGGCCGCGCGACCGAGCGTCTGGGGTCGCTGATCGGTATGGCGACGACTTTCAACGAAGCCAACATTCTGGGCCTTCGCAAGGTGCTGCCGCGTTTTGCGAGCGACGCCGCCGAGGAAAATGCGCGGGCGATGATTGCGGCCGCCGCAAAGCACACCAATTCGCCGCAATTTTCGGCGATGCTGTTCGGCAATCCCGACAAGATCAACACGGTGATGCTCGATGCACATGCCAAGGGCTATGCGGCGATCAAGGCGGCGCGCGCCGACCTGCCGGTGGGTGTGACCCTGTCGATGCAGGAAATCCAGGGCGTCGGCGAGGGCTATCTGGCGCGCGAGGCGGAGGCGACGATGTATAGCGGCTGGCTGGAAGCGGCACGTGCAGCGTCGGACTTCGTCGGCGTACAGACCTATTCGCGGTTGCGGATCGGTCCCCAGGGCCTGATGCCGTCCGAACCCGGAGTGCCGCTCACCGACATGGGATATGAAAATTATCCGTCGGCCATCGGCCACACCCTGCGCTACGCGGCAAAGCATATCGGCAAGCCGATTTACCTCACCGAGACGGGCATCGGGACGACCGACGACGAGGTCCGCATCGCCTTTATCAAGGCGACGATGGACGAAGTCAGCAAATGTATCGACGACGGGATCGAGGTGAAGGCCTATCTCTACTGGTCGCTCCTCGACAATTTTGAATGGACGTCGGGCTATGCAAAGAAATTCGGGCTGGTCGAGGTCGATCGCAAGACATTCAAGCGGACGTTGAAGCCGAGCGCGCGCTATCTTGGCATGCGCGCCAAGGCGAACCGGATATGACGGGTTCGTCGCGGCGGCTCCGGTCGATGTCGGGCCCGTGCCGATGGCCGGGCGCCTGCCGTGGCATGAAAGCGTGCCTCCATGGGTAAGCGTCTTGCGGGGGTCGAGCTTGGCGGCACCAAATGCATTGCTATCCTCGGCTCCGGCCCGGATCGGATCGAGGCGCAGGTCGAAGTCCCGACGACGTCGCCCGACGAGACGTTGGGCCGGCTACGGGACATATTGAACGACTGGCATCGGGGCAGCGGCTTTGAGGCGCTGGGGCTTGCCAGCTTTGGCCCGCTCGACATCGCAGCCGGCACGGTCGCCGCTACCGCCAAGCCGGGCTGGTCGGGCGCCCCCGTCCGCGACCAACTCGCGGCCGGTTTCGATCTGCCGCACGCGCTTGATACCGATGTGACCGGCGCCGCACTCGCCGAAGGGGCGTGGGGCTGCGCCGAGGGACTTGGCAGCTATTGCTATGTGACCGTCGGGACTGGGGTCGGGGCGGGGATCATCGTCAACGGCAAGCCCATCGCAGGGCTGGGTCACGCCGAAGCCGGTCATATCCGCGTCGCCCGCGTTCCGGGCGACAGCTGGCCGGGCAATTGTCCCTTTCACGGCGATTGCGTCGAAGGGCTGGCGTCGGGCAGCGCGATCGTGGCGCGCATCGGCGGCAGTGCGGTCCATCTCGGCGACGATGACCCGATTTGGGATTTGGTGGCGGATGCGCTCGCGCAGATGCTCCACGCGCTGGCGCTGATCGCGACGCCCGAACGCGTCATCCTGGGCGGCGGGGTGATCAACGCGCGTCCTCTGCTGATCGCCCGGGTGCGCGATCGGCTTGGAATCAGCCTCGCGGGCTATTCGGGGCCGCTTGCCGCGCCGGATGCGCGTGAAACATTCGTTCGGCCATCCGCCCTCGGCGCCCATGTCGGCCCACTTGGCGCTCTCGCGCTTGCCCGCTCGGCGCTGGGCAGGGGAGCGGACGTTCCTCCGCCGGTCTCCGCCGGTGTCATGGCCCGCTAGCAGCGCATCGCGGCATGTGGCCGGCATTCATTTGCGCCGACTGGGACCTCACTCGGCGAGGGTGTCTTTCGAGAGTCTGATTCGCTGAAGATTGAGTGACTGGAACGGCTTCAGGCGACTTGTGTGTCAGAAGGCATGATTTTCCCCGGGTGCCGCTCATGATTGATATTAATTCATATATTAATGATTGTTGACAGGATTGCGATTGGGGAGCACATCTGGTCGCCGACAACGCCGCAGAGCGTTGGGGATTGGGAGATGATATGATGAAAAATCGACTGCTTTTCGTGTCCGCCGCGGCGTGTCTTGGCCCGGTCCCGGCCTATGCGCAGGCGGCGCCTTCGCCCGCCGATGAAAATCCCATATTGGCTGATGAAATCGTGGTGACGGCAGAGCGCCGGACCACGAGCCTGCAGCGAACGAGCGTTGCGGCGACCGTGCTCACGGGCGAGGACCTGGTGCGCAAGAGCGTCAACAGTGTCGAGGGGCTGCAATTCGCGTCGCCGTCGCTGACCGTCAATACCACCGGCCAGGGCAACGCCTTCAACATCCGCGGGATCGGCAAGACCGAACAGAATAGCGCGATCGGTGTCGGCGTCATCACCTATCGCGACGGTGTGGCAACGCTGCCGGGATATTTCCAGACCGAACCCTATTATGACATCGCCAGCGTCGAAGTTCTGCGCGGGCCGCAAGGCACGTTCGCGGGCGGCAATGCGACCGGCGGCGCGGTGTTCATCACGCAGCAGAATGCGACCTTCGACCGCGTCGGCGGCTATTTCCTCGCCCAATATGGCAATTACGACCATATGAAGCTTCAAGGCGCGCTCAATATCCCGCACAGTGATACGCTCGCGATCCGTTTTGCCGGCAATATCGAGCGGCGCGACACCTTCTATGATGTGTCGGGCCCCTGGACGGGCAATCCGGGCAATCGCCGCGACTATAGCGGCCGCGTCAGCATCGCGTGGGAGCCGACGCCCGAATTCACCCTGCTGCTGAAGGGCGATTACAACAATATCGAATATGGCGGCCTGCCTGCGGGCCGGGCGACCGAGACGGGCGATCCGCTGAAGGTTGCCAACAACGCCGATCTGAGCGGTCGCGACGAGTTTGGCCGTGTGGTGCTTAACATGTCGTACGAGTTTGACAGTGGCATCACCCTGCGATCGATCAGCGGCTTTCAGCGTGGCACGACGCAGATCGCCTCGGACAGCGACGGCACCGCAGCGCCCGGCACGGTTGCGGCGCCTGCGATCCAGTTCCGTGCCAAGATCAGCGAAGAAATCTGGTCACAGGAATTCAATCTCGTTTCGCCCGACACCGAACCGTTTACCTGGGTGCTCGGCGGCTTTTACCAGCACGACAAGATCACCATTCCGCCGAACGGCGGCTATATCGTCGACCAGACGCCCAACTCGCTGGCGCCGCTGGTATTCGACACGGTGATCGAAGGCGTCAATCCGAAGACCGCGCTCGCGGCGTTCGGGCAGCTGGGTTATGAATTGACCGACGGGCTTCAGGTGACGGCGGGCGCCCGCTGGTCGCGCACGACGTCAGCCAATGACGCGATCGCCAAGGCGATCATCCCGCCATTCGGCACGCTGCTGACGCTCGAACAGGTCGACCGCACCGTCAACAAGAAGGTCAACGGCAAGATTGCGCTGAACTGGACGGTCGACCGCAATCATTTCCTTTATGCCTTCGTCGCGACCGGAACCAAGGCGGGCGGCCTTAACGGGCCCAATGTGCTGGGGCTCCAGCCGCTTGCGTTCGAACCCGAAGATGTGACCGATTTCGAACTTGGGTGGAAAGGCACGTTCCTCGATGGTCGCCTGCGCACCCAGCTGGGCGGCTATTACAATATCTATGAGAATTTCCAGATCAGCATCGTCGACCCGGTATCGCCGAGCATTTCATCGATCTTCAACGTGCCCGGCAAGACCAAGCTGTATGGCGTCGAACTTTCCGCGCAGGGCAGTTTCGACCGCCTGTCGTTTGACCTTGCAGGATCGGTGTCGAATTCGAAGCTCGGCACCTTCTTCGCCGCCGATCCGCGGCTTGGGGCATTGGGCATCGTCTGCAATCCTGAAAGCGGGCCGCCCACCGCCCGCTGCATCGACCTCAGCGGCAACGAGCAGGCCTATGCCCCCAAGCTGACGCTGAGCGCCGGTGCGCAATATGCCATCCCCCTCGGCAATGACGCAACGCTCACCCCGCGCGTCGATTTCGCCCATATCGCGGCAACCTGGGGCAGCCTGTTCCAGAACCGGCAGTTCGGCGACCGGCTGGAGGCGCGTAACATCCTCAACGCGCAGCTGACGCTCGCCACCGGCGACTGGTCCATCGCGGCCTATGGCACCAACGTCACCAACCAGCATTATGTCGCGGCGATCAACGGCACGCGGCGCCTTGCCGGTGCGCCGCGCCAATATGGCCTGCGCGTCAGTCGAACCTTCTGATCCTCCCTTGCGGGCATGGCCATGCTGCCATGCCCGCATTTTTTTTTGCGAAAGACCATGATGCCGACAGCCTCGCCAAAGACGGCCTCTCCCGCCGGGCAACAGCAGGATCGCTATGCCTGGTTCGTCCTTGCGGCGCTTTGTTTCGTTTACATTCTGAACTTTCTCGACCGGCAGTTGCTGTCGATCCTCGCGAAGCCCATTCAGGACGAGCTGGGCGTCACCGACGGCGAACTCGGGCTGCTTGGCGGACTCTATTTCGCCATGTTTTATTGCGTCCTCGGGATTCCGGTCGCCTGGCTTGCCGATCGCACCAATCGCGTGCGCGTGCTGTCCTTGGCTTGCGCATTGTGGAGCGCGGCGACGATCGCCTGCGGCATGTCGACGACCTATGTCGAGCTCGCGGCGGCGCGCATGGGGGTGGGGATCGGCGAAGCGGGCGGCGTGCCGCCCTCCTATTCGATCATCTCCGACTATTTTCCGGCCGAACGACGCGGGCTCGCACTGGCCCTGTTCAATCTCGGGCCGCCGCTGGGGCAGGCCCTCGGCGTTGCATTCGGTGCCAAGATCGCTGCCGCCTATGACTGGCGGCTCGCGTTTCTGCTGCTCGGCGTTGCGGGCCTGATCGCCGCCGCCGGCGTGTGGGCGTTTGTCCGCGAGCCGCGGCGCGGTGCGACCGATGTTGTAAAGGCGGCCGCGCCCGCCGGCGACGCGCCGACCTTCGGTGCCACGATGAAGATGTTCTTCTCGCGCCCCGACCTGACGCTCGTCTCGCTCGCTGCTGGGGCGACCCAGTTCGTAACCTATGCGACGCTGGCGTTCACGACCCTGTTCCTGATGCGCGAGAAGGGCATGACCCTCGACGAAATCGCAATCTGGTACGCGCTTGTCCTGGGTGTCGGCGTCAGTGCGGGCATCTATCTTTCGGGCCGTCTGGTCGACCGTTATGCCGCGCGACGGCCCGAGGCTTATGGGCTGATCCCGGCCATCTCGTTGCTGCTCGCCGTGCCATTTTTCATCGGCTTCGTCCATACCCCGGCCTGGCCGCTCGCCATGCTGTTCCTGATAGGTCCGACCTTCTTCAATTATTTCTATCTGACGCCGGCGGTGACGCTGGTGCAGAACGCCGTGGCGGCGCACCAGCGAACCCTCGCCGGCGCGGTCCTGCTGCTGATCATGAACCTGATCGGCCTTGGGCTCGGCCCGACCTGGCTTGGCGCGGTGAGCGACTGGGTGAAACCGACGCACCCCGACAATTCGCTGCAGATCGCCTTCTACAGCCTGGTTCCCTTCTACTTCGTCGCGATCGCGCTCCACCTGGCGCTCGCACGCGTTCTCAAGCGCCAGCATCAAAAGGAACTCCATGATCTCTCCTGACCGACCCGCATTGATCCCTGCCGCGCCGGGCTCGCGCGGAAATGCCAAACGCGTGACCTTGCCCAACGTGACAGCTTGCCGCATCCGCCGGTCTGCGCATCGGCCGAATGCGAGCGCCGCGTGATTGCCGGTAATCCGCAGCCCTATGCGCTGACGCTCGACAAATTCCTCGACCATGCCGCCAAATGGCATGGCGCGACCGAAGTGGTGACGGGCAGCGCTCCGTCGCGCATCAGCTATGCCGACTTGCGCGCGCGGGCCAATCGCCTGTCGGGCGCCTTCACGGCGCTGGGGCTGCGGCAGGGCGATCATCTGGCGACCTTGGGCTGGAACACGCAGGCGCATATGGAGACGTGGTATGCTGCGATGGGCGTGGGTATCGTCTGTCATACGCTCAATCCGCGCCTGACCGCCGACCATCTCGCCAAGATGATAGACAGCGCCGGCAACCGGGTGCTCGCCGTCAGCGGGGGTCTGGCGCCGCTCGTGGAGGAGCTGATTCCGCTTTGCTCGACGATCGAGCATGTCGTGCTGCTGGACGATGGCCCGGCTAGCGACGCCGTGCCCGTGATCGAACGGGCCATGGTCTGGCACCTCGCCGACCTGCTTGCCGGAAAGGGCGAGCTGGTCGAATGGGGCGGGTTCGACGAGAACGCGCCAGCAGGACTCTGCTTCACGTCTGGAACAACCGGCGATCCCAAGGGCGTGACCTACACCCATCGCTCCAACTATCTTCACACGGTCCATCTGTTGCAGGCCGATGTGATGGGGCTTCGCAGCAATGATGCCGTGCTGGCCGCCGTGCCGATGTTCCATGCGAATGGTTGGGGGCTGCCCTTTGCAGCACCTGCGGTCGGCGCGAAGCTTGTGCTTCCGGGCCGCGTTCAGGATGGCGCGAGCCTCGCGAAACTGATTGCCGACGAAGGGGTCACGGTGGCCGCGGGCGTCGCAACGGTGTGGCTGGGGCTGGTCGATCACCTCGACGCGGTGGGAGGGCAGCTGCCGTCGCTGCAGCGACTGCTTCTTGGCGGCTCGGCGGTCCCGCAAGCCTTGATGGACCGGCTCGAACAGCGGCTCGGCGTGACCGTTCAGACAAGTTGGGGAATGACCGAATTGTCGCCGCTGGGCACAATCATGCCGCCGACGGCGCAGGAGCGTGTATCGGCGAAGTCCGGGCGGCCGCCAATGGGGGTCGACCTGCTGCTCACCGACGAAAATGGTGTGGCGCTTCCCGATCAGCGGGGGCCGGAAGGGCGACTGCGGGTGCGGGGCGCCAGCGTCGTCGAGCGCTATTTCGGCCATGAGGAGAAGGCGACCGACGCCGACGGCTGGTTCGACACCGGCGACCTCGCGACGATCGATGCCCATGGTCATCTGGCGATCACCGGCCGCGCCAAGGATCTCATCAAGTCGGGCGGCGAATGGATCAATCCCGCAGAGATTGAGGCCATCGTCGGCGCCTTGCCCGAGGTCGCCTTGGCGGCGGTCGTCGGGCGTCCCCATGAAAAATGGGGAGAGCGGCCGATCCTGATCGTCGAACCCCGCGCTGGCGCGGACGTCAGCGACGAGACGCTGCTTGACGCCTTGCGGGGTCGTATTGCCAATTGGTGGCTTCCCGATGCCATTGTGCGGCTGGCGGCAATGCCGCTGGCGCTGACCGGAAAAATCGACAAGAAGCGCTTGCGAGCCGATCATGGCTGAAACACATAGGATCATGCGCCTCGGGGCATCGGTGCCGCGACGCAAGGGGACGGAAATGAATAAGCCTGCTATACCGACCAAGCGCACCAGGCGGCCCACCAAGGCCGACCAGCGCGCCGCGACGATGGAGCAGATCTACGATGCGGCCGAAGAACTGTTTTCGAAGCGCGGACTCTATGGCGTGACCTTGAAGGAGGTCGCGGCAAAGGTCGGCGTCCACCAGTCGCTTCTCCATTATTATTTCAAGGACAAGAAGGAACTGTTCGATGCGGTGATCGCGCGCCGCGCGCCGGTGACGATCGAACGGCGGATGAAGGCGCTCGACGCCTATGAACGCGCTGTGGAGGGCAGGCCGACCGTCGAGGGCGCGCTTCGTGCCTATCTCGATACCGACCTTGAAGTTCATGGCGAGGGCGGCCTTGGCTGGCGTCATTATGGGCAGCTCGGCGCCCAGATGAGCAATACCGCCGAATGGGGCGCCGAACTCATGGACACCTATTTCGATGAGGTTGTGCTGCGGCTCATCGGGATCATCCGCAAGGCCATGCCGGACTGCCCCGACGAAGATCTGTTCTGGGGCTATCACTTCGTTTCCGCCGGGCTGATGCTCACCCTTGGTCGTACCGGCCGCATCGACAAGCTGTCGGGCGGCCTGTGCAAGTCGGACGACTTCGAAGCGGTGAAGGAACGGATGGCGCGTTTCATGGCGGCAGGCTTTATCGCGACGTGCGAGGCGCGGCGGGCCGAGCGCGAGGCTGCGAAGTGATGGCGGCGGCCGAGCGGCAGCCGAACTGGCTGCGCGGCAAGGCCGGAAAGATCCGCAGGCGCTGGAAAATTCTGATCACCATCGTCGTCCTGCTGGCGCTGCTCTCGCAATGTTCGGCGACGAAAGGCCTGATCGAGAGCACGCGGTCACCCGACAAGCCGTTCGCGCAGACGACCGCGCCGCGGGCGCCCGATTATGCACAAAAAGCGGCCTGGTTCGCATTTCCGGGCGCCAATGGGCTCGAACGCTCGGTGCCGGTGGGCTTTGCCGCGATCGACGAGCGCGAGGCACCCGCCGACGTCTTCTTCATTCACCCAACCATGTATCTGAAGAATGACGTGTGGAACGCGCCCTATGACGTGGAAGGCGCCTATAATAGCCCGGTGCTCCTCGCCCAGCTGTCGGCCTTCAATGGCTGCTGCCTGCTCTACGCACCGCATTATCGGCAGGCGTCGCTTGCCGGACTTCGCGACGGCGATGCCGTGGCGCTCGCCTATGCCGATGTCGCGCGCGCGTTCCGATATTATGTCGAACATCATAATCGCGGCCGCCCTTTCATCATCGCTTCGCACAGCCAGGGGACGGGACATGCCGTGCGTCTGCTGCAAGAGGCGGTGATCGACACGCCGCTTCAAGGGCGCCTCGTCGCGGCCTATACAATCGGCGCCTATACGCCATCGACCTTCGCCGCGCTTGGCCTGCCGACCTGCAACGATGCGCGCCAGACCGGTTGCGTGCTGTCGTGGAACGCCAGCCAGGAAGGGCGCGGCGCTGCCTCGATCCTGACCAAGGATGTCGACTTCTGGTGGCAGGGCAAACGCATCAAGAGCAGCGCGCCCGCGATCTGCGTCAACCCGCTGACATGGGACCAGAAGGGCACGGCAAGCGCGTCGGCGAACCTGGGCAGCCTTCCGTTTCCGGAAGCGCCTTATCCCCGGCAGGTGGGACTGCTGGGGGCGCTGCAGCCGGACCTGACGGGAGCGCGCTGTTCCGGCGACGCCCTGCTGCAGGTAGATATCGGCTGGCGCTCGTCATTTCGCGATGGTCTGAGCTGGCTTTATGGCAGCTATCACCGCAACGATTACGGGCTCTTTTATGCCAACATCCGCGCCAACGCCGTTGACCGCGTTGCAAGCTGGATGGCGCGTCACCCGAACCGGGAACCGGTGGAATAGGGTCAAGACGGATTGTCTCGCCGAAGCCGCTCTGGCGAAGACGGTCGATATCGTCCGGAGAAGACCTTCTACCGGGAGGTTTTCTTCTCGATCGCCTCAAGCTCGCGTCGCAGAACGGGGACAATATGATCGATGAACGCCCGTACGTGTGCTTTGCGCGCGCGCTTCGCCGGCAACACGACCTGAACCGGTACTGGTGGAACTTCGTGGTCGACCAGCAGGCGGATGAGACGGCCAGCCTTGATATGATCGGCCACCTGGTATGATCTGGCGCGGATCAATCCGCCTCCCCGCAGCGCAGCGTCGATGGAAGCGGCGGCACTATTGACGCTTAATCGCGTCCGAACCCGGATCGATCGCGTCCGCCCGCCGCGCTCTCCAGGCGTGGCGAAAGCCCATAGCTCGCCATTGCCTTCGGCATTCAGACCGATACAGTCATGCTGTTCAAGATCTTTCAGCGTGATCGGTGTTCCCGCGGCCGCCAGATAGGTGGGCGACGCGCAGAGCATCGTTCGCACGGTGCCGACCTTCACCGCGGTAAGGGTTGAATCGGGCAGTGGCGCGAGCCGTATTGCGAGGTCGACACCCTCTCCGATCAGATTGACAATCCGATTGAGCATCAGCACTCGGGCCGAAATTTGGGGATGCTCGCGCAGGAAGCTTTCGAGCAGCGGCATCACGGTCGTCCGGCCAAAAAGTTCGGGCGCGGTGAGCACGATTTCGCCCTGAATCGGGTGTCCCGCGTCTTTGACAGCAAGCTCGTCCAGCTTCGCCAGAACCTCTCGCCATATGGCGACATGACGTTCGCCAGCGGATGTGAGACTAAGCTTGCGCGTCGATCGCAGCAGCAAAGTCTCACCCGCATCTCGTTCGAGCAGGGCAACGGCGCGGGTCACGGCTGCCGGTGACCGGCCAAAACGCCGGGCGGAAGCCGCCAGCGAACCCGCGTCTGCCGCAACCAGGAACAGCGCCATCGCATCGAGTCGATCCATCGTTTCAAATTCTGCAATTTAGCCTGTCAAAACGCAACGGTTATGTCGATTGTTGGAACCTCTAAATGCACTGCATCGCCCAAGGAGGTCCCTCATGCGTCAGTCAACCAAAGTTTTTTCCCGCCGCTCCACGCTCGGCATGATTGTCGCGAGCACGATGGCGAGCGCGCTGCCGCTGCCTGCCAGGGGGGCAGTTGCGCGTCCCACGATCAAGGAGAATGACATGTCCCGTATCCACTATCGCAAACAACAGGTCGGCAATGTGGAAGTCTTTTACCGCGAAGCAGGTCCGGTCGATGCGCCGGTCATCCTGCTGCTCCACGGGTTTCCAACCGCCAGTCACATGTTTCGCGACCTGATTCCAGAGCTCTCCGATCGCTACCGCGTGATCGCGCCCGACCTGCCCGGCTTTGGGCAGACCAAGGCGCCGCCGCGCGGCGTGTTCAACTACAGCTTTGATGCGCTCGCCGATGTTATCGGCGGGTTCGTCGATGCGATCGGATTGCAGCGCTATGCACTTTATGTCTTCGACTATGGTGCCCCGACCGGCTTTCGCCTCGCAATGAAGCATCCCGAACGTGTCACCGCGATTATATCGCAGAACGGCAATGCCTATCTCGACGGGTTCAGCGACGAATGGGGACCGTGGGAAGCCTATTGGCGCGATCCGACCCCGGCGAACCGCGAAGCGTGCCGTCCCTCGCTCGCGCCCGACACGATCCGCGATTGGCAATATGGAACCGGCGCCGACCCCGCGCGTCTTTCGCCCGATGGCTATGAACTGGACATCGCCTATATGGCGCGCCCCGGCGCCGAGGAGATACAGCTTGACCTGATCCTCGACTATCGCAGCAATGTGGCCCTGTATCCCAACTTTCAGGCCTATTTCCGGGCGCATCGTCCGCCGCTGCTGGCAGTCTGGGGGCGTCATGATCCGGCGTTCATCCCCGCCGGCGCCCATGCCTACAAGAAGGACTTGCCCGACGCCGAAGTCCACCTGCTCGACACGGGCCATTTCGCGCTCGAAACCCATCACCGTGAGATCGCGGCCCATATCCGCGACTTCCTCGAGCGCAAGCTCTAAGTTCAAGGCATCAGGCCGCAGTTCCCGGCTATAGTGCGAACTACATTCGGGGCCTGTTGTCACCTATGGTTTGGCGAACCCACGACGCCGACGCCGCATCCCCGCCAGCAAATCTTGCCCATCGGTCGAGGTTTGCTGGCGGTATGGCGGTGGAATGGGGCGATCAGGTGTATCTTCGAGGTCAGAATTTCAGCATCGCTTCGGCGCCAGCCATGCGGATCGTGCGCGCCCGCCCGGTCTCGCGGATGAAAGTGCCGGGACGAAAGGCCGAAAGCGATCCGGACAGGGACAGGAGATCGCTTATTTGCCAGCTCGCTGAAATTTCGACCTGATCACCGATGTGGCGCGCCCTGCTGTCGTTCGCCGGGCGGAGCAGTTCGCCGGGAATGTCATAAACACCGTCGGCGCGGCTTTCTCGCCAGAAGCGGGCGGCAGAGAGTTCCACCGTCACACTGCTGCCCGGATTGAACTGGATGCTGGGGTGAATGTTCATGATGTTGCGCGGCCCGATCGGCGACAGGTCGCCAAAATATTTGGCCTTGGGGAAAAGCGGGTTGAAGGTGCCGAGCCTGCCGTCGCCCGGTGCACGGTCGCCGCTGGCGATATTGGCGCGCAGCCGCAGATTCGGCGACATGGGCCCGTCCTTGAACCGCCACGAGGTTTCTGTCGCGAGTGACCATGAACGGATATTGTCGGCACCGAAACGGCCGCGCTGGAGCATCGCTTCCCAGTTCCAGCCAAGCTGGCCCTGCGTGCCGAAGAAGCGCACGCCCAATGTGTCACGCTTTTCCCGATCGGTACGTCCCGAAAAACGGGCCTCCAGATTTTCATAGCCCAGCCAATAGGCATCGACGCCCATACCGCTGGTCGGCGTGATCGTCGCATACACGCCGTCGAGCCGCCGCGTCCTTGACCTTTTGTCGTCGAAATCGCTGCCGCCGATCGCGACCGGCCGAAGGCGCATGACGTCGATGCGAACCGGCCCATGGTCGGCCGTCGCGCGAACGCCGTCGAAAGGCTGCGGAACATTGGTGCCATAGCGGGTGCCGACGAGCCGTTCGGAACCGAGTGCGACCAGTGCGCGCCCGCCGCGCAGCATCAGGCTGCCCCTGTCGCCGAGGCGGAGCCGGACGTCGGCAAAGCCTTGCAAGAGGTCCAATCCGGTCTCGTCGATCGGACCCTTGCCGCCGCTGACGCCCCGCGCATAGCCGGCAATACCCTGAACGAAGACGCGCGCGGGGCCGGCGCGGAGGTCGGCATGCGGCATGACGCGCAGCCACAAATAACTGTCGTCGGGGACAGGCGGTTCGCCCCACTGGCGATTGTCGAAGCTTTCAAAACGGGCGCGCATCTCCCCGCCCAGCGTCAAATGGATGTCGCTTTGCCGATCCAGCTCCAGATGTTTGGCCTGTCGCCATCCGGTACGCTGGTCTTCGGAGAGTTTCGACCAATCCTCGTCATAACGCAGGGCGGTTAGGGGAACTTCCTGCGCATGGGAAATGAGGGGGAAAAATGCGCCAACCAGGACCAACGACCGCATGTCACCGGCGCGTGACAAAATGGCGCACGACGGGCGGGGTTGCATCGACGAAATAGGCGCCCAGGCTTTGCTGCTGGACGCGGTCGGCGTTGGTCATCCGGTCGTGCTGGCGCAGATGTTCGAGCCAGCTTTCGGCGGTGAAAGTCTCGACGACGCGGCCCGGCTCGGCGGTGTCCTCATAGACGCCCCAGTGGATCGCACCGTCGCGCTTGCGGATCAGTCGCATGGCCTGCATCGCGGCAAAGAAGTCGGGGATCCTGGCGGGATCGACGCGATATTCGATCGTCACGAGCACCGGGCCGCTATCCTTGTCCACCTCGCCATCGACCATCGGTGCCGGCCAGTGCGCGGACGGGGCGAGGTCGAGACCGCCGGCCTTGTCGAGCGGAAAGCGCCACGACAGGATCAGGCTGGCAACGACAAGCAGGGCGCCCGCAATGAGCAGCGTCGACAGGACGCCGATGTTCGATGCCACCGTGCCCCACAGCGTCGAACCTGCCGTCATCGACCCCTGAAACACGAGCAGATAGATCGCCAGGGCCCGCGCCTTGACCCACGCCGGCGATGTAGCCTGCGCACCGCCGTTGAGCGAGGCCATCATGGTAATCCAGGCAAGCCCGCCCGCGAACAAGGCCGCCGACGCGCTCCAGAAATCGATCGCGAGCGAGAGGGCGGCCATGGCGGCGGCCAGCAGGATCGAGGCGGCAAGCGTGATCGCATTGGCGCCCATGCGCCCGCGCAGGCGCGGCATCAGGACGGCCCCCGCGATCGCGCCGAGCCCCATGACGGTCAGCAATCCGCCATAGCCCGCAGGGCCAAGCCCCAGATCGCGCCGCGCGATGATCGGCAGCAGCGCCCAGAGCGCGCTCGCAAACAGAAAAAAGCCGACCGAACGGATCAGCACGACCTGAAGTTCGCGCGCGCGCATCGCATAGCGCAGCCCTGCGCGCATCGCGCCGATCATATGCTCGGCGGGCAGGTGGCGTTCGGGCGCGTGGCGTTGCCAGCGGAACAAGACGAAGAGGACGCCCAGAACCGACAGCGCGTTGACCGCAAAAACCGCTGCCGGACCGGAGGCGGCAATGATGAGCCCGCCGAGCGCAGGGCCGATGGCGCGCGCGATGTTGATGCCGAGCGAATTGAGCGCGACCGCCTGTTGCAGTGCGGGCTGCGGGACCAGTTCGGGAACGATTGCCTGAAAAGCCGGCGCGGAAAGCGCGGCGCCGACCGAAATGATTGCGGTGAAGAACAGGAGCAGCCCGGCGTCGGTCAGGCCGGCGAGCGTGATCGCGGCCAGCAAGGCCATGCCGACCAGTCCGAAAATCTGCGCGCCGATCAGCAGCCTTCGGCGATCGACGATATCGGCAAGCGCCCCCGCCGGAAGCGCGAGCGCAAACATCGGAAACGTCGTCGCCGCCTGAACCAGCGCCACCATCAGCGGATCGGGCGACAGCGAAGTCATCAGCCATCCGGCGCCGACATCGTGCATCCAGGTGCCGATGTTGGAGACGATGGTGGCGATCCACAGGGCCCGGAACATCGGGCTGGCGAGCGGCCCTGAGGGGGCGGCGACGCTCATGCCGGGCGTTCGCGCAGGACGGCGGCGAGCATCAGCCCGCCGATCAGGCCGACATGCTCAAGAAATATATTGCGATCGTGAAAACGCGCCACCGGATCGGCGACTTCCCAGAAAGGGTGTGCGATCAGCGTTGCGATGGCGGTGAAGACGCCGAGTGCGCCCGCGCCGAGCCAGGCCTTGCGGCCGAAGATGATCAGCAGCGACCCGCCGATCTGGATGAGGATAGTCAGCGCGACGGCGACGGCAGCGGGCTCGAGGCCGAAATGGCGTGCTTCGGCTACCGCCCCGGACGGGTCGGTGAGTTTGGCGATGCCGCTGGTCCAATAGGGCAAGGTGAGCAGCGTCGCGGCAAAGACGGCGAAGCGACTGTCACCCAGCAGCCGGGCAATGGGCGTAGGCGTCACCGTTCAGACCGCCCAGCAGCCACAGCCGAAGGCACCCCAGAAGCTCTTGGCGTCGCGCGCCGGAATCGACGCTCCGAGCGCTGCTGCATGGTCGTGGCCGTGCACGGCGCAAGTGGCGGCGCAGCCACAGGCGGCGGCGAGCTTTTGCGCCGCGCCTTCGGGACGGCGATAATGGCCGCCGAAGGTCGCGACCGGCGACCAGTCGGGCATCGGCTTGGGAATGGCCGGGGACAGCGGGCCATAATCACCCTCGCCATAAACAACCTTGCCGCCGAGGACGGTGAGGACCGAGCGTAGGTGAACGATCTCGCTTTCCGGCACGCTGAAATAATCGTCCGACAACAAGGCGAGGTCCGCAAGCTGGCCCGTCTTGATCTGCCCCTTCTTGCCTACCTCGTTCGAGAACCAGGTGTTCTTCTCGGTCCACAGGCGCAGCGCGGTTTCGCGGTCGAGCCGGTTGCGGACCGGGTAGAGCGTCGTGCCGCCCAGCGTCGTCCCGGTGACGAGCCAGGACAGCGAGACCCAGGGGTTATAGCTTGCAACGCGCGTTGCGTCGGTTCCGGCGCCCAGCGGCACGCCCGCTTCCATGATGCGCTTGATCGGCGGGCTGACCTCAGCCTTTTTCGCACCATAGCGTTCGACGAAAAACTCGCCCTGAAACGTCATGCGGTGCTGGATCGCGATGCCGCCGCCCAGCGCGGCAACGCGGTCGATGTTACGTTCGCTGATCGTCTCGGCATGGTCGAAGAACCAGTTGAGCCCTTGCAGCGGGATGTCCTTGTTGACCTTTTCAAAGACATCGAGCGCGCGGGTGATCGTCTCGTCATAAGTGGCGTGAAGCCGCCAGGGCCATTTGCGCTCAGCGAGCAGGCGCACGACGGGTTCGAGATCGCTTTCCATGCTCGGGGGCATGTCAGGGCGCTCGACGCGGAAATCCTCGAAATCGGCGGCCGAATAGACGAGCATCTCGCCCGCGCCATTGTGGCGATAGGTGTCGTCGCCGTCGCCGGGCTTTACCTGCGTCGACCAGGAGGCGAAATCCTTCAGCTCTTCCTTCGGCTTTTGCGTAAAGAGATTATAGGCGATGCGCAGCGTCATCTCGCCGTCTTTGTGCAGCTTTTCGATGATCTGATAATCGTCGGGATAATTCTGGTATCCGCCGCCGGCGTCGATCACGCTGGTGACGCCAAGCGCATTCAGATCGCGCATGAAATGCCGGGTCGAGTTGACCTGATATTCCTCCGGCAGCTTCGGCCCCTTGGCGAGCGTCGAATAGAGGATCACCGCATTGGGCTGCGCGAGCAGCAGGCCGGTGGGGTTGCCCGCCGCGTCGCGGACAATCTCTCCACCCGGCGGGTTCGGCGTGTCCTTGGTATAACCGACGACGCGCAGCGCGGCGGCATTGAGCAGCGCGCGGTCGTAAAGATGGAGGATGAACACGGGCGTTTCGGGCGCCGCGGCGTTGATCTCGTCGAGTGTCGGCAGGCGCTTTTCGGCGAATTGATGTTCGGTGAAACCGCCGACGACGCGCACCCATTGCGGCGGCGGCGTGTTGGCAGCCTGGCGTTTGAGCATCGCCATCGCATCGGCCAGGCTGGGCACGCCGTCCCAGCGCAGCTCCATATTATAGTTGAGTCCGCCACGGATGACGTGGATGTGGCTGTCGATCAGGCCGGGAATCAGTCTGCGTCCCTTGGCGTCGATGACCGTCGCGTCCGGACCGGCCGCGGCACGGACCGCCTGCTCGCTGCCCACGCTCAGGAACTTGCCGTCCCGGATCGCGACGGCCTCGGCAACCGGATTGGATTTATCCAGCGTCGTCACCTTGGCATTGACGACGATCAGATCCTTGGGCTGCATGGCAAGACTTTCCGTTGCGGTGACGAGGGCTGCGGTAGCGGCGCCGGCAAGCGCCTCGCGGCGGGTGAGCGGATTCATGCTTTGCGATCCTGGTTGGTCGGCAATTCGCCAAGGACATGGCTTGCGCAATCTTCGCGCACAAAACGGGCAAGTTCGGTGCGATCGGCCAGCCGTTTGGCGATCGGCACGATCTGTTCACCGAGCAGCATCCCGCCAAGGCCGATGAGCGCTACCACCGGCGGGGCAGGGGAGCGGACCCCGAGCAGACTATAGATCACGCCGACCAGCAGGCCTGCGCCAAGCGAGACGACGTAGATTTTAGTCATGACTTCTCTCCAAAAAAGGCGGCCGGGCTGGGACGGGGGAGGGAGGGCAGCCCGGCCGCGGGAAAGTGGCCTAGTGGCCGCCTTCCGAAGCTCCAAACATCGTCTTGGCGTAAGTGATGCCAAGACCATAGGCGCCGCCCCATTTGCGGGCGATGCCGGTCGTCATGTCATAGGTCTCGGTGCGTGCCCAGTCGCGCTGCAGTTCAAGCACATATTGGAGCGAGGTCATCGGACGCGCGCCCGCCTGAATCATGCGTTCGACGGCGCGTTCATGCGCTTCGGGGGAAATATCGCCGCATGCGTCGGCGATGAAATAGACTTCAAAGCCCTGTTCCAGCGCCGAGAGCGTCGGCCCGACGATGCATACCGAGGTCCACAGGCCGGCAAATACGATGCGATCCTGTCCGATGCGATTGATTTCCTTGATCACCGCAGCATCTTCCCAGGTGTTCATCGAGGTGCGGTCGAGCATCGTCTGGCCGTTGAAGGCTTCGGTGATCTCGCTGAACATCGGACCCGAAAAGCTCTTTTCGGCAACCGTGGTCAGGATGGTGGGAACCTTGAAACCTGCCGCGCCGTTCGAGATCAGCGCCGCGTTGTTGCGCAGCAGTTCGGCCGGAATCGACTTGGTAGCGAACGCCATTTGCGACTGGAAATCGATCAGCACTAGCGCGTGGTTGGTGGGGCTAATCAGGCCCTTTGCGGGGGTAGGCGTGGCCGTAATCGTCATGGAAGCGTCCTTTCTGGAGCGGGATTGAAACTGGTTTTTCTTACTCGTTGAGTCCGATGCCGGTTAATTGGAATTGAGGCAGCGGCCGGGTAATCATCGATCAGGCGTCCGCTTGATCGAGGAAGACATGGAGAGAGCGGATGCGTCCGCCGTCGAACGCGGCAACGTCGAGGCCTGTGACCGCGGCTGGACCTTCCGGCGGTCCTGAGGTCCATTGCAGTCGCCCGATGCCGTTATGGCTTGATGCGGGCCTGATCGCGCTGAACGTGAAATTCGCGGGCAAATGGGCGAGCAGTTCGGTCACGGCCTGCGAGATGGCGTCATGGCCACGCACCGACCGGTCGGGCTCGTGAAGCACGGCGTCATCCCAATAGATCGCGCGGATCGCATCCAAACGCCGCCCTGCGTCGCGTTCGCTGAATACGTCGTCGAGGTTTTTTTGCATCAGCGCGTTACAGGCAAGCGCAGCATGGGCCTTTGCATCTTCGGATGCCTCTTCGGCCGTTGCGCTGGGGTTTATCGCCGCGTCAATCTGTTCGCGCGCCTTGGCCAGCGAGAGTTGTTGCGCGTCCGGTCCGAAGCCGATCTTTTCGGCGTGAATGAAGGCCACATCGGTGATGCCGATGAAGGCGAGGAGCGTTTTGAGATAGGGCTCCTGAAAGTCCATCGCCCGCGTCGGCCCTTCCGTATAAATGCCGCCGCGCGATTCGATGATGATAGCGCGCTTCCCGCTTATAAGCCCTTCGACCCCGGCCTCGCCATATTTGAACGTGACGCGCGGGCGCAGCACATGATCGAACCAGGCGCGCAGCGACGAGGGGATGCTGAAATTATACATTGGCGCGCCGATCACGATGACGTCTGCGGCTTGCAACTCGGCGATGACTGCATCCGACAGCGTTCGCGCAGCAAGCTCGGCGTCGCTCTCCGCCGTGCCCCGGATGCCGGCAATCGTGGCGGGCGTCAGGTGTGGAACCGGCGCAGCGGCAAGGTCCCGGCAGGTGAGCGTGGCCTTCGGGCTTTTTTCGAGCAGCCGCTCGACAGTGTGCTGAACAAGCCCGCGCGATATGGAGCCCTCGCCCGAAACGCTGCTGTTAATGGCGAGAATATGGTCCACGCGGCGCATCTCCTGGTTGCTGCACAGGTCTTACCCTGTCGGACCGAATGAATGTAGTCTCGGGCAGAGGGCAGCTATGTCGCAGAATGCGGAACTCGATGGGCCGATCGGGCGGGCTGCGTGTATGAACATTGCAACGATCGTCGCAGGCCGCCGGGCCGAAGCGGCGCAAGCTTCGGCCCGGCTCGCGGCGCTAGACCTGTTTCGCTCCACCATCGACGCACAGCTCGGCTCCAGCAATAAAGGAGGCGTCATCGCTGAGGAGAAAAAGAGCCGCTGCGGCAACTTCTTCCGGCTTGGCCATGCGGCCGAGCGGGATCGTTGAAATGACTGCGGCGCGGATGTCTTCGGGAACGGCTTCGAACATGGCCGTAGCGGTTGGTCCCGGGCTGACCACATTGACGCGGATGCCGCGGCCCGCCAGTTCGGCCGTCCAACTGCGCGCATAGGAACGCAGCGCCGCTTTGGTTGCGGCATATGTGCCAAAATTGGCGACACCCGCCGATCCTGCGATCGACCCGATCAGCACCACCGAACTGCCGGTTGCCAGCGCAGGAAGCAGCGCTTTCATGGCAAAGACCGGCCCGCGCACATTGACGCCGAAATGGCGGTCGAAATGCGCGATTGTGTGATCATCGATCGACGACGGTTCGGACATGCCGGCGCTGATCACCACCGCATCGATCGCCGCATTCGTTTGACGAATGGTTGCGACAAGCTGCTCAAGGTCCGAAGGGTTGCCTGCGTCGGCCACCAGACCATGCGCGCCCTTGCCGATCCGTTGCGCCGCCGCCTGCACCTCGGTTGCGGATCGACCGGTCAGGAAAACGCGTGCCCCTTCCGCTGCCAGACGTTCCGCGGCAGCGAAACCTATTCCTTTCGCGCCGCCGATTACCAGGGCGACCTTGTTCGTCATTTTTGCCATCTTCCATCCTTTTCGATTGGGAAGTCGGCTAGATATAAAATTTAAACCTGCTATCAATTACGCACTATGAATAGCCTAGATATCCTTGGCGATACCGCGCCCGGCCAGCCCGACTTCTGTAGCATCGCCCACCTCAGTCTCGTGCGCCCGGTGCTGGAAAAGATCACCGATAAATGGACGATCCTCATTCTCACCGCCGTGAGTAGCGAGCCGCAGCGCTTCAACGCGATCAAACGCCGGATCGGCGGCATCACGCATAAGGCGCTTTCCGATACGCTGAAGAAATTGGAACGGCATGGGATGGTCACCCGCACCGTTCTGCCGACAAGCCCTGTGGGGGTCGAATATGCGATCACCCCGCTTGGTCGGTCCCTGCGCGAGCCATTCTACGCTCTTTGCACTTGGGCGCTGGCGCATGGCGGCGAGATTGATGCCGCTGCAGCGACTTATGATCGCGCCCGGGAGACGGGCTGAGCCTAGGGAAGGTCGATCAGCAAGATTTCGGCCTCGCTGTCAGCCTCGATCGACAGTCGCGTTTCATTGGTAATCGCCGCGCCGTCTCCTTCGCGCATCTCGGTCCCGTTCAGACCGATCAATCCGGCGATGACCTGCACCCAATAGCCGCGCCCCGCGTCAAGGTCGCGTTCGACGACGGCCCCGTCATCGAGACGGGCAATTTCCATCGTTGCGTCCTGCCGGATCGTCAGCGAGCCGGCGCGCCCGTCGCTGCTTGCGACAATGATCCAATCGTTCGAGACCGCCATGTCGGCGAATGATTTTTGCTCATAGGACGGTGGCCCACCAGGCGCAGCGGGGATGATCCATATCTGCAGAAGGTGCGCCCGCTCATCGGGGCTGGGGTTGCGTTCGCTGTGTCGGATTCCCGTGCCAGCGCTCATCCGCTGGACGTCCCCGGCGGGGATGATCGCGCGGTTGCCCAGATTGTCGCGATGTTCGACCAGTCCTTTCAGGACGATCGTCACGATCTCCATATCCTGATGGGGATGTTCCGCGATACCGGCCCCAGGCACGACGCGGTCCTCGTTCAACACGCGAAGGTCACGAAAACCCATGTGCTTCGGGTCGTTGTAATCCGCGAACGAAAAGCTGTGGAAGGCATCGATCTCGCCGCCCTGGTGGCGGCCGCGCGCGCCGCGATCCCGAAAAACGATCATCTTATCTCTCAGTTAGGCAGAACCGACGCTGCAATGGACGACACGGCCATGCGACATTCGTCTTGACGCTCAGGCAACGGTCATCGCGGAAGCATCGGGCGATTCAGCAAAATATTCAATCAGCAACTCGGTGAGGATCCGAATTTTTCGCGCTGGATGCTGACCCGGGGGCCGAACGACATAGGCGCCCGCAGGCGGCGGTGGATGATCGGTCATCAGTGGGATCAATGCGCCGGATCTCACATAGTCCAGCGTGAGGCTGACGGGCAGGTAGGCGATGCCGAGCCCCGCCACTGCGGCGGCGGTGAGGGCAGTGCCATTGTCTGCCTTGAAGCGACCTTGCGGATGGATCGTCACGATCCGGTCGCCATCCAAAAGCTGCCAGCTTTCGGACCCCTGCATCAGCGCCTGATGCTCCATAAGGTCCTCCGGGGTCTTCGGCGCCCCGTTCGCCGCAATATAATCGGGGCTTGCGAACAGGCCGCCGGACATCGGGGCGAAGCGCCGCGCAACCAAATTGGAATCGGGAAGATAGCCGATCCGGATTGCGCAGTCATAGCCTTCGGCAATGAGATCGACGAATTGATCGCTATAGCAGGTCTGGATCTGCAGCATGGGATGGCGTCGCGCCATCTCCGCGAGGACGGGTGCGATGTGCGTGGGACCGAACGTCAGGGGCGCGGAAAGTCGCAAGCGCCCGCGCAGATCGCCGGCAGGAACGATCGTCTCCCTGGCCACATCGATTTCGGCGCAGATTCTGGCAGCATAGTCGCGCAATGTCGTTCCGGCTTCGGTGAGCGCGGCACCGCGGGTCGTTCGCGCCAGAAGTTGGATGCCGAAATCCGCTTCAAGCCGCTGCAGGCGCCGACTGATGATCGATTTCGATACGCCGAGCCGACGCGCGGCCGGCGACACCCCGCCGGTGTCCGCCACTTCCACAAAGGTCCTTAAATCTTCGATATCCAATTTCGTGTTCCTTGTTGCGCGACACAGCACGACAAGATGGGTGGCTACCTTAACTCGAAGGGCGATGACAATGTTTGTCAAAGGCAGCCCCGGTGTCCGCGCCCTCGCCGAATGGCCCTCAACCACGCAACAGAAAGTGTCGCAACCATGTCGATGGATCGCTTCCCCGTTGGATTGGAGTTTGACGTTTCCTATCCCGCTTTTGAGGTTAGTCTGGCGCTTGTTTCGGCAACGCAGTTGCGGTTCGAAATCAAATATGGGCCGTTCGCCCGGATCGAGGAAGTTGAAATACAGGTCGTGCCCCTCGGCAACGCTATCTTCGCGATAAGCTGGCAGGAGCAAGATGGCGCGACGGTTACCAACGTCCAGGACTATGATCGCGGCATCGTCCATTCGTTTGCGACGCTGCCGGACGGACAATTTCTGAGGATGACAGGGGCCATGACCGTCACACGGCCGGCCGGCCGCGGCGCCGACGATCGCCCGCAGCGCAACAAGGCGCTGGTGCTCGATGCAATGACATCCCTGTTCCAGCGTCATGACGCGACGGCGGTGGAACGGCTCTATGCGCCCGATTATATTCAGCACAACCCCGATATCCCGCAGGGCCGGGACACATTGCAGGCGCTCGTCGCGGGTTTGTCGCCGGACGTTCATTACGAACCTGGACTGATCGTAGCGGAAGGCGACCTTGTCGTGATCCACGGCCGTATCCGCGGCTGGGCCGACGTGCCGCAGGTCGTTATCGATATCTTCCGGATCGAGGATGGCAGGCTGGCGGAGCATTGGGACGTCCTGCAGGACGAGGCTCCGGTTCAGGCGGCACAGGGCGGCGTCGCCATGTTCGATCCCGACGAAGCAGCCAGGCTGACGCGCAACTGAGCCGAACTGACGGCAGCACGCCCGACCGCTCGAACGGGCAGGCGAGGAGTTTTCTATGGAAATCGGTATCGACAGCTTTGCGGCAATTCTTGCCGATCCAGCGACCGGGAAGCCGCCCTCGGCGACCCGTCGAATGGCCGACCTGCTGGAGGAAGTGGAGGTTGCCGACCGGGCAGGGCTCGACGTCTTTGGCATCGGCGAGCATCATCGCGCCGAGTTCCTCGACTCCGCGCCCGCTGTCATCCTGGCCGCGGCCGCCGCCCGCACCAGCCAAATCAGACTGACGAGCGCCGTGACGGTATTGAGCGCCGCCGACCCGGTGCGCGTGTTTCAGGAGTTTGCGACGCTCGACCTGATTTCTGGCGGTCGCGCGGAGCTTGTCGTGGGTCGCGGTTCGTTCGGTGAAGCCTTCCCGCTGTTCGGCCTCGACACGCGCGCCTATGACGCGCTTTTTGCCGAAAAGCTCGATCTGTTTCTGACGCTGGGTCGCGAAAGCCATCCCGTGTGGGACGGTCGCTTTCGTCCCGCGCTGACGGGGCAGGGGGTCTTTCCGCGGCCCCATCAGCCCCGACTGCCGGTCTGGATCGGCGTTGGCGGCACCCCCGAATCCTTTACGCGGGCCGGAACCCTCGGCCTCCCCCTGATGGTTGCCATCATTGGCGGATCGTTCGAGCGCTTTCGCCCGCTTGTCGACCTTTATCGGGAAGCCGGCGCGCGTGCCGGGCATCCGTCCGAACGCCTCAAAGTCGGCGTTCATGCGATGGGCTTTGTCGGCGAAAGTGATGCGGCGGCAAAGAATGCCTTTTTTCCCGGCTGGGCGCATCTGACATCGACGATCGGGCGCGAACGCGGTTGGTCGCCCCCGACGCGCGCGCAGTTCGAAGACATGGCCGGGCCAGAGGGGGCTTTCCTCGTCGGCGAACCGAGAACCGTGGCGGCCAAGATGCTGGCGGCGAGCGACGCGCTGGGCGGAATTGCGCGCATCACATTTCAGATGAGCACCGCGTCGCTCGAGACCGAGGCCATGAAACGCTCAATCACGCTTCTGGGTGATGAGGTCGGGCCGATCGTCCGGGCAACGCACGGACGAGCATGATGGGTTCTTCGGCGCGATTGAGACAAAATTCATGCCGGTGACATCCAGCCGTCGGTGCCGCTCGGTTGCGATCATCGGTGCCGGAGTCGGCTTCGGGCGGGAGATTGCGTTGGGTTTCGCTGCCGAAGACGCCATTGTTTTCGGGACGGCTGCATCCGCCGACGAGGTGGAGGATCTGCGAGCAGCCTCGCGCGGCCGGGTTAGCCTTGCGGTCTGCGATATCGCCAAGGCCGACGCCGTGGGGGCGTGGGCGGGCGGTGTCTCCGACGCACTCGACGGCGCGGGGCTGGACATGCTGATCACCAGCGCCGCCACCCTGACGTCTGGTTTGATCGGGGCGCTGTCCCTTGAGGCGATCCGGCACGAGTTCAACGTCAATATCTTCGGCACATTGACGGTCATCAATGCATTCCTGCCCGCCCTGCGGATGGCGCGCGGGCGTATCGTCCAGATTAACTCATGGGCGGCTCATGTGCCCTTGCCATATAACGGATCTTTCGCAGCATCCGAGGCGGCGATCGACGCCCTGTTGGCGATGTATCGTCACGAACTAAAGGGCTTGGGGGTCGATCTGGTGATCGCAACCATGGGCACGGCCAAAGCGGCCATATCCGGCGAGCCATTTTCCGGCCCCGCGAAGCGACAGCGCGATCTGGACAGGCTTCCCGCGTTCAATTCGCGAGAGGCCGCCGAACGCGTCATTCAGATTGCCGAGCTGCCGGCCCCGCCTGTCCATATCGCTATTGATCGAGACGCGGGCGTGATGCTGCGCGCTGCGCGCGACATTCCTGCGGCCGACATGGATGCATTTTGCGCGCGTTTCCTCGTGCCCAGCGAACCACCCCAGACGCAATGACCAAGCGAACGAAAGGAACACAGCCATGGCGATGATGACGACGCAGGACGGAACGAAGATCTTCTACAAGGACTGGGGGTCGAAAACCGCCAGGCCCATCATGTTCCATCACGGTTGGCCGCTCAGCGCCGACGATTGGGACAATCAGATGCTCTTCTTTCTGGGCAAGGGTTTTCGCGTGATCGCCCACGATCGACGCGGGCACGGGCGGTCCGACCAGACCGACACCGGCAACGATATGAACACCTATGCCGCCGATGTCGCGGCGCTGGCACGGAAACTTGATCTTCAAGGCGCGGTGCATGTCGGCCACTCGACCGGCGGCGGCGAGGTGATCCGCTATGTGGCTCGCAGCGAACCCGGCCGCGTGTCGAAGGCCGTCCTGATCGGGGCGGTGCCGCCGATCATGCTCGCGACCGCGGCCTATCCCGGCGGTCTTCCCATGTCGGTTTTCGATGGATTTCGCGAAGCGCTCCAGCGGAACCGGGCGCAATTCTTCCTCGAAATCCCGACCGGTCCGTTTTACGGTTTCAACCGCGACGGCGCCGAGGTGAGCGAGGGCCTGATCCGCAACTGGTGGCGGCAAGGCATGATGGGCGGCGCCAGTGCACATTATGATTGCATCGCGGCCTTTTCCGAAACGGACTTCACCGAAGACCTGCGCGCGGTATCGTTGCCGGTGCTGCTGATCCATGGAGAAGACGACCAGATCGTGCCGATCGACGCCTCGGCACGGCTGGCGATCGACATGCTCGCCAACGGGACGCTCAAGACCTATTCAGGCCTTTCGCACGGCCTTTTCGCCACGCACCCCGATCTCATCAACGCCGACCTGCTGGCGTTCATCGAGAGCTGAAGCCCCGCGCCGATGCGCCGGATAGACGAGGAGGGTTGCGGCGTGCCTGCTTCGGGCAAGGCGGTTCGCGCTTTCATAGCTTAATCAGAGGGCAAAAGATGAACTTTCCCGAGCATAATGGTCCGACCTGTCATGGCTGAGGCCAGCCTGGCAGCGACGATCGGTCCCGCAGTCGCGTTGATGGGTGCGGCTGTTGTCGCGGTTCCCCTGTTCCGGCGCCTCGGCTTGGGCTCGGTCCTCGGCTATTTCGCCGCGGGCGTCGTCGTCGGGCCGTCGGCTCTTGGTTTGTTTGCCGATGCGGACTCGATCCTGCACTTCTCCGAACTGGGAGTGGTGATGTTCCTGTTCGTGATCGGACTGGAATTACGTCCGCCCAAGCTGTGGGCGATGCGGGGCCAGATTTTCGGGCTCGGGCTGGTCCAGGTCGCGGCCGCGACTGCCGTGCTCACATTGGCCGGGATCGCGGTCCTGGACCTTCCCGCAACCGTCGCATTCGTTGCCGGAGCAGGTTTTGTCCTCTCATCGACTGCGGTCATCATGTCGGTCCTGCAGGACCGTGGAGAGATTTCTAGCGCGGAGGGACAAAAGTCGGTCGCCATCCTCCTGTTCGAGGATCTCATGATCGTACCCCTTCTGGCGCTGGTCGCCTTCATGTCTCCCCTGGTTCAAGGGGATGGCGAAGGCGCGCAGATTCCTTTGGCGTTTGGCGCCCTGTTGCTGCTGCTCGGCGTGTCGCGCTGGGGCCTGAATCCCTTCTTTGCGTTGCTGGCGCGGGCGCGGACCCGTGAAGTGTTGACGGCGGGGGCCTTGCTGGTGGTCCTGGGCGCTGCGCTGCTCATGGACGCTGCCGGATTGTCGATGGCGATGGGCGCCTTCATCGCTGGCGTCATGCTGTCAAGCTCAAGCTACCGGCATCAGATCGAGTCCGATATCGAGCCCTTCCGCGGTCTGCTCATGGGGCTGTTCTTCCTTGCTGTCGGCATGTCGCTCGACCTTTCGGTCGTCATGGCGGAGTGGCCGTTCCTGCTCACGATGCTCTTGGCCTTCATGATCGCCAAGGGCACGGCGGTCTATGTCGTCGCGCGCCTGTTCGGCGGCGATAACCACCAGGCATTGCATCGGACGTCGATGTTCCTGCAGGGCGGTGAGTTCGCTTTTGTGCTCTATACCGCCGCGGCATCGGGCGGGGTAATCGATGCGCGGGAAAATGCGCTGTTCGCCACGGTCGTCATTCTGTCGATGGCTCTCACGCCGCTGCTGATGATGGCGGCCGACCGACTGCTTCGTCGCACGGTGTCGATGGACGGCATCGATGTCGCGCACAACCTGAAGGGCCAAATGCTCCTTATCGGTTTCGGTCGCTTCGGCCAGATCGCCTCGCAGGCGCTGCTGTCGCGGGGGGTCAAGCTTGCGGTCATCGACAGGGATCCGGATCGGATCCGGGACGCGGCGCGATATGGGTTCAAGGTCTTTTTTGGCGATGGCGTCCGGCTCGACACCTTGCGCCAGTCGGGGGCGGGTGAAGCCGACGCTATCATGATCTGTATCGACGATCCCAAGGCCGCGATGCAGATCGTCGCGCTGGCGCAGCATGAATTTCCGCAGGCCAAGCTGTTGGTGCGAAGCTATGATCGCGGACATGCGGTCGAGCTGATCCGCGCGGGCGTGGACTATCAGGTCCGTGAGACGGTGGAGTCCGCTTATCTTATGGGAGCCGAGGGCCTGCGGGCGTTGGGACACGCCGATGTCGATATCGAGGCGGCGGTCGACGACATCCGCCGGCGCGATAATGGGCGCCTGTCCGAACAGGTGCAGGGCGACATCATGGCAGGCCGGGACAGGCTGCATGTCCAGCCTGTCCCGGAGCCATTGTAACCGCCGCACCTGTCTGACGACGTGCGCGACCGGGCCAGGTCAGAACGTGCAGGATCTGCCCAGCATTGCCGCGCCGAAAAGCCTGGATCGGATCTCCACAATGCGGCTGTCGGCGGCGTCGCCGCTGTACGCCCCCTATGGAGGCGGCCGACCATGCCCCAGCGGCCGGGCCGTGAGCGATCGCGGCGGTCAATGAAGAAGGGATTTGCGACGCGAGCCGCAGTGCGCAATCGGTCGTGGGCTTCAACGCCGCTCATCTGTCGCACGTTGGCATTGGCCTTCGGCCATGCCGCAACCAATCGCCCGCGCGAGTGAGCCGATACGGCCGATATTCGGAAAACGTGCGGGCCGCGGCGTAAAGTTTGCGCAAGATCGGCACCTGCACAGCAGCATTTGCGCCGCGCTGGCGCCGCAGTCGCGATATGGTCACAGCCAACCTGCCGCTGCCGAGCAACATGGAATGGCTCAAGCGCCCGGGTCCGGTCACACTCTTACGGAAAGACATTCCATGATCCGGAATCTTCCTGCCGAACATGTCGTGACCCGGCGCTATGTGCTGGCGTCGGCTAGCGCGATGACCGCGACGCTTGCTATGCCGTCGGGTGTTCTGGCGGCTTGCCTGTCTGATAAAGACCTTGTCCTGGCTCGGGTGACGACGCTGGACGGGATCGAGATTTTCTACAAGGATTGGGGGCCGAAGGACGCGCAGCCGATCATGTTCCATCACGGCTGGCCGCTGACCGCGGATGACTGGAACAATCAGATGCTGTTCTTCCTGTCCCACGGGTACCGCGTGATTGCCCATGATCGGCGCGGACATGGCAGATCGGACCAGACCGGCACCGGCAACGACATGAATAGTTATGCGGCGGATGTCGCGGCGATCGTCCGCGCCCTCGACCTTCGCCATGTCGTGCATATCGGCCATTCGACGGGCGGAGGTGAAGTCGCCCGCTATGCCGCCGGGGCTGGTAAGGACCGCGTGGCCAAGGCTGTGCTGATGGGGGCCGTGCCGCCCGTCATGATCCGGTCCGCAGCGAACCCCGACGGAATTCCCCGTGCGATCTTCGATGGATTTCGAAACGCACTGGCAACCAATCGCGCCCAGTTCTTCCGCGATGTGGCGAGCGGACCCTTTTACGGTTTCAACCGCGACGGTGCAAAGATCAGCCAGGGACTGATCGACAATTGGTGGCGTCAGGGCATGACCGGCGGCGTGAAGGCGCATTATGATTGTATCGCAGCGTTTTCCGAGACCGATTTCACCGACGATCTGAAGGCGATTTCGGTCCCGACCCTGTTCCTCCACGGCGAGGATGATCAAGTCGTGCCCATCGACAACGCGGCGCACAAAGCGATCAAACTGGTGCGTAACGGGCGATTGATAACCTATCCGGGATTATCGCACGGCATGTCCGCAACCCATCCCGAAATTGTGAACCCGGATTTGCTGAGCTTCGTTCGCGCCTGAAAAGCCAGTGGATAAGGCGCCGGCCACCTATTTACCCCCCGATGCTTCGCTTCTCTCTCTCCCTGGAAGCGAACATGCATCGGGATCGCGTCGCCGTTTCGGTCATGTCCGGAACGGCGACGCCTTTTACAGTCCGTGTCCGCCTGCCCAACATGGTTGAGCGGGATGCCATCGTTCCGACAGGGCGCGCGCCGGGCCGCCTATGGCCAGACGGTAGGCCGACGGGCTCATGCGTTTATATTTCAGGAAAACACGGGCGAGAACCTGGCTCGAGGAATAGCCCACTTCCTGGGCAATCTCGGTGACGGGAAGCGCGGTTTTTTCCAGCAGTTCGCAAGCCCGCTCGATGCGCAGGCGAACGACAAACACACGCGGCGTCACGCCCACGCTCCGCTTGAACATGCGCGAAAAATGAAAAGGCGACAGGCCGGCCTCGGCGGCAAGCTCATCGAGGCTGAGGTCTTCGGCAAGGCGGGCGCGGATCATATCGACGCAGCGCCGCTCGGCCCACGAAGCGAGTCCGCCCCGTCGCATTGCAAGCTGCGCGCCGCCCAGTCGATGGAGTTCGGCAAGAATTTCGCAGCCCGCCGCCTGCGCCAGCAGCCGTGACGTGAGGCCTTCTTCGGCGCTTAGTTGCCAGAGACGGTCGATCGCCGACCGGATGAACGGCGATACAAAAGTATCGCGGTGCAAGCGGCCATAATCAAAGGTCGCAGACGTCATCTCCCCCCCGTCGAGCAGCTTTTTCCAGGCAGCGAGCGGGAACGAAACGCACCGCAGATGGTGCGGATCATCGACAAAAACGGTGTTGGAAAAATTGGGCGCCGACAGGAAGAAGCTGCCTTTCTGGCTGGTGGTCTTGAATCGTCCGCCGCCCAGATTGCCTCCTACCCGGATGCCGCCGCTAACGGCCTGATACAGGACAAGATCGGGAACAGCCGGGTCGGACATGTCTCCGGCGGGTTGCGCGGCTTCGACAAGCGTAAGCAAACCGCCGGGCGATTTCATGGTCTGGGCATAGGATGAGAGTCGCCCCTCGCTATACCATTGATGGAAAGATCCATAATTTACGTCTGTCATCGGTTGCCTCCGACGCAGGCGCTGGGGTAAGTTCGAATCATCGTCCGTTTCTGCCAGTTTTCTTCGTGATAGGCGGGAGGAGGACGGGAAGCCGCGTTGTTCCGGGCCCTTTGCCACATGTCCAACACAGTCTATCGCTCCGCTTTCCAGCGCTCCACCGACCATGCGAGCGAGCCTTCGCGTACCTTTTCACGGACCACACTCAGTTCGGCGGAAGCGGTCATTGCACCGATCACCATATATTGCGGCCGCGAACCGGCATTGACGCGCGGCCAATGGGGTGCGCCAGCCCCGTTGGGATTCCCGGTATAAGCAAAGCGGACCCAGTAAGCGGCAATGGTGCCGGATACTTTGCGGTCCTCGGCGTCCCAGACCGAATCCTCGTCGGGATTTCCGAACAGATATTCGAGTTCGCCACCGTGCGGCGTCCCGGCGGCGTCTTTGCGTCGATTGGACGGGACCTGATCGAAGTGAAAGCTGTAGGCGGGGGCGCCGTTCCGCGCGTGCATGACAGCGACCGACATCGATGGCAGGACCGCCAGGGTATCCTGCGCGAGCTCGGTCGCGGCGGCCTTGCGGGTGCCGCCAGCCTGGGCGGCGACATATTGCTTCAGATAGTCAGCATATCGCGTCCCCAGCACGTCGCGCGCCGCTTTGCTGTTATTCGAGCGGAGCGTCGCTTCGTTCGAGTTCGCGCCGATCAGCAAGGGAATGTTCGTGGTCGTGGCGCGATAGAATGGCGTTCCCGGACTGGCGGTGATGATTTTGCCGTCGATGAATGGCATGCTGCCCAGCGCCAGCATTTTTCCGGGGAGCGCGCGAAGCTGTGCGGCGGTGACATTCTTGAGGCCGGCCTTGTTGGCGAGTGCCAAGCTGATCGCTTCGGCGGATCCGGGGGCGCCGCGCATCGGGATGAGCGCGGTGCCGCCGGAACCGGATTGCGATATCGCCTTATGAAACAGACCCTTGGCCGACGGTGTGGCCATCAAAATTTGGGTGACGCCAGCGCCGGCGGATTCACCAAATAGGGTCACATTGCGCGGGTTCCCGCCAAATTTCGCAATATTCTTTTGGACCCAGCGCAGCGCAGCGATCTGGTCCATGACGCCATAATTGCCTTTAGGTTCGTCGGGATTCTCGTCCAGCAGGGCGGGGTGGGCAAAGTGGCCGAGCAGCCCGAGGCGATAATTCACCGTCACCAGAACAACACCGCGCCGCGCCAGATTGGCCCCGTCATAAAGGGGCACGCCCGACGAGCCATAGGTAAAGCCGCCGCCATGAAGAAAGACCATCACGGGATAGGTGCCCGCTTTGGCGGGGCGCCAGATGTTCAGGAACAGACAGTCTTCGCTGGTTGCACCGACGCGTGCCCAGGATTCGTCACGCTTGTTTGAGGGCTGCAGGCAAGCGGCGGCATAACGGCGTGCGTCACGAACGCCTTGCCAGGGGCGCGTCGGGGCAGGGGGTCGCCAGCGCAGATCGCCAACGGGAGGAGCCGCATAGGGGATCCCCAGATAGGCTTGAACGCCCGCTGCATTGGCGCCTTGAAGCGCGCCGTCGGCCAGGGACAGCACCGGCCCCGAGTTGCCCTCTGCCATGGCGGGGGTGGAAGCCAGGCTGGTCAGGACCAGCAGCTTTGGGTAATTCAATTCCTTATCCTTTTTGATCGCGTCCAGCGTCATCGCACGGCGTGGAAAACTCCAGCCGGATGGCGGCGCGATATATTCATTAATATAATAATGTATAACATAAACTCGCTCTGCCACGGGCCTGGCGTGCCGCCGAGCGGTTTGAGTTGATATGAGCACGCCGCCCCGCGTGACGAACGGGCCGGTCCAATCCGCGAGCACGTCGTCAGCGTTCCTCGTGTCGCGCCGAATGAGGTGCGGCAGGGACCGTTCAAGAGGGAGTATCTCCCGGCAAAGCCCGTCATCAAGGCTCTCATCGTCCATCATCACTCAGTCGGGCATCTCTATGTGTGTTGGCTGTTCTCCAAATGCAGACAGTTCAAAACGAAATAGATGTAATGGACTTATGCGATTTATTGGAATGGCCGCGCGGCAGCTGTCGCCAACGCTGCGGTCGGCGTCCAACCGGATACCCGCGCCCAGCTGTGCTTTTTCCCGCATTGTCATTCTGATCTGATCGATTGGGCTCGCTCGGGGCGCGGCGCTCAAAAGTTCAGCCGCACTCGTTTTCGACCCGCATTCACGGTGAGGGGGCGCCTGTGGCAAGCGGTTGAAAGATTGCTCGGTGCGGGTAACCTGTTGGAAGCCGATCGCAGCGCCTGCGACTGGTGCCGCGCGGCCGGTCCGGTAAATCGCATAAGTCCATTACATCTATTTCGTTTTCAATTGTCTATGGTTGCAGGCACCGCCGAGACGCAGGGAGATACCCGACTGAGTGATGATGGACGATGAGAGCCTCGAGGACTGGTTTTGCCGGGAGGTGCTCCCTCTCGAACGGTCCCTGACGCACTTTATTCGGCGTAACACGAGGGTAGCAGACGACGTGATTGATCTCAGGCACGATGTTTATGAACTGGCGATCACAGGCGCGCGCAAGGGCTTGCCAAGCTCGACGCGTGCCTATTTGTTCACCATCGCCCGCAACCACCTTATCAACCGGGCGAAGCGGGCGCGCATCGTCTCCTTCGATCTGGTCGCGGACCTCGAAGCGATTGACAAGGATATCGATTTCCTTGAGGCGGAGCGGCATCTGGACGCCCGCGATGCGCTTCGGCAAGTGCAGGCGGGTCTTGAAAATTTGAGTCCGCGCGTTCGCGAGATCGTGCGGTTGAGAAAAATTGAAGGACTGGATGTGCGGGAGACGGCCGAACGCCTTGGCATCGGTAAGGATGCAGTCAACCACCAACTGATGATGGGCATGAAAGCACTCGCGGACTTTATGGCGGGCGGCCCCGGGAAGATCGTCCGGCCAAAATCCGTCGGCCGCCGCATGAAGGATGCGGAAAAATGAGCCGCGCACAACAGGCCAATGATCGCGCCGCCGCTTTCATCATTGCTCAGGAAGATGGAAATTGGAACAGCGCCAGCCAGGCCCAACTCGGGGCCTGGCTGGCCGAGTCCGATGGCAACAAGGCCGCCTATTGGCGGCTCAAGCACAGCTGGCGCGAAGCCGACCGCATCAGCGCGCTTGGCCATGGAAGAGCTGAGCCTGGGCAGGCGAGTCGGCCTGCGCGGCGCCGTTGGTGGGTTTGGGCATCGGTGGCAGCGTCGATCATCATCGCGATCGGTGGCGTGTACGAACAGTGGCCGCAGATGGAATCGCCCTCGCAGCAGATGGCGGGATATCAGACCGCTGTTGGCGGACTCAAGGACGTTACCCTGTCCGACGGGTCCCATATCCAGTTGAACACCGCGTCGCGGGTCCGGACATCGCTGACGGCGCATCGGCGCGAAGCTTGGCTGGAGAGCGGCGAGGCTTTCTTTGAGGTGGCGCATCGCTCCGGGGCGCCATTTGTCGTTCATGCGGGCGATCACCAGGTGACGGTGCTGGGAACGAAATTTTCCTTACGCCGTGAGGGAAACAATTTGAAAGTTGCCGTCCTCGAGGGCCGCGTCCGTGTTGACGAGCTCAAGGACGGCCGTCCGGTGCGTTCGGCGGTGATCGAGGGCGGCGACATTGCCATTGCCGAAGACTCCGCCCTGTTCGTGACGTCGCGCTCGGGGCAGGCCGTTGAAAACGCGCTGGCATGGCGACAGGGTATGCTGGAATTCAATCAGGCCCCGCTCTCCGAAGTTGCGGCGGAGTTCAACCGGTACAACAAAAGGCAGATCGTCGTGACCGACCCTGATGCCGCCGGTTTCCGCATTGGCGGCATGTTTCCCGCCTCCAACCCGGATGCATTCGTCCGGCTGCTGCACGACGCATACGGCCTTCAAGTCGTGACTACGGACTCTGAGATAAAAATATCCAGCTGACGTTACATTTTTGTTATCGTCGATTGTCCTGATCTTTTGAAACGGCCGCGTGGGGATGGCCTGATCATAAGGGGACGAACATGCGAAATCATAACCTCTTCACGGCATTAGCTACCGGCATTTGCGTGCTAGCGGTTGCAACGCCCGTTTGCGCTCAGGCTCGCAGTTTCAACATTCCGGCAGGCAGTCTCAAGGTCGCACTGGATTCCTACGCGCGCCAGTCAGGACGTCCCGTCATCTATAAAGCGGACCATGTCCGTGGGCTGCGGTCGCGCGGCTTTCGCGGAACGGCAACGAACACGGTAGCGCTCGACGCGGTGCTGCTGAACACGGGTCTTTCAGCGCGCGCGGATGTTTCAGGGGCGGTGGCGATCGTTCCCGCTCCTTCGCCACCGCGCGAGGGTGCAGGCAACCAAGCCCTCCCGAATGCCGAAATCGCAGATGCCGCCGAAATTGTCGTGACGGCGCAAAAGCGCGAGCAGCGGCTTCAGGACGTGCCCGTCCCGGTGAGCGTGGTCAATCCGGCCGAACTGGCGCGAAACAACCAGGTCCGCCTTCAGGATTTCGCGTCGACCGTTCCCGGCCTCAGCGTGATGTCGCTTGGCAATGGCGGTCTGACGTCGGTGACCATTCGCGGTATCAGTTCGGGCGCCTACACGCCCGCGACGGTCGCGATCACCGTTGACGATGTGCCGTCCTACAGCGGTCTGGCCAGCGCGTTGACGGCGGCGCGCCCCGATCTTGATCCCAGTGATATCGCCCGCATCGAGGTGCTGCGCGGGCCGCAAGGAACGCTGTACGGCGCCAGCAGCATGGGCGGATTGATCAACTATGTGACGGTTGACCCGTCTCCGGACGCATTCAGCGGTCTCGTCCAGCTGAGCGGATCGCACGTCAGGTTCGGCGATGAGCTGGGCTATTCCGCGCGCGGAGCGGTCAACATTCCGTTGAGCGAAACGCTCGCGGTAAGGGCCAGCGGATTCTATCGCAAGGATCCGGGCTATGTCGACAACGTCCTGATCGATGAAAAGGATGTCAACGAAAGCCGTGTCGCCGGCGGGCGGGTGTCCGCGATGTGGAAACCGGCCGACAATGTTTCGCTCAAGCTCAGCGCGCTTTATCAGCATCTCGAAGGCGACGGTCAGTCCGAGGTGCAATTGCCCACTGCGGGCGTGCCGTCCACTGCGGGGCTGACCGGTTTTCAGCAGAGCAACCTTCGCAACACAGGCCAGTATAAGCAGGAATTTCAGATCTACAGCGCGATACTGAAGGCGGGCTTTGGCGGGGTCGATCTGACCTCGATCAGTGCCTATAGCCGCACCGCTATCCGCACCTCGCGTGATGTAAGTTCCTCGTTCGCCAACCTTGCGCTGCCCGTTTATGGTGTCGGCACGGTCGGGATTTTCAATCGTCAAAGCGTCTCTCGGTTCAACCAGGAGCTTCGGGCGTCCATTCCGATCAGCTCTGCCATCGAGTGGCTGGTCGGCGGATTTTATACGCACGAGAATCGCCTGTCCAACCAGGCTCTCCCGGTGCTGAATGCCGCCGACGGATCCACAATCGGCAGCGTCGGATACACGCGCACGCCCAATACCTATATCGAACTGGCCGCGTTCACCAATGTCACGCTGAATTTCACCGAAAAGCTGAGCCTTCAACTCGGCGCCCGCCAGAGCGAGATCAAGATCAAGCAGAAGTCGCCGGCGATCGTCGGAGGCCTGTTGGCGGGTGGAACCGAGCGCTCTACGCTGCGGCCAACCAGTAGCGATGACGTGTTCAACTATCTGATTACGCCGCAGTATAAATTCTCGCCCGACCTGATGGTCTATGCCCGGTTCGCGTCCGGTTTCCGTTCGGGTGGCGGGTTCAATCCGCTCTCGCTGACCAATCCGACGGTTCCAGAAACCCAGGCGCCTGACGAAACGAAGAATTATGAAGTGGGGATCAAGGGCAGCCTGTTCGATCGCGCCGTCTCGTTCGACGTGTCGCTCTATTACATCGACTGGAAGGACATATTGCTGACCTTGGTGGCGGGCGGCCTTTCCTATGGCGCTAACGGGTCGGCTGCCAAGAGCGAGGGGATCGAGGTCTCGGTGCAGACCAAGCCCACGGACGGACTGACCCTCAGCGGCTGGTTCACCTATTCGAACGCGGTGCTGACCGAACCGCTCGGCGCGGCCAGCACGGCCTTCGGTCCTGCGGGCAGCCGCCTTCCCTTTAGCCCGCGATATTCGGGCAACCTGACCGCTAAACAGACCTTCCCCATTTCGGGTGACATGACCGGCTATGTCGGCGGATCCGTGAGTTATGTGGGCAACAGCGTCGGCAATTTTTTGGGAACGGCCGCCCCGCGTCAGAAATACCCGGATTATATTCGGGCCGATCTGAACTTCGGTGTCGATTCCGGACCCTGGAACGCCAATATATATGTCAATAACCTCACCGACCGGCGTGCATTGATCGGCGGCGGCGCGGGGGTGCAACCCGCATTCGGATATTATTATCTGCAGCCGCGCAACATCGGCCTCTCGGTCAGCCGGACCTTTTGATCCTTCGGCCTTGGGCGGCGCGACGCCGCCGCCCGGCCATCTGCGGCCCGCTTAACCGAGGAGATCGGAATGACAGATCTTTGGGGAAGGATCGAATGCGGCTTTGCTACCTGAAGTCTGGCGTCTGTGCCGCGGTCCAGGCCGCGGCGCTGATAGGTGTCAGCCCGGCACTGCACGCGCAAGAGCCGTCTCCTGCGCCGGCCGCGAGCGAACCGATTGAGGAAGCATTCGACCGCCTGATCGATCGCGAGGAAATGCGCGAATGGCTCAGGCGGATGTCGGCGGAACCCAATCATATCGGCTCGCCGCACAACAAGGCGAACGCCGAATGGCAATTGGCGAAGTTTCGCGAGTTCGGCTGGGACGCGCGGATTGAAACCTTCGACATCCTCTATCCCACTCCGCTTGAACAAAGCGTGGAGATACTGGGCTCGCCCGCCTATCGTTTTACGCTGCAGGAACCTCCTATCCCCGGGGACAGCAGCGCCGCCGCATCGCAGCCCGCATTGCCGGCCTATTTCGCTTATCAGGGCGACGGCGATGTCACGGCTCCCGTCGTCTATGTCAATCATGGCCTGCCGGAGGATTATGCCGCGCTGCACCGCATGGGCATATCGGTAAAGGGCAAGATCGTCTTCGCTCGCTTCGGCGGCGGCTTTCGCGGACTGATCCCGCGGCTGGCGCACGAACAGGGCGCGATCGGCAGCCTGGTCTATTCGGACCCGGTTGGCGATGGCTATGCGGTGGAGTCTCCCTATCCGGACGGCCCCGCGCGCCCGCCGCGCGGTATCCAGAGGGGGACCGTCCTCGACATCACCCGGTGGATCGGCGATCCGTTGAAGCCGGAGGGCAGGGCGGAAGCAGGTCGGCTGACCATCGAACAATCGCCCATCATCATGAAAATTCCCGCCGTTCCCGTTTCCTATGCCGATGCTCAGGAACTTTTGAAGAGTATGACGGGTCCGGTCGCGCCGCGGCACTGGCGCGGAGGCCTGCCGCTGACCTATCGCGCCGGCCCCAGCGCTGTCCCGGTGCGGCTGAAGGTCAAATCAAGCTGGAACAGCACGACGCTGCATAACGTCGTCGCGACGATCCCTGGCACGTCGCAGCGGGACGAATGGGTGCTGCGCGGCAATCATCGCGATGCCTGGGGACATGGCGCCGAGGATCCCTTGTCGGGACAGGTCGCGCTGATGCAAGAAGCGAAAGCGATCGGCGCGCTTCTGCGCGGTGGCTGGCGCCCCAAACGGACATTGGTGTATCTGAGCTGGGACGGCGAGGAGGCCGGCATTGTCGGCTCGGCGGAATGGGCCAGCGCGCATGCGGCGGAGTTGAAGAATAAAGCCGTAGCCTATATCAACACCGACAATAACAGCCGCGGCTTTTTGATGCCGGGCGGCACGCCCAGCCTTGCGCGTTTCGTCAATCAGGTGGCGGAAACCGTGACCGACCCGGAAACGCAAGTGTCGATCGGCCAGCGCCTGCGCGCCAAAAACGCGGTGGATGCCGTGACTGCGGGCGCGGGCACGAAAGCTATACAGAGTCTGGACACCGCGCATGATTTCCCGATCAGGCCACTGGGGGCCGGGTCGGACTATTCCGCTTTCGTGGCGAATCTCGGAATCGCGAGCCTGCACATGCGCTTCGGCGGACTGGGCGGCGGCAGCCGCGGCGTTTATCATTCCCGTTACGATACGTTCGAGCATCTCGATCGCTTTGGCGATCCCGGCCTGGTGTATAGCGCGCTGCTGGCAAAAACCGTCGGGCGCATGGTGCTGCGGATGGCCGATGCCGAACTGCCCCTGCAACGGGCAACCAATTTTGCCGAGGCGATCCGTGGCTATGCCGATGCGGCCAAGACGCTTGCGGCCGACGGGCGCAGCAGCGCGGCCGCGCTGGCCCGGATACAGGCGGCGGATGTCTATCGGCTGACCGACGACCTGACCTTGCCGCGCAACGATCCGCCGGTTTCGCCGCCCGGTCCTGCCATCGACTTTGCGCCTCTCGACAGCGCCGTGGTCCGGCTGGAGGCGGCCGCCCGATCCTATGATGCGGCGTTTGATCACGGCGCAGCATCGCTTGCGCCGGAGGGGCGCGCCCGGCTGCGGCAAATCATGCTCACGATCGAGCAGACACTGGCCCCGGCGCGCGGCTTGCCGGGACGTCCCTGGTTCAAGAATCTGATCTTCGCGCCGGGTCGCTACAGCGGTTATGGCACCAAGACATTGCCGGGCATCACCGAGGCGATCGAGGAACGGCGCTGGGCTGACGCCAGCGCCTATGTCGGCCATACGGCCAACGCCCTGAACGCCTATAGCGCGCGTCTCGAACAGGCCGCCACGCTGCTCAGCCCGCCATCCGCTGCCGGTGAGGGGGGCTGAGCCGATGGCAACGATCAGGCATCCGGCGCCGCCGCCCTTTCTGGCCCATCTCGCTGCCGCCTTTTCCACCCAGGGAGACTTCATGCGTCCCGTGCTGATCATCTTGCTCGCTTTGGCTGCGGCCGGTTTCGGGGGCGGCGCTTCGGCCCAGCCCGCAGCGCAAAACTTTGCGCCGAGCGACCTGTTCGGCCTGCAACGGGTCATCGATCCCCAAATTCGCCCCGATGGCCGGTCCATCGTCTATGTTCGCGAAAGCTTCGATATCCAGTCCGATCGCGGCAAGCGGTCGATCTGGCTGGTCGATGCGGGCAGCGGTGCGCAGCAAGAGATAGATACCGGAGGCCGGCCGGCCGGCTCGCCGCTATGGGCGCCCGACGGAAAGCGGCTAGCCTATATTGTCAACAAGGATGGCCGGTCGCAACTGATGGTCCGCCAGATGGACGACGGCCGAACCATCGAGATCGCGGACCTGAAGGGCATCAGCGATCCGAGCTGGGCGCCCGATGGCAAATCGATCGCCTTCATCATGCGGACGTCCGAACCCCGAACAACATTGGGCAGCGCGCCACCGAAGCCGGAGGGCGCGCTATGGGCAAAGCCGCTTACCATCATCACCTCCTTCACCTATCGGCTGGACGGCCAGGGCTATCTGGAGCGCGGTTATCTGCATGCCTTCGTCGTGCCCGCAGATGGTGGCCCGGTCCGGCAGGTCACATCGGGCGCTTATGATCATAGCGGCCCGATCGCATGGACGCCGGATGCCAGGAATATCCTGCTCAGCGCCGACCGCACCGCCACATGGGAACGGTTTTCGAGCACATCGCAAATCTATCAGGTCCGGGTGGCGGACGGCGCGATGATCCAGCTGACGCGCAGCAAGGGGCCCGCGACGACCCCGCGCATGTCGCCCGATGGCCGCAAGATCGCCTATCGGGGCTATGACAATCGCATGGTGGGGCATCATTCCTATCGCGTGCGGATCATGGAAAGGGACGGCGGAAACGATCGGCCGATCACGGCCACGCTCGACCGTTCGATCAGCGACCTGCAATGGGCATCCGACAGCAAGAGCCTGTTCGTGCAGTATATCGACCGGGCGGTTCCCAAGATCGCGCGGCTGAAACTGGACGGCAGTTTGAGCACGGTTGTCGAAGGCCTTGCCGGTTCCCAGCTCGATCGCCCCTATACGCTGGGCGGCGCGTTCAGCCTCGCGGGCGACGGGACCATCGCCTACGCCAGCGGATCGGATGACGCGCCGGCGGATCTTTCGGTTGTGCGGGACGGCCGCGTCAAACGGCTTACGACGCTCAACGAGGCGCTTCTTGCCGGCAAGACGCTCGGCGACACGATGCGCTTGCCGGTGCGCTCGTCGCTCGACCAGCGAGAGATCGACGCATGGATGGTGACACCGCCGGGTTTTGACCCCAAGAAGAAATATCCGCTGATCCTCGAAATCCATGGCGGGCCCTATGCGAGCTATGCCACCTTCTTTTCGACCGATTTCCAGCTTTACGCCGCGGCGGGCTACATCGTCCTTTACGCCAATCCGCGCGGCTCAACCTCCTATGGCGAGGAATTCGCCAATCTGATCCAGGGCGATTATCCAGGTCCGGACTATCACGACCTGATGAGCGCCGTCGACGCTGCGATCGCCACGGGTCATGTGGATCCGGATCAATTGTTCGTGACGGGCGGATCGGGCGGCGGGACGCTGACCGCGTGGATCGTGGGAAAGACGCAGCGTTTCCGGGCGGCCGCCACGCAAAAGCCGATTATCAATTACACGAGTTATGTGCTCACAACCGATGAAGCGTCATCGGTCCCGCAGCACTGGTTCGGCAAGATGCCGTGGGAGGATCCCGAGGGCTATTGGAGACGATCGCCGCTGGCGCTTGTCGGCAATGTCACCACGCCGACGCTCGTCGTCGTCGGTGCCGAAGACTACCGGACCCCTGTCAGCGATTCCGAACAATATTATCAGGCGCTGCAGCTTCGCGGCGTTCCGACGGGGCTGGTGCTGATCCCCGACGCGGGACATCTGACCATGACGGCACGCCCGTCCCAGTCGGCGGCGAGGGTCAGTGCAATCCTGGCGTGGTTCGAACGCTTCCGCCAGGCGCCCTGGACGCCGGAGGGTGCGTCACCCTTAACGGCGGTGGCGGCGAAGGAATGACATGATCACCCCGGTTTCCGTCACGAACGCGCACCTTTTGGAAAACAGGATCGTCATGAAACATCTGGCAATAGCGTCCTTTATCATTGTCGGCTTGAGCTCTGCCTTTGCGGCGAGGGCGGATGAAAAGCCCGTTTCCCCCGCTGCCGAGCTTTGTCCGCAAGGCGCGAAGACCGACGGGCAGCAAAGCGGTGAACCCGTCCCGACCGTGAAGGCGGCCATTACACGGCACCGCCTGACGGCGGGCGGGGTGGACTTTGCCTATACCGCGAAAGTGGGGGCGATCCTGATCCGGGACGACCATGGCAAGCCGATGGCGAATATCGGCTATTTCGCCTATACGCGCGACGTTCCCGACCGTGATCGGTCGCGTAGGCCCGTGATATTCGCCTTCAATGGCGGACCGGGCGCCTCTTCGCTGATGCTCCATATGGGGATGCTCGGCCCCCGGCGCGTGGTGATCGCCGACCCCGACGCGGCGACGCCGCCCGCCCCATATGCCAGCGTCGCCAACGCATTCAGCGTCCTCGACAAGTCGGATGTGGTGCTGATCGATCCTGTCGGCACGGGCATCAGCCACCCGGTGTGCGACCGGACGATCGAGGATTTCACGAGCGTCGACAAGGATGCGGATTCGGTCAGCCGATTTGTCGCGCAATATCTCGGCGACAATGACCGCTGGACGTCGCCGAAATATCTCTTTGGCGAAAGCTATGGCACGATCAGGGCGAGCGCGGTCGCGAACGACATGCTGGCGAACCGCGCGGTGTCTTTCGATGGGCTCATCCTGCTTGGCCTTGCGACCGATCTCCAGATTCTTGCCAGCGGTTCGCGCAGCAACGAGCGCCCTTATGCAAAGTTCCTGCCGGGTTTCGCAGCTGTCGCCTGGTATCACGGAACGATGCCCAATCGACCGCCCGCGCTGGAGCCGTTTCTGGATGAGGTGCGCGCCTATGCGGCCGGACCCTATAATGCCGCCCTGTTCAAGGGCGATCGGATTTCGGATGCGGAGCGCGACGCGGTGGCTGAGCAAATCCACCGCTACACGAGCCTCTCGACGGACTTCATCAAATCAGCGAATCTGCGCGTCAGCGAGTTCGCGTTCGGCAACGAACTGCTCAAAAGTCGGCGTCAGACGGTGAGCCGTCTCGACGGACGCTTCGTCGGGCTTACGCTGGATCCACTCCAGCGCGGGGCGGCCTATGATCCGGCGTTCAGCGCGATCCAGAGTAACTACACCGCCGTGCTGCAGGATTATCTCAAACGCGATCTGAAACTTGACACGACACGCAGCTATCAGACGTGGAACAACGCGGTCAGCCATAATTTCGATCTGCGCCACAAGCCGGTCGGCGGCCTGTATGGCGGCGGCGGGCGTACCCAGTCGTTGGTCAATGCGGGGGACGACCTTGCCCGCGTGCTGGTCGAAGCGCCGGAGACGCGCGTATTGGTGCTCGCCGGATATTACGACCTTGGCTCTCCCTTTACCGCCGCCGAATATATGGTGTCGCATCTTGGCGTGCCGAAAGCGGCGAGCGAGCGCATCGAGATCAAATATTATGAATCCGGGCACATGATCTATGTGCACCAGCCGTCGCTCGAAAAACTGAAACGCGACATCGACGCGTTTCTCGAAGCGAAACGCTGAACACCCATTCCATTCCAACCTGTCAGGGGCGTCACATGAGCAAGATTGTGGAAACTCAGGCAGCGGCCGCCCCGCGCGGCGCCTATGCCCAAGCCGTGCGGTACGGCGACACGCTCTATCTCGCGGGCCAAATCGGCGTGTGCGGCGTGGACGGCGGACTTGCCGACGGCCTTGAGGCCCAGATCGTTCAGGCGATCGACAATATGCGCCAGATCCTCGCATCCGAAGGCGGGGACCTTTCCGATCTGGTCACGGTGACGTGCTATATCACCGACAAGGATGATTTTCCCGAATTCAACTCCTTCTATCAGCGCTGTTTCGGCGCCGCACGGCTGCCCGCCCGAACCACGGTGGTGGTCAAGGAGCTGCCGCTCGGCGCCCTTTTCGAGGTGACGGGAATCGCCGGCTTCGCGGTGTAACGCCGCGCATTCGCCGGCTTCAGGCCGCCGCGAGACGCCCGCGATTCTCATCAGCCTCCGATAAGTCCTCGCTCAAATCATTACAGTTTTTGTCATGTTGATTGTCCTGTTTGTTAACGGGAGTAGGTGCCGACATGCACGACAAGTCAACCAGGGCAGCGAACGGTCTTGCGCTCGGAATGGACGCCGATATCACGCGCCGCGATTTCGTCAGCGGCGCATTGATCGGATCGGGGGCGCTGTTGCTCGGCGCGCCATCACCCGCCGCCGCCCAGGGCCTGACCTCGCAATGGGACGGCTACGCCGGCATCGGCGATTACGCGCGGTCCAACGGCAACACCGCCGCGGTCGTCAATGCCGCGCATGGCATCCGCGACCAGCTTTACGAAGCCGAGATGGCGGCCGTGCCTTTGGTCGACGATCTTTATGATCTGGTGATCGTGGGCGGCGGGTTTGCCGGGCTGATTGCCGCTTACGAGTTTCACAAGGCGCACCCCGACAAGCGTTGCCTGATCCTCGAAAACCATCCCATATTCGGCGGTGAGGCAAAACAGAATGATGTCGAGGTTGACGGCGTCACCCTCACGGCGCCGCAAGGGTCGAGCGAAGCGATCATCCCCGGACCGGACAATCGCTATTCGCATGTCTCTGACCTGTGGGACGAGATCGGGCTGCCACGCTCTTATGATTATGTCCAGGCGACCGGAACGGCAGCCAACCTTCAGTTCACGAGCGACGTTTTCACCCGCGCCGGACCCAATGAATATACGCCGGCGCTGGGTTATTTCTTCGACAAACCCTTCGCGTCGAAACGAAGCTGGGTTGCCGATCCGTGGTCGGACGATCTGCAGCGGGCGCCGCTGCCCGCCAAGGTCCGCGACGATTGGGTGCGCTGGAAGAAGCACGCGCCAAAGATAACGCGGGGCGATGCCGATGCCACCGACCGATGGCTCGATTCCATCTCCTACGGCGACCTGCTCGTTCGCGAGCTTGGCATGTCCGAAGATATCTTCAAATTGACCGATCCGTTCATCGCGACGGCCAATTTCGGGGTTAGCGTCGATGCCCTTTCGGGCTATGCGGCCAAGATGATGAGCCTGCCCGGCACGCGGGAGCCGCGGCCGCCCAAACCTGCGTCAACATCGGTCAGCGGCACTTTTTCCTATCCCGGCGGCAACACGGGCATATTGCGGCACATCGTCAAGGCGCTGATACCCGAAGCGATCACCGGGTCGCCATCCTTCGCCGACATCCTTTCCGCACCCATCGATTTCGCCGCGCTCGACCGTCCGCAGCCTACCCGCATCCGCCTGAACGCCACCGTTGCGGCCGTGAAACATGATGGCGACCCAGAGACATCGGCGCATGTCGACGTCAGCTATGCGGTCGGCAATGCGTTGCAGCGCGTTCGCGCGCGCGCCGTGATCGTGACGGCGGGCGGCTGGGTCGCACGCCATATCGTGCGTGACCTGCCGCCATCCTATGCGCTGGCCTTTTCGCAGTTCCACCATGCCCCGATCCTTGTCGCCAATGTGGCGCTGCGCAATTGGGAGTCGATCGCCAGGCTGGGGATCACCAGCGCCCGCTGGTTCGACGGCTTCGGCTTTTTCGTGAATGTGCGTCGGCCGATGGTGGTCGGGGACGCCGCCGTGCCGCTCGACCCGTCAAAGCCCACGATGCTAACCTTCTATGTCGGCTATCCAAAAGCCGGCCTGCCAGTCGCCGCGCAGACCGCCAGCGGCCGCGCCGACCTGTTCGGGGCGACCTATGCCGAGCTTGAGCTTCAGGTCCGCGAGCAGCTTCAGCGGATGTTCGGTCCGACCGGGTTCGACGCCCGGCGCGATATTGCGGCGGTCATCTTCAATCGCTGGGGCCACGCCTACATGGCGCCGCAGCCGGGATTCTATTTCGGCACGGACGGCAATCCGGCGCCGCTGGAGGTCGTTCGCAAACGCCACGGACGCATCGCGTTCGGCCATAGCGAGCTGTCGGGCCGGCAAAGTTGGGGCCGCGCGGCGAGCGAAGGGCGGCGCGCCCTCGAACAGCTGCTCGAAGTTATCGTGTGAAACGGGGAGGGAGCATGAGGCATCTGAACAAGCTGATCGGGTTGCTGCGCTGGAGTATCACGCTGCTGCTGCTTTCGGTGGGCACCGCTCAGGCGCAGGACTATACCAAGCCCCCGGTGCGGACCATCGCCGGCTTCGTGCACCTCGACCGCGCGAACATGGACGCCGAAGTCCGCGAGGCGCTGGGCGTCCTTCGGCAGGTCAAGGCGGCTCTGGTCGACCAAGGGTATGAAGTGCGGGGCGTCCGCATCACGACCCAGCCGCTGGCTCAGCTGGTCGACGGCCTGTCCGAAGCCGAAGCGCTCGCCTTTCTCAAGCGGTTCGATGACCTGGCCACGGCCGAAGGCTTTGCGCCGAATATCGGGCCCGCGATGTTGAGCGATGCCGACGATCCGCGGACCATGCGCTTGCTCGCAAAGGCGCTGGCGACCCTGCCGAGGGTTCAGGCGAGCGCCATCATTGCCAATGACAGCGGCATCCAGTGGAAGGTAATCGAGGAAAGCGCCGCGCTCGTCCGCTATGTGGTGGATAACAGCCAGGCAGACGAAAGCACCCAGACGCGCAACATCAACTTTGCCGCGACGGCGATGCTGCCGCCATACAGCCCCTATTATCCGGGCGCCTATCATCTCGGCCCCGGCAAGCAATTTTCAATCGGCTTCGAAAGCGCCAATGTGGCGATGGAGGTCTTTTCCCGCACAAAGGGAGATTTCGATTCGTCCGTGTCGGAATTGACGGCGCAATTGTCGGTCCATGCCAAGGTCGCGGAGGCCGTAGGCCAACAGGTCGCCGCTGCGACCGGCTGGGGTTTCCAGGGCATCGACGTCACGCCAGCCCCTGCGCCGCGGCCGGACCAGTCGATCGGGGCCGCAATCGAGCGCTTCACGGGGACTCCCTTTGGGGCGGGCGGGACGATGACGGCCTCTCTGGCGATAACGACCGCGGTAAAGGCGGTCCCGGTGAAGCAGGCGGGCTATTCGGGTTTGATGCTGCCGGTGATGGAAGACACTGTCATTGCCGAGCGTTGGGCGTCGGGCGCGCTCAGCATGGACGATTTGCTCGCCTATTCGGCGGTATGCGGAACAGGTCTCGACACGATCCCGCTGCCGGGTGACGCCAGCTCAGCGCAGTTGTCGCGAATTTTCGGCGACGTCGCCGCCCTTGCCTGGAAATGGAAAAAGCCGCTGTCGGCGCGCCTCTTGCCATTCCGCGGGCTCGCGGCGGGCGACCGAACGAAGGTCGTCAGCAAGGGGCTCACCAATACCATAATCCAGCCCCTGCCATGACCAACGGCCGCTTTGGCCGGTGGATCGCCGATCTTATGCGGAAGTCAATCCAATGGGACAGACTATGACAGCTCCATCGACGCCGGCGTCCACACGCAGGATATTGACGGCCAGCCTGGTCGGCACGTCGGTCGAATATTTCGATTTCTATATCTATGCGACCGCCGCCGCATTGGTGTTTGGCCCCTTGTTCTTTCCAAATGAGGATCCCGGCGTCGAACTGCTGCTGGCCTATGCCAGCCTCGGCACGGCGTTTCTGGCGCGTCCGCTCGGCGCCTGGGTATTTGGCCATTATGGCGATCGCATCGGACGCAAATCGACACTTGTCGCCTCGCTGCTGCTGATGGGGGGCGCCACCGTCGCCATCGCCTTTTTGCCGACCTATGCCAGCATCGGCTGGTGGGCGCCGCTTATCCTGAACATCCTGCGCTTTTGCCAAGGCTTCGGGCTGGGGGGCGAGTGGGGCGGCGCGGCCTTGCTCGCGGTCGAAAATGCGCCCCCCGGCTGGCAGAGCCGGTTCGGGATGATGCCGCAGTTCGGCGCGCCGATCGGGTTCATCGCGGCAAACGGGATGTTTCTGATCCTCGGCCTGGTGCTGACGCCGGACCAGTTCATGAGCTGGGGTTGGCGTTTGCCCTTTCTGTTCAGCATCATACTCGTCGGGCTCGGCCTTTGGGTGCGATTGAAAATTGCTGAAACACCAGATTTTGCAAAGACGCTGGAAGAGGGTCCGCCGCCGCTGGTCCCGATCGGCGAGTTGATGCGGTTGCATTGGCGGGTCACGCTGGGCGGCACGCTTGCCACGGTCTCCTGCTTTGCCGTCTATTATATCGCGACGGCGTTTACGCTGGGATATGCGACGACGTCATTGGCGATCGACCGCCAGACGTTTCTTTCGCTTCAGCTCGCCGCGATCCTGTTCATGGCCCTCGGTATCCTGATCTCGGGATACGCCTCGGACCGGTTTGGCGCTTATCCGGTGCTGATCGCGGGCGGGATCTTTGCCATTGCGGCAGCCTTGCTGCTCGCTCCGACGCTGGGGTCGGGTTCGCTGCCGGTCATTTTTGCCGGTCTTGCCGTCCTGCTGCTCGCCATGGGGGTCATCTTCGGCCCGATTGGTGCCTGGCTGCCCAGCCTGTTCCCGACGCGCGTGCGCTACACGGGTGTGTCGATCGCGTTCAACATGGCGGGTATCATCGGCGGCGGTCTGACGCCCGTGCTCGCCCAAGCGCTATCCCAGCGCGGCGGGCTGGCCATGGTTGGCGTCTATCTGACCGCGGCTTGCGTGGTCAGCCTGGCTGCGCTGCTGGCCTTGCGGCCGCGCGTTGCCACGCCGTCCGCAATCCTTCGGCCACGCGCCAATTCTGACGCTCCGTCATGAACCCAAAAAGGACGTCCATGGCCAAACGCACCGTCGGTCAAAGCGATCAGATTTCCAGCGTCATCGGCGCTGCGCGCCGCGACACGATGACGGCAAAGCGGCCCTTTTGGGCAAAAAATCCGATCAGCGCCCGACTGCTCAAATCCTATGAGGGATCCGCCGTGGTGATCGCCTTGGTTGCGATCCTCGCGTGGTTTACCTTTTCTGGCGGCCCTGCACGGGCCCAGAATGTCTCGCGCGGCGAGACGATATTCCAGCGCTGTGCGGCCTGCCATTCTGTGACGCGGGGAAAAGCCAATGGTGTCGGCCCCAATCTTCATGGCATCGTTGGCCAGCCGGTGGCCAGCCGACCCAAATTCGCTTACTCAAAGGCGTTGAGCGCCGCGGGCGGGGTCTGGTCGCGGGACCGGCTGGATGCGTTTCTGAAGAATCCGTCGAAATCGGTTCCCGGCACGCGCATGACAGCGGGCGCGGTGCCATCCGATCAGGACAGGCGCGACCTGATTGCCTTTCTGGTCGGGACAGCCAGGCATTGAACTGCGCCAAGGCGGCGGCCGTTGGATCGGTTGGGAAAGGGCGTGGTGATGGGCAAAGCGGCGATCGGAGTGGCGCCAAAGGTTCATGCGATGCAACGACCCACGACGCCCGGCGCTGAGGAATGGACATGACCCTCAGCCGCCGAGAGGCGATCGCCGGAGCCATCGCCGTGCCGGTCGCGGCCGGAACGGCGCGCGCCTTTGCGGCGCCGCAGCCCGGTCGGCTGCTGCCCGACAAGGCGTCCTTTGTGCCCTCTCCGATCGCCTATCTCGACAATGCGGCCGCCCACCCGATCAGCCGCAGCGCCAAGAAGGCCATCGATGGGCATCTTGCGATGCGGATGCTCGATCCCGCGGCGCCACCGCCGTTCGACCGTGCCGGCGTGATCGCGAAATTCGCCGCGTTGGTGCATGCCGACCCCGATGAGATCACCTGGACGCAATCGACCACAGCGGGTGAACAGGCCGTGCTGCGCGCGCTGGGCTTTCCGCACAAGGGCGGCCGGGTCGTGGTCGAAACGCTCCATTTTCACCTCAGCTTTCCCATGTATATGGAAATGGCCAAACAGGGCGTCGACGTGGCCTGGGTGAAACAGCGCGAGGGGCGTATCGAGCTGGACGATATGGCCAAGGCCATCACGCCGGGCACAAGGCTGGTGTATCTTTCGCTCGTATCGACCTACAATGGCTTTCACCATGATCTGAAGGCGATATGCGACATGGCTCACAAAGTGGGTTCGCTGGTATATGCCGATATCATCCATGCGGCCGGTGCGATCCCGGTCGATCTGCACGGCTGCGGCGTCGATTTCGCGGCGACCGCGGCCTATAAATGGCTGATGGGCGATTCCGGGCTGGGTTTCCTATATGCCCGGCGCGGTGTGGCCGATCGGTTGGAGCGAACCGAATATGGCTATTATGGATTTTCCAACCCCGGCGCTCCGGCGGGCATAGGCCTGTCGGTGCCCGAAACCCATATCTATCCGCTCGATCCGCCGGGGCAGTTCCCCGTGCGTTATGATGTGCGCGGCGGCGCGATCGGTCATTTTGGTTCCGGCTCTTACGCCGGGATCGTCGCGGCGCAGCTCAACCATTCGCTGGATTATATCGCGGGCATCGGCGTGCCCGCGATTCAGGCACATGCGCAGGCGCTTTTAGCCATGCTGCGGCCTGAACTCGTCAAAAAGGGCTATAAGGTCATCACGCCGGCTGACACCGCGACGCCGCTGCTCACCTTCCTCTTGCCCGATGCCAAGGCGGTGCTGGCCGAACCGCTGGCAAAGGCAAAGGTGCGCGTCAACATGCTGCATGATCATCATGTCCGCGTTTCGCCCTCTGTGCATAACGACGCGCACGACATCGAACGCCTGATCGCGGCGCTGCCGCGTGTGTCATGACGCTGGGCGTCTGGTTGCGGCTGGATGACGCCGAAAGTTGGGACAGGGGTATCGCCGCCTGCCTATTTCGTCTCGACGCGGCCTTCGGGCGCGGGATCGGCTGCGATTGCTGCGGCCGCATTCGAAAAAGCCGGATCGCCGGGATAGAGGGCGCTGCGCAGGAAAGCGGTTGAAAGCTGCTGGATCGCAGCGACCCGCTGCGGCCGCTCGTCCGTCGTCTCGCGCGCCTCATAGCCGGGGATGCCGCCAAGCGCATGTTCCCCGCCAAACGCCGTGAACAGTGCCTTGGGCGATGGGCTGAGATCATAGGCATCACGCCACCAGTCGGGGCCGCGGGTCGAGAGTCCACCCTTGTCGTGATCGCCGACGACGATCAGGGTTGGCGCCGTCATCGTCGCGAAATCGGGGTAGAGGAAGGGGAAGGTGCGCGCGGCATGGTCGGTTAGGTCGCGGCCGCTGCCTGGCACGGCGAACAAAACGCCCGCCTTGATTCGGCTGTCTTTCCTGTCGACCACCGACCCGTCGTCGGGATCGGGGTGCGTGGCGCCCAGAAAGGTGCCCGCAGTCTGGGCGCCCCATGAATGGCCGGCGACAGCGATGCGAGAGCGATCGAGGCGCCCGCGGATCATCGGCGCCGCGCGCTCCAGATGATCGAGACCATCGAGAATGGCTGTAAGGTCATTCTCGCGATAGCGCCAGAATTGCGGACGGCGCGGATCGTCTGGGGCAAGGCCGAGCAGGCGCGAGTCCAGATGGGTCGGCTGGATCACGACAAAGCCATGCGCCGCCCAATGATTGGCGAGGGGGGCATAGGCGTGGAGCGACTGGCCGTTGCCGTGCGAGAATATGATCAGCGGCAGGGCGTCGCCCAAGGCCGGGGCTGACACTCGGACGTGCAAGTCGATGCCTCGCGCAGGGGCGGGCAGGGTGACGGGCGTCATGGAGATAATGACGGGTTGGCCTGCGGCGGGCGCCTGCGCTTCCGCGAATGGAGTGGACATGCGAATGGGAACCTTCAAACTGGCAAACGGATCAATGATCCGCTATCCTTCAAATACGGAACATTGATCCGTTTATCAAGGAGGTCGTGTAGATGGGGTCGGCCACAACCCGAAACGGGGCCGCGGGTAATGGATCGGAAGCGGGCGCGGTTGGGGCGCCGCCACCCCGCACGCGCGCCGATGCCCGCAGGAACGAGGGGGCAATTCTGGAGGCCGCAAAGATCGTCTTCGCCCGATCGGGCGTCGACGCGCCCATCCGCGAGATTGCGGCCGAGGCGGGTGTCGGGCTGGCGACGCTTTACCGCCATTTTGCGACGCGCGCCGATCTGGTGGCCGCGGTGTTCCGCCGCGAGGTCGATGCCTGTGCCGATGCCGCCGCGCCGCTTGCCGCCGAACGGGAGGCGGCCGAGGCGCTGACGGCCTGGCTGATGCGCTACACGCGCTTCCTGGCGACCAAGCAGGGGTTGGCCGCGGCGCTCCATTCCGGCGACCCGGCCTTCGCCGCATTGCCCAATTATTTCCGCAGCCGGTTTGAACCCGCCTTGTCGATGCTGCTGAAGGCCGCGGCCGAGGCGGGCGAAGTCCGCGGTGATGTTGCGCCCTATGACCTGCTGCGCGCCATCGGCAATCTCGCGGTGGCGTCCGGGGACGATGCGGCGGCGCACACCGAACAAATGGTCATGCTGCTGATCGATGGCCTGCGCCATGGCCGCGCAAGGCCGCAATAGAGCGGGCTGCGGCAAAGGCGACCCAAAGGACCCTTGCCACCCTTCACAATCTTCGCAGATCCCGCCGAGCGCGCGCCGATGGCGGCGGCCGGCGGTGTCCCCTCCAATTAACAGGCCCGATCCGCTTCAACCGCCGCGAGTCACTTGACGGCGTCACCGATCGCAATCGTCGAGAAGGCCACGCTCGAAAGCGTGGACAGGAGGCGCTGCAAATCGGCGCCGAGGGCGGTCGACACATAGAGCAGGTCATCGTCGCGGACCGCGAAGCTCTGGGCCGCGAAAAAGCTCGCGGGGTCGCGCAGGTTCAGTCGGTAGATTACCGGAATGCGCCCGTCGGCCAGCCTCCGCGCGTTCTGAACCTGGGCGGGGTCGAGGGCCGTCGGATCTTCCAGACGAAAGATGAAGACGCCGCCGATGTCGGCCATGTCGACGCGCAGCCCGCCAATGCGTCCCAGCGCCTGCGCGACGGTCACGCCAGCCCCTTCGAAGGGAACTTCGGCATTTTGCGAAACCGCGCCGAGCGCGATGAAGCTATATGGCTGAAAGGTAACGGTCACGATGTCGTCGGGCTGAACGCGGATATTCTGGGCCGGATCGCGAATGATGGCATCAAGCGCCATGGCGGTGGCGACGCCGCCGCGCGAGAGCTGCACCGTCGTCTTGCTGACCGGCTGACGCGGGCCGCCGGCCGAGGCCAGCACATCGAGCAAGCGTTCGCCACGCGCGGTGAGGGGGACGCGGCGGCTGGCCCCGACCTCGCCGACGATCGTCACGTTGCGCGCTTCATTCTGGACCAGCCGGGCCACCGCCTGCGGCTGATGCGCGCGGCCGGCCAGCCGGGCAACGATCTCGCGCTCCACCTGCGCAGTCGTCCGCCCCGCAACCTCGATCGTTCCGGCGAAGGGAATGTTAATCGTGCCCGCATCATTGACCATCTGCTGCGGAATCGTGACGCCTTGGCCCGGCGATGCCGCAAGGTTTCCGCGCGGTCCGCCGCCGCCGAACAGGACGGCCGGCGGGGCTTCCCAGATCGTCACGTCAAGGACATCGCCATGGCCGATCACTGTGCCGCCAGCGGGAGCATCACCAAAGACCTCCGCCAGCGTTTGTGAGCGCGCATAATGTGTCGCCCGCTTTACCGCCTGATCGTCGAGATCGACCACGATAATCCCGCTGCCGGCATAGTCCTGCCCCCCGGAATTGCGGACGGCGGCCGCCGACGGGCCGAAATTGCCGAGCGAGGAACAGGCGGCCAGCGGCGCTGCCAGCATCAGCGCCGCGAGGATGGGCCGAAGGCTTTTGTGGTTGAGCGAGTAAGTTGTCATGCAAAAATTTCCATCGAAACGGTCGATCAGAAGCGTTCGTAAAGCGCCTGAAGGCGCTCGCGATACGCAGCCGGAGAGAAATGGGCGGCCTGGGCCAGTCCGCGGCGGGACAATTCGGCCCGCAGATCGGCGTCGGCGTCGATCCGGCGGATGGCCTCGGTCAGCGCGGCGGTGTCATAGGGATCGATCATCAGCGCCGCATCGCCGGCGACTTCGGGCAGCGAAGCGGTGTTCGAACAGATGACCGGGGTGCCGAGCATCATCGCCTCCAGCGCCGGCAGCCCGAAACCCTCGTAGAGTGAGGGGAACAAGGCCGCGCGCGCACCGCGGATCAGGCTGACCAGCAGGGAGAATGGGGCATAGGGCAATTGGATCACCCGCTTTCCCGATCCGGGTTTGGTCTTTTGGCGGTGCGCATCGGAAATCCCGTTGAGCAGTTGCAGTTCGCCTTCGGACTTCCATGCCTGCGCCCCGACGATCACGAGCGGACCGTCGACCTTGCTGACCAGATAGGCCTCGATCATCCGGCCGATGTTCTTCTTGGGTTCGATCGAACCCCAGAAGAGATAGTAATTTTTATAGCTGACCGGCAAAAGCCCTTCCACTTCGCGGGCGACCTGTTCGTCCGGCTTGCCGCGCAAGGCGGCGGGAATATCGACCGACTGATAGGTGTTGGTAATGCGATCGGGCGCGATGCCGAGGATGTCGATCAGGTCGCGTTTCGAGCTGTCGGATACGGTGACGATATGATCGGCGGTGCGTTCGAGCTTGCGCAGCAGCCGCAGATAATGGCGCTTGTGGTCGAGCGTCGTGTAGGGAAGGCGCAAGGGCACGATGTCATGGAAGGTATAGATGTTGGGCACCCCCCGCACCTTGATGGGCAGCGGATAGGTCCAATGGGCAAGATCGGGTCTGTCCGGCAGATCGACATGGCCAAGCCGGCCCCATAATCTGAAACCGTTCTGCGACCGTCTGAACACATCGGCCGCGTTGACAATCGCGTCGTAGCGCGGCAGCCGCGCCGCGAACGGGCGCGAAATGACCTGCCCCGTGATCGGCACTTCGACGCCGCGGTGGCCGAACGGCGCGCGCAGCGCCTGGACGCCTTGTCCGGCGATATCAAGCAGGCCGCCGCGCCCGCCGGACCCGCCGTCGAAGAAGGAAATCTCGCGCAGCAGCGGGTCGCGCGACGAGGCGGCCGCATGGCCGTAAAGCACCGAAACCTTATGCCCAAGATTATGCATCTCATAGCTGAGATTGCGGGCATAGGTTGCGACGCCGGTTCCTTTCTCAAGGCCCAGATTATAGCCGTCGATCAAAATTTTCTTGGCGGTGCTCATGCGGGGAATCGATCTTTGCTGTCAGAATGCAACACTGCGGGCCGGAAATCCTTGGCAGCCCATGCCTGGAGCGCCTGTGCGGTGAGCGGCCATTCGGCCAGCGTTTCGCGGGCCACAAGCCGTTCGAGTATCTGATCCGTCGTTTTCAGCTCTGCGTCTGCATCGGACTGATCCGCGCGGCCAAGGTCGGCCGTAAAGAAGCAGCGGATCCGTTCGATCACATCGGGGTGGAGCGATGCGCCGCTGTCGGGCTGACCGTTCCGGTGCAGCGCTGAATAAGCCGCTGCAAACCGGGGGTCCGCGATCATCGTTGCCGCCAAGGCGTCGCACGTCGCAAAAGACCGCAGCAGGTCGAGCTGGCAGCGCTCGTCGACGTCCGCGTCCGGCCACAGCAGCTGTGCGAACGTCTCGACATCAGGCTTTCCGGGCGGCTGACTGCCCGCCAGGCCGGGCCGAAAGCCCCGGACCGCAGGCGCCGCATCGCCTTCGTCCTGACGCGCCGCGACGAATTGTATGAAGTCTGCCACTTCATCCTCCGGCACGCCAAGCGCCGCGGCGGTTCGATAGGAGATTTCCGCGCGGCCGAACTCGCCCTGCTCCTTGGTGACATGGCCGTGCTGGGTCCAGTAACTGCGCTGGTAGGGGTAAAGCGCCAACGCGGCGGCATATTCGCGCTCGGCGCTCGCCCAGTCGCGGCTGTCGCGCGCCCAGTCGCCCTGCTGCACATGAATGCGGAACCGGTCGTCGGCCAGCGCCGCGCGCTGCGAGGATTCGATCATCATGGCGCGGTTGACATGGCTGACGACAGGTTTGGCCGTGCCCAGCGAGGCGCCGATTACTTCCTTGTAAACGGTATAGGCGTCCTCGAATGCGTCGTGCAGTTCCAGCCTGCCCTCGTGCAGCACCGCCCAGCGGTTGCAATGGTCGCGGATATAACCGGCATCGTGCGAGATGATGATCATGGCGCGGTCGGCGCGCTTCTCGAACAGTTCATAATTGCATCGGTCGTGGAAGCGCGCATCGCCCACTGCGCCGATCTCGTCGATCAGGAAGCAGTCGAATTCGATGATCATTGAAATCGCGAACGCCAGCCGCGCCCGCATCCCTGAAGAATAGGTGCGAACCGGCTCGCGCAGATAGGGGCCAAGCTCCGCAAACTCCTCGACGAACGCGAGGTTGCTTTCAAAGTCCTGCTCGTAAATCCGGCTGATGAAGCGGATATTGTCGACGCCGGTCAGCATGGGCTGAAACGCCCCGCCGAATGCGAGCGGCCATGATACCGACATCTGCCGTTCGATGGTGCCGGAGGTCGGGCGCTCGGCGCCGCTCACCAGCCGGATCATCGTCGATTTTCCCGCGCCGTTACGGCCGAGCACGCCGAGGCGTTCGCCCTTGCGGAGGTCGAAACTGACCTTGTCCAGCACCAGCTTTTCGCCGAAGCGCGTCCGATAGAATTTGCGAAGATCGCGAACCTCGATCATTCGGGGACGACCCTTTGCGCCACCCGGCGCACCAGCAGCAGCGCCACGAAACTGAGAATGAGGGTCACGGGAATGAGATAGCCAAGGTCGTAATGCGCGCGCGCCGCGGAGCCGAAATAGCCTTCGCGAACCAGTTCGACGCCGTGGACCATCGGCACATAGAGCACGATCTGCTGCGCAAAAGGCGGCAGGGCATCGACCATGAAGGCCGAACCGGACAGCGGGAAGATGATATAGGAGGCGGGGTGCCACAGCTTGTCGACCAGCTCGCTTTCGTGCGACAGCGCCCCCAGCGCGATCGCCAGCGCGGCGCCGAACCAGGCGATGAGCAGCCAGCCTGCGGCGACTTTCAGAAAATCCTCTGGCGGGGCGAGCCAGCCGACGCTGATCAACGCGATGCTCAATATGGTGAAGGAAATCGTCGCGCCGCCAAATTCCAGCAACAGGCGCGCGACATAGATGTCGAGCACCTTGATATTGCGGTGATACATTAGCGCGAGATTGGCCCAGAGCGCGCCGATGCAGCGGCCGGGCATGTTGCGCCAGAGCAGCACGCTCGAATAGCCGGTCAGCGCAAAGGCCACGATCGGCAGGTCGCTGCCATGCACCGACTTGGTCGCCGTCCACAGCGCCGTGACCCCCAGGGTAAAGAGCATCGGCTCGACAAACAGCCACAGGAAACCGATATTGTGGCGGCCATAGCGGGTGAGCATTTCACGGATCAGCAGTGCGCCCAGCACACGCAACTGGACGCCGCCACTTTTGCGGAGCGAGGATCGATCGGCAGCCGTCGCCATCAGTCGCGATGCTCGCGTATGCCGACGATCAGCATCGACAGCACGCCCCAGGCCAGCAGGCCGAGAATGAAGGTGGCGATGATGTTCCAGACCCGGCGCGGCCGCGTTGCATAGTCGGGAAGGCTGGGGTCGGCGATGCGTTCGATATAGGCGCGCTTGCGCCTGGCTTCCGCCTGTGCCTCCTGAAGCGAGGCCAAGGCTGCGGTCAGGAGCTTGTTTGCGGCCTCGGCGTCGAACTGCAATTCCTGATAGCGGATTGCCGCGGTCGAAAGCGAACGGCTGCCGCCGGCGATTTCGCGCTTCTGCTGATCGATTTCGCGCTCCAGCGAACGGATCTGCGCGCGCAGGAACGGGATCTGGGACGCCTCCGGCGTGTAGGTTTGCAGCTGGAGCAGTTGCGTGCGCGCCGCGATCAGCTCGTCTTGAACCTTGGCGATCATCTGCAGATCGGTTTCGGCCTGTAGTTCGGGGTCGATGATGCCATTTTCGTTGCGGAACCGGGAGAGCATGATCGCGGCTTCGCGCGCCGCCGCCTCGGCTTGCTCGACTTCGCCCTTTGCAATGGCGATTGCATCGGCCTGGGCGCGCTTCGACAGTCCGTTGACAAGATCTTCCGCCCGGTCGAGCAGCCGCGCGTTGATCTGCCGCGCGTCGCGCGGGCTGAACGCCGTCACGGTCAGGTGGATGACCTTGCTGTTCGTCCCTTCGGCAACGCCCAGCTTGCCTTGGAAATAGCGGTAAAATTGCTCGCGGCTGTCTCCAGATATGCCGCCGAAGCGGTCGAACCAGAAGATCGCGGTGTCGCGATAGGCGCGGCTGACCAACCCGTCCTTGTCGATTTCGGCGAGCGCGCGGCGCGAGTGCAGATATTCGACAACGGCATTGCTCTCGTCGCTGCCGCCGCCGCCGATGCCGCCGCCGGCCAGCATCAGGCTGAGCGGCGAGGCATCGCCCTTGCCGGGGCTGCGGACGACGAAGCGCGCTTCCGACGTGTAGATGTCATTGGCGAACAGGCCGAAGTAGAAGAAGGCGATGATCGTCGGCACGATCACGACGGCCACGAACAGCCGGTTCACCGATTTGAGACGCTCTATTACGGACATATTTTAATCGCTTCGGAAAATTTGCGGGGAGGGCCGGCATCGGTGCCGGCGGCTTGCTGCGCCATGACGGGTGCGGGTGCGCTGCGTTGCCGCTGCGGCGGCGATGCGCTGGACGCCATGGGGCCGGCCGGATCGCCCCCACCGCGCAACTTGGCGAGCCATGCTTCGAGCGAAGCAAAATGATCGCCCCAGACCGGCGGGCGATAGCTGTCCAGCAAGCGCAACTGCCGCTGCCGCTCGCCCCCCGGCGCGGAAAAGCCGAGGATCGCACGGACCCACGCGGCGGGGTCGGCGGGATCGAGCAGACATGGGATGCCCTGGCCGATTTCGTGAAAGCAGGAAAGGTCGCTGGCAATGACCGGCGTGCCGCTCGCCAACCCTTCCACCATCGGCAGGCCGAAGCCTTCGGCGAGCGTCGGCATCAGCAAGGCCTGCGCTCCGGCGATCCAATCACGCACGTCCTTGTCGTTGCAGCGCGTAATCAGCGTCACATAACGGCGGAGCTCCGGATGCCGCTTCCACATCGCCCGCACGGCCGACGATCGGGCTCCCCATTGTCCGACGATGACGAGCCGCGGCGCGTCGACCCCCAGTTCGGCGATGAGGCGAAGCCATATGTCAAAGAGAAGGCGGTGATTCTTGCGTTCCTCGATGGTGCCGAGGCACAGGAAATAGGGCCGGCTGCCGGATACGGGTTTCGCAGCCTGGCCGAAGTTCTGGACGGCGAGCGGCGCGACGGCCAACGGCGGCAGGGGCAGGGCATGCTCGCGCGCGAAGGCGCGCAGTTCATGGGCCGTAGAGTGGGAATTCACCACAATGCCACCGGCCGTTTGCAACGCGTTCACCACGCGGCCGCGATGGCGCGTCACGGCATGCGGACGGCAGTATCGCGCATGGGTGATCGGGATCAGGTCGTGGAGAAAATAGACCGGCCGCAGGCGACATTCGCGCACCCATCGGCCATGGCTCGGCAAATCGAAATCGGTGTGACTGACATTGAGGTAGGTCGCGCCGCCGCCGTCCGCCCGCGCGCGTCCCTCGAACCATGCCCGCAGCGCAAACGCGGCGATTTTGCGACGTGTTGCGCCTTCTGCGTCGGTGAGCATCGCAAACAGCTCGTCCGAGTGCCGGACGCTCAGGATACGAAACACGCCGCGGTGCTGGACCACGGCCTGAGCGCGCGGACCGAAATGGTCAAGATAGGCGTGGCAGACGCGGTCGATCCCGGTCGGGGATTTGCCCGACCAGCGCGTCGCAATCATCCGCGTCGTCTCAAACAGAAATGGCCGCTCGATCATCCGGCCAGCGTTTCTTCATAGGCCTTGGCAAACGGGAGGCGAGCGGCATCAAATAGGTGCGACAGCCGGGCCGCGACCTGGGCTTGCGCCAGCGCATAGGCGCGCGGGTCATCGACATCGATCCACCAGCTTTCGCCGATATCCATGGTCGCGGCGCGCGCCTGATCGGCCAGGCGTTGCATGCCGTCGGACAGCGATCCGGGGCGGCCCGCGGCGATCGCCTCCTTAATTGCGGCGGAAAGCGCCGGGGTGGCAACAAAGGCCCCGCAATCGACGGCGTGATAGGATGCGATATCCTTGCCGATGGCCCGGATAAGCCCGCGATTGTCCAGTTCGACCCAGGTGGCGTCGTCGGGATCGATCAGGCTCCCCTTGGTCCGCCGGTCGATGGCCAGCGTGACGCCGCCGTTCGGCGCGCCCTTTGCCACCAGGTCGGGCAGGATGGGATCGGCAAAGATGTGATCCGCCATCATCAGCAGGTAATCGCCGTCGATCAGCGAAGCTCCGGCGATCACCGAATGACCATTCGGCAACCGCCAGTCATCGACCCGCTGCGGCACGACCGCAATGCCCGCCCGCGACGCAATCGCGGGCAAGGCCGCTTCGATGACGTCTGCGCGATAGCCGGTCACGACGACCACCCGGCCCGCGCCGGCCCGCGCGGCCTGCCTGACGCCGATCTCGATCAGCGGCAGGTCCAGGATCGGCGCCAGCGGCTTCGGGTCGGCAACAGGCCGAAGCCTGCTGCCGGCACCGGCGGCAATGATCAGTGCGTCCATTGGGTCCGCGCTCATGCTTTTCGATGGGGAGGGGGGAGCGGAAATCGCGGCCGCTTATTCGGCGGCGATCGCGTCGTCGGCCAGATAGGCGTCCAGCATCCTGCTGGCGGCCTGCTCATTGATTTGCTGCGGTGGGTGCTTGCAATAATAAGCCGACGGAATGCCGAGTACGCCGCTTTCGCCGCGATCCATCGCCGTCTTGCAAAAACGGATCGCATCCATCACGCACGCGGCCGCATTGGGGCTGTCCTCGACCGACAGGCGCAGCTCCAGATTGAGCGGAACGTCGCCCCACTGCGCCCCTTCGAGCCGCAGGAAGCACAGCTTGTTGTCCTTCTGCCAGGGGACATATTCGGACGGGCCGATCAGGATGTTTTCCTCCTCCAGCCGTTCGGCAAGCGCGGCCTGCACCGCTTCTGTCTTGGAGGTCTTCTTGCTCGACAGCCGATCGCGGTCGAGCATGTTCATGAAGTCGGTATTGCCGCCGGTGTTGAGCTGATAGGTGCGTTCCACCGTCACGCCGCGGGCAGCGAACAGGCTGGACAGCGTGCGATGCACAATGGTTGCCCCGACCTGTGCCTTGATGTCGTCGCCGATGATCGCAAGTCCGCGATCGCGGAACCGGGCTTCCCATTGCGGATTGCTGGCAATGAAAACCGGCATGCAGTTCACGACGCCGACGCCCGCTTCGAGCGCGCATTCCATATAGAATTCGGTCGCTTCCTGCGATCCGACCGGCAGAAAGTTCAGCAAGATCTGCGCGCCCGATTTGCGCAGCGCTGCCACTATCTCCTCATGCGTCGCGTCTGGCCCGTCGGCCACCATGAAGCCGCGCGGGCCGGCCCCGGTCATGTGGGCCGCCACGCCGTCGAGAACGCGGCCCCGGATCACCTTCGCGCCGGTCCGTTTCACGTCCGTGTGAAAGACGGTGGTATTGTTGGGGGCCGCAAAAATCGCATCGGCGATATCCAGCCCGACTTTGCGGGCATCGATGTCGATCCCCAGCACGAACTCGACGTCGCCGGCTCCATATCCGCCGATCGTCGGCTGGATGAGGCCGCGTGTGGAGCCACTGTCCGCATAGAATGACGCGCCTTGCACCAACGAGCTGGCGCAATTGCCGATTCCGATCACCGCAACTCTAATCGCTTCCATCAAATACTCTCACTTTTTCAACCGACATTTGGGCTGGGTCGCAGGGTTCATTGGCCGAAGGAGTGTCGGGCCGCCGCTCGCGCTTGCTGACTCACCGATCTTGACGGAGCCACTCGCCGGCAACCTTGGCGGCGGTTTCACAAAATTTTCACGGACAGGGGCAAGCGGCTCCGTCTTGCTTGGGAACGCCCTGACTCGGGAGAGGCGGGGCGCCCGCGTGGCAATGTTGGGCAGTTGGAGTAGAGAAGAGGTGGCACAGCGAAATGACAGCGGCCGACCCGTTATCGCCATCGATTGCCGTTATATCGGGCCGCGCCCCAGTGGGATCGCCCAAACCGTCCGCGCGCTCGTGGATTTTGTTCCCGAACTCGCGCCCGATCTGGACTTCCTTTTCCTGCGATCACCCGCTCTCGGCGGCCGACTGAGCGAAGCGGCGAATGTGCGGGAAGTTGTGGTTTCGGAGGCCGCCAACGGTCCCGGCACGATGTGGTGGCTGCCACATGTGGTCGACCTATCGGGCGTGAGCCTGTTTCACGCCACCTTCAACATCATGCCCGCCGGGCTTGCGGTGCCCTGCGTCACGACAGTGCATGACCTGATGTGGCTGACCAATCCGGACTGGTGCAATCCGCGCCCCGCCGGGCGGCTGCAGGCGCTGTTTCATGCCCATGGCATCAAACGGGCCCTGCGCAGCGCGGCGGCGATCGCCACGGTCAGCCAGGCAAGCCGGGACGAGATAGTGGCACGCTGTCCGGCGGCGGCGGACCGGACATTTGTGACCCTGTCGGGCGTGTCACCCGATTTTCGCCCGGCGCAGCGCGACGATGCGCGGCTGGCCGCACTTGATCTCCGGACAGGCACGCCTTTCATCCTCACCGTCGGCCAATATGCCCCCTACAAAAACCACGAAGGCGCCGTCCGCGCCTTTGCCATTGCCTTTGCCGATCGGCCGGACATCGACCTGGTCCTGGTCCAGCGAATGGGCAAGGGCGCGCATCGCCTGCTGCGCCTTGCCGAGACGCTTGGGATTGGCGGCCGGGTGCGCTTGTTGCGGTCGGTCAGCGAACAGGATCTTGTGCAGCTCTATTCGGCGGCCGCCGCATTGCTCCACCCCTCCTTCTGCGAAGGCTTCGGCAACCCCCTGGCAGAGGCGATGGCGTGCGGGTGTCCAGTCGTCACGAGCAACATTTCCGCGATGCCCGAAGTCACCGGTGGCGCCGCGCTGCTGGCGCCCCCCGACGATCCGCACGCGATTGCCGCCGCCTTGCACGAGGCGGTCGTTGACAAGGACCAGGCAGCGAGGATGCACAGCGCAGGGCTGGCGCGCGCCGCGCAGCTGAGCTGGCGCAGCTTTGCGGCCGATACGCTTGCAATCTATCGCCGTGCGCTGGTCGCCGCATGATGAAGGTCGGCGATCAGGCGCGATGTCGATCGGTTGGAAATGCGGATCGAACGCAGGGCGACGAGGTTCAGGATCAACGCTTCATACACAAAGAAATAGAGCGGCGATCCTGCCAGCATCGAGAGCCCCAGCGCGATGGTGCGATAATTGGCGCCGAGCGGCGCGAGGCTGGCCAGCATCGGCATCGCATGGCGCCTGATGGCATCCTGCAGATCAGCAAGCCCGCGCGGATCGCGCCTCGCCTCTGCGACCGCCGCGTCGGCCGCGATCGCATGGGGGGCCAGCACCTGCGCCAGCCGCAGATAACCGGCGCCAAGCCATGCGCCGATGCCTTGGCTGGTCCTGTCGCTGCGGGTGGAGCGCAGCCAGGGCACCCCATAGAGCCACCATTGATATTGCCGACGCTGAACCTCGTAATGGTTGGCCTGCAGGATCCGGCTCGCCCCCGCACCGATCGTCCAGAACCAGGCGACGGGGCCGATTTCCTTCTGAAGCAGGGCGCCAAGCATCAGATAGAGGATGATGTGGCTGGCGTAATCGCAGATGCCGTCGATCAGCTCGCCGCGCGGACTGGCGCGGCCGGTCCGCCGGGCAAGATCGCCATCGGCCCCGTCGACGACATGCCAGGCCAGATGCAATGCAAAGCCCACAAGCGCAGGGAGTGGCCAGCCCGGCTGGACATAGGCCAGCGCCGCGGCCACGACGAGCATTCCGCCGGCCACCGACACCATATTGGGGGTGATCGGAGTGTTCGTCAGCAGCAGCGCAAGGCGCCGCGCCAACGGGTGGAAAACATAAAGGTTCAGGCCGTCCTGCAACTCCCGCGGACGTTGGGCCATCCGGTTCGGCGCCGCAGCGGCCGGTGTGCGATGTTGCGGTTCGTCTATCAAAATAATCTTCCAGCCTGTTTGCTGCCCGGCAGCATTTTTTTGCCCTCTATCGCTAAGCGGCTGCCAGCAACAGCGGCCTGCCCCAATGACGAGTTCAATCCCAAATGACATTGATCGCCCTCCATTTTTCTCACGCGGCTACCGCGAATTTTCTCGTCGCCGGCATTCCTGCCGCGGCGCGGGCCGTGCATCAGGTCGCACTGGCGGCAGAGCAGGATCAGGATGTCGAAGGCTGTGTCGTTGTCGTTGCCGGTGGATGGGCGCCGAGCCAATGGTGCAGGGCGGAATTTGCGCGGCTGGCGCGAAGCCTGGTTGTCGAGATCGCCGGTGACGAGGGCGCCGGGGCAGCCGCCTCCATAGTCCATATCCGCGGTGAAGAGCTGCTTCCTGCTCGCGCGATCCTCAATATGCTCTCGGGTGCGGCTCATTTTTCGGCAGCAACTCGGACTGACGGCGCGATCGATGGGGCTATGCTGCAAGACGCCCTCCGCGATCTGCGGCGCAAGGGCGATGCGATCGTCGCGGCCACCGCCAAGCCGAATGACGGCATCGTCTCGCGGCACATCAACCGCCCGATTTCGCAGGCAATCAGCCGCATAGTGCTGCGGCTTCCGGGCGTGAAGCCCGTGCATGCGACCATCGCCGCCGCGATCCTTGGCCTTGCAATGGCATTGTGCCTGTTCGCGGGCGGCGCGGACGGGCTGATCATCGGTGCGATCCTGTTCCAGCTCGCCTCGATCGTCGATGGTGTCGATGGAGAAATTGCGCGCGCAACCTATCGTTCGTCGCCCGAAGGCGCGATGCTCGACAGCCTGACCGACGCGGCGACCAACCTGTCTTTCTTTGCCGGTCTGGTCTTCAACCTCTGGCTGCGCGGGCAGGATGTCGCCGCAGCGGCCGGCGCGACCGGATTGGTTCTGCTGGCGGCCGGCCTGTTCCTGATCGGGAGGCGGGCCAGAGTCTCTGGGCGACCCTTTACTTTCGACGGGATCAAGGAACAGTTTGGCGCCAATCCTGCGAAATGGAAGCAGTGGCTGACATGGCTGACGATGCGGGACTTTTACGCCGCGGCGGCGGCCGTTTGTGTCGTCGCGGGCTTGGCATCGCAAATGCTCATCGCCTTTGCCATCGTGACCGCGGGGTGGTTCGTGGTATCGATGCGGGTGTTGGCGCGGGCCGCCTGAGGACGTCCGCTCGCTATTGGCATTGCGCCGACGTCATTCGACCAGAACCCGGATCGAATTTCCGATCGCCAGCATCCGGCCGGCGGCATCTTCGGCGACGGCGTAGATAGCCAGCCTTCCCTTGGGCAAGGTCAGGACCGTGTCCATGTCGCTGGGCGCCCCCGTGCTCAGATCGCGGTTGCCGATGGCATCGACGATCCGGATGCGGGCGGCACCCGGAAGCGATGCCGTGACGCGGAGCCGATGCACGTCGCCTGCTTTCAGGGTCCGGCTCTCGCCCATCGCCGCACATGTGCCGGCGCTGCATAGCGCGAGGTCGAGCATGGCTGTGCGGCTGCCGCTCAGGTCGACGAAGGATCGGCCCTTGCGCAATCCAGCGAGGATGTCCGCCGCGGTCAGCCCCTCGGCAAATACCACTGTCGCGGGACGGCCGATCGCGCCAAGGCTCCCCTCGCGGCCGGGGTCGTGATTGTCGCTGCCGCCGATAGGTGCTTTGCCCTGTGCCGCGCCGTGGCGGCGCCAGAAGGCGACGCCCGAATAGGGGCCGTCGGGATTATTGTCGCTCCCGGCAATCGAACTGCCGTTGATCGCCTCGATCAGATCGACCCGCGCCATGTCGGCATCGGGCATCGTCCAGCCGCAACCCATGCAGGCCTCGCCCGAAGGCAGCGAGGGATGATTGATCGCCACCAGCCCGCCGAGCGCACGAACCTTGTCGGCGATTGCGTTGAAGCTGACCGGCCCCCGCGGCTGCACCCGATAATCAATCGGTGCTGTGACCCCGAAAATATTGAAATGCCCGTAAAAAGTCGTGATTTCGCGGCCCGGGATCAGCAGGAGCTCGTCGAAATAGGGTTGCATTTCAACGATCGAAGCATGGTGGCTCGTCGTATTATGTTCGGTGAGCATCACGAAATCGAGATCGCTGGCCGATGCAGCCTCCAGCGTGCGAAACAGCGGGCAGGGAACCCGCGCACCCGCGTTGCTGTCGCACGAGCCGTCGCTGTGCGCGGTGTGAAGATGCATGTCGCCGCGATACCAGCCCGGTCCGCGCGACTGCGCAACTCCGACGGGGGCGAGCTGGGCCTCGTCGCCGCGCAGAAACCAAAGCCGCGCTTTCCATCGCGCCCGCGATCCCTCGCGGGCATTCGGGATACCGAGCATCAGATGCCAGCGTCCGGCATCGAGCGGACCGGGAAGATAGGATGGCGTCGCATCGCTCGCCGAGAGGGTGAACACCGCCTTGTTGCCGCCGCTTGCCCCGCGAAGGCCGTGCGGATCCTCGATGCCGAGATCGATGACCGTGCGCTGGTCCTTGCCATCTTGCTCAAAGGCGACGACGAGGCGTTCGACGCCGGGAGGAAGTTCGAAGGGGGTCCGTCGATATTTTTCATGATCGGCGCCGGTCACCACGCCCTCCAGCAGGAGGTCGGGTGTGCGGGCCGGCAGGGGCGCCGCCGCCGCCGCAGAGGTGGCGCCCAGCAGGCAAAGGGGCAGCACGAGGCGGAGAAGAAATTGAAGCATCGGGCTGCCCCTTCAGGCGATCAGAAACGGAAGCTGACTGAGGCGCGGACGGTCCGGCCGAAGATCGGCCGGGCGAGGAAATATTTCGCGCCTGCGTCACCGCTGACGAACGACCCCGCGCGCGGATTGCCCTCGGTCAACCCGAGCTCGTTGGTCAAATTGGTCGCGTTGAGCGACAGCGTCAGATTGTCGGTCACATTCGCGCGCAAATTGACATTGAGCACGGTGTAGGCCGGCAGCACCTGCGAGTTGGCGACATCGGGGTAGCGTTTCGTATAATGTTCGACCTCGAGTTCGGCGCGGACGCGGCCGTCGAGCAGGTTCACCCCCGGCACAGCGCGCAGCGCCAGCCGCGGCACGCGGATGAGCTGGTTGCCGTCGAAGTCGCGCTGGACCGGCGCGCCGTTGACGATCTCGGTAAAGACGAAGCCTTTATACTCGGGCCGCTGATAGGTCGCCGCCACGCGCAGGTCGGCGAAATGCACGGGACGGATCGTCATTTCGGCCTCGACGCCCCAGGTTTCGGTGTCGGCGACCACCGTCCGTTGGACAAAGCTGCCGTCGGTCTGGAAGACATTGTCGGTAAAGGTCACGCCCTGGAAGCGCGAGAAATAGCCGGTGGCGAACAGGCTGAAGGTCGGGGTGCCATATTTGAAGCCGAGTTCGGCCATCTGGATCGGCACCGAACGCTGGTCGGTGCGGCCGGGATTGCCATTATATTCGCCGGCGCTGGGCAGGCGGAAGGTGTCGGTATAGCGGGCGAACACCCCGCCATAATCCGAAAACTGCCAGTTCGCGCCGATCGTCCAGCCCCAGTCGTCGAATTCGCGGTCGACAAGGTCGAAGCCTGGCGCGGCGGTCAGCACCTGATTGTCGGCAAGCGTTGTCGGATCGCCGAGATTGACCGTCTGTTTTTTTGCAACGGCGCCGGTGATATGCGTCTTTTCATAGCGTCCGGCAAAATCGATGCGCAGCTGGGGCGTGATCTGCCATTCATCGCCCGCATAGACCGCGACCGACCTGACCGTCATCGCCGCATCGTCGAACAGCGAGCCATAACGCTGGAACCCGTTGTCGGTGACCCGACCGACGACGGCGCCGGCGGCATTGACGGCCAGAATGTCGAGGCGGCGCGCATTGTCCTGAACGTCGAGGAGTGTCGTGCCCATCTCGCGCTCATAGTCATAGCTGAACCAGGCGTAGCTGCCGCCGATTGCAAAACTATGCTTGCCGCCGGCCTCGAATTCAGCGGTGAACCGGTTGTCGGTGATGATCTCGCGGATCGGCACATTGACCGACAAGAGATTGCCGCCGACGACCAGGCCATTGCCGTTCGACGTTGCATCGAAGGCGGCGCCATCGGTCGCATAGCGGACGGCGAGACCCGTCGCGCCCGGAAAGGCCGCGAGTGCCGGGGTCCGGATCGACGCGAGATAATCGGCGATCGGGGTGACATTGCCGGTCGGGAACAGCGCGTTGCGCAGCATGTCGCTGTCGCGATAGCGGGTGCGGGTTTCGAACCCGATGCTGTCGCTGGCCTGGAATCGGCCTTCCATCGTGATCTGGGTTGATTGGGTATGCGATCCTTCGCTGAGGTCGAAATCGAAGGTCCGGCCGAGCAGCTTGATCGGGACGTTGCGGTTCTCCGGTCCCGCCAGCGTTCCATGCCGCGCATCGAACCCCGGAACTTCGACGATATCGCCATCGCCGTTGAAGGTGAGGGGTACGGGTAGATAGAAGGGGGTTCGGTCGTCGATATGCTTGACGTCGAACAGGAAGCGGTTGTCGCCGTCGTCATAATCGACTGTCGCGCGCAGCTGGCCGCCCTTCTCGGCGGTGAAGCCCATGTCGCGCAATCCGTCGCTGCGACGATAGAAGCCGCCGACGAACACGCCCCAATTTTCGCCGACCGGCGCGCCAAAATAAGCGTCGACGCGGTGGAGGCCATAGTCGCCCCAGCTATATTTGACGAGCCCGCCGGGATCTTGCGACCCGCGCCGGGTGATGAAGTTCACCACGCCGCCGGGCGCGTTGGGGGCAAAGATCGACGCCGGGCCGCCGCGGACCGCTTCGACGCGTTCGATCGTCTCGTCGAAGCGGAACGACTGGTCGGCGTTCAGATAGCCGAGGCCGCCGTCATATTGCACCGACAGGCCATTTTCCTGCAGCGCGACCGACGAGAAGCCGTCGGTCGGAATGCCGCGGGCGCGCACATTGTTCGAGCCTTCGCCGCCCGAGGATTCGACCCAGAATCCGGGCACCTGCTTGAACGTCTCGGCCGCCGAGATCGGGTTGCTGATGCGCAGTTGCTGGTCGTCGAGCGTCGTGATCGCAAAGCTGACCTCGGCCTTTCTGAGATCGCTTCCGCCCGCGCGGCCGGTGACGACGATTTCATCGAAATTGTCGCCTGTCGGAGCGCTTTGCGTCGATGTGTCGGACGGCATATCCTGAGCCGCGGCAACGGATGCCGAGCACAGCGCGACGACAAGAGCGGACACGGAAACGAAGCTGCGATTGCGCAAATACATGGGGGAGCCCTTTTTTGATGGATCGGGGCTTCTGGATTCGGTGGCCCCGCCGGGCGCCAATGGCTGCGATCGATGACGCGCTGATTGCCGATGGGTGCGATCTTGGTGACTGTTGCATGGCATTTGTGTTACCAGCGCCCGGGCCGATGTTGCCGCCTGCCGCAAACGGCTTGTGACGGTTGGATTGGCGCTGGATCGCGCCACTCGGTCAACGCCGACGTTGCGTGTAATCCCGAACGAGTGAGGTAAACCAGCGACGTGCGCCAGCGGCCGGATGGTCGCGGCGTGGTAGTCAATCGAACCTGGCAGCTTCGCAGGCCTGCGACGCGTCGATATTCAATCTCGGTGCGTCAGCGCGGCGAGGCGGTTCGCACCGCGACGTTGGGCGCCGAAATGCTCAAGTTTGCGGCGCATGCGATGGGTTGGGGAACTGCGCCGATGATCGGCTTTCGATGCGGAAGCGGTCGCGCGCGACTTCGGGCTCGCCGAAAACGAGGTTCCGGTGATATTGATCAGGGTCGGTCATGCCCTCCCCGAAAACTGGCCGCAAAAGCCGCGCCGGAGGGCCTCGGATATCCCCGAACATCGTTGGATCTGGCCCTGCGTCTTCCGGCATCTGTCGGCCGGGCAAGCGACCTGCTCGGCCGTAGACGGCGACATCCTTGCATCCGGCGTAGAACCGGCGTGCAAGGGTGTCGCCACCTTGTTGGGATGAGCCCAAGACGCGCAGCGGTCTCGATCATCTCATCTCATCGCGGCGTCGCCATATTGGTCTGACAACCCTAAGCTCGCGGATTAGGCTCAATGCCGAAATGCGGAATGACGTCGCGTCCGATTTCGTCGATGACATCGGCGACCGGTCTCCGGCTGAACTTGAGGTTCAGCGCGACATGGTTGATCCCGTTCGAGCGCAGGTCGTCGAACAAATCAGCCAGTCGGTTACGGCCCAGCCGATACCCGAGATGAATGGGGCGGGGGGCGAAATCGGGATCTTCGGCGAGGTCGATGTAAAGTGATTGGGCGACGGGCTTGAATCCCGCCCCAACACGGTCCAGCGCTTGGCGCCACTTGGAGACGACCTGCGCCTGCTTCGCGACGTCGCGTGGATAGGTAAGCCAGCCGTCGCTGCGCTGCGCGATCCAGTCGAGCGATTGCTGGCTTTGGCCCGTGACGAGGAAGGGCAACCGTGGCGAGAGCGGCTTGGGCACGAGGTCGCCGCCGCCCGCGAGTTGACCATAGTGCGCCGATGCGTGGACCGGAAAGCGCTCCGTAAGCAATGTCTGAGAATAATCGAATGCGTCGCGGAAAAGGTCTCCGCGCTGGGCCGGGTCACGGCCGTAAGCCGGGTATTCGACCGGGCGATCGCCCGAAGCGACGCCGAAAACGAAACGCCCGCCGGACAGATGGTCGAGCGACGCCGCCGCCTTGGCCACATCGATCGGGTGATGGAGCGGCAGGATCACAGCGCCCGTGGCGAGCGCGATGCTGCTCGTGTGTGCCGCGATCGTCGCAAGCCAGACAAAGGGGTCATAAAGCTGGCCCAGGTCGCCGAAGTTGGGGTCGTTCAGCGGCACGTCGCGCGCCCAGAGCGCCGCGAAGCCGAGACGCTCCGCCTCTTTTGCGAGTTCGACCTGGTCGCGCATCGCCGGCTCGGGCCCGTCGAAGGACTCGATCGGGAAATAAACGCCGACGGTCAGCCGATCAGGCGCGAACATGGACGCATAGCCACGACCGAAAGATTTGGGGCCGACATTCTCGGCCAGCGATGGGACGGTGAACATCATGGTTTCCTTTAGGGGTGGACGGTCGGGAACAAGCTTCCCGACCGTCCGGTTATCGGGTTAGGCTAGGGGCAGGGTGCCTGCCTCGCCGGACACGTCGATCACCACCTTGCCGCGCAGTCCGCGTGCGGAACCATTCTCCAGCAGTTCGTGCGCCTCGCTCATGCGGGCAAGCGGGAGCGTCGCGCCGATCACAGGCTTGACCAGGCCGCGCTCGACAAGGTTGGTGAGCGCGTCGAGCTTGCCGCGGTTCTGACGAGTGAACACGAAGTGGTAGGACGCATTCTTGCCCCACGCCTCGATCAGGTTCTGCGGCTGCGCGATGTCGACGAGGCTGACCACGCGACCGGCATCCGCAAGGACGAGCGGGCTTCGCGTGAGCGTGTCACCGCCGATCGTGTCGAAGACGACGTTTACGCCCTCTCCGCCCGTCACCCGCGCGACCGCCTCCACATAGTCTTCGGCGGAGAAGTCGATCGCCTCGTCGGCGCCGAGCGAACGCACGAAGTCGTGGTCGCGGGCGAGGGCGGTCGTGATCACGCGCGCGCCGATCGCCTTCGCCACCTGGATCGCGATCGTGCCGACACCGCCTGCACCGCCGTGGATAAGGATCGTCTCGCCGACCTTCAGCTGCGCGCGCTGCACGAACGCCTCCCAAACCGTTCCGCCAACAAGCGTCAGGCTTGCCGCCTCGAGGTGCGTGATATTCCGCGGCTTGCGGCCGACCAGCTCGACATTGGCGACGTGCTGCTCGGCGTAGGAGCCGGCGTCGCCGAAGATTTGCGGGGTGTAGTAGACCTCGTCACCTACGGCGAACTCGCTGACATCCGAGCCCAGCTCCTCGATAACGCCCGAGATGTCATGGCCGGTGATGGCGGGCAGCGGAACATAGTCGGTGTAGTCGCCGCGGCGGATCTGGTAATCGAGCGGATTGATCGCCGTGGCGTGCACCCGCACCCGCACCTGGCGCGGACCGACCGCAGGCACCGGCACGTCGCGCAGCTCGAACGCGTCCGGTCCGCCGAAGCGGGTGAGAACGGCTGCCTTCATGGTCTTGGTCATAATGATGTCCTTTCAAATTGAGGGGTAGGCGGGCTTCATTGCCTGTGGCCCCGTTGCGATGACGGCTATTTGATTTATTCCTATTGTCCGCGGTAGTCGGTCTCGTTTAGGATCAGTTTCAAAGAAATTTTGAAAGTGGCCCAATGGAAGTCGACGACCTGAACCTGTTTTTGCGCATCGCGCAGCTCCGGAGCATCAGCGCGGCGGCCCGCGATCTGGCCCTCACCCCGGCAGGTGCGAGCGCCAGGCTGGCGGCGCTTGAGAAAAAGCTGGGGGCCAGGCTGCTCCACCGAACAACACGGCAGGCGACCTTGACCGAAGACGGACTCGCCTTCCTGCCGCATGCAGAAAATGTTGTGCTCGCAGCAGAATCCGCACGAGCGGCGCTCGGGCGCGAGCAGGCGACGCCGCGCGGCACGCTGCGGGTGGCGGCCCCCGCCTCGTTCGCGCGCATGCATATCGTGCCAGGTCTGGCCGATTTTTGCGGGCGATATCCGGTCTGGCCCTGGACATGCGCATCTCGGACAGCGTTGTCGATCTGGTCGAAGGCGCTTTCGATGTGGCGGTTCGCTACGCCGAGCTTGGGGACTCGTCTTTCGTCGCGCGGCGGCTCGCGCCAGACAGGCGGGTACTGGTCGCCTCGCCCGATTACCTCGATCGGCGCGGGCGTCCGACCACAGCCGACGACCTCGCAGGGCATAGCTGCCTCGCCGTTGGCACGCTCGATCTCTGGACGTTCCAAGGAAAAGGAGGCGAACGGATCGAGCGGCGCATCACGCCGGCCCTGCGGATCAATGACGGCGGTGCCGTGCGCGATGCGGCCTGCGCGGGGCTTGGCGTCGCGCTGATGGCCACTTGGGCCGCTGCGGACGAGCTGCGATCTGGCGCCCTTGTGCCCGTCCTTTCCGACTATCCGCTCGTCTCGACACAGACGCTTTGGGCACTTTACCCAAGTTCGCGCGAATTGGCGCCGAAGGTCAGGGTCTTCATCGACTGGCTCGTCGAACGATTTGGGAGCGAACCCTATTGGGACCGAGGCCTGGAGAGGATATTGGCAAAACCTCAATGACGCCTTCAGGGCACTTGATTGCGCGGGGAATTGTCGTTGGCCGTGCTTATGCTGCATATCGATGGCGCCTTCGGCAACGGCGGCTCTGCGCTGCGGCTCAATCGTCAGGCCGCAGCCAGCCAACTTCCGAAAACTGCCGTTTGCGCGGAGAGCGCACTACGGCAGCTTTCGGGTGAAATTCGGCAGACGCCTTTTCGTGCGCAACCGGGGACAGGTGCCTTCCCGAACACGAAGGCATCTTGTGAGGATGCCTTCGTGTTCGGGATGCCGTTATCGCGGCGTGGGAAGCTCGACAGTCTGCCCCGCGACATCGATCACGACCTTGCCGCGAAGCCTGCGGGAGCCGCCGTTTTCGAGCAGCTCATGCGCTTCGCCGACCCGCGCCAGCGGAAGCACCGCGCCGACCACGGGCTTGATCAGGCCGCGTTCGACAAGCGTTGTGAGCGCGTCGAGCTTGCCGCGGTTCTGCCGGGTGAACACGAAATGATAGGCGGCATTCTTGCCCCACGCCTCGATAAGGTTCTGCGGCTGAGCGATATCGACGATGCTGACCACCCGTCCGGCATCCGCAAGGATGAGCGGGCTTTTCGTCAGCGCGTCGCCGCCGATGGTATCGAACACGACGTTCACCCCTTCGCCCTGCGTCAGGTCCGTCACGGCCGAGACATAGTCGTCGGAGTTATAGTCGATCACCTCGTCCGCACCCAGGGAACGGACGAAATCATGATTGCTGGACCGCGCTGTCGTGATGACCCGCGCACCGATCGCCTTTGCAAGCTGGATCGCCACCGTGCCCACACCGCCGGCGCCACCATGGATCAGGATCGTCTCATGGACCGCAAGCTGGGCACGAGTGACCAGCGCTTCCCAGATCGTCCCGCCAACCAGCGTCAGGCTGGCGGCCTCCAGATGGCTGATATTTTTCGGCTTGCGCGCGACCAGATCGACATCGGCAACATGCTGCTCCGCATAGGAGCCGGGCCCGCCGAAGATCTTGGGCGTGTAGTAAACCTCATCGCCGACCTCGAACTCGGTCACGTCCGAGCCCTTTTCCTCCACGACGCCGGACACATCGTGGCCGATGATGGCAGGGAGCGGCACATAATCGACATAGTCGCCGCGGCGGATCTGATAGTCCAGCGGGTTGATGGCGCTGGCGTGGACGCGCACCCGAACCTGCCGCGGCCCGACCACGGGGACGGGAACGTCGCGCAATTCAAAGGCATCGTAACCCCCGAACTTTTCGAGGACCATCGCCTTCATGGTATCAGTCATGATCTTACCTTTCCGAAACTCGATTGATGGCAAGGGAGATAAAATCCCTTCGCAGCACCCGGTTTGATCCGCAGGCGGTCAGGCGGCGCCGCTCCGGTCTGGATGGCAATCCAGTTCGCGCGGCAGCGGCGCCAATCTCTCTGACCAACGGATAATGGGAACGGGTTACGTTGCGTTGACGATAAAGCCTCGATACCGCGACCCTTTGAAGCGATGTTGTGCGATCGCCTGATATTCCGGGCTGCGATACCAGGCCCGCGCGGCGTCCATGTCCGGAAATTCAATGATAACGGCGCCCTCGATCTCCTCACCCTCCAACGTCTCGAAGGTGCCATAATCGGCAAGGAGCTTCATGGGGTGCCCATCGAAGCTCGCATCGACCTTGGCGAAATACTCGTTGAGCTGGTCGGGATCGACGGTCTCGTCGCGCGTGAAAACGGCATAAGCTGGCATGGTCATTATCCTTCTGTTCAAAATATAGGGCGGGGTGCGTCCCCGGTCAGAACCCTTCGAGGACGATCTTGCCGCGCGCCGTGTTGCTCTCGATCAACGCATGCACTTGCTTGAGATTGGCGGCATTGATCGGCGACATGCGTTCGGTCAGCGTGGTGCGCAGCTTGCCCGCATCGACGAGCGCGCTCGCCTCGTTCAGAATGCGTCCCTGTTCGGCCATGTCGGGCGTGCCGTAAATGGGCCGCGTGAACATCAGCTCATGGTGGATCGAAACCGCCTTGCGCTTGAACGGCATGATGTCGAAGCCGCCCGCTGGATCGTCGATCAGGCACAGGCGGCCCTGCGGCGCGATCAGTTCGACGATCTCGCTGGCATGTTCGCCCGTATGGGTGGTCGAGAATATGAACGCAGGCGCGCCGATGCCGAGCGCCTCGACCTGGGCGGCCAGCGGCTTCGAATGATCGACGACATGATGGGCGCCGAGCGACTTTACCCACGCCTGCGTTTCGGGACGCGAGGCGGTCGCGATGACGGTCAGGTCGGTGCGTTCGCGGGCGATCTGCACCGCGACCGAGCCGACACCGCCGGCACCGCCGATGATCAGGATGGCGGGGGCTGCGCCCGGAACCGGCTTGTTCACATCCAGACGGTCGAAAAAGGCTTCCCATGCGGTCAGCGTCGTGAGCGGCAGCGCGGCGGCTTCGGCCCAATCAAGCGAGGCGGGTTTCTTGCCGACGATCCGTTCGTCGACCAGGTGCAATTCCGCATTGGTCCCCGGACGGGTGATCGATCCCGCATAATAAACCTCATCGCCCGGCTGGAACAAGGTCACGTCCGGCCCCACGGCGCGCACGATGCCGGCGGCATCATAGCCGAGCACCTTCCACTCGCCGTCCTGCGGCGCCGTGCTGCGACGAACCTTGTAATCGACCGGGTTCACGGAAATCGCCTTAACCTCGACGAGCAGGTCGTGGCCGGTGGGCGAAGGCTCGGGAAGGGTGATGTCGACCAGCGAGTCCTCGCGTTCGATCGGTCCGGGAATTTTATATCCAATAGCTTTCATGTCGGTATCTCCTATCTTGCAAGGGTCGATTTAGGTTGTAGCTTCGATTTCATCGATACGAACAAAATTTGCTCTAAGTGCAATGAAGGATACTTTTATGGTCAAGCGGCGCCACACGAGTTTGGACAGCAATCCCGGTTGCGCAGTGGAAGCGGCCATCAGCCTGATCGACGGCAAGTGGAAATGCGTTGCGCTTTGGTATCTTCACGAAAAAGGCACAGTCCGCTTCAATGAACTGATGCGCCTGATGTCGGGCGTCACCCAGCGAACATTGACCAACCAACTGCGCGAACTGGAGGCTGATGGGCTGGTCAATCGTGTCGTTTATGCCCAGGTGCCACCCAAGGTCGAATATAGCCTGTCGGATCGCGGCCGGACGTTCATACCGATACTGCTATCCCTGTCGGCTTGGGGAGAAGCCAATATGGACCTGTTTCAGCAATCCGAGAGCACGGACCGGTAGATTATGAACTTAGGTCCGCGCATCCCCTTGCGTGGCTGCACTTACGAGCCGTTAGCGAGGACCGGCGCTGTTGCAAACGCGAGCGAGACTTCGGACAGCGCCCTTATCCGCAGCGGATGGGCGAGAAGAAGGGCTTCAGCGCCGGATATCCATGGCAAGTTCGTCCCGCTTGCGCATCCGTCAGCCGCGGTGGCCTTTTCCATTTCGACCCGCTTCGCCGCATCGGGACTTACCTTCCCTGCGTTTGCAGGCTCGCGCTCTCGCAATTTTTATTGATCACGCGCGTGCGATGCGATTTGGCGGGAGATCCGACGTGGCGCCATTCGCTGCAGCCATTTTTGATTTCCGCCGACGCTGGCGGCGTAGACGTGCATCCCGACAAAAGGGCAAGCATGGCCAGTGTCAAAATAAAAGATCGATTATTTTGGATCAACATTTGAATATCTCCTATGTATCAAGTTAAATTTTTCTCAATTTTTATTATAAATTTTAGAATAATAGTGTTCACTAAAAATTAAATTGAATCTTTATTATTTGGATGCCTATACGTTGTCGTAACTTGGCGTTCCCGTGCAACTGAATTTGGCACTGAATCATCGAAGGCGATAGCGTCGGGACGTGCGAAGCTAAGTCGCAAGAAGCGGAACGCGAAGGCGAGGGCAGAAAAGGGAATATCGGCATGCTGACGGCGGCCAGCGCGGGTGCGATGGAGGCCGATATGCGCTCTCGTCACGGCCAAGCGCGGCCGGGCATGGGTGAAAAGCGATGGAAGCCGTCGCATGCGAGGCGCCCTCGATGCTCAAAGGAGCGAGCAAACGCCGCAAACGAACCGCGGCGCCGCTTCCGTCTCCGCGCTTCCGACAAATGAACGAAAAGGCGGGGGCGAAGGAGCGTCGTCAGAACCGGAACATGGCCTGGACGCCAGCCACGCGCAGCGTGCGCGACGGTCCGGTCTCGCGGACGAAGCGTCCGGGTTTAAAGGCGCTCACCGACGCCGCCAGGGAGAGTTCGGGGGTCGTCTGCCAGGCAACGGCAAGCTCGAGTTGCTTGCCGATGAAGCGGGCGTCGCTGTCCCGGCCGCTGCGCACAAGGATACCGGGGATGGCGTAGACCCCGTCACGAATGCTCTCGCGCCAATAGGCGATGCCCGTCAGCGTTACCGCAACGTCCGGCCGCGGGTTCACCGTGACAGACGGATGGACATGGATGAGGTTGCGCGGTCCGACCGGCGACTGGGCGGCGAAATATTTGCCGCGGGGGAACATGGGATTGAGCGTGCCCAAGGTGCGGTCGTCGGGGTCGTCGTCGCCGGAGATGTAGTCGACCGTGAGCGCCACGACGGGGCGCAGCGGCGTCGTGAGCATGCGGTGGCCGATCTCTCCACCGACGCCGCCGGCCTTTACCGGGCCGCCGTCGAACGAGCCGCGCTGCAAGACGCCTTCGACGTTCCAGTACCAGCGGCCGGAATCGCCGAAAGCTCTGGCGCCAAATGTGTGCAGGGACTGACGACCGGTTCCCTGGTCGAACGTCGCGGCGCCGTCCCGAAAGCCCAGGTAGAACAGGTCCACGCCCGTCGCGCGGTCCCTTTCCAGCCACCGGGTGGCATAGAGGCCCCAGACCGACTTCTGGCGCGATCTGCGGTCGTTCAAGTCGCCGGCTCTGGTGTCGACCGGGCGGAAATAGAAGCCACGGACCTGTCCCGCACCGCTGGTGAGCGCGGCGTCGAACCCGTCGAAGGCCTGCGGCACGTTCGGGCCGTAACGGGTGTCGATGAACCGTCCCGCGCCAAGCGACACCAGCTTTCGGCCGGCAGACAGGCTGAGCGACGTTGTGTCGGAAACCGGCAGGTCGACCTCGGCGAAGGACTGCAGGACGTCGGCACCTGTGTTATCTACCGGTGCCAGGGGCCTGGCCGTGCCGTCTATCGAGGACAGGATCGGCTGCACGAAGAGCCGGACCCTGCCGATGTGAAGGTCGGCATAGGGCATCAGCCGGTGCCAGACATAATCGTCGTCGGGCGCGGCGCCCCAGTTCTGATTTCGATACGCCTCGTAGCGCGAGCGCACCTCGACGCCGGTCGTGAGATAGATCGATCCGTCTTCGTCGAGCGGTACATATTTGAAGCGCTCGGTCCAGTGGCCGGTGCGCTGCGCCGGCTCGGCGAAATGTGACCAGTCCTCGGGATAGCGCTCGATGGTCAGCGTCGGCGCGCGCTGGACATCGGTCGAGACCTGGGCGGCAGCCGGGATCGAGGCGATCGCCGTGATGACTGTCAGGCCAGCGCACCGGAGCGCCCGCGACGCGATCAGCAGGCGGCGGGGCCAACGCCCGCCGCCTGCCGGTCTTAGGAGAGGAACGAGACCCCGTCGGTTGTCATGCCGAGACACCTGACCGAATCGCGTCGCCCCGTTCGTTTCAGACGCCGACGCCCGGCCCGGTCGGGACCGGCGTGTTGAGAAGCTGCTGCTCCCAGAGGTAGGCAATGCCGCTGCCGTAGGTGTGCGGCCCGATCGCATCGTTGAGCGGCATCGCGGTCTCGGCCCGCGCCCAGTCGCGCTGCCATTCGGACGCCACGGCCAGCCATGTCATCATGTTTACGCCGGCGGCGATCATACGCTGGATTGCGACCTGGTGCGCCTCAAGCGAGGTACCCCCCGACGCATCGGTGACGACGGTCACGTCCCAGCCTTCCCCGGCCGCCTGGATGGCGGGCATGGCGACGCACACCTCGGTCCACAAGCCGGCGATGATCAATTGCTTGCGGCCGGTCGCCTTGACCGCGTCAACGGTCGGCTTGTCTTCCCATGTGTTGATAAAGGTGCGGTCGATCACCTCCTGGCCGGGGAACACGTCGGTGATCGAGGGGAACAGATTGCCGCCGCGGGCGGCAACGACGGTGGTCAGGATGGTCGGGACATTGAACACCTTGGCCGCCTTGGCGAGGCCGGTCGTGTTGTTGACCACCATATGGGGATCGTGGCTGTTAAGGTTGGCGAGCTGGTAGGGCTGATGGTCGATAAGGACGAGCACGGAATCTTCGGGACGAAGAAGCGAGTCCAGGCCGTTGCGGAAGGTCATTATCATATCCTCTTCTGTAGTTGAGATGTTGGGTTGGCGGATAACGGTCACCGGTGAGGCGCCGATGGGCCAAGGTCTGCCATTGCTGTTTGCGGCGCGGTAGTGTGGCAGGCTGGGTAACTGTGTTGCGTGGGGGGGAACGCTGGATCGACGTCGCGGAACCGCACCGCCGAGCGCCGGGCCGAGCGGTCGCTGTACGGTCGCTATTTGGCGACGTCGATGCGCTGATGGATCGGATCGATGCGAACCATATCGGCGCCGTCACCGCAATCGCGGCGCGGCCCCGTCGGGTGCGAGGATATGGTCCGGTCCAGGAAGCGGCGATGGTGCAATATCGCGCTGATCTGGGGGGGCTTGCTAGCCTCGGTTCAGCCGAGGCGATGGTCTCCGCAGCCTGAAGGAAGCAGAAGGCAGCGTTACGGAGCGGGCGCACCTGGAGAAAGGGAGCGATCGGTGATCTGGCGCGCTCGTTCGCGCGGGATGTCATCCGTTCATACCGCGTGCGGTTCGGCGCTCATCAAAAGGCGGCTACGCTCGAAAACTAAATCGTCTCATCGAAATACTCGATCAGCAGCTCGGTGAGCATTCGGATTTTCCGCGCCGGATGTTGGCCCGGAGGGCGGACCACATAAGCGCCCGCAGGCGGCGGCGGATGGTTGGTCATGACAGGCATCAATGCGCCGGATTTCACATAGTCGAGGGTGAGGCTGACCGGAAGATAGGCAATTCCGAGACCTGCCACCGCAGCCGCAATCAGGGCGGTGCCATTATCGGCCTTGAAGCGGCCCTGCGGATGGATGATCACGATCTTGTCGCCATCCATGAGCTGCCAGCTTTCGGTTCCCTGCATCAGCGCCTGATGTTCCAGCAGATCGTCCGGGGTTTGCGGGAAGCCATGCGCCGCGATATAATCGGGACTGGCAAAAAGGCTGCCGTTCATAGGCGCGAAGCGCCGCGCGATCAGGTTGGAATCCGGCAGATAGCCGATCCGGATCGCGCAGTCATAGCCTTCGCCAATCAGATCGACGAAGCGGTCGCTGTAGCTTGTCTGGATATGCAGCAGCGGGTGGCGCCGTGCCATTTCGGCGAGCACGGGCGCGATATGGCTCGGCCCGAATGTCAGCGGAGCAGCGATGCGCAAGCGACCGCGCAGTTCGCCTGCCGGCACGATCGTTTCCCGCGCGATGTCGATTTCCGCCGAGGCCCGGGCGGCATAGTCGCGGAAGGTTGTTCCGGCTTCGGTCAACGCGGCGCCGCGGGTTGTTCGCGCGAGCAGCTGAACTCCCAGTTCCGCTTCGAGCCGCAAGAGCCGCCGACTGACGATCGACTTCGAAACCCCGAGCCTGCGAGCGGCAGGAGAAACACCGCCGGCATCGGCAACCTCCACGAATGTCCTCAGCTCTTCAATGTCCATTTTGTGTTCCTAATTTCGCGACACAGCAGAACAGAACGAACGGCTACCGTATCTTCAAGGGCGGTGACACTATCGGATCAGGCGACGTAGTAGTGCGGTGTATGTCGCACCGCCTACCCCTTGGCCACGATAGCAGAGGATAGACTATGACCTCCCGCAACGGCCTTGATTCACTTCTTCGTCCCGAAGACCCCGTGCTCGTACTGGACGATCACCAGCCGTATCAGCGCGCCAACCTCAATAGCCACGATCCGCATATGGTCGTCAATAATGTGATCGGTCTGGCGAAGGCCGCAAAAACTGCGGGCGCGTTGAACGAAGTCGTGATTCAGCATGATGAGGCCGGCAGCGGTATCGCCTATCTGTGGGAGCAGCAGCTGCTGAATAAGAGGTCCCGAGCGACGCGGCCTGATCGGCCTAGGGCGGCGAGAGCCGGCATCCCGGCGACAGCCGGCGAGCTAAACGCTCACCGGCTGTCGCCGCCCGCCTGCCAACATTTTTCGAGGTAAGACCATGAATGAAGTTGAAGACAATCCCGCCAGGAATCGGTTCGAACTGGCGATCGACGACAGCCAAGCGATCGCTGCGGCTCATTATCGCATGGAAGGCGGACAGCTCGTCTTGACCCACACGACGGTCCCGGAGCGATATTCGGGGCAGGGGATTGGATCGCGCCTTGCGCACGGCGTCTTCGACGCGCTCCGGGCGAGCGGCAGCAGAGCTGTTCTGCGCTGTCCTTTCATGGCGGCCTATTATGCCCGCCATCCCGAATATGCCGACATTGTCGCAGCTGCGCCCGGCGCTGGAGAAACCGCATGATCGAGCTGGTTATCGAGCAGCGACGTCGCGACCTCGGCGGTGGCTTTGAGGTCGGCCGGGTGTTGCCTTTCGCAAAGCAGCGCATGGTCGGACCGTTCATTTTCTTCGATCATATGGGGCCGATCGATCTGGCACCGGGTATCGACCGCAGCCTCGACGTCCGCCCCCATCCGCATATCGGTCTCGCGACGGTAAGCTATCTTTTCTCAGGCGAGATCACGCACCGCGACAGTCTCGGTTTTGAACAGCCGATCCGGCCGCAAGAGGTCAACTGGATGACCGCTGGCAGCGGCATAACGCACAGCGAGCGGCTCGAGCATGCCCGCGCCCATGGTGCCCGTCTGCATGGTATCCAGGCCTGGGTGGCGCTGCCCGATGGTCTTGAGGAGACGGCTCCTTCCTTCTCGCACCATGCGGGAAGCGACCTGCCTCAGTGGAACGAAGCCGGTGTGAAGGGGCATCTCATCGCCGGCAGTGCGTACGGCTTGACGGCCGGAGCGGCGACGCATTCGCCATTGTTCTACGCGCATCTTGACATGGCGGCGGGCGCCACGGCCGAAATCCCTGTCGGGTCCAGGGAGCGCGCGCTGTATGTCGCCGCCGGCGCGGTCGAAATCGACGGCGTCCGGTACGAGACGGGCAAATTGCTTGTGTTCAGCGCACAGGCTTCGCGCGTCCGGGCGGTCGAACAATCGACCGTCATGATGCTTGGCGGCGAACCGGTGGGCGAGCGCTTCATCTACTGGAACTTCGTCTCCTCCTCCCGGGACAGGCTGGCGCAGGCGGCCGCCGACTGGAAGGCCGGAAGAACGAAGCTGCCCGATGCCGATGACGCGGAGTTTATCCCGCTGCCGGACGAAGCTTCGCCTGCGCCGTCCACTACATAGAGCATGTAAATGCGAGGTTTGCGCGAGGCCCGGCAAGGCTCTCCGTGGCTTGCCGGGCCTCGCCGACGACGCTGGCCGGGCTCTTGCGCACCTTCAATGCAGCAATCGAGCGCGTCGCGGCGTCAATTTTCCGCTGCGGACCCGGAACGGAATGCCATCTGGCGGTGCCACGCGACCGAAGGAAACAAGAGCTTCAGGTCCGCCAGCGTCCATCCCAGCTGCCGTGCCGCATCGATCAATTTGCCGTCGATCCTTTTCGGCGAGTTGTCGAGTGCCGATGAAAGCGCATCCAGCACGGCGAGGCGGGGGTCGGGCGATGCGTGCTTCGGCCGTTCGTCGAACGGCGAAACTGCTACGCTCCTGCGCGCCGCTTGCCGGATAGCGTCGCGTGTTCCATTGGCCACTGGTCGGCGCTTGGCGAAGTGCGGAGATGTCAGTTCGTCGATCATCGGACTATCTCGCGATATTGCGAAGGAGGAATGTCGGGGAATATCGGCTGTCGGGCGCCATTATGGGCGCAGCAGGCGGCCTCACCATTGGAAGCGTCCGGATCGGATTCTCAATATATGTTCCAGATCCTTGAGCACGGCCGCCGCCGTGGCACGCGGCTCTGCGGCGCAATTCGTTACGACGATTTCGCCCATCTCTTCGGTGACAATCCTGGTCGCCGTGCATCGGCCGCGGACGAGCGCCATCGGATCGCCCGGAAAATAGGGCCGCACCGCGACCGTGCCGCGAACCGACCCCGCTTCTAGGACAAGGGTGCCAACAAGACGCGGGACCATAGCCTGACTGCGCCAGGCGGCGATCGCCTGTTCGGTTATGGCTTCGACGCCTTGCACGGTCAGGCTGTCGATCGAGAGCGGGCTGTCGAGGCCGAAGTTGGCGAGCAGAACGAGTTTGCGGGCGGTCCCGCTTCCGTCAATGTCGCTCCGCGACCGGCAATCGGCGAGGCCTTCCTTCTCTGCTTCGCCCAGGGCTTCCGAAAGGGTCGCCCCGCAATTCATCATCGCATCGAGAATATAGTTGGCGCAGGGACTGAAAATTCCCTCGATCCGAACGGCTTTGCACCCGGCAAGATTATGCTGCAGCATGTCGATCGTCGGCAGCGCGGCGCCAATGGCACCGCTGATTTTCAGCTGCGCACCGGTCGTGCGAGCGAGCTCGCGCAATCTGCATCCGTCATCGATCAATGCGCCCGTTGACACGACAATGGCATCGCATCCGGCAGCCAAGGCCGACCGAAGATAACCGGAACCTGACTGGTCGGCACCCATGTCGCCAGATCCCGCTGCAATGAACAGGTCGGGTCTGCTGGACAAAAGAAAATCGGCGCCGCTTTTGCCCGATGCAAGCTGCCCAAGCTGGTCTGTCCGCAGGCCGCCTTCGACGGACAGGCCCATTTCGGCCTCGCATATCGCAACGAGATGAACGTCGACGCCATATGTGCTGGCATAATGGTCGTGCCGTGCCAGGAGCAGGCTGGCGATTTCACGCCCGATGGCTCCAAAGCCATCGATTGCTATGCGTATGTCTCGCATCGGCTTACCCTCGCTTCTATCCTGTTCCGGCCGCTTGGTGGCTCTCCTTTTACTGTCATTGCGATCACTGACGCGGTAGATCACAGGCATGCCGAACAGTGTTGCTGTACGAGGAACGTAAGACTTGGATATCGATGAGCTGCAGACATTCGTTGAGGTCGCGGATACCGGAAGCATATCGCAGGCGGGACAACGGCTGGGGGTCGCAAAGTCCATCGTCAGTCGGCGCCTTGTCCGGCTTGAAGAGTATCTCGGCGTGCAACTTCTGGCGCGGACCACGCGCGGGGCCGCGCTTACCGAGGCAGGCGTGACCTTCCGGGATTACGCATTGAAAGTCTGTACCGACCTCGATCTGGTTCGGGAAACGATCCTGCCCGAGGGAGAGCTTCGGGGGCGATTGCGCATCGCCGCTCCGCTCTCATTCGTTCCGACGATCTTTGCGCCGGTCATCGCGGACATGGCGCTCCGGCACCCGCGACTGCAAATTCACGCATCGTACAGCGACCATTATGTGGACCTGATCGCGGGCGGTTTCGATTGTGGAATCCGCGTCGGCTATCTGGAAGACTCCAACATGATCGCGAAGCGTGTCGGACCCATTCATGGGTCGCTTGTCGCGAGCCCGGACTATGTCAAAAAGCTTGGCGCGCCGGAAACGCTGCAAGAGCTCCTCGAACATGAAGTTCTGATGCATGGCACCGAGGCCTGGCAGCTGATGGACGGGGACAAGGTCGTGATGGTCAGGCCGCAGGGAAGGGTCAAAGCGGACAACATCATTGCTTTGATGACGGCGGCCATCGCCGGGCTGGGCATCGCCCGACTGCCCGACGGCGTAGCACATGAACATCTGGCCGCGGGAAGGCTTGTTCCCGTCCTGACGCGCCACCCTTTGCCGATCGCCGGCATGTTCGTCGTTCGGCCACACAGCCAGCATCCTGCGCGAAAAGTGCGGGTGTTTACCGAACTTCTGAAGGAATTTTTTGCCAATAACCCCATTGTTTCGGGCGCCTATTCCCATGGTACGGCCAGCTGAGCAACGGCGCTTCAGGGCGCGAGTGACGCTCCGGTAGCGTATATGCGAACGACGGATACTCGATACCGACGACTAGGCGGCTGGCATGGGTCGAGCGCGCCTAAGCGCGCTAAGGGGCGCCACGCTTGCCTGCTCAGCGCTTTGGAGCCTGACGGCTTCACAGTGAACTGACCCCCCATAACCTCTCCCGCTGTGACGAAGACAATAGCCGGCGGCTGACCTGCCGCGCGCTTCGCCCCTGCACGGCGCCGCCGACCTGATTCAGCAGGCGGGGGGCTTCCCCATGAGAATCGCCGATTATTGGGCCGAAGCGCTGCCGTTTGCCGAGGCGGTCGACCTGCTAAGGCGCCCTGAGGGCGAGCCAGGGTTCCATGCGCTCGATCGCCGCTTCGACCTGGTCGGTCGAGACGGCGAAGCTGAAGCGGACGAAACCATTGCCACCGACCGGATCGAAGTCGAGCCCTGGAGCCACCGCCACGCCCGTATCGCGCAGCAGGGCTTCGCAGAAAGACAGGCTGTCGTTGGTCAGGTGGCCGACATCGGAATAGATATAAAAAGCGCCATCCGGCGGCGCGATCCGGCGAAGCCCCATTGCCGGGAGCGCCCGAAGCAGAAGCTCGCGATTGCGCGCATAGGTGCGAATATGCCCCTCCAGTTCGTCGCGGCAATCGAACGCGACCAAGCCGGCATGTTGAGCGAGGGAGGGCGGCGTCAGAAACAGATTGCCCATTCGGGCGCGGGCGGCGTCAACGAGTTGCTCTGGCACGACGAGCCATCCCAGGCGCCAACCGGCCATGCTGAAATATTTGGAGAAACTGTTGACGATCAGCGCGTCAGGCGCGTGCTGCAGCATGGACTCGGCGGGCAGCGTATAGCTGATGCCGTGATAGATCTCATCCGAGACAAGAGCGATGCCGCGGCGCTTGCATATCGCGGCTATGGCGCGGAGCTCTTCGGGCGGAATGATGGTCCCGGTCGGGTTGGCCGGGCTGGCGACGATCAGGCCATCCGGCGCCGGCTCCAGCCGCTCGATCGCCTCAGCGGTAATCTGGTATCGTTCGGCTTCGCCGCACGGCAGTTCGACCGGCGTAAGATGGAGCGCCTTGAGCGTGTTTCGATATGCGACATAACCGGGGCGTGCGAGTACGACGCGGGCGCCGGGTGAAAAAAGACAGGAAAGCGCGAGGACAAAAGCAGGCGACGCGCCGCAAGTGAGGATGATCCGCTCTGGATTTACGCTGACGCCATAGGTTTCGCCATAATGTGCGGCGATACGGGCCTTGAGGTCCGGGCTTTCCCAATAGCCCATGCCATCGGCATCGAGAATGCGATGCGCTGCCTGGATGGCGGCTTCAGGCGCACCTGTCGAGGGCTGGCCGAATTCCATATGAATCACCGACCGTCCTTCGGCCCGCATCCGGTGCGCGAGCCGGCTGATCGCAATGGCGTGAAAGGGATCGATCTCAACCGGCATGATCAACTGGCTCCATTATCATGTCTTCAAATGCTCCGTGCTTCGTCGATGCCCGACCCTATTTCGTTAATTTGGAGAAACGGCAAGTAATTTAGAAAATAATGATCCTGATTGGAGAAATATTTGGACATCCATGCCAAATCCGGCATGTTTGAGCCGTCCAAACAAGGCAAGAGGATTCGCGGTCGTGCGCAAAGCTTTGATCCGATACGGTTTTATATTGTCCGCGCTTCTGCTCGGCGTCCTTGGCGGTGGGCCGGCTATTGAGCAAACGGCGGCAAGCCAGCCAGTGGCGGCCGCGCCGAGCCTTTCGGATTATGAAGCGCAGGACGTGATGATTCCGATGCGCGACGGCGTCCGTCTGCACGCACAGATTTGGCGGCCCAAAGGCCATGTCGGTAAACTTCCCATTCTTATGACGCGGTCGCCCTATGGCTTTACCAAGGAGCGCATCGACCTCGGCCTCAGCAAGGCGGGGGGCTATGGCGAACTGGCCGCAGACAAGTTTATCTTCGTTTTTCAGGACATCCGCGGCCGCTTCGGTTCTGAAGGCGAGTTTGTGAACCTGCGCCCGCTCAAGAAAACCGCGGACGGCATCGACGAGGCGACCGACACCTATGACAGCATCGACTGGTTGGTAAAGAAGCTGCCCGATAACAATGGCAAGGTCGGTGTGTTCGGCGTGTCCTATGGCGGCTGGACCGCCGCCGTGGCGACCGTGAATCCGCACCCCGCATTGAAGGCGGTGACCTCGCAGGCCTCGCCCGAAGACATGTTTATCGGCGACGACTTCCTGCACAATGGCGCCTTCCGGCTCGATTACGCCTGGTCGTGGGTGTCGGCGCTGGAGACCGACGGCCGGACCATGAAAGCTTTCGATTTCGGGACCGACGATGCCTATGACTGGTATCTGAAACAGTCGGACCTTGCCAACATGGATCAGCGGTTGCTGGGCCGCTCGATGCCCAGCTGGCAAAATTTCGTGGCGCATCCGAACTATGACAGCTTCTGGCGCGACAGCCGGACCTCGCACATGATGCCGGCAAAGGTTGCCGTCCCCAATCTGATCGTCGCTGGCTGGTGGGATCAGGAGGATTTCTACGGCCCCATGACGATCTACGCCAATCAGGAGAAGGGCGACGATCGCGGCCTCAACTATCTGGTCGTCGGACCATGGAATCATGGCGGATGGCGCGGCGAAGGCAGCAAATATGGCCCGTTCGAACTGGGCGAACCGACGGGCAAGTGGTTTCGCAGCGCGGTCGAACTTCCCTGGTTCCGCCATTGGCTGAAAGGCATCGGCAAGCTCGATCAACCGGAAGCCCTCGTCTTCCAGTCGGGCAGCAATCGGTGGCAGCGCCTTTCGCGGTGGCCCGCCGCCGCGGGCAGGCAACGCAACCTGTATATGCATGCCGACGGCAAGCTGTCCTTCGACGCCCCGCGGTCGCGCAAAGGCGTCAGCCGTTTCGTTTCGGACCCGGCGAACCCGGTCCCTTATCGCGATCGGGCCATATTGAAGCCGTTCATGCGGCCCGGATCCGACTGGTCGACGTGGATAGCCGACGATCAGGCGCCCTTCGCGCGGCGCAAGGATGTGCTGTTCTGGCAGACCGAGCCGCTGGCCGAGGATGTCATTGTCGCTGGGGACATTGCGGCGCGTCTGTTCGCCTGCACGACGGGCACCGACGCCGATTGGGTGGTCAAGCTGGTCGACATCTATCCGTCCGACGCGGCGACCCCGCAGGACCTGCGTGGCCGCCAGCGTATGATCGCCAACGACATATTCCGTGGCCGCTTTCGAACCAGCTATGAAAAGCCGGCGGCCATCGCGCCGGGTAAGGTGCTGGAGTATAGGATCGACCTCCATTCGGCGTCGCATGTGTTTCGAAAAGGGCACCGGATCGCCGTCCAGGTCCAGAGCAGTTGGTTCCCGCTGATCAATCGCAACCCCCAGACCTTTGTGCCCAATATCCTGCGAGCAAAGCCGGAGGATTATCGGGCGCAGACGCATTCGGTTCTTTACTCACGCGATTTCCCCTCCTCAATTTTGATGTCCGTGGTGGCAAACGCCGATGATTCGACGTGACCAGCGCTGAACTGGGCATCAGTCGCGGCCGCAAACCATTCAACCGGGCTGATGTCCGCCTTGCTGCTGCGCGCCATAAAATCTGACCGACGCGTATCGGCCAGAGCTTCTCTTTCTTCCCATCAAAGAAACCGCGTTGCAATGCCATGTCGGAAAATGCGACGTCGTTCGTCTATGAATGCGGAAGGCAATTTAGGAGCGCTATGTCGAGCCTTGCTGATATGTTGGCAAAAGCCCGAAGGGCGGTGATGCGGCGCGGCGTTCCTGCAGAGGATGCGGATGAATTGGTGCACGACGCTTTTATCAAGGTCGAGCAATATGAACGCGCCCATGCGGCGGAATCGACAGAGGCTCTGCTCGTGACAGCGGCGGTGAATCTTTCGATCGACCGTGCGCGCAAAAAACGCCGCTCGCCTTTCGCCGATCATGACGATGTCGAAGCGATCGCCGACGGTGCGCCCGACCCCGAGCAAATCGTCGCGGAACGGGCGCGGCTTGCACACGCCGGGCGCGGCCTTGATCAACTGCCCGAAAGAACGCGGCGCATCCTGCTGAAACGCCGGCTTGAAAACCTCCCCTTCGCCGAAATCGCCCGATCGGAAAATATGTCGGTCGCGGCGGTCGAAAAGCAGGTCGCCCGCGCGACGCTGCAGCTGATGAAGTGGATGGACCAATGGTGAACCGGCGCAACGGTCCCGAGCGGACTGCGGCCGAGGCCGCTGCCTGGCTGGCGCGGCTGGAATCGACCGGCCGTACCGAAGCGACCGAAGCGGGGCTGCGCGCCTGGCTCGATGCCGATGCGAGCCACCGCACCGCGTTCGAGAGGGCGATGGACCTGTGGGCGATCCTGCCCGGCGCCGCGGCGTTGCGCGATGGCGGAGGCGAGAGCCGGCCTGCGCCGCTTCCGGCATTTGGCGGCAGAATGGGCGCGTCTGCCCGGTCGCTCGCGCTCGTCGCATCGCTGCTTCTCGTCGTTATGGTCTCGGCTTGGTGGGTAATCCGACAGCCAACCGGATATTCGACCGTGGTCGGCGAGCAAAAAGTTGCGACGCTCGAGGATGGGACGCGGATTGCGCTCAATACCGATACGCATCTGAGCGTCCGGTATGAGGAAAAGAAACGGAGCATCGTGCTCGATGACGGCGAGGCGATGTTCGAGGTCGCGCGCAACCCGGCGCGACCTTTCGTCGTGACTGCGGGCAACAAGAGTGTCACCGCAATCGGGACAAGTTTCATCGTCCGCAAGACGGGCGGCGTCGTCAGTGTGATCCTGATCTCGGGCAAGGTCCGGGTCGACACACACCCCTCGTCCGCGAGTGCGCCGGTCGTGCGACCCACAGTGCTTACCCCCGGCGAGCGGTTTGCCGTCGCGGGGGACGCCGCCGCGATGGTGACGCCCGTCTCGTCAGAGGCGGCGACGGCGTGGCGGCGCGGCCAGGTGATATTCAACGATACGCCGCTGTCCGCCGCGATCGCCGAGCTCAACCGCTATGGCGGCCCGCAGATCGATGTTGGCGATCCGCGGCTTGGCGGGCTGACGGTGTCGGGGGTGTTCGCGACGAACGACACGGCGGAGTTCGCCGACGCGGTCGCCGCGCTGCATGGGCTGACCGTCGACCGCGACGCGGGCCGGATTCGCTTGGGCCATTAGGCCGCATTTCGCTGTCATCAATGCGCGATGGCGTCCTCGCGGCGCGTGAGGTCGCTTGTCCTTCGCTGACCCAGGATCGGCGGCATAGCTAAGCCCTTGAAACGGGCAATAATATGTCGCGTAACACTACCCACGAAAATTTTATTTCACCACCATGTCGGTTTTAGGGCAATCGCGCGTCTGCTTGAATGAGGCGGGTCGCAAGCAAAACCCCGTCCACAAGGGGGCCATTGATGATTTCGAAAGTCACGCTTGCGGCTTGCGCCGCTACGATTGCCATCGTCTCCAATACCGCCGCGGCGCAGACGCAGGCCGAATATGACCTCGATCTGTCGGAACAGTCGCTCGGCCGTTCGCTTCGCGATGTCGCGTCCAAGACGGGCACCAACATCGTCTTTGTCAATTCGGTGGTACGGGGGAAGAGGGCGCCGTCGCTGCGCGGCCGCTATACCGCCGGCAGCGCCTATCGCGCGCTGCTACAGGGGTCGGGACTGATCCTCCGCGAAACCGCAGGCGGCTCCTACATCGTCACGCGTCCGGGCAGCACCACGCCCACGGCCTCGGATCGTCCGGCTGCCGAGGGTTCCGGCTCGATCTCGGGCCGCGTTGCCCAGTCGGATGGCAATCGGAACATCTCCGGCGCGCTTGTGCGGATTGAGGAAACGGGGCAGGTCGCCACCGCCGACGATCTCGGCAACTTTCGGTTCGCGCGGGTTCCGACGGGCACTTATACGCTGACCGTTTCCTTCCTCGGTTTCATTGAACAATCGACGCGCATCGACGTGATCCGCGGCGAGCGGACGAATGCCGAATTCTGGATGGACGAAGGCAGCAATGCCGCAGGCGAGATCGTCGTCTATGGTTCGCGCAGCGCGCGCGCCAACGCGCTCAACCTCCAGCGCACGGCCGAGAACAGCTCGGACGTCGTGTCGGTCGACGATCTCGGCAACTTCACCGGCACGACGATTTCGGAAGCCTTGCGCCGCGTCGCGGGCGTGTCGTTCCAGCGCGACGGGCTGACCGGCGACGGCACCAATATCACGATCCGCGGACTCGATCCCGACATGAATGCGGTGAAGCTCAACGGGCTCAACCTGCCCGTCGGCAATGGCGTCGGCCGCTCGGCCGACCTGTCGAATCTGCTCGCCGATTCGGTCAGCAAGATCACGATCAGCAAGAGCCTCCTGCCGAGCCAGGACAGCGCGGGCACCGGCGGCTTGGTCGAAATCGAGACACTGTCGCCGCTCAACCGCCCGCGCCGCTATGCCAATCTGCTTGTCGAAGGCGGCAAGGCGGGGAAGAAGTTCAGCGACGATGTGCTGGTGTCGGGCACGATCGCCGGCAAGTTCGGCGCCGAAGAGAATTTCGGGCTCAGCGCGTCGGTTCAGTATCGCAAGTCGAGCAATCGTTCGATCAGCTATGGCCATAACCTGCGCTATGGGGAGTTTCTGCCGCCCGATGCCGACGGCAATCCGACGCTCGAGCAATATGACGCCGTTGATCCGCTGGCGACCTTTCCCTTCCTGCCCGACGCAACGCGCGCCTTTCCGCTCAGCCTCGGCACGAGCTTCAACCATGTCGAAACGAAGAACTTCGCTGCGACGCTCTCGGCCGAGTGGAAGATTGGCGACCACAGCAATCTGAAATTCGACTATCAGCATAGCGAAGCGCGCCGCACCACAACACAGCTGAACGAAAGCTTCGGCGTCGATCTCGACTATGTCGCGACGCCGACGAGTGGCAATCGCACCGCGCTGATCGTCGATCTGGCGCCCGGAAACGAAGCGCTCCAGCACACGCAAAACTATGTGTATGACCGGGGCGCCCGCAACATCACCGACACCTACAGCCTTGGCGGCAGCACCAAGGCAGGGCGCTTCGATTTCAAATATCTGGTCGGCTATGCGCATGGCAGCGAGCGGCATCCGTCGAACTTCGGGCTGCAACTGCGCATGCCCGCCGCCGACGCGCGCGCCGAATATTTCCTGCCCGCCGCGACCGATCCGACGCTTGGCTATATCGTGACGCCCTTTGGCCCGCGCGGCGGCAAGGGGTTGCAACTTCCTTTGCTGACCGAGGCCGGATGGGGGTTCGTCAACGACACGTCGAATTTCACCATCGACGCAGCGAGCGGCCAGATCGATGTGACGCGCGGCCGGAACGACCGGTACACGGGCGAATATAGCGCCAAGTTCAATGCCGGATGGGGACCGCTGACCTATATCGAAGCCGGCGTCCAGTTCGAGCGCGTGGAATTCCAGAGCCGGCTCGCGCGTTCGCAGTTCGGCGGCAATGTCCCGATCGGTGCGCTCCCGCTCGATCTCGTTCCCAACGATCTCTCGCGCATCGGAGTCAATGGATCGCGCTTCGTCGTGATCAGCGAAGAATCGCTGCGGGATTTTGTCGACAATGTGAACGACTATGTCGGCGGCACGAGCGGGCTGTTGCTCACCCCGATCGCGCTGCCCGACGATATCAACCGAGAACGCACGCTCGAACAGAATCTGGCAGGCTATGTCCAGTCGCGGTTCGATTTCGGCAAGCTGGAGGTGATCGGCGGCGTGCGTTTCAACCGGACGCGGCTGGAAGCGGACAATCTGATCTTCCCGACCTATATCGGGCCGATCGATCCGTCGAACGGCGGCGGCTTCGGCATCGACCTCAAATTCCAGAATGATTTCACGCAGCTCGCGAGTCAGAAGGCGACCGCGACCGACTGGCTGCCGCGCGTGTTGTTCAACTATCGCCAAAGCGACAATCTGATCTTTCGCGGCGGCTATTTCCTGTCGGTCGCGCGGCCGCAGATCGGCCAGCTGTCGGCGCAGACGCGGATCAGCTTCATCAACATTCCGATCCCGGGGCCCGACGGCCTGAAACCGATCCTGACGATCAACACCGGCAACCCCGACCTCAAACCTGCAACGACGCATAATTTCGACCTGAGCGCCGAATATTATGACCAAGATATCGGGCTGCTCAAACTGTCGGGTTTCTACAAGCGGATCAAGAATCTTCTGCAGGCCAACGCGACGAACGGGCCGGCGCAACTCGCGGCGGTGCCGCTTCCCGACCATCCCTATTTTCAGGGCGCGCCCTATTTCGATCCCGCAAACCCCCAGAATTATTTCATCACCGGGTCGACGCCGTCGAACAGCGACAAGATGGCGACGATCTGGGGCATCGAGGCGCAGGCCGAGCGCCGCTTCAATTTCCTCCCCGGCGCGCTTTCCGGCCTGGGCATTTATGCCAATTACACCTTCACGAAGAGCAAGCGTTCGCAAATCTATAACTGGGCCTATGGCGCAGGCGGGCAGGAGGTGTTCGAATTTTCCGGCATCCCGTTCAACAACCAGCCGAAGCACTCGGGCACGGTTGCGCTGACCTATAACAAATATGGGATCGACGCGACGCTGGCTTATGGTTTCCAGTCGCGCACGCTCGACAATTTCTATCCGCGCGGCTTGTCGGCCTATCGCGAGGGGGTCCGCACCCTCGACTTCCGCTTTGAATATTGGATGCAGCCGAGCTTCGGAAAGCTACGCCTTTATGTTGAGGGCGAGGATCTGCTGAAGGGCACAAGCAGCCCCGATCTGCTCAGCTCGGTTGGCGGCGTTGGCGATACGCCCCGCTTTTACAGCGGTGCGACCTATCTCGGCGGTCGCCGGGTCAAGGCCGGTGTCGCTGTCACCTTCTGACACCCCTTTCTCGCTTCGGCCGGCTGTCCTTGTCCCGGGCAGCCGGCCGGACCTCCCCCAATATATAACAGGAGTTTCTCCTCATGATCCGTGCCAGCCTTTTGCTGTCGGCCGCCGCCGCAGCGCTCTCGCTCGTCCCGTCGGCGCAGGCCGACGAAGTGCTGCCGTTCGAGCAGTTCACGCTTCCCAATGGCTTGCGCGTCGTCGTCCATGAGGATCGCAGTACGCCGAAGGTCGCGGTGGCGGTCTGGTATCATGTGGGGTCGGCGAACGAGCCGGCGGGCAAGTCGGGCTTTGCGCATCTTTACGAGCATCTGATGTTCAACGGGTCGGAACATCGCGACGACGAATGGTTTCCGCCGCTCCAGGAAATCGGCGCCTCTGCGGTCAACGGCGCGACCTCGTTCGACCAGACCTATTATTATGAGGTCGTGCCGACCGGCGGGCTCGAACGCGCGCTATGGATGGAATCGGACCGCATGGGGCATTTGCTCGGCGCGATCACGCAGGCCAAGCTCGACGAACAGCGCGGCGTTGTCCAGAATGAGAAGAGGCAGCGCGAAAGCCAGCCCTATTCGAAGATGGACGATGTCACCGCACAGGCGCTGTTCCCGGTAGGCCATCCCTATCATCATCCGATCATCGGTTCGATGGAAGACTTGGGCGCCGCGTCGCTGACCGACGTGAAGGACTGGTTCGGGCAATATTACGGCGCCGCCAACGCGGTGCTGTCGCTGTCGGGCGACGTCGACGCCAAGCAGGCGCGGGCACTTGCAGAGAAATATTTCGGCAGCGTCGCCGCCGGTCCGCCGGTCAGCCGCACGACAGCGTGGGTGCCGAGCCTGTCCGAAGACAAGCGCGATACGATGCTCGACAATGTGCCGGAGACCGCCGTGTCGTGGAGCTGGGCGGTGCCCGGGCGCGGCACGCCGCAGGCATCGACGCTGCGCGCGGCCGCCAGCGCGCTTGGCACCGGCAAGACGTCGCGGCTCTACAAGGCGCTGATCCTCGACCGCCCGCTCGCGACCTCGGTGTCGGTCAATTATCAACCGATGGCCGTTGCGGGCATTTTCTCGATCGACGCGCGGCTGAAGCCCGGCGTCGATCCAAAGGATGCCGAGGCTGCGATCCGGCAGACGATCGACAGCTTCCTTGCGACCGGTCCCAACGCCGATGAGCTGAAGCGCGCCAAGGTCACCAATTATGGCAATAATATCCGGGCGCTGGAATCGGTCTATGTGCGTGCGATGGCGCTCGCCGACGGGCTGATCTTTGCGAACAACCCGGCCCAATATGCCGAGGACAACAGGCGCTTCGACGCTGTCACCGAGGCGGCGGTGCTTGCGGATGCCAAAAACTGGCTGACCCGCGGCGCGCACAAGCTGACGGTCCTGCCTTATGCGGCGCACAGGGTGACCGCCGACGGCGCCGACCGGACCAGACTGCCCGCGCTCGCGGCGTCGCCTGGCCTGACCTTGCCGGTCGCACAGGAAGCGCGGCTGTCGAACGGCATTCGCGTCGTCTTTTCGCCGCGCCCGAACGTGCCGACAGTCGATATGGCGATCGTGTTCGATGCAGGGACGGCGGCGGACTCGCCCGACAAAAAAGGTCTCGGCGGCTTCGCGTTGCAGATGATGGGCAACGGCCCCGTCGGCTTGACCGCGTCGGCGTTCGAAGAGAAGCAGGCCTCGCTCGGCGCGCGCCTTTATGCGAGCGCGGGCAGCGACACGACCAGTTTTATGTTGTCTTCGCTCAGCCGCGAACTGCCCGCGACGATCGCGCTGTGGGCAAGCTATATCCGCACGCCCGGCTTCCGCGCCGACGATCTGGAGCGCGACCGCGCGCTCAGCCTGTCGGGCATATCGCAGTCGCTCGCCGAGCCGACTGCGATCGCCCAGCGGACCTTCACCAATGTCCTGTATGGCGCGGCGCATCCCTATGGCGCACAGCTGGCGGGGCGGGCGGACACGCTGAAGGCCTTTACCCGCGCCGATGTCACGGGCTGGCACGCGAACTGGGTGCGCCCCGACAATGCGGTCATCTTTGCCAGCGGCGATACGACGATCGAGGCGCTGACCGCCCTGCTCGAAAAGGGGTTCGGCAACTGGGCTCCTCCTGCTGTCGCCAAAGGCAGCAAGTCGGTTCCCGCGATTCCCTTCGCCACCGCGAGCCGGGTGGTGCTTGTCGACAAGCCGGGCGCGATCCAGTCGGTCATCCGTGTCGGCCAGTTGATGCCGGACGGTCTCGATCCGCGCAACTTCGACTATGACGCGGCGAATGGGGTGCTGGGGGGTAGCTTCACCGCGCGCCTCAACATGAACCTGCGCGAGGCCAAGGGCTGGACCTATGGCGCCAGCAGCTTCATCAACGAACAGCGCGGGCCGCAGAATTTCGGCGTGGCGACCAGCGTCCAGACCGACAAGACGTCGGAAGCGCTGGCCGAGATCGACAAGGAAATCCGGGCAATCCGCAAGGAGAGGCCCGCGACGCAGAGTGAACTCGATATGATGGTGAAGGGCAATGTGCTTTCGCTTCCCGGCCAGTTCGAAACGAACCAGGCGTTCGTCAGCTACCTTCAACATGTGTCGCTGTACGACAAGCCCTATGACTATCTCACGACGCTGCCCGCCAAATATAGCGCGCTGACACCGGCCGCGATTACCAATGCGGCGGACGAAATGCTGCGCCCCGATGCGATGAACTGGGTGATCGTCGGCGACTTGTCCAAGATCGAGGCGAAGGTGCGCGCGCTGGGCCTCGGCGCGGTCGAGGTCTGGGACGCCGAAGGGCGGAAGCTGCGTTGACGGTGAGGCGGCGCGGGCAGCGCCGATGATGTCGCCTCGGTGCCCCCGAACTGGCCAGCATCCACTTGGATCGCAGACGGGGTGTGCTGCAACGACAAGGAGCTTTGGGCGAAAAGGCGCGCGGAGGCGTCGAGGAGGATGGCCAGCTAAGGCAATGGGCTTGCGAGGGTTCGAAGCATAGGCTTGCCTTTTGTCCGGCTGGTTAGATGGAACAGCCGGCAGCGGTCACATCGATATGTCCGGAGCCGGAGTTCGGAGCGCCGAACGACGGCAAGCGCCTCCTCTTCCGACGGATAGGAAATCTTTTTCCTGCAAATGCTGAGCCGGGTGCGCACGTTGCCTCTTCGCCAAAGACTGCTGACGGCAGCTTTTCGCACAAGCGTGAGCGAAAGGGGACTGTCAACTATCGGCCCTCGGTTTTCGGCCTCGAAGTGAACGGCTTCGAACGCAGCCAATTGTCGTTTTTCCCGGGGCGGAAGCGCGCGGCAAAAAAATGCCCCATCCTGTCAGGACGGGGCAGTAGGGAGGTTTTCCTTCGCAGGAAGGGGAGGAGCGGCCGCCCCAAGGGACTAGGGTGGCCGCTGCCGCCCTTAAGGCCGAGGATGTTACGCCGGAATGACAGCCTGCCGCCAATTCTGGGGTAACATTCCTCATGGTTCGATAGACATGCGAGCACCGCGTCGCCGCGCCTCGCCGCGCCCGTATATCTGCGGTCCGACACAAATCACGATAGCCTGGTCGTGCATCGAGACAGGCGGGTCCGCGAATGCGCGTTCGCGGGCTGTGCTGGCGCGCAGCAGCGTTGATCATGATCCCTGGGCGCGGCGAGGAAGTGGCATCGCGTCGGCCCGTTCGGCTGGCTCCGGCGGGCGCTGATCAGCGCGCCGGCGGGGTTGATCGATCAACCTTTCCTGTCAATGTTGTCGTTCGGACCCACGCAATTGGCGCGCGCTAGCGCTCGATGACATCCGTCGACATGGGCGCGAGCTTGCTCAGAAACCGGTTCTGCGCTGCGAAGGCGATATTTTCCTCGCGCATTGCCGCCTGGAGATTTTCGACAAGCGCGTTCATGTCGCGCATCCGGACGCCCATATCCCTGTGTGAAGCGGCCATGTCGCGGCCGCTGTAATCGCACCCGGCGTTCAGAATGTAGCAGAATTGTTCGAACAAGGTGCGCTTCAACCGGACCATGTCGTGCGACACGAAGATTGCGGCAATGCGCGGATCGGCCTCCGACAATTCGACGGTGCGGTTGGCGACGCGGCGGATACCCGCCTGGCCGCCGAATGCATCCGCCATCGCGGTGCCTGAAAAGGGTGCGGCGCCCGCGTTGCGATTATCCTGGACATAGGGATCGACGGGCAGCTCGCCCGTCACCGGGTCGCGCACCTTTTCCTCGACCCCGAATTCCTTGTCCCAGTCGGTGGGGGCCTCGACGGCGGGTTGCAGGAGCAGGGCGGCGGCGAACAGGAACATGGCGAACCCCTCAAAAGGCGAGCTGCGCGGACAGGAAGCCGCCGCGCTGCTTGTCGAAAGTGGCGATCGAGCCGAGATCGACATAGGCGGCGGTGACGGTCAAATTATTGGTAAGCGCATAGGCGGCGGACAAATCCCACCAATCATCCTCGCGCGCAATCGCCAGATTGTCGGGCTTGGTTCGATATTCGGCGCCGACTACCGCGCGGCGCGACAGTTGATAGGCGACCGATCCTTCGAACTGCAGCGAATGATCGTCACTGCCCGCGGTTCCGAAACCGAGCAGACCGGCCTGGTTCGCCTTGGTCAGCCGGGCGGTCGCGTTGACCAGCACGCTGTGCGAAAGGAACAGCTTGGTGGCGCTGAGCGTCACATCGGTGCCCTTGCCATGCGCCGCGCCGACCGCGAGCGCCACCGGCGTGTCGCGGTTGCGCTTGTGCTCGACCCCCACGCTGATCTGCGGGAGCAGCGGGTCGCCATAGACGGTGTCGCCGATCAGGCGCACCTTGGCGCCGAAAACATCCTGGTTGAGCGTATAGCCTTTTCCAAGGCCCAGCGCGGTGCCGACGTCGCGGGTGTCGAAATTCTGCCGCGCGTAGCTTAATTCGAGGCGGTTCGCGATGCCCACGGCGAAGCCGTGGCTCTGCCAGCCATAGTCGGGAAGCTCGATCAGCGTGACATGCCCCGACAGGCCGATACCGCGATCGGTTTCGCGCCCGGCGATCGTCGCCCAGGTGGCGAGGCCGCCCCCGCTGGTGCCTTCGATCGTGGCCACACCGTTGGTGAGCAGGAGTTTGCCGCCGTCGATCACGCGCGCGTCTTGGGCATGCGCCGGCGCTGCGATGGATGCGAGCAGGAGCGGAAGCGCCGCCGAAAGGCGAAGAAGGGGCTGGTCCATGGCGGCTCAATCGCTGCAAAAGGCGAAGATTGCGTTAACCATGCGATTGAAAATTTGAGAGAATGTTAAGTTATGTCCCGTAGCTGGACGGGGTGAGGGGACCAATTCTCATTCTGACCGCGTTCGCGCTGGCCGTGCCGCTGGCCGCCTCTTGGGCGGCCGCCCCTGCGGCTGTGCAAGTGCAGATTGTCGACGAACGCGGCATGCCGGTGCGCGACGCAGTCGTCGAACTGGCGCCCAATGGCGGCTGGCGCGGCGGCGCCATACGCTTTGGCTGGAAGCCCGCCATGGCGCAGAAAAATGTTGCGTTCGTGCCCGGGACGCTGGTCGTTGCCAAAGGCACCTCGGTCGCCTTTCCCAACCTCGATAGCGTCCGCCACAGCGTTTACAGCTTTTCGAAGGCGGCACGTTTCGAAATCGACCTCTACGGCCGCGACCAGTCGCGCACGCAAAGCTTTCCGATCACAGGCACGGTGGCGCTTGGTTGCAACATCCACGACCAGATGCGCGGCTATATTCGCGTCGTCGACACACCATTCGCCGGCAAGACCGACCAGAACGGCGTCGTTCGCCTGACGGGGATGGCGGCGGGCGGTTATCAGCTGATCGTTTGGCATCCGCGCGCACGAACGCCGGGGGGCGAACTCAAGCGGCCGCTCGTGGTCGGCGCGGGGCGGAGCAACCAGAAGATCGCGCTGAAACTGCGATGATGGGCATCCCCGGCTTGCCAGCGAAACTGCGCTTCCGGTCGCTCAAGCTGCGGATCGCCGTGGTCTATGCAGCGCTGTTCGCTGCGGTGCTTGCGGCGGTGCTCTTGCTGGCGGGCAACGGCATTGCGCGTTTCGGCGAAGACAGCGCCTCGCGCGACCTGGCCGCAAATGCCCGCGTGTTCGACGAGATAATTGAATTGCGCGCGCAGCAGATGCGCGGCTCTGCCGATGTGCTGTCGCGCGACTTCGGGTTTCGCGAGGCCGTGGCGACCGACGACGAGCCGACGATCGAAAGCGCGCTGGTCAGCCTGCGCGAACGCTCGCGCAGCGCCGCGGCGTTCGTCGTTGGCCTGGATGGCGATGTGGTTGGCTCCTCGGACGCCGCGCTGCCGCCCGCTACCGAATTATGGGATGCGCTCGATGGCGGCCAGGATCATGGTATCATCCAGATCGGCGACAAGCTGGCGCTCGCGGCGGCTTCGCCGATCGAGGTGCCCGATAGGATTGGCTGGCTCGTCCTTGCGCAGCCGCTGGACGCGGCCGAGATGCAGCGGCTGAGCAAACTGGCGGCGGTCGACATCGATGCGGCGGTGCGGCGCGCCTCGCGGCTTCCCGCCGAACTCGCGCGCGCACCGTTAGGACAGGTTTTCGAAAGCGACGATGGCGAGCGTATCCTCCATCATGTCACCGCGCTGCCCGCGCTCCAGCAGGGGGTTCGTCCGCGGCTCGTCCTCGACCACTCGCTCAGCAAGGCGCTCGACGAATATTCGGGCCTGCAATTGCTGCTCGCGGCGCTCGCCGCGGCCGGCCTGTCGCTGGTCCTCATCCTCAGCTGGCGCGTGGCGCGGACGATCACCCGTCCGTTGAGCGCGCTCGACAACGCGACGCGCCTGCTGGGCGAAGGCAAGGATGCGAAGGTCGAAGTGACGTCGGACGACGAGATCGGCCGCCTCGGCGCCAGCTTCAACGCGATGGTCGCCGCGATCGAAGAGCGTGAACGCCAGATCACGCATGTGGCGCTTCACGACGGCCTCACCAATTTGCCCAATCGTAAGCTGTTCGTCGAACAGCTGGACCAGGCGCTGGCGCGGCGGCGCGACGATGCGCAGTTGATGATCGTCTATGTTGATCTCGACGATTTCAAGGTCGTCAACGACACGCTGGGCCATCCCGCTGGCGATGCGTTGCTCCGCAAGGTTGCGGCGCATTTGCAGGCCGTATTGGGCGAGGCGATCGTCGCGCGGCTCGGCGGCGACGAATTTGCGATCCTGCTCGGCGATTTGCCCGCGAACGAAAATCTTGCGGCGCTCGCCGACCGGCTTCAGAGCTGCTTCGGCCGTCCGATCATGATCGACGGCCAACAGGCGGATGCCTCGGCCAGCATGGGCATCGCGGTCGCGCCGGGCGACGGCGTCGATGGAACGACGCTGATGAAGAATGCCGACTTGGCGCTCTATCGCGCAAAGCGCGACGGCAAGGCGACCTATCATTTCTTCGAACAATCGCTCGACGAACAGGCGCGGCACCGCCGGCAAATGGAACTCGATCTGCGGCTGGCGATCCGCGACGGGGGGTTCGAACTGTATTTCCAGCCGCTCTACAGCATGCACGAGGAACGACTGAAAGCGTTTGAGGCGCTGATCCGCTGGCCGCATGCCGACGGCATGATCAGCCCGGTCGACTTCATCCCGCTCGCCGAAGAAACCGGGCTGATCGTCCAGATCGGCGAATGGGTGATCCGCGAGGCGTGCCGCCAGGCGGCGTCGTGGCCCGACGACCTGTCGGTCGCGGTCAATATCTCACCGAAACAATTTCAGAGCCCGAACCTCGCCACCATCGTGCTGTCGGCGCTCGCCTCCTCGGGACTGCCCGCCAACCGGCTCGAGCTCGAAATTACCGAGAGCATCTTCATCGCGAACGTCGAAAAGACGCTTGAGGCGTTGCACAGCCTGCGCGCGCTCGGCGTCCGCATTGCCCTCGACGATTTCGGCACCGGCTATTCGTCGCTCAGTTATTTGCGCTCCTTCCCCTTCGACAAGCTCAAGATCGACCAGAGCTTTGTTCGCGACCTGACGCAGGGCGGCAATGCGAACGCGATGATCCGCGCCATCACGACGCTGGCCGATGCGCTGGGCATGGAAACGCTGGCCGAAGGCGTCGAGGACGAAGCGCAGGCCGCGATCTTGCGGCAGGAAGGATGCCACCAGATCCAGGGCTATCTGCTGAGCAAGCCCATCGACGCCCGCGCGGTTCATGTCTTTATCGCGGGCATGACCGGCGATACGGAAGGCGAGCGTCTCAGGGCGTAAGGTCAAGTCTCAGATATAGAGCTGCTTCCCGATTTCAACTTGGGGCCCATGACAAAGCGGTCCGGATGGTCCTGTGCGGCCGCTTCACCATTGTGGGTCAGAAACCGAACGGCCCTATGCTAAGTTGGGCGGGGCCGACGGGCGAACCCGTGTCATCGCGGCGATGGCAAGCAGCAAGGCAAAGGCCGCGAAGGCCATCGTGTAGATGGGCTCCCCGGGAAACAGCGATTTCATGATCGAGCCCATCACGGTTGCGACGAGCAGTTGCGGGACGACGACGAAGACATTGAAAAGGCCCATGTAGATACCGAGCTTCGCCTGCGGCAGGCTGGAGGCGAGGATCGCATAGGGCATGGCAAGGACCGACGCCCAGAAAATGCCGATGAAGATTTCGCTGACGATCAGCTGCGACGGGTCGCGCAGCAGGAAGAAGCTGGCGTAGCCCACCGCGCCGCAGGCGAGCCCGACGATGTGCGTCCGCGCCTGCCCCAGGCGGCGGGATAGCCAGGGGAGCAGGGTCAGCGCCGCGATCGCGGCGACGCCGTTGTAAATCGCAAACAGCTGGCCAACCCAATTGCCCGCGTTTTGATAGGCGGTACTGGCGGCGTCGGTCGTTCCGAAATGATATTGGGCGACGATCGGGGTGGTGTTGATCCACATGATGAACAGCGCCGACCAACTGAAGAATTGCACGAGCGCCAGCCGCTTCATCAACGGCGGCATGCCCGAGAAATCGCCGACGATGCTCGACAGCATGTTGCGGTTATTCCCCCGCCGCGCCAGCGCGATTGCGGCCATGTTCGCGAGGCCGTAACCGATCAGCAGCGCGCCGAGCAGCAGCACCTCGCGAAGCAGCGCGAAATGATGCTGAATGAACAGGACGAGGAGGCCCGAAGCAGCCCAAACGAGGCCGCTGCGATAGCTGCGCGATGCAAGCGCGCGGCTGATCGAGGCCCCGTCGGGTGCGGCGCTTTCGAATGCCGCCATCTGTTCGGGGCTATATTCGTCGGTGCTGACGACGGTCCACAGCACCGCGAGGAACAGCGCGATGCCGCCGAACCAGAAGGCGTAGCGGACAGTATCGGGAATCTGCCCTGGCGGCGCGACATTCGCGACGCCCATCGCCTCCATCAGCGTGGGGAAAAGCGATCCGACGACGGCGCCCGCGCCGATGAAAGCGGTCTGCACGGCATAGCCGACGCTGTGCTGGTCCTTGCGGAGCATGTCGCCGACAAAGGCGCGGAAAGGCTCCATCGAGATGTTGAGCGAGGCGTCGAGGATCCACAACATCATCGCCGCGAACCAGATCGCGGGACTTTCGGGCATGACGAACAAGGCGATGGCGGCGAGGATCGCGCCGGCAAGAAAGTAAGGACGGCGACGCCCGAACCGGCCGAGCCAGGTGCGGTCGCTCATATGTCCGACGATCGGTTGTACGAGCAGCCCGGTCAGCGGCGCGGCGACCCACAGGCCGGGGAGGCGTTCGATGTCCTCGCCCAGCGACTGGAATATCCGGCTCATATTCGCATTTTGCAGCGCGAAACCGATCTGGATGCCAAAAAAGCCGAAGCTGATATTCCACAGGCCGGCGAAGCCCTGCTTCGGTTTTTCCATCAATAGTCTCCCTTGCGGCCGCTGTCGCGGCTCGCGTTGGTGCGGGTGTTGCAGGGCGGGTGGAAGAGAGCAAGCGCGGCGCGGTTAGGTATACGAATACGTGGAGTGAGGTTTCGACCAATAGTTGCCGGGATTGTCTGAACGTCCGCTCCCCGCCCTATTCTGTTGAAAAACTCCCTCTTGCAGTGAAGCGCGAGGAATGATTCAGTGTTCTCGTTATCGGGAGACAACTGATGATGGGCGAGCGAACGGTGATGCAGGAGGCGCTGTTTTACAGCTTCAGCC